>VOFC01001482.1_pt1 | contig 524000 bp, 717 predicted proteins | sample 5384161 | NCBI WGS metagenome assembly VOFC01 (sample SAMN12384722, study PRJNA508395) | human gut metagenome | isolation source: healthy gut B | host: Homo sapiens | reverse complement strand
GTATATACCAAAACAAAGTGAAGGGCGCACCTATACTTGTAACCAAAGACCACTTGGCAAAAAGCGGTAACAAGGCCAAAGCCATCATTGCCAACTCAAAAAATGCCAACACCTGCAACGCAGACGGCGTAGAAAAAGCAGCCAAAATGTGTCAGCTGGTGGCAGACGAAATGGGTCTGCCTGCTGAACAGGTGCTGGTGGCTTCCACCGGTGTCATCGGCCAGGTGCTGCCCATTGAGCCGATTATTACTGCCGTGCCTACGCTGGTGAAAGAACTGGATTATGGTAAAAACGAAGAAGCGGCTACCGCTATTATGACCACCGATACAGTGAAGAAAGAGTATGCAGTAGAGTTCCAGCTGGACGGCAAAACCTGCCGCCTGGGCGGTATGGCCAAAGGCTCCGGTATGATCCACCCCAATATGGCCACTACCCTGAACTTTATCAGCACCGACTGCGCCATCAGCGCGGAAATGCTGCAACAGGCGCTGCGTGAGATCGTAAAAGTCACCTACAATTGCCTGTCCATTGACGGCGATACCTCCACCAACGATATGGTCCGCGGCGTGGGCCTGTGCGGCATGGACGGCCAGATGCTCCGCTGCACCGAGCTGGACCCCCAGCTGGGCCATGGGGCGAGATCGTCCATGTGGACGCGACCCTGATCTCCAGCCTGCTGGACGGCGGCTTCATCCCGGTCATCGCCACGGTTGGCATGGACGACCTGGGCCAGGCGTACAACGTCAACGCCGATACCGCAGCGGCTCAGATCGCCATTGCCCTCAAGGCCGAAAAGCTGGTGTCCATGACCGATATTGCGGGCCTGCTGCGGGACAAGGACGACGAGAGCACCCTCATCCCCGAGGTGGAAGTGTCCGAGATCGAGGGCTACAAATCCGCCGGGATCATTGCAGGCGGCATGATCCCCAAGATCGGCGGCATGGCCGATGCCATCTATCAGGGCGTGCACGAGGCTGTCATCATTGATGGCCGTGTGCCCCATTCCATCCTTCTGGAGCTGTTCTCGGACCGCGGCTCCGGTACCCGTTTCTACCGCCGCAGCCATCGGGAATAAGGATTGCGGAAAGCACAGTAGGGCGATATAATAGAGAGCAAGAGAAGCCCTACGATCAGGAGGTAACATTATGGATTCCGAAAAAGTCATCAAGCGGGACAGCGAATATGTCCTGCATACCTACGGCCGCAACCCCATCGTGCTGGAAAAGGGCCACGGCCTCTACGCCGAAGGCCCGGAGGGCCAGAAATACCTTGATTTTACCAGCGGCATCGGCGTCAACAGTCTGGGCTACTGCGACCTGACCTGGGCCGAGGCCGTGTCGGAGCAGGCCCACAAGCTGCAGCACACCTCCAACCTGTATTACACTGCCCCCTGCGGCAAGCTGGCCAAAAAGCTCTGCAAGCGCACCGGCATGAGCAAAGTCTTCTTTGGCAACTCGGGTGCCGAGGCCAACGAGGGTGCCATCAAGGCGGCCCGCAAATACAGCTTTGACCACTACGGCAAGGGCCGTGATACGATCATCACGCTGGTCAACAGCTTCCATGGCCGTACCATCGCCACCCTGACCGCCACCGGTCAGGAGGTCTTCCACCAGTACTTCGGCCCGTTCAACGACGGTTTCCAGTATGTCCCAGCGGGGGATATCAACTCCCTGACCGAGCTGGTGGACCGCCACACCTGCGCCATCCTGCTGGAGCTGGTGCAGGGCGAGGCGGCGTGTCATGGCGCTGGACCCGGAATATGTGCAGGCCGTCCGCGCGCTCTGCGATGAAAAAACCTCATCCTCATTGTGGACGAGGTGCAGACCGGTGTGGGCCGCACGGGTACATTCCTCTGCTGTGAGCACTACCAAGCCGGATCTCGTTACGCTGGCCAAAGGCCTGGGCGGCGGCTTGCCCATCGGCGCGGTGCTGATGAATGAAAAGGTAGCCGAGGGCATGGGCCCCGGCACCCACGGCTCCACCTTTGGCGGCAATCCGGTGGTCTGCGCCGGTGCCAACGTGGTGGTGGACCGGATGGACGCCGCGTTCCTCTCCAATGTCAATGAGCGGGCCGTCCAGCTCCGCACCGGCCTTGCCAAAGCTGCCCCGGGTCAAAGCCTTTCAGGGCATTGGCCTGATGGTGGGCATTGATTTCCTGGACAAATCCAGGCCGCCGATGTGCTGGCTGCCTGCCGTGAAAAGGCCTGCTGGTGCTGAACGGCCAAGACTCGTCTCCGCCTGCTGCCCCGCTGAACATCACCGCCCACGATGTGGACATGGCGCTGGAAATTCTGGGCGAAGTGCTCACCGGGATGCAGCCCAAGACGGTGGAGGAAAAGGCATGAAACATCTGCTGAAAATGAGCGACCTGGACAAAGGCGAGGTTCCCACATCCTCAATGTGGCCGACCAGCTGAAAGCCCAGCAGAAAGCATGGGAACACCACCCTGCTGGCGGGAAAAAGCGTGGCGCTGATGTTCTCCAAGAACTCCACCCGCACCCGCAACAGCTTTGAAGTGGGCGTCTACCAGCTGGGCGGTCGGGCCACACATGAACGCGGCCACCGAGCTGCGCAGTCCGGCCGTGGCGAGCCCCTCAGGACACCGCCCGGGTGCTGGGCCGCTATTATGACTGCATTGTCGTCTGCGCACTTTGACCGTCAGTGCGATCTGGAAGAATTTGCTGTACTGGCGGGCGTGCCCGTCATCAACGGCCTGACCGATTACTGCCACCCCTGCCAGGTGCTGGCGGATCTGATGACCATTCGCGAGTGAAGAGGCACTTTGACGGGCTGAAATTCTGCTTTATCGGCGACGGCAACAATATGGCAAACAGCCTCAATCGTGGGCGGCCTGCTGGCCGGAATGAGAGTGCCTGCCATCGCCTGCCCCAAGGACTACCAGCCGGACGCTAAGATCATGGCCTGGGCCAAGGAGAACGGCACCTTCACTTGCAGTGAGGATATTTTGGCCTGCGCCAAAGACGCAGATGTGGTCGGCGGTCTGTACACGGGCCTCTATGGGTCAGGAAGAAGAAAAAGCAGAGCGGGAAAAGATCTTTAAGAACTACCAGATCAACGACGAAGTAATGGCCGCCGCCAAGCCGGACGCTATGGTGCTCCACTGCCTGCCCGCTCACCGAGAGGAAGAGATTACCGCCAAAGTGTTTGAAGCCCATGCCAACGAGATCTTTGACGAGGCAGAAAACCGCCTGCACGCCCAAAAGGCCGTGCTTGTGAAGCTGTTAGGTTAAACTATGAAAAAACAGAAAGTATATCTTTGTCTGGAGAACGGACAAACCTTTGAGGGCTATCGTTTCGGTGCCGGTGGCGAAATTCAGGGTGAACTGGTATTTACCACCGGTATGGGCGGTTATATCGAGACCCTGACGGACCCCAGCTATTACGGCCAGATCGTGCTGCAAACCTTTCCCCTCATCGGTAACTACGGCTTTATCCCGGAAGATATGGAGAGCCCCAAAAGCTATGTAAGCGCCTATATCGTGCGTGAGTATTGCCAGGTATGCCCTCCAACTTCCGCTGCCGGGAGACACTGGATGATTTCTTAAAATCCCAAGGCATTATCGGCGTCTACGGCGTAGATACCAGAGAGATCACAAAGACCATTCGGGAAAGCGGTGTAATGAATGCCGTGATCTGTGACGATCCCCGTGTGGTGGACTATAACAAAGTGCGGGACTATGCGGTCGCAGACGCAGTAAAAAGCGTGTCTGCTCCCAAGCCTCAACTGCTGTCTGCCGACGAGCACAAGCACAATGTGGTGCTGCTGGACTACGGCGCCAAGGCCAACATTGCAAGAGAGCTGAACAAGCGTGGCTGCAATGTGGCGGTCATGCCTTACAACACCAAGGCGGAGGACATCTTAGCGCTGCACCCGGACGGCATTATGCTGTCTAACGGTCCCGGAGATCCGGCAGAGAACACCGCCGCCATTGCTCAGCTGAAAAAGCTCATCGGAAAAGCGCCTATTTTTGGCATTTGCCTGGGGCACCAACTGCTGGCGCTGGCTATGGGCTGCAAGACGGAAAAACTGAAATACGGTCACCGTGGCGTGAACCAGCCGGTAAAAGACCTGCAAACCGGGCAAACCTATATCTCCAGTCAAAACCACGGCTACGCGGTAGTGAACGATACCATTGAGGCCAGCGGCGGCGACCCTGCGCTGGGTGAACGCCAACGACGAGCACCTGCGAAGGGATCGACTACCCTGCCCAGAATGCCTTTACGGTACAGTTCCATCCGGAGGCGTGCAGCGGGCCCCACGACACCCGCTTTTTGTTCGACCGGTTTTTACAGATGATGGGAGGCGAGAGCCATGCCGCTGAATAAGAATATCAAAAAGGTACTGGTGATCGGCTTTCCGCCCATCGTCATCGGCCAGGCGGCAGAGTTTGACTATGCCGGCGCCCAGGCCTGCCGGGTGCTGAAAGACGCCGGACTGGAAGTGGTGTTGGTCAATTCCAACCCGGCCACCATTATGACGGACAAAGCGCTGGCGGACCATATTTATTTAGAGCCGCTGACGGAAGAGACCGTGAAGCGCATTATTGAAAAAGAGCACCCGGACTCCATCTTAGGCGGCCTGGGCGGCCAAACCGGCCTGACCATCAGTATGCAGCTGGCAAAGGACGGTTATTTGGACAAAATGGGCGTGACCCTGCTGGGCACAACTGCCCAGGCCATTGACAAAGCCGAGGATCGGCAGCTGTTTCGCGACACCATGATGAAGCTGGGTCAGCCTGTGGTCCCCAGCGACATTGCCACCACCCCCTGGAGCACGCACGGCAGATTGCCGCAGAGATTGGCTACCCGGTGATTATTCGTCCGGCCTTTACCCTTGGCGGTGCCGGCGGTGGCGTGGCTTATAACGAGCAGCAGCTAGATGTAATTGCCAAAAACGGTCTGATGCTCTCCCCATTACCCAGGTGCTGGTGGAGCGGTACATTGCCGGTTGGAAAGAAATTGAATTTGAAGTGATGCGGGACAGCGCCGGCAATGTGATTGCCGTGTGCTCTATGGAAAACTTTGACCCGGTGGGCGTTCACACCGGTGACTCCATCGTCATTGCCCCGGCTGTAACCCTGGCGGACAAGGAGTACCAAATGCTCCGTTCCGCATCTCTGGATATTATCACCGAGCTGGGCATTGAGGGCGGCTGCAACTGTCAGTTTGCCCTGAATCCGGAGAGCATGGAGTACAGCGTGATTGAGGTCAATCCCCGGGTCAGCCGTTCCTCCGCCCTGGCGTCCAAGGCCACCGGCTATCCCATTGCCAAGGTGACCACCAAGATCGCTTTGGGTTATACCCTGGACGAGATTAAAAACGATGTAACCGGCAAAACCTGTGCCTGCTTTGAGCCGACCCTGGATTATGTGGTAGTCAAAGGTGCCCAAGTGGCCCTTTGACAAGTTCGTCAACGCCTCCCGCAAGCTGGAGACCCAAATGAAAGCCACCGGCGAAGTGATGAGCATTGCACCCTGTTTTGAGGCCGCCATTATGAAGGCCGTGCGCGGCGCAGAAATCGGGCTGGACACACTGAATAACAAGGCTCTGGACGGACTGGATATACACGAGAAGCTGCACGACCAGGACGATCTGCGGCTGTTCTCCGTATTCGCTGCGCTGAAAAAGGGCGTGCGTATAGAGGAAATCCACCAAATCACCATGATCGACGAGTGGTTCCTGGCCAAGCTGAAAAACCTGGCGGATTATGAAAAAGAAATCACCGGGCTGCCCCTATCCCGGGAACAGTATATGCAGGGCAAGCACTACGGCTATACCGATGAAGCCCTGGCGCGCATCAGCGGCGGCTCTATTCCCTATCATCAGGACTGCGTCTATAAAATGGTAGACACCTGCGGTGCGGAATTCGCTGCAGAAACGCCCTACTTCTATTCCACCTATGACGCCCACTGCGAGGCCCGCAGCCTGCCCCAAAGCGGCAAGCAAAAGATCATTGTACTTGGCTCCGGCCCCATCCGCATTGGGCAGGGCATTGAGTTTGATTACAGCTCCGTGCACTGTGTGTGGACGCTAAAAGGGCTGGGCTATGAAGTCATTCTTATTAACAACAACCCGGAGACGGTATCCACTGACTTTGACACCGGCGATCGGCTGTACTTTGAGCCGCTGTGCCCGGAAGATGTGATGCAGGTCATTCAGGTAGAAAAGCCCATTGGGGTGGTGGTGGCCTTTGGCGGCCAAACCGCCATTAAGCTGACCAAATTTCTGGACGAAAAAGGTATTACGATTTTGGGCACCAGCGCCGAGTCCATCGACATTGCCGAGGACCGGGAACGGTTTGACGCATTGCTGGAAAAATTCGGCATCTTCCGTCCCAAAGGGCACCAGCGTGATGACCATGCCCCAGGCACTGGTAGCAGCCAACGAACTGGGCTATCCGGTGCTGCTGCGCCCCAGCTATGTGATCGGCGGGCAAAATATGACCATCGCCTACACGGATGATGATGTGCGCCGCTATATGGAGCTGATTCTGGCACAAAGGGATTGACAACCCGGTGCTGGTAGACAAGTATATGATGGGCACAGAGTTGGAAGTGGACTGCATCAGCGATGGCAAAGATGTGCTGATCCCCGGCATTATGGAGCATATTGAACGGGCCGGTGTACACTCCGGCGACTCTATTGCCGTGTATCCCCCTTACAACCTGAACGATGTGATGCTCCACAAGATCTGCGATGTAAGCGAAAAAGCTGGCGCTGTCCCTGGGCACCAAAGGACTGGTTAACATTCAGTACCTGATTTATCGCAACGAGTTGTATGTAATCGAGGTGAATCCCAGAGCCTCCCGCACCATTCCCTATATCAGTAAAGTCACCGGCGTGCCCATGGTGGAACTGGCAACAAAAATTATGGTAGGCGAAAAGCTGCAAGACCTGGGCTACGGCACCGGGCTGTATCGCACACCGCCGTACTTTGCGGTAAAAGTGCCGGTATTCAGCTTTGAAAAACTCAATGATGTAAACTCCCAGTTAGGACCGGAGATGAAATCCACCGGTGAGGTGCTGGGCGTAGGCAAAAACTTGAACGAAGCGCTGTTTAAGGGGCTGGTATCTGCCGGGTATAAGGTAGAAAGCCAAAAGCAGGGTCGCCACGGGGTACTCATCACCGTAACAAAGCAAGATCGGTTTGAGATCGTGGGTCTGGCGAAAAAGCTGGACGACCTGGGCGCGGAGCTATGGGCAACGCCGGAGACGGCGGCGGCTATTCGCTCTCTGGGTATTGAGGTGCATGCAGTCAACAAGCTGCGCCAGGACAACTCCATTATGGACTTGGTAGAGAGCGGCAAATTGGACTACATTGTCTACACCGGCAAAAAGCGATAAGAAGTCCATTGCAGACTATATTAAACTGCACAACCGGGCCAATCAGCTGGGCATTGCCACCCTGACCAGCCTGGACACCGCCAACGCCTTGGCAGATATTATCGCCTCTCGCTACAATCAAATGAACACCGAGCTGGTGGACATCAACCACATGCGCAGCGAAAAGGGCCTGCTGAAATTCACCAAAATGCAGGGCAGCGGCGACGACTACATTTTCTTCAACAACCAGTGCGGCATCATCACCTGCCCGGAGAGTCTGTCCATTGAATTCTCCGACCGGCACAAGGGCATCGGTGGAGACGGTATTGTACTGATTGAAAAGAGCGTGATTGCCGACGCCAGAATGCGCATTTTCAATATGGACGGCAGCGAGGGCCGTATGGCCGGCAACTCCATTCGCTGTGTGGGCAAGTACCTGTACGATAACGGTATGGTGCCCAAAACAGAGATGACCATTGCCACCGCCTCCGGCGTGCGGCACCTGCAACTGTTTACCCGCAACGGCAAGGTATCTTCTGTAACGGTAGATATGGGCAAGGCAGAGTTGAACCCGGCCAAGATCCCGGTTGACCTGCCTGGCGACAAAATCATCTCTCATCCGGTAACCATCGACAACAAGGAATATAACATTACCTGCGTGGCTACCGGTAACCCCCACTGCGTGGTATTTGTAGACAATGTGGACAAGCTGGACCTGCAACAGATCGGTCCGCAATTTGAGAACAGTCCCCTGTTCCCGGAGCGGGTAAACACGGAATTTGTGCGTGTCGTTAATGAGAGCACCATTAAAATGCGGGTGTGGGGAGCGCGGCAACGGCGAGACCCCGGCCTGCGGCACTTAAACATGCCTGTGCAGCCGTTGTAGCTGCGGTGGAGAACGGCTACTGCAAAAAGGCGTTGATGTTACCGTAAAGGTGCGTGGCGGCGACTTACTGGTAAACTACACTGACGACCGTATTACCCTTACCGGCGACTGCAACACCGTCTATAAGGGAGAGATCGAATATTAAAGCCTAAAAAGGGCAGCAAAAAGCGCGTACAGATTTCTGTACGCGCTTAAATTATGTTTTATTACAGTTTGACGATACCCAGCGTATCTAAAATAGAACTGATGAGAATGGCCAACAGGCAAGGCGGTGCGATCCACTTAACCATCGCGGAATAAAACTTCTTCATTTTAAAGGGGACCGTTCAGCTCAATTTCGTTGACAATCAGCTGGGGCTTCAGCACAAAGCCAACCATAATGCAGGTGAGCATACCCACAACCGGCATCAACAGACTGTTAGACACAAAGTCCAGGAAATCCAAAATGGAGAAACCGAAAATCGTAAAGGAGGACCACTTGCCAAAGCCCAAGGAGCAGCAAATGCCCAATGCCACGGCATATATATAACAGATCACCGTAGCCTTTTTGCGGCCCCAGTGGTAGCGATCGTCCAAACCGGACACAATGGCCTCCATCACGGATACGGAGCTGGTCAGCGCCGCAAACAGCACCAGAATAAAGAACCCGGCATGCCGATCAAGCTGCCGATTTTCATCTCGGCAAACACCTTAGGCAGGGTTACAAACATCAGGCTGGGACCTTTGCCCAAGGCGCTTTCGTCCCTTCCCGAATACACAAACACCGCCGGTACGATCATCAAACCGGCCAGGAATGCCACCAAAGTATCAAACACTTCAATCTGGCGCACGGACTGCTCAATGTGATCCTGCTTACGCAAATAAGAACCATAAGTGATCATAATGCCCATAGCCAGGGACATGGAAAAGAACAACTGCCCCAAAGCAGCCAGCACAGTCATCATGCTCAGCTTGCTGAAATCCGGCTTTAAATAATAAGCCACGCCGGCATGCCGGCGCCCGGACGGGTGACTACAAAGATAGACAGCAGAATCGTCAAAATCAACAGCGCCGGCATCAAAACGCGGCTGAACTTTTCAATTCCCTTTTCTACGCCTAAAAATACGATCACCGCCGTAGCGGTCATAAACAGCAAAAACCACAAAAGTGGCTCGCCTGTACCGGAAATAAAAGTAGAAAAATAGTTGTCGCCGGCCGCGTCCTGAACGGCACCGGAGATCATCGTGGCGGTGTACTTGGTAACCCAACCACCAATGACGCAGTAATAAGGCAGAATAAGTACCGGCACCAAAGTCACCAACTTGCCCATCCAGCTCCACTTTTTGTTCAGCGAGCCAAAGGCCTCCATAGGACTGAGCCGGGTTTTACGACCAATAGCGATCTCCGTGACCATCAGGGTAAAGCCAAAGGTCACCGCCAAAACAATATACACCAATAGGAAGATACCGCCGCCGTACTTAGCTGCCAAATAGGGAAAGCGCCACAGGTTCCCCAAGCCTACAGCCGAGCCTGCCGCTGCCAGTACAAAACCCACTTTTCCGGAGAATGTACTTCGATTCTTTTTTGTTTCCATCAAACCATCCAATCTATATCTCTTATTTTACGGAGTAATGCTCTAATTATACTCATTCCGATAGGATTTGTCAATTCCGAACCGGTGGGATTTACCAATTCCCGGGTAAACAAAGAAAGCCTGCACCGGCGGGTGCAGGCTCGTTCTTATATGTTATTCCAAAATCACTTGCTGACCTTCACGGACTGCAAGATCCAGTAGTGCAGAGTCAGGCAGTTAGAGGCAAAAGTCTTGCGCACATCAGCGCCCGGCGCTGCGGCCATCGGCTGAATGGTGCCGTCGCCCAACTGGGTGTACACAGCGTCCAGCTTCTTTTGCAGCTCTTCCTTTTTCTCACTGTCCGGCAGGTTGCAGGTAATGGCCTTGTTGGCGCAACCGGCATTGTAAATGGATGCACCCTTAAAGTCCTTTAAAGCAAGCCGCCGCTGCAGTGCCGTATTCCTTCACCACAGAATAGGCGGCGTGCCCTTCCTCGTTAAAACCGGGCCGATCACAGTCACATCGCTGAGATCAAAAGTATTTTTCGCCGTGTAGAGAGAAGCGGACTTATCGCACCCGCCGGCAAAGAGCGCCTTGTCGCCCTTGTCAATCATACTCTCTGCAATGGAGGCATAACGATCCACCATCTCAAAGGTGGTATCATAGTAATACTCACTTTCCAGTGCCAGACCGGCGGAATTGCCATCCTTATCGCTGTTGGTCCAGTGGTCAAAATAGTAACCGTCCTTGGGTACGTTTGCGGTAATATGTACCGTATCGCCGGGCAGGTAGTAGCCGCTGCCGGTTCCGTTCTCTACCGTTACGGCAAATGTAGGATCGGTAGATGCCACATACACCGGGGTCAGTACCACCGGGTTCTCCTCCACCGTTACATTGGTGGACTGTTCCTTAGCGTTCTCAATATTCTCCGCATTACCGGTGCTCTCCCAGTGATCAAAGACCATACCCTGGGCTGCTGCCGGTGCGGTGACCCACACCTTTTCACCGACCGTGTTGTCATAGACTTTGTCCGTAGCGGATTTGTCCGCTTTCAGCACAGCCACACTGCCAACGCTGCCCTCCGCCTTAGTATAAACGGCGGTCAGGGTACAGTCACACTTCTCCACAATCAGGTTAATCTCGGTCTTTTTCTTGCTGGACACATTGACTTTCTTGTCCTTCACACCCTCGGTGTTGCTCTTAACCTCCCAGTGGTCGAACTTCTCCCCCTGCTCGTTAAACAGATCGCAGGAAACGGTCACATTCTGGCCCTCTTTGTAAGTACCGCTGCCGTTGCCGTTCTTCACCACCACCTTGTGGCAGGTTTTGTCTGCCTCTTTGATGGGCTTATACACCGGTGTCAAAGTCACAGAGTAGTCATAATCAAGCAGCGGAGAGTCATAATCCGCATAATCCAACTGCACCGGTACGCCCAGGGTATCCGCCGCTGCGGCAGCGCCCTGTACAAATCCGGCACCGTAGTTGGATGAATGGTCGTTCTGCACCGAGCCCAGGTAACCCAGCTTGGTATTCCCCTGAAGCACGGCAGAAAAGCCGGCCAAATAGCCGCTTTGCAGGTCATCAAAGCTGGCGCTCATTACATTGGGCAGCAGCCGCGCAGACTTGTCTCCGGCAGAATGAGGCACAGCGTCCAGCAAAACAAAATGCAGCTCCGGATACATGGTGGCCAGCTCGTAACAGATCACGGCAAAGGTCTCGCCGGGCAGCACAATGTACTTGAAGCGCCCTTGTCCACAGCCAGTTTTACATACTGCTCCACCACATCGGTGGTCAACTCTTGGTTCTCCTCTAATGCCGGCTGGTAATAGACGGCCTTGGCGGAATTCTCATTGGCATAGGTCTGCACCCCGTCCCAGGCGGACTGGTTATAGGCCTTATCGTGGATACTGCCACCATCGGTGATCAGCGCCACATCATACTTTAGATCTGATGTTTTTTTTGTGCACCCTGCAAAGGCAAAAACGCCCACTGCCACCAGAGTCACACACAACAAAACGGAAAGGATCTTCTTCATCGCTCTATTGTCCCTCCAACAATAAAATACTACCCCTCAATGATACCAAAAACTTTCTGCCAATGCAATAGATTTTGTTGATTTGGCGATGAAAAAACACTATAATGAAATCATAAAAATTCCGAGAGGTGAAAATAATGGACACATTGAGCGCAAGCGTACTAAGAGACAGAAAGCCGCAAATCGGTATTGTGCTGGGCAGCGGCCTGGGTGCCCTTGCAGAGAGAATTGAAGGGGCAGAGGCTCTGCCTTACAGCGATATACCCGGTTTTCCGGTCTCTACGGCGCCGGAACACAAAGGACGATTTGTCTTTGGCACCATTGGCGACAAAGAAGTGGTGCTCATGGACGGCCGGGTGCACCTGTATGAGGGCTATGCGCCCCAGCAGGTGGTGATGCCCATTCGCCTGATGCGCCAAATGGGTATTCACACCGTCCTATTGACCAACGCCAGCGGCGGTATTCGCCGTGATCTGCACGCCGGCGACCTGATGCTGCTAACGGACCACATTTCCAGTTTGGTCCCCTCTCCCCTGCGGGGTGAGAACGACCCTTCGCTGGGTGTACGCTTTCCGGATATGCGCCATGTGTATGACGAGGATTTGCAGCGCCTGTTTCGCCAAACGGCAGAGGCACTGGATATTCCGCTGAAAAGCGGCGTCTATATTCAACTGCAAGGCCCGGCATTTGAAACCCCGGCGGAGATCAAAATGTGCGCCGCTCTGGGTGCGGACGCCGTGGGTATGAGTACCGCCATTGAGGCGCAGGCCGCCCGGCACTGCGGATTGCGCGTGGCCGGCGTCAGCTGCATTACCAACCTGGCCAGCGGTCTGCTGGATTGTCCCCTGACCTCCGAGGAGGTGGGCGAAACCGCCGCTAAGGTGGCTGAGAATTTCAATCCCTGATCCTTGAAACTGTGAAACGGATGTGACAATATGGAAAACTTGAAATACCAAGACGGAAAGCTGGAGATTCTCGACCAGCGACTGCTGCCCAATGAAGCAAAGTGGCTGCCCATTGGCAGCAAGGAAGCGGCCTTTGAAGCCATACAAACACTGGCAGTACGGGGCGCACCGGCCATCGGTATCTTCGCCGCATTCTCTATGGCGTCGTTTGGCAAGGACGACCCGGCGGCGTGCAAAGCCTACTTAGACAGCGCCCGCCCCACGGCGGTGAACCTGAGTTGGGCCACTGCACGGCTGGCAAATGTGATAAAAAATGGCGGTGACCCGGTGGCGGAAGCCTTGGCGGTGCAGGCCGAGGACATAGAAATGTGCCGCAAAATCAGCGCTTACGGCTTGTCCCTGCTCCGGGATGGCGATGGTCTGCTGACCCACTGCAACGCCGGCGAGTTGGCTACAAGCCGCTACGGCACCGGACTGGGACCGATCCTGCTGGGCAAGGAAAAGGGCTACAACTTCAAGGTGTTCTCCGACGAAACCCGTCCCCTGCTGCAAGGGGCGCGGCTCACCAGCTATGAATTGGAAAAAGCCGGCGTGGATGTGACCCTGATTTGTGACAACATGGCCAGCCAGGTGATGAAAAACGGCTGGATCCAAGCGGTGCTGGTAGGCTGTGACCGGGTGGCTATGAACGGTGACGCCGCCAACAAGATCGGCACTTCCGGGGTGGCAATTCTGGCAAAGCACTACGGTATTCCCTTTTATGTGCTTGGGCCTACCTCCACAGTGGATCCCCACTGTGCCACCGGTGCAGATATTCAGATCGAGGAGCGCCCCGGGGACGAGATCAGGAGCTATACTTTGAGCGCCCAACGGCGCTGCCCCAAACGAAATGTTACAACCCTGCCTTTGATGTTACGGACCATGACCTGATCACCGCCATTATTACGGACAAAGGCATTTTGCGTCCGCCGTACACCGAGAGCCTGCGCGCCCTGTTTCAGGAGGAAGTATGATACGATTCTATAACGGTCCTGTGCTGACACTACAACAGGACCAAATGAATATTACCCACCAAGAGGTATGGGTAGACGGCAACCGTATTGTGTGCCTGGGGGCAAACCCGGGAGCAAAAGCGGACCGGGAGATCGACCTGAACGGCGATCTGCTGATGCCGGCCTTTAAGAATGCCCACACCCACTCGGCCATGACATTTGGCCGCTCCTTTAGCGACGATCTGCCCCTACAAAGCTGGCTGTATGACAAAATCTTTCCCTTGGAAGCCAAGCTAACCGCAGAGGATATTTATCATCTGTCCCGACTGGCATTCCTGGAGTATTTGGAGAGCGGTATTTCCGCCTGCTTTGATATGTACTACTTCCCGGAAGCCATGGCAAAAGCGGCGGTGGACGCCGGGTTGCACGGTAATGTGTGGTGCGGTCAATAATTTTAAGGAAAGCCCGGCACTACTGGAAGAATACTACAACACCTACAACAATTATCACCCGCTGGTGTCCTACCAACTGGGGTTCCACGCAGAGTACACCACCAACCGCTCCATTATGGAGGCCATTGCGGCGCTGGCAGAGAAGTACAAGGCAGCCGGTGTATATGCACGCCAGTGAGACGGAGAGCGAGGTGCAGGACTGCATCGGCCGCTACGGCATGACCCCTACGGCGCTGTTTGAGCAGCTGGGGCTGTGGAACTACGGGGGCGGTGCATTTCACAGTGTCTGGGTCAGCAATGAGGATTTGAACATTTACAAAAAACACGGCGTTTACGCAGTGCTGAATGCCGGCCCAACGCCAAGCTGGCCAGTGGCATTGCCCCGGTGGAAAAAATGTTGCAAATGGGCATTCCCCTGGCGGTGGGCACAGACGGACCCTCCAGCAATAACGCGCTGGATATGTTCCGGGAAATGTACCTGATCTGCGTACTGCAAAAACTGCGGGAGAAGAACGCCGCAGCGGCAGACGCCAACGCCATATTAAAAGCAGCCACCGCAGGCTCCCGCCCGGTGTATGGGACTGCCGGAGGCGGACTGCATCGCCCCCGGTAAGCTGGCGGACCTAACCGTGATCGACCTGCATCGGCCCAATATGCAGCCCATCAACAACATCACCAAAAACCTGGTGTACAGCGGTCGCCAAAACCAATGTGCGCCTAACTATGGTAGACGGACGAATTCTCTATGAAAACGGCCGGTTCTTAAACACAGATACAGATGAAATTTACAAGAACGCGCAAGCGGTCATTGACCGAATTCGATAAGGAGGCACAGGGATGAAAGTCTTATTGGTCAACGGATCTCCCCACCAGCACGGCTGCACCTACACAGCCCTGGCGGAGATTGCCCATACACTGCAAGAAGAAGGCATTGACAGCGAGATCTTTTGGATCGGAAACAAGCCCATCGGCGGCTGCATCGGTTGCCACGGCTGTGTAAAGCTGGGCAAATGTGCCTTTGACGACGACCCGGTGAACGCCTTTACAGCCAAGGCAAAGACAGCGGACGGGTTCATCTTTGGCTCGCCGGTACACTACGCAGCGGCCACCGGCAATCTGACTGCCTTTATGGACCGGGTGTTCTATTCCGACGGTTGCGGCAAAGGCAGAGCCTTTTACTTAAAACCCGCAGCAGCAGTAGCCAGCGCCCGCCGGGCAGGCACCACCGCCACCCTGGACCAACTGAACAAGTACTTTACCATTGCCCAAATGCCGGTGATCTCCTCCCGGTACTGGAATATGGTTCACGGCTTTACCCCGGAGGATGTGATGAAAGACCTGGAGGGTCTGCAAGTGATGCGGGTACTGGCGCGGAATATGGCTTACTTCTTAAAGTGCAAAGCCGCCGGTGCCGCCGCTGGCGTGGAACCACCCAAAACGGAGCGAGCCATTCTCACCAACTTTATTGATTAAATCTATTTTCACATTGGCAGACCGAGAGAAAGCGAGATAAATTTTGTCTTTTGCGTGCGGGAGCCGTTAATATCACTCGCTACGAAACAGTCCACCGGACTGTTTCTCCCAAATGCTAACGCATTTGGAGCCTCGTGTCTCTTGCGCTGTGCGCAATTCACTCCCCGAGCAAAAGACAAAAAGCGCCAAAATCGGCTTGAACTCGATGTTCAAGCCGATTTTTCAAGTCAATATTGATAATAGAAAGCTGCGGCAGGAGCAAGCCCCTGCCCTACGAAATGCCTATTAGAATTTTATAAGAGGCGCGGTTTAGCCGCTTTATCGACAGTCTGAGAGCCATCGGCAATGCCGGTGGCTCTCTTTATATAGTCTATTCTTATTTTGCTGCGGTCTCGCAGTACAGGCAGCGGTAAGTGCCCTTGTCCGGGTCAACCAGGGTGAACACATCATCCACCTGCTCGTGGTTGCTGATACACGCCGGATTGGGGCAATGCACCATATTCACCAGCTTTTCCGGCAGACGCAGCGCCTGCTTTTCCGCCGCTTTTCCACCGCAGATCACATTCACGGTGGTATGGGGCGCCAGGTACGCCACCACGTCCAAGTTCAAGTCAAACTTGTCCGTGGCGATCTTAAGCACATCTTTTTTGCCCATTTTAGAGGACTTGGCGTTTTGGATCAGCGCCACCTGGGCGTCAGTCTTGTCCAGCCCCAACAATTTATAAATACGCATACCCATACCCGCGGGGATATGGTCCAGTACATAGCCGTTTTGGATCGAATCAATGGTCATTCCAGTACACCTCCCCACTTCAGCAGCGTCATAATCAACGCCATACGCATGTATTTGCCGTTCTTGGCCTGTTCAAAATATTTGGCTCGCGGATCGTCGTCCACATCCACGGTGATCTCATGGACCCGAGGCAGCGGGTGCATAATGGTCAGATCGCTTTTGGCGCTTTCCAGCTTCTCCGGGTCCAGAACAAAGGCGTCCTTATGACGCAGGTACTCGTCTTCCGAAAAGAAGCGCTCTCTCTGAATACGGGTCATATAAAGCACATCCAGCCGCGGCATCACATCTTCCATGTGCTCCACCTCTGTGTACTTCATACCGGAGGCGTCCAGCACGTCCGTTTTGATATAATCCGGCACTGCCAACTCCTTGGGAGAAATCAGCACAAACTCCACATCCGTATAGCGGCACATAGCCTTAATGAGGGAATGCACTGTGCGGCCAAATTTTAAATCCCCGCAAAGGCCGATAGTCAGGTGGTCCAAACGACCCTTTTCCCGATAAATGGTGAGCAGATCCGTTAAGGTCTGCGTGGGGTGGCTGTGGCCGCCGTCCCCGGCGTTGATGATGGGCACATCGCTCTTAAAGCTGGCAACCCGGGGCGCACCCTCCAGCGGGTGACGCATAGCGATAATATCCGCATAGCAGGACACGATCTTCACCGTGTCCCCTACCGTCTCGCCCTTGGAGGCAGAGGAAGAATTGGCCGCTGCAAAGCCCAGCACATTGCCGCCCAGCTCCAACATCGCCGCTTCAAAAGACAGGCGGGTGCGGGTAGACGGCTCAAAAAACAGGGTTGCCAATTTTTTGCCGTCGCACACATGGGCGTATTTCTTAGGGTCGGCGATAATGTCCGTAGCCAAGTGGATCAAATCGTCAATCTCTTCTACCGTAAAGTCCGTTGTATCTAAACAATGACGCATAAAGACCACTCCTTTTGTTTACAGTTTCATCCAAGCCGGGTTCTGAGGGTTCTTTTGGAACGCGGTCAGCTTGGCAATATCCTTGTCTGCGATATAACCCTCGGCAGCAGCCACCTTGGACAGGGTGTCAAAGTCAGACAGGCTGTAATTCACCACATCGGCAGCAGCCAGGCGCTCCACGCCCTTTTGCAGACCGTAGGTGAAGATGGAGGCAATACCCAGCACCTGAGCACCGGCCTGGCGCAGCACATCTACCACTTCCAGCACAGAGCCGCCGGTGGAGATCAGATCCTCAATCACCACGACCTTCGTGCCCGGCTCCATTTTGCCCTCAATTTGGTTTTGGCGGCCGTGATCCTTATGACCGGAGCGCACATAACCCATGGGCAGGTCCAAAATGGTAGCGGTAATGGCTGCGTGGGCAATACCCGCCGTAGAGGTCGCCCATCAGCATCTCCGCTTCCGGGAACTTCTCTTTTTTACAATCTCAGCCAGTCCGGCCTCCACATCTTTCCGTACCGCAGGAGCGGACAAAGTCAGCCGGTTGTCGCAGTAAATGGGGCTGTGGATACCGGAAGCCCAGGTAAAGGGATCGTCCGGCTTTAAGAACACAGCACGAATGGACAGCAAATCTTTTGCAATCTGTTCCTTAGTAATGGTCATAATAACACTCCTTAATCTATAAATTCACGGCAGCAGCGTCTGTACGCAGCCACCGGGTCATCGGCAGCGGTAATGGGGCGGCCCACCACAATGTAGTCGGATGCCGATCTCCTTTGCCTTGGCAGGGGTGGTCACCCGCACCTGGTCACCCAGGTCGCCGTCTGCAAAGCGTACGCCGGGGGTCACGGTCATAAAGGCTTTGCCGCAGGCATCCTTCACCATGCCCGCCTCCAGCGGCGAGCACACCACACCGTCCAAACCGGCGGTCTTGGCGTTCTTGGCGTACTGCACAATGGTGTCGTTGATATTCGCGTTGATGAGCAGTTCTTTTTTGCATGCGCTCCTCACTGGTGGAGGTCAGCTGGGTCACGGCGATCAGCAGCGGACGCGTGCCGTCCGGCCGGGTCAGGCCCTCCAGCGCGGCCTCCATCATCTCTACTGTACCGGCAGCGTGCACATTGGTCATATCTACATCCAGTCGGCTCAGCACTGCCATGGACTTCTTTACCGTATTGGGAATATCGTGCAGCTTTAGATCCAAAAAGATCTTGTGTCCACGCTTTTTCAGCTCTCGCACAATGGACGGACCCTCAGCGTAATACAGCTCCATACCAATCTTCACAAAGGGCTTTTCCTCCGTGAATTTGTCCAGGAACGCAAAGGTTGCCTCTGCGCTTGCAAAATCGCAAGCCACGATCACATCTTTACCCATTTTTTACCACTCCTATCACATCACTTAATTTATCAATCCCCAGGTCTGCGCACACAGTCGGCAGATCCTCAATGATTTTTTTGCAAGCGTAGGGGTCTACCAAATTGGCAGCGCCTACCTGTACCGCCGTGGCATACCGGCCATCATCATCTCCACCACATCCCGGGCACTGGTAACGCCGCCGCAGCCCATCACGGGAATGTTGCAGGCACTGGCAACCTGGTACACCATACGCACCGCCACCGGAAACACCGCCGGGCCGCTAAAACCACCCATGGTGTTGGCAATCACCGGTCGACGCCGGTTTAGATCAATGCGCATACCCAGCATGGTGTTGATCAGACAAATACCATCCGCACCGGCCTCTTCGCAAGCTTTGGCAATGGCTACAATATCCGTTACATTAGGCGACAGCTTAATGAACACCGGCTTGGTGGTCACTGCCTTTACCGCCCGGGTCACTTCTGCGGCACAGGCCGGATCGGTGCCAAAGCTCATACCGCCGCCGTGCACATTGGGGCAGGATACATTCACTTCCAAAATCCCAACCTGCTCCTCTTTGTCCAGCAGCTGGCAGGTATAGGCATAGTCCTCCACGGAGAAGCCGCTCACGTTGGCGATCACCGGCTTGTGAAAGATTTTTTCAGCTCCGGCAGTTCATGCTGGGTCACATGGTGCACCCCGGGATTTTGCAGACCAACGGCATTGATCATGCCGGCGGTGCATTCTGCAATGCGGGGGGTGGGATTGCCAAAACGAGCATCCCTTGTGGTGCCCTTAAAGGAGAAAGAGCCTAACATGTTAATATCATAAAATTCGCTGAATTCCTTGCCGAAGCCGAAGGTGCCGGAGGCAGGAACCACCGGATTGTCCAGCTCCAGCCCGCACAAATTCACACGCAGGTCTACCATATAATTTCCTCCTTTACCAGCACCGGTCCGTCCTTGCAAATGCGCTTGTTGCCGTACTTGGTCTTGCAGGAGCAGCCCATACAAGCGCCAAAGCCGCAGCCCATGCGCTCCTCAAAGGAGAACTGATCGGAGCTGGCAGAGCGGTCATATACCGCCCGCAGCATCGGTAGCGGACCGCAGGTATAAAAGTAGTCGTACTCTGCCGGAAAAGCATCCGTCACGAAGCCCTTGGTGCCTACACTGCCGTCCACGGTGGTGATCCGCACTTCCGCACCCAGTGCAGCGAATTCCTCGGCGTAGAACACTTCGTCCGCCGTGTTAAAGCCCAGAATCACCGTCACCTGCTGCCCGGCAGCCCGCAAGCACTTGCACAGATTGTAAAGGGGCGGCACACCTACACCACCGCCGATAAGCAGCGCGTGGTGCACAGGCTCGATGGTATAGCCGTTGCCCAGGCCGGTGAGCACATCCAGCGTCTCTCCCGGCTGCATCTTTGCCATTTGGGCCGTTCCCTGCCCCACAACTTTATAGATGATGGTTACTGTCCGGCTGTCGTAATCGCAGACGGAGATGGGGCGGCGCAGGAACTTGCCCTCCAGGGCAATGTTCACAAACTGGCCCGGCGCCGTAATGTACCGGGTGTCCCCAGCCAGCAGCATACGGTAGACGCTGGCGGTCAGAGGTCGATTTTCTTCTATTGTAAAAATACCTTGTTTATACATACGCTTACTCCGCGTCAATGGTAGACACGCCCAGAGTGATCTCCTCCAGCACATCCAGCAGCACCTTTACCGTGTCCAGCGAGGTGAACATGGTCACATTGTTTTCCACCGCAGCCCGGCGAATTTCCGAGCCGTCCGAGTGGCTGTCACCGTGGTTAATATCAATGGTGTTAATCACATAGGCAATGTGCCCCTGGCGCAGTGCCATCAAAATTTCGTCGCTGTCATCCTCAGTGAGCTTTTGCCGCACCCGGGTGCGAATGCCGTGGTCTTTCAGGTACTTGGCGGTGCCCTCGGTGGCTTCGATATTAAAGCCCAGGTCGTAGAACCGACGGATCAACGGCAGCGCAGTAGGCTTGTCCTGATCCGCAATGGTCACCAGCACCGTGCCGTAGTTGGACACATGCAGCCCGCTGGATTGTAACGCTTTATACAGAGCGCGGGTCAGGCTCTTGTCATAACCGATCGCCTCGCCGGTAGACTTCATCTCCGGGGACAGATAAGTGTCCATCCCTTTCAGCTTGCTAAAGGAAAACGCAGGCAGCCTTCACATACCAGCGCTTTTTCTCCGTGGGATACACCTCCGTAATGCCCTGCTCTTTTAAGCTGTGGCCCAGGATCACCTGGGTGGCAATGTGCGCCATAGGCACGGAAGTGGCCTTGGACAGGAACGGCACCGTGCGGGAAGAACGGGGATTCACCTCGATCACATACACATCGTCGTTGCTGTCTGCAATAAACTGGATATTGTAAAGGCCCACGATGCCGATGGCCGTACCCAGTTTAACGGTATAATCAATAATCTTGTCCTTGACCGCCTGGCTGACGGAGAAGGTGGGATAGATGCTGATAGAGTCGCCGGAATGTACGCCGGTGCGCTCCACATGCTCCATAATACCGGGAATGAACACATCTGTGCCGTCACAGATGGCGTCCACCTCCAGCTCTTTACCCATAATGTATTTATCCACCAGCACCGGCTGATCGGTGTTGATCTCCACAGCCGTTTGCAGGTAATGGCGCAGGCTCTCCTCATTGGCAACGATCTGCATGGCACGACCACCCAGCACAAAGGAGGGGCGCACCAGCACAGGATAACCGATGGAGGCGGCAACGCGCACGCCCTCTTCAATATCCGTGACCGCCAGGCCCTTAGGCTGGGGAATGCCCTGCTTTTCCATTACCTTTTCAAAGCTGTCCCGGTTCTCTGCCCGGTCAATGGCAGCCACATCGGTGCCGATGATGGGCACACCCAGTGCGTCCAGCGGAGGTGCCAGGTTAATGGCGGTCTGACCGCCAAGGGACACCACAATGCCCATCGGCTGCTCCAGCTCGATCACATTCATCACATCTTCCACCGTCAGCGGCTCAAAATACAGCTTGTCCGAGGTGGTGTAGTCGGTAGACACGGTCTCCGGGTTGTTATTAATGATAATCGCCTCATACCCGGCGTCCCGAATGGACCAAATAGCGTGAACGGTGGAGTAGTCAAATTCCACGCCTTGACCGATGCGAATGGGGCAAGGCCAAGCACTACGATCTTCTTTTTATCTGATACAACGGACTCATTCTCCTCCTCATAGGTGGAGTAAAAGTACGGCACATAGGAGTCAAACTCAGAGGCACAGGTGTCGATCATCTTATACACCGGGAACAGCTTGATCGACTTGCGCAGGTTAAAGACTTCTGCCTCCGTCATACCCCCCACAGCTGGCCGATATATTTGTCGGACACGCCCATTTTTTGGCGTCCCGTAAGGTCTGTTCATCCCGGGGATTGGCTCGCAATACCGCCTCAAAGTCCACAATGTTCTTGAACTTTTCCAAAAAACCACATATCAATCTTCGTGGCATTATAAATGCGGTTCAAATCGCAGCGCAGCCGGATCAACTGGGCAATGGCGTACAGCCGATCATCGGTGCCGGTGTGGATATAGTCCAGCAGTTCCTCTTGACTGTACGTGTCAAACTTCTTCATATACAGATGGCAAACGCCAATCTCCAGGGAGCGCACCGCCTTAAGCAGGCTCTCCTCCATGGTGCGACCTACGCTCATCACCTCGCCAGTGGCCTTCATCTGGGTGTTCAGCGTATTGTTGGCGTCGGCAAATTTGTCAAAGGGGAACCGGGCGATCTTGGTGACCACATAGTCCAGGGTAGGTTCAAAGGAAGCGGGAGTGTTGGCAATAGGAATCTCGTCCAAATGCATACCTACGGCAATCTTGGCGCTGACCCGGGCAATGGGATAGCCGCTGGCCTTGGAAGCCAAGGCAGAGGAACGGCTGACGCGGGGGTTCACCTCAATGAGATAATACTGGAATGAGTGAGGTCCAGCGCGAACTGCACATTGCACCCGCCCTCGATTTTCAGCTCCCGAATGATCTTCAAAGCTGAATCACGGAGCATCTGGTACTCTTTGTTGGTGAGGGTCTGAGAGGGTGCCACCACCACAGAGTCGCCGGTATGGATACCCACCGGGTCAATATTCTCCATATTACAAATGGTAATGGCGGTATCGTTGGCGTCCCGCATCACCTCATATTCTACTTCTTTATAGCCCTTAATGCTCTTTTCCACCAGCACCTGGTGCACCGGTGACAGGGCCAAGGCATTTTTCAGCATCACACGGCACTCTTCTTCATCATCCGCAAAGCCGCCGCCGGTGCCGCCAAGGGTAAAGGCCGGGCGCAGCACAACGGGATAACCGATCTCTGCAGCAGCACGCAGACCGTCCTCCAAGGTCTCTGCGATCTCTGAGGGCAGCACTGGCTCCCCCAGTCCCTGGCAGAGTTCCTTAAACAGCTCTCGGTCCTCAGCCCGCTCAATGGACTCAAAACTGGTGCCGAGAATTTCTACATCGCACTCTTGCAAAACGCCTTTTTTCGCCAGCTGTACCGCCAAGTTTAGACCGGTTTGGCCGCCCAGGGAAGGCAAGATGGCGTCCGGGCGCTCATGACGAATAATACGCGCCACATATTCCAAATTCAGCGGCTCCATATAGACTTTATCGGCAATATCCGTATCGGTCATAATGGTGGCCGGGTTGGAGTTGATGAGCACGACTTCATAGCCCTCCTCACGCAGGGCAAGGCAGGCCTGGGTGCCGGCGTAGTCAAACTCCGCCGCCTGGCCAATGACGATGGCCGGAGCCGATCACCAATACTTTATGAATATCTGTACGCTTAGGCATGGTTCTGCGCCTCCTCCATCAAATCAATAAACCGGTCAAACAAATAGGCACTGTCCTGTGGACCGGGTGCGCTCTCCGGGTGGTACTGCACGGAGAACAGCCGGTTCTCCGGGGAGGCCACACCTTCAGCGGTGCGATCCAGCAGGTTCACATGGGTCAACTCCAGCTCCGTGCCGGCCAGGGAGGCCACATCCACCGCATAAGAATGGTTCTGCGAGGTGATCTCGATCTTGCCATTCTCCAAATGCTTCACCGGGTGGTTACCGCCCCGGTGGCCAAACTTCATCTTAAAGGTCTTCGCTCCCAGCGCCAGACTGATCATCTGGTGCCCAAGACAAATGCCGAAGATGGGCAGCTTGCCCTTAAGCTGCTGCACCACTTCGATCACCGGGGTCACATCCTCCGGGTTACCGGGACCGTTAGACAGGAACAGTCCGTCCGGATGCATTCGCAGAATCTCCTCCGCGGTGGTATCGTAAGGCACGACCGTCACATTGCAGCCTTTTTCGTTCAGCTTGCGGATAATATTCAGCTTTATCCCGCAGTCAATGGCTACCACATCGTACTTATGGTTAGGGGTGCGGGAATACCAGCGCTTTTTGCAGCTGACCCGAGACACCATATCTGTGGGAATGGTGTAATTCTTCACCTGCCACAGGGCACTGTCATAGGGCATATCCGCCGGGAAGATGCCCACTTTTTGGCTGCCTTCGTCTCGAATGATGCGGGTGAGCATACGGGTGTCAATCCCGCTGATACCGGGAATTCCATATTCCTCCAGTACCTCAGACAGGGTCTTGGTATAGCGGAAATTGGAGGGCTGATCGTTGTATTCCCGCACGATCAGGCCGCCCATGGTGGGAATCTTGGTCTCATAATCCTCATCGGTCATACCGTAGTTGCCGATGAGCGGGTAAGTCATCACAACCATTTGATCTGTATAACTGGGGTCGGAAACGATCTCCTGATACCCCACCATAGAGGTGTTAAACACGATCTCGTTAATGGCGCTCTTATCTGCGCCAAAGCCGTAGCCAAAGAACTGCTTGCCGTTCTCCAGCACCAACTGCTTATCGTAAGGCTTCATATACTACTTCTCCTCTCCATACCGTCAATCTGTTTTTGCCCTGCACCTGCCAACCGGCAAAGGCGTTGCCCTGCCCATGGTCACAAACTTGTCCGGATCTACCGTCCAGTTGCAGTCCGTGTCCAGCAGGCACAGATCCGCCGGTGCGCCGGGAACAATCTCGCCAACCGGCAGGTCAAATATTTCTCTTGGCCGCACGGCCATCATTTGAATCAGCTTTTCAAAGGTCATCACGCCGGTGCGCACCAGCTTGGTGTACAGCACCGGGAATGCCGTTTCAGACCCACAATACCCATGGCGGACCGGACAGACCCTTCTCTTTTCCGCAGCACTATGGGGCGCATGGTCGGTGGCGATCACATCCACCGTGCCGTCTGCTACGCCCTCTAACAGGGCTTCCCTATCGCTGCGGCTGCGCAAGGGCGGGTTCATCTTGAACCGACCGTCCTCCTGTAAATCCTCATCACACAGAACAAGGTAGTGGGGCCGGTCTCGCAGGTGACGGGCACGCCGCTTTTTTTCGCTTCTCGAATCACTTCCACGCTCTCCTTGGTGGAAATGTGGCACACATGGTAACGACAACCGGTATCCGACGCCAGGCGGCAGTCCCGCTCGATCATCTTCCACTCAGAGGCGGAAGAAATGCCCCGGTGACCGTGCGCCTTGCAGTAAGCGCCATCGTGAATGTAGCCGCCATTCAGCAGATCGTTGACCTCGCAGTGGGCGGAGATCACTTTGTTCAGCGCCTTGCATCGCACCATCGCTTCTCGCATTAAGCCCTCGTCCTGCACACCGCAACCATCGTCGGAAAAGCCCACCACCTTTGGTGACAGCGCTTCAAAATCCACCAATTCGCCACTACCTTTACGCCCCTTGGTAATAGAGGCAAATGGCAAAACCTGGATTTTGGCATCCCGGTCAATGATCGCCTGTTCCTCTGCCAAATGAGCCGGGGTGTCCGGCGCCGGGGTCAGATTGGGCATGGCGCAAACGGTGGTATAGCCCGCCGCAGCTGCCGCCCCGGACCCGGTGGCAATGGTCTCCTTATAAGAAAAACCGGGCTCACGGAGATGCACATGCACATCAACGAAACCCGGTATAAGGAAATACTGACCCCTTGCGTCAAAAAGGGCATTGACCCCATCAGAGGAAATGGAGGTGCCGAGGGACTTTATTTTGCCTCCCTGTAAGAGGACATCTGCCGTATGAAACCCGCCGCCGTTCCAGCAGCGCGCGTTCTGAATAAGCAATGTCATATTCTGTACTCTCCATCAAAATTGCTGTTCGTTCTAAACAGATATTATACTGGACACAAGGCCTAAAGTCAAGACATAATTTGATTACAAAACGGTGAATTCTGCCGCCGCAAAAAGCAATGCGCGAGCCCCCTCCGGGGAGAGGGCTTATCGGCATTTATTTTGCGGACGATTGCGCCTGTTCCTCTTTCATTTCTTCCAGCAATTTTTCATGTACCGCGTCCTGCTTTTTGCGCACAACAGAGGCAGGAATAAAGCAGAACACCATGACCGCGGCGGCGCCCAAGAACAGCTCCATGGGATACACAATATCCGCGCTGTCTGTAACGCCTTTATTATACTGATTGATAATAAACTGGGCAATCAGCGGTCCGATAATCATGGGCACCAACACATACAGCACCATACGACAGCCCTGGAACAGACCCTCCCGGCCCTTTGGAATGCAGTCCCGATAGGAAGCGGTAAACAACCCTGCCATCACCAGGGTTACACCAATTACCAAAATACCGCCGACAATTAAAATCGCCAGTTCCGCCTTTAGATTTTTGCCTACGAAAAACTTAGCGCTCCAAATAACTACGCAGCCGATGATCCCGGCAATAATGGTGGGATAGAAAAAGTGCTTTTTGCCCACTTTATCCATAGCGGTACTCACCAAAACGGAGCCTACGGCCGCCGCCAGGCCAATAATGGCCACCGGGACAATATAATCCTTGATTTGCAGCGTGCCCTCAATAATATTGAACAAATAGTTCACATAGATCTGGTATGCAATAGCCGCCACCATATTGCCGGACAGACAAACATACAGCAGCTTGTTTTCTTTGATGACTTTCGGGTTTAAGCTGTACACAAAGTCGGCCAGAAAATTACCGTCCGTCTTTTTTTGCAGACCCGGCTTGTCTTTCATCAAGAACACGCCGATCAGGCCGCCGACAGTGGGAATAATACCCAGGAGCATAAAGAACTTTTTCCAGTCGTCGGTAGTGGCAGCGGCATTGGTCAGCCGTCAAAGCCTACAAACACAACGGCAATGGCCAGCAGCGGCAGCACTGCCAAAATGGTATCTACCTTGCTGCGGTTGGCGGTATTCGTCATATCTGTGATCCAGGTGTTAAAAGACGCATCGTTACTGATGGAACCGATCACAGACATCACGCAGTCCATGACAACCACCAAAATCACCATAGCCTTGACTTTATCCGGCGCTGGCTGCATAGGGATCAGGGCAAAGGCCATAATGGTAAAGCCCCAGATCACATACCCCCAGGTGATAAACACCTTGCGCTTGCCGGTACGGTCGCAGATGGCATTTAGCCGCCCAGCAGCGAGACAGTGTAGCAAACAGTGCGGAGAACGCCACCATCAGCGTAGTGGCATAAGGCGCGCGGGTGATCTCATTTTGCATAAAACGGCTGAAATACATATTCTCTACCACCCAGGCAATCTGGCCGATCAGGCCAAACAGCAGAATGGAAGTCCAAGTGCGCCCTGACAAAGCGCCCGGATTCTTTGCTTTCATAGTCATTCCCCCTAAAACAGAATAGAGTTGCCCTATTCTTTGGCTTATTTTACCACATTCTATTGAAATTGTGAAGAGAATATAGTAAAATAGAACAAAATTATTTTGTAATTTCCAATGATTTGCCCATTACACAACCCGTCATAGCAATTAAGGAGGACGCGATGATAGACCGCAAAACTTACCTGACCCTGCCCGGTGACTACAAGACCTTAAAGAGCGATTTTTTGGGAGCCTTGGAGGCAAGCGGAAAAGATGTACTGGTGCTCACCGACTGCGTCACATTAAAAGTGGGCAAGACTCGCTTTATCATTTCTCCCCTGTTTGCGCCCATTGACCCGAAGCGTATCGTCTCAAAGGCGTTTACCAAGGAGGAGTTCACAGCGTTAATGACCGAGTACCACGAGGGCTGTACCCCGGAGGATATTGAATCGCTGCGTTTTGTGCCCCACATTGTGGAGTTCATTGAGGAGGACGGCAGAGAGATTCTTTCCAGTTCTTACTCCCAATATCAGTTCTTTAAGCAGTACCCGGTTACGGACACCGCCTATGCCTGCACCGGCTTTCAGGTGACTCGCGTTTGAGCCTATAAATCTTCTATAAAAGGGGCGGTTTGTGTACCGTCCCTTTTTTCACAGAAAGTGACTTGCTTCTTTTGACAAGATATGCTATCCTAAGTAATCGAATGGATTTATCTCATAGGAGCAACAAGCAATGAAGCGAATTCCTCAACAGCATGATATGAAACGGCAGGAAATGATGGAAAAATGCTTTGCCTGCTATGCGGAAAACGGATTAACCGGAACCGGCACCCAGGCGCTGGCAGAAGCCTGCGGCTGCACCAAAGCCAACCTGTATGTTTATTTTAAGAATTTGGACGAGCTGATTATCGACTCCACCGCCTACTGTATGTCCAAGGTGGAGGACGACTTTTTGACCATGGCTCCCACAGACCCAAAAGATGTGATGCGGTTTCTTGAGGAAGTTCCCTACTGGACCGCCAAAAAACACGGCAAAAAATACCGCCTGATGTACCAGGTTTACACCTTGCCCAAGTACATTGAACACGGCAAGAAGTTCTTTCAAGGGGTCAACGAGCGTTACACCCAGTACGCAAAAGAGCTGGAGCCGAAGATCGGCATTCCCTATACGGTCATCACGCCGCTGATCTTTATTTTTGTGCGCGCCTGTGTGCACTATGCTATGTTTGAGGACGAGTATTATCTGAAAAGTCAGATAGAAGTGCTCAAGCAAAGTGTACTGCTATTTCTTGAAAAGTATAATAACCAGTATCTGAAACACAAAGACGAATCGAATTAAGAATATACAAAAGCCGCCGACACTTGTCAGCGGCTTTTGCCTATTTATTTGCCGGCTTTTCCGGCTTTTCTTTCTTCTGCTTTGGTTCTTTCTTCGCTTTTTCTTTCGGTTTTGGCTCTTTTCTCTCTTCCTTTTCTTTTTTCTCTTTATCGGCCGGTTCTTTCTTCTCTCGCGAAGTGCGGCGCAGACCGGATTTGGTGCGGCTTGCCTCCTCCGGGGCAATCACCGCGTCCAGACGCTTAATGTAACTCTCAATCTTCTCTTTATAGAGCAGGCGGGACAAATCGCTCACCGCCAACTTCAATGTATGCTCCAGCAGGTGACGCTGATCCTCGGTAATGTCGGTCACGGAGTACAGCGTGCGCAGCATATTCCCGGCGTCAAAGCTCCGCAGCGCCTCATAATCGGTAATGCCGGCGCTTTCGAAAAAGGTAAACAGGGTCTCAAACACCGTCTCCATATTTTCCGGCCCCACATCGTCCATCACCATCTTGATGTACTTTTCAATAAACAGCGACGCCTCGTCCCGCCTGGGCACATAGCAAAAGCGGTCGTCCTCCACCACCCAGGAGGCAGCCTGGTGCTGCTTCAAGCCCTCATTCTCGCTTTGTACAATCTTGGTATCTGCATTGTGCTCCAACAGACAGCCGATCACCGACCGCTCCGGCACATAAGAGAACAGACGGTCCCGCATTTCCAGATAGTCATAGCGGTGCACCATGGGCTCCGGGAACCCGGGAGCATCATATTCATACACGCCGCGAATGCGCTTTTTCAGAGAATTGGAACAGGACACGGCGGCAAAAACGGCCAAATTGCCACCCTTGGAGTGGCCGCACACCCGCACATCGCCCTCGGTCAGAGATGCCGTCTCCTGAAAATAGTACAGCGCCTCAATCTGGGCCGGCACCGGGAACATATAGCTAAGCATGGCCGATTCTTTCACCCCGGTAATGCTGGTGTCCGTGCCCCGGAACGCCACCAACAGGCTGCCGTCATTCAGGTGAAAGCCAACGGCGGAAAACTGCTTGTCAATCTTGATGTTTACATTATTCACATAAGCGGACAGCCGGGTGTTGCCGTAGCGGCGCGTGTCTGCACACAGCTGCAAAAGATAAATCGCCTTTTGCACAATGCCGATCTCATTGTCGATCTCCTCCGCCGGATGCAGGGCAAAATACTGCCGCGCCGCGTCGTCCAGCAGGGTCTGGAACTGGGCGTCAGCGCCCCCAACGATCCCCGCATAGTCCACATACGCCAGCTGAGAAAAGATCAGCCCATCCACCTCATTAAAGGGCATTTCGTTAAAATCCCGGTCGCCGTACCGGGCAATATAAGCTTCATAATGGGCCATAAAATCACCGCCAAAAGGATTTTTCTCATTTTAACATACGCAGCAGCGGCGGTCAAGCACACGCCCGACCGCCGCAACGATTTTACCAATCTACATATACAGACTTTACATCGGAATACGCGCCGTAGACGGTTTTGCCCTTGCTGTTCTTTTGAACTGCACGGACTTTACATAGTAGGTCTTGCCTTTGGTGACCTTTTTCTTAAAAAGGAAGTTCCGGAGGCGGTCGCCCAGCTTCTTGTAGCTGCCGTCTTTCTTGGTAGCGTAATACACCTGGTAGCTTTCGCTTCTCGCACGGCGTTCCACTTGGCGCTCAGCGTGCCGTTCTTGGCGCTGACTTTCACGCCAAGCACCTTGCCGAACTTGGTCTTGGCCTTGCACTCTTTACTGGCCTTGCCGCTAAAGTTTGCGTCGCAAATGCGGTTCACGCCAATTACACGGAAGCGGTAATTGGTAGACCCTGCCATGTTCTTAAAAGTATAGCTGGTGCCGGTGACAGTGGCATAAGTCTTCCACTTCTTTTGGCTGACCACATACCGCTGCACCTTGTACCGATTGGCGTACTTGGCCTTTTTCCATGTGAGTTTTACCGTGCTGCCGGTGGTGCTGGCTTTTACCCCGCTCACCTGCGCCGGCGTTTTGATAACTTTATAATCTACCTTTTCAATATATGGATCTTTACTGGCGTTGTTCTGTTTGCACTGCTTCTCAATGGTAGACCCGGGTAAGCAATAGATACGGTCGGCAGAATACATCAATGAATCATAAGGGCCAATATTGACAAACTTAGTGGACTTTCCTAAAAAAACAACACTGCCTTGAATCACTTCACAAAATGCGTATCTATCCACTTTTTTAACCGTGGCAGGCACGATAATACTATGAGGGCGGTTGCCGCCAGTGCATGAAAACACCCCACTACCAATGGAAGTAATGGTGGAAGAAAACACCACTTTCTCTAATTTTGGAAATGCATAGGAAAATGCGCCATCACCAATGGAGGTGATCCCCTCCTCAAAAGCGATTTTCTTTACATACCGTGTCGTGTCGATATAAAAAGAGGGATAAATGTTACGAATAAGTATTTCATAGTCGATTTCAGACGAATCGACGATCGTGTAGCTACCGTCGCCGGTGCTTTCTTTTACAATACCATAATATTCGTCTCGTTCAGAAAATTTATCATTATAGTCATCATTTTTACACTCATCCCAACCTAAATAATATGCCGGCACAGCGCCCTTACCGCGAATATACAGCGTCTGCGTTTCCGGCTCATATAAATATGTAATTTTTGTCTTCTTTTCCGCCGCCTGAGCAGATATGCCGCCTACGCAAAGACAGGTAAACAGCATTACAAAACTTAAAAATACAGATAATGTCTTTTTTCATTTGTCCTTCTCTCCTTTTGTCAGTTAGCGAAACAGCAACACAAAATATGTGCAAATCACCTCCAACTTTATCATTTCTTCATTCTTTATTCTCAACTAAACAATAACACATTTACAATAAAAATTCATTATACAATTTACACAAACAATTGCGGTACATTTTAGCAATAACTGCCAATTAAATACCCCCCGGTACAACGCGTACCGGGGGTTACAAATTTATGGGATAAAATTGAATTTTAATAAATGCCCTGCGCCAGCATAGCGTCTGCAACCTTTTCAAAACCGGCAATATTGGCACCGGCCAGCCAGGTTGTAGCCCAGGCCGTAGCGCGCTGCGGCTTCTACGGAATGCTTATGAATATTGATCATCGCCTGGTGCAGTTTGGCATCCACTTCCTCCGCCGTCCAAGACAGGCGCTGGGAGTTTTGACTCATTTCCAAACCGGACACACACACACCGCCGGCATTGACAGCCTTTAGACGGTGCAACGATCAGATCCTTTTGGTCCATTAAGTAATTGAGGGCGTCCGCAGTGGTGGGCATATTGGACACCTCTATGTAATACTTTGCGCCGTTGGCAACGATCTTCTTGGCGTCCTCCAATGTCACCTCGTTCTGGGTGGCGCAAGGCAGGATCACATCACCCTTAACGCCCCAGGGCTTCTCTCCCAGGTGGAACTCTGCGCCAAATTTGTCTGCATAGTCCTGCACGCGGTCTCGACCGGAGGCCCGCATCTCCAGCAGATAATTGACCTTCTCCTCCGTGGCGATACCGTCCGGGTCGTACACATAGCCGTCCGGACCGCTGATGGTCAACGCCTTGCCACCCAGCGCAGTGATCTTCTTAATCGCGCCCCAGGCCACATTACCGAAGCCGGAGACTACAAAGGTTTTTGCCCTTGATATCATCGTGCTGGTGCTTAAACACCTCACAGGTATAGTAAATCGCGCCGTAGCCGGTGGCCTCCGGGCGGATCAAGGAGCCGCCGTAGGACAGGCCCTTGCCTGTGATCACGCCGTTCTCAAATGCATCAGAAATACGCTTATACTGACCAAACAGGAAGCCGATTTCGCGGGCGCCTACGCCAATGTCGCCGGCAGGCACATCCACATTGGGGCCGATATGCCGGTACAGCTCCGTCATAAACGCCTGGCAAAAGCGCATAACCTCACCCTTGCTCTTGCCCCGAGGGTCAAAGTCCGAGCCGCCCTTAGCGCCGCCCATCGGCAGGCCGGTCAAGCTGTTCTTGAAGGTCTGTTCAAACCCAAGGAAATACATAATACTGGAGTTCACGCTGGGATGGAACCAAGCCACCCTTATACGGGCCAATGGATGAATTGAACTGCACACGGTAGCCGCGGTTGATACGGGTCTTGCCGTCGTCGTCCACCCAAGCTACACGAAAAGTGATCAGTCGGTCCGGCTCCACCATACGGGTAAGAATATCGTCCTCCACATACTCCGGGTGCTGCTCAATCACCGGTGTCAGGGAGCTAAACACTTCTTCCACGCACTGGATATACTCAGGCTTGGCATTATCCCGGCGCTTAACGGTATCAATTACGCTTTGAATATATGCATTCATACAAAATCCCCCAGGCAGTTATAATTTGGTACTGAACAGAAACAGAATTCTGTCCAGTATCTCCTTGCCAAATTCATCATAACATCATTAAATCCAAATTGCAATAGAAAAGTGAGCGATTACTCACGATTTTTTTATTATTTTTTCGTGATTTTTCCTATTTTTATGCGTTGTTATCCAAGTGTTTTGTATCTTATGCGCACGAACTTTCACATTTTTGTCTAAGACATAAAAAACAGACGGCAGCAAAAGCGCTGCCGTCTGCAAGGTTGCCGTTAAAACTGGCTGTCGTCAAAGGGTCGCTGCCGCCGCCGGTCTCGTTGCCATTTTGACCGCCGGACAGCGTGTACAGATCCCCGTCCATCAGATGGAAGTGCACCACTTCCGCCTCAGGCTTGATATATTTCAGTTTCTTCATACTGTTTCTCCTTATTTTGCCAAAGTCACATTCGTCCAGGGACTGTACGAGGTATGGCGCTGGCCTTGCCCGTCTGTGTAAACCACATAGCTGCGTGCAGAGTAGGTCTGCCCTGCCGGATTGCTGAATGTGTAGCTGATCAGGTACTGACAGCTGTCCGTCTGGCTGTTGGACTTGGTAATCACCGTCTTGGTCCCCTTACCATCAGTACCATTATTAAACTCCAAACCGCAGGCAGTGACCGTATAGGTCGAGTCTGTACCCTGAGCATATTGCGCCACAAAGGTCAGCTTGCCGATCTCTGTGTTCCACACCTGACCGTTCTGGGAAGAAGCATCTTCCGCAGCGCCACGCAGGGAAGCAATGGGCGCCTTTTGCTGTAACTGAGCAATGGAAGTCACACCCTGCAGAGTGTACTGATTGAAGTTGGACTGGGTGATTGCCACAAAGTCGCTCTTGGCAGCCGGTAGCGTAGCAGTTATAGGTGGCAGAGTAGCTGACCACACGATAGGTGTTGCCGTCTACCGGCAGCGCCCAGCACAGGAAGTCTGCTGCGTCGGAAGTGTGGGTATACGGTGAGTCAAAGGTGTATGTACCTGCATTGGCGCTGTACACCGGTTTGATCAGGACGGTGCCGTTCTTGGCAAAGGCGGTCACTGCCAGGCTGCCATCCAGCTTGGCGGCGTTTTTGCCGTTCACCAGCCAGCCGTCCAAGTGGTAGCCCACCAAAGTGCGGGCAGGCGCTGCTGCCAGTACGGTAGACAGGGTCTTGTTCGCAGTCACCGCATACTGGCTGTACACGCTGTCGCCGAAGGCAGACAGGTTCGTCACCGTCACGGTATCTGCCTTGGCAGCGGAGGTAAAGGTCACGGTGCTGTCAGCCACCACCTCAAAGGTGTAGCTGGCGCCCTCCCCTGCTACGGTTACACCATTGACGGTCCAGGTGCCATTGGTGGCATTGGGCGCAGTCAAGGTCACGGCGGCGTTGGCGTCGTAAGAATCGGTGCTGACCGTTTGACCGTCTGCAATAAAGGTCACCTTAAACCGGTTGCTATACATACAGTCGGTATAGGCAGACAGCAGCTGAGCCGTGCAAGCATCAATGGCAGCCTGCTGCTTTTCGCTCAGCGCATAAGCGGTGCCGTCATTGGTGTAGGCGGTAGCCAACACTTCGGTCAAAGCCTGCTCCAGTGCTTGGTACTTGTCGGCGGCATAGTAGCCGTCCTTACCGGCAGCCACCACAGTCTTTACCCGGCTGACTGCGCTGTCCAGTGCCTCGTATGCACCGTAACCGCAAAGGGCGTCATACGCCTTTTGCAAGTGATCGGCCAAGGTTTGCAGGGCACTGCCGTCCTTTTTATAGTCATGATCTTTCAGGTCGGCAAAAGCGCTCTGCGCTGCCTGATAAGCCTGTACAAAGTCGCTCCACAAAGCGGCCACATACTTGGTAGAACCGTTATCCAGCACCGTGTTGCCTACGGCGTAGGTGCTCATGCAGTTGTCCATTACCGTGCGCAAGTTGGTATAAACATCGGCAGCGGTGTTTACCGTAGCTGCATTATAAGCAGTCATCGCTTTGGCTGCGTCAGCCTGATAGCTGGTCACTGCACCGGCAAGATCAAAGGCATAGTTATAAGCTGCCGGGTTGACACCGCTAACGGTATCCGCCTTAGCCAGCAGATCTGCCAGCCCGCCCTCTTTGTACTGGGCGGCTACCTGCTTTTGAGTGGTGGTATCCAGACCGGCCACAGCATTTGCCAGGGGCGTATAATTAAGCACATACTGGGTGCTGTTCAGGGTCAGGTTCTCCGCTGCGTTGTCCGTATTCTCATTGTTCCGGTTACCGATCACCTTGGCGGTGAACTGTAAGCCGGTGTAGGTCTTGGCATATTCATTGGTGCCGAAGGTGGGATTCAGGAATGCCTGGTTGTTCCAGAAGCGAGAAGTACCGGTATTATCCTGATTGGCAGTCATATCTGCCGTGGTGCCCGCCTGATAACCAAAGGTGGCGTTGTTGCTGGTGGCGGTCTTCCCGGGCCAGGTACTATACGTACCTTCCGCATAGCCGTACCACAGGTGATTGAGCATTAAGTCGCTGCTCAGGGGCGCCACATAGGCGATCTTGCCGTAAGTGGTCTTTCTGTTGAAGATACTGCCACTGCTGTTCTCTATCTTTTTACTCTCCACAACCACCGGGAAGCCGGGATTGCTGTCGCCGTTTTTCAGCAGTACGGTGGTGCTGGGACTTGCGATCTTAAAGTTTACATAACCGATGCTCTGGTAGCTGTCAGCGCTTGTCTCGCCGCTGTACACATAATCCTTGGTGCTGTACAACACATCGGTGTAGCCGTCGGTGGCCTCCGTGGTGCCAAAGTAGCCCTTGCCCATCTGGGGCCGGGTGTATTCCTGCATGGCAGCCATACCGGCAATCAGTGCGTCCGTGGCTGCTTTCAGCCGGGCAGCAGACACATCGGTGCCGCTGTAACAGGCAGCGTCCAGCAAACGGTTGGCCTGTACATAAGCAGCGTAAGCAGCAGAAGCGTTGGTGTACAGCTTACCGCCCTGAAGCAGTGCCTCAAAGGCAGCCACCTGCGTAGTCAGCTCAGACTGGGTACCCTGGGCAGAAGTGGCAGAGAACTGCAAGTTGCCGTAATTACCGATCATACGCAATGCGGCAGCTTTATTGGCCGCGTCGGAATAGCCGAGACCCACATAGAATGCAGCCCCATCGGCCACTTCCCGGGCGTCGATTACGCCCGCAACAGTAGCGGCCAGCTTGCCGTTCACATACAGAACCGTTTCTTTGCCGTTATAAGAAATGGTATAATTGGCCTCCTGGCCGGCAGGTACGGTCACCTTTTGGGCAGCGGTCTTATTTGTACCGCCGGAATAAACGGAAAGCGTGCCGTCGCAGCCAACGCGGATAAAGTCTTTGTCCGCAGCAGCCAGTGCAAACACGGTGCCTGCAGTACCCAGGTCGTTATCGTCCGTCTGGCGGGTATGACTAAAGGACACGGTAAAGCTGTCTGTTTTCATCAGTGCCTGAATCACCGGGTCATTCACAAACACCTGACCCTGATTGAGCCATAGCTTGCCGCCCTGCTCTGCAATGCCGGCCTTGTCCAGCTGGTACTCATAGGTGTAGCCGCTGGAATCCGTCTGCTTGGAATAGGTCCAGTCAGAGGTCAGGTTCAGGTCGGAGTCAAAGTGATAGCGCATATCCGTAGAGCGCTGGGCCTTGAGCATGGTATTATATTCCTCATCGGTAATGGCCAGCACGGAACCGTGTCGGGGAGACAGCTGGTTTAAGGTATACTGGCTGTCCGTGAGCTTTTCAAAGTTCTTAAAGTCCGTAGACTGAAACGCCAGATAGTGACCGCTGTTGCCGTACTCATCTGCCAGCATCACCATGGTATTGGTGCCGGTAATAAAGTGGGAGTTGCACCCCTCCATTTTTGTGGAACGGCTGTTGTAAACCTTAACAGGCGTGCAGGCGGAATACTGATCCGCGTCTTTCAGGTCCGTGGAGGACACATAGTAAATGGTCTTCTCCCCGTCCGCCTCATTCTTATAATACATATAATAAATGCCGTTTGCGGAATCGTACATGATATCCGCATCAATAGAGGCGTCACCATTGGGATTCTTATACAGCAACTGCGGCGCGCTGTAATGGGTCACATCCATCAGATTGTCCGTAAGCATATAATAAATCTTCTGTTCCGAACCGCCGGTAAAGCTGGAGGTGGACAGAGAGAAATACACCATATACTTGCCTGTGGAATCGTCCCAGATCACCTGAGGCGCCCAAAAAGCAATGAACGGTTTCATTGGCAGGCAAAGCAGGAGTGCCGTCTGCATTCTTCACATCCTTAATGGAGATATGAGACTCCTCGGACCAATTTACCAGATCCGCAGAACGCCACACGGACATAGCGTCGTTCACATCCCACCAGCCGAGGGAAGCGTCCATATCCGTTGCTACCATATAGTAGTAGCCGTCCTGACCACGGAACAGATACGGGTCACGGGCACAGCCGGTATGCCGGTAGTCTGCTCTACAACAGGCTGGTTGCCGTTGATGGCAGTAAAGTTGTAGCCGTCATCAGAAACAGCAAAGCGAATCTTCTGTTCACTGGTATTGTCGCCGGTAAAATAGGCAAAAACATACTTACCGCCGGCAGAAGTTGCCGGGGTGGCGGCAGAAGCAGCAAAAAGGCAGAGCAGTAAAGCAAGTGAGCGCCATCAGCACTGCAAGGAAAACTGCAATCAGCCGTTTGCCGGTTAATTTTTTGCGCATAGATTTGCACCTCCGATTTCCTTTTTGGGCAGAAGAAAACAGACTGCACCAAAACCGGATATATAGTACCCTCTGAGAGGTAAAAAGTCAATACATTGTAGATAAGTGGTACAGATATTTTAGTGTGTCCAATTTTGATAACTGCTCTGCCATCCGTATAAAACCATGTTCCGTCAAAACCGATCAGCGTCACGCAAAAAGGCCGCCGTGCATACGCACAACGGCCAAATTTTGCTATATTTATGCAGCTATCTCCGCAACACATCGACCATGCGGCTACGCAAAGGTCCACTGGACCTTTGCTCCCAAATCAAAGATTTGGAGCCTTGTGCCGCATCATCTCGTGCGGCATTAGTACATGCCGCCCTGAGATGCTGCGGCCATCGCCGCAGCATTGGCAGCGTCAGCCTGCGGATCCTTAATGTCTGTTACCAGACTTTCGGTAGTCAGCACCATGGAAGCCACGGAAGCGGCGTTCTGGATCGCAGAACGGGTCACCTTTGCCGGATCCACAATACCGGCCTCAATCATATCGCCATAGGTGTTGGTGGCAAAGTTAAAGCCATAACCGGCCTTGCCGGAAGCCATGATCTTGTCTACAATTACACTACCCTCCAGGCCTGCGTTTGCAGCGATCTGGCGCACCGGCTCCTCCAGCGCCTTCAGCACGATCTTGACACCGGTCTTAAAATCTGCGTCATCGGTATCCAGCAGCTTCTCCACAGCGGGAATGGTGTTGATCAGTGCCACGCCGCCGCCGGCAACGATGCCCTCTTCCACAGCAGCCTTAGTAGCAGCCAGGGCGTCCTCAATGCGCAGCTTTTTCTCTTTCATCTCTGTCTCGGTAGCAGCACCCACCTTAACAACGGCTACACCGCCGGCCATCTTTGCCAGGCGCTCTTGCAGCTTCTCCCGATCAAAGTCAGAGGTAGAAGCCTCAATGGCAGTGCGGATCTGACCCACACGCGCTTTAATATCATCGCTGTTGCCGGCGCCGTCTACGATAATGGTGTTCTCCTTGGTCACCTTCACCTGACGAGCAGTACCCAGCATCTGCATAGTAGCGTCCTTCAGTTCCAGACCCAGGTCGGAAGTAATCACCTGGCCGCCGGTCAGCACGGCAATATCCTGAAGCATATCCTTGCGGCGATCGCCAAAGCCCGGAGCCTTTACGCATACACAAGTAAAGGTCTTAGCGCAGCTTGTTCAGCAGAATGGTCTGCAGGGCCTCGCCCTCTACATCCTCTGCAATGATTACCAGCTTCTGGCCGTTCTTCAGCACAGCCTCCAACAGGGGCAGAATATCCTGTACAGTGCTGATCTTCTTATCGGTAATGAGAATCTTAGCGTCGTCCAACACAGCTTCCATCTTATCGGTATCGGTCACCATATAAGGAGAAATGTAGCCACGATCGAACTGCATACCCTCAACCACCTCGCAAGTGGTCTCTGCGGTCTTGGACTCTTCTACGGTGATCACGCCGTCGGCAGATACCTTTTCCATGGCCTCAGCGATCAGCTTGCCAACCGTCTCATCTGCAGCAGACACGGTAGCCACACGGGCAATATCATCGCTGCCGCTAACGGCCTTGCTCTCTTTTTGGATACCGGCCACAGCAGCGTCCACAGCAGCCTTAATGCCGTTCTTCACAACCATGGGATTGGCCCCCAGCAGCCACATTCTTCATGCCCTCACGCACCAGCGCCTGGGCCAGCAGCGTAGCAGTGGTGGTGCCGTCACCGGCATCGTCATTGGTCTTGGAAGAAACTTCCTTCACCAGCTGGGCGCCCATATTCTCAAAAAAGGCTCCTCCAGCTCGATTTCCTTGGCAATGGTCACGCCGTCGTTGGTGATCAGCGGTGCGCCATACTTCTTATCCAGTACCACATTGCGACCCTTAGGGCCAAGGGGGTAATCTTAACGGTATTGGCCAGCTTGTCAATACCGGTCTGCAACGCCTTGCGAGCATCCTCGCCATAAATAATATCTTTTGCCATAACGGAACTCCTCCTTACTCAACTACAGCCAAAATGTCTTTGACCTCGGAAATGGTGTACTCCTGACCGTCCACCTTAATCTGGTGCCGACTGTACTTGCCGATAATCACCTTATCGCCAACAGCAACAGTCATGGGGTGTTTGTCAGTGCCGGGGCCAACGGCAACAACTTCGGACACCTCGGGCTTCTCCTGTGCGGAAGCTGCCAGAATAATGCCGGAAGCGGTGGTTTCCTCAGCCTCACAGGCTTTTAGCAGAACACGGTCTGCAAGCGGTTTAATAGTCATAACTTTTCACCTCGTCAAAAAAAGTATTCGTTTTATGTTAGCACTCTTCACTTCCGAGTGCTAATACTTATTTTAGCAAGTTTTTTCCATTTGTCAATAGGATTTCAAAATTCTTCATAAAAAATCCGATAATCCATAATGCAATCGCCAAAAGCAACAAAAAATGCGCACCGTCGGCAAAAACCGACAGTGCGTAAAAAGAGACATTATCGTGCGTCCAGCACCGGCAATCCGGAGGTGGTGATCTCCTGCATGGTAACGGACTCACGGGCGTTATTCTGGTACTTGTCCTGATAATAATTCTCCTGGTGGAAATCCAGGCCACCGTTTTGGTCGTAGTCCAAGATGGTGCAGCCGCGCTGGGTCGCCCTGCTTGTAAATACCCACATAGGCCAGGTAGTCAATAGAGTAGCCGTAGGTCAAGTTGATCCCTTTGTAATTCAGAGAGAAGTTGTTGTAATGATCATGACCGCAGAAGGTGCTGTCCGTGCTACCCAGCTCCTGCATCGTCTCAAACAGCTGATCCGGGTGGATACCGCAGTACACCACTTTGCCGCTCTCACCGGGCAAGCCGTAACGGTACTTCACATTCTTCGTATCTTTATAATCATTCTCCACATACTCGGTCCAGGCCAAGCGGTACTCCTCCATGGGAAAATGGAAAAAGACGGAAGTGGGCACCACTTTTTCCAGTTCTGCATAGGACTTCTGCTTGGCAGCCGGCAGAGCCTTGGCCGCGTCTTGGTTCCGTTTTGCCAGATCCAGTACCACATTCTTGTACCAATTGATCTGATTCTCGTGGATATTATCGTACAGCCAACGAATACCCAAAACATCGCCGTCAATATAAGAGTGACTGTCCAGTGTAATCAAAGCGCGTGTGATCACGCCGTCACTGTTGACAATATTGATAACCTGGTTGCCCACGCCGTCCACATCTTCCGGACCGGGCTGCAGCAGGCAGTGCTTGTATTGCTCGCTGCGGTAAAAGTCCGTCAGTTGCTCGCGCGTGTAATAGCTGTACGCCTCTGTATCATGGTTGCCGTAAGCCAAAGTCCAGTACACGCCCAACGTTTCCATCAGCTCTGCAAAAAAATCTTGGCCCGGACTTGTTATTGAAAGTGCCTGCCTGGAACGGTACCATGGGTAAGAAATGTCGCCGGTAACTACCACGAAGTCCGGCTTTTCTACCCGAATCATTGTAGCTACGGTATTGATGGCCATAGCGTCCTTTTTAATAGACATCCAGCCGCCGCCGATATGTACATCCGTCAGCTGCATCACTTTCAGTCCCTTGTCACTCTTAATGTTCACATAGCCGTTGTCCTCTACGCTGTATTCCAGCTGGGCGCAACCGGCAGAACCGTAGTTGTGGGCCTTGTTGATGTTAGACTGAACACCGATTACGGAAATCATGGTAGTGATCCCCACAAACAGCGCCAAAATAACTAAAAAGCCGATAAAAATTTTCAGTGCGATCTTCCTGCGCTTCTTTTTGGTCAGCGCCTTTTCCAATCTTTGCTCTTCTGTCAAAAGAGCCCCTTTTTTTGTTAGACATTTGTTACTCCCCCATTTTTGTTTTGTTCTATTTGAACAGTAGATGGGCCGGGGCTGATTGCCGCCGTAAAATCCGCACCCATTTCTGTCTGCAAAAGCGCCCGCAGCCCCTCTTGTAACTGCGCCACTGCTTCTACCGTCATTTGATCCGTGGTAATATCTGCCGTAAAGGCCAGGTGCCGTCCGTAGCGGTGGCACTGCACATTGGCTACACCGGTCACCCCCGGTTGGGCCGTAAGCAATGCCTGGGCACGGTCGCAATCCTCCGTCTCTCGCTTGCCCAGAATACAAGCAAAGGAGGAGACGCAGGACTTAGCGCCGCTGATCAGCAACACCGCGCTGATGGCAATACCAAAGTAGCCGTCCACCGGTACCCCCTGCAACCCGGGTCAGGGTAAAGGAGATCAGAGTGGACAAGGTGATGAAGAAGTCCAGCACGCTGTCCGTAAACAGCCCTTTCAGCACCGGCGACGGATGGCGCCGATCCTTAAACTTATAGTAAGCGCCCAGCAGCAGCTTTACCACCGCCGTTACCGCAATGATCACCGCATAGCGAACCGAAAACCACACCGGCTGCCGGGTACAGGGTTCGCTCCAAGGACACATAGCCGAAGCCAAAGCCGGTGCCTACGATCACCACGGCAGTGATAAAACCGGTGAGATCCTCCGCACGACCTAACCCGAACGGGTACTTCGGCGAAGTGCGCACGGAAAGCCAAAAGCCCACCAGCGCGATGATACATACCACGCTGTCCAGCGCGTTATTCAGCGAGTCTACATAAATAGAAATGCTGTTGGTGGAAATACCCACATACAGCTTCACCCTAAACAGGCACAGGTTGACGCAGATGCCGAAGACAGCCGCCCGCATCCGTGCCTTTGTTTCCATCATCTTTTACATACTCCCCCTCTTTGCAGCGACTTACGCTTTTTCAATCAGCGCCACAGCGTGGGCTGCCATACCCGCGCCGGTACCGGTAAAGCCCAGTCCCTCCTCGGTGGTGGCCTTTACGCTGACCTGCGCTATATCCACCCGGCAGGCATCGGCAATATTGCCCCGCATTTCATCTATATACGGCGCCAGCTTTGGCCGCTGCGCCAAAAGCGTAGCGTCGATGTTCTCAATTTGATAACCCCGGTCGGCCAGTACCCGCACCACTTCTTCCAGCAATTTCAGGCTGTCCGCCCCCTTCCAGCGGTCATCTGTATCCGGAAACAGGTGGCCAATGTCACCCAGCGCCGCCGCGCCCAGCAGGGCGTCAGAGATGGCGTGAAGCAACACATCCGCATCGCTGTGCCCCAGCAGGCCCTTTTCAAACGGAATGGTCACACCGCCTAAGATCAGCGGGCGGCCCTCCACCAGTTTATGTACATCGTAGCCGTGGCCGATACGCATTACTCTGCCTCCCTTGCTTTTAAGATCGCCTCTGCCATGGGCAGATCCTCCGGGGTGGTGATCTTCATATTGGTATACTCGCCGATCACAACGGACACCGGCACGCCCAGGTTCTCCATCAGCTTGCAATCGTCGGTAAAATTCCCGCCCTGGGCCTTGGCCTTCTCCATTGCCTGCTTGTACAGGTCAAAGCGAAAAATCTGGGGCGTTTGAATGGCGATCAGTTGGGAGCGATCCGGGGTGTCCGTGATCTCATAGTCATCATTGATCACCTTAATCGTATCTTTTACAAACACGCCGGTGGCCGCCGCGCCGGTCTCCTCCGCCCGATGCAGGGTGTCTAAAATCTCGTCTCGGGTCACCAGGGGTCGGGCGCCATCGTGGATCAGCAGCAGATCGCAGTCGTCAATGGTGTCTACTGCATTTTGCACACTCTCTTGGCGAGTCTTGCCGCCAAAGACAAAACTCACTTTCTCCTGAGGCAGCAGGGCAGACATAGCGTCCACATCCGCAGGGCGACAAACCACCAGCACCTCGTCCACCTGGGGCAGATCCGCAAAGGCGGCCACCGTGCGGGCAATCACCGGCGTGCCGCACAGGGGCAGCAGCACCTTGTTCTTTGCACTTTGCATACGACTGCCGGAACCGGCAGCCACGATCACAGCCACATTAGCCAAGTTGAATCATCCTCTCCGTCTCCTCCCGGGTGGGGGTCACAAAAATTGTTTTATAATCTGTATAGATCACCCGACCGGGCTTGGCACCGGCAGGTTTCTTTACAAATTTGACTCGGGTATAGTCCACAGGTACATTGGAGGACGCGCGCGCCTTGCTGTTGTAGGCAGCCAGCACCGCAGCGTCATGGAGCGCTGACTCCGACGGTGCCCGCCCGGCAGTGACCAACACCACATGACAGCCGGGCGTGTCCTGAGTATGGAACCAGTAGTCCTCTCCTGCCGCCGTCTTTAAGGTCAGCTTGTCGTTCATCACATTGTTACGACCTACTAAAATGTGAAAGCCGTCCACCGTTTGGTATTCCAGCGGTTTCAGCGCCTTGGCCGGCTTCTCCTTGCCCCGATGGCGCAGATACCCCCCGGCGGTCAGTTCAGCTCGAATGGCAGAAATCTCCGCATCGGTAGAAGAACGACTCAGGGCGTCCAGCACACTGTCCAAATACGCCGCTTCCGCCTCTGCCTGGGCAATAAAGCCGGTAAGCTTTTGCTCCGCCACCTGCTTTTTGCGATAGTCTTTATAATACTTTTGGGCGTTAGCCGATGGACTCAGCGCCGGGTCTGCCGGAATACGCACCATCGTGCCCGGTTCATAATAATTCTCTAAATCATAAAAGGGCGCACCCTTCTCCAGCGCATATTGGTTGGAGGTGATCAGGTCGCCGTAAATACGGTACTTGTCCTTGTCCGCACAGTCCAGCAGCTCCTGCCGCCGATTCTCCGCCTTGCGCACTGCCCGCTCCTGCAGGGTGGTCAGGTGGTGAAACAGATCGGCGCTGCGGCTCTTGATCCGCGCCAGCCGCACGCGCTCGTAAAAAAAGAAGTCCAGCAGCGCGCTGGGGCTGTCAAAGCTGCGGCATTCCAGCAAATCACCATATTGATGGATCGGCGTAAAGGCAAAGTCCTTGGGCACCCCGTCCAGCACCACCGTGGGCGACGGCGCCAGCGCATAGGTGCGCAACTGTTCCAAGGTCAGCCCCTGCTCCACCTCACGGCAGATAATGGGCGACACACCTAAAAGGGTACTTTGCACTGCCTTGGCGCCGGTGGCACCGCAAGTTTGCAGTCGATGAGTAATGGTGTCTAAATCCTCGGTCAGAATATTTAATTTGTCCTGGGGCGGCGGTAAAGTGTAGTCCACCCCGGGCAGCAGCCGCCGATTGCCGGTCTCGCCGGTCATACGGCGAATACAATCTATAATTTTACCGTTGCCGTCCAGCAGCAAAATGTTGGCGTAACGACTTAAAATCTCGATCACCAGTCGGTAGGTCACCCGATCTCCCAACTCATTGGTGCCGGTAAAGTGCAGTTCCAGCACCCGCTCCAAGCCGGGCTGGGTCACATCGTCCAGCCGCGCCCCTTGCAGCAGCTACGCAGCAGCATGGTAAACATAGGGGGTTTCGCCGGGTTCTCCGGCGCATAATCCGTAAAATGCACCCGGGCGCTGTCCGGGCGACAGCTGAGCAGCAACTTTTTGGCGCCGCTGCGCCCCCGCAGGGTCAGCACGATCTCCTCTTTGGTAGGCTGGTGGATCTTGTCCACCCGATCCCCCACCGCACCGTCTGCGATCTCCCGTTGCAAGCAGTGCAAAAAAATACCGTCCAGAGCCATATTTACACCGTCAGCACAGGGTTCTTCTGGGGTGCACAAATAAATTCCACATCCGGGAACGCCTGTTCCAATCTTTCTTTTAAGGTCATAAAGGCGGCATACTCGGTCTCGTAATGACCGGCAGCCAGTACCGGGTACTGCGCCTCTGCCGCTTCCAGCAGATCATGGTAACGCACCTCACCGGTAAGATAGCAGTCTGCCAGTTGTTGCGCTTGTCGCCAAAATTCACCGCCGGCGCCGCCGCAAACGGCTACCGTTTCGATCAGCGCCTCCGTGTCTGTATAGCGCAAGCCATCGCTTTCCAGCACTTCACCGGCCATAGCGGCAAAATCGTCCACGCTCATAGCCTGGGACAGGCGGCCAACGGTCAAAAACCCGTCGGCGCTATGGGTCAGGTTCGTAAGCCCAAGCAAAGTAGCCAAGCGATCGCCAATACCGCCGGGTGCCTTGTCAAAACAAGTGTGGGCGCTAATAAGCGCAATGCCGTTTTGCACCAATTCGCTGACCGGCGTACCGGTATAGACCTGCCTCAGTCCGTGAAAAATCAGCGGATGATGGGTCAAGAGCAGCTCTGCCCCCATACCCACGGTAAAGTCCACCACTGCCAGGGTTGCGTCCAGGGACAGCACGCAACGGCGCACAGGCGCCTGCATATTCCCCACCAAGAAGCCGGAATTGTCCCACTCCTCCATGGTGTCATAAGGCGCAATGGAATTGATCCAGTTGTTAATATCTGCAACAGTCGTCATAATTTTTCCTCAATGGCGCGGATCACAGCCGCCGTATCCGCGCCCGCCCTTTTGGCGATTGCGCAGGTAGCGGATTAGCTGTTCAAAATAAGCCTTGTCGCTAAAATCCGTAATTCCGCCCAAATACAAATCTGCCGGGGTATAGCCCTCCGGCGCACCGCCGGGTACAGCCAGCAGCACCAAATAATGATGCCGTCCCTCCTGCACCACCCGGGCGCAGCGAATTTCAAAGCCATTTGTATACAAAAATTGCCGCACGACCTCCGGGTGGGTCATGGGCTGCAAAATCAATGTTTTTTATGTATATACGGGCAGGCGGATAAGATCTCAGCAATCAGTTCTCCGCCCATACCTGCCAAAATTACCGCATCGCACTCGGCATCTGCAATATCCGTCAGCCCACTGCAAAGGCGGGTCTGAATTTGGAAGGTCAAGCCCAGTTCTTCTACCAATCGGCGGCAGGCACCCAGCGGGCCCGGGCGCACATCGGCAGCCACCACACGGGGCGCAATCCCCTGTTGCACCAAATAGGCGCTCACATAGCCGTGGTCACAGCCAATATCCGCCACCGCGCAGCCGGGCGACCATGTCCGCCACAGCCTGCAATCGGGGAGTTAAGCCGATCATTTCCGGATCAGAGCATTGATCTGCTCCAGCAGATCGTCTGTATCTACGCCATGCACAGCGCAAGCCTGCTCCACCGTCTCACCCCGAGATGCGGGGCAGCCCAAGCAGTGCATACCCATCTGCAAAAAGTAAGGGGGCCGCATCCGGGCAAATGTCTAAAATATCGCCGATCACCGTATCTTTTTGTAATTTCCGTCATTTTGTTGTCCTCCGGTACAATTAAATCCGTTATACTATATATAGTATAACCTACTTTGACATAATAGCACAAATGAATTGCAAGTTCAAGCCGATTGTGGTAAAATAGTCACCGGTTCAAGTTATGGCCTTATTTCTATGGATAAATCAGGTGATTTTATGCAAAATCTAAATCCAAAAGACGGCGCTTACAATCCCGGGCTGCAATTCGACGCCTTTACAGCAGGCATTGAGGACGGTGGCCTGCGTGCAAAAAGCTCCATTTCTGCTATGGTGTGCTACATTCTTGCCAATATTGAAAAGCCCCTAAGCATTAAGAATATTACCGACGCGCTGACTGCCGGTTGCATTGCCAATTATTTTGAGATCTGCGACTCCATTGACCGGCTGAAAGCCGCCGGTCAAATTGTAGAAAAAAGACGACCGGCTGTATGCAACACCCCAGTGCAAAGCGGCGGTGGAACTGATCGAGAACGACCTGCCTCTGACCATGCGGGAAAAGAGCATTGCCTGTTGCCAACGGGCGCTGGCCAAAGAGACGTATCAGCGAGAGAATCGGGTGGATATTGAGCCGGACGGCAACGCCTTCCAGGTGACGCTGCATGTGAGCGATATTGACCGGGACTTTATGGCGCTCAAACTCTATATGCCCACCAAGGCACAGGCCCAGGCAGTTAAAGAGAAGTTCCAGGCCAATCCGGTGCGCGTCTATGAAGCGGTAATTAACACACTTTTTAGCGAGGAACAGGATCCGCCCATTGACTGAGGCAAAAAGAGCCGCTGACATCAGCGGCTCTTTTTTTAAATACAAGCACAAAAAATCCCGCCTGCAACCGCAAGCGGGATTTCTTATTAATCCATTAGTCCTGGTCGGACAGAGCGGGAATGCCCTCTTCCGGCTTGGGCAGCAAAGTCTTCATGGACAGGCTGACACGCTTCTTGTCAAAGTCAATGTCCGTGATCTCGCACTTCACTTCATCGCCCACCTTCAGCACATCGCCGGGGGTCTTTACACGATCCCAGCTGATCTGGCTGATATGGATCAGGCCATCAATACCAGGGATTACATTGGCAAAGGCGCCAAAGGCAGCCAGGCCAACGATCTTAGCATCCACAACGGTGCCCACAGGATAATCGCGCTTGAGAATCTCCCACGGGTTGTCCTCCAGCTTCTTAAAGCCAAGAGAGATCTTCTTGTTCTCGTCATCCAGCTTCTTGATGGTCACCTCTACGGTGTCGCCAACCTTAACCACCTCACTGGGGTGCTTAATGCGGTTCCAACTCAGCTCGCTGATATGAATCATACCGTCAATACCGCCGATATCTACGAACGCGCCGTAGCTGGTCAGGGACTTCACGGTACCGGTCAGCTTCTGACCCTCGGACAGGGTAGCCCACAGAGCCTCCTGCTGGGCTTTCTTCTCCTCATTGGCTACCACCTTAATGGAGCCAACGGCACGGCGGCGAGCCGGGTTCAGGTCAATAACCTTGAAGCGAACGGTTGTGCCCTTGAGCACATCCAGTTCCTGCCCACGGGGTACGCCGGTAAGAGAAGCGGGCACAAACACGCGGGTGCCCTTGGCGGTTACCAGAACGCCGCCCTTTACGATAGCAACCACGGTGCCTTTCCAGCACTTCATCGTTCTCATGCGCTGCAACGATTTCGTCCCAGCCTTTGAATGCGTCCACCAGCTTCTTGGAAAGCTTCAGAACGCCCTCTTCATCGGATGTTTTCATGATGACGAGGTCCAGTACATCGCCGATTTTGACAACATCCTCTGCTTTATCCACCGGCTCTGCGGAAAGATCAGCCAGTGCGATCACACCGGTCTGCTTTCTGCCGGTCACATCAACGAATACCTCGGTGGGTGTGATGTTTACAACAGTGCCCTTTACGACCTTGCTGTTATCATCTTCGCTAAAGGATTCTTCCAGCATTTCTGCGAATGAGGATGCCTCACCATCAGCAGATGTGTTGACAGCAGCCTCAGCGGCCTGATTCGCATCTGCTGTCTCCACAACTTCTTCAGTAGCGGCTGAAGTTGTTTCAACTTCCTTTTCTTTATTTTCTTCGGACATGGTTTTGAGTACCTCCTTGATGATTGCCGACGGCGTAGACGCCCCGGCTGTAACACCAACCACCGCATAGGCACTGAGAGGTAGACCGCGCAGCTCCGCCGCCGTTTCAATCAGAAAGGTGGGCGCATTCGCAGCACACACATCTCGCAGCTTACAGGTGTTTGATGAATGGCGACCTCCGATCACAAGCATCGCGTCGCACTCCCTGGACAGAGCCGCCGCTTCTTCCTGTCTTTCAGAAGTAGCATTGCATATTGTACTATAAATTTTGGTATTTGTACATACCTTTTTTAAGAATTTTCTCAGACTTTTTCCATTCTTTTAGGCTAAATGTGGTCTGAGAAACGCAAATCATCGGGTTGTTTGGTGAAATTGCACCACTTTTTAGGATCTCCTGCAACTCCTCGGCATTTTTAAACACATAACTGGCGCCGGGGCAATAAGATCGAATACCAACCACTTCCGGGTGATCCGCATCTCCGGCAATGAGCACCGTTGTGTCCGGTGACTGGCTGCCCACAATGCGATGAATCTTCAAAACGAAGGGGCATGTGGCATCCGTAAAGGGCAAATGGCGTGCCTCCATTTCCTCCACCACACACTTATCCACCCCATGGGTGCGTACCACAATCTGATACCCGGGGGGACAGTCCTCTACCCGATCAATAATCTTGACCCCGCGCTCCGCCAGATCGCCCACCAGCTGGGCATTATGAATAATGGGGCCAAGGGTGCACACCTGCTCCCCTGCCTCCACTTTATCATATAACAGTTCCACCGCCCGGTTGACACCAAAGCAGAAGCCGGCGGTCTTGGCCAGTTTTATTTGCACGCTCTCTCATCCTCCCACAGGGCGGTAATAGCATCCATCACCTTGCCGGCAGCGTCCTTTATCATGCGGGCCCAGCTCTTCTCGATCCAGTCCCAGGTCTGCCTGGGTCAGCAGCTTACCGTAGCGCACGGTCACCTGCTTGCCCGCTTTGATTTTGCCGTCGCAACAAATGGCCACCGGCAGCACATCGGCGCCTGTAGCCTTGGCGATCACTGCCACACCGGCCTTGGCCTTTTGGGGCACGCCGTCCTTGTCTTTAATGCGGCGACCCTCCGGACAAATGGCCATCACATGATTTTCCTCTATAATCTTCACGCCGTAGTCAATAGCAGAGGTATCGCCCTTGCCCCGGCGCACCGGGAAGGCATACATCCGAGTCATAAACCAGGCGGCAATGGGATTCTTAAACAGTTCCACCTTGGCCATAAAATGCAGGGGCGGCACCTCCTTGGGTAACGCCACAAACACCGGGTCAACCGCACAGGTGTGGTTGATGGCAACAATATAATTGGTGCGACCCTTGGGGAATGTTCTCCAGCCCCTTAAAGCGCATTTTGTACACAAGCTTCACCAGCGGGCGAAATACAGTCTTGATGAAGCCATAGGTTTTGTAATGTTTTACCTGGGTGTAGTCAAATTCTTTCATTTTGTATGCTCCCGAATGATATTGATGATTAGGTCGGTGGACTGCTGCAGGTCCAGTTCCGAGGTATCCGCCATAATGCTGTCGGCAGAGGGTTTCAGCGGGGCAATCTCCCGGTGGCTGTCCTGGTAGTCCCGGCGGTTCACATCCGCCAGCACATCTTCATAGGTCACCGTCTGTCCCTTTTCCACCAGTTCCTTATACCGGCGACGCGCGCGACACTCCGGCGTAGCGGACAAAAAGATCTTCACCTGGGCATTGGGCAACACCACGGTGGCAATATCCCGACCATCCATAATTACATTGTTTTTCTTGGCTAAATCTCGTTGCAAGTCTAGCAGGAACGCCCGCACAGCCGGCACGGCGCTGACCTTGGATGCGCCCATACTAATCTCCGGTGTGCGAATCAGGTCGGACACATCTTCTCCGTTCAGGTAAACATGCTGGCTGCCGTCCACAAACTTTAATTCCACCTGCAAATTTGGCAGCAACGCAGCAATGCCGTCGTCCGACTCCAAGACGCCGGCGCGCACCGCACCCAGCGCCACCGTGCGATACAGCGCACCGGTGTCCACATAAATAAAGCCCAGCGCCTTGGCTGCCGCCTTGGCGATGGTGGACTTGCCTGCACCGGCAGGTCCGTCAATGGCAACATTGATCATCATAAAAAAATCCCCCTTTTAAAATTACAGGTTTTGGCCGCACAGGGTGCCGGTGGAAAATGCGATCTGCAAATTGAACCCGCCGGTATAGCCGTCCACATCCAGCACCTCGCCGGCAAAATACAAATTCTCCACCAGCTTAGAGCCCATCGTCTTTGGCGACACCTGGCGCACATCTACGCCCCCGGCGGTAACAATGGCCTCCTCCACCGGGCGAAAGTCGGTGATATGCACAGCAAAGTCCTTCATCAGCCGCACCAAAGCGTGGCGCTCCTCCCGACTGATCTGATTGACCTTCTTGCCCGGTTCCAGTCCGCTGCGGCGTACAAATACCGGAATCAGCTTCCGGGGCAGCAGCCCGCCCAAGGCGTTGATCAAATCTTTATTTTGCAACGTGGAAAAGTCCCGCTGCACCCGCCGATCCAGCACATCAAAGGCCAGCGCGGGCTTTAAGTCGATATGCAGATTATACACCCCCCGCCCGGCTGTGTCAAATGGCTGGAGGCAGAGAGCACCACCGGTCCGCTAACCCCATAGTGGGTAAACAGCATTTCGCCGAAATCCGTATAGACTTCCTTGTTCCCTTGGGTCACCCGAATCTCAACATTCCGCAGGCTCAGGCCCTGCAGCTCCGGGATAAAATTATTATCACACACCAGCGGCACCAACGCCGGGCGAATAGGCACAATGGTGTGGCCGCACTGGCGGGCAAAGGTGTAGCCGTCGCCGGTAGAACCGGTGGCAGGATAACTGCACCCGCCGGTACATACGGCAACGCTGTCACAGGTCAAGCGGCGACCGTCGGTCAAATGCACCGCCTGTACCCGCCGACCGTCCTCGGTCAGCTCCAGCCGCTCTACCGTGCCTTGCAGAAACTGCACACCGGCATTTTTGGCACGGCGCACCAAGGCGTCTACAATATCCGTTGCGTTATCCGATACCGGGAATACCCGCTCCCCTCGCTCAATCTTAGTGGACACACCCAAGTCCTCCAGCAGAGCGATGGTGTCATAAGGCATAAAGTTAGAAAAGGCGGAATACAAGAACCGTGGGTTGGTAGGAATATGCTCCAACAACCCTTGCAGGTCAAAGGTGGCATTGGTCACATTGCAGCGCCCTTTGCCGGTAATGCGCAGTTTGCGCCCGGGGCGCTCCATTTTTTTCAATCAGCAGCACACGGCCGCCCCTCTCGGCACACACCGCTGCGGCGGTCAGCCCGGCAGCACCGGCGCCGATGACAATTTTTGGTTCACTCATACTTCTTCCTCACCGGCGGCCAGTTCCTCGCTTGCATTCTCCCACCGGGCGTACAGATCGTCTCTGCGGGCAGTGGCGGCATCCAGCTTGGCGGTTAGGTCCATCAGCGCCTGATAGTCCGCACCGGCAGACAGCTGCGCTTGCAGTTCTTCAATCTCCGCCTCCGTCTCCTCAATTTCCGCTTCCAACCGGGTAACGGCGGTACGCAGCTTGCGCAGGCGGGAGGCACGCTCCTTTTGCTCTTTATAAGAATTGGTTTTTGGTTTTTCTTTGACGGCAGCTGTCCTCTGCTGTGTGACCGCACGATGCGCCATATAGTCGTCGTAGTTACCGGTATAGCTTTGCACCCCGTTGGGCGTCAGCTCCAGCACCCGGGTCGCCAGCTTATTGATAAAATATCGGTCGTGGGACACAATGAGCATGGTGCCGTCATAATGAAGCAGCGTGTTTTCCAGTTCTTCCCGTGAGGCTGCGTCCAGGTGGTTGGTAGGCTCGTCCAGCAACAAGAAATTATAGCCGCCCAGCATCAACTTCAGCAGCGCCACACGCGCACGCTCACCGCCGGAACACACGGACAAAGGCCGATACACTTCTTCTCCCTTAAACAGGAACGCCGCCAACGCATTGCGCACCCGGGTCTCCGTCATTTGAGGGAAGGTGTCCCACACCTCGCCGATTACCGTTTTCGTCAGGTCCAGCTTGGCCTGCACCTGGTCAAAATAGCCGGTGAGTAAGTTGCTGCCAAAGCGAAAAGTGCCGTCCTGGCGAGGGTATTCACCGGTCAAAATTTTAAGTAGCGTGGTCTTGCCGCAGCCGTTATCCCCCAGCAGGAACACCCGCTCCTGCCGCTTAATGTCAAAGGACACATCACAAAACAGCACTTTGCCGTCAAAGGACTTAGACAAGCCGTCGCAGCTGAGTACATCTTCACCGCTGACGCACTTGGGGGTAAAGTCAAAGCGGATTTTCTGCAACTTGGCGTCCGGCACCACCAGCTGGTCACGAATGCGCTGGATCACCTTTTCCTTGCTCTCGGCAGTTTTGATATTCTTCTCCCGGTTCCACTGCCGCTGCTGGGCAATAATACCCTCCAGGCGGGCGATCTCCTTCATATCATTGTCGTACTTCTCGGCAATGGCCTTTTGCTCCGCCGCCTTTTTTTGCAGAAAAACGGAGTAGTTACCGCTAAAGCAACGGATCTTTTGATTTTCCAGTTCAATGGTTTTGTCCGTAATACGATCCAGGAAATAGCGATCGTGGGACACAATCAGGCAGGCACCCTTAAAATCGGAAAGAAAGCTCTCCAACCACTCCACTGCGTGAATATCCAGGTGGTTGGTAGGTTCGTCCAGCAGCAAAAAATCCGCCTTGGACAGCAGCAGCTTTGCCAAAATCAACTTAGACTTCTGTCCGCCGGACAGCTTGTCCGTGGACATATCAAACTGCATTTCCGTAAAGCCCAGCCCCAGCAGCGCCGAGCGTGTCATGGATTTATAAGTCAGGCCGCCCTCTCGCTGGAACTGCTCCGTCAAACGGTCTTGCAGGGCAATATCCGCCGCTGTATCCCCTTGCCCGCTGCGCAGGCGATCGCCAACTTCCTCCAGTTGGCGCTCCAGTTCCATCAAAGGCGCAAACACGCTGACCAACTCGTTCCACACGGTATTGCCGGCAGAGCAGGTGTGCTGCTCCATATAGCCCAGCTTACAATTTTTAGAGAGAAAGGCGCCGCCGCTGTCCGGCGTGTAGTCGCCGCAGATCACCTTAAACAGCGAGGTCTTACCCACGCCGTTGGCGCCAACGAAGCCCACTTTCTCCCGCTCTTTGATGGAGAAAGACACACCGGCAAACAGCGTGCGCTCCCCAAAAGACAAGGTTAAGTTTTGTACATCTAAAACGGCCACAGGCATGCCCATCTCCCGGTTTGCAAAATAGATTTGCCCATATTTTACACTATCCCGGCTTGAAAGTGAAGTCCTTTTTGTTATTATATCTAGGAAATCAATAAAAACAGAGGAAACAACTATGGAGATTTTAAAATTACAGCCCATCTTTAAGGATTATATATGGGGCGGTCAGCGCCTGCGAGAGGACTTTGGGTTAAAGTGACCTGCCCAAACTGGCAGAGGGCTGGATGCTGGCCTGCCACCAGGCGGGTATGAACACCATCGACGGCGGCAGCTATGACGGTCAGCCTCTGGAGCAGGTGGTAGAGTCCGTGGGCAAAGAAGCGCTTTGCGGCACCAACGCCGCCCGATTCCCCTATTTTCCGGTGCTCATTAAGCTGATTGATGCCAAGGACAACCTGTCTATTCAAGTGCACCCGGATAACGACTATGCCCGCCGTGTGGAGAACGAATTCGGCAAGACCGAGATGTGGTATGTACTGGACGCAGCCCCCGGCGCCCAGCTGATCTATGGCTTTAAGGAGAAGATCAGCAAGGAAGCATTCAAAGCCGCCATTGAGAACAACACGCTGCCACAGGTGCTCAACCATGTGGATATTCACAAGGGTGATGTATTCTTTATTGAAGCGGGCACGGTGCACGCCATCGGCAAGGGCGCACTGATCGCCGAAATTCAGCAAAACAGCAATGTGACCTACCGGGTGTACGACTATGACCGGCGGGGCGCAGACGGCAAGCCACGGGAGCTGCATGTAGCCAAAGCGCTGGATGTAGCCGTGCCGGACCGCCCAAATACGATACGCAGCCTATGGGGCAAAAAGAAAACATTGGTGGCGGCAGCCGCCAACTGCTGGCGCGTTGCCCTCTGTTCACCGTTTATCATTATGCCGTCAGCGACACAGTACAGCTGGCTGCCGGTGCAGAGAGCTTTCAGCATATCTTAGTCACCGACGGCTACGGCACCATTGACGGCCGTTTGCTGCAAAAAGGCGACAGCTTCCTGGTGCCTGCCGGGTACGGCAACTTTGCCGTCAGCGGTCAATTAGAAATGCTTGTCACCTCCATTTAACCGAAAATCCAGCAACATGCATAAAAAGTCATTGCTATGGGCAAGATAGCAATGACTTAATTTTTTGGAGATGAAATTTATGCGTGTACTCAACAATATTGCACTGATCCTAACCATTATCGGTGGGATCAACTGGGGCAGCATCGGGTTATTCAAGTTTGACATTGTGGCGTGGATCTGCGGCGGGCAGGACGCAATCTTTGCTCGAATTATCTATGCCATTGTGGGTCTTGCTGCCGTGTGGTGTATCAGCTTGCTGTTTGGCAAGGGCAAGATCACAGAAGAATAAGCGCAAAAAAACACGGTCCATAGCTTTGTCTACGGACCGTGTTTTTTATGTCGGCACTACTTATCTTTCCGGGAAGTCGCCCTCAAGTATTGTCAGCGTGAATGAGCTTAACTACCGTGTTCGGGATGGGAACGGGTGGACCTCATCACAATCAGCACCGACTGCGTAAGATAGAGTACCACAAACGCAGCCGTTTGTCAACTAAGATTTGGCACATTCCCGCAGCATTTCCTTGCGGATCTTAGATAAAATGCGCTTTTCCAGCCGAGAAATATAAGACTGAGAAATGCCCATTTCATCCGCCAACTGCTTTTGCGTATGTACCCGGGCGCCAAACAAACCGAATCGCTGCACCATCAGCTGCCGCTCTTTCTCCGGCAAGCGCCGAACGATCCCCCGCAGCAGCCGCTTTTCATCGTCGTCCTCCAGCAACTCCGACACCGCGTCCGGCTCTGTACCCAGTACATCGCTTAGGGTCAATTCATTCCCGTCCCAGTCCACAGAAAGCGGTTCATCAAAGCTCATTTCCGTTTTCATATTGGACACCTTGCGCAGGTGCATGAGGATTTCATTTTCAATGCAGCGAGAGGCGTAAGTGGCCAGTTTAATATTTTTATTGGGATCAAGGTGCGCACCGCTTTCATCAGCCCGATGGTGCCGATACTCACCAAATCCTCCGTGGCGGTTTGGCAGCTGTCAAACTTCTTGGCAATGTACACCACCAGCCGCAGATTGCGCACCACCAAAAGCTCCCGATGGGTGTTGTCCCCAGCCCGCAGTTCATTCATCACCGTTTCTTCTTCCTCGCGGGTCAAAGGGGGGCGGCAGAGTCCCCGGCCCATTGATATAATGGCACTCTCGGCGAAACAGTCGCCGCAACCAGTCCATAATTCTTGCAAACATGCTTATCACTCCCAGGAAAAAAATTTTCGGATCGACCACCGCTTGGTAGTCCTCATTTTGGATATGCTCACTTAGTGCCACATACACCTCCCCCACTGTGCCACGCCGCTTGCCGCTATGTACCGTTACCCCATGGGGACGAAAAGCAGTGAGCATACCCTCTCCACCCACCGTTTGGTACGGGATCACCCGAGGCGTTTCCATATCCGGAAACAAACTGCGACAAGCCACGATCACCGGTGCGCCGGAGAATGGCTCGCAGCCGGTTACCGCTGTCTGCCAGAGCAAAGCAACGCACTTGGCGCGCCCCGGTATCTACGGTCAACTCTAAGAGCGCACGCCGCCCGGCGTGCTTCTCATACAGCCGCAGGATCAGCAGCGCCAGCACATACGCCGCCAGTGCCAGCAACAACAGCGTGCGAGCGGGCAGATCAAAATAGACGGCGCTGTTCTTGACCACAATACGCCGAGGACGAAACAGCAACCACACCCCTACAATGAAGCCCAACAGGACAAAATTGGCAGCAAGGAAGCACAACAAGCATCGCAGGTATTTCTTAACGGATCCAAAGCCAAAGGCTGCCAGTACAAGTACCAGCGCAACGGCGATTTTAGAGAGCACCACTACCCAGGTGGGCAGCTTCGGGCCAACAAGATCAGGCTATACGCCGCCCCCAGCATCGCGGCTATGCACAATCGAACGGTCCGCCGAGGCTGCTTGGTCAGCGCTGCCGTCAGCAGCAACAGCAGAAGGGTCATAAAGAAATTGACCACCAGCAACACATCCACATACACCACTTGCACGCCCTCGCCCCCTTGCTTCCAGTATAGCCGGCAAGGCAGGCCGAATTTGTCATATCCGGGCAACAAAAAAAGCGGACAAGCCCCAAAATTGCGCCAAATTTTGCAAAGGGTTTGTCCGCTTTATTATTAAGAATTATTCTGATTTGGGCAAGTTCAGCGCCGCCAAATAATGCAACAGTGCCGCTCGGTCATTCTCTGCTTCTCCGGCAATTACCCCGGAAAGCAGCGCATCCAGCGCCCCGCCGATGGCCTTGCCACGATACCCCAGCGCCAGCAGCTCCTCGCCGCCGATGGCTAGATCCCGGAGAGCGAAGGCGTCGCCCCGTTCCAAGATCTGCCGCAGCAGCGCCTTAGTACGGTACAGTTCCTCAATCTCCGGCTGGGTACGGGCCAAATTCTGCGCCGCCAGGTCCGCCGTCTTAACATCAATCAAATCCAGCGTGCCCGCCTGGCCCAGCCGGTTCAGCCAACGCTTGATACTCTTTTCGTCCGTTAAAATATGGCCGTCGTGGTAACGGATTAGAGGCAAAATACGCTGCATACTGGCTCGACTTGCTTTCAACCGTTCCAGCGCCGATTTTGCCAGCTGTTCGCTGACAGTCGGATGACCGTAAAAGTGGTCAATGCCTTCTTCGTCCGTAGTCTTGCACGCCGGTTTGCCGGTGTCGTGAAAGAGCATGACCAACCGCAAGTCCGCGTCCTTAGGCGCCGCCTCCACAGACCTGGCAATGTGGGTAAACACATCGTATACATGCCATGGATTTTGCTGGGGGCAATCAAAGGCGGGTACCAACTCCGGCACCACCACACCGATAATCTCTTTGTATTCTACCAGCACATCAAAGGCCCAGTCGCCAAGCAGCAACTTTTTCAGTTCCACATAGATCCGCTCGGCGGACACCAGGTGGAGTCGCTCTTTCAGTTCAAAAGCAGCCTTTGCCGTTTCTTCCTCCAAGGTAAAGCCCAAAACGGCAGCAAAGCGCAGGGCGCGGAAAATACGCAGCGCGTCCTCGGTAAACCGCAGGCGCGGCTCTCCCACGCACCGCAGGCACTTCGCTTTCATATCCGCCTGGCCGCCAAAGGGATCTACCAATCCGCTCGCCGGGTGGTAAGCCATGGCGTTGACAGTAAAATCCCGGCGCGCCAGATCCGTCTCCACCTCCGGCACAAAAGTCACCCCGTCCGGGTGACGGCTGTCCGTATAGCTGCCGTCGGTACGAAAGGTGGTGATCTCATAAGTCTTGCCGTTTAGAACAGCAGTGACTGTGCCGTGCTGTAAGCCAGTCTCAATATACCGTATGCCGGCCGCTGCCAGCACCGCCTCCGTCTGCCGGGGCAGCGCTGAGGTGCACAGATCAATATCCGCATACGCCCGACCCATACAGGCGTCCCGCACGCAGCCGCCCACCGCATAGGCACGGTAGCCTGCCTGTTCCAGCAGATCTAAAAGCTGCCGGGCTTCTCTATCCAGTTGCAAATAATCACCTGCCTTAGGGGTATGCTAACGGTATGACTGATTTTTTCTTTTATCTTTTTCGCTTTCTGTTCGGCGGCGCCGCCTACTGCACCATAGAGTTGGTATACCGGGGGCACACTTATTACTCCATGTTCTTTGCCGGTGGAATCATCTTAGCAGCCTTTTACTGCCTGGAGCGCACGCAACCGGATTTGCGGCTGGCGCTCAAGTGCCTAATGGGCGCCGGAATCATCACCGGGGTAGAACTGGTATTTGGCCTGGTATTTAACCGGGCGCTGGGTATGGGCGTTTGGGATTACAGCCGGGTGCCACTGAATTTATGGGGCAAATCTGCCTGCCCTTTACGCTGATTTGGCTGGGCTTTAGTTTTTTACTGTTCCGTTTTGTCATTCCAAACGATCCGCTGATTTGAGCGCCGAGCATAGTCTGCCAGCACCTGCCGTGCCTGCATCCGCTCCTCCCGGGTCAAAGGTGCCTGCTCCTCCGGGTAGTCCCAACGGTCAAAGGGGGTCTTTCTTGGTAATGACCCCGCACACGGCCCCACACCCAAGGATAAACCAGAATTTTGCGCTTGTTCTTTACATAGTAGAGAAAGCCCTGTTTGCCGCCGGATACATTGCGAATGTAATGCAGCCCCTTGGCTTGCTTCATAATCAGTAGAATTTGCTGATCCGCAGGCATACGCCGAACCTGCCAGCGGTTAAATGCCGGCAGCAACACCAGGCCAAGCAACAGCACGGCGGCAACGATCAGTGCAATTTGCCAGCCGCTCATTCTACCGGCCACCCCAGGGTCAGAATTTCAAAGGGCGTGTAGTCAACGGAATCCGTCTCCCGCTCCACATCTTCCAGCATATTCAGCACCTGTACCTTGCGGGGCAGGCGCAGGGTGCCACGGCGGCCGTCCTGCTCGCTCAAGCGTACCACAATGCGCTTCCCATCCTCAGAGAACTTCATGGCCTGTAAATAAAGAGGCGCAAAGTCCGTACCGTTGTAGGCCACATCGCTCTTGATGGGCGGCTGGTTGAATTGCAGCGCTCGGCGGTTAATCCCCGCCTGTACCGGATCGCCGGCATGGGGCACAATGCGGTAGCAAAAGCTGTGGTGACCCATATCCGCCGTTACATCCGGACGAATGGGAGAACGCAGCAGGGACAGACTGATCTGATTTTCCAAAAAGCCTACGCCGTACTTCCCGTCGTTCAGGATGGCGACGCCGCCGTCTGTCTCACTGAGATCGCACCACTTGTGGTGGCAGCACTCAAAGCGAGCCTGCTGCCAAGTGGTATTGCGGTGGGTGTCCCTGGCAATATAACCGGCGGAGGTATCGCACAGCGCCTGCCGTGCCAGCACATTACAATCGAACAGCACTTTGGCCAGCACATGTTTCTCCTGCCAGTCCACCTGATTTTCCACCTCAATGGCGCCGTCTCTGCGGAACAGCCGCAGGTACTGGGTCCAGGTGGATTTATCTGTTTGCAGCACGGTCTTAAAAGTGACGCTCTCGCTGTCCTGTTCGATCAAAGTCAGCGGCTGCGCCACGGTCAGGGGCACTTGCTTGTCTCTGTAATTCGGCAGAATGTCCCATGCGTCATAGTTGCCGGGTTTATCCTCATAAAGAGTCAGTTTATTAAAGGCGCCGTCTGTCCACTCGCGCTGTATTTTCTTGTCATACAGGCTTGCAACGGAGCCGTCCGCATTCAGACGAACGGTATAGAAAGGCGTCTCCACCCGATTGCCGTCCACTTGCAGCCAATCGCCGCGATAGGCGGTCTTGCGCAGGGTGCCGCTGCCCAGGGGTGCCAAATTGGGTAACAGCCAGTTGCCTCGCTTGCCCATACGGGTGGCGGTACCCCGTTTGTTTTCCACAAAAGTCAGAGCATCATAAGTAAAGTTCAGCGGGTTAAAATAGCGGTTGCCGGTGCCGATTATGGCGTCCAACGCCGTCTCAATCTCTCGATAATCCGCCATGGCGTCCTGAAACACCGGGTGAATATGGGAGCCGGGCAAAATATCATGGAATTGGTTGATCAGCAGCTTCTTATAAAGTGCCGTGATCTCCGGTGTGCGATTCTCGCCACGCAGCACAGTGAGCATTTCCGCCAAGCGAAACTTATTTTCCAGCCGCCGATTGGCGCGCTTTAAGTCGCTCTTGGTGGTAAAGTGCCCTGCGGTGCATTTCCAGGTACAGCTCGCCGTCCCAGGTCTCCAAGTTCTCGTTGTCCTTCAAATTCTTTTCCAGAAATTCGGCGCCGCCCATGTGGGTGCACTTGGGCAGTACGGACACCTTGGAGAACCGATGCATCAGCTCGATCATCTCTTCCGTGCAGCCGGAACCGCCGTCACCGTAGCCAAACATATTCATCGTCTGGCCGCCGGTGTCCTTATCAATATACGCCTCCCAGTTGGCCTGAATTTGAGAGGGTGCGTTCCAGGTGATAAAGTGGGTGGGCGGCACGCAAGCCAGCACGCTGCTGCCGTCAATGCCCCGCCAAATAAAGTTGTTGTGGGGGAAGCGATTGGTATCATTCCAGGTGGACATTTTATTGCTGACAAAGTAGTCCACACCGCATTTTTTCAAAATCTGCGGCAGAATCCAGCTATTGCCGAACACATCCGGCAGCCACGCATTATTCACCCGCTTGCCAAACATACGCTGATAGGTCTGCTGGCCGTAAAGACACTGACGAATGAGACTCTCTGCCGCCGGGATATTGCAGTCCGGCTCCACATACATAGCCCCCACCGGCTCAAATTGCCCCCGGGCCACCTTCTCCTGCAATTCGGCAAACACATCCGGGTAATATTTTTCCAGTGTTTCATACACATAGGGCTGGGTGTGGGTGTACTTAAAGTCCGGGTAGCGATCCATCAGCCGCAGCTGGATGAGCACCGTGCGCAAATTCTTCTGCACCGCATGAATCCGCCGCCAGTAGTAGGCAATATCCAGGTGACTGTGGGCGATCAGCGCCACATCCCCGGCGCCTTTGTAAGTATCGTTAGCAAAGACCACATCATTAAGATACGCCTGACACGCTGCCACCCCGGTCACACCATCATCGGTAAAGTCCAGGCAGTTCATGGCATTGTTCAGCTCCCGGTTCAGGAACGAACGGTAATCTTCATTAAACAGGTCGCTGCCGGCAATATCCAGCAGCAGCTCAAAGTCATAGACCAAATCCTGCACGGCGTGATCCACAGTGCACAGATACGCACCCTCAAAGATTTGGCGGCAACCGCGAACAGACAGGCTCTCCGGGTTACGCTCATCATCCGGCTTGGAACGGTTATAACCCATCATCTCAAAATGCAGGGTCTCCCTGGTATCCGCATAGGGCGACAGCAGCATACGCTCCCGGTTTGGATCCACGCCGCCAACATAGCGGCCGTTGACCTTCACGCAAATTTCTGCCGCTGTTTTCAGAGAGAACCAAAGTTCCTGCCCCTGCAAATGCTTTGGCACCTGCACATCCGCCGTCATAAAGGCGGTACCGTCCGGGGTGAAATACATATCCCCCCGCTTTAAGGGCCGTGGCTTACCGGGATAGAACTGGAAGTCCATTTCCGCCACCTGGCGGGCGTCCCGAATCATCAGGTTTTGGATCTCCCACTTTTCGCTGTAAATATAGCGTTTCAGCCAACAGAAGCGCAGGTCCGTCCATTCCTCCGGGCGCATAGAGCGCCGTTCCACTTTAATATGTGCCATACCTGCACCTCCTTAACGATCCTGAAAATAGGGTTTCTTCCGCACCGGCTCCACCGTCAGCTGCAAATGCAGATCCGTTGCCAACTGCTCTTCAATCCATGCCACGCACCGGTGAAGGATCAGGCACTTGGAGCACTCGCCACGAAAGCGCAGGGTCAAACGGTCACCCTCTAAAGATACAAATTCTACCCAGCCGCCGTCGCCTTGGATCTTTGGCGCCAGCACCCGGTCTATATATGCCTGTACGGCCTCTTTCTTCGCTGTCATATTCATTCTCCGATCATCTCTTTGATCTGTGCCTGCAAGGCGGACAGGCGGCTGTGGGCGGCTGCTTTATCCGGATCCACAATGGAGTAGTACACCTTGATCTTCGGCTTCCGTGCCGGAGGGACGAACCGCCAACCATGAGCCGTCGGTAAACAGGAATTTCAGCACATTTTCCTTAGGGAGATCACCGATCCCCTTGGCAAAATCCTGTACCTGCTCCACACCGGCAAACATTTGATCCCCGCCGGCGCGGAAAGTCTGCATCAGCGCCCCGATCTTTTCGGCGCCGTCCTTGCCCTTCAGTACAAAGCTGTCCAGCGCGTCCAAATAGTAGCCGTATTTCTCATAAACAGCATGCAGCGCGTCCACCAAAGTCTTGCCCTGATTTTTATACCAGGCGGCCATTTGGCAAATGAGCATAGCGGACACCACCGCGTCCTTATCCCGGGCGTGGATGTACCACCAGGTAGCCGTAGCTCTCCTCATAGCCGATGACAAATTCCTTGTCCCCGGTCTGCTCGTAAGTATTGATCTTGTCGCCGATATACTTAAACCCGGTGAGGGTCTCCTCAATCTGCAAGCCAAAACTGCGACCGATATTCGCGCCCAGATCACTGGTCACAATTGTCTTGACCAGCGTAGATTTGTCGTTCAGCTGCGCTTTCTTCATGGTCAGTACAAACTGCACCAGCAGCGCGCCGGTCTGGTTACCGGTAAACAGCACATAATCGTCGCCGTCACGCACCGCAATGCCCACACGGTCACAGTCCGGGTCAGTGCCCAGCACCAAATCTGCTCCCTCTGCCTTTGCTTGCGCGATAGCCAAAGTCAGGGCGTCCTTTTCCTCCGGATTGGGACTGCGCACGGTAGAAAAATTGCCGTCCGGCAGTTCCTGGGACTTGACCACAGATACATGCATATTCCGCAGCACCCGTCGCACAGGCACATTGCCGGTGCCGTGGAGCGGGGTATAAACGATCTTCAAATCCGACGGCTGCGTGTATAGACTCTGTTGTTCCACAGCAGCGATAAAGGCGTCCAGTTCCCTGTCCCCTACCGGGTGGATATTTGCATGGTCGTTGCAAAAGGGAATGGCATTGTAATCGTCTACTGCGTTAATGTAATCCAGTGCTGCCGCCGCGTCTGCGGTGCACAGCTGGCAGCCCTTGGCGTCATACACCTTGTAGCCGTTATATTCCTTGGGATTGTGGGAGGCGGTGATCATCACCCCTGCGTCACAGTGCAAATACCGGGTGGTAAAAGACAGCACCGGCACCGGCACCAGCCGGTCGTACAGATACACCTGCAAGCCGCAGTTTGCAAAAATGCCCGCCGCCGTCTTGGCAAAATCTGCCGAGTTGTTGCGGGAGTCGTAAGCGATAGCCACTTTCAAGTCCGCCTTGCCAGTGGATTTCAAATAATTGGCAAGGCCCAGGGTGGCCTTACCTACGGTGTAGCGGTTCATCCGGTTAGACCCGGCGCCCATAATGCCCCGCAGGCCGCCGGTGCCAAAGGCCAGATCCTTATAGAACCGATCCTCGATCTCTTTTTCGTCCGTCAGGCTTTCCAGTTCCGCCTTGGTGTCCGGGTCGGCAAAGGTAAGCCACTGCCGGTATTTCTCTTTGTAATTCATCCTATCACCCTTTACTTGAAGTACATATAAAATTGGCATTTGATCATACCGTTATACAGCTTGCGCCGCTTGTCCGCCTTGCGGCCAAAGCACTTTTCAAACTGTTCATCCGGCGAAATGACGCCATAGCTCCAGCCCTTGCGAGGACTGAACTTCTCACCCATTATGCGATAGAGCCGCTCCGCCTCTCGAATATCCAGCATACGCTCGCCGTAGGGCGGGTTGGTCACCAAGGTGCCCCGCCCGTTTGGGGGTTAAAATCGGCAATATCCGCCGTGTCCAGGTGCAGGTACTGCCCCACCCTGGCCCGCTTGGCATTGATGGCGGTCAGTTCAATGGCGTGAGGATCCAAATCAGACCCGAACGCCCGGAAATCAATGTCTGTCTTAATGCACGCGTGGGCACGGGCGCGCTCCTGCTTCCAGGCCGCCTCCGGCACGAAGCCCCAGCGATCGCAGGCAAAATTGCGGTTGATCCCCGGCATGCCACATTGGCTGCCAGCATGGACCTTCAATCAGAATCGTGCCGCTGCCGCAAAAAGGATCATACAAAGTGTGGTAATGCCGCAGGCGGGATAGGCTGCACAACGCCGCCGCCAAAGTTTCCCGAATAGGCGCGGCATTGCTCTCCGGCCGGTAGCCCCGCTTGTGCAGGCCGGTGCCGGTGGTGTCCAGCATAATGGTCACCTGGTCTTTCAGTATAGAGAACTGAATTTGGTGCACCGGGCCGGTCTCGTCAAACCAGCTGATGTGGTAGTCCTCTTTTAGGCTCTCTACCACAGCTTTTTTGATGATTTTTTGGCAGTCCGGCACACTGTGCAGGGTGGAGGAAATAGAGTACCCTTTCACAGGAAATGTGTCTGTACTGCCGATAAACTCGCTCCAGGGCAATCGCCGTACCGCCTGGAACAGCTCCTCAAAAAGTCACCGCCGTAAAGCGATCCAGTACAATCAGAATCCGCTCCGCAAAGCGGCTGTTGATATTGGCACGGGCCAGCATGGCCTGGTCGCCATTAAAGAACACCCGGCCGTTTTCGGCGGTCACCTCCCGGGCGTCCATTTGTCTTAATTCCTCTGCCACCAAGCCCTCCAGGCCCAGTAGACAGGGAGCAGTCATTTGTAATTCCATAAAATTAAAGTTCCTTTGTTGCGTGCCGGGTCACATGGCAGCCTACATTCACCGCCACCGGCAGCCCGGCAATGTGGGTGGCGTAGGTCTCAATATTTACACCCAGCGCTGTGGTTTGGCCGCCAAATCCCTGAGGCCCAATGTCCAGTGCGTTGATCTTCTCCAGCAGCTCCTGCTCCAGCGCCGCATAGTCCGGATTTGGATTGCGTCGGGACAGCGGGCGACACAGCGCCTCCTTTGCCAGCAGGGCGCACTTTTCAAAATCGCCGCCGATCCCTACGCCGATCACCACCGGCGGGCAGGGATTGGAGCCGGCCTTTTGCACAACGCCCACAATGTAATCCACCAGGTCCTGCCGTGTGGCGGCAGGGGTAAACATACGCAAATCGCTCATATTCTCGCTGCCAAAGCCCTTAGGTGCTACTGTCAGCCGTACCCGATCCCCGGGCACCAGGCGGGTGTGGATCACGGCAGGCGTATTGTCGCCGGTATTTACCCGGTCAAAGAACGGGTCTCGCACGACGCTCTTGCGCAGCAGGCCGTCCGTATAGCCGGCAGATACGCCGGCGTGCACCGCCGCCTCAAAGTCGCCGTCAATATGCACATCCTGCCCAATTTCTGCAAACACAACGGCCATACCGGTGTCTTGACAAATGGGCAGATCCAGTTCTTTGGCTGCTGCCAAATTGTTCTCTAAATCACCAAGAATGCTCTTGGCCGTGGAATTCGGCTCCCGCCTGGCGAGCACAACCGATACACTGTACCAGATCCTCCGGCAGCACTTTATTGGCTGTGATGCACAGCTGCCGCACCGCCGCGGTGACCACTTCTGCTTTGATCTCTCTCATACGCTTGTCCACCTTTTTGCAATAAAAAGAGGGCGCAGCAAAAAGTACTAACCTGATTGCTGCCCCCTTGTATTTGTTCTGTTTATTCCGTACCGGAAATGTCGTAAAACACGATCTCGTCGCCTTTTACATAGCCCTTCTCCCGGGCTTTTTGCTCAATGTAGTCATCCTTATTGTCGGCGCTGCTACCACTTCTTCCAGTCGGGCATTTTCCTGCTGGACGGAAGCCAGTTGGGCAGTCAGGGTCTGCTTTTGCTTTTGCATGCGGCTAATGTCCGCAGACTGATTCACCAGAGTCACACTGCAATAGAGAAACAGCACCACCATAGGCACTCACCTCAAAAGCAGGCGCAGGTACTTACTCCGCTTCATGGAGTTCTTCAAATTTTGAATCATACTCAACACTTCTTTGTTCCGGCGCAGCCGTGGCTGCGAGATGTCTTTTTCTTTTCCGTTTTCGCTTTCGTGCGTTTAATTTATTATATAATATACTATATGGGGATTGCAATAGTTTTTTTGCTTTTTCTTGCAGGATTTTCCGTTTTTTTCGCCGATTATTGCGTTTGCCCGCCAAGCGCTTCCCCAGGCGTGCCCACAGGTGCCCGGTCAGCGTGCCCAGCGTAAAATATCCACAGGCAAAACCACCGCCGCATACCACTAGACAAAGGGCACGGATCACCCCGTCGGTGTAGGCCAAAAACAGCGTATAGCAACTAAAGGCGGCAACCAACCACCATAGCACATCCGCTAAAAATGTCGCTCGCCTGCTCCCCCACACGCTACGCCAAAACCGCAGCACATCATAGAAGAAGAAAAAGCGCCACTCCCAATAGGAAAAAGGCCCATAGCGCCTTAACCATGGAACAGACGGCCAAACAATCCGCCGCCCTCCCGGTGCTGGGTATAGAACAGCGCCGTGACCTTGCCGGTGATCTGCATACTGCCGCACTCCAGGTCCAGCGCCTCCACATGCAGCAGCTCACCCTTTACTGTCAATTCCCCAAAATCCGTAATGACCGTGATTTCTTCTTCATTAAAAGCGTCCACATCGGTCACGCCGGTAAGGGTCAATTTTTCCCGATCGCACAGGGTCAGGCTGTGACCGGTTGTCTTTTTCTGTTCCATAAAAAAATCACCCGATAGAGCCTATGCGCTCCGGCGGGTGATTATGTCAGTCCAGGGGTTCGTACATAAGGGCGGCGTCCTCTTTCAGCGCGTGCTCCTGCACGGCCTTGACCAAGTAGGTGTGGCGGTTTTGGCCCAGAGCCACCTCAATCTTGTCCCCAACCTTTACATCGTAGGACGCGCGCTGCACCTTGCCGTTCACGCTGACGCGTCCGGCGTCGCAGGCCTCGTTGGCCACCGTGCGGCGCTTGATGATTCGACTGACTTTCAGGTACTTATCCAGTCGCATACTGACCTCCAAAAAAGACAGGCACCCGCAAGATACGGATGCCTGCACATAAAAACAAGACTTATTTCACAGCGTCCTTAAGCGCGGGCCGGCCTTGAAGGACGGAACCTTTGCCTCGGGAATCTGGATGGTCTCCTTGGTGCGGGGGTTCAGGCCGGTGCGGGCAGCACGGGTCTTCACATCAAAAGTACCAAAGCCAACCAGAGCCACCTTTTCGCCCTCAGCCAGTGCGTCAGTGATGGAAGCCAACACAGCGGATACAGCCTCTTCCGATTGCTTTTTGTTAAGACTTGTCTTTGCCTCAACAGCAGATGCTAATTCAGTTTTGTTCATTTACATTTCCTCCATTTCCGATTGATCGGATAATATTTGTTTTGCTTCGTCCCAAAGGGCGTCCAGCGCCTGCAAGGAAGACGATTTCATCTCCATGCCGCGCTCCGCTGCCAGCTGCTCTACCAACACATAGCGGGAAAGGAACTTGTCCGTGGCTGCGGTCAAGGCCTCTTCACTGTCTACGCCGATAAAGCGGGCAATATTTACGCAGGAGAACAGCACATCGCCGAATTCGTCCGCAATGCTGGTAGGCTCTCCTTGGTCCAAAGCGATTTTGAGCTCGTTAATCTCTTCATCCAGCTTGTCCATTGCGACGGAGCAATCCGGCCAGTCAAACCCTTGCTTCGCGGCCTTATGCTGCACTTTTTGGGCACGCATCAGTGCCGGCAATTCCCGGGGAATACTCACCATGGACTGGCTGACTTTTTCATTCCTTTTTCTTTTAACTTGGCAGCGTCCCAGCTGGCAAGTGCGTCGTCCGTATTCTCGGCCTTTACATCGCCAAACACATGGGGGTGACGGAAAATCAGCTTTTTGCAAATCCCGTCCGCTACATCGTTAAAATCAAAGCGACCTGCTTCTGCCTCCATTTGGGCATGAAGCGCAACCTGAAGCAACACATCGCCCAGCTCCTCCTGCAATCCCGCAGTGCTCTGCCGGTTGATGGCCTCAATGACCTCATAGGTCTCCTCAATAAAATTCTTCTTGATAGAAGCATGAGTCTGCGCCTGATCCCAGGGACAGCCGCCGGGGGCACGGAGCAGCGCCACAATGCGAATTAAATCCTCCGTATTATAGTGCTCTTTGCGTATAAAATCCAATGCCATACCGACGCCTCTTTTGATCAACTCGTTCCAAGAAATTATATATGATACAACGGGAAATTTCAAGTAGCCAAGCGGTTTTTTTTACCTTTCTCCGGCAAAATGCAGATCTTTTGTGGAAAGTGTACCAAAGAGCAGCAACAAAATTGTTAGAACTGCCGAAAATAAAACCGCGGATAAGACAAAATTCCAGGTATTTTGCAGCTGGGTAAAGAACACACCGGCCACACCTTTCACTGTCAGACAAGTAAAAATCACCGCTAGTATCGGCTTTGCGAACACCTCTGTCCGGGAGAATTTGACCTTGGTGATCCCACGCATCAGCACCAAACAATAGACGGAAAGAAATAAAAATGAAACGGCAGTGGAGACAGCCGAGCCGTAAAGATGGAACCGCCCATTGGGGATCAAAAGAAAGTTCAGCCCCACCCGCAGCACCGCCGCCAGAGAAAAGGGCAGTAGCAGCCGTTTGGCATAGCCCAACGCCTGCAAAGCGAACACACAGGTAGAGGATAGAGCTGCCGGCAACGCAGTAAAGGCAAACCAAAACAGCAGTTGGTGGCACCCCAGTACCAGGTCCGGCGACGAAGTGCCGTAAAACAAAGACAGCACCTCATAAGAGAACAGCGCCAGTCCCCCACTGCCGGCGGCGCCTAAGATAACCGTATATTTCAGAATACCCGCATACAGGCTGCCAAAACGCGCGGACTGGTCCTGATAAGCACCGGACAGCGCCGGAACCGCCGCCACCCCCAACGCCATGGTTAAGGACGGCACCAGGTGGGCAAAATCCTGCACGGTAGAATACAGACCGTACACATAAGTAACCACATCTTTTTCCGCTACCTTGGTCAGCGACAGCGGCACTGCAAAGATTTGCTGCAACTGCGCCGTACCGCACAGCCCCAAACACATCTGTACACTGGCAGTATCTGCAAAGCCGGACAGGCTCTGGATCACCGTTGCCACCACCAGCGGCAGGGCAAACCGTACCAGCTCTTGGGTCGCGCCACCGGGCAACTGCCGCCGCGGCAGACGGTGGGGATACCGGAACCGATCGTACAGCGCCGCATACACCCAAGCCGCCAACGCCCCCAGGGTTACCCCCAGCATGGCGCAGGCTGCTGTTACCGGGTACATCATAGACAGAGCCGCCGTCTCGCTCTCTGCCCGATTGCCCAGTACCATGCCGGTATCTAAGTAAATTTGGTACAGCCGCCCCATAGACAGTTTAGCGAACAGCAGACCAAACACCATCTTGAACAGTGCTTCCAGTACCTGGCAAACAGAAGTCGGCACCATATTCAGGTGTCCTTCCGCAAAGGCACGGTGGGCTGCCGCCATGGCGGAAAAAAGCGCCGTAGGCGCCAGGATCAGCACCGTATAAACCGCTTTTGGCGCACCGGCCACCAGCCGGGTGTACGGTCCGGCCAGCAGCACCATCAGTGCCGTGCCGGCAAGACCTACCCAAAAAAACAACCCGCAGGCACTGCGCTGCAAAGCGGCCACCCGGGCACTGTCACCGGTAGCACGGTACTTGCTCACCAGCCCGGACAACGCAACGGGAAAGGCGCCCAATGTGATGGCATGCACCGGCATAAACAGCGTATAAGCCGTAGAGAAATAGCCCCGTCCGGTGCCACCGATCAGGCCGGTCAGCGGGATTTTATTACACCGCACCAATGACCTTAACGGCAGCCGTAGCTACCAACAGCAACCCTGCAGCGGACAGGTACTTTTGTTTGGTTGTCCGTTCCATTCCATCACCCGGTGTGAAAAAGAGCAGCGCACAGACCATAGGGTCCATACACTGCTTTCTTCTTCCTCTATTTGCGTGGGGGTTAGGATACGCTCACATCGTCATCACTAACAGTGGTGACCGTCGGATTCTTGGCGGCCTCAAGCTCCGCCGTCAGCTGATCCAGCTTGGTACGCAGAGCGGTGATCTCCGCCCCACAGCTCTCCAACGCCTCCGTCTGCTGCAACTGAGGTTGCTGCACCGATTCATACGCCAGTCGGCCGTATCTCTCATACGCCTTACTCAGCTTGGCCTTTATATCCAGACACTCCACTTTTTTGCGGGACAGCTCCAAAGCCTCCGCACTTTTTTTGCTGACTTCCTCCGTAAAGGTACGGGTACGACTCAACATATCGTCTAAATCAAAATTAGAAATCTTGGCACCGGAGAACACATCGTCCATATTGCCAAAAAGATCACCGAATTTCTTAGCCATAATATCCCTCCGTATTGTTATTATATTACAGAGGGTAAAGAATTGCAATACAAGTTGCAAAGATTTTGTAGAATTGCGCTATACAATCCGCCGACAATGTCTATTTCAACCGTCTGTTTAATCATATTCCGCATAAAAGCCGGGTATGCGTTTTTTGCGCTCCAACAGGGTGTCAAAATCCCGAATGTACTCATAGGGGTATTTATAGTTATAGATCCGTTCGATCATACCGCTGTTTTGGCCTCGCAGCTTGGTTACCGCACCGGCGCCAACTGCCAAAACCGTGTGGGTCTCGTCCATCATATACACATTATAGAGACAATCATAACCCGGCTTGCACCAGCCTACATTCTCCAAATTGCCCAGAGATTTGCTCTGCCGGTACATGTAGTAGGGATAGTACCCGGCGCCGTGGAGGGTCTGCCCGGCGTAGTCCACCATATTGGACACAGTGAGCCGATCTTTCAAATCAAAGGTCTGTTCTCTTGTAACCATATAGGCAGAGGTTTTCAGAGCCAAGGTGTGCACGGTGATGGACTCTGCCTGCAAGTCCAGCGCCGTTTGAATACTGCGCTGAAAAGACGGCAGATCGTCCTCCGGCAGCCCGGCGATAAAGTCCATATTGATATGGTCAAAGCCGCAATCCCGCGCCAGCGCAAAGGCGTCCAGCGTTTGCTGCGCCGTATGGCGGCGACCAATGGCCTCCAACACCTTGTCGTTAAAGCTCTGGGGGTTAATGCTGATCCGCTGCACGCCGGCGGCTCGAATGACCTCCAGCCGCTCCCGGGTGACCGTGTCCGGTCGACCGGCCTCCACTGTGTATTCCATCAGGTGCGAAAGGTCAAAATTCTGCTCAATGGTGGTGAAAATGCGCCCTAAATCCTGCGCCGATAATGTGGTGGGCGTGCCGCCGCCGAAATACACGGTGGCCAGCTCCAACCCCAATTCTTTTGGCGTACTTGGAGGTCTCCTCCAGCTCCCGCAGCAACAGATCCACATAAGGGGTCATCAGCTTGTGGGTCTTTTCAATTGAATGAGACACAAAAGAGCAGTAAGCGCACCGGGTGGGGCAAAACGGAATAGACACATACAGAAAACGACTTTGGCCCGGAGCGAGCAATGGAGCGGTTCTCATGGAGCATCACCTCATGTGCCAACTCCGCCTTGCTTTTTTGGGTCAAAAAGGCAGTCTGGAAGTGTGCAACCGCCGCATCGTCCCCCATTTGGGCGCACAGCCGGTGCATCAATTTAGCCGGGCGCACGCCGTACAGCACGCCCCAAGGGGGGCGCAAAGCCTAATATACCGCTAAGCAGCCGATAAAGGGTAACGGACAGCACCAGGTGCTCCTCGTCTGCCGGTTCCGGCTTGGCTGTGGTCTCCCGGTACACATCGTATACCTTGGCAGACACAAAAAAGGACCCGTCCGTCTCCCGACGGGTGGTGACCACCACCGGGTCCTCCTCCCCCTCCAAACTGATCTTCTCATGGGGAAGAAGGTGATGCACAGGTTCTTCATATCAAATTCATAAGGGTGGTTAATGACGCGTAAAATCATAATTTCTTCATATACGGGTTATGTTGCCGTTCAAAATTCAAGGTGGAAAAGCGATCGTGGCCGGGATAGACAGTGTAGTCCCGGGCAGGGCCGCCAGTTTTTGCAGGCTATCCATAATTTCTCTACTGCTGCCGCCGGGAAAATCCGTGCGCCCGCAAGAGCAGAAAACAGCGTGTCGCCGCTAAAAATACAGTGCTCTGTAATGTAACACACACCGCCGGGGTGTGACCGGGCGTGGCCATCACGGTAAAGACCGTGTTGCCCAAGGTGACGGTATCGCCGTCCTGCACCAAAATATCCGCCTGCGCCGGCGCCTGAGAGAGGAACGAAAACGCCGCCAGCGACTTGCGAGAGGAAGTGAGCATCGGGGCATCCTCGGCGCTGATGACTACCTTGGCGCCGGTGGCAGCCTTTACCGCCGCCACGCCGCCGATGTGGTCAAAATGGCCGTGGGTCAGCAGAATATAATCCAGCTTGGCGTCGCCGATAAAATCTTTCATCTTGTCGCTGTATTCTGTGCAATCCACCAGGGCACTGCGGCCGCTGGCTTCGTCCGTAACCAGGTAGCAGTTGTTCTGCAACTGGCCAAAGGTAGCTGATTTGATCTGCATTATTTTAAGTCCTTTGTGTCAAGTATAATGGTCACCGGGCCGTCGTTTAGGAGTGTCACCGCCATATCGGCGCCAAACACACCGGTTTCAATATGGGACACGCCCTGCTCCCCCAGTGCCCGGGTAAAGTATTCGTACAGTTCGTTGGCCTGTGCCGGCGGGGCAGAACGGGTAAAGCTGGGGCGCCGCCCGTGGGTGCAGTCCGCACACAGGGTAAACTGGCTCACCACCAGCACCCCGCCGCCAATGTCTAAGAGCGACAGGTTCATCTTGCCGTTTTCATCTTCAAAGATCCGCAAGTTGGCAATTTTTTTTACCAGCTTGTCTGCCTCTACTCAGTATCCCCTTCGGCCACGCCCAGGAGAATCAACAGCCCCTGTTCGGTGGCGCCCATAGTCTTGCCGTCTATTTCCACTTTGGCGTGCTGCACACGCTGTAATACGGTAATCATCGTCCTGCACCTCGCTCAATATGATACACACTGGGTATCTTCTTCAAAATCTTGACCACATTTTCCAGGTGCTCCCGGCTGTTTACCGACAATGTCAAGGTGGTCAGGCAGTTGCCTTCGTTAATGGGTCTGGCGTTAATAGACTGGATCTTCACATGGGCCTTGGACATGGCGTTGGCAATATCCAGCACCAAGCCGTCCCGGTCAATGGCGTAGACTTCCAAGGTGGACATGGTCTCCACCTGCACAGAGTCGTCCCACCGAGCCTTGACCCAGCGCTCCGGTTCCGGGCACTCTGCCAAATCTCGCGGCACATTTACACAATCCCGCCGATGAATGGTCAGCCCGTGCCCCCGGGTAATAAAGCCGATGATCTCCTCACCGGGCACCGGCGCACAGCAACGGGCCATATTGATCAGGCAGTTGTCGATCCCTCAACAATCACACCGCCCGCTGCTGCCACCGGATTTGCGGGGCCGCTCCGGCGCTTTTGCCGGTTGGGCAGACTCCTCCGCCTGGCGCCAGTTGCGGTTATATTCGTCCTTGATACCGGGCATCATACGGCTGATGACCAGCCCGCCATAGCCCACGGTGGCGTAGAAATCCTCCACGGAAGCGCAGTGCTGGCGCTCGGCGATCCGCTGCAAAAAGGCGTCGTACTGCTCGCCGTCCAGGCGGATGAAGTTCCGCCGCAGTTCTCGATCCACCTCAGCCTTGCCCTGGACGATGTTCTCGTCCCGCCGCTCTTTCTTGAACCAGGAGCGAATTTTGGACCGGGCTTCGCCGGTGGTCACCACTTTCAGCCAGTCTCTGGACGGGCCTTTGCCCGGCTGATTGCTGGTAAGCACCTCGCAGATCTCGCCGGTTTTCAGTTTATAGGTGATAGGTACGATCTTGCCGTTGACCTTGGCGCCGGTCATGCGGTTGCCTACTGCCGAGTGAATGGCGTAGGCAAAGTCGATCACCGTGGCATGCCGCTGGGCAAAGATCTTAATGTCCCCATTGGGGTAAACACAAAGATCTCATCCGAGGACAGGTCGCCCTTAATGTTGCGCACCAGATCCTCAGCGTTGGTGGATGCCTCACCGGTCTCCAGCATTTTATGGATCCACTCCAACCGATTGTCGATGGAGTCCTTGCCGCCTTTGCCCAGCTTATACTTCCAGTGGGCAGCGATACCGTACTCTGCCGTGCGGTGCATATCCCAGGTGCGAATCTGAATTTCAAAGGGAATGCCGCCGGGGCCAAGCACTGTGGTGTGCAGGGACTGGTACATATTGGGCTTGGGGGTAGAGATATAGTCCTTAAACCGACCGGGCAGGGGCGTAAACATATCGTGCACAATACCCAAGGCATTGTAGCAGTCGATCATAGAGTCCACGATAATGCGCACGGCGTAAATGTCAAAGATTTGTTCAAAATCCTTGCCCTTGATATACACCTTGCGGAAGATTCCGTGGACAGACTTCACCCGGGAGGTGATCTGAACATTCTTCATGATCGGCTCTAACTTGGCGCGGATTTGCGCCTTAATATCCGCTAAGAAACGCTCGCCCTCCACCTGCTTTAAGCGCAGGTTCTGCTCAATTTCCTTATAAGCAATAGGATCCAGGTAAAAAATCGCCAGATCCTCTAATTCCTCTTTAATGGCACGAATACCTAACCGATGGGCAATGGGAGCATAAATCTCCAGCGTTTCCAGGCTCTTCTCCCGCTGCTTATACGGGGGCCAAAACTTGGCGGTGCGCATATTGTGCAGCCGGTCCGCCAGCTTAATGATAATCACCCGCACATCCCGGTTCATGGCCATAAACATTTTGCGAATGTTCTCCGCCTGCACTTCCTCCCGGGTAGACAGGGGATCTGACCCAGCTTGGTTACGCCGTCCACCAACAGCGCCACCTCCGGGCCAAACTCGCGGGAGATATAGTCAATGTCATAGGGCGTATCTTCTACCACATCGTGGAGCAGCGCGCCGATGATACACTCATTGTCCATGCCCAGTTCAAACAGGATTTTCGCCACCGCCACCGGGTGCATAATATACGGCTCCCCGGAACGGCGAAACTGCCCTTCGTGGGCAGAGCGGGCCAAGGAATAGGCCTTTTCGATCCGGGCGCTGTCATACTGGGGTTTCTTTTGAATTTCCGCAAAGAACGGCGCAAAGCCGTCGTCATAGGGCTTATGGTCCGCCGTCTGTTCCGGGGGCAGCTCTGCCGCTGCCGGCACCGGGGGTATTGATTTTTTATTTTCCAAGGCTTGCACCCTCTCTCAGTTTTCGCAAAATGGGCGTGGCTTCCAAATCAACCTTGCCCGCAGGCTGTGCCAGGCGAATTTGGCTTTTACCACGGCGAATCAGTCCCGCCTGGTGCAGGGCTTTTAGCGCCACGAGCACCTGTCCGTAGGTTGCCCCTTTTTGCAGGGCAAAATACAGCTCCTCGGTGCCAAAATCCCAACCGCCCCGGCTCTTTAAGAACCGATATACCGCAGCGCAAACCTGCCGATCCGGGTACACCGGGTATTGGTGGGACCGTTTTTTGCAAAAAGGCTCTGTAATCGTAAAGCTCGTTAAAATACCGGTCATCGTCCGTGCCGCTGCGGCGCACATCTGCCGCCCGCACAGAAAGATAGACCTTTCCCTTATAGGGATTTTTAGAAATCTGTACCGCGCAGTCGATAAAATCACCGGGCACATAGGGGAAGTCTTCCGGCTTCACCCCAAACTGCACAATTCGCAGACGGCGACCCTTTTTCTCCGCCTCCAGACGCAAGTGCTTACCCTCTGCCCCCAGGGGGCTGACAGACACCAACTGCAAGTGAAACAGACCAAACAGCGCCGCCGGATTGTCTGTGCCACAAGGCTCCAGCAGCTGCAAACTCTCTGCCAAATCTAAGGTCAAGTACGCCGGGGACAGCTTACAGTCCAGATGCAGCTGCAAAGCCGGCATACGAGGATACTCCTTCTCGGCATAAGCGTTGATGGCTTGGGCAAAGACAGGAATATCTGCCACTGCCAAGCCCATACCCGCAGCCATGGGGTGCCGCCAAAGCGGGTGAGCACATGGCTGCACGCCGACACTGCCCGGTACAGGTCAAAGCCCTCAATGCTCCGGGCGGAGCCGCAGGCGGTGCCGTCCGCCTTCATATCCAGCACCACAGTGGGTTTGCCGTAGCGCTCTACCAGATGGGAAGCCACAATGCCAATGACCCCCGGATGGTAATCCGCCCCGGCCACCACCAGTACACGCTGGCGCAAGGGTGTCGGATCCGCAGCCAGCTTGGCAGTAATATCATCTATGATTTTACGTTCCAGCTCTTGCCGCAGGGCGTTATCGTCGCACAGCTGACGGGCGCGCGCCGCAGCCGTTTCTTCATCCTCCGCCAGCAGCAGCTCCAGCGCCCGCAGGGCACTATCCATTCGCCCAGCTGCGTTAATGCGTGGGCATAGCTTAAAGGCCACATCGGTGCCGCTCAGCTCTTCTCCGGCTCCCGGCTGCCTGTAACAGCGCATATACGCCGGGACGGGGCTCGCCTGCAAGGTGCGCAAACCGGCCTGCACAAGCGCCCGGTTCTCCCCTACCAAGGGAACCAGATCACCTACAGTGCCGATGGCAACCAGGTCGCCGAACTGCTCTAACAATTCCGCCGGCTCACCGTCATATAAGCAGCAAGCCAGCTTAAAGGCCACGCCAACCCCGCAAAAATCCGTAAAGGGCAGCTGATTGTCCGTTCTGTGTGGGTTCACCACGGCCTCTGCGCGGGGCAACTGCTCTCCTACCTGGTGATGATCGGTCACCACCAGCTGCATACCCAGCCGGTAGATATACTCTGCCTCGTCCACAGACGAAATACCGTTATCCACTGTGACAATCAGGCCGGTGCCTTTGGCGGCCAGGGTATCAATGGCGCCTTTGTTTAGGCCGTAGCCCTCTGTCTCCCGATCCGGGATATAGTAGATCACATTGCCGCCCATGGCTTCTAAAAAAGAGTATAGCAAAGCTGTGGCGGTCACACCGTCACAGTCATAATCTCCGTACACGCATATTCTTTCGCCGCTGTCCAGCGCCTGTTGCAGTCTGGCAGCAGCCGCCTCCATATCCGCAAAGCCCTCCGGAGCGCATAGCGCCTGACCGGGGTGGAGGAATTCCTGCACCGCCAGGTCGTCCGTCAGTCCGCGAGACACCAGCAAAAATGCCAAAAACGGGTCGATATTGAATTGTTCGCTAATGGCAGAGGCAGCCTCTTTGTCTGCCTGCCGGATCACCCATTTTTTATGCAGCATTATGTATTCTTATCCACCTGATGGAATTTTTTCAGATTGCCGGCTTTTTCGGCGCGCTTGTCCAGCTCCGCCTGAATATCCGCCGGGGTAATGCCCTGGTTGGCCATCATTACAAGGGTGTGGTAGATCAGATCCGTGATCTCATACACCGTCTCGTCCTTGTCGTTATTCTTGGCGGCAATGACCATCTCGGTGCATTCCTCGCCTACTTTCTTCAAAATTTTGTCGATGCCTTGGTCAAACAGGTAGCAGGTATAAGACCCCTCCTGGCGATCCGCCCGACGATCCAGAATCACCTGATATTCACGCTCAATCGCAGTCATTGAAATTGCCCTCCATCTTGGTATAAAAACAGCTGTGGTGCCCGGTGTGGCACGCGGCGCCGATCTGCTCCACCTGCACCAACAGGGTGTCGTTATCGCAGTCGCTGTACATGGCCACCACCTTTTGCAGGTGGCCGCTGGCATGCCTTTTTATTCCAGAGCTCCTGCCGGGAGCGGGACCAAAACCAAGTGTAGCCGCTCTCCAGGGTGCGCTTTAAGGATTCCTTATTCATATAAGCCAGCATCAGCACCTGGCCGGTAGAGGCCTCCTGCACCACCGCAGGGATCAACTCGCCCTTGGCAAAATACTGCTCCAAATCTTCTGTCATTTGCAAATACCTACCGCTTCCCCGCAAATCCAGCGTCTTTTTATAAAATGCACTTGCCGCAAATGGTGCCATACATTTTTCTTATCTTTCATCACCAAAATATCCGTAATGGTGGTAACGCCGCCGCTGGCGATCACATTGCAGCTGACCGCCTTGTTCAGCCGATCCAGCCCTTGCACATCCGGGCCGCTGAGGTACCGTCCCGACCAATATCCGTATAGATAATGGTGGCAACACCCATCTTCTCCATGGCCTTTGCCAGGTCGATAAAGTCCATTTGGGAATCCTCGGTCCAGCCCTCGGTGGCCACCATGCCTTGCTTGGCGTCGATCCCTACGGCGATCTTGTCCCCATAGGCGTCTACCGCCTGCTGCACCAGCTCCGGATTTTTAAGGGCAACGGGTAAAGCCGAGAATGACCCGATCCACGCCCCGATCCAGGTAGAACGCAATATCCTCCATGGTGCGAATACCGCCGCCAACTTCCACTTTCAGCGGGGTGTGCTCCACCACCTGCAAAATCGGGTCTGTGTTTACCGGCTTCTTTTGCAGGGATGCCGTCCAGATCCACCATGTGCACCCAGGTGCAGCCCACCCGGGCAAACTGCTTGGCAGTCGTCAGTACATCCTCTGCCACCTGCTCTGCGGTGTCAAAATCGCCCCCGCAGCAGCCGCACCGGCTTACCGTCCATAATATCAATGGCGGGAAAAATAATCATAAGTCGTTACCCTCTCTAATTTTTGTTTATAATACGCCCTTGGTAGACAACACCGCACCGCCGGTGGGCTGTACCGCTCCGTGCAGGGCGTGACCAACAGCCTTAAAGACAGCCTCAATTTGGTGGTGGGCGTTGGTGCCGTAAGGCACATCAATATGCAGAGTGATCCCGGCGTTCACCGCAAAAGCGCGCCAAAATTCCTCTGTTACGCAGGTTTCATAATCGCCGCACCGTTCCTGCTGGAATGTGGCGCGGAACACCAAAAACGGCCGATTGGACAAATCCAGATCGCACCGTGCCAGGCTCTCGTCCATCGGCACCGCAAAACTGCCGTACCGGGCAATGCCGCCAAAGTCGCCCAGCGCCTGGCGCAGTGCCTGCCCCAGCACAATACCGGTATCTTCTACCGTGTGATGGGTGTCTACCTCCAGGTCTCCCTGCACCGTCAGTTGCAGCCCAAAGCCGCCGTGCACCGCAAAAGCGGTAAGCATGTGATCAAAAAAGCCGTTGCCGGTGGACACGGCCACTTCCCCGCCGTCCAGACACAGGGTGGCCGCAATTTGGGTCTCTTTCGTATTTCGTTCTACCGTTGCCGTTCGCATAAACCGCACCTCTTATTCAAACCGTACTTTTATAGAGTTGGCGTGGGCGGTCAGGCCCTCCGTCTCTGCCAAAAGCATAATATCGTCCTTGGCCTTTTTCAGCTCTTCCGGGGTGTAATAAATAAAGGACGACTTCTTCACAAAAGCTATCTACCGACAGGGGCGAAAAAGAACCGAGCCGTACCGCTGGTGGGCAGCACATGATTGGGGCTGCGTAATAATCGCCCAAGGGCTCCGGGGACCAATTGCCCAGAAATACAGAACCGGCGTTATCCACCATACCGATATATTTCAGCGGCTCAGCCACGCACAATTCCAAGTGCTCCGGCGCCAATTCGTTCGCAAAATCCAGCGCCTGGCGCAAATTGTCGCACACAATGATTTCACCGTAGTCGTCAAAGGATTTTTGAATGATCTCCTGACGCACCAAGGTCTTGATCTGCCGGTCAATCTCCCGCAGCGTGTTCTTAGCCAAAGACTCGGAAGTGGTTAGCAAAATGGCAGAAGCCCGCATATCGTGCTCCGCCTGGCTCATCAGGTCTGCCGCCAAGAAAGCGGCGTCCGCCGTAGAGTCCGCCACAATGAGAATTTCGCTGGGGCCCTGCCACCATATCAATGTCCACCACGCCGTACAACAGTTTTTTGTGCCGTGGCCACAAAGATATTGCCTGGACCAACGATTTTATCTACCTTGGGATTCGCTGGGTACCGTAGGCCAGGGCCAGAGCAGCCACCGCCTGGGCGCCGCCCACTAAGAACACCTTATCCACACCAGCCACCGCAGCCGCCGCCATAATATTGGGATTGGGATTGCCGTCCTTGCCGGGCGGGGTCACCATAATGATTTCCTGTACACCGGCGATCTTGGCGGGAACGGCGTTCATCAGCACAGAGGAGGGATACGCCGCCGTGCCACCGGGCACATAAATGCCTACACGCTTCAGCCCGCGAATACGCTGGCCCATAATGACGCCGCTTTCCTTGGTGGTCATCCAGCTTTGCTGGGCCTGGCGCTGATGGAAGTCATAGATATTTTGCTGCGCTTTTACCACAGCGTCCTTAAAGGCCGGGTCTACCTGATCTAAAAAGGCATGGATCTCGTCCTTGTCAAATTCGATTTTCTTAGGCACGCTGCCGTCAAACCGCACGGTGTACTCCCGCACAGCCTCGTCACCGCCCTCTTTTACACCATTGATAATGGTGGTCACCGCCTCGGTGATCTTGGGATCCGTCTCCCCTGCCCGCTGTTTCAGCTGAGCCAAAAGCTGGTATTCGACCACGCCGTTTGCTTTTGTGATTTTCATTGTTCTACCCTCTTTCAACCCACTTGCGCTGCCAGTTCAATATCATGCAGGAACGCCTCAATCTCGTCCTTGCGCAGCTTCATAGAAGCCATATTCACAATCACCCGCGCAGAAATGGGCATGATCTTCTCTACCACTTCCAGACCGTTCTCCTTTAAGGTGGAGCCAGTCTCCACAATATCCACAATGCCGTCTGCCAAGCCCAGGAGCGGCAGCCAGTTCCACGCTGCCCTCGATCTTGATCACATCCACATCCATACCCTTGGACTTAAAGAATTCTTTAGCCACCTTAGGGTATTTTGCTGGCCACGGTTTTGCGCTTGTAGCCGCTGAAGAAATCCGTGCCCTTCTTGGTCGCCAGGGCAAAGGCACAACGGCCGATATTCAGATCCAGCACTTCATAGAATGCACTGCCGTGCTCCACAATGGTGTCTTTGCCTACAATGCCAATGTCGCACACGCCGTGCTCCACATAAGTGATCACATCCGGCGCTTTGGACAGTACCGCCTCGTACGGATCCACCGGCAAGATCAACCGACGGCCTTTATTCTCCAGAGCCTCCGTGTTCAGCCCCATGGTCTTGAACATCTGCACAGACGCCTTTTCCAGCCGTCCCTTAGTCAGTGCAATGCGCAGCGGGCGATCCAAATTGATCTCCTCGTGGAGCACATCGGTCACCGCTGACACATCCACTGCAAAGCCGATAGCCGGTTTGTCCGTGCCAAATTCGCCCAGCAGATTGTCATACCGACCGCCGGACAGCACTGTCAGACCGCTGCCCTGCACATACCCGCGAAAGATCACGCCAGTGTAGTAATTAGAACGATTAACAATGCCCAAATCCAGCAGCACCTGCTCCTGCAAACCTGCAGCGCACAGCGTGTCGTACAGTGTTTTAATATACTGCAAAGAGGCGTCTGCGCCGCCCTCGGTATACAGTTCCCGTGCTTCGTCCAGCACCTCCGGGCCGCCAAACAGCCGGGGCAGCCGCCGCAGCACCCGGGTCTCTCTGCAATCCTCCAAGGTATCCAGCAAATCGCCCAGCGCTGCAAAGTTCTTTTGCTCGATCAAGTGGCAAATTTCTGCCTTTACCGCCGGTTTTACATTCAGATTGCGCAGCACCGCACCAAAGTACCCGGCGTGGCCCAACTCGATCTTAAAGCCCGGCACCGTGCTTTTTGCATAGCACGGCAAGCCAGCGTAATGACCTGAATATCCGCCGCCATAGAGCCGTCGCCAATAAGTTCAATGCCGCTCTGCGCCACCTCGTCGGTGCGCCCGGCCAGCTCCTTGGTGCGCACAAATACACTTTGATTGTAATAGAGCCGCACCGGAAAGGCGTCCTCCGACAGTCGAGTAGCCACCAGGCGGGCAATGGGCAGGGTGTTGTCCGGCCGCAGCACAGTGGTTCTACCCCTGTTATCCGTCAGCTTATACATCTCATCTGCATCCAGCCCGGCATCGCCGCTGTTGAACACATCAAAAAACTCCAATGTGGGAGTGATCACCTTGCGGTAACCGTTAGCCTCATATAACCCGGTCAGGGCGTTCTCTACCCGGCGGCGATCGTCGCACTCCTCAAACAGCAGATCACGGCTGCCCTCCGGGGTCACTTTTGCATATTGTTTCATGTCGTTTTCCTCACTTTAGTACGCTAATGTGGTAATATGCTACCACACAAAAGAGCGTTTGTCAAGCCCGGACTTAAAAGAGAAAATTTGGTTGCTCTCCGGCAGGTCGCCCAGTGCCCCCGCCTCGCGCAGGGAGTCTACCACAGACTTGCCTACCCCGCTGCGTGCCATCAGATCATCACAGGAGATAAACTCGCCCATACCGTCGTCCTTGGCCTGGGCCAACTGTTTAGCCGCGTTCTCACCTACGCCGGCAATCGCGCTAAAAGGCAGACGGATCTTGCCGTCCTCAATATTATACACCCGCCAGTCGGACTTATAAATATCCACCGGCAGGAAGTGATACCCGCGAGCCAACATTTCAATCACAATCTGCAAAATGCCGTATGTGTCCTGCTCCTTGGCAGAGGCGTCGTTGCCCTTGCGCTTGATCTCTTCCATTCTGGCCTTCACCGCATCCTTGCCCTGAACCGCCGCCACAGCGTCCAGATCGCCGCCGCGCACGGTAAAGAACGCACTGTAATACTGCAAGGGATAATAGATCTTGTACCATCCCAAGCGCAGGGCCGCGATCACATACGCCGCTGCGTGCGCCTTGGGGAACATATATTTGATTTTATAGCAGCTGTCTATGTACCACTGCTCCACGCCCACTTCTTTCATGGCTTCCTCATACGGCGGCAGCTCCTTGGGCGCCTTGCCCTTACGCGTGTATTCCATGATCTTAAAGCAGTCCTTCTTACTTAGGGGCGAGGGTTTGCCGGTGCGCTGCTCATAGGCTTCCGCCTTATGGAGCAGATAGGTCATAATACCGTCACGGCAGCCGATCACATCAGAAATGGTGCACACGCCGTTTTTGATCAGCTCCTGGGCGTTGCCCAACCACACATCCGTGCCGTGGGACAGGCCGGAAATTTGCAGCAAATCGGAAAAAGTTTTTGGCTGTGCCTCCATGAGCATTCCCAGCACAAAGGGGGGCCCATCTCCGGGATAGACAATGTGGAGGTGGGGCAGTCAATATCCTCCGGCGACACGCCGATCGGCTCCGTAGAGGTGATCATTTGGTACAGCTTGGGGTCGCACAGGTCCACATCCATCACAGGAATACCGGTGGCATCCTCCAGAAATTTATAAAGGGTGGGCACATCGTGACCCAGCTCGTCCAACTTCAGCAGCGTATCGTGAAGCGCGTTCTTAAAGTCAAAGTGTGTGGTATAGGTGCCCTTGCTCTTATCGTTAGACGGGTACTGAATAGGCGTAAAATCCTCCACCTCATACTCGTCCGGCACAACCACCATGCCGCCCGGGTGCTGGCCGGTGGTACGCTTAATACCGGTACAGCCATCCTTCAGCCGCTCAATCTCCGCCTTGGGGTGGGCCGTCCAAGCCCCGCTCCTCCAGGTACTTGATCACATAGCCAAAGGCGGTTTTTTCCGCCACGGTAGCCATGGTACGGCCTTGAACACATGGGACTTACCAAACAGCTCCTCCGTGAACCGATGGCTCTGTGACTGGTAGTCGCCGCTAAAGTTCAAGTCAATATCCGGCTCTTTATCGCCGTCAAAGCCCAGAAAAGTCTCAAAGGGAATTTCGTGGCCATCCCGGTTCATAGGTATATGGCAATTGGGGCAGTCCTTAGGCGGCAGGTCAAAGCCGCTGCCCACAGAGCCGTCCTGTATAAACTCACTGTGCTTGCACTTGGGGCACACATAATGAGGTGCCAAGGGGTTTACCTCGGAAATGCCCGCCATGTGGGCTACAAAGGAGGTAAACGGACCTCGGGAGCCCACCAAGTAACCGTGCTCCTCCGAGTTTTTAACCAATCGTTTGGCAATAACATACAGCACGCCAAACCCGTGCTTGATAATGGAGTCCAGCTCACGCTGCAAGCGAGAGGCCACATACTCCGGCACCGGATCGCCGTATTTCTCCTTAGCGGTTTTCCAGCAAATGTCCGTCAGCTCATCGTCTGCGCCGTCAATGTGGGGCTGGAAGGTCGTAAGGAGGAATGGGCACAATATCGTCGTCGATCATATCGGCGATCTTGTTGGGGTTATCCACCACCACTTCCTTGGCCCGGTCACCCAGGTAGGCAAAGTCCTCCAGCATCTCGTTGGTGGTCTTAAAGTACAGAGGCGGCTGCATATCCGCGTCCTCAAAGCCTTTGCTGGCCATAATAATGGCGCGGAACTTGGCGTCTTTTTTATCAAGAAAATGTACATCGCCGGTAGCTACGGTCAGCTTGCCCAGCTTGTCGCCGATGGCGAGAATTTTGCGGTTAATATTGTTCAGATCCTCTTCTTCCCGGATCTGCTCATGAATTTCTTTATTGGAACGCAGCATAAAAAAGCATTGTTGCCGTTCGGCTGAATTTCCAAATAATCATAAAAGTCGGCGATTTTCTCCAACTCTTCGTCGCTTTTGCCGTGGAGAATAGCCTGGTACAGCTCGCCCTGCTCGCAGGCGGAAGCCGATAATAATGCCGTCCCGGTGCTCTTTCAACGCCGACTTCAAGATCAGCGGACGGTTCTTAAAGTACTCAATATTGCTCTTGGAGATATGCTTTATACAGTACCTTGCGCCCGGCCAGGGTGCGGATCAAAAAAATAATATGATACCGGGGGAAGTCCTTGAGCTTCATATTCATAAAGTCCGGTACTTCTCGTCGTCTACCAGGTAACCCTCCATACCGCACAGCAGCTTGATACCGGCGCTCTTGGCTGCCTTACAGGCCTCCGGCAGTGCCTGCACCACGCCGTGGTCGGTGATCGCAACCGCCTTGTGGCCCCACTTGGCCGCCCGCTTTACCAAAGAAGTAGGTGAGGAAATGGCGTCCATCTCTGACAGGGGAGGTATGCATGTGCAGCTCCACCCGCTTCTCCGGCGCGGTGTCCATTTTCTCCATCTTGGTCACGGTAGCCAACGAATTGGCCCGCAGCACATACTCACCGGCGTAGTTGTCGTACTGGTACATACCGCTGACCATCACAGTCTTGGCACTCTGGATCTTATTGATCACCGGGTCCATCACTTTATTGCTGTCAAACATCTTCACCGTCATGGAAGATGTGTAATCGCTGATATTAAAGGAAAAAATCTTGTTGCCGCCACGCTTGGTCTCCCGGGCCTCGCTGCACAGCACATCCCCCCCCATACGGTAACGTAACCGTCGTCGGTCTTGACCTCATTCATGGGCTTAGGCAATTCCCTGAATAGGCTTGCCAAAGAAGCCATGCACCGTGTCGCCGTAGAGCGGCAGACCGCCCTGCATAGGCCGGTGCTCCACCTGCTTTTCCGCTTCTTCTTTCTTTTGTTTCTCGGCCTCCTGCTTCTCTGCCACCGCAGAGCGCACCGCCGCTTCTATATCATAGGTCTTGGCTTCTACAAATTCCACAGCCAGTTCCAAATCGAACAGCTTATGAATTTCCCGGGCCAGCAGCTTGTCCGTGCCCTTGGCCAGCAGCAATTCCCTGCCCGCGTATTGCAGGTCGATATGCAGGGGGTTGCCGTTTACCGTAGCCTTGGCGTCCTTAAAGAAACCGTTAACCTCCGCATGGGTATGCCGCCGAATGTTGGCAATTAGGGAGGGCAGACAGTCCGCAGAAAACGCCGCCGAGGCATAATGAGGGGTCAGCACCGCCTTTTCCAGTCCCATTTGGGCTGCAATTTGGTCTGCGCACCGCTCCAGCTCCGCCGTCTCAACCAACGCCGGCAGCTGCAAAGCAATGTGCAGTTCCCGCCGATCGTGGTAAGTAGACATACCCACCACGGCCGCATCTGCCAACGCCAGGCGTCCCGCCTCGTCCATATAGGCAGCCAAAATATTCAACAAATCGGTTCATTGCTTGCATTATAATTTATCAATCTCTTTCATCAATTCCGTTAGCAGTTGGTCCTCCGGGACTTTGCGAAGAATTTTGCCTTTCTTAAACAGCAGGCCCTCGCCGTCGCCGCCGGCAATGCCAATGTCCGCTTCTCTGGCCTCGCCGGGGCCGTTGACCACGCACCCCATCACAGCCACTTTAATGGGTTTGTGCACATCCCGCAGCTTCTCCTCCACCTGTTTTGCAAGACCCACCAGGTCAATGCGGGTGCGCCCGCAGGTGGGGCAGGCAATTAAGTAGGGACTGTCGTTTTTCAGCCCAATGGCTTTCAGTATATCCATGGCGGCAAAGACTTCCTTCACCGGGTCGTCGGTGAGGCTCACCCGAATGGTGTCGCCGATACCGTGGCACAGCAGGGAGCCGATCCCCGCCGCAGACTTGATAATGCCCATACGCTCGGTACCCGCTTCCGTCACACCCAGGTGCAAGGGATAGTCGCACCGCTGCGCAGCCATCTCGTAAGCGGCGATCATGGTGGGCACATTGCTGGACTTAATAGAAATGACAATATCGTTAAAATCGAACTTCTCCAGCAGTGCTGCGTGGTACATGGCGCTCTCCACCATGGCCTCAGGGGTAGGCGCGCCGTATTTGGCTAAAATATGTTTTTCCAGCGAGCCGCTGTTGACCCCAATGCGAATGGGGATCTGCTTCTCTCTGCAAATATCCGCCACCGCTTTTACCCGATCGTCGCTGCCAATGTTGCCCGGGTTGATACGAATCTTGTCGATCCCTCGCTGGGCAGCGCCCAGCGCCAGACGATAGTTAAAATGAATATCCGCCACCAAGGGCACATCCACGGCGTTCTTGATAGGCTCAATCAGATCCAGCGCCGCCTCGTCCGGAATGGCAAAGCGGATCACCTGGCACCCGGCAGCCGCCAAAGCCTTGGCCTGCGCCACAGAGCCGTCAATATCAGTAGACGGCACATTCAGCATGGACTGTACCAGCACCGGGCTGTCGCCGCCCAGGGTGGTATTGCCTAATTTGATTTTTCTGCTTTTTCTTCTTTCCATTTTGCTCACCTACGAAAACAACTTGGTAATATCACTAAAGGTCACCACGCACATAAAGAGCAGCAGCAGCGCCAGCCCCGCCGCGTTAATGACCCATTCTGCCTTATCCGGCAGCTTTCGTTTGCAAATCCCCTCGCCCACCAGCAGGAACAGCCGCCAGCCGTCCAGCGCCGGAATGGGAAACAGGTTAAACAGCCCCACATTGATGGTGAGTATCGCCATCAGCCGCAGGGCGGAGTAGGCAGAGGTTTTCACCGCCTGGCTCACATAGGACACGGCACCCACCGGGCCGCTGATGTCTGCCAGGCCAAAGCGACCGGACAGCATATCCGCCACAGACAGGAACACCATGCGGGCGTAAGACACCGTTTGCATCACGCTCTCCCGCAGCACATTGCCCACATTCTTGGGCACACCGTGGAGCCAAAAGTCCATCTTTACAAACCGATGGCCCTCATATTCTTCCGTATCAAACTTGACCTGCAAGGTCTTTTTGGACCGTCCCGCTTAACGACCACTGTCAATGTATCGTCTGCACTGCGAGACAGGCCGGTAGTCACATCGGTAGCAGTGTAAACCCGCATACCGTCAATGGACTGAATGGTATCGCCCACCTGCAATCCGGAGGCTGCGCTGGCGGCGTTCGCCTCAAACTTCGCCACCTGGGCAGTACCGATCAAATTGCTGCCGCACACAATCAGCACGGTCAACAAAAAGCCCAGCACCAAATTCATCAGCGCACCGGCCACCACCACAAACAGCCGAGCAGGTACGCTCTTTTTGTTAAAGGCGTTGGGATCTTCCGAGTCCTCCCCCTCGCCCTCCATTTGGCAGTAGCCGCCAAAAAGGATCCAGCGCAGGCTGAATTTGGTGCCGTTCCTTTCCCGCTGTATGATCTTAGGACCCATACCCACGGAAAACTCATTGACTTTGATCTTCATTAGCCGAGCGGCAAAATAATGCCCGCCCTCATGCACCAGAATGATCAGTTCAAAAAATAAAATGGCAATCAGAACGGGATATACCGTATGCCACAGGGAAGATAAGGTCACGAAACCGCCTCAATCACATAATCTCTGGCCGCGCGATCGGCCTGCAAAACATCATCCAGGGTGTAATCCGCCACTTGCGGGCACGCCTCCATGGCCGCCCGGTTCAGCACCGCAATGTCTGTAAACTTGATCTTGCCGTTTAGGAACAGCCGTACGCTCTCCTCATTGGCGCCATTGGCTGCCGCCGGGCGCAAACCGCCTGCCGCAATGGCGTCCTTGCACACATTGATACAGCGGAAAGTATCATAATCCGGTGCATAAAAAGTCAGCTTACCGTAATCCACAAGGGACAGCTCCTGCACCGGGCTGGGTAGACGCCGGGGATAGGTCAGCGCATACTGAATGGGAATACGCATATCCGGCACACCCAGCTGGGCGATAACAGAATTGTCTTGATATGCAATGGCGGAGTGCACCACGCTCTCCCGGTGCACCACAATATCAATGGCGTCAATGGGCATATCAAACAGCCACTTGGCCTCAATAAATTCCAGCCCCTTGTTCATCATGGTAGCACTGTCGATGGTAATTTTTGCACCCATATCCCAGTTAGGATGCTTTAAGGCGTCCGCCGCCGTCACATTCTCCAGCTCCGCTAAAGTCTTGCCAAAGAATGGTCCGCCGGAAGCGGTTAAGATCAGCTTCTTCACCGCGCCTTTTTTCCGGGCTGCCTTGCAAACACTGAAAGATGGCGGAGTGCTCGCTGTCCACCGGCAAAATATCCACACCGTAGGCCTTGGCGGTATTGGTCACCAAGTGCCCGCCGGCTACCAGCGTTTCTTTATTCGCCAGCGCCAGGGTCTTTTTGGCCTGAATGGCCGCCAGCGTAGGCTGCAAGCCCACCATACCCACTACGGCGTTCAGTACCGTATCCGCACCGGAATACGTAGCACATTCGATTAGGCCGTCCATACCGGACAGTACCTTGGTACCCGTGTCTGCCACCCGGGTGCGCAGATCGTCTGCCGCAACCGGATCCATCATAGACACCAGATCCGGGCGAAACTCCCGAATTTGTGTCTCCATCAAATCAACGCGACGGTTAGCGGTCAGGCACACCACCCGGTAGCCGTGCATACGGCAAACATCCAGGCTCTGTGTACCGATAGAGCCGGTAGAGCCTAAAAGAGCAATTCCTTTCATCTGGTTACCTCTTACTTAGAAAAAACAGTCAGTGCCAGCGCATAAGTCACCGGCAAAGTGAACATAGAGGAGTCAAACCGATCCATGACCCCGCCGTGGCCGGGAAAGATCTTGCCAAAGTCCTTTACGCCGAAATTGCGCTTAAGGACGGAAGCGGACAGATCGCCCATCATGCCCAGGAACGATACCGGCAGGCACGCAGCCAGCAGCACTGTCACGGCAAATTCGTCCATCTTAAAGTCCGCCAGCCGATTATACAGGATCATGGCCACCGCATTCAAAATCAGAGAAAAGATCAAGCCGCCGATGGCGCCCTCCACCGTTTTCTTCGGTGAAATGTTAGGGCTCATCTTATGCTTGCCAAAGGCCATACCTGCCAGCTGGGCCGCTGTCCGTTGCCAAAGCGCAGATCAGGCCGTAGAAGATCAGATAAATGCCGAACTGCTCGATTTGGAACATATCCCGCAGCCGGATAAAAACGGAAAAACCAAAGGGCACCAGCGCCCCGGCAAAAACGGACACCGCTACATCTTCAAAGGTGGTATAGGCGTAGCCCTTAAGCATAGCCAACAGTAACACCAGCACCAGCGCAATCAGATACACAACGCCGGGAACCGCACCAATCACCTTGCCCCAAACGGCCTCACTAACCCAGGGAGTCAGCGCCTTGGCAGAGGCAAAGAACGGCACGCAGGCCGCATAGCCGGTAGCCACCACACGGATAAAGGTGTTCTCCACCTTGGCGCAACGCATAATTTCGTTTGCTGCCACAGCCGCCAGGAAGGCGATCACAAGCACCAGCACCGGGGTATTGATCTGCCACACCACCACAGCCAGCAGCGCCAGCAGCACCACGGCGGTAATCACTCTCTGTTTCATCTTTTTCTCCTCTTATCTTCCGCCGAAACGACGGTTTCTATTCTCATAGGCGTGAAGCGCTTCAGCCAGATCCTGCTCCGTAAAGTCCGGCCACAGCACATCGCTGTACCAAAACTCGCTGTACGCCGCCTGCCACAGAAGGAAGTTGGACAGCCGCTGCTCGCCGCTGGGACGAATCACCAAATCGCAATCCGGCACCGTGTATACATTGGCGGATATATCGTCCATGGTGATCTCCCGCTTACCGCTTTGCAGCGACCGGTTCACCGCCTGTACGATCTCCTGGCGGCCGCCGTAGTTGATCGCCACATACACCGTAGTACCGGTATTGGCGGCGGTATCCCGCTCGCCCTGGTCCATCAGCTGCAACAGCTCGTCGCTGATTCCCTCTCTCGAGCCGATAAACTTTAAGCGGATATTACCGGCCTGGCTAATGTCTGCCTGTGCCTCCAGCAAATAATCCTTAAAAAGCCGCATCAGGGCGTCCACTTCCTCCGGCGACCGCTTCCAATTTTCAGTAGAGAAAGCATAAAAAGTCACATAAGGAATGCCGATACGCCCGCAAGCCTTAGATATAGTGCGGAACACCTCAGCCCCCGCCTTATGTCCGGCAGAACGGGGCAAGCCCCGCTTTTTGGCCCAACGACCGTTGCCGTCCATGATAATGCCCACATGGTTGGGCAGCAGGGCAAAATCCGCGCTTTTTTGCTGCGGTGCAGCACTTTTTTTGTTAAACAGTGCCATAAGCGACCTCCCCGTAAAACGCATAGACGGGCGAATGCCCAGCCGCCGTACACAATCCATTGTTGCGCACAGCCGCCGGCAACCGCCCTCCTTCAAGTAAGAAAACAGGGCGCCCCCATTTTCTTTAGCTATTGGTTAGATAGACAGCACTTCCTGCTCTTTTTCTTGGCCGCAGTCTCTGCCTGCTTCACATAATCATCGGTGATCTTCTGCAGCTGCTCCTCGCCGTCCCGCAGATCGTCCTCGGTGATCTCGCTGTTTTTCTTCATCTTTTTCAGCTCATCCATAAAATCGCGGCGCACATTGCGGATGGCCACCTTCGCCTCCTCGCCGCGCTTGGAGATGTCTTTGGTCAGCTCCCGACGGTGCTCCTCCGTCAGCTGGGGAACGCCAAACGAATAACCTTGCCATCATTTTGCGGGTTAATGCCGATGTCAGAGGTGTTGATGGCCTTTTCGATCTCCTTGAGTGTGGAGGCGTCCCAGGGCTGGATCACCAACATTCTGGCCTCCGGCACGCTGATAGCGGCCATTTGGTTAATGGGGGTGGGCACGCCGTAGTAATCCACCATCACCTTATCCAGTACGGCGGGATTGGCACGGCCGGCACGCACGGCGGAAAAGTCACGCTCAAGGAAGTCATACACTTTTTCCATTTTCGCTTTCGCATTGGTGTACAGTTCGGTCAATTCCATCTTTCTTTACCTCTCTTCGTTAGATACAAGCGTGCCGATCTTTTTGCCGGAGACGGCACGCACCACATTCTCCGGATCGTCCAAATTGAACACCAAAATGGACATATCGTTATCCTTGCACAGGCTAAAGGCGGTGGAATCCATCACCTTCAAATCCCGGTTAATGACTTCCTTAAAGGTCACCTGATCGTACTTTACAGCGTCTGCGAATTTATTGGGATCCTTATCGTACACGCCGTCCACATTGGTGCTCCTTGAGCAGTGCATCTGCATTGATCTCCACCGCCCGCAGCGCCGCTGCCGTGTCTGTGGAGAAGAACGGAGAGCCGGTGCCACAGCCAAAGATCACAATCCGCCCCTTTTCAAAGTGACGAATGGCACGGTTGCGAATATAAGGCTCTGCAATCTGGCGCATTTCAATGGCCGTCTGCACCCGCACATTGGCGCCCAGCTGCTCCAAAGCGTCGCACAGAGCCAGCGCATTCATTGCCGTTGCCAACATACCGATATGGTCCGCACGGGTACGATCCATATGTTCGCTGGAGCGGCCACGCCAAAAGTTGCCGCCGCCGACCACAATGCCGACTTCCACGCCCAGGTCAGCTACTTTCTTTACCGCCGTGCAAATCTTAACCACCGTGTCGTTGTCGATCCCGGTGCCTTTTTCACCGGCTAGCACTTCGCCGCTGAGCTTTAACAAAATCCGTTTATATGCTGTTGCCATACTTTTTACCTCCGCCGTTTCAGCAAGCGCCGCAGGCCACAAACACGCCTGTGTACACACTTACTCACTGTCCTCTATATCTTAATATATTTTTAGCATAAAGTAAATAGAATTTCTGAATTTTAGAAAAAACAGGTAAAAAAACAGACGAAAGATCAAATGTCTTCCGTCTGTCAAAATAAGGCTTCCTATCCTGTGGTCTTCGGTGTCTCCGGCGTCTCCGGCTCCGGCTGGGTCAAACCGATCCCGGCTTGGAATCGCTGAATCAGCACATAGTCCCGCAGATTCACATAGCCGTCATTATTCACATCGTAATAGTATCCCAATAGCTTATCTGCCGTGCGGCCCATATTGTCGAAGAAATAGCTGGCCACATTGGAAAGCGTGTTGGTACGCGTCGTGGCGCAGCGGCTGCAAGTATAGGTGCAGTTGGTGCCGTCGCAACCGGAAAACTTAAAATCATGGCCATAGGCGGGCACCACATTGGTGCGCGTAGTCTTGCAATAGCGGCAGGTGTCAATAGAGGAACCGGTCATTAGACAGCTGGCCTTGGCGATCACCCGGGTATCATAGTAACCGTCCACCCATTCTACATGGACCTGGGTGGTGTAAGTGTCATTGCACACGCTGCAAACATACGTATCGATCCGGTGACCGGTGGCGTCTGTTTCACCCTCCGTGCACTGATAATCGTGCCCGGCGGGAATACTCTCTGCAATGCTTTGGTGACACGCGGTGCACACACCAGTCTTTTGACCATCCGTGGTACAGGTGGCAGGTACAACCACCGTCCACTCCTTCACCGTATGACCCGGTGCAGGAATGTTGATATATTGCAGTGCGGTGCATTTGCTGTTCTTGGTGGGTTCCTCCACCGAGCAGCGGCGGATCAGTCGTCCGGTGGTGGTACAGCCGGGCCCGGTCAGTACCATGTCCGTATAGCAGCCGTCCTTCCACACATAGTTGCCGTCCTCGTCCCGCACATGGGTGGTACGAATGGTGTCCGTGCTCTCATCGTTGCACTTGGCACAGCGCAGGTATTCAAAAATATGGCCGTTTTTCTCGGATTGATCGTCGGTTTGGATCACTTGCAGATCATGGCCGGTGGCAGCAATATCCTCGGTGCGCAAATATTTCAGGCACTTAGAGCAGTACACGTCCTGCTTGCCCTTTGCAGTACAGGTGGGCTCCTGGGTTACCACTGTATACGTCTCGGCGTGGTCGCATCCGCTGTCCGAAGCAACAAATTTGTATCCTTTTTTCTCGGCGTACGCCTGGGTGGTGGAGCCGCTGGAAGCATGGAAAGTCAGTGAGGACTGGCAGTTGGCAAAAGGATCCAGCGTGCCGTAATTCAAGTTAGGATTCTCCACAAACACATCCAGCAAAAAGCTGTTGTCAGAGAAGGCGGTTGTACCCACGGAAGTGATTTTCTCCGGTAAAGTGATTGTCACAAACTTGCAGCCGGCAAAAGCGGAAATGCCGATCTTGGCACACTCCTTCGGGAAAGTTACGCTGTTGATCCCCGCCTTGCGAAACGCAAAATCGCCAATCTCCGTTAAAGTCTCCGGCAGACGCAAAGTTGTAAATTTGGCATCGTCCTCAAAGGCGTTCAGACCGATCTTAGTGATTTTGGTATCCTGTAAATTGACGGTGGACAGCGCCGTACACCCGGCGAAGGCATAACGGTTCACCCCCGTAACGGTAGAGGGTAAAATCACCGTTTGAACAGAGGTCATCTCAAAAAACAGATAGTTACCCAACACCGTCACGCCTTCGCTGATCACCACCCGCTTAATGGAGTCACGGGAATTGTACCAAGGGCAGCGCTTTATAGAGGAAATCCAAAGTTAACATTCATATTGGAATAGTTATTGGTGGCGCGCTGCCGGTAAGGGTCAGCACCCCGGTGCCAGGTGTCAATATTGTATTTAATATTATCGCCGCAGCTGCCGCTGGTAGCCGCCGTTGCCGCAAAGGCAAAAGACGCGCCGCTACCCAGCACGGTGCTCAGCATGACGATGCTTAAAATCACAGATAGCCATTTTTTCATGCTCAATCCTCCAAAAAAAGCATAGGACCGCCGTCAGCACACACAAGTGCAAAGGCCTTTGCTTTCATCATACCACAAAGCTCCCGCCTGTGCAAGGCGGGAGCAGATTTGGACACCGGTGGCAAAAGCGCACCGGATTTTAGCATTGTAGATCACATGGCACATTTTTTACAGGGCGTATGGTTCTTTTTCGCCTCTTTCAGCGTGGTTTTAATGGGATGCTTTCCGGCGCAGCTTTTTATATAATGATACTTTTTACCGGTGGGCGAAACATACACCGTATTCCCCTTTGGCGCCGATTTCTTTGCGGTGCCGGTTGTCTTCGATTTGCTCCAGCTGCTGTAATATTTGGTGCTCTTGCGGCCGGTTTTCACCGTCTTATAGGTGCGCACACGCACATAGTATTTTTTGCCGTTTTTAAGTCCGGTGATGGTTTTTTGGTGGTGCTGTTTTTACTCACCGTGACCGTCTTGGCGTTCTTAAAGTTCGACGATGTACTGTACTGGATTTGATACCCGGTGGTTTGGGCGGTCTGCTTTTTCCAAGTTACGGTAATTTTCTTTTTCCCGCCAGTCACTTTGCTGATCGATGTGCCCTTTGGCTTGACGGTAAAGTACACAGTGCGCGAGCCCTTGTATCTACCCTTCAGTTTCACCTGTACGCCATAGCGCCCAACAGCCTTGCGCCCTTTCGGATAGTTCACCGTGTAATCAGCACCTGCTTTTAACCGTTTGCCGGTACTGTCTTTCACGGTCACCGACGGTTTTTGCACCTTGCCGTTATAAGTATAAACCGTCTTTGCCAACTTGGGCGCTGACACCTTAGCAATCTTTGCAGCAGAAGTGACCTTTGTGTAACCGCAAGCCGTACAAACTGCGCTAGTTTGCGCGCACCCATCTCCGTTAAAGGATGCCGGCGTGGTTTTTGTAACTTTCTTTGTCGTCCTATGCTTGCACACGGCAGCGCTGCCTTTTTGGGTTGTGGCCTGAATTCCACTGTTTTGCACCTGCATCTGAATGGTGCCCATTTGATCCGTTCGATAGATTTTGGCCTTAACCGCCTGCAATCGCTGCAAAGCTTGGGCCGTAGGGTGGCCGTAACTGTTCCCTGCCCCTACGGAGATTGCCGCGTACTTTGGTGCAGCTTCTGCAAGGAAGGAGGCGGAGGAAGACCCGGCGGAGCCATGGTGCGCCACCTTCAGAATATCCGTTTGCAGATCAGTACCGCTGTTCACCAGCGACTGCTCCACTGTGGACGAAATATCACCGGTCAGCAACAAGGAACGATTGCCGCACTGCGCTTTCAGCACCAGAGACGCATCGTTGGCGTTCTCTGCCCCTGTGCCGTCACTAAGTACCTGCACAGTGGTGCCGCCTACCTGAAACCGGGAATTCGCAGTCGGGTTCGCCGCTTTGCTACCGGGTTCGCTTTTTTATGGCAGAGAGATAATTCTTATAGCACTTTGTGTTGGTCTTGTACGGCGAATAATAAGAATAATTCACCTGAAAGCGATTGTAAATTTGGGGTAACCCGCCGATATGGTCCTCGTCCGGATGGCTGGCCACCACATAATCCAAGGTAGAAATGGATTTGCTGCGCAGACAATCCTCAACCGCTTGGGCATGCACAGCTTTACCTCCATCCACCAGCATTCGGTGTCCGTTGCTTTCTACCAGAATACTGTCGCCCTGATCGCAATCAATAAAAGTGACTGTCATGGACGGCTGCGCCCCATTGGCCACCGCTGAACTGCCTACCGTCAGCCCCAAAAGCAGCAAAGCGCTGCATATTATACTGCCAAATTTTTTCATTTCGTCGTCCTTCTTTTCTTTGTATTGAGTTTCATTATATCACATTTTACTTCTTATTGCAACCGCTATTCCCGGCGCAACGCCAACATCAGCACCAAAACGCCGAACAGGCGCAAAGGCTTTCCGGGTAAATTTGATTATAACGCCGCAAAAAAGCGCTCGGTACAAACCGAGCGCTTTTCTTTTTTATTCGCTGCAAAGCAGATTAAAACCATTCCTTCTGCTGCGCTTCATAAGTTTGATAAAATCCCTGATCTGTTTTCGTTAAATAAATGATACCCTCAATAATACCGATAACTTCCATAACAGCGGCTCCGATGCCAAAGGTCAGCAAGCTCACCAGCAGCATAATCACGCCGGACTTAGTATAGCCCAGATAAAACTTGTGGATACCCAAAGAACCTAAAAGAATCGCCAACAAACCGGCGGCAATCTTACTCTTTTGCGGCGCTTGTCCCCCAAAGGGCTGCTGGTACACAGGGTTGGGGCCTGCTGAGTAATAAGCATTTTCATTTGGTTGATACGCAGTCTGCTCCGCTTGCCGGCCGGCATTCGTCGGGTTCACACCGGCATGCCGCACTGTGTGCAATAATTTGCGCCCTCCTCTATCGTGGCATGCCGCAATTTTTACAAATCATATTCTCTCCTCCGTATTTATCTAAAGTCCAACAATGCTGTGCAAGTACAGTATATAAAAATGCGATATTCTTGTCAAGTAGCCGGCAGCGTGGTTACCAAATCCATACCGCCCAATGTGGTCGCCGTCGGCGTGCCTTGCAAAGTGCTGCGGGAAATCAGCGAAAACAACAAAACAACCTATCCAAGATACAAGGATTTGCATTTATAATCAAAGGACAAAACAACCCCTGTCCACACTCGCGTGTGGGCAGGGGTTGTTTTGTTATGACTGAAGTAATTGTATACGGAGTTTATTTTCTTTCAATTTTTTGATTCTATATTGAGGATCCTGCTACTTAAACTTCTCAATTGCATCAATTTTACTGAAAGCCAAAATAACAACCACTCCACCTGTATTCACTACACGATCGAAATTAACTTATCCAATATTTTTCTCCAAACCACATTAAACCATTTTGTTTTGCCAAACCACCTTACTAATATTGGACTAATCGCATAATACACTTTGATGAATAATCTGCCAAAAATATTTTTTGAAAGTTCGTTATCTCTAAAATCACGAAGCACGAGCACCTCGGGCGCATCATAAGAACCATATACACAAGTGGCAATATAACAGCCTTCTTTTTGATTAGCGGATTGTGTTGCCGGTTTTCTCTTTTTGCTCCAAATGTCATCCTCCTCGTCCTCTAACAGCATCTGCTCCATATTATCATCGTCATAGCCCTCACAACGACCACTGTACCCGAATGTGTTTTGAAATTCTTCATCCAATTCATCCTGTTTCATAATCATTCTCCAATAAATCCCGAAAACATTCCAAGCTCTTTTAATTCGCTTTTATTGAATTTCCACAAGAAGAAATCAATTTTTTTAACCGGCGATATTTTGTCGGAATATTCCGGGTAATAAGAATCAAACAAACGAATGGCCTCTAAGTACCCTTGTGTTTGAAAATAATCGTGATATTTGTCCGCCAGCTGTTTATAAATGCAAACCGCAATATTGCATTGTGATTCTTTATCTTTAATACTCGGTACAGAACGAATACCCAAATTCAATCTAACATTTTTATCAAATATAGGCATCATTGGATTTATAGTATGTAACATTTTTTTTGAGCAAAAAAGATGTTTCAATCCTATTTGTTTTTTCGTAGAATATAGCGTAAGCATGTTTCAAAGTTCAAGTCCTTGTTATGCTTATTTTCTTCAAAGAATCCATAAAAATATAATTTTCGTTCTTTTTTTCATTCTCCTGACAATATAAAACTTGTCAATTGCTTTTCTGCACGCATCATCAGGATTATTCAAATCGCTTTGGTCAAACAAGTTCATTATTTCACTATACAATTCAATTCCTTCATGCATTTTTTCCATTTGTGCATGCAAAAATTGTTTTTCCATAAGGCCTCCTTGACACATTCATGATCGTCATCGATTTATTCGTGCCTCTTAACAAAGCATAAAAAAACCTGCCAAAACAGTGAGTTCTAACAGGTCTTAATAAGTTATGCAATGTTCAGTTAAAATCGATTAGCCGTTGATTTGCTTTGCGATCTCTTCAGCGAAGTTCTCCTCGCGCTTTTCCAGGCCCTCGCCCTTCATCATACGCACGAAGCCGGTGCACTTGATTTCCGTGCCCAGCGCCTTAGCCACATTGTTAATGTAGGTCTGTACATTCTCGTGGTTCTCGGCCTTTACGAACTCCTGGTCTACCAGGCAGTTCTCCTTGTAGAACTTGCCCAGCTTACCGGCAGCGATCTTCTCCAGCACCTGCTCCGGCTTGTTAGCCATCTTGGGATCTTCCTTCAACTGTGCGGAAAGAATGCCCTTCTCGTGCTCGATCACCTCAGCGGGAACGGAAGCCTCATCCAGATAAGAGGGGCTCATAGCGGCGATCTGCATAGCCACATCCTTGCCCATTACCTTGAACTCGTCAGTCGCGGCCTTGCTCTCGTCAGCCACATCAAAGCCAACCATAACGCCTACGGAACCGCCGGCGTGAATGTAGGTGGCCACAACACCGTCCATCACCTCAAAGCGACGGATCTTCATGTTCTCACCGATGGACAGGATCAGGTCGTTCAGAGTCTCGGTCACGGTGCGGTCGGTGCCGTCATAAGCGGTAGCGCACAGCGCCTCTACATCAGCGGGAGCGGTAGCGATAATGGTGCGCGCCACGCCCTTTACAAAGTCCATGAACTTGTCGTTCTTGGCAACAAAGTCGGTCTCAGAGTTGACCTCAACGGTGACAGCCTTCTTGGCAGCCTCGTCATAATAAGTGTACACAACGCCCTCGGCAGCGATACGGGCGGACTTCTTCTCGGCAGCAGCCAGACCCCGCTCACGCAGGAAGTCGATTGCCTTGTCCATGTCGCCGTCTGCTTCGGTCAATGCCTTTTTGCATTCCATCATACCAACGCCGGTCTTTTCACGCAGCGCCTTAACATCCATAGCGGTAAATGCCATTGTGTGTTCCTCCTTGAATTCAGTCTAAAATCTATCGGCAGAATTACTCTGCTTTTGTCAGCCTTGTCTGCTTTCTTTGCGGGCTTCTTAGCCGGTTTTTCTCCGCAGCGGGGCCTCGGCAGCCTCGTCGGCAGTGTCCTTACCGTCACGGCCCTCGATCACAGCGTTAGCCATTGCACCGGCGATCAGCTTAACCGCACGGATAGCGTCGTCGTTGCCGGGGATCACATAGTCGATCTCGTCCGGATCGCAGTTGGTATCTACGATAGCCACGATGGGCAGACCCAGCTTGATGGCCTCAGATACAGCGATGCGCTCCTTGCGGGGGGTCAACGATGAACATAGCCTGCGGAATCTTCTTCATCTCGGTGATACCGCCCAGGTACTTCTCCAGCTTCTCAATCTCCAGCTCCAGACCGGCCACTTCCTTCTTGGGCAGCATATCAAAGGTGCCGTCCTCAGCCATAGCCTTCAGCTGCGCCAGACGAGCCACACGGCCGCGAATGGTCTTAAAGTTGGTGAGCATACCGCCCAGCCAGCGTGCGTTAACATAAGGCATACCGCAGCGCTCAGCCTCTTCCTTAATGGACTCCTGGGCCTGCTTCTTGGTGCCTACGAAGATGATCTCGCCGCCATCGGCAGCCACATCGTGAACGAACTTGTAAGCCTCGTCCAGCTTCTTCACGGTCTTCTGCAAGTCGATAATGTAGATACCGTTACGCTCGGTGAAGATATACTCCGCCATTTTGGGGTTCCATCTTCTGGTCTGGTGACCGAAGTGCACGCCTGCTTCCAGCAGTTGCTTCATAGAAACTACATTTGCCATAATTTAAGTTCCTCCTTTAGGTTGATCCTCCACCGTGCGGCATGGCAACGCCCCGTACATAGCACCAGGGCAGACCGCAACGGTGTGCGTATTCCGTGCATTGCATATATTTATAAATTTATATATACCACACGAATGCCGTAATATAATAGCACGCCCGGTGCAAAAAAGCAAGAAAAATTTTCAAATTTCCAGCCATTTGCCGGACAAAATCAAAAATGCCGCACCTGCCCCAGGGCAAATGCGGTATTTCTGTTTATTTTTTATGCTTTTTGCCACTTTGCTGGTGGATATACAGCCGCTCCACCTGGTCGCGGGCAAAGTCCTCGGCGCTGTCGTCCAAAGGGGTCAGGACAAAGCTCGGATCCCGACGGCGCATGGCCGTCTCAATCAGCTTGTCTGCCAAAGCCGGGTTCTTGGGCAGCACCGGGCCGTGAGAATAGGTGCAAAATGTGTTTTTATAGTGCACGCCCTCGGTGCCGTCCCGGCCGTTGTTGCCGTAGCCGGACACCATCTTGCCCAGGGGCGCCACGCCCTTGCCCAAATAAGTGCGCCCGGAGTGGTTCTCAAACCCGATCACTCGGCCGAATTCCGTATCAAAGGCGTAATTGCCAATGAGCCGCTCTTTTTTCGCCCACGGTGTAAAAATCCACCGCGCCGATATAATCCAGCCGCTCGCCGGTATACGTCTGGTAATACTTGCCCAGCATTTGGTAGCCGCCGCAGATCGCCAGCACCACGGTGCCGTCTGCCACTGCACGGCGGATTTCCTCGTCCTTGCCCCGGTGCAGGTCCTCCAGCAGTACCTCCTGCTCAAAGTCCTGGCCGCCGCCGATAAACAACAGGTCGTACTTGGTATGGTCAAAGGGGTCGCCTACGGAGATCTCGTCTACCGTCACCTGGATTCCCCGCTGCCGACAGCGATATTGCAGGCACATAATATTGCCTCGATCGCCGTACAGATTCAGCAGATCCGGGTACAAATGCGCAATTCTCATTTCCAAAACGCCTCCTTGCCGAAATGCTCCGCAAACTTAGGCCGCATAGCCATCATTGCCGTATAAGTGGGCACCACAAACACATCGCCCTTGCACCGGAGCACCGTTTGCAGCACATCGTCTGTAATTTCTGCATCCATTCCGCTGTATTTCAGCCGCAGGGCCATATCGCCGCTGCGCTTGCCGGCAGCATAGATCTTGCCGTCCGCCTGAATATCCGCGTCCCAGATCCAGCTGATGTCCCGGCCGTCCGCTGCATTGTCGTTCAGGCAAAAGATCACCGTCTTGTCGCCCTTAAACTGGCTGATATAGTTGCAGGTTTGGGTCAGCCCCGCCGGGTTCTTCACCAGGATCATCCGCACATTGCCAAACTTCTCCATCCGGCCAAAGGCGCCGCTAAAGCGTTCCAGCGCGTGGAGCGCCGTCTCCCGGTCAATACCCAAACTCACCAATGCGGCCAAAGCGCCGATGCCGTTATAGATATTGTACACACCGCCCAAGTTGATCTTCACCGGTGTGGTGCCGTTTAACATAACGGTGCTGCTGTCCGGCGTAGTCTCCACAATATCCGTTACATTATAATCCGGGGTCTCCCGGCAATAGCCGCAGCCGGGGCAGCGGTATTTGCCCAGGTGTGCATAGGTAAAATAGTCATATTCCAGCTGGTGCTTACAGTGGATGCAACGGGTGCCGTCCCGCACGGCGGATGTTTGGTCCAGAGGCACACTGACCCCGTAGGTCACCGTGTTCTCCCGCTTCAAGGTATTGGTCAGGGAGCAGTCGCCGTTGATCACCAAAGTGGCCTCCGGCAAATTGTTCACCGATTCCTGAATGGCGGACAGCGTGTGAGACACCTCGCCGTACCGATCCAGCTGATCGCGGAACACATTGGTCACCAGCACCACCTTGGCTTTCAGGTACTTACTGACGGTACGAAAGGCGTTTTCGTCGCACTCAATGACCGCATACTCCTTGGTGCACTTGCCGCTATTGGTAGAATTCAGAATAAAAAGAAGTGGTGATACCGGTAATCAGATTGGCGCCGGAGCGGTTGATAAAGTAGGACTTGCCTGCTTCTTTCAGTCCCTCCTCCACAATACGGGCAGAGGTGGTCTTGCCATTGGTGCTAATCACGATCACCTTGACCCCCTGAGAGAGCTTGGCCAAAATATCCCGCTTAAAGAACAGCGCAATGCGCCCGGGTAGGGTGGTAGCCCCATAACCCAGCAGGTTCATCACCTTGGTAATCAACTTGGTAAGAAAAATAATCATAGCAAAAAAGGAATTGCACTTCTGCAAAAATGTGTTACAATAAGCCTGTAACCGGGCGGCTGACCCACCGCCCACAGAGAATGCGAGGTAATAAAATATGGATTATTTAGAGCCGATGACAGCGGCTGTACGTGCCGCCGCCAACATCTATCGCAGTGCAAAAAACGATCTGCACATTGAAGTGAAGGGCGAGGACAAAAACAACCTGGTCACCGCCTATGATAAACAAATTCAAGATTTTCTGTACAAAAAGCTGTCTGCCGCGTTCCCCGGCTGCGCTTTTCTTGGCGAAGAGGGCGGCGGTAAGATAGAAGTACCCATGGGCCTTTGCTTTATCATCGACCCTATCGACGGCACCACCAATTTTATCCGGAATTTTTGAGCACAGTGCCATCAGCGTTGGTCTGGCAGTAGACAGAAAGATGGTGGCCGGCGTGGTCTACGATGTAGACAAAGACAACCTTTACGCCGCGCAGCGAGGCTGCGGCGCTACTTTAAACGGCCGTGCCATTCATGCGAACCGCAGTGACCTGGACCACTCCCTGCTGCTCTTCGGCAGTTGCCCATACGAACGGGAACTGGCGCACCGCACCTTCCAAATGGTAGAGAAAGCCTACACCCGGATGCTGGAAATCCGGCGTACCGGCTCTGCCGCACTGGATATTTGCTATGTGGCGTCCGGCAAGGCAGATCTGTATTTTGAATTGATCCTGCGGCCCTGGGACTACGCGGCCGCCATCGTTATTGTAGAAGAGGCCGGCGGCGTGATCTGCACCACAGAGAACCAACCCATGCCCATTGACCAAATCGTCGGCGTGCGCTGCGGCAACGGCGAGAACCTGGCAGAATTTGATGCCTTGGTGCAGAACCTGTGAGGTACTACACCTCCGTCAATCGCTACTTGCAGCAGCGCTTCGGCTGCAAGGTGTATAAAGTAGCGCTGTCCGGCGGCTTTACCTGTCCCAATCGGGACGGCACACTGGACAGCCGAGGCTGCATTTTCTGTTCCCAAGGGGGAAGCGGCGACTTTGCCGGTAATCCTGCACAGTCGATAACCGAGCAGCTGCGCCGCGGCAAAGCTGCCTTGGCAGGAAAAATCAAGAACGGCAAGTATATCGCCTACTTTCAGTCCTATACCGGCACCTATGCGCCGGTAGAACGGCTGCGCGCACTCTATACGGAGGCACTGGCCGATCCGCAGGTGGTAGCGCTATCGGTGGCCACACGGCCGGACTGCCTGCCGCCTCAGGTGCTGGATCTGTTGGCAAAACTGAACCGGCAAAAGCCGGTGTTCGTAGAACTGGGATTGCAAACCATCCACCGGAACAGCGCCGCCTACATACGCCGTGGCTATCCCCTGTCGGTCTTTGATCAAGCGATGGCAAATCTAACAGCCATCGGGGTCAACAAAGTGGTACATATTATTTTAGGTCTGCCCGGAGAAAGCCGGGACCAAATGGCAGAAAGCGTGCGCTACGCCGTGGACCATGGAGCCGACGGGTTGAAGCTGCAGCTGCTCCATGTACTCCGGGGCACAGATCTGGCAGCGGACTATGCCGCAGGAAAATGCCCGGTGCTCACGCTGCCGGAATACTTAGACACGCTGGACGCCTGCTTACAGCAGGTGCCAAAGGAAGTCGTCATTCACCGGCTCACCGGCGACGGTCCCAAACGAGACCTGATCGCACCCCTGTGGTCGGCAGACAAAAAGGCGGTGCTAAACGCCATCCATGCCCGCTTTGCGCCCTATCCTTTGCAGGACGGAACATCGTCTATTATCATACACGATTCCGCCGCTGAAATAAAGGGGTAAACCCAACTTTTTCAAATTTACGGAAGAAACCAAACGCCTGTCAACAGACAGGCGTTTGATTTATTTTGTGGGCGGGTCAAATTCAATGAGTATGTTGCTGCTGAGAAAATGCAGAGAGGCATAAGAACCGTCCTCATTCTGGTAGAGCACAAATTTGCCTGCCGGTACGGTTCCCTGATATTTGTAGCCGTCCTGCGTCTTTTGGGCTTGTAATTCGCCGTTTTGCCGGAGTACGGAGAACACGTCATAAAGGGCAATAGCCGGGTTGGTGTTCTCCAAATCCTGTGCCCTGGCTTCGTACTCCATACCGTCAAATCGGTAGCGTACCATCGTGCCTGCACAGGTCATCACCATGCCCCTGGCTGCCGTGTCGCCCACGGTGACGGTAACCGTTCCATCGGTTCGACAAATTTTGCAGTGATAAGAAAAATCCCCCGCTGTGACCACTGCCGACTGTTCAAAGTCCGCCGTCACATCGGGGGTATATTGTTTGGTTGCGCAGCCGCCTAGGGCCAGCAAAAGAAGCACACTAAAAAGCGAGAGCCACCGTTTCAAAAAGCATCCGTCCGTTATTCAAATTCAGACATCAGCGCACCCAGCAGTTCCGTCATATCCGCCACGGTCATACCCCGGGCAGACAGTTCTCTGGCGGTAATATCACCGCACAGCCCGTGGATATACACACCGGCCTTGGCTGCTGCCAGCGGCTCCAGTCCCTGTGCTAAGAACGAACCAATCATGCCGGACAGTAGATCGCCGCAACCGGCCATGGCCATGCCCGGATTACCGGTACGATTAATGCACACCTGCTCCCCGTCCGTGATCACCGTGTCTGCGCCCTTGAGCACCAGAATCACGCCGTAGCGGCGGGCAAAGTCCACAGCCGTACCTACCCGGTCTGCCTGCACGCGCTCTACGGTCTTGCCGCACAGACGCGCCATTTCGCCCGGATGCGGAGTCAAAACCACCGGGGTGTGGATGTCCTGTAATATAGTTATGCTTTCGCTCAGGCAATTTATACCATCTGCGTCTAACAAAACCGGCTTTTTACATTCTTTCAGTACCTGGCTCACCAAGACGGAAGTATCGTCATTGACCCCCAGGCCGCAGCCCATCACCACTGCGTCCGCCCAGGGCAGGCCCTCTAAGATCCCGGTAAGTGCACCCATAGAAATAGTCTTTTGCTCATTCTCCGTTACCGGCTCAAAAATCGGCTGGGTCAGGTGGGCAGCCAACAGCGGATACGCCGACTTGGGACAAACACACTTTAGCAGTCCCACGCCGGTGCGCAGCGCACCACCGGCACAAATCACCGCTGCACCGGGCATACGGTAGGAGCCGCAAATTTGCAGCAAATGGCCGTGGCTGCCCTTGTTGGCGTTTTTATTCAATTTGGGCAGTGCCGCCTGCACTTCTTTTTTGGTAACGGTATGGGCGTAAGGCCCCGATAACAACTCTCCGGAATGCCGATATTCACCACCACCGTCTTGCCGCATAGCCCGTTGGACGGCGGCAGCACATGGGCGTATTTCAGTGTAGAAATGGCAATGGTCAGATCAGCCCGCACTGCCTGCTCTGCCGCACCGGTGGTGGCGTCCGTACCGCTGGGGGTGTCCACAGCGATCACCGTAGCTCCGCTGTCATTGATGGCAGCGAACACCATATCAAAGGGCGCTCGCGGCGCACCGTGAAACCCAATGCCAAACACGCAATCCACCACAAAGGGGGCATGCACCGCTTCATTGGAAAAAGGGCGCACCTCCACGCCGTCCTCCACCGCTGCGTTATAGTATGCCAGCGGTTCCGGCAACGTAGGCGCTTGATCGGCCAGCACAATATAGGCGGGCACATCGGCAGCACGCAGCCGCCGGGCAATCACAAAGCCATCCCCGGCATTTTTACCGTTGCCGCAAACCACCGCCACCGGCTGCCCTTTCATTTGGTCGCCGTACAAAGCCAACATTTTGTCGGCACATGCAAGGCCTGCCCGTTCCATCAGCTGTGCCTCGGTAAACAGGCCATCAAAAGCCCGATTTTCCACCGCGCGGATCTCATCTCGTGTTAAAATGCGCATACCATCACTCCAATAACAAAACCGTGGCTACTGCATAGTCCCCATCATGGCTGATGCTCAATTTTGCTGACCGCTTACCGTCAAAATACGGCTTTCCCCGATCATCGTGCAGCACGGTAAGGGCATTTAGAGGCAACTGCAAACCGGTGCCCAACGCCTTGTAGTAGGCCTCCTTGGCGGCAAAAATACCGGCAAAGCTCTCGGTCGTTTTACAGTATGCCCGCTCCGGCTGGGAAAACACCCGCTCCGCAAAGCCGGGAATTTGCAGGCTCTTTTCCATTCTGGACACCAGCACCAAATCCGTGCCTATCTCAATCATGGCGCTCCCCCGTTGGTTCAAAGCTAAAACTGAACACCCGGTTGCCCGGCGTGTTGCGGGTATGGCCGTGGCGCGGCACAGGCCCGCAAGCATTGGACCCGGCACCCAGTTGATATTGATCCAAGTGTATACAGGTGGTGCCCCCTGCTGTCAATTCCTCCCGGTGCCGCGCCTTGGCACACCGCTGGGAAGTATACGGATCCGCTGCAAAGGTCATAGGCGCGTCAATAGCGTCAAATCGCAGTCCAAAGCCCTGCCGATCTGTCACCTGCGCCCAGCGGGTATCCGTTCTGGCGCTGCCCTCCTGGGGTTTGATATAGTCCTCATGCATCGTCGCCACTGCTGTCTCAAAAATACCGGTATGGCAATGCAAATTATAATCCGACAAATTGGGATACGGTCCCATGCCGTAATATCGCACCTGATCAAAGGCAGACGGCATTTCCAGCACCACACCGTAACGAGGCAGGTGCCGCAGCCGCCGATTGGGCCGCAGGCAAAGCACATCCAGGCGCACCTTACCGGTGCGGTACACGGTATAAGTAAGCCGAAAACTGCCCAACCAGGGCACACGCGGTCCGGCCAGCACATAGTCTGCCGTGATTTCCACCCCATTGTCCGTGACCATATACATTTTGGCAACGGTGCCGGGCTTCTTGATGTAAAAGCCGGCACGGTCCAGACCCAGCTGCTCCCAGTTGCGGCGCAGATTCATATCATTATCCAGCGGCGCCCGATACAGAGCCACTGCCGGTCCGATCTCGCCCTCCGGATCCGGGTGGAGCAGCGGCACGCCGTCCACCACATAATCCTCGATTTGGCCGGTGGTGCCGTTAAAGACCAGGTGGCCCCGGTCAAAGTACACCCACAGCTTGTTTTCGCTGACCTGCGCCCTGGGCGCAGGCACGCCGGGTACAGTGCAAAGGGGCGTAGGGGCGGTCAAGGTAAACTGTTCAAAGCCCAGTTCCTCGTCTCCGCGCAAATAGCGCACCAACAGCACATTGTGACAACTGCTGCGCTGCGTCAGCTCAAAATCGAAAGTCAGCTCTCGCATTTCCAGCGGGTTCAAGGTCAGATCCGCCTGTCCGCTGACCACCGAGATACCGTCACTGAGCAGTTTCCACCGAACTTGGATTTGCAGCGTGGCAAAACGCAGCATGCTCTGGAACAAATAGCGGTTTTCGTCCACCGCCGTTGCCCGCACCGGGCGGTATGCATTTTTCATTTGATAAGCCCCGGCATGAGGGGTCCGATCCGGGAAGAACAAACCGTCGGTGCAAAAATTACTGTCGTGTTTGTTTTCACCGTGATCGCCGCCGTAGGTGTAATGCACCGGGCCGTCCGCATGGTAAGCCGCATGGTCGCAGAACTCCCAAATACAGCCGCCCAGCATATTGTCGCCTCGGTAAAAGTCCTGCACATACGGTTCAGATCCCCTTTGGCAGCCCATACCCATGGCATGGGCGTACTCGCACAGGAAGTACGGCGCTTTATAATACTTTGGCGGCGCCCCCTTGCCCTCAGCAATCAAATGCACCCGATTATGCCAGGGGTACATCTCGCTGACCACATCATAGCACCAGCGGCGGGTGCGCACCACAGCTTCATAATGCACAGGAACAGTTGTGCGCTTTTTTAATTCTTGATAGCAATAATCCTGGTTTTTATATCCATGAGATTCGTTGCCTAACGACCACATCGTAATACAGGGATGATTCCGATCCCGACAGAACATGCGCTCCACCCGATCCCAAAAATGCCCCCGCCACTTGGGATTATGGCTCAGCGCCCCGGGACGATGCATCTCCACTTGACAACCGTGGGTCTCAATATCCGCCTCGTCTACCACATACAAGCCATAGCGATCACACAGATCTAAGAAGGCAGGATCCGGCGGGTAGTGGGAAGTGCGCACGCAGTTCACATTAAACTGCTTCATCAACTGCACATCCCGCTCCATATCCGAAAGGGTCATTGCGTAGCCCCGCACCGGGTGGGAGTCATGGTGATTGACCCCCAGCAGCTTAATGGGCTGATCGTTGAGATAAAACACATTTCCCCGAATCTCAATATGCCGAAAACCTACCGGGCGGCACAGCCTCCCTTGGTGCCTTTCCGTACCGGTCAGCTCCAGCAAAAGATCATAGAGCACCGGCGTCTCTGCGCTCCAGGGCTCCACTTCCAGCGAACCAAAGTTCAAATGCGCCGTACCGGCAGCATTCTCCACCCGTGGGCAGCCACTTCCCTGCCCTCTTGCAGTAAAGTGGCCTTTACCTGACCGCTGCCGCTGCCCAGGGACAAATCCAGAGACAAGGTGTATTTGCCGTCAGCATAATCGGTATGTACCACATAATCTTCCAGGCAGAATGCCCCATGGCTGCGCAACAGTACATCCCGGAAGATACCGTTCTCCCGGAACATATCCTGACATTCCATATAGGTGCCGTTGCACCATTTATGATTAACCACCGCCACCCGGTTCACCCCGGCGTGCAGGTAAGAGGTTAGGTCAAAAGCCGCCGTGTTGTGACTGCCTTCGCTGTAACCTACATACCGATCGTTACAAAACAGATCCAAAGACCCGGCAACGCCCAAAAAGGGTGATGGTATGGTGCAGTGCGGTATTTTCAATTTCAAATTCCTTTACATACACGCCCACCGGGCAATCAGCCGGAATTTGGGGCGGTTTAGGTGCAAAGGGATAGCGCGCGTTTACATAGTACGGCCCTCATAGCCGGTGTGCTGCCAAGTGGAGGGCACAGACACGGTGTCCGTCTCCGCCTCTATTGCGTCCAAATCTGCCGGCAGATCGCTTTCTTTCGCATAGTAACGAAAGCGCCAGTCCCCGGACAGACAGGTCACCCGGTCCGAAGAATAGCGCGCAGTCACCGGGTCGCTCTCCAGCGCATCCTGTGCCGTAGAAAAGGGCACGAAGTACGCCGCCGGAGGCAGCAAATTGTCTTTGTAAACCGAAAAGGTCATTGTAGTTTGGGGTGCGTAGAGAATCGCTCATAAGTTCACCTGAAAAAAGGGCGAACAAACATAAGAATGATTGCTCGCCCGAATTGTTATGTTTGTGCGCCCTTTACGCCATAAAGGAGCGGATCACCGCTTCGCAATCCTTGGCGTCCATAATCTTGGGCACGGGATACAGCGGGTTACCTTCCTTCAGCGCACGCTGAACCAGAAGCGGAATATCCTCCTCTTTGATCATATCAAAGGTACTGGGAATATTCATATTCTCGTTCATCTGGCGAATGGCAGCGATAAAGGCCTTGCCCTTTATCCGCCGTAGACATACCGGGTGCAGACACACCGGCAATATCCGCCAACTTGGCCAGTTGGGGATAAATGCAGTCGCCATAGTAATCCAGCACATAAGGCAGGATCACTGCGTTGGCCAAGCCATGGGGTGTACCGTACAGGCCGCCCAGGTTATGGGCAATGGCATGCACATAGCCCACATAAGCGTGGGTAAAGGCACGGCCGGCCAAATAGGAGCCCTTAAGCATATTGCCCCTGGCTTCCAAATCCTTTCCGTCTGTGTAAGCCTTCTCCAAATTGGCGAAGATCAGCTTCACAGCCTCCTCAGCTTCTGCAATGGTCTCCTTGGTGTTGCTCTTGCCGATGTAAGCCTCAACTACATGGGTGAGTGCGTCCATACCGGTGGTCGAAGTGATGTGCGGCGGCAAACCTACGGTCAATTCCGGGTCAAGCACCGCATACTTGGGACGAAGACAGGTATCGTTGACGGCATTCTTCTCATGGGTTTCAGGATCCGTGACAACAGCAGCAACCGTGGTCTCAGAACCGGTACCGGCAGTGGTAGGTACGGCAAACAGCGGCGGTAATTTCTTGTGCACTTTCAGCTGGCCGCGCATGGCGCGCACAGACTGATTGGGCTTTACCGCACGAGCAGCGGCAACCTTAGCGCAGTCCATCGCAGAACCGCCGCCAAAAGCAATGACGCCCTCGCAACCGTTTTTGACATACATGTCCTTACACTCCTCAATGCAGGGGATCGTAGGATTCGGGCGCACGCCGTCAAATACCACATAGGCAATGCCGACCTCGTCCAATTTCGCAAACAGCGGATCCAACAGATGCAGTGCGATCAAACCCTTGTCGGTTACCACCAGCACCTTTTTTACGCCCTTGCTCTTAATCAGCTCAGGCAGGCGCAGTACGGAACCGGCACCTCCAACAGCTGGGGTGCGGACCAGTCCATAAAACACATGGCTACCTTAAAAACGCGCTGATAAATTCTGTACCAGCACTTTTTAAGTGTCCAAAGCATAAACTTTACCTCCTTTACAAAAAATTTCAATTCCATTGTACCGAATTCGCCGCCGTATTGCAAGCCATTTTGCAAAAATTCCCTTTCATTTTCAATTTTAATATGCTAAGATATGCATAATGAAGCACAAGGAAAGGGGCAACACCCACATGGCAAAGGAACAACTTATCTTCTGCGGCAGCAGCGAGACCTTTCTTGACAAAGCGCTCACCGCAGACAGCAATGCGGACAACGGCGGCAACGCCTTTCGTATTCCAAGTTTAGTGAACGCCAACGGCACCCTGATCGCCGCTATCGACCGCGCCTCCTGCGGGGGGCGGACTGGGGTTATATTGAGTTGGCTGTACGCCGTAGTGAAGACGGCGGCGAAACCTGGTCGCCCATTGAGACCATTGCCGCTCCTCCGGCAAGGGAGACCAAGATCAGCGCCGACTGCTATGCCTCCGCTTTTTACATTGATCCCTGTATGGCGGTGGCACCAAACGGCGATGTGATCCTGCTGGCGGATTTTTGGCCGGAGTGCAAGGGGCTGCACAATCAGCATCTGCTGGATAAGCACAAGGTGCCCTACGCCCAATTAAGCGGTAGAATGCGGCCGCTGATCTATGACCGAGACGGCAATTTCTACTACATAGAAGAAAGCGGCGCGGTGCTGGACAGTCAAAAGCAGCCCACCCCCTATCGCCTGGGCAGCGGCTTTGGCGATCTTTATAAAGGCGACGAATATGTGGGCAACATTTACTTAAACGGCGCAGTTGGCAAGAACGAAGCCGGAGCGGTCACCACCTTTGGCGCGCCGCTAAAGGCACCCAAGCGTTGCTATGTATTTATGCTGCGCAGCAGCGACCGGGGCAAAACCTGGAGCGACCCGGTGGACATTACCAATATGGTACTTCATGAAACGGACGGCACCTTTCTGGGCGTAGCACCCGGTGCGGGCATTACCACCACAGACGGTCGAATCGTTATGCCCTTGTATGTGGACCGCAAAAGCACCGTCTCCATTTACAGTGTTGACAATGGTGACACCTGGCACCGCATGACCTCCCAGCCCTATGCGGAGAATACGGACGAGTGGCAAATGGTGGAAGCGCCGGACGGCAGTATTGTGGGCTTTGGACGGCAAAAGCGCTTCGGAAAGACCCCTATGTCCATTTCTGCCAACAAGGGAAAAAGCTGGAGCAAATGCGGCAAAACCGGGCTGTACGCCCCCAAGTGCCAAAAAAGCGTGATCGCTGTCGGAGACACCGTCTTTTGGCAGCCATCCTCCGGGCACACCCGTGAAAACGGTATGCTCTCCGTAGGCAAACTGCGGCGCAAAAAAGGCGGCTACACCCATGTGGACTGGGTGCGCCATTTGCCCATCAACCAGGGCTTTTTGCCTACTCTTGCCTGGCGCAAATTGACGCACACACCCTGGGCGTACTCTACGAAGACCGACCCTCCAGCCATATTCAGTTTCAAACCTTTGAGCTGGCGGAACTGATGGGTTAACTGCATAAGCATAAAACAAGCTGTACGACGCTTTGCCGTACAGCTCTATTTTTTATTCTTCAATTTTAATCACAAAAAACGATCTGTTTTACGTCTGTTTTACGCAGACTTAAAGGTTAGTTTCAATTTATCGGCGATCATGGCGATAAACTCGCTGTTGGTGGGCTTGCCCCGCTGGGATTGAATGGTATAGCCGAAATAAGACGACAGTACATCCACATCGCCCCGATCCCAGGCCACCTCAATGGCGTGGCGGATTGCCCGCTCCACCCGAGAGGCAGTCGTGCCGTGCATCTTGGCTACCGTAGGATACAGCAGCTTTGTCACGCTGCTCATCATCTCCGAGTCTTCCACTGACAGCTTGATGGCCGAGCGCAGGTACTGATAGCCCTTAATGTGGGCAGGTACGCCGATCTGGCGCATAATGTCCGAAATAATCAAATCCAAATCCGCACCCTGCACATCGGCGGAACGCGGGTTCTTGCTCTTCGCCTTCCACTGGGACAGACGACTGATTCGATGCGCCACCGACTGGGGCCGTACCGGCTTGATGAGCATGTAGTCCGCACCTGCCCGAATCATCTGCTCCTCAAACTCCGGCGTGTCCATAGGGGACAACAGCAGCACCAGCGGCTTCTCTGCCATGGGCCCATGTGTTCCAGCACTTCCATGGCGTCTGCGCCGCTCATAAACACATCCATCACCACCACATCAAAGTGCTGCGTGTCCAGCAGTGAGATTACCCGGTTGCCGTCCTTTTGGGTCAGCACGCAGTCAAACCCGCCGGATTTCAATTCTTTTTGGCAGGCCTTGCCAAAAGCCGCCGAATCGTCTGCAATCAATACTCTTATCATTTCTTTCATAGTGAAACCTCCTTCTTGTTTCTGTCATATCTTACCATTTTCGGAGGCGTTTTGCAATACTTTTTCACTATTTTTTGTGATATTTTTTTCACCTTGTGTCTTTCGCGACAGCATCCGACGCAGCTAACATACTTTCTGCAAAAATTGCATACCCACGCCGGGGGCTATCCACGATCACATGGGTCAGTGCACCTACCAGCCGCCCGTTTTGCAGAATTGAGAACCGCTCATGCCCTGCACAATGCCGCCTGTCTTGGCCAGCAGCACCGGGTCCGTTATCCGCACAATCATATTCTTTTCGCCGCTGCCGCCCCGGTAGCTGATATGAATGATCTTTGCCTTATACAATCGGGGGTGTGTTGTCGCCGTCCACGGTGGTAAGCACCTGGCAGTCTCCGTTCTCTACCTGCTGCGCAGTCGCTACCGGATAGGTTCGCATGCCTTTCAAAGAGCAGCTGTATCGACCGAACACACCGGCGTTGTCATTTTCTGTCAGCGCGCCTAATGGCTGCTGCAAAAAATCACAGCAAATGGAACCGGTGCTGCCCGCCTTGCTTTTATAAATCTTGGTGACCTTAGCTGCAACCGCCTCGCCCCGTAAAATAGGCATAATCTCACCGGTGTCCACATCGGTAATGGGATGACCCAGCGCCGCCATTACACCGGTCTGCGGGTCATAGTAAGTCACCGTACCGATTCCGGCGGTGGAGTCACGCACCCATACCCCTGCCTTCCAGCAACCGTCCGCTTTGGAATACACCGGCGTCAACGAAAAAGTCTTATATTTTCCGTCCCGCTTCACCTGCACGGATACGGCACCGCCGGAGCGAGAAAACAGTGCAGCCACATCTTCCGAAGCGCTAACCTTTTTGCCGTCTATCGCTACAATCAAGTCTCCGCTTTGTATACCGGCCTTGGCGGCAGGGTTCATCGCCTTTCCGTCCACCTGCACATCCCGGGTACCCACCACCAGCACCCCGTCTGTATAAATCTTAATTCCGAAGGCACTGCCGCTGACCGCCACCTGCCGCGGCGCCGTTTTTTGCAGCGCCACAGTCTTTACCGGCACTGCGTTCAACAAGCGCACCTCTTTTTGCGTCCCGGAGACGGCCGTTTCCTGCCGGGCGTCCACCGCTCCGGCACGCCCGCCGCTGACGGTAAACAAGCCGCCAAAGTAGGCTGCATCTCCGCCGCCGGTACGCACTGTGTCCGGCAAAGCCCAACAGCCAAAGCCAACCAAGCCGTAGATCACCGCAAGCACCACGGCCAATACTGCCGTAACTGCACGCACACACTTTTTCATTTTATCACCCGTTTTAGTATGCGATAAAAGTGCCAAAACTGCCGTGCAAAATAATGGCAGCAAATAAAAAACACCGTCGGGCAAGCACGCACCGACGGTGTTTTTACAATTTTGTAAGATAAAGTTAAATAGACACTTCCAAAGCGGTCTGATACAGCTCAGGGTCAATATGTTTTTCCATATTCAGAGCCTCAAAAATATCGTAATCTACGATTTTGTCCTGATGAATGGCCACCACACGATTGCCAATGCCCTTCATCAACAGGTTCTTTACTGCATAGTTGCCCATTTGAGTTGCCAACACACGGTCGCGAGCAGTAGGCGAACCGCCGCGCTGCACATGACCCAGCACACAGGCACGAGACTCCACGCCGGTCTTAGCCTGGATCTCCTTGGCCAACTCGTTCACATTGATCCCAACACCCTCGGCCACAATGATCAAAAAGTGCTTTTTGTCCGTGCGCAGGGTGCGCTTCATCCGCTCAATTACATCCTTTTGAATATCAAACTCGATCTCCGGAATCAGAATTGCGGTAGCGCCTACGGCAATGCCGGCGTTCAGCGCCAGATAACCGGCACGACGACCCATCACCTCAACCACCATGCAGCGGTCGTGGCTCTCGGCCGTATCGCGAATGCGATCCACCATCTCCATAATGGTGTTCATACAGGTATCATACCCAATGGTATAGTCACAGCAAGCAATATCGTTATCGATGGTGCCGGGCAGACCCACACAGGAATACCTCTCTGGGACAGGTCACGGGCTCCACGGAAAGAACCGTCGCCGCCGATGACCACTACACCCTCAATGCCGTTCTCTCGGCAAACGCGAATGGCCTTGCGCATACCCTCTTCCGTAGCGAACTCCACGCTGCGGGCGGAATAGAGCTTGGTGCCGCCCCGATGAATAATATCCGAAACAGAACGCAGATCCATCTCCACAAAATCGCCGTTGATCAAACCGTTATAGCCACGAACCACGCCTAACACGCGAATCCCGTTTTCACAGGCGGTACGCACCACAGCACGCACAGCGGCATTCATGCCGGGAGAGTCGCCGCCACTGGTCAAAACTGCTATTGTCTTCATGCCTTTCAGCCTCCACATCAAATTACATTCAAACCACATTGTACTAATTTGGCAGAAAAAAGTCAAGACACCCTTTCCAATTCTAGGCAAAAGCGGTAAAACTTCGTCATAATAGCAAAATTTTTGTCTGCTATTACTGTGCAATATAGACAACATTATCATGCCCTAAAATGCGTTTCAATTCTGCTAGCATGGTAGGATTGACCGACACAAAGTCCTGCTGCGGGGCACGCACATAGCGTCCGGTGTCCTTATAGTAATACCACAGCGGCTCCGGTCCGTCAAAAATGGAAGTCACCACCTGCGCTTTGTGCAGCCTGGGGTCTGTTTGGCTGTCTAACCGCAAAAACAGTCCCCGGTGCTTGTGGCGCTTCTCCTCTGCCGGGAGTACCGCCGCGTGTGCCGTCAACGGCGGTGTTTGCGCCGTGGGCGGCCCGTCAATGGTGTTGGCCAAAATCTTGGCGTCCTTTTCCTCCTCCAAAGACAGAGTGCCGGTTACGGTGATCACCTTGCCCTCGGCAATGAATCGGGCATACCGGGTGAGCACCTTGGGGAACACCAGCACCTCCATACTGCCCAGCGAGTCGCTGAGCTGTACGAAAGCCATACTCTCCCCGGCGCGGGTCTTTTTCATAGTAGTACCGGTCACACTGCCGCATAGGGTCACCGTTTGGCCGTCCTTGTAGGGGCCGTCCGGTGCCAGCAGCTGTGCTGTGCGGGGATAGCCCAAATGGTCCAGAACCCGATCGTATTTATCCATGGGGTGGCCGGACAGGAACAGACCGGTCATTTCCTTTTTCCATCTTCAGGCACTCATTCTTTGGGAACTCCTCTACCTGGGGCAAATCGAATTCAAAGCCAAAATCCTGCCCGCCGGACAATTCAAAGAAACCCACCTGCCCGTAACGCAAACTGTTTTTATATTCGTCCAAATTGCTGACGATGGCCGGCAGCGCCTGAAGCATTTGGCGACGGTTCGCCCCCGTGATCCAGCGCACCGCAGCGGATCAAACTCTCTACCGCACGGCGGTTAAAATGTTTGTCGCATAGCCTGCGGCAAAAATCAAAAATGCTCTCGAAGGCGCCGTTTTCCCGCTCGGCGATAATATCGTTGATAAACTCGCTGCCCAAATTTTTAATGCCCAAAAGGCCATAGTGAATCACTTTGCCCTCTGCGGTAAAGCCCTTCATAGAGGTGTTCACATCCGGCGGTGCCAGCTGCAAGCCCATACGCTTGCACTCGGCAATATAGGACGCCACCTTGTTGCTGCGATCCAGCACAGAGGTAAGCAGCGCTGCCATAAACTGCGCCGGGGCGTGCACCTTCAAATACGCAGTGCGATAAGCCACCAAGGCATAGCAGGCGGCATGGGATTTATTGAAGGCATAGCTGGCAAATCCCGCCATATCGTCAAAGATGGCGTTAGCTGCCGCCTCCTCCACACCGTTCGCCACAGCGCCGGTGACAAAGTGGGTGCGCTCCCGCTCCATCACATCGTGCTTTTTCTTGCTCATGGCACGGCGCACCACATCCGCCTGGCCGTAGCTATACCCTGCCAGTGCCCGAAAGATCTGCATGACCTGCTCTTGGTAGACGATAAAGCCGTAGGTATTCTCCAAGATCGGCTTTAACAGCGGGGTTTTGTACCGCACCTTAGAGGGATCGTTGGCGCAGGCCACATAGCCGTCAATCTGGTCCGCGGGACCGGGTCGGTACAATGAAGTGGCAGCGATCAGGTGTTCTAGGCAAGTGGGGCGCAGCTTTTGCAGCATTTCTTTCATGCCGGCGGACTCAAACTGGAAAATGCCCTCCGTCTTGCCGGCGGCAAACAGATTGTACACCGTCGGATCGTTAATATCAATCGTATTGATGTCTATATCTGCCGCCCGGGCTGCATCGTGGATCACCGTTAAGGTGCGCAGACCCAGGAAGTCCATTTTCAGCAGACCCAGTTCTTCCAGAGTGGTCATAATATACTGGGTTACCACCACATTATCATTGGTGGCCAAAGGCACATAACTGGCCACCGGGTCCCGGTGATCACCACACCGGCGGCGTGGGTAGAGGCATTGCGGGGCATACCCTCGATTTGGCGGGCAGTGTCCATCAGCTCCTGCACCTTGGGATCCTCTGCCATCAGCTTGCGTAAAGGCGCTGATTTTTTAATAGCTTGATCCAGGCTGATATGCAGGTCCCTAGGCACCAGCTTTGCCACCGCATCCACAGCAGCATAAGGCATACCCATCACCCGACCCACATCGCGAATGGCCGCACGGGCCGCCAGGGTGCCGAAAGTGACGATCTGTGCCACATGGTCCGCGCCGTATTTGCGGGTCACATAGTCGATCACCTCTTGCCGCCGTTCATAGCAAAAGTCAATATCAAAGTCCGGCATAGACACCCGCTCCGGGTTCAAAAACCGCTCAAACAGCAGATCGTACTTCATGGGGTCAATATCTGTAATGCCGATACAATAGGCGGCAATGGACCCGGCGCCGGAGCCACGCCCCGGTCCCACCGGTATGCCCTGATCCTTGGCGTACTGCACAAAATCTACCACGATCAGGTAATAGTCCGTGTAACCCATCTTCTGTATGGTGTTCAGCTCATACTCCAGCCGCTCTACATAGGCCTTGGGCGGGTGTTGACCATAGCGGCGCACCATACCCTCCCGGCACAGCTTTTGGAAGTAAGCGTAGTGATCCATACCGCCGGGGGTCTCATAATACGGCAGCTTGGTGTTACCGAATTCAAAATCAAAGTTGCAGCGCCGGGCGATCTTCTCCGTATTCTCCAGTGCCTGGGGCACGGCAGCAAAGATCTCTGCCATCTCCTCTTCACTTTTAAGGTAGAACTGATCCGAGTGGAACTCCAGCCCGGTGTCCTCCCCAGCACATGGTTGGTGGCAATGCAGATCAGCACCTGCTGAATTTTGGCATCCTCCCGGCGCACATAGTGCACATCGTTGGTGGCTACCAAGGGAATACCGGTTTCCCGGCTCAGGCGCAGCAGTCCGGCGTTTACCGTCTGCTGTTCCGGAATACCGTGATCTTGCAATTCCAAATAGTAATGTTCCGAACCAAACAGATCGCTGTACCACAGGGCGGTCTCCTTCGCCTTGTCATAATCCCGTTCCAACAGTGCCTGGGGAATTTCCCCGGCCAGGCAGGCAGACAAGCAAATCAGGCCTTGATGGTGCTTTTGCAGCAGATCTCGGTCAATGCGCGGCTTAAAATAAAAGCCCTCCGTATAGCCCTTAGACACCATGGCAATCAGGTTTTTATAGCCCTCTTCGTTCTCACACAGCAGGATCAGGTGATTGTAAGCCTTATCCTGTACCCGCTCCCGATCGTACCGGGTGCGGGGCGCCACATACACTTCGCAGCCGATAATGGGGCGTACCCCCTGCCGCTTGCACGCCTTATAAAAATCAACAGCCCCGTACATATTACCGTGATCCGTAATCGCAAGGGACTGCATTCCAAGCGCCTTTGCACGGCTCACCAAATCGTCCAGACGGCAAGCGCCGTCCAGCAGACTAAACTCCGTATGCACATGCAAATGCGTAAACATCATTCAATTTCCTTTTTCTTTGCGTAGTAAATTACACGTTCTCGTCCAAAGCCGCAGCAATATCTACAATGCGCCGCAGTCGGTGATTGACCCCGCTGCGGGACAAAGCGCTCATCTCTGCCAGTTCGCTTAAAGAGCTGTCCGGGTTTTCCTCGCGCAGGCGCGCCATGGCGTGCAAATCCTCGCTGAGATACTCCAGCCCACGCAGGCGCCGAATTTTCTCTATGGCGTCCAGCTGCACCCGCACCGCTTGGACCATACGTTCAATATTGGCAGTCTCACAGTTGGCCTTACGGTTGGCGGAATTGCGAATGTCTTTGACAATCTTTACATTCATCATCTCAAACATTGCGCCGGAAGCACCCATCAGGTACAGGCAGTCCTCAATGGCCTCACTGCCCTTAAAGTACAAGATATGATATCCCTTACGGTTCGTTAGGCCGGGCTTTAATTCCTTTTCCTCTAACATGGTCACAAAGCTGGCAGCCAAATTCTGATACGGCACGGTAAATTCCAAATGGTAGTCACTCTTAGGACTGGACACCGTGCCACAGGATAAAAATGCCCCGGCGATAAACGCATTCTGGCAATTCTCGCAATCAAAGTTGGCGTAATTCACCCGCAGGCTGCCGGCACCCTGGTGGGCAAAGGTCTTCAGTATCTTGGCACAGTCGCTGCCGTCCGTTACGCTGACGGTAAAACTGCGTCGCCCGGGAGACGGCACCACCGCCGCCTCTACCCGGCAAATTTCCGCCAGCAGTACACTATATTTTTCTGCAATGCGGGGGTTCTCCGTTTGCAGCGCCACCTGGCGGGAGGAAAAACTTTTGCCGAAAAGGCACATTCCGTAAAGGAATGCTTTTCGGCAGCAAGGTTCTGTACATTGGGCGTCAATCAGTTCGCCTTTCACGGTTTGAGAAAAGGACATTTGCGTCAACCTCGGTTAATATCCCGATGATGGACGGTCACATTGTCCCACCGTGATTCAAAATGATCTTTCAGCGCCTCGGCAATCGCCACGCTGCGATGATTGCCGCCGGTGCAGCCAATGGCAAAGACGATCTGGCTCTTGCCCTCTCGGATATACAGCGGGTTCAGGAAGTCCAAAAGGCCGATGAGCTTTTGCAACAACTCCTCCGACTCTTTAAAGGAGAACACATAGTCCTTCACTTCCTTATCCAGGCCGGTTTTGCTGCGCAGCGCCTCCACCCAGTAGGGGTTTGGCAGGCAGCGCACATCAATGACAAAGTCCGCTTCACTGGGAATACCGTGTTTAAATCCAAAGGACATCACATGAATGTTCATCATATCCTTGTCGCTGCCCAGAAGGATCTGAGCCAAGCGCGTACGCAGCTGATTGGGTGCTGCGTCCGATGTATCAATCACATGATCCGCCCGCAGCCGCAGGGGCGCTAAAATTTCTTTTTCATAAGCCAGCGCAGCGGCAATATCCCCGTTAAAGCGATCTGCATAGGGGTGCTTGCGGCGGGTAAGCTTGTAACGCTTCAAAGCCACCGGGGTCTTAATATCCAAATAAACAATCTTCACATCATAGCCGTAATTGGACTTGGCGTCGTTCACACTCTTAATGAAGTCCTCAAACACTTCACTGGAGCGCACATCCACCACAATGGCTACTTTACGATACTCCTCCCGATTGGCAATCAAGCCGATAAAGGTGGGCAGCAGCACCGGAGGCATATTATCAATGCAGTAGTAGCCCACATCTTCCAAAAAGCCCATTGCGCTGGATTTGCCGGCACCACTGACGCCGGTTATAATGATCAGTTCCTTGTTTGCAAATTCCATTAACTTTTACTTACCCGTTACTCGTATTTCCATTTCCAGCTCTACGCCGGTCTCCGCCAGCACCTTTTCCCTGCACTGCCGGCAAAGGGCCAGCACATCGGCACAGGTGGCACCGCCTGTATTGATCACAAAGCCCGCGTGCTTCTCGCTGACCCGGCACCACCCACACTTGTACCTCGCAGACCGCATTGGTCAATGAGCGCACCGGCAAAGTGGCCGGGCGGACACTTAAAAGTAGAGCCTGCGCTGGGGTATTCAATAGGCTGTTTTTCCCTTCTGCGGCCGATCAGATCGTCCATTTTGGCTTTGATCTCCGCCGGATCGCCGGGCTGCAAGCGCAGCTCCAACCCGGTAATAATGCAGCCGTTGTCATAATACGCGCTGTGGCGATAGGACAGATGCAGGTCCTCCCCTGCCAGCTGACCCGATTTGCCGTCTCGATCAATGTGGGTGCAGCGCACCAGCACATCCTTCATCTCACCACCGTAGGCACCGGCGTTCATAAAGGCCGCGCCTCCGGCTCAGGAGCCGGGAATGCCGTAGGCAAATTCCAGCCCCGTCAGGCTGTGCTCCAGCGCTGTGCGACACACCTTCATCAGCGACGCACCGGCCTGGGCAAAAATGGTATTACCCTTTACCGTTACGGCAGAAAAGTGCTTATCCATCACCAGCACCGCCGCGTCAATGCCCTTGTCCGACACCAGCAAATTAGAGCCGTTGCCGATGGTCAAGAGTCGCACGCCGTTTGCCCGGGCACACTGCACCAGCGCCGTAATCTGTTCTTCCGTCTCCGGGAACAGCAGCACCCGCGCCGGGCCGCCAATCTTAAAGGTGGTGTGCAGGCGCATGGGTTCGTTTTCCAAATAATCACAGCCCATTTCTCGGGCTGCCGCAAGGAGTTCTCTCACGCCATCACCCTGCATTATTTCACCTGGTACAGCAGCGCTGCGCCGATAATACCGGCGTTATTGCCCAGCTGTGCCTTTACAATCTGGGTTTGAATTTTGCTGTGAATGCTGTAACGCTCTGCCTGCACATAGCGGCGCAGGGGCTCCATTAAAGTGTCGCCCTCGTTGCAGATACCGCCGCCGATGCAGATGATCTCAGGCTGCAAGGCGTTGACCAAATTGATCAGCCCGCAAGACACATACTTGATATAGTTATTCACCACTTCAATACCGGCAATATCGCCCAGGCGCATGGCATCAAACGCAGTCTTGCCATTGACACCGCCCTCTTCCTCAGCCAGGCGGTGCATAATGGAGTCCGGGTAATCGTCCATAGCACGCTTGGTCTGGCGGATCAGCGCCGTTGCGGAAGCATAAGCCTCCCAGCAGCCCTTACGACCGCAGGAGCACTGCTCGCCGTCTACCATAATCACCATGTGGCCGCACTCGCCACCGGCGCAGTTGACGCCGTTGACGATCTTGCCGTCCAAAATGATGCCGCTGCCCACGCCGGTGCCCAGGGTCACAGCCACAAAATTCTTAGATCCGTTGCCGCAACCGGCAAACGCCTCACCCAGTGCGGCGCAGTTGGCGTCATTCTCTACAAATACATTGTCGACCCCCAGGCGCTCCCGAAGCATTTCCCGGGCAGGCACATTGTTAAAGGCCAGGTTGTTGGCAAACTCGATCACGCCGTCTGCATTGCAGAGTACCGGGAGAGCCCATACCCACGGCCACCAGGTCACTCATGGTGAGCCTGGCCTCCCGCACGGCCTCGCGGCACACCTTCTCCACATCGTCAAAAATGGCGTTGGCCGGGCGCGGCGCATTCGTCTTGGTCTTTGCAGTAGAGATAATATTAAATTGATCGTCCACCACGGAGGCAACAATATTCGTGCCCCCAAGTCAATTCCTAAGCTGTACATATCTTTTATCCTCCGTTATGAATTCTTCCAAATCTCCAGTTCTTTATCCTCCGGCTCGATCTCTTCCATTCCAAGACCGGCCATCAGCTCTTTGGCAGCGTTATAGCCCATTTTCTTCTGGCGGTTGTTCATGGCCGCCGTTTCTACGATCACCGCCAGGTTGCCGCCCGGGGGTGATGGGCACGGTAATCACCGGCACCTGAATATCCAAAATACGGGTATATTCATTGTCCAGTCCCAGCCGATCATACGCCTTGGTGGAATCCCAAGCCTCCAGCTGAATGACCATATCAATTTTCTCCGTATTCTTAACAGCACCCATACCGAAAATACGGCGCGCATTGATAATGCCGATACCTCGCAGCTCCACAAAGTGGCGAATGTTGCTGGGCGACGCGCCGATCAACGTTTTGTCGCTGACCTTGCGAATTTCCACCGCGTCATCGGCGATTAGTCGGTGCCCGCGCTTGATCAACTCTACGGCCGCCTCGCTTTTACCCGCGCCGCTCTCACCGGTAATGAGTACACCTTCGCCGTACACCTCCACCAGCACGCCGTGGCGTGTGATCCGGGGGGCCAGTTCTGCATTCAAATAAGCGATTAAAGTTGCCAGGAAGGGCGAGGTCTCCTCTTGGGTGCGCAACAACGGCACCTGGTGCGCTTTGCACTCCTCAACGAAGTAATCCGGTATGTCCAGCCCTCGAGTCACCACAGCCGCAGCCGGGTGCAGTGCCAACCAATATTGGAGCGCCCGGCGCCGTTTTTCCGGCTCCATATTCAACAAAAAGCCAAACTCTGTCCACCCTAAGATCTGAACCCGATCGGCATCGAAATAATCCGTATAGCCGGTCATCACGATCCCCGGTCGGTTGACCTCATTGGTGGTAATCAAGATCTCATCCGCCGGCTTTGGCAAATAGATGATTTCCAAATTATGCGCCGTTATGATCTTCTCCAGCGATACAGAATAGCTCTGGGTCATTTTTCCCCCTCCCATAGGTATTTATACATATATCATTATATAGAAAGGTGGCCGGGATAGCAAGCCTTTTTTGCCGCTTTTCCAAATTCTTAGCCGTAACGCGGGATTTAGCCGCAGGGCATAAACAAACTGTAAAATTCGCTGCCCGGCAATTTACATTCAGGCAAAATTGTGCTATAATGCCCAAAAATCCTTATGATTTGCAAAAGCAGGTGAAAACTTGAACGATAAATTAAAAATTGCCATCGGCACAGATGCATTCCCACCTACCACGGACGGGATCAGCAATGTGGCTCAAAGCTATGCGGAGAAGATCAATCAAGGCCTCGGTGAGGCTGTGATCGTCACCCCAAAGAATCCGAATCAGCAGGACTATAAATATCCGTATGAGATCTTCCGCTATAAAAGCTGGTGGATTCCCACCAAAGAAGGATACAGCGTAGGGTGGCCATTTAAGCCGGAGCTGCACCAAGCCATTATTGACCGGCATTTTGATCTGTTGCACTCCCACTGTCCCCTGGCTACCAGCTACTACTTTAAGCGGGTGGCACAGTTGCATCCCATTCCTACGGTACTCACTTATCACACCAAGTATGAGTATGACTTTGACCGGTGCATTCCCGGCAAGCCGGCCAAGGACTTCGCCTATAATTTTATGCTGAAGAACATCAGCGCCGCCGATGAAGTATGGGTCACCAGCGCGGGCACGGTAGAGAGTTTGCGCCGTTTTGGCTACCAAGGCGATTATGTGGTGATGCCCAACGGCTGCGATATGCCCAAGGTAGACGTGCCCCAATCCCAAGTGGATATAATCCGCCGCAAGCATAATATTCCTGACGGCGTGCCGGTGTTTATCTATGTAGGCCGTATGATTTGGTACAAGAACATTCGTTTAATTTTAGACGCCTGCAAGATTTTGAAAGACCGTGGTGAGGATTTTCGTTTGCTGATGGTAGGCTTCGGCAGCCAACGAGAACGCCATACAAAAATATTTTCGCAAACTGGGTCTGGCGGACAAAATCATCTACACCGGCAAGGTGCTGGATCGGGCGGAAATTCAGGGCTATTACGGCATTTCCGATTTGCTGCTGTTTCCCTCTGTATTTGACACCAACGGCTTAGTTGTTCGTGAGGCAGCCTCTTGTGCCACACCCAGCTTATTGGTTGCCGGCAGCTGCGCCGCCGAGGGCATTACCGACGACCGCAATGGTTTCCTTTGCCTGGAGAGCGCCCACAGCATTGCAGTGCGCCTGCAACAGATCATGCACCATAAAGATTATCTCCACCGCGTGGGCAAGGCCGCCCAGGAGGAGATCTATATCAGCTGGGACGACGCTGTGCGCCGCGCCTACGATCGCTACCATATTGTGATCGACAACTTCAAGTCAAGGCAATAAAGGATAATAAAAAAAACACCGGCGGTGGGCCTTTCGGTCCGCCGCCGGCTTTTTGCTGCCATTGTTCGTGGGTACTGTTGTATATCAAAGAAAGGGGAAAATCCAACAGCAGCGTCTATCTACGCCCGAGGGCGTAAACGGTCATTCCAGTTCAATCCTGTGGCTCGTGGGGGTGTCCTCTGCCTTCTTGGGCAAAGTCAAGGTCAGCACGCCGTCCTTGTAGCCGCCCTTAATACCCTCAGTATCTACACCGCTTACATCGAAGCTGCGGCTGTAAGTACCATAGGAACGCTCAGAGCGAATGTACTTGCCTTTTTGTCTTTCTCCTCATAGTCGGAGTGGCGCTGCGCACTGACGGTCATCCGATCGCCGTTAATGTCCACATGAATATCTTTCTTATCAAATCCGGGCAAGTCCGCTTCCAATCTGTAAGCGTCACCCTCATCGGTAATATCCGTCTTAAAGGCAGACTGACTGTCGTTACTGAAGAACACCCCAAAAGGGTCCTCAAAAAAGTGGCGCTCAAAGTTATCCATCTCTCTAAAGGGATCATAAGCGGTCATTGCATGATTGTTTCTACGATTCAGCATATCTGTTACCTCCAAAATGAAATTCAAACTGTTGCTAACTTTATATGCAGATTCGGTAAGATTAAGTTGCCGACTGCGCTTGGTTGCTACCCATGGGTACCAACTCCTTTCTGATTCTAACGCACGGTTTGCATTGCTCTTTCTTTTGTTCCTCCCTTGGAACAATTCTTACTATAAACCACATTTATGAATAATGTGTGAACAAAAGATAAACAATTAGCACTCTTTTTTTGTAAGAGTGCTAATATGGGCCATTTATTCCATTTTTCAGTGCTTTATCCTCTGCGCAGCAGCTTTTTGGCGCAGGCAACCGCCTTTTGTTTTACACTTTTGCCATAGAACAGGCAATATTTGTCCGCCGCCCGCCGATAGTCTAAATCACCTTGCCGTTTTCAAATTCCGCAAAGAACGCAGCCCGTGCTTTCGGTTGTAGCAGAATGCAGTGCATTTGGATTTCCGGCAAAAGCAGACTCCAGCGATTCTGCTTTCAGTAGTAGATCCGATCGGATCTGCGCCAAGGCTTGTTCCCCGGCGGCGCTGTGCACCAGCACCAGTGAGGTCGCCCTTATCGTCAAACATGGTGCGGTCCACATTTTGAATTCCCCAAAAGTCCGCTAAGGTCAGATCCGACACACGGCTTGCACCTTTTGCCGGGCAATGATAACAGGACGGGCGCAGGATCACATCGGAAAGAAACAGCCGCATATACGGATCCTGCCTGTACGGGTGTGCCGTACCGTTCAGTTGCACGGAATACTGCTGCCAGCCGGTGCATTTGTCGCGAAAAGACAAGGGCAGCTGCGCACCGATGACCTTTGGCATAAGCCTGCCAAACCGCTTCCGACGGCACACCGTGGCAAATCACATCTACCGTCAACAGTCCCGGCTTTGGTCCGCCTAAATAGCCCAGCAGCCCTTGCACCTGGCAGCCAGTGCCGGAGAACAGCACTTTCCTGCCCTGTTCCAAATCCAATCGCACTCTAGTAAAGTAATCCCCCATACGGCTTTGCACATATTTGCTGCCCATCAGACGGGGCAGATCCTCTGTATGCGTTATGCGCAGATGGCGCACCGTCAGATCCGGCTCCATTGCTGCACCGTAAACCGTGCCGCCCTGCTCCAGCACTTTCTCTGCCAAAAGGGAGAACACGCCACCGGAGGAGCTTTGTGCCCGCTGTCGGTCTTGCCGAGAAATGGCGGCGTAACAGAGGGGTTTCTTATCACCCACCGGCAACGGCTTTTGCGCCGGGCAAACCCGGTTGCAGCGGTCACAGTTTATACAAGCCGCTTCCTCTGCCACAGGGTAGAAAAAGCCCTCTTTGTCCCGCTCCATACGCAAACAGCTTTTGGGGCATGCGGCCACACAAGCGGTACAGCCGGTGCACCGCACTTTCGGCGTATTCAGCAACCGGACCACCTCCGCAGTACAGGCTGCCTTACCCTTGGTCAGCCGGTTCAGCAACCCGGCAAAATAGGCAAATTCATCTGTTTTTCGATACGCGATCAGGAACACACCATTGGGCAGCACGGCACACACAAACAACCGTAAAATCATAGTCACAATCAGCGACGGCAGCGTGATAAAATGACAAACGCCAACGCACGCGCCGCAGCAAACCGCCGCCAGTGCCACATAGCGCAGGGTGCGGCCCACATAAGGCTTCCAACTGCAATGGAACACCACAGTAAACAGGTTATGGGTCAGCCAGGGCATACCCACCACCAACATGGCAATGATGGTGGAGATTAAAATGCCGTAAAGCCCCCAAAACTGCACCAAAATCAGGTTCACCACCAGGTTCACCAGGGAGCAGATCAGCGGGCGCCAGCGATCCTCGTGCCACATGCCCGCTGCGTCCTTATATAAATTCAGCAAATTATTGATTTGACGAATAATAAAATAGGCGCAGAGTATAATTACCATACCGTAGGGCAGCAAGTTGTCCTTACCCACCCAAAGGGTCATAAACGGCTGATACAGGCAGGCAAAGCAGCAAATGCAAAAAGCCGACAGCCAGGACAGCAGAAAAGTAAATTTCCGCAGATCCTTATAATTTTTCTCTTCACTCTCGGTTACCAGGCTGTTACCGATCCCCGCCAAGCTGGAACTGGTGATCAGAGTCACAAAGCCGAAAATGGTATTCATTACAAAAAAGTAGTTTTGATATTTTGCAAGCGCAGTCAGGCCTAAAAATGCGGAAATTACAAGCGTGTCCGCAGAATCGTAAACCACGCTGCCGATCTTTGAAGTAAACAGATCTTTAATCCGCTTGTTGATGATCTGCACATCTTCCTTTGGCAGCTTGCCCATGGCCTTGTACTGGGGATATAACTTGTCCACCACAATAGCGGTTACAATATTACTCACCACGCCGGACAACAACGCAACAATGATATAAGCATAATAGTCCCGCATAAAGTACAGCACCGCCAACTGCACGCCGTATTTCACCGTATTGATAACAAGTCCGATTTTGTCACCGATATCGTTGCGCTGATGGGCGTAGAGAATACAGTTTTTATACGCAAACAGCCAATAACTAACTACCGTAGTCAGCAAATTGATCAAATACAGCACATACAGATTCACATTTGGCGGCAGGTCTTTCTTCACCAACATGGGCAGCACCGGAATAATCACTAAACCGGCCACTAAGATTACAGCCCCCACAATACGGTAATAAATCTTATAGAGCCGCATCAGGGCGCAAATGCGGGTAGTGTCCTGTTCGGCAATGGGCTTGTACATACTGAAAGTCATGGCCGAACCGACGCCCAGTTCTGCCAAATTCAGCACGGACAAAATAGAGGTGAACAGACTGTTCAGCCCCACATACTCCATACCCAGCCAATAGATCATGGCCGTGCGCATTAAAAACGGAACGATTAAGTTGTAAATTCGCGTTATCGTGCCAAAAAACAAATTCCGCGCCGCGTTTTTCGTTCTGCTGTCGTTACTCATGAATCTCCAATGCATCTTTCAAATATTGTATAGCTTCCTTTTTTTCTTCTCTTTAATGCCATTTGAACACGCGCTATATCCTGTTGTGTTGGGTGTATAATTTCATTATCCGGGAATGGAAAATCTAAAAGCGATTTTAACGAAGATACTCTTGAAGACATAGATGTATTTTCGTCTTTTCTTTGTGCATAAAAAAAAGATTTTTCAAACAAAATCGAAAAAACACCGTTGCGTGAAAAGAATCTGTTATAATCAATTGCGCATGATGAATCAACCAAATAAAATGATCCGGAGCAATCGTATACTTTCTCCAATCATTCATATCGTTAATATCAACCATTTTACAATCAGAATACTGTTGGCTCAACAAGATTCGTTTTAAAGGCTCGGATTTCAATGTGTCATCACCCAAGCAGTACAGCAATACAAATCGTTCGTTGCCTTTAATCCATCTCGGCTTTCTTTCCATCTGTAGCCACTGCTCGGATGTTCTAAGCAATGTAGGATCGAGAAGAACTTTGCACTGATTTCCAGTAAGCTCCTTAACAATATTTTGGCCCGCATATTCCCGTACAGAAATACATTTCAATCCATTTAAGTATGTTCTGAACGCACTCCGCATCTTATCAGGGATTTTTTCGACCCCGAAACTGGCTGCGTATGCAATTCTTTTATCTTGTTTTGCAAATGTCAAGAAGTTAAAATCAAAATTAAATGTAAAGTACGGATTCCATATTTGATCGCTACCTGCAATAAACAAGTCATAATACTCATCTAAATCAGAAGGGATGTGTGACAACGTAGAAGCAAATTGTGAAAATGTTAAATATCTCGAATCAAATTTTGAAAATTCATGCTTCTTTTTCAATACAGCAATACGCCAGCGCAAGTTTTTATGCAATACGCCTGCAATAATCTGTTTAATTACAAAAGACTTTTTGCGTCTGTACTCGTAATTTATTAAATTCGGTGCTGTATCGACCTGAACGCCCAACTCTTTCAGTTCTTCCTGTAAGGCAAAATTCTGTAATTTATTTCCAAAGTTTTCAAGTTCTGTAATTGTAACGATACACACATTCACAACAACTTCACCACTCGTCTATACATTTTCTTTAGAAGTTCCATAGTGATAGATAGCAACTGTCCAAAAACTGCTTCTCCTTGTTTTCCACTCAAGAACATTTCTTTCCAATAAAAACGATCAAATTTAGTATACCTATTGAGCTGCCACGGCTTAACTCTTCCGGTATAATGCAATATTACGACATCCTCAATTTCATCATTTGATTGTGTCGAATTATCATATATGTGCAACTGAAAATTATATTTTTTCCAATCTGCATATTTGACATTATGCGCATACATTACATTCAATAAATCTTGATCCGGATACTTTATCCTGTCTTTATACTTTTTGACAGTATGTAAAAATAGCATCTATCGATGTGTCTTTTCTAAGCTCATCTAAATTCATTAAAAGAACACCAGAATTAAAGTATTTCTGTTCTAAATTTAAACCTAATTTCAATTTTATCTCGTCCACATTAAATTTCCCATTCAGCCCATCCTCACAAACCACATAATAGCTATCTTCAAAACATTGATTATAAAATATAGACAAATCCCGAAGAACAACAATATCAGCGTCCATCCACAACGCTCTTGACAAATCATTCGGTAACACGAACTGTGCAATCAAGCGGTAATACATTTCCACACTAAACTGAGAAGAAACCGTCGGCATATCATCGAACATCTCATCCATATCTAACACATATAGAGACGCATGACACTTCTTCTCAAGGAATAGTGAAAAAACTTGGCACACTGCTTTCGACTCAGATTACGATTTAACAAATACACACATACATCTTCCTGCGTATGACGACACAGAGAAAACAACATCACTTTTGCGTGATTCACGTATGCATCATTCACAGATATCACAATATTCACTCACAAACAGCTCCATTTCATTAATTCACTAAAAGAAACCTACCTTCATATACCAAACACATAATGTCTGTATTGGACGGCGAAGGGCATTTCTAATTCACCTATATTTGAACACAAACACCAATATTGGTGTAGAGCAAAATACTGGTCCACCACAGCATCACCACAACATATCAAACTTTATACAATACATTTCGCCACATATTTTTTTGAAGCCGATTACCGTAGTTGGCTCCTTTTGTCAATGTAACAATCGCTATTTTCATTACTATTTTCTCAGTCTAAAAATCAAGTCTTACAAATTTTTCGCCTGATCCACGTAGGGTTTGATTTTGTGGCTTGCTTGAATATCGCTGACAATAATGCCCGAATCTGTGGCAGACACTACAACATTTTCAAGGCCCAAGACGATGATCGGCTTTTCCGTTTCATTAATAACAAATACATTCTCCGGGCGATCGGAAACTGCTTTGCCGACAAAATGTGTATCCATAGTCGCGGTCAGTGCATCCCAGGTTCCTATATCGCTCCACGCACCATTGTACCGCTTGACCAAAATGTCTTTTTCGTGTTCTACGACTGCATAATCAAAAGAAATTCTTTCAAGAGTATGATACTTTTGAAACAAATCATAATAATCCGAAAAATCAATCAGTTCATGCGCTCGTTTCAATATATAACTAAGCTTAAACACAAAAACGCCGGCGTTCCACAAAGCGCCATTGTCTATATAGCGTTGGGCGTTCTTTTTATCCGGCTTTTCCTTAAAAGACGCCACAAGCGAGATATCATTTTCTGCCTTTGGCACAATGTAGCCGTACTTCTCCAACGGCGCAGTTGGTGTAATGCCCAACAGCATTAAATGCTCCTGAACAGAAGAAATATAAGCACAGGCATCACGGATCGTCGCAAAAAAAGAATCGTCTGCAAAAGGATCCACCGGGCAAAAACGCTACCGTCTCTTCCGGATCGATCTGCAACACATCGACCAAATAGGAAGAAGCTAACACAATCGCTGGAAAAGTGTCTTTCTTGTCTGGTTCAATTGAAATTTTGATTGCCTCTCCAAGTTGGCGGTGAATTTCTGCCGCCTGATCCGCAGATGTGGCTACTGTTACAACCGCACTTGGATCTACACGATGTATCTGGGCAAACACCCGCTGCAGCATAGATTCTGTCCTTCCATCGTCCGTTTTTAAAATTTTCAAAAACTGCTTGGAATTCTCAGGCGTAGAAAGCGGCCACAAGCGATTGCCCGAACCGCCGGAAAGAAGCACAATATTCATCTTATCTCTCCCTGTCAACTCAGCTTATCTCTTTGAAATAAGCATTCATCGTTTTTATGTACCGGCTGTTTCTACCGGTGTTGTTGGTACTGCACAAGGATATTTGTTGGCTCCCATTTACATCCACAGCTTCATTATAAGAATTCGGCACCCAAAACACCTTTACGTCACCCAGCAATTCCATATATTTCAGCCATATATCATCAGCGCACAAACAAAGCTCTTGAATTTTCTCTGTATCAAATGTTTCCGGCGGCAGTGCGTGCGGCGGATACAAAACGCCGCCTACACCGGTCGCGCAATAATCATCGTTCGGTTTTCGCAAGAGATGGCGTTCAAAATACCAATCCTCATACGGCCGTATGGCTCCGTCCGTCGTATAATCCATCTGGTGCACACGGCGTGCACAAATGGCCTTAGGAAACACTTTATGCCAAAACAGAAGACTGGACACCGTGTCCTTACGGTAAATTGAATCGTCATCTACTGTGATCACCACAGCGTCCGGGTACTTTTTGCATAGCGTAGTAATACTTGTTATGCGGTTTCAGCCCAATGGAATCAAACACAAACTCCACTCCTGCATCGGCCAATTCCGTATGCGAGTTGGCATAGGCCCTGCACACCGGATCGTCGTCCAACACGATCATTAAATGGTCCGGTTTTATACGCTGTCTGAAAATGCTTTTCAACGGCAGATCCAGAGTTGCTAAACGCGGACCAAAACTAGTCAAAGAAACCACTACTTGTTCCTTTCGCGGCTTTTGATTCAAACGATAAGCGACCTGTTGATTTTGGACCTTCTCAACCAACACTCTGTCTTGCACGCGCTTTTGTAATTTGTACAGCTTGTCCACAAGGCGCTGTATTAAATTCTTCTTCATTTTCTCCTCCGTTTATTTTTAATACAAAGATAGGCAACATAGAGGTGTGGAGTAAAACGCAACAACACTATCTGTAATTTATTCCGCTTAGAAATACTTGACAAATGCAAAAACTGGCGACGATTTTGTTTGACCATCCGAATAACTTGCCAAATCACTGAAGTGTTATTGATCTTTGCATGTTCGTTAATAGCACCCATCCAAAAATAAAATGCCCATTTTAACGCATAAGGGAGGACGGATTCTGAACACTCAGATAAAAAAGTCAGTGGCAGATTAATTGAAGACAAACGATAATTCTGGTTTCGTGTATTTGAAACTGAACTTATGCGTTGAATATAACGATATCCCGCATATGAAATCAGTGATACATGTTCACTGTTTTTCAAATACAAAAAATTAAAACTTGTATCTTCTGCCTCTATCAGCTGTAAATCAAGTCGCAAGCAATAATTATTAATCATCGACTTGCAATACAATTTGTTCCAACAGTAACCTTCAAAAGCATTTGCAGTGCTATCGAACATATAACACATTGCCTGCTCTGCCGAAACACAAACGCTCTCCGGAAAAGTAACTGCATCTTGGTTATAGTAATACCCGCAAACTGCCATGTCACTGGAATCTTTTTGTATCGCCTGCAATAACTGTGCATACATATCCGGCTCAATATAATCATCACCGTCTACGAAGCCAATATATGCCCCATTGGCAGCATCTAGGCCGGCATTACGCGCAGAAGAAACTCCGCCATTCTTTTTATGTACAACTTGAACACGATCGTCTTTCTCCGCCCACGCATCGCACATTGCCGGGCTGTTATCCGGTGATCCGTCATCCACTAAAATAATTTCCAAGTTTTTGTATGTTTGATCCACAATGCTCTGTACGCACCGGTTCAAATATTGTTCCACTTTGTAAATGGGAACAATCACGCTAATCAGCGGCTGCTTTTCACTCATCATTCTATCAATCCCTAAAGAACAAGTCTCTGGTGTACACCTTATCTTGTACATCTGCTAATTCGGAGTTGTAACGATTTGCCACAATCACATCACTTTGCGACTTAAAAGACTCCAGATTCGCAATCACTTTGCATTGCTGAAATTCCGTATCCATTAGTGTTGGTTCATAAACAACGACCTGAACACCTTGCGCCTGAATTCGACGCATCACGCCCTGAATCGATGACTGTCGAAAGTTATCACTGTTTGCTTTCATCGTTAATCTGTAGATACCCACAACTTGCGGGTGTCTGTCCAAAATCTGACGAGCAATAAAGTCCTTGCGCGTTGCATTGGCATCTACAATAGCACCGATCAGATTGTTCGGCACATTCGCAAAATTCGCGCGCAATTGTTTGGTATCTTTGGGCAGACAATATCCGCCGTAGCCAAAGGAAGGATTGTTGTAATGGTCACCGATTCGCGGATCCAGACATACACCTTTAATGATTTGCTTTGTATTTAATCCACGCACCTCGGCGTATGTGTCCAATTCATTGAAGTATGCCACACGCAAGGCCAAATAAGTATTTGCGAATAACTTAACCGCCTCAGCCTCTGTAGGATTAGTCAACAGCACTGGTGTTTCTTTATCCAGTGCACCTTCCAATAGCAAATCCGCAAAGGCCTCTGCCTGTAAACGCTGCGCATCCGTACTACCCACAATGATTCGAGAGGGGTGCAAATTGTCATAAAGCGCCCGACCCTCTCTCAAAAACTCCGGCGAAAACAATATGTTTTCCGTTGCGTATTTTTTGCGCATAGACATTGTAAACCCTACTGGCACCGTCGATTTGATCACCATGGTGGCTTTTGCATTCACTTTTTTACCAATTGAATAACAGATTCTACCGAACTGGTATCGAAATGATTTAGTACCGGATCATAATTGGTCGGTGTTGAAATAATAACGAACTCGGCATCTTTATAGGCTTCTTGAGCATTCCTGGTTGCAATTAAATTCAAATGTTTCTCTTTCAAAAAGCGTTCAATTTCCGCATCTTGAATCGGAGAAACGCCCCCTGATTGATCTTGTCTACTTTTTTTTGTAGCACATCAACGGCAGCCACTTGATGACGTTGCGCCAATAATACAGATAAGGATAATCCAACATATCCGGTACCGGCTACAGCAATTTTCATAATTTCACTTCCTGGTCATTCGAATAAACAATTTTGGAGACAGCCACAAGATCAGCATTTTCGCTTTATCACGATTGGCATATTGTATTGCCGTCTTCTTCTGCAACATTTGTTTTTTATATTTCAAAATGTTGGAACGCACTTCATCAAAACGTTCCATAAACATATTGCTTGCAATCATACCACTAAGCACCGCAAAATTGGCGTTCAAATAGCCTTGAATGGCATATGGGTATAATGCCGGATTATTCTTTTCCGCATTCAAAATAATATCTCTGGCCTTGATTGCATCAAATGAACCACTCTTAAATTTAGAATTCGTAGTACTGGTTGAGCGATTTCTATAAAAAATATAACTGCTCATTACTGATTGCGATCATATTTGCACGCTTAAAGGCAAAATAGTTATATGGCAAGTCTCGCGAACAATGAAGCGGTGGCATTTCCAAGCCGGAGACCACAGAAGCCTTATACAATTTGTTCCACAAAACGCCAAAAGCATAGTCGCCAATACAAACTTGTGGCAAAACGGCTTGCGCTTTCATTTTTTCGACTGTCACAGGCACGTTCGTTAACGCATCAGCCTCTACCTCCACATCGCTCTCGTAATAAGACGACATAGAAATATCCACATCCTGTTGCAATGCGTTCTGCAATAAATGCGCATACATATCCGGAAAGCAATAATCATCTCCGTCTACAAAACCAATATATGTACCTTTAGCCTGGGATAACGCCGTATTACGCGCTATAGCAACGCCTTCATTCGCCTTATGAATCACGCGAATACGGCTGTCTTTCGCCGCCCAAGCGTCGCACATGGCCGGGCTGTTATCCGGCGAGCCGTCGTCTACTAAAATGATTTCTAAATTCTTGTAGGTCTGGTTCACAATGCTTTGCACGCACCGATCCAGGTACTGCTCCACTTTGTAAACCGGTACAATAACGCTAATCAATTGATTCATCTTTACTAATAGCCTCGTACTTTTCTTCGAAATAAAATAGACCATTTATAAAGAGTTGGAGAAACTGCAAGCAACAGCGTTCCAAATCTTTGTTTTTGTGAGAATATGCCTGCATATTTCTTGTCAAAAATCAATTTTAGATTATGTAGAATTTCGTGTCTTAATCGTGCAAACTGATCCATACACTTTTGATTACGAATCATGCTATTGATCAAAAAGTAATCGTTTTGAATTTTACACCCCATCATGTAGCCATAAATTTCATCGTTTGAATCGATCGATGACAACATGGTAGAGTAAGCAGTTTCACAATCACGCACCATCTGTGGCTTGAGTTCTCCGGAAATGGCACTATTTCCGTCTCGAAAATAATAGTAGTAACGACAATCAGGAAGCGCAATTCTCTTACAATTTTTGTACAAAAAATGTGTTTAACATAATATCTTCGCTCATCACCAAATGACTTGGCAAATCACGTAACCCGATCAAACAAATCCGATCTGTATAACTTTCCCCACAAAGACCACGAATTATTGGGGAAGTTGTTTCTAACGATCTCCAAGAAGGAATACATTCTAACATTTCCATCCGAACAAGTTCTGCAAGGCACATGATCGTCACAAACGACTTCAGCACAACAGCCAGCAACATCAGCTGTTGATTCCTTTTTGTAAGCGATACAGTGCTAAAATCATGTCCCTTGCAATCCAATCATCAGAGTCAACGAATGTGAAAAACGCACCCTTTGCTATGTTTATTCCAGCATTACGTGCAGTAGACACACCGCCGTTTTCTTTATGAAGCACCTGCACACGGCCGTCTTTCGCCGCCCATGCGTCGCACATGGCCGGGCAATGATCCGGTGAGCCGTCGTCCACTAAGATGATTTCCAAATTCTCATAGGTCTGGTTCACAATGCTTTGCACGCAGCGGTCCAAATATGGCTCCACTTTGTAAACTGGTACAATAACACTGATCAACGGTTGTTCGCTCATAATTTATACCTCAATAACCTTGTATAAAGATCCAGCAACTGCACCTTTCCATGCTCCAGGCACAACTTAACTACACGGGTATGCAACGGTAAGGATGATGTACGCACACTTAATAACGCTGCTTTCACCGCTGCATCGCCACTAAAGCGTTTGAGTACGGCTTTGCTGTCCACAGTCGATTTATCATTCCACGGACTAGCCTCATTGCGCACAACACCATTCAGTGAAAATAAGAGATAATAGGCCAGTTGCGGCATAAGGATCTCTTTATATGGGCTTTCCTCAAATACCGATTTTAAAATTTGATACGGTATCAGTGCGTAATCCGGCATTTTTGGATCATACACATTGGTCATAGACTGGGCATTGTTGCGATAATGGTACAAACAGCCATCCACATACGCCAGGCTATCAGCCGCCAGCAGACAGGGATAAGTAAACGCGGCGTCCTCACCGATCTTCACCTTCGGTGTGACCGGGTACAGGCACTGCTCCAGCAGCTCCTTTTTAAACACCTTGGACCAACAGCAGGGGTTGATACCAAAGGAATAATAGGGCGCATGGTACAGCATAGTAGGATAGATCTCCTGCGCCAACTGCGCTTTCGTATAATACGCCCGCTGCAAATGCTGGGTACTTGGCTCGTTATGGTCTGCAAAGGCATAATAGAACTCGCAAAGAGCCATATCCGGCGCATATCGGTCAATCGCCGCCGCAAAGCGGGCATACATATCTGGCTCGATCCAATCGTCGCCGTCTACAAAGCCCACATAATCCCCTTTGGCCACCCGCAGACCGGCCTGCCGCGCGGACATCAAGCCGCCATTGGGCTTATGCACCACCTGCACCCGCGCGTCCTTGCGGGCATAGGCATCACAAATGGCCGGGCAGTTGTCCGGTGAGCCGTCATCCACCAGCACAATATCCAAGTCCGTGTAAGTCTGGGCCAAAACACTGTCCACGCACTGCCGAAGATAGGCTTCCACCTTATATATGGGAACAATTACGCTAATGGTCATAAACGCTCCTTAAAAATGCATCCAAATCAATGAACTTCCTACGCAAGCATACCAAAAATGCACGCAGATATAAGCAAAGTAGACAAGCAGCATGACGCCTTGGGTACGCACGCGCAGCACCATTTTCTTCTCACCGGTGTAAATAAAATTAGGTGGTTGTTTCTTCACAAAATCCGCTTGCTTTTGCATACCCACCATAAAGAGCACAGCGCCCATGATCGGCAGGATCCACCGGGCAAAGCGCAAAAAGATCAGGGAACTAAACAGGCAGCCGATCATGAAAAACGCAGTGGTGGAGCAGTAGCGATAAAAGCGATAGATGGGATCTGTCTCTTTATCCCGCACAAAATAGACAGAGAAGTACCAAATGACAAGCAGCACAATTACTAAGGTGACGATATTAACCAAAAAGCCTGTACTTGTATTTAGTCGTACTGCTTCTGTATTATTTTCAGACTTTTCAGCAATAGAAAGTATGAATTCATTGTCTGATTTTTCAGCAATAAATTGGATAAACGCACCACCAACAGCCAGTCCCAAGATCATAACCACATTGATAAACTTGCTGTTAAACTTCATGGTCAATAAGGTCAGCAACACCAACGCCACCGGCAAAATCGGCGAGGAATGGAGCAGACACGCCGCCACATAACCAAACAGGCACAAGATAATATTACGCTTTTCTACCAAATGATAGTAAGCGCAGGCGATCACAACGGCAAAGGCCAGTCCGTTACGTATACCGGACGCTGTATCATAAAACCAGTAGGTGGACAGGAAAAACAGTGTACCCAGCAGCACATAGCCTTTGCTCACCTGATAACGCTGGGCTGCTTTTTGTACATCACCAGGAACATTAAGGCATAAACGATAAACATGGTCATCGCAGCCAAATAGCGGTTGTTGGGAAAAAAGCTGAGAAAATAGAAATAGTAACGCATGGTTACAAAAGTTTGCCAATCGTACCAATTGCGCTCGATGATATAATCCAACCCGGCCTTTCCCTGCTCTCGCATAATATCCAGCATACCGTAATAGCGATACAGATCGTCCGTTTCATCCGGCACAATGTGATAGGCCAAAACCGTCATGGCCACCACAACCGCAACAAACGGGATCCATATATTCTCTTGGCAAAATCAAAAGCAGCAGCGCATAGCCTGCAACAATGATCACAAACCATGTAAGTGCAGATAATCCTAACATGCAATCCTCTTTTATATTTCTTTATTTACGCAAATAAATTTGCTCCAATTTTTTGCAAACCCGGGCAATATCAAAGTCCTCGACCACCCGATCGCGGGAAATGGTGTGGCGATCGATACGCAACGCCGTTTCAATTTTTTTTACCCATTCTTCCGGCTGCGCCTCAATAGAGGCAAACTGCAACGCCTCGGTGAGCTTCACTGTAGGCGTAATGGTATCTGACACCACACAGGGCAGCTGCGCCGCCTGGGCTTCAACCAGTGTCAGTGGGAAGCCCTCGTGAATAGACGGGAACACAAAGCAGTCCATGGCCATCAAAAGTTGCGGAACATCGTTACGAAAGCCAAGAATATGTGCGCATTTTGATAATTGAAGTTGCTCAATTCTCCTTTCGAGCTGCTGACGATCCTGACCATCGCCAACTAAGATCAGCGCACTGTTTTCATAGCGCCTGTGAAACGAATGGAAAACATCCAATAAGAACATTTGATTTTTGACATCGTGCAACTGTCCGCAGTGACCAAGCACAATTTTATGATTCAAGCCCAAAGAAGCCCGCACATTTTGACGAACTGTTTCATTCAGGTAATACTGCTTCGTTACAATTCCATTATTCAGAACTGTACCTTTACGACGAAATCCTCGGCGACCTGCCAGATACTCCCCTGCTGCCTGACTGCAGCCAATAATATCCGTTGACACAAAAGAAACAAATCCACGCATAACCACATGATAAAGACTTTTTACGAAACGAATTACCGGATTTCTGATTTTTTCGCATTGGCTGTGAAAAATGCGCGTGCGCTACGCGTTTTTCTACGCCGCATCTCTTGGCTGCGAATAGTGCAATGCCGCTATAAAACAGTAAGTGACAGTGTACGATATCGAAAGGTTCTTTCTTTAACAAGCGCTTATAGAGAAAGTAGCTTTTTATATAGGAGCACGCCGTATCCGGCTGATGCAATATTCGCACGCCGGACTGTGCCACCTGAGACTCCATTGGGCCTATTTCATCATGCCGCAGGCAATATACACACTCAAATTTATCGGGATCTAAGTGCTGTTGCAAACGAACGGCAACCAAGTCTGAGCCTCCATATTGCAGCGGATCATTTATTATCAATACTTTTTTTCGCTTTTGCTTGTCCATCTGTTCCAAACTCATTTTATCTTATTTCGCACGCGTTTCCAAAATCCACCGACCAAATTCAGGATATGCAGTTCCGGTGGCGTTTTCAAATCGATCACTTCTACATGGTTTAACCGATTATAGGTATGTATTCCTTGATATGCAACGCCTGTATTTGTCTTAATTTCTACAGGCTGCAGTCTCTTTACACAATGCTCCAAATACTCGTTAGGATCAATCTTATCCATGGCATTCAAACACAAGGCGCAGCCATATCCATCGAACAGTCCTGGGATGGGCGATACCAAACACCGTCTTGCTCAAAGCATTTACCGGCACCGCGTGCTGAAGATAAATCGCGCTTTACCGGATTCCTTGGGCACGGCACCCATTCTCCGTTAACACAATGAAAAAGATCCAGCCGATCAAACAAAAGTTCGTCATCCACTGTCGTGGAAAAACAATATTGCTCTTGATTATGGGAAAAGAAGGTACTGTCCACTAAGCGTTCGTGCATAAGTACTTTTTCCTTTTCCCAATGATTCGGAAAAAGATAAACATTTGAACCGATAAAGCTCGCCAGACATGTTTGACTCAGGCACAATATAAAGATTGCCATCAGCTTCATAGATAAAAAAGGGTAAGACAAATGCGATGTTGATTCACAAATAATATGAATGTCCCCGGCTGTGTGTTCCGTAATTTGTCTGTATCCCAGCACGCCTTTTCGTTTCAATCGATCATATGCCTCAAAAAAAGACAAAATAATGATCATCTTTTTGAAATAAGAAAGGATCTGCACACCAGTACCTTTTGCTATTTGGCAACACAACAAACGGCGTACTTAAATCGGTCATTATACTGTCATTGTTCTTATTGAAGCGAACGGCGCAACACCACTCTGAAACACTTAGTTTCCTCATTCGTAAAACTTTCCTTTTGTACTGTGATTAGATATGCGTTCGATCATAATAAATGCGACCCAGAATCGTAAATAGCGGAAGACCAAAAGCAGATGAAGCAAGCCGAACAATACGCAGATCTCGCCAATAACCATACTTCAAAATCGAGCGATGCTTGCGCATAAGTTCCAGTGACTCCTTGCGATCTTTTCCATGAAGCCTCCCTGTAATCACAAACCCTGTTGAGTATATAAAAGCTAAATAATTCAAATAGTCTTTACGCAATTGATCATTGCTTTCGCAGGATAGAATCGGAACCCACTTGTTAAGTGTATAATCAATACCCTGAATCATTTTTATACTTCCAGAATGTGTAATGGAGCCTCTCTCTGCAACCGGTATGTATAAAATGGTTCGTCCATTGCAAAACACCTTTTTGCAATGCACAAAAACATTCAATACAAAATCATGATCTTCCGACTGTATTCCGCAGTGAAACCGAATTTTATGCTCCTCAATAAGATGTCTGCTTACAGCTGAAATGGTCGCACCACCAGGCAATTTCTTTTGGGAGAAGAGATAATGCAAAATATCCGTACGATTTTGGCCCTCATTGATCAATGACAAATTATAACCTGACCTAGAAATGCGCATTTCGCCGGTTTTCATATTCCAGTCCGTACAACCAAATAGAATCACATCCGCGCTGCTTTTGTCAATATTTGCAGAGAGCATCTCAAACATATCGCTACGATTGTAAAAATCGTCGCCATCTAACAGAAGCACATATTCGCCTTTTGCCCGGTCAAGCCCCGCATTTCTCGCATTTGATAATCCGCCGTTTGGCTTGTGAACCACGCGAATACGCGCATCTTCCTTGGCATACCCGTCGCACATTTGGGGACAGGCATCCGGCGATCCGTCGTCCACTAAAATCAATTCCCAATCCGTATAGGTTTGGTTCTTCACACTTTGCACACAATCATCCAAGTAATCTGCCACTTTGTAAATCGGAACGATAATTGAAAACCTCAAACGCTCACTCCTTATAAATTTTCTCCAGTTGTATCGCGCAGTCGCGTATATTCCATCCACCGGCAATCAGCGCCGCCGTGGGACTTCGGCGTGGCGGTAGCGGCTGCAAGGCAGCCCCTGCCCATTCTTCCGGCGACTGGTGCAAAGACAGGGTCTTCACCAGCGGGGTGCAAGCCACTTCCCGGGTGACTGCGTCAGACAGCAACACCGGCAACCCGGCAGCCTGGGCCTCTACCACAGACATTGGCAGACCCTCACTGATAGAGGGAAACACAAATAGATCCATTGCCTGTAAATAAGCAGAGATTTGGCTCTGGGGACCCAGGAACAAAACGCTATCCACAATGTTCAGTTCCTTTGCAAGCGCTGTTAACCGGTCCGTCGGCACCGCGCCGATCAACAAAAGTTTGGCGTTTGATCGCAGCTTATGTATCTCTGCAAAAACAGAAAATAAGAACTCGTGATTTTTCTGCGGAATATCGGTCTTGCCGATATGACCCACCACAAATGCGTCGTCTAAATGCAACTGCCAACGCATATGCTCCCGAACGGCAGGGTCAAATTGCAGCGCCTGGCAGTCCACTGCGTTACGCAGCTCCGTAAAAGGCTTTTGTCCGTACCACAGCTGACCGGAGGCCCGACTGCACGCCAATTTCTTAGGGATACAATACTTAGCATACTGCGACAACAAACGGTTGGCAAAAGTGCTACCGATCAGCGTGTACACCGTGGTATGGCTATGCACAACGATATTGCGCAAACCGGCCATTTTTTGCCACCGGCATGCAAATACCGCAAAATGTGGGCCGTGAATATGCATTGCCTGCCAAGTTCCCTTTATGCTCCAAGAAAAAAGCACGCATCTTTTTGGTAGGCAAAACATCTTTCGGTTTTGGAAAGTCCATTTTATAAGCATGACCACCCAGAGCTTCGATCTCCGCCCTGCGGTCTGCCTGCGTGTCTAAAAAAGTACAGGTAATCAAACTGAACATCCGCAGACATGGCGCGCTGATAGTTCATGATCATACTCATCGCACCGTTTGAAATACTCATATCCGGTATCACCTGTAACACACGCATAAATGCCAACCTCACAAAAGTTCTAACGCTTGATAAATTTCAATCATACGGTGCAGCACCGGCTCCACCGCATAGTCCTGGGCCAGTGTGCGCCCGGCAACGCCAAAGGCCGCCGTTTGTTCCGGATCGGTATAAAGAGACCAGATCCGATCCGCCATCGCCCGGCTGTCATTCAATGGCACCAAGTAGCCGCTCTCACCGTCCTGCACCAGGTCCCGATTGCCACGCACATCGGTGGCTACCACCGGATTGCCCAGCGCCATGGCCTCCACCAAGTTGATGGGCAGACCCTCCTGCCGACTGGAGGACACGGACACATCGCTAAGCCCCTACCAACTGACGAATATCCCGCCGGTAGCCCAGCGCCTCCACATGATCTGCCACGCCGATAGATTTGGCATAGTCCAAAAACGGCCTGGCTTCCACATCGGAGCCGGGCAGCAGCAAGCGAAAATGCTTGTCCTTTTCCAGCAGCAATTTTAATGTGTCAAACAACATATTTTGATTTTTCCGGGCGGAAAAATCTGCCGGGTATATTAGAATAAAATCGTCCGGGCTGTACCCATACGCCCGGCGCAGAGCCAACTTTTGCTCCCGGGTCACCGGCTGAAAATCGCTAAGATCCACACCCACGCCGTTGACCAGTTCCAGGCGCCCGGCAGCAAACTGCCGCGCCTTAGCGGTATTATAATCCTCGCTGTTAATGGTGATCAGGCAGTCCGTATCTTTCGCCAGTGCCTTCTCCACCGGGTAAAACAGCAGCCAGTTTTTCCTGGCAGCGCCGTTATAGAAGTGAAAGCCGTGGGCGGTATAGATCACCTTGGTGCCCCGCTTGCGGGCATCCCGCGCAGCCAGCCGAGTCACCACAGCCCCCATAGGCGTGTGGCAATGAATGGCGTCGTACCGACCCTCGTCAATGATCTTTTTCAGCACCTGATAGGCTTTCAGATTATCTACACTGTACGGACTACGGCTAAAGGGCACTTCATAAGTGCGGGCAATGCCACTCAGATCCAAACCGGGTTTGTCGGCGGAATTGTCCTTGAACGCCGCTTCAACCCGGCAGCCCCGGCGTACCAGTTCCCGAATAAAAGGCATGTGAAATTGGCCGATATGGCTACGCACAGTAGCAACAAACAGTACCTTCATTGTGCAAATGACTCCAAATTCTTGCAGAATAGGCGAAACAGCCGCTCGCCGTTGTGCTCGCCCACAAAGGAATTGTGGGGAGTCAATATCACCTGCTCCATATCCCACAAGGGACTGCTCCGGGGCAAGGGTTCTTCTTCAAATACATCCAGCACCGCGCCGGACAGCTGCCCGCTTTGCAGTGCTTCCACCAGCGCCTGCTGATCTGTCACCTTGCCGCGAGCCACATTCACAAACACAGCGCCGGGTTTGATCTTTGCTAGCCGCACGCTGTCAAACAGGCCGGCAGTCTCCGCCGTCAGGGGCATAGCGCAACTCACCAAGTCCGCTAAAGGCAGCAGATCGTCCAACCGGCAGGTGGGCTGGGTTTGGTCAAACTCTGCCGCCGGGTGGCCGGAACGATTAATTCCCACCGTCTGTACATCAAAGGCCCGCAGCCGCCGAGCAATGGCGCTGCCCACGCTGCCGGTTTATGCCGATAATACAAGCGGTCTTGCCGCTAAGTTCCCGCAGACCCCGGTGTTTCTCCCCCACCGATGCGCTGCTTGATTTTCTGCAAAAAACTTGCTCTCTTTATATAGCTGCAAAATACCGCCCAGCACGAACTCCGCCATAGGCGCACTGTAAACGCCGCCAGCGTTATACACGGTAATGCCATGTGCCTTGCAATAGTCCAGCGGCACCCGATCCAGCCCGGCGGAAGTCACCTGAATACACTTAAGCGCCGGGAAGCGTTCAATCGGCGTAGTTAAAAACAAGCCGCCGCAAATCACTGCTTCAAATCGTTGGGTATCCATATTCACCGCCTGCCGTTCGTCCGGCCAAAAAGTGACGGCATACCCCATCTGCTCCAGCGCCTGCACCTGCTGCTCCCCCACACCGCCATGCGCCGGTGATCAATAGTTCTTTCATTCTGTTCCTCAAAACGGCAAAATAGAATTGATCGTAAAGATCACATTCAGCATAAATGCCCGGAAGTCAGTTTCTTTCATGTTGACAACACGAATATGCATATCGTACAATTCTTTGTTCAGGTACTTCTTCATATCCAGGTGGTGCTGATCACTGATACGCTTGTCCAGCGGTACACGAAACAACAGATCCAGGAACTTTCGATTGTTATAGATGATCGTCAACTCCGCATAGATCCGCATTTCGGAAATATTCAAGCCGCCCCAGCTACCCCAGGTCACTTCGTTATAGTGCATATCCGCAGGCGGATACATAGACGGTATTTTATCATACTCAAACGCTTGAATATACGCAGCAAAGACTTGATCCACCTTATGCGCTAAACTGCGATCAAAAATAAAGATCTTGTACAGGTTACGAAACAGCTTTGCGGACAATTTGGGGAAAGATTTTCGACCGTAATGCTTGTACCAGTAGGCGCGAATGGTCTCGGATGTCCAGGATTTGATCTCCACATCCGTGTCCAAATTCTGCATCAGATAAACGCGCTTTCTGTACTCATTGTCCCGACCCTTGGCCACATAGCCGTTGTTGTGGTCAATGATCTGCACGATCTCATCATAATCTTCCAGCCCATCTGCGCTGTCCGGGATGGTGTACAACTTCCACGGCACCTGGAATCTTTCGGCGATCTTTTGCGCCGCGTCCGCGTCGATGGTTTCCTTTTCTGCCGAGATAAAACTAAACGCGCCGATCCGGTCATAAAGGCCGTTGGCAGCGGCAAAGGTAGTATTGCTGTCAATTCCCCCGGAAAGGGAAATGCTGGGCTTGTCCCACTTTTGTACCACCAACTGCATATTTTTCTTCAGTATATCCGCTGCCCGGTGAATCACCTGATCGTAATCCGCTTGGTCTTTACACACCGATATATTTCGTAATGGATAAAAACGGCGATGCGTCACCTTTTGGTTCGTATAAGTATATTCTATATCCGGCACAATCCGCTTTACCTGCGCAAACGGTGTTAAATCCGCCGGCAAATACGGTCCCCATCACCCGGTAATACCACTTATACCGAGTCAGTTCTTTAACAAACGGATCCATCCGCAACCGGCAAAGGTCACCGATCAGCTGGGGGTGAGACGAAAGGTAAAAATGATCCTGCAAAACGCCGAAACACCCGGACTGCATACCAGAGGGATCGATCTGGAAACGCAAAACACCGTCGATCACCGCACCGAATACATAAAGCCCGGTGATCCCGTCCACCACATCTTGATAATCGCCGGTGGCTGTATAAACCTCCGCCAAATGGGACAAGATCTTATCCTCTTCATAGTTCATGGAAAACGGATCATAGGCATGACCCAGCAAGAAAAATGTATTGCCATTCACCGTAATGTGGTGCACATATTGCCACTTGTGCGTGTACGCGTACAAGGAATCCGTTATTTGTTGCTGTTTCCAATTTCCATAGAACGGAAACGCCTGTAAATCCAAATCATCCCGATCTGTTAGCAAAAAACCACGCACAAACAGATATTCCTGCAAATGACCATGGTTATCTAGCATCTGTTTTATTTCATTCTCCATAGATTTTTCCCTTTCAAAAAAGCAACCTCTCCATACTGCAAAATTATTTCATCACCGTTTCCTGCGTCTGGGCGTCATCCCGGGCCAAGGTCTCGCCGGTGTTCACATTGTCCTCATTCTTCAGCACCTTAAAGGCGGTGACAAAGAGAATACGCACATCCAGCGCCAGACTCATGTGGTCCACATACCAGCAATTCAGCTCAATTCGATGGTGCCTACTCCACATCCTTACGACCGTGCACCTGCGCCCAGCCGGTAATGCCCGGGCGCACATCAAACATATTAACTGCGCCGATGTATAATCCGACAGCGGCCAAGGATGATAGGTCAGCGGCGGGCGAGGGCCGATAAAACTCATATCGCCCTTTAGAATATTCACCAGCTGGGGCAACTCGTCAATGCTGGTGGCTCGCAGCAGCTTGCCTACTCGGGTCACACGCATATCGTCTGCGCCGCTGTACACGCCGGTGCCTGTGTGCTCCGCGCCTTGGCACATGGAGCGGAATTTATAAATCCAAAAGGTCTTGCCGTGCAGCCCTAAGCGCTGCTGCTTAAAGATGGCCGGGCCTTTGGAATCCAACTTCACCGCCAGTGCCGTGATCGCCAACAACGGCGAAAGAACGATCAGCGCCAGCAGCGCCGTAATAAAAAATCCAGCGCTCGTTTTACTCCTCGATACATCTACATGCCCTCAACAATTTGTTCTACACAGTCCTGCAGTTTCTTATGCTGCAAGGCAAAAAAATCATCCTCCGCCCGGCTCAGCTGTGCCTCATACTGCCGCAGCTCTGCCACACCGGAAGTAAAGATCCGTTTGATCTCCTCCAAATCGGTAATCTGCGCCGTGTTGCAAAAAGGCGCGGGACAGAATACTCATGGACGAACCCAGCCGGTAGTGCTCCGCTACAATATACGCTGCCGGCAATGTGCCGCCGCCCAAGCGACCGAATCCGCCGAAACCGAAAGGGATACCCGCCGCTTTGATCTTGGCGCACACCGCGTCCACCGTACCGTCCGCCAAAGGCTGAAACAAAAATTTTTTTTCCTTGGGAAATACACAGGTCATTCAACCCAATATGGATTTCGTCTACTCCGGGCAGTGCCACCACACGGTCAAGGCAATCCACCGCCGCCTGATTTTCCAGCAGCAGGAGTGTCTTGGCGCGACCGTCCACCCAGCGGATAAATTGCCGCACCTGTTCTACCGACTGCCACATAGGCAGCATGATCACATCCGCACCGGCGGCGACCACCCGGTCGATCTCATCTTTTTTGACCCCGGGTGTACCGGATTGACCCGTACCAGCAGCTCCGCCTGATCCAGCACCGGCCGCAACCGAGCCACATCTTCTACGGTGTGGTGGTTTTGCACCGTATCCATACCGCCTTGGCGCTGCGCCTTGCCGATGTATTCCATATCCACAAAAATACGATCCACTCCGGCCGCCTGCGCAATCCGCGCCACCGCCGGATTCTTGGTTATGTAAAACAGTTTAAGCATCGTTTTGCTCCTCCTTGTCGGAAAAGCAATAGTCCAAAAACGCAGAATACCCATTAAACAGGGGTTTTGTATGCAAATATCGCTCCATGGACGCTTCGTAATTTCGCATATTGCGCATTTGCGATTCAAAGGCAGGCACTTGCAGCGGCCCGCGTTCTTCAAACAACCAAAAGAACTCAGATAGAACAGACTTGTCAGGCGCACGGCCGTACACCGCTTGATACTCAGTCACCAGTTGTTTTGCTTCTGCCAACTGTGCCGCCGCTCGCTTAGCGCGGTACGCCTCTAATGTGCAGATGACCCTTGCCGGATTGCCTGCGATCACACAATCTGACGGAAATGTGCCGCCGGCCACCACGCTGCCCGCACCGACGATCACCCGATCACCAATAGTCGTTCCTTTCAAAATCAATGCGTTCATACCGATAAAGCAATCATCCCCGATGGTAACCTTACCTGCGCTACCGTAAATATCGCCGTACTTGGCTTTCAATACCGCCCAGTCATAGCCATGGGTCAAGATCTTCACACCGGCAGTTAACTGTACATTCCGACCGATCTCAATAAGCCAAGGCCGGGTGGTGTCGATCAAAATATCTGTTGTCCGGGCAAACACTTCTGTGCCCTCTCCGATACGCATACCGGTCTTGCGCAAATGAGCCAAATACGACGAAGTGCTGCGAAAGCTCCATAGTTTTTCAATACGGTTCCAGTACTGTTTAAACATCTTTTCACCACCGGGTCATTGCCGGCGACAACGCCGGATCATTATTATGCAAATTATATTATAATATAAATAAAGATATTCGTCAACACACGACGAAAAGATTGTCTGTTACCGAGCCAAACAGCATTGCACGGCAAGGCAATCCGTATGACCATGCTTCAGGCAAATGTGCTTTTCGATTCTCACAACGGAATGGCTCTGCTTCTATAACAAGCAACGTATTCAAACAAAAACAAAACTGACTCCGCTTGAAAAGCGAAATCAGTTTGCTGCTAAAAATCCATTTTTCTCATCAAGTAGGCTTTTTTGTATCGACTACACGATTGGAGGCCATACTGCCATTTCCGTCTTTTTCTTTTACTCATTTTCTGCATATTCCGGCAATTCCACCGGGTCGATTCGCCATATTTCATTGGCATATTCCTCGATGGTACGGTCTGCCGAAAAGACGCCGGCACTGCACATATTCAGCCAGCATTTGCGGGCGAAGGCCGTAGGTGACCGCAGATAATCGCCATTTACTTGCAGCTTGGCGTGCACATAGGACTGAAAGTCACCCAGCACAAAATATCGATCCGCCACGCCGTCTGCCTCCGGCTCTAAAAAGACTACGCTTCAAATCCGCAAAACAGCCGGTCCACTGTCGAACAATGTGCCGTCTGTCAATGCATCCAGGCACTGCCGCAGCAGCGGATCACTGCGATACAAAGCCTTTGGGTCATAGCCCCGGCGCAGAGCATCCAGGTCCTCTACCCGGGCACCGAAAATATAATTATTTTCTTCTCCGGCGGCTGCCACAATCTCCACATTGGCGCCGTCATAAGTGCCCAAAGTCACTGCGCCGTTCAGCATCAACTTCATATTTCCGGTCGCCGGAAGCCTCTGTACCGGCGGTGGAAATCTGCTCAGACACATCCGCAGCGGGAATGATCCGCTCTGCTGCCGTTACGCTGTAATCCGGCACAAACAGCACCTGTAAAAGTGGCGCTGCCTTAGGCGATCGTGCCACATAGTCCCCTACTGCGTGAATCAGCTTGATAATGGCCTTGGCACGCGCATAACCGGGCGCTGCCTTGGCGGCAAACAAAAAGGTGGTGGGCGCAAATTCTGTAATCTCCCCTCGCTCAATCTGAAAGGCCAATGCCAAAATACCCAGACAATGCAGCAACTGGCGCTTATACTCGTGCAGGCGCTTGATCTGCACATCCAGCATACGCGCCGGGTCATAATGCAGCCCCTGACCCTCCATCCAGCGGGCCAGGCGGCGTTTATTTTCTTTCTTGTTTTCACAAAAGGCCGCCAGCACCTCGCCATTGTCCGCATAGGGCTTTAGCTTCTCCAGTTGGAACAAGTTGGCGATCCAGTTTTTACTGCCCAACCGGTGGGTCAACAGCGCAGACAAAGACGGATTGCACAGCGCCAAGAACCGCCGCTGCGTAATACCGTTGGTGCGGTTCAAAATTTTATCCGGGTACAGCTGTGCCCAATCCCGCAGCACCCGACGGCGCAAAATCTCCGTGTGTAAAGCTGCCACGCCATTCACATAGCCACACACCCAGCAGGCCAGATCCGCCATATAAATGCGACCGTCCCGCAGCGGGCGCACCCGGTGCCACAGCCGCTCCTCTGCGCCCAGCGCCTGCATTTCGGCACAAAACAGATCGTCCAATTGGCACAGCAGGCGGGCGATCTCCGGCAATTCCGACGCCAAGAGCGCCAAATCCCAGCTTTCCATGGCCTCCGGCATCACCGTATGATTGGTGTAGCAAAACACCTCTTTTGCAACACCTAGCGCCGCCTCCAAGGTCATACCCTGCTTCAACAACAGACGAACCAGCTCCGGGATAGCCAGCACCGGGTGGGTGTCGTTTAGCTGGATCACCACCGCAGTCCCCAATTTCTCCGGCGCAGAGCCGGGCGTGCGCAAATACCGGCGCAGCAGATCTTGCAAGGACGCACTGCATAAAAAATACTGCTGCCGCAGCCGCAGCCGCTTGCCGTCCTCCTTCGTGTCATTTGGGTACAGTACACGGGTCAGGTTCTCTGCCGCCGTGCGACGTGTCACCGCCGCTGTATAATCCTGACGGTTAAAAGCGTCAAAATCAAACGGCTCTATGGGCACACTCTCCCACAGCCGCAAAGTAGAAATGTGCGCCGTACCGTAACCGGGGATCGGCAGGTCATAAGGCACTGCCTGCACAGCAAAATCTGCGAATTTCACCGTTACAGTATCTGCTCGGCAGCACACGCTCCAGGGGTCGCCGTATTGTAGGTTGTCCTCCACCGTCTCCACCTGAAAGCCGTCCTCGATCTGCTGGCGAAACAGTCCGCACCGATAGCGCAAGCCGTAGCCGTCCAGCGGTAAATTCAGCGTGGCGCCGCTGTCCAAAAAACAGGCCGCCAGCCGTCCCAAACCGCCGTTGCCCAAAGGCGTCCGGCACACAGTCCAGTTGGTCGAGCTGGCGGCCGCAGGCGGTAAGTGCCGCCTCCACCTCGCCGGTCAGGCCGGTGCAAAGCAGGTTATTGTACACCGCCTTGCCCAACAGATATTCCGCAGAAAAATAATACGCCCGCCGCCCGGCACAATGGGCCTGCAACGACCCTTGCCAAGCCGGTTGCAGCCGTGCCAAAACAGCCCGCGCCACCACTGCGTGCAGTTGTTCATCGGTCAATTCTGCCACCGGGAGTCGGTACAGACTGCGGGAGAGCAGTTCCAAATTCTCTTTCATATCTGACATATATTACTCCTTTCCGCCCGATCTGCGGCGCAAGTCTCGGTATATAGATGCGCCAAAATGCCCGGGGTTAGGGCGCCGGGGCGCATACGCCAGCTCCAGTTGTGGGCGCCCACCGTTGACGGCGTGTTGATGCGGGCACTGCTGCCCAGTCCCAGCAGATCCTGTACAGTCAAAATACAGGTGTTGGCCGGGCTTCGCAGAGCAGAAAGCATCATCTGTCTCGGTAACTGATTGGGATAACGCACGCCATAGGCGGCGCAAGCCCGGCGTATGTCTTGCCGCGGGGCGGTGGTGCACCAGCCAAGCAGCGTATCGTTATCATGGGTGCCGGTATAAATCACCGTATTGGGCTTGCAAACAGCACCACCGCCGCAGTCCCGGGAATCAAAGTCAAATTGCAGCACCTGCATACCGGGAAAGCCGCAATCTGAAAGCAGCGCCCGCACCGTATCGTCCAAAAAGCCCAGATCCTCCGCCAAAAGCGGCACATCCCCCAACGCCTGTTGGAGCGCCGAAAACAGCGACAAACCGGGCCCCGGCAGCCAGCAGCCGTCCCGGGCATTCTTTGCCCGGGCAGGCACAGAATAATAAGCGGCAAAGCCACGAAAATGGTCCAGCCGCAGCGCGTCAAACCAGTTCAAAGCGTGCCGCAGCCGCGCCACCCACCAGCGGTACTCTGTACGCGCGTGGGCGCTCCAGTTATATACCGGATTGCCCCACAGCTGACCGGTGGGCGAAAACGCGTCCGGCGGACACCCGGCCAGCCGAGACGGCGCGCCGGAGGGAGAGAGCATAAACAACGCCGGCGCCGCCCACACATCGGCGCTGCACGGCGCCACATAAATAGGCAGATCGCCGATCAGGTAAACACCCCGGGCATTGGCATAAGCCCGCAGCGCTCGCCACTGATGATCCAAAAAATATTGCAGCATTTTATGGTACAAAACCCGCCGCTCCATCTGCACTGCCGCCCTCTTCAAAGCCGACGGCTCTCGCTGCCGCAAAGCCGACGGCCACAGAAAAAAGCGCTTTCCATAGCGTTCACTAAGGGCACAAAACAGGGCATAATCCTCCAGCCAATCGGCCTGACTTTGGCAAAAGCAGTCAAAGTCTGTCGGTATATGGCGCACAAAGCGGTCAAACAGTCGATCAAACAGCACTTGACGCCCCCGGCGCACAGCCGGATAATCCACCCGGTCATCACCACCGCAGGGTAACAAATCCAAATCCGGCGGCTGCAAATACCCGCTTTCCACCAGCAGCTGCGGGTCAATATACACCGCATCGCCTGCAAAGCTGCCGGGGCTTTGGTACGGTGAATTCCCCTGCCCTGCCGGGCACAGGGGCAGCAGCTGCCAGTACCGCTGCCCGGCAGACGACAAATCGTCTACAAAGCGGTAAGCCGCGGCACCCATCGTGCCGATCCCGTAGAGCCCGGGCAAAGAAAACAGCGGCAGCAGCACCCCGGCGCCACGCCGCTGCAACAAGCGGTCAGTCACAGATACAGACCTCCGTTTCCGGGTCAAACAAATGGAGCGCCTCCATGTTGGGGTACAGCACTGTTTGGTCTTCCTTTTGGAAAGAGACGTGTGCCGGGCACTCCGGGCGATCACTCGCCGTCCTTGTAAACCTGCATACAAATAGGTTTCCGCCCCCATACGCTCCGCCATCTCCACCTGGACCCGAAAGGCCGCAGGATCTGTTATATTCAGCCATGCCGGGTCCGTGGACAGATCCTCCGCGCGCAGGCCCAAAAGCACATCCCGATCCACATACGTCAACAGTTTGGCATGGCTTTGCAGTCGATGGGGCAAAGCCACCTCCGTACCCAGCACTTGCAAATCAAGGGCGTTCCCCCGCCGCACCAAACGGCCGGGCAATATATTCATAGGCGGCGTGCCGATAAACCCGGCTACAAACACATTGCAGGGGTGGGCATACAACTGTGCGGGCGTGTCTGCCTGCTGAATCTTGCCGTCCAACATGACCACGATCCGATCCGCCATGGTCATGGCCTCCGTTTGGTCATGGGTCACATACACAAAGGTGGTACCCAGTTCCCGGTGCAGCTCTGCAATGCGTGCGCGCATTTCTGTACGCAGCTTGGCGTCCAGGTTAGACAGGGGCTCGTCCAAAAGGAACACCGCCGGATCCCGCACCATAGCACGACCCAGCGCCACCCGCTGCCGCTGCCCGCCGGACAGGGCGCGGGGTCGCCGATCCAGGTACGCGGTCAGTTCCAGCGCCTGTGCGGCTGTCCGCACCTTGCGGTCGATCTCCGCCTTGGGCACTCGCCGCAGTTGCAGACCAAAGGCCATATTCTTGTACACCGTCATGTGAGGGTACAGAGCGTAGCTTTGGAACACCATGGCAATATCCCGATCCTTGGGCGGCAGATCGTTCACTACCCGGTCACCGATCTTCAAGGTGCCGCCGCTGATGTCCTCCAACCCGGCAATCATACGCAGAGTGGTGGACTTGCCGCAACCGGAAGGTCCTACTAAAATCAAAAAATTCCCGATCCCGGATTTCCAAATTCAGATCCGGTATGACAGTCACGCCGTCCTCATAAGTTTTTTTAATATGTTCAAGCGAGATAGACGCCACTGGGGCACACTCCTTTCCGCAGCTGCCGTTTAGCCCTTAACCGCACCGGCTACCACGCCTTTGATAATATATTTTTGGCAAAACAGATAAAAGACCACAATGGGGATCATCGCCAGCACCAGCATGGCCATCAGCCCGCCGTAATCTGTGGAGCCGTAGGCACCCTGCATGGCAATTTGAATGGCCACCGGCACGGTCTTTTCTCCGTGCCCAGCACCAGGTACGGCAGCAGATAATCATTCCAGATCCACATCGTATTGAGGATCGCCACCGTCACCGCCGTGGGTTTTAAGAGTGGTAACACCACCAAAAAGAAAGTCTGTACCGGATTGCAGCCGTCAATGGTGGCTGCCTCCTCCAGCTCCCGGGGAATTCCTCGGATAAAACCGCACAGCATAAACACGGACAGCCCGGCGCCAAAGCCCAGATAAATAAACGGCATGCCAAGAACGGTATTCAGCTTTGCCCGGCCAACCAAATAGGTCATGGTGTACATCACCATTTGAAACGGCACGATCATGCTGAAAACGAACAGGTAGTACATACCCTTGGTCAGTGCCGTGCGTACCCGCATGAGATACCAGGCGGCCATGGAGGTGCAAAGGACGATCAGCCCCACAGACACAACGGTGATCAGCAGCGAACGGCCAAAGGCGGCGAAAAAGCCGCCGGCAGACAGACCGCTGATATAGTTTTCCAACGCCACAAAGGTCTCTTTGTTGGGCAGTGCAAACGGGTCGCCGGAGATATAAAATCGGGACTTAAAGGAATTTTGCACCACCAAAAAGAGAGGCACCAGGGTCAGCGCCGCCAGCAACACCAGAAGAAGCGTTTCCAGCGTACTTTGGGGAGCTTTCTGTTTTTGTTTTTTTCTCATACGCCGTGGGCCTCCCGCTGTCCGGTCACGCGCAGTTGCAAAAAGGCAAGCAACGCCACGATGATAAAGAACACAACCGCCTTGGCTTGACCCACCCCCTGCCAGCCGCTGCGGCCGTAAAAGGTATTATAAATATTCAGCGCCAACAGCTCCGTCTTTTGCTCAGGGGCTCCGCCGGTAAGCGCCAGGTTTTGGTCAAACATCTTAAAGGTATTTGTAAGGGTCAGAAAAGTGCAAATAGTCACCGCGGGCATCACCAGTGGCAGCTTGATGCGAAACAGAGTCTGCGTCCGGGATGCGCCGTCAATGGCCGCCGCCTCCAAAAGATCGTCCGGCACATTTTGCAGCGCCGCAATATAGACCACCATCATATAGCCGATCAGCTGCCAGTTGGTCAGCGCCACCAGCCCCCAAAAGCCGTAGGCGGGCTGATAGGTAATATCCACCCCGCCCAGGCCAACACACCGTTAATGAGCAAATTCCAAATATATCCCAGCACAATCCCGCCGATCAAATTAGGCATAAAGAACACGCCGCGAAAGAAATTGGTGCCCCGCAGCCCTCGGGTAAGAAGCAGCGCCAGTGCAAAGGCAAGCACATTCACTGTGATGATACTCACGCCGGAGAACAGCGCCGTAAACCACAGCGCGTGGAGAAAGCCGCTGTCTGCAGTAAAGGCCTGCACATAGTTTTGCAGTCCGACCCACGCGGCGTCCGTCACCGTCCGGAACCGGGTAAAGGAAAGCCCTACCCCCAGTACAAAGGGCGCCGCAAAGGCAAAGAGAAAGGCCACCGCTGTGGGCAGTAAAAACAACCAGCCGTATTTTTTTTCAAATTTTTTCTGCATACCGTCGTTCCTTTAGGCAGAGGCAGCCGCTTCACTTTTCCAGTCCGCCACGGTATTTTCCTGCACCTGCGCCCATGTTTTTCTGCCCTGGGCATAGCTCAGCAGCTCAGAGCCAAAATGCTGCTTGAAGGTCTGAGATGGGAACACGGTAAAGTCCCAGGGAATGCTGTAAACGCCCTGCTTGTTCATCCAAAGCTGCACCTGCACCGCCAGCGGGTCCTCCGGCACATCTTCTGCGGAGAAGGTGTCAAAGGGTGCAATAAAGCCCAACGCATCCGTTACGAATTTTTTGCCGGTATCGGAAGAATATAACCAATAAATAAAATCGGCTGCCGCCTTTTGCTGTGCCTCTGTTGCCTTGGCGTTGATGGCATAGAAATTCTCCGTGCCCACACACAAGCCTTGGTTTTCCTCGCCGTCTGCGCCGATATAAATAGGCAGGAACTCGATTTTGTCTGCCTGCACCTTGTTACCGGTGACACCGGCGATCTGTTCCCATGCCCAGTTACCATTTTGTACCATGGCGCACTTTTCCAGCGCAAACTCCGCCATGGAGTCCGTCACCGTCTTGGTACCGCACTTTTTCGCCTCCACCGTGCTGTCCGTTAAATACAGGTCAAAAATATTCTTAAAATTGTCACCGAAAGAGAAAGTGATCTCCTTGGTGGCGTCCGTAGTCAAATCCACCTTATTCTGCTTAAATTCATAATAAATGGGTACATTCATCAAGTGGGTCTGCCAGCGCCAGTCCTCGCCGCTTTTCAGTGAAGTAGCGGCAAACACGCCTTCAATGCCCAGCTCCTTCTTGTGCTTTTGCATATCGTCTGCCACAGACTTCAGCGCGGCAAAGGAACGCACCTCATCCATGGATTTGTACTTACTGTCCCGATCCTTCAGTGCAAAATACTTGTCTGTGATGGCCTCGTTATAGATGATCCCGTAACCCTCCACTACATAGGGAATGCCGTACACCTTGCCGTCGCCGGTGACCGCCAGAGATTTGTCCGTTAAGTGCTCATACAGCTTGGTATCGGACAGATCAGCGCAATAAGGCAGCCCAGTTGGCATAGCCCTTGGGACCGAATTGATCTGAAACAGCGTGGGCGCCTCTGCTGTGGCCATCTTGGCCGTCAGCGTAGACTCGTACTGGTTATTGGCCGCCGTCTCTACAATCACATTCACGCCGGTTTCTTCCTTTGTGTAGGCTTTGGCGATCTTTTCATATACCCCGGCTATCTCCGGCTTAAAGTTCAGGTAGCGCAGGGTCACCTGGCTCTTGGCCGTGTCCGTGGCGTTGGTGGTGCCGTCGTCCGTCTGCTTGCCACAGGCGGCAAAGAGCCCGCCGGTTGACAGCAGCAGCACCCCACACAGCAGCAAAGAAAGCCATTTTTTCATCATTTTCATTTTGAAAACCTCCGTTCGCTTTGATGTTTATAGTGTGTGCCGCCCATCAAGCGATATACAAAAAAAAAGCGACCGTAACCGGCAAAGCCGATCACAGTCGCTGAAGCAGATAGAATTTTAATTTATTTTTTATCCTGCGCCACGGCTTTTAAGTCGTGGCGTTTTTCGGCAAAATAGGCTCTCGTCTCCTTGCCCACCACCCCGGACAGGGCAAACAGGGCAATCAGGTTGGGAAATGCCATCAGGCCGTTACAGATATCCGCAATGTTCCACACAGCCGCCACGGTCAGGTACGGGCCGATGAACACGGCAAGAATGTACAGGTAGCGGTACACCTTGGTGAACTTTTGGGAGCCTACCAGGTACTCCAGGCAGCGCTCGGAGTAGTAATTCCAGCCCAAAATGGTGGTAAAGGCAAAGAACGCCAGGCACACCATCAGCACAAAGGCAGAGAACCGACCGTTCCAGGGCAGACCCGTCTGCCAGGCACGGCTGGTGATCTTTACGCCCTCTACGGAACCGGCCACAAAAGCGTTCTGGGCACCGGTAACCACAATGGACAGACCGGTGAGGGTGCAGATCACGATGGTATCAATAAAGGTGCCGGTCATCGTCACCAAACCCTGGCGCACCGTGTCCTTGGTTTTGGCGGCAGCGGCAGCAATCGGTGCAGAGCCAAGGCCCGCCTCGTTGGAGAAAATGCCGCGGCCGATACCCTTTTGCATAGCCAGCTTAATGGTTACGCCGGTGGCAGCACCCAGGGCTGCCTGCGGATCGAAGGCGCTCTGGCAGATCAGCTTCACCGCAGCGGGAATAGCGGAAATGTGACCCAGCACGATAACCAGCGCAAATACCACATAAGTGATGGCCATAAAGGGCACGATCACCTGAGAAACCTTGGCAATGCGCTGAATACCACCCAGCACCACCAGTGCCACACAAAGGGTGACCACCAGGCCGCCGATCACGGTGGCCCAAGTGTAATCATTGCCAAACAGCGTAAACGCCACATGGGCAGACTCGGATCAAAAGAAATCCTGCACGGCCGTTGCAATACCGTTAATCTGGGTAAAGGTGCCGATACCAAAGAGACCGACGCAGATGCCAAACACGGCAAACAGTTTGGCCAGCCACTTCCACTTGGACCATGCCCTTTTCTATGTAGTAGAACGGACCGCCCAGATAATGGCTGTCGTCCTTCTTCTCTCTGTACTTAATGGCCAAAAAGCCCTCGCTGTACTTGGTGGCCATACCGAAGAAGGCGGCCAACAACATCCACAGCAGTGCACCGGGACCACCCAGGCAAATGGCCGTAGCCACGCCTACGATATTGCCGGTACCAATGGTGGCGGACAGGGCCGTGCACAGCGCGCCGAAGGAAGTAACCTCTCCCTCTCCGTTGTCCTCATTCTTAACCATAAACTTCAGTGCCTTGCCCAGGTGCCGCACCTGTACAAAGCCGGTTCGCACCGTCAGCCACACGCCGGCGGCTAAAATCAAAATGATCAGCGGCCAGCCCCATACGGCGTCCTGTACCTTACCAATGATGTCATCCACGGACATTGCAAGTGTAATTGTCTGCATTGTTTCACCCTTTCTGCAAATAAAAAAACTGATACAAGTTTACCACAAACCGGGCGACCATTCAATGTGCAAACTGCAAAAAAAGAGGCGAATATGTATTTTTATACATATCCGCCATAGGTTTGGCTGATTACCAAAGAATTCTTGGTTAAAATTACAGACTGTTTTGCAGTTTGGCCGCGGTCAGCGTGTTCTCCAGCAGCATGGAGATGGTCATGGGACCACACCACCGGGCACCTGGGGGTAATGGCACACCTGGGAAACGCCGTCAAAATCCACATCGCCGCACAGCTTGCCGTTCTCATCCCGGTCCATGCCTACATCAATAACCACCGCGCCGGGCTTTACCATATCTGCTGTAACGAACTTAGGGCGACCCACTGCCGCCACCAACACATCCGCCTGCCTGGTCAGCTCTGCCAAATTCTGTGTCTTGGAATGGGCAATGGTCACTGTGGCATTCTCGTGCAGCAGCAGCATAGCCATTGGCTTGCCCACAATGTTGCTGCGCCCCAGCACTACCGCACGCTTGCCGGTCAGGTCCGTGCCGGTGGAACGGATCAGTTCCATCACCCCGGCAGGGGTGCAGGGCAAAAAACGGTAGTCGCCAATCATAATAGCACCCACATTCTCCGGGTGGAAGGCGTCTACATCCTTGGCCGGGTCAATACGGGCAATCACCTCTTTGTCGCTTAGGTGCGGCGGCAAAGGCAGCTGGCAAAGAATGCCGTTTATCTCCTTTTTCGCGTTCAATTCGTCTACCAGTGCATTCAGCTGCGCCTGGGTGGTGTCTGCGGGCAGCGTGTATTTTTCGCTGTAAAAGCCCACCTCGGCGCAAGCTTTTTCCTTGTTGCGCACATACACCTGGGATGCCGGATCCTCGCCAACCAAGATAACTGCCAGCCCCGGGGTCACGCCCTGTTCTTTTAATGCAAGGGTCTCCTGTGCCACCCGCGCCCGCACGGCGCGCGACACGGCCTTGCCGTCAATGATCTGTGCCATTTTTCTCCTCGCTTACTCCTTTATTCTTTGTTTTGCCGCGCTTGGCCGCCTGGGCAGCACGGCGCTCCTCCTTGGTGGGGCGGGGTGGCAGCTCCTCTACCGGCACCACCCGCAGGCGCTGGGGCAGACGGCCCTGCTTCTTCTTCACCATCACCACAATAAAGTATACCAGTGCCACAACGGCAATTACCGCCGACAGCACCTGGCTGACCCGAATACTGGTGGAGCCGATGTACAGACTGTCTGTACGCATACCCTCCACGACCATACGCTCCACGCCGTACCAAACGCCGTATAGCACAAAAATCTCGCCCTTAAAGCTGCGGTGTTTATGCACAATGTAATTGAGGATCAGAAAGCCCAATACACACCACAGGCTTTCATACAGGAAAGTGGGGTGCACCGGCACCTCCGGGTCCACGGTCACACCCTTAGCAGCCAAATCCGCAGAGGAGGCGGCCAGCGTATCTCTGATCTTTACGCTCCACATTCTAAAGAGCGCCGTGTCCGTATTGGTGCCAAAGGCCTCCTGGTTAAAGAAATTGCCCCAGCGGCCGATACCCTGGCCGATAAGCAGACCCAAGGCACCCAGGTCCAACAGATTGCGAAAGTCGATCTTGCCCACCTTGCAGCCGATGGCGGCGCCGATCAGCGCGCCGATAATACCGCCGTAAATGGCAAGCCCGCCGTTCCAAATTTGCACGATCTCTGCCGGGTGGGCGCTGTAATAGCCCCACTCAAAAATCACATAATATGCCCGAGCGCAGACGATACCGAAAACCGTACCCCAAATGAGCACATCCGTCATCCCGTCCAGGCTCATACGCCACTTGTATGCCATACGGCCGCCGTACAGTACCGCCAGCATAAAGCCAAAGGCGATAATGATACCGTAAAAATGAATATCATAACTGCCGATGGTGAACGCCACAGAGGGCAGATCAAAGTCAATCCCCAGCCCGGGGAAGTACACGCGGGTAAAATTACTCATGCTGCTCCTCCTCTGCCTTTACAACGGACAGGGCGCTGTACTGCGGGTTCATTACCTGCTGCAAGCGGGCCTCAATCTTCTCCTTGGTAATGGCCTTGTAGCGATTCGTCACATCAAAGATGGAAAAGCCGTTAAAGTGGGCATCTATCATACCGTTGGCCACACTGTCAATATCGTTATAGGACATCACTTCCCGACCATAGGACTTGCGCAGGGCTGCCTGGTACAGATTCTCCGGAATCCCTCCCGGCGCAGGCGTTCTGCCTCTGCCTGAATGGCGACCGCCACCTGCCGGGGGTCCGTGCTCTCGCCGTCAAAGATAATGGCTTCATACCCGTGGCCGTGAAAATACTCCGTAGAGAATTCGCCGCTGATCAGTCCTCGGTCAAACAAGTCTTTATAGAGAGGCGAGGAGTCACCGGCCATGATCTCCAGCAGCAGATTGGTAAGAATAATGGTCTCTATGTCCTGCTCCGGCTTGGTGCAGGCTTCTTTATAGCCAAAGGAAAACACCGGAATGGAGGTAGCCAAATGACACGCCTGATAGTCCTGCACGATCTCTCGCGGTTGGCAGGAACGCCCGCTCTACCGTCACATCGGCTGCCGGTTTTAAGCACCGATCACAGACGGCCAGCACCTGCTCCGGTGTCACATTGCCCACCACCGCCAGTGCCATATTGTGCAAGTTATAAAAAGTATTGTAGCAGTCATACAGCAGCTTGTCCGTAATGTGGGAGATGGACTCCACCGTACCGGCAATATCAATGCGCACCGGGTGGTTCTTATACGAGGCACCGCAACAGATTAAAGGTGCTCATCCAGCCAGGTACATCATAGTACATGGTGATCTCCTGGCCGATAATCCCCTGCTCTTTTTCCACCGTTTGAGGCGTAAAGTACGGGTGCTGCACAAAGTCCAGCAAAATCTCCAACGACTGGTCAAAGTGGTCGCTGCACTGGAACAGATAGCAGGTCTTGTCAAAGGAAGTATACGCATTGGCAGACGCACCGGTGGCCGCAAAGCGCTGAAAAGCGTCCAGCTCCTCGGACTCAAACAGCTTGTGCTCCAAAAGTGTGCAATTCCTTCCGGTACCTGGGTGTATTCGGCAGCGTCCGAGCGCTTAAAACGATTGTCAATGGAGCCATACTTGGTACCGATCACCGCATAAGCAGAGCGGTAATGGGCCTTAGGCATCACAAATATTTTCAGCCCTGTGGGGTGGTCAATTTCATAATAGCGTTCGTCCAAAATGGAAGAAACTTGTTCTTTCACTGTGCCTGCACCTCCTCTTTCTCTGCCACTAAGCGGTAAACGGTATCCAGCGACAACCGACCGGCACATTCTTGTAACTGCTCCACGGTCACGCTCCGGGTCTCCTCCGCCACCTGGGCAGGGGTACGGAAGTCATCGTCCAACAGCCGGGCGGCATACCAGTTTTCCAGGCCGTTGGGGGTGTCTGCCACGCCGTCCAGCGCGTCGATCATGGCAATGCGGGAGCTTTCCAGCTCGGCTTTGCAGTCACCATCCCGAATCATCTCCAGCTGATGCAGGATCTCGGCCACAGCCTTATCCATATTCTCCTCCTCACAGCCGCACTGAATAAAGATGTGGCTGTTTTTGGCGGGCAAAGCGAGCAGAACAGTAGTAACAAAGGCTCATCTTCTCTCGCACATTCATAAAGAGTTTGGAGTACGGGCCGCCGCCGAACACATCGCAAAAGCTGCGCATAGCCGGTGCCAACGGATCATCCGGGCGCATATCCACACGAAAGCCCAGCACCAGCTTACCTTGACGAATTTTTTCGCTCTCCCGCACATCTTTCACCTGTTCGCACCGGGCCACAAAATGGGGAGTGGGCATGGGCTGATACGCCCGCTCCACGCCCTCTAACCGACGGCGCAGCGCCGCACAGGCCGCCTCCGGATCCGTGCTGCCGACCACAGTTACCAGCATTTTGCTCTCTCGCAGCATGCGGTGCCAGGCGGCGGTTACGCTCTCCGGCGTGGCAGCCACCAAAGTCTCTTTGGTGCTTTGGGATTGATCCGGTACGGATCGCCGGCAAACATGATCTGCTGCATTTGCATGACCGCGTACAGGCGTTTTCGTTCTCCTCGGCAGCCAGCTTCTCCAACAGTACCCGACGCTCCGTCTCAATATCCGCCGGGGAAAACAGGCCGTCCTCCCCTAAAAGCGGGTCAAACAGCAGATTCATCAGCAGCTCCAGCCCCGCCTCGGCGATCTTCTCGTCGTCCAGGGCAAAGCGATCGTCCAGTGTGGTAATGCCCATCTTCAAAATCTGGCAGCCGCCGGATTTGTTGGCGGTGACGCTGATGGCCGCGCCGTAGAGCTTGTCCAACTGCAAGTGCAGCGCACGCATATCCGGATAGGCCTTGCCCTTACGGCTGACCGCTGAGATGGCCAGCGCATAGTTCGCCGCCATCTGCTCCTCCATGGGCACTGCCAAGTGAATGGCCAGTTCATTGGTCTTAAACCGCCCGGCAGGCACAGCCAAAAAGCTCTACCCCGGGGCTATCTTCTTTTGCACATAATCTGTCAAAATGAAACTTCCTTTCATTGTGAGATGTTACACAAACGGATTATAACATATTTTACCCTATTTTTCCAACCCTTATCAAAACAAAAGATAGAGAAGAGCCAAAAGCAGCGCCTGATCTGCGCCTTCGCGTCCTAAAAGCAAAAGCAGCATTAAGATTACGGCGTTGTCATCCCCTTCGTTCTCCGATGCCGGTTCCTCCGGGTTTGGCGCAGCCGGGGATGCTTTTTCCTTGCCGGGCGGCGGTGCCGTCTGACGGTCGTTATGCCCTTGCGGCGGTTCCTCCCGGGGCAGATACGACCCGGCACGAGCATGCATACGACGCACCCGCTCCTTGGCTTCATTGATCTGGTCCTCACTAAACGCCGGCACTAAAACAACTCCTCCAGCATAGGCAGCACCTCAAACAGACGCAGGATCTGCATGGCCTGGTCCGCCTTGTTTTGGCTCTTGGGGCTTAAATGGGGCTTCAGCGCCCGGATCAGATCCACATTTTTATTGCTGCTGCGGTTCATACGGTCAAAAATGGACTTGGCTTTCATCATCATTTCAAAGTCCGCCTTGCCAAAGTTCAGCCCCTCCAGCCCGGACAGCAGATTTTTGCATTTTCTGGGCACCGGCCACCGTGTCTGTCAGCTGCTGCACGGCGCTGTTGGCGCTCCCCGGCTTAGGCTGAGGCGCAGGCTGTGCACCGGGAGGGGACGCCGCACCGGGCGCACTTCCCTGCCCGCCGTCGCCTAAGATGGACGCGGCCACGCCCCGCAGCATTTCCATATCCTGCGGGGTCAAATTGGCAATGATCTGGTTAATATCGTCCATATTACCGCTGCCTGCCTAACTTTTCCATCAGTGCCTTGGCCTGGGGAGAATTGAGCATTTGCTGCAATCGTTCCTTGTCATTCAGTACCGCCTCTAATTTGGCCTTGGTGTCCGGGTCCAGGTTTTGCTGCAAATAGGCCTGCTGCTGTCCGGCTTTGGCCGCCGCTTGGAATGCCGCCGGGTCAAATCCTTTTTTCTGTTTTCTCGGGTCCTGCATAAAACGCACTCCTCTTTTTTATCTGCAAAGCCGCTTGCCGTGGGCACGCAGATATGTTATACTCAGTACATAGTATGCAGAAAGGCGGGGATTATGAATGCGCTTACTGGTCGCCTCGGACTCTCACCGAGCCGCCGGCAATTTGCTGGACATTGTGGAGCTGCACCTGGAGGACAGCGATGTGCTGCTCTTTCTCGGCGACGGCGAGAATGATTTGGAAAATGTGCGTATGTTGTACCCTCGGTTGCATATTTTGCAAGTGGCCGGGAATTGCGATTGGGGCAGCGAACTGCCCGCCTGGGGCACAGCCAAACTGGGCGGCAAAACGGTGCTTTATACCCACGGCCACCCGTTCCATGTAAAGTTTGGTCTGACAGAGCTGGAGCAGGCTGCCCGGGAGGCCCACGCAGACATTTGCCTGTTTGGTCACACCCATCAGCAAATGACCGACTACCGGGGCGGCTTATATCTAATGAACCCCGGCGCGGTGGCAGAGGGCTGCTACGGTATGGTAGACATTACCCCCCGGCGGCATTATGCTGCTGCCATGCCGGTTATAAACACGATTTTCAAAGAAAAGAGGCAGAACCTATGACTTATTGCGAACATTGCGGCCAACCTCTGGCACCCGGCACCGCAGAATGCCCGGTGTGCCATACCCCCAACTTTGAGAGCTGCACCGCACAGCAGAACGCCCAATCCCAAAGCGCGCCTTACGGTCAGCAGGCATACAGCCAACCCCAAGGCGACCCCTACGGCCAACAGGCGCACAACCAGCCACAGGGCGACACTTACGGCCAGCAAAATTACAACCACAGTCAAACGAACTATGGTGAGCAGGCATACGGCAGCCGGCTACAACAACTGGGGCAACCCCTTACCAGCCCCTACGGTGCGCCGGTGAACGAAGCCCAGTATCGCCAAATGACAGAAAAAAGGCGGACAACGCCTACATACTGGCCATAATCGGTCTGATCTTAGGGATTCTCATGGGTCCGCTGTTCGGCTGGATCATGGGCGGCATTGCCTTGTCGAGCGGCCGCCAGGCGTATGAGATCACCGGCAGTGAAAAAGGCGCGCAGCGCCACAAACATTGCCAAGTGGGCCATCGGCGTGTCCACTGCTATCTTTGCCGTTGCCCTGATCGTGTGTATTTTGATGTTTACTGTATTTTCCGCCACCGTGCTGGGCGGTCTGTACTGATGGATCAGGCACAGCAGATTAAAAAGCGGTTGGCAGAACTGCAAAATCGAGGCACATTTGGCGGCTACACGGTTTATACGGGTTTTTTAGGTCTGGAGGAGCAAAGTCTGCTGGCAGAGGTGACCGGCCCCGGTCGGTGCCCGCCTACGGCGGATTTGACGGTCGCCGAGCGGGTGATGGCAGCCTTTGGCCCGGCGCCGGAACCGGCGGACTACCCTATCACCTGCCTGCATATTGCGCCCAAGCAGGAAAAATTTGCCGAGGAGTTGACCCACCGAGACTACCTGGGCACCTTAATGGGCTTAGGGCTGGAGCGGCGGGTGCTGGGTGACATTCTCCCCTGCGGCAAGGGAGCATATCTCTTTTGCACCGCAGGCATGGCGGAGTACATTGAGACCCAACTGCACCGGGTGCGCCACACAGAGGTGACCTGCACCCGGGCGGACCACCTGCCCCCGCACCTGCTGCCCCAACCGGAAGACAGAGAAGTGATCGTGCCCTCTCTGCGGCTGGATGTGCTGGTGGGCGCAGTATACAATCTCTCCCGCAACAGCGCAGACAAATTCTTTTTACAGCAAAAGGTATTTGTCAACGGACGGTGCATAGAGAACCGTGCCCACACCGTACAGCCGGGGGACAAAATTTCCGTACGGGGTCACGGCCGATTTACCGCCGGTGCGCCTCTGCGCCGCACCAAAAAAGACCGGCTGGTGGTGCCGGTAGACGTGTATTAAATAAACCCATAGCAAAAGGAGCAGTACCTGCAAGTACCGCTCCTTTCTTCTTTTACGCTATTGGTGCCTTGTAGTCGACCGGGTAGGCGTTTGGGTTCTTCTCCGGCGGATAATAAGGTGTCATTTGCACCTGTTCTTCTCCATTCCAAAAGGGTTTTTGGTAGTAGGACACCGGTTGGCAGTCAAAGCTGCCGTCCGGGTGCACAGTAATGCGGGTAAAGCCCCGCTGGGCGCCGTAATTCTTTATGCCGATATAAGCGAGATAGTCCACGGACAGGCCGTAGGTCAACCGTATACCCTTGTAAGTAACGGACAAATTGTTCAAATGGTCGTGGCCGCAGAATGTGCCCCGGGTGCTGCCCACCTGCTGCAAGGTGTCAAACACATTGTCCGGGTGCAAACTGGGGAACAGGCCGCCCTTTTCGCCGATGCCGCCGTAGTGCACCTGTACTTCACCGGTGTCTTTATAGCCGTTTTCTTTATAAGCCTCCCAGGCAGTCTTATACTGAGCAATGGGAATGTGAAAGAACATCAGGCTCTTTGGCATCGGTGCGCCCAACGCCCGGTTGTAGGCGGTCAAGGCTTTCACCTCACCCCTGTACCAGTCCATTTGGTTCTTGTGCATACCGTCATACTTCCACATAAAGCCCAAATAGTCACCGTCCACATAGCTGCCGGTATCGGTAAAAAACAGCGCCTGGGTCACGGCGCCACGACTGTTCTTCACCGCCACGGTATAGTTGCCCACGCCGTCCACGCCCTCCGGCCCGGAGCAAAACAGGCAGTAGGACTTGCTGCCGGCTTTGGCGAACTTCTGCTTTTGATAATATTTGCCGATATAGCGGCGGTTGTACACCGCGTAGGACTCTGTATCGTGGTTGCCCAGCACCGGCGCCCAGTACACGCCCAGGTTCTGCATCACCCGGCCAAACAGACGAGCGGCGGTTTTGTTGTTAAATGTGCCGGACTGGAACGGCACCGGGTAGGCAATGTCGCCGGTCACAGCCACCAGGTCCGGCTGTTCGGCGGTGACCATACGCACCACGCAGTCAATGGCCCGCCGGTCTTTGAAGAAGCTCATCCAGCCACCGCCAATATGCACATCCGTCAGCTGCATAACACGAAAATCCCCATCGGTGGTGAACACCCAACGGCCATCCAGCGGTTGGGGCTGCAACTGATTTTGATACTGTACCGGCGCAATGCCCGCCACATACCGAAGCTGTAAAAGCGCCAAGATGCCGTTGACCAGCACGGTGAGCAGCACCACAGCTGCCACCACGCCGAGAAGGATCCAAAATACCAAAGGAATAACCTCGCTTTACTCTACAAAATGATGATAAATATAACGGAGCACACCCGCATCGGAAGTGCACGCCACAGCGTTTGCCGCCTGCTTAAGTTCGTCACAGGCGTTGGCTACCGCCAGCCCGGTGCCGGCGTAGCGGATCATAGACAGATCGTTGCGGCTGTCGCCCACGGCGATCACCTGCTCCGGAGCGAGCCCCAGGTGCTCCGCCAGTTTTTGCAGGGCGCTGCCCTTGTCCACCCCGCGGCGCAGGATCTCCAAATTGCTCTGCATAGAATAGGTGCAGAGCAGCTCCGGGAACAGCTCTGTCGCCCGATCTATAAACGCCCGGCGTTCATTGTCCAGGTGGAAGAAGATATTGAACATCTCCGTTTTTCCTCCCCGGCCAGCAGCGCCTCAAGTCTGTGCAGGGCACCGGCTGGCCGCCATCACCGGGTGATAGATCGGCTCAATACGGTAGTAGTCGTAGGCCAACCGGTTCAGCTTATCCGCCGGGGCATACGGCCGCCCGCCGTAGAACACCTCGATCATGGTATCGTACTGCCGTAGCAGGTGCAGCACCGCCAGTGCCTTTTCCCGCCTGTAATAGCTGGAAAAGAGGGTCTCCCCTGCCGCATTCACCGCCGCAGCGCCATCGCCGTACACCGCATAGGGCACCAGCGGGTTAAACCGCAGCTCTGCAGGCATTTCGTAAAAGGTGCGCCCGGTTACCGCCGCAGCGGTCACGCCCGCTGCCGTCAGCTGTTCCAGCGCGCAGAAGTTGGCCGGGGCAATTTTGCCGTCACTGCCGATGAGTGTATCGTCTAAATCAAAAGCCACCAATTTGGGTCTTGTCATAACAGTCTGTTCTCCTTACCGGTTTTCACCAGTATATGCCAAATAGAGAGAAAGAGCAAGCGCCGGGGTGACGGCGCCTGCTCCGAAGAGGGTGCCCGGTACAGAACAAAACAAAATCCGGTGATCGACGGGGAAGTCAGATCAAAACAAAAAATGCACCGAGCAGGGGTATATCTAAAAAGGGCGCTGCCCTCTTTAGGCGTTAGGCAGCCGCACCGGCGGGGGTATCTGCACTTTCCGGCAGCGGTTCCACCTTGGCTTTCTTTTTTGCGGTGGATGACAAAGCGGTTCAGCGGATAAGTCCACAGGGTGGGTACGGTCATCACCAGCAGCTTGGTGAGCAGGGTGATAAACACGCTGTCCCAGTGGTGATTGGTGACGATGGTGCCCGGTACGCACCGAACCAGGTGTTAAAGGCGATGGTGCACACCACCATAATGGTGTAAAGGATGGTGGACAGCACCGGATTGGCGTCTGCCTGAAAAGTGAGCTTGCGGTTCATCACATACGCCGCCGCATAGCCGATAACGGCGCTGATGGCGTAGGAGTACATATAGCCCTTATACTGAATCCCCAGGAAGTGCAGCACCGCATTGTCCGTAACCGGGGTGGTGTTCATACTCTTAAAGACTACATATTGTAAAAAGGCGAATACCGCCAACTCCAGCACCGAGGTGCTGGCCCCGGTAAATGTAAACTTGATAAACTTCCAAATTTCTGCGTGTTTCTCTGTAAAAGCGACCCATTTTTCTTTCATACAATAACCTTGCCTTTCTCGCTTTCGGGTGTTTGTAGTTGTCTTTTTTGTTTCTGCTGTCAGCATACGCCATCCGCTCATCGACTGCAAGGTACTTTACAGAAACTTAACTTGCAAATGACACAAAATAAAAATAACTGACCCCACCTTTACAAACTTTGCAGATTCTTAATACCACCGGACAGATCCAAACGGTTGCAAAGCACACACCCTTTGTGGTAAAATGGCGATATACATTATATATAAAAGGCTCGTCCTTGACTTCCCGAGAGTGCGGGATTATAATGTAGGCCGTTTAATTTGTGCGAAAGAAGAGGATTGTAATGAAAAGCAAGTTGACCGTTCGGCAAAAACCGATGAAAAATAGAAGCCGATTGTTTTTGATCTACACCGCCGCATTTTTTACTGTGTGCTGCCGGTGTTTATGCCTGCTTTATTGTAAAGGGGCGCAGCTTAGTTGTCAGCGGCGACGGATGGAAACAACACTTCACAGCTTTTTGTTTATTTTGGCCAGTATGGCCGTACTGTACTGCGCACACTGCTGACGGAACATCAACTGGTGCTGCCTCAATGGAACTTCAGCTTGGGCTACGGCGGCGATATTCTCACCACCCTGCACTACTATGTAATCGGCGATCCGCTGGACCTGCTGAGCATTGCCTGTCCCTACCCGGTACGCCGTGTATCTTTACAGCTTTTTGTCCCTGTTCCGGCTGTACTTGGCCGGGCTGGGCTTCGGCGCCTTTTGCCGGTATAAAATGCAGGGCGCGCCCCTGCCTGTGGCTGTAGGCAGCGTTTGCTATGTGTTCTTTACTTACAGCTTCCTTATGGTGGCACGGCACCGTTCTTTGCCTTACCTATGGTGTACCTGCCCCTGCTGCTTTTAGGCGTAGAGCAGGTGCTTGCCAAGCGGCGGCCGTATCTGCTCATCGTCACCGTCTTTTTGTCGGCTGTCAGCAATTTTTACTTTTTCTATATGCTGGCGATCATCACGGCCATTTATACCGTCTATCGTCTGTGCTGCCTGTATGATCGGCACAGCGCCAAGCAGGCTGTGGGCGGACTGCTGCAAGTGACCCTTTGGGCTGTGGTAGGCGCACTGATGAGCGCCGCCATTCTGCTGCCGGTGGTATTGGCTTTTATGAACGATACACGCACCGCCGGCTATCAGTTCAACTGGTTTTATGACGCCAAGTTCTATAAGAACTTTCTTTCTACCTACTTCACTTCTTCCAGCGAGCTGGGCAGCCAAACCTACTTGGGCTTTAATGCCATTGCATTCCCGGCCATTTGCCTGCTGTTTTTTAAGCGCAAACCGGAAGAAAAGCCCATGCGTATTCTGTTCATACTGTCTACGCTGTTGCTGTTATTTCCTGCGTTCGGCTGGCTGCTCAACGGTCTTTCTTATGCAACCAATCGCTGGATCTGGGCATACAGCCTGCTGGTGGCCTATATCGTGACCACCCAGTGGAAAAAGCTGCGCCACATCACCGTGGGTCAGGCAGTGGCCTGCGTAGGTGCGCTGGCGCTCTATTCGCTGCTCGCCATTCCGCTGATGACCACGGACACCCGCAATATCGGCGTATCCGTGCTGCTGGCTTTCCTGATCATCGTGCTTTGCGCCCTGGCGCCCAAGTTCAAGAAAAAGCACCTGGCAACCGCTTTGGTGCTGGTACTGGTGCTCACCTCCTTTACCGGCAACGCCGCCTATTTTTACAGCAGTCACGGCAGCGATTACGCTTCTAAGTTTGTCACCTATGACCAGGTGAGCAAGAAGCTGAAAAACACCGACGCCAAAAAAGTAAAAAAAGCAGCCAAAAAAGACGACAGCTTTTACCGCTACTCCGGCAGCAATTTGGTCTACAATACAGATTTGCTGGCTAAAACCCATTCCACCTCTTTCTATTGGGCCTGCAAAATCCGAATATCGCCCAATTTATCAACGAAACAGAGTTACCCGCTCGTGAGGACTATATGTACAAAGGATTTAAATGGCAGCGCCGCTTTGCAAGCCCTGGCCGGTGTCAAATACTATGTACAGAAGAACGGCAACGCCGATGAAGTCCCCTATGGCTTTACCGCATTCAAAAACAAGGTTTTCCAAAGCAGTAACGCCCTGCCCCTGGGCTACACCTATGACAGCGCCATTATCCGGGCGGATTATGAAAAACTGTCCTCGCTGGAGAAGCAGCAGGCCCTGCTGCAAGGGGTGGTATTGGACAGCGTGCCTACCGGCACGGCACAAACCACTCTGTCCTTTACGGACAAGTCCCTGCCCTACACCATCACCGCAGACAAAAATGTGGCGGTAGACGGCAAAAAGACCCATGTGTATGACAAAGGCGCCAAGGTGACCCTGCATTTTAACGGCACACCAAACAGCGAGACTTATTTACGCATGGGGCTGCGCAATTATACGGATTACCCGGCCTATACCTATTACAAGACCCAAGAGAACGACCCGCTGCACCGCTATAACAAAGAAAAGTGGGAAAAAGAAGGACGATACGCAAAAAGCCCTTGTAAAGCAGTCGGCCCGCAAGTTCAAGCAAGAGACGCTACTTGGGTTCGATTTGGGTATTCCACAGAGAACATCAGCGTAAAACAAAGCCGCACATTAAACTTCGCTTCTGCGTATGAGTTGCGCTTTGACGGTTACAAAACCTATACAGTCAATGCCGGCTACAGCAAAGATGCAAAGACAGATATTACCGTCACTTTTGACGCACGGGGTATCTATGATTTCAGCACCCTGGAGGTGCTGGAGCAGCCTATGACAGACACAAACAGACAAGTGGCAAAACTGGCGGAGAATACGCTGGAGAATATCCAAATCGGCACAGACACGGTAGACGAGCACCGTGACCCTGGACCGGTCCAAGATTCTGCTGCTGACCATTCCCTACTGCGACGGCTGGACCGCTACGGTAGACGGCAAAGGAAGCCCAGCTGCTGCAAGCCAACACCATGTTCAGCGCGCTGGCACTGGAACCGGGCGAACACACCATTCACCTGACCTACCGCACCCCTCACTTAAAAGCGGGGTTGGCGGTGAGCGTACTGGGCTTTGCAGCCTTTGGTGCTACCCTTCTGTGCACAGAAGTGAAAAAGAGAAAAGAGAGAAAAGCATAATTTTCAATTCTATGGCAAGAGGCAAAGAGTAATGAAAACCAATCCACTGGAAAAGATGAAAAAGCGCAGCCCGCGCACCCGGTTCTTTTGGTGCTATACCCTGGGCTTTTTGCTTTGCGCCGCCGGGTGCTACTGTTGGTTCCTGATCAAGGGCAAGACCCTGATCGTAGACAGCGACGGCTGGCGCCAGCACTTTGCCGCCTTTGTGTACCTGGGCCAATACGGCCGTGAGGTGGCCCGCACCCTGCTGACCACCCACAAGCTGATCCTGCCCCAATGGGACTTTTCCATCGGGCTGGGCAGCGATGTGCTCACCACCCTGCACTTTTACGCCATCGGCGATCCGCTGGATTTGCTCAGCGTGGTGTGCCCCACCCGCTATGCGGCGTATCTTTACAGCTTTTTATCCTTGCTGCGACTGTATCTGGCCGGGCTGGCCTTCGGTGCTTTCTGCTTTGTGAAAAAGCAGCGCCGGGTAGGCGGCGTGACCGTCGGTGCGCTGGTGTATGTGTTCACCCTGTACAGCCTGTTCATCGTCTCTCACCATCCGTTCTTTGCCTTGCCCATGGTGTTTCTGCCCCTGTTGCTGCTGGGTGTGGAGCAGATCTTGGCAGGCAAGCGGCCGTATCTGTTTATCTTCATTGTTTTTTTGGCCGCCGTCAGCAATTTTTACTTTTTCTATATGCTGGCCATCATCACGGCGTTGTACACGCTGTATCAGCTGATTTGCCGTTTCCGGCACCGGGGCAAAGCTGCGGTGGGCAAGTTCTTTCAAATCACCGGCTGTGCCTTGCTGGGCGTAGTGCTCAGTGCCGTGGTACTGCTGCCGGTGGTGCTGGCCTTTATGGGTGACAGCCGCTCTGCCGAGAGCTATGTGCGCACCTGGGTCTATAGTGCGGATTACTACCGCAACTTCCTGTCCGCCCTGTTCACCACAGAGACCAAGCTGGGCTACCTGACCTTCCTGGGCTACAACGCGGTGGCGTTCCCGGCTATCTGCCTGCTGTTCTTTACCAAGAACAAACACTACCGCCCGCTGCGGGTGGTGTTCCTGATCGCCACTGCGCTGCTGCTGATCCCGGTATTCGGCTGGGGCATGAATGGCTTTTCTTATGTAGCCAATCGCTGGGTGTGGGCCTACGGTATGATCGTGGCATACATTGTGGCAACCACCTGGCAGCACCTGCGCCAAATCAGCATTGGCAAGGGCGTGGCGGTTATTGCCGCCCTGGCGATGTACTCCTTGGTTGCCATTCCCCTGATGAATACAGACACCCGCAATGTGGGCGTTTCCGTTCTGCTGGCATTTCTGCTGGTGATCGTGTGTATGTTCGGCCCCAAAATGCCTAAGAAATATATGGCCCGGTGCTGGCGCTGGTGCTGGTGTTTACCTCCTTTGCAGGTAACGCCGCCTACTTTTACAGCCACCACGGCCAAAACCACATTGCCCGCTATGTGAGCTACAGCGATGTGAACAAAAAGCTAAAATCCACTGCCGCCCGCAAGGTGAAGAAAGCCACCAAGAACGACGACAGCTTTTATCGTTACAGCGGAGACAAGGTCAATTACAACGAGGCGCTCACCGCCGGTATGAACGGCTTATACCTCTTTCTATTGGAGCTTGCAAAACAAGCACCTGACCCAGTTTATTACGGAGACAGAGCAACCGGCCAACGCTGCCTATATGATCCGCAGCTTTAACAGCTCTGCCGCCTTGAACGCGGTAAACAGCGTAAAATACTACGCCAAGCGGAGCAAGACCGCCCTGCCCTACGGCTTTACCAAGATCAGCGGCAAGGTGTATCAAAACGAGAACGCCCTGCCTCTGGGCTACACCACCGCCCATGTGATCACCCGGGCGGAGTACGAAAAGCTGTCCTCTCTGGAGAAGCAGCAGACCCTGCTGCAAGGGGTGGTGCTGGACAGCGTACCCACCGGTATGACCGCCACCAAGCCCACCTTTACAGACAAGAGCCTGCCCTACACCATCGTAGGCAATGACGACGCCGCCGTGGAGGGTCAAAAGCTGCACATTTACAAGAAAAAAGGCAGCGTGACCATTCAGTTCACCGGCAGCGCCGCACAGGAGACCTACCTGCGCTTTACGCTGAAAAACTACACCGATTACCCGGCGTACACCTACTACAAGACCCAGGAGAACGACCCGCTGCACCGCTATTCCACAGAGAAGTGGAACAAAAAGGACGAGATTGACCAAAATCTTGTAAAGATCAGCGCCCGCAAGTTCCGCCTGCCCAGTTCGCTGAACCTGCGTTTCTCTGCCCAAACGGAGAGCGGCAAGACCTACAAGACCAATACCCTCACCTGCTACTCGGACGCCTATGTGCGCTACACCGGCGCCAAGACTTACCTGGTGGGGCTGGGTTATACGGACAGTGCCAAAAAGAGCATCACCATCACCTTTGATGAGCGGGGCATTTACGACCTGGCAGACATTGAAGTGCTGGAGCAGCCGGTAGATGATGCCAAGGCGCAGATCGCTGCCCTGAGCGCAGACACCATGCAAAATGTGCAGATGCGCGCCAACGCCATTACCGGCACAGTGGATCTGAAAGAGACAAAAATACTGTGCCTATCCATTCCATACAGCAACGGCTGGACCGCCACAGTAGACGGCAAAAAAGCAGAGCTGCTGCAAGCGAACACCGCATTCAGCGCCCTGGCGCTGGAACCCGGTAAGCACACAGTGGAGCTGCACTACCACACCCCCTACCTGCGCACCGGCGCCTGTCTGAGCGCCGCAGGCGTGGCAGCCTTTGCCGCACTGATCGTCATCACAGAGATCAGCCGAAAAAAGAAAAAACAGCACCCGGCGGGCTAAACCTTTACAACCGACGCCCCTTGTGCTAAAATAACAGTAACCTGTAAAGGAGCGGGACAGCTGCACACCTGTGTGCAACTGTCCCTTTGCGTATTTTATGGAATATTTACTTTCTGCCGGGATTGATATTGGCACCACAACCACGCACCTGGTAATCAGCCGCATCGGCATCGCCGTGGAGCGTGGCTGGGGCACGGTGCCCAAGGCCGAGATCAAAGAAAAAACAATTCTATACCAAAGTCCCATTTACTTTACCCCGCTGGCAGACGGTCAAATTGACCTGCCCCAGGTGCAGACCATCATCCACCTGGAGCTGGAAAAGGCCGGTACAACGCCCGACCGGATATGAGCGAGAGCGACTACACCGTGGTGTCCAACATCAGCCGCTACGGTATGGCACCGGTAGAAGCCGGAGCCTATATTGCCGACGTGATCCAAGACCTGCTGCAAAAGGGCGGAAAGTAAAGACAAACAAAAAAGGCCTGTTGTCTGCTGTGGACAACAGGTCTTTTTTAGTTTCTGTAAGCGGTGGGTGTGGTACCCTTTAGCTGCTTGAACACCCGGGAAAAATAACTCATATCGTTAAACCCGCAGGCAAAGGCGATCTCTGTCACGCTTTTATCTGTTAAGGTCAACCGCTCGCAGGCGCATTCAATGCGGTAATAGTTCAGATACGCAATGGGGGTCCTGCCGGTGAGCGCTGCAAAGGCACGACAAAAATACCGGGACGACATGCCCGCCACAGCTGCCAATTCATCCAAAGTAATGGGCTCGCCGTAGTTATTGCGGATATAGGTGAGCACATTTTTCATCCGGGTGATCTGCTGGCGGCTTTGTGGCGGCTTGATGTCGCTGTGCATACCCAAAAGGCAGCCCAGCAATTGCCACAGTAGCCCCACGGTGGTCCACTCATAGCCCAGCTGTTCCCGCTCCATAGCATCAAAAATGCGATCCGCCAGCGCCGCCTCCGTGCTGCCCTTGGCTAAGCGGCCGGAAAAGCCATTCTCGCTGGCCAGGAATGCGGCCGCCGACTTGGTGCACACCGGGGTATCCTGGAGCAAGGTGCCCAAGTCAAATACCACACACTCGTAAATACAGTCGTGGGGCGCACCTCCATGGATCACCCGTCGGCGATCCAAGCACTGTCCCCGGCTTGCAACTCCATCTGGCGGCCGTCCAAGCTTAGGGTAAAGCTGCCTTGCAACACCAAGATGAGCTCATATTCCAGGTGCCAGTGCAGGGGCATTTGGGTATACCGGGGTGCGCCCGGCTCCACATAGTAAAAAGCTCTATGGGGAAATCAAAAGTGCCCCGCTTTTTGTCCTCATGCAATTCGCTGTAATTCATAGACCCTCAAAAAGTGAATATTGTGCTACTCACAAGTGCATATCCTGCGTGCAAAGAATATTTATATCTAATATAATACAATTAGCATACCATGGCGGGCTTGGATTGTCAACCATGGGCAAGGAGGTTTATCTATGCAAAATATCAACGAGATCAAGGACCAGATTTGCGATGTTTGCCACAAAATGTGGCAGCTGGGCTGGGTGGCCGCCAATGACGGCAATGTGAGTGTGCGGCTGGAGGACGGTCGAATCCTTGCCACCCCCACCGGTATGAGCAAATCCTTTATTACCCCGGAAAAGCTGGTGCTGCTGGATCCGGAGGGCAATGTGTTGGAAGCCGCAGATGGCCTGCGCCCCTCCAGCGAAATCAAAATGCACCTACGCTGCTACGACAAGCGGGACGATGTGATGAGCGTGATCCACGCCCATCCGCCGGCAGCCACCGGCTTTGCCGTGGCACACAAGGCCATGGATATGTACAATATGATCGAAGATGTGGCCGTCATCGGTGCCGTACCACTGACGCCTTACGGTACCCCCTTCCACCGTGGAAGTGCCCAACGCTATTGAGCCGTACCTGGAGGCGCACGATGTGATGCTGCTGGAGAACCACGGTGCACTGGCTGTTGGCAGCGATGTCATCACTGCCTTTTATCGTATGGAAAGCCTGGAACTGTGGGCCAAGATCACCATTAACGCTGTGATCCTGGGCGGCAGCCATGACATCAGCCGAGACAATATTCAAAAGCTCATTGATCTGCGGGGCTATTACAGAGTCACCGGCCGTCACCCGGGCTACAAACAATTTAACCCGGATGACGAACTGCTGCACAAGAAAGACTAAGGAGTAGGCTATGTTAAAAGGAATTTCTCCCCTGCTGTCCCCGGAACTGCTAAAGGCCCTGGACGAAATGGGCCACGGCGACACTCTGGTAATCGCTGACGGCAACTTCCCGGCAGAGAGTGTCGGCAAAAACGCCAAGGTGATCCGTGCAGACGGTCACGGCGTGCCGGAGCTGCTGGATGCGGTACTGGCGCTGTTGCCTCTGGATGCCTATGTGGACGCCCCCGTGTCCCTGATGGAAGTGGTGCCCGGCGACACCTGCGGCACACCCAAGATTTGGGACAAATACAAGGACATTCTCCACCGGCACGAGCCGGAACACAGCGGTATTCAAATGGTGGAGCGCTTTGCATTCTATGAAAAAGCAAAGGATGCTTACTAATTATCGCCACCGGCGAGACCGCCATTTATGCCAACATTCTACTGCAAAAAGGCGTGGTGCAGGCATGAAAAAGACCGTAGTTGCCTTTGACTTCGGCGCGTCCAGCGGGCGTGCGATTGCCGGTACTTTTCAAAACGGAAGACTGGAATATAAGGAAGTCCACCGATTTGACAATATCCCGGTAGATGACGACGGCCGTATGTGCCACAACTTCCCTGCCATTTGTAAGGAAGTAGACGCGGCGCTCTCTAAAATGAACAGCGCCGACGGCCTGAGCTTTGACACTTGGGGTGTGGACTACGGCTTGCTGAACAAAAGCGGCAACCTGCTGCGCCTGCCCTGCCATTACAGAGACACCCGCACCGCCGGAACGGTAGAGAAAGTGCTGAAAAAAATACCGGCAGACAATCTGTACCGGGCCACCGGCAATCAGATTATGGAGATCAACACCCTGTTCCAGTTGACCACGGAAGACACTGCCGGTGCAGAGAAACTGCTGTTTATGCCGGACTTATTTGCCCACCATCTGTGCGGCAGTATGCAAACGGAACCTACCATTGCTTCCACCTCTCAGCTGCTGGATCCGGTGAACCAAACCTGGCGGACAGATATTGCCAAGGCCTGCGGCATTGACCCGCAGCTGCTGCCCGCCGTTGGCCCGTCGGCTACCGTTCTGGGTAAAACAGACGGCGGCATACAGGTGATCGCCACCGCCGGGCACGATACCCAGTGCGCCGTGGCGGCCATGCCTGCCGCTGCCGGTGAGCAGCCGGCGTTCCTGTCCTGCGGCACCTGGTCACTGATCGGCTGCGAGCTGGACGAACCAATCCTAACGCCGGAGAGCCGGGCGGACGATTTGTCCAACGAACAGGGTGCCAACGGAAAGACCAATTACTTAAAGAACATCAGCGGTCTGTGGCTGATCCAGGAGACCCGGCGGGCCTATCGCCGTGCAGGCGCAGAATACAGCTACAACGACTTAGAGCAGCTGGCGCGGGCGGCAGAACCGTTCACCTGCTTTATCGACCCGGACGATCCTCGCTTTTCCACGCCCGGCGATCTGCCGGAACGGATCCGTGACTTTTGCCGGGAGACCGGACAGCCGGTACCGGAAAGCGTAGGCGCCGTGGTACGCTGCATTTACGAGAGTCTGGCTATGAAGTACCGCTTTGCTTTGGATCAGATCAGCGCCCGCACCGGGCGGCAATTCAATGTGCTGCACCTGCTGGGCGGCGGTACCAAAGACGGCTTCCTTTGTCAAATGACGGCAGACAGCCTGGCTTTTCCGGTGATTGCCGGACCTACGGAAGCCACGGCTCTGGGCAATATGCTGCTGCAACTGATCGCACTGGGCCAGCTGCCGGATGTGGCAGCCGGTCGGGAGCTGATCCGCAAGACCGAGACCTTAAAAACCTATGAACCCAAGCCCACGGCAGCCCGAGACCGGGCGTACCGTGACTTTCAAAACATATTGCGCTAAGCGCAAACGGAGGTAATGACGATGACTTATCCAAAAATCGGTATTCGCCCCACCATTGACGGCCGCTGGGGCGGCGTGCGTGAGAGCCTGGAGGCGCAGACCATGGGCATGGCCACCGCAGCCAAAGCGCTGATTGAAGAGAATCTGCACTATCCGGATGGCACGCCGGTACAGTGCGTGCTCTCCCCCACCACCATCGGCGGCGGCGCAGAGGCAGCCAAGTGCGCCGAATACTTTGCCGGCGAGAATGTGGTGGCCACCCTGACGGTGACCCCCTGCTGGTGCTACGGATCAGAGACCTTTGACATGGACCCCCACACCATTAAAGCGGTTTGGGGCTTTAACGGCACCGGAGCGCCCCGGCGCTGTGTACCTGGCCGCCGTCATGGCTGCTTACGCGCAAAAGGGGCTGCCTGCCTTCTCCATTTACGGCCATGATGTGCAGGATATGACGGATAAAGAGATCCCGCCGATGTGGCAGAGAAGATCTTGCGCTTTGCCCACGCTGCCGCTGCAGTAGGCTGGATGAAGAACAAGGCCTATGTGAACCTGGGCGGCATTGCCATGGGTATTGCCGGCAGCTTCTGCAACGCGGAAATGTTCCAAAAATACTTTGGCATTCGTGCCGAGTGGGTAGATATGACCGAGATTGTGCGCCGGATCACCCTGGGCATTTACGATCATGACGAGTTTGACAAGGCGCTGAGCTGGGTTAAAGCCAACTGCAAAGAGGGCTTTGACTGCAACGCCGGTAAGGACTTGCCGGAGATCATTCGCAAGTCCAAGGTGGTAGACCCGGACAAGGACTGGGCGTTCATCACCAAGATGACCATGATCATGCGGGATATTTTGTACGGCAATCCCAAGCTGGACGAAATGGGCTGGCACGAGGAGGCTCTGGGCAAGAACGCCATTGCCGGCGGCTTCCAGGGGCAACGCAACTGGACCGACTGGCTGCCCAATGCGGACTTTACCGAGGCCATTATGGCTTCCAGCTTTGACTGGAACGGCAAAAAGGCCCCCCGCCCTTTCGCCACAGAGAACGATACTCTGAACGGCGTGGCGATGATGCTGGGCAGCCCTGGTCTCCGGCACTGCACGCGCCTTGCTTCCACGATGTGCGCACCTATTGGAGCCCGGAGGCCTGCCAGCGGGTCACCGGAATGGCACCCACCGGCGTGGCAAAAGATGGCTTTATCCACCTGATCAACTCCGGCGCTACCGCACTGGACGGCACCGGTGCCTGCCGCAATGCCAAGGGCGAACCTTGCATGAAACCGTTTTGGGAAATGACCGATGCGGACATCAAGGCGTGCCTGAACGCCACCGATTGGTGCCGCGCGGACTATGAGTACTTCCGCGGCGGTGGATATTCCAGCCACTTCCGCTGCCGTGCAGAAATGCCGGTAACCATGCTGCGCGTGAATGTGATCGACGGCATCGGGCCGGTTCTGCAACTGGCGGAGGGGTACACCGCCGACCTGCCGGATCAGATCCACAACACCATCGACAAGCGCACCGATCCCACCTGGCCCACCACCTGGTTCTGCCCCCGACTCACCGGCGAGGGCGCCTTTAAGGATGTGTACAGTGTGATGGCCAACTGGGGCCAACCACGCGTTACCGTGTACGGCCATGTGGGCGCTGATTTGATCACCCTGGCCTCCATGCTGCGTATTCCCGTGAATATGCACAATGTGCCGGAAGCGCAGATCTTCCGCCCCCACGCCTGGGCTGCCTTTGGCACAGAAGACCGCCAGTCCGCAGACTACCGCGCCTGCGCCACCTACGGTCCCTTGTATAAATAAGCAACCCCCAACACCCCGGTACTGCGGTACCGGGGCATTTTTCATAATTAAAAACGCAAAAACCCCGCACCATTTGGTGCGGGGTTCTGCGGTTATGTAAGGAAATTTAGATGGACTTGAGCAGCTTGGGCAGCTTCGCCAAAGCGCCGCCAATACCGCCAAGGATCTTATTAAAGCCAACGAAGGTGGAACGATCGTCGTTGAGGATCATCAACAGGCCCTCTGCCATCTTGGGGAGAACACGCCCATGGACATGGCGATAAAGTTACGGATCGGGATCTGGGTAGCCATAGCTGCCAGCATCTGACCGTCACCGTTCTCCGCAGAGCCGAACTTGCCCACCACCTTGCTGATCAGACGGCAAATCTTGCCGCCCCACTTGGTGTGGCTGGCATCGTCCAGGCAGTTGTACAGGTCAATGGGCTTGGTGGTGTCCCGCTCACGGGCAGGCAGCTCCTTGCCGTACACAGCGGTCCACTGGGCATCGTCCATAGCCGCCAGGTCTGCGGTGTAGTAAGCCGGTGCCGTCTTTCTGTAATCCGGCACGGCAGCGGTGCAGTCGGAAATGATATTTACGGCCTTAGTCAAGCGAATATCCCGGCTGGAAGCACCAACCATAATATCAAACAAACCGGTCTCTACCTGCCAGTCCTGCAGCTCCACATTGTAAAATGCGAAGGCGCGCTTGGACAGGGTAACGGAGACTTCCTTCTCCTCTCCGGCTTTCAGGAACACTTTCTTAAAGGCACGCAGTTCCTTCTTGGGACGGAAGATGGTGCTCTCCTGATCGGCCACATAAATCTCTGCGATCTCTGCGCCGTCCACATCGCCGGTGTTCTTGATCTTAAAGGTAACGGTCAGGTCGTCCGTGTCCTTAATATTGGAGGAGGACAGCTCCAGATCGCTGTATTCAAAAGTGGTATAAGACAGGCCGTAACCGAACGGGAACTGCACTTCTTTCTCTGCGGTGTCGTAGTAACGGTAGCCGATGTACACACTCTCTTTATGCTCGCTGACCACCGGCTGGCCGGGATAGTTGCCATAGGTGGGATTATCCTCAAAGGACAGCGGATAAGTCTCAGAGGTCTTACCGCTGGGACATACGGCGCCGGTCAAAATACGAGCCACAGCCTTGCCGCCGGCCTGGCCGGACAGGCCGCTGTTCAGCAGCGCCTTTGCGCTGTTCAGCCAGGGCATGTGAATAACGGAACCGCCTGCCAGCACCACCACGGTGTTGGGATTGGCAGCAGCCACCTGCTCGATCAGCTGATTATGATTGGCGGGCATTTCAATATTCGCGCGGTCATAGCCCTCGCCCTCAAACTCCTCGGTCAAACCGGCAAACACCACAGCCACATCCGCAGCCTTAGCAGCAGCCAAAGCCTCGGCCACCAGTGCGTCGTCCACCTGCTCGGTGCCCTTCTTGTAACCCTGGGCATAAGTCACATCTACGCCCAGCTCTACCAGATTGTCATAGGCATTTTCCATCTTGGTGGGGTTGATCACGGAAGAGCCGGCACCCTGGTAACGGGGCGCCTTCGCCATCTCGCCGATGACGGCCACTTTCTGCCCTTTCTTCAGCGGCAGCAGGCCATCGTCGTTCTTCAGCAGCTGAATGGAGCCCTCGGCCACCCGGCAAGCCAGGTCGTGGTGCGCGTCCACATCATAAGTCTTTTTGCCCTCGTCCAGGGTCTTCTTGGCTTTCAGAATCAGGTTGACCACATTGTCTACCCGCTCGTTGAGCACATTCTCGTCCAGCTTACCCTCTTTGACAGCGGCAATGATCCGCTGGGTGTTCAGGTCACCGGAGGACGGCATTTCCAGATCGGTGCCTAGTTCTCCAAGCCGGGAATACGGTCTACGGAAGAGCCCCAGTCGGTCACGAACAGACCCTGGAAGCCCCACTCGCCGCGAGCCACCTGCTGTTGCAGCCAGCCGTTTTGAGAAGCATAAACGCCGTTAATACGGTTATAAGAGTTCATCACCGTCCAAGGCTGCGCCTCTTTAATGGCGATCTCAAAGGCGGTCAGATAGATCTCGCGCATAGCACGCTCGTCGATCACCTCGTTGATGACCATACGGTACGCCTCCTGCGAGTTGCAGGCAAAGTGCTTCAAAGAAGTACCGATGCCCTTGGACTGTACGCCGTTGATGATGTTGGCAGAGCACTTACCGGCCAGATACGGGTCCTCAGAGAAATACTCAAAGTTACGGCCGCAAACCGGCGCGCGCTTAATGTTGGTATTCCCGGGGCCAAGAATTACAGAAACTTCTTCCTGCAAGCACTCCTCGCCCAGCGCCTCGCCCTCTTTGCGCAGCAGCTCCTCGTCCCAAGAGCAGCTGGAAGTAGCAGCGGTAGGGAAGCAGGTAGCCGGATAAGAGTTACCCAGACCCACGGAGTCGCCGTTCGGGTTCTGCTTACGCAGGCCGTGAGGGCCGTCCGTTACCATGATCTTGGGCAGACCCAACTCCGGCCTCCTCCAGGTGCCAGTAGTCAAAACCGGAAACAAAAGCCGCCTTTTGCTCCAGGCTCATCTTGTTCACAATGTCAGCGTGTTTCATTCTAAATCTCCCTTCACATAATGCCGAATGGAATTCGCTGTTACATTATACAATATTTGCCGGTCGTTTCCAAGACCTTTTGTGAAAAAAGAAAAAAAGATATGGGATTTTTACCAAAATCACGGAAACAAAGAACCGGCCGCACCTCCTGCCCCCACAAAAAGAAAGAAAAAAGCGCCGCCCCTGCTTAACAGTAAAACAGGTGCAGCGCTTGTCCGTACAACGGTCAAAGCCGCTTACTTTAAGAAGCGAATCAGCTCCATAGCGGCGTTGGTGTCGCCGTCTACTTTCAGCTTGCCGGTGGTGAAAGCCAGCACCGGATCCAGCTTGCCGTTCACCAACTTCATCAAGTTGGTGCCGTTGATGATCAGCCGTGCATTGCGATCATGGTAATCATAAGGCTCCACATGCAGCTGGCCGTCCTTGATCTCTATGTAAAAGATACCCTCTGCTTTGCCTTCCACATCGACCTGGAATGCCAAAGTGCCGGGAATGGACGAAACATCTGCCTTGCTGAGCTTTTTTGCGCACAGCCGCAACAATAGACTCGTATGTCATAGCAGCCATTAGTATGTACCTCCTATCTGTTTTTTATTATTATAGCACAATAGTCTTGCACATTCAATAGGAGTTTCCGAACATTTATTGTGCACTTTCAACAAATATTCGCAATTTTTCGCTTGTAATAACTCGTAGTGACAAATTATTTATCCTTAGGTCTTGCCACCCAGGCTACCACCAGTGCGCTGAGCACCGCCACGGTCACCCCACCGGCGCAGGCGGTAAACCCGCCGGTGAACACGCCCTGTAGACCGTCCTTTTGCACCGCTTCCTTGACCCCTTGAGCCAGTGCATTGCCAAAGCCGGTCAGCGGCACCGTAGCGCCGGCACCTGCCAACTCCACCAGTTTAGGATACCAACCCAGACCGCCCAGCACCACTCCCAGACACACAAACAGTACCAAAATCCGCGCAGGTGTCAGCTTGGTCAGATCCATCAACAGCTGCCCCGCCATACAGATCAGTCCGCCGATCAAAAACGCATAGAGATAGATCATCATCCCGCCCCCTTAATACAAATGAAAAACAAAGAGGATCAGGCCGTACAGCACTGAGGTAGTCACACCGTACACCAAAACCGGTCCGGCAATGGAGAACATTTGCGCCGCCGTACCCAGTACAAAACCCTCGTGCTGGAATTCCAGCGCCGGCGACACCACAGCATTGGCAAAACCGGTAATGGGCACAATCGTGCCGGCACCTGCCTGGCGAGCGATCTTGTCAAACACACCGATACCGGTAAGCACCGCCGTTGCAACGATCAGCACCGCCGGGGTGGCCAGGCGCACCTGCCGCTCCCCCAATCCCAGGCTCTCAAACAATGTATTGAGCAGCTGCCCCAGCAGACAAATACCACCGCCGAACAAAAACGCTTTCACCGCGTTCAACAGCTTTGGGGTATTGGGGCTGGCCTTGTCCGCCATCTTGCTGTAATCACTCTTACTGATACCCAAAGAAATCACCTCATCCCTATTATTCATAGAAACTTCACGATTATACCCTTGACATTTGTCTTTCGCTTCTGTAAAATAGCATTATACTATTTGTAAATCTTAATTGAAGAAGGTATCGTCATGCACTTGATTGATGTACGCGATGTTTATAAAATCTACAACCCCGGCGAGAACCAGGTGAACGCGCTGGACGGCGTAAGCCTGACCATTGACGAGGGTGAATTCGTAGCCATTATCGGCCAGTCCGGCTCCGGTAAGTCCACCTTGATGAATATGCTGGGTCTGTTGGATGTACCCACCAGCGGGGAGTATTACATCAATGGCAACCTGGTAGAGGATCTGACCGACGACCAGATGAGCGTGATCCGCAATGAGCAGATCGGTTTTATCTTCCAAGGGTTCAACCTGATCTCCTCCCTGACCGCTGTGGAGAATGTGGAGCTGCCGCTGGTATACAGAGGTATGGGACGCCAGGAGCGGCGAGAGATCGCCGAGAAAGCGCTGGCTCGCGTGGGACTGGATAAGCGTATGCACCATCTGCCGGCGGAAATGAGCGGCGGGCAGCAGCAGCGCGTGGCCGTGGCTCGCGCCATTGCCGCAGCGCCTCCGGTCATTTTGGCCGATGAGCCCACCGGCAACCTGGACACCAAATCCACCAAAGAGGTTATGGCGATTCTGCACCGACTCAAGGACGAGGGCCGCACCGTGGTGGTCATCACCCATGATAATGAGATCGCCATGGAGGCGGAGCGGGTGGTGCGTATCCGTGACGGCAAGATCGTGGAGGACTACATCAATCCCGGCTTTGAGGAAAAATACGGCCGCGAGTCCAAAAAGGACAACGCCAACCCCATTGACCAGGGCTAATAGGAAGCAGACAAAAAGGGCTTGAGATTTGATGATCTCAAGCCCTTTTCTTTGGCAAAAATACAGGCCGCGTGCGTGGGCACACGGCCATTTGTGCGTGATTTATTTCTTTGTGGTGGAACCAAATCCGCCGTCCCGCACGCCGTCGGCGGCGTCGTCCTCGGTAATCCCAAAGGGCAGAAAAATGCCCTGGGCAAAGCCGTCGCCGGCGGCTACCGTGGCGCTGTGACCCGCATCGTGTGCGGTGCAGCTCATTTTGATCATAATGTGCCCCTCGTTGGAGGAGCCGTAATAATCGGCGTCAATAATGCCAACGGTATCCAGCCCGATCCGGTGCTTAAAGCCCAGCCCGGAGCGGGGGAAAGATCGCCAGCACCCAACCCTCCGCCATCCGGGCGCGAATGCCGGTGGCACCAGCACAGAGGCGTCCTTCGGGAAGGTTACCGCAGCCGGCACATAAAAATCATACCCGGCAGACCCGGCGGTGGCGCGCTGTGGCAGCACGATACTGTCATAGACAGCCTGCACATCCTCCGTCTCCGGGAACGCTTTTAGCCAGTCCTTTTGGAACCGGTCAAAACTTACTTTTTCAAACTTGGCGATCTTTTGCATATCCGTTCTCCTTTGCGTTTCTGCTCCCAGTATAGCACAAAGAGCGGCAAAAAGGAAGAGCCGATGCGCAAAAGCTACAACCCAAAGGACACGGAAATGGCGTGGTCCACCTTGCCCATATCCTGACCGTCCAGCGCGCCCATACGCTCCTTTAGGCGGCGTTTGTCAATGGTGCGCACCTGCTCCAGCAGCACCACGCTGTCCCGCGCCAACCCGCAGCTGCCGGCGTTCACCTCAATATGGGTAGGCAGGCGGCTTTTGTCGTGCTGGGAGGTAATGGCGGCAGCGATCACCGTGGGCGAGTATTTGTTGCCCACATCGTTTTGTACAATGAGCACCGGGCGCACGCCCCCTGCTCTGAGCCCACCACCGGGCTTAAGTCCGCGTAATAAATTTCTCCGCGCTTTACAAGCACTTGGATCACCCTCGTATGCAAATTCAGATCCGGGTGCGGCCGCACTCCCGTCATGCATAGGATAGCCGGATCTGCAAGAATTTAATCAAAGGGAGAGAAAATAAAAACTCCCCTATCATTCTATGCCACCCACCGGTGGGCGCAACTGTGCACACCCGCCTAAAAAACGGCATAGAATAGTGAGAAAGGAGAGTTCATTATGGAGAAATACGAGGAGCTTTTTTTAACCCCTCTTTCTTAAAAAAAGAATCTGCGGCAAAGGACGCCTGCGACAATCGACCCCCGCTGCCAAAGGACGCTGCCGTGACCATGGCCTATGTGCCTCTACAAACGGATATGATCACCTACGATGAGGACAAAGCGCTGCAATGCGGCACGCTGTTCCCCACCTTGAACAAAGTCTTTTTAGGAGGGAGCGCCAAGTGAAGAAAGATAAATTGCTGCGTCGCCTGTCCGCCATGCAGTTCGCTATGTGGGAGATGCGGGAATTCCTGGATACCCACCCCAACTGCCCGGACGCCAAGGCGCTCTATAACGCCTATAAAGAAAAATACGATACCCTGGCCAAGGAGTACGAGGCCCGCTTTGGCCCCTGACCTTAAACGGCGCCAACAGCGACGCCTGGCTCCAAGACCCCTGGCCTTGGGATGCCGACTTTGACACGGACGAATAAAACGCAACAAAAAAACGGACGGTCCCCTGCCGAAAGGCAAAGGATCGTCCGTTTGGTTATTCGTAATTTTTGCACTGCGCAATAATGCCCATGGACAAGCCGGTCAGCCGTTGTATCGCACGGATAGAGGCACCGGCTTGCTTTAACATAGCAGCGTAGCGCCTTTGATCCGCCGGCCGCAGCAGTTATTTAGATTCAAGAAGTTCGTTCATAAAAATGCAATCAGCAAAACAAGCACAGAGTTTATAGCTTACTATCACAGAAAGTCAGCGTTCTGTAAAGATAAATCGTGTAAACTTTTTACACCTGCTCGGCATGAACGCGCACGCGCATGGGTTTGTACCGGGTCAGCACGGTTTGCAGGGCTTCGGACGCCAACACCTCTTTTTACAAAGCTGTCCGGGTCGTCGGCGCACACCAGGTCAGAGTATTCCTCCAGCTGCGCCTCCGGCGGGTAATAGAAGCAAATGGTCAGCTCCCAGTTGCCGCTGCGGGCGCACACCCGGCGGGTAAACAGCAGTTCATAGAACTCCTCGCAAGCCTGGTTGAACACCCCCGCTTCAAAGCGGTACAGGTTCTCCTCAGCGATCTTGTAACCGCCGATACCCTGCAAGAATTTCTCCAGCGCCTCCGGCGTGGGGGCATCATAATCCAGCCCCGCCTCCTCGGCACAAAGAGCGGTAATGCTCTCCAATGTCTCTGCCATACCGGCCTCGGTACTGTCCGTATAGTCCGTGACCACGCACTCCGCATGGGTAAAGCGAACGGTAAATTCGTACAGTTCGCCCTGCTCGTCCCCCAGCAGCGCCGCCAGGCAAAAGGCGCCGTCCGCCAGGCTCACTTCCTCGTGAAGCCAGGTCTTGCCCACCGGGTCGCCCTCGCTGCAAGTAATATCTGCATCGTACAGCACCAGCTTCTCCACATCGGAAAAGCTCTCGCTGTTGTCAAAATACAGCACCACCTGGTCTTGGCGCGCCGCCACATCGGTGATCACGCTGCCGTGGAAGGTCTTGCACACGCACGCCGGCAGCTTGCTTTTGAATTTTAGACAGCGCCCGCTGATAGTCCCGCATGGCGTTGTCCGGCTTTTTATTGAATTTTAACTTGCCGCCTGCTGCCCGCTGCTGTTCCTCAGCCAGCGCGGCACGGTACCATTCTTTTGTAAAATACTTCATAATTGCCTCCATGGCCGTTATCGCTCAATATATCCTACGCCCATACCCGGCTGCCCACCGGCAAGCAAATAGGCTTTCAACCGCCGTTGCAGGTCCGTCTCTGCCGGGTAATCCTCTGTGCGGCGACACTTAGCGCCAAACACCCGCTCCATGGTCTGCGCCGGGAAAGGCAGGTCGCACACCGGATGAAACAGCGCCGCAAACTGCAAAATATTGCACCCCGGGCGCATAAAATCCTTGTTGCCGCTAAACAGCAGCCAGCTTTCGCTAAAAAAGCAGGTATAGGCATAATCCGGGAACACCCGGTCAAAAAACGCCCGTGCCCGGGCAATCGACAACCGACAGGCTTCCGTCTCCAGGGGCGCGCCCTGGGGAATATGGATATACACCACCGGCGCGCCTACCATCAGCGGCGCGGTATGGGGATATGCAGCCACCGGCGGCAGCCGATACAGCTGGAATTGCAGCCGCCCCAGGCGAAACAAACGGGCGTCCAAATGATTTTTGATCCAGTGCACATTGTGCAGGCCGCCACCGCCGCAATTGGCGCACCAAATGCCAATGTCGCTCATGGTTTCTGCAAACACCGTATCCTCAATGCCCAGTTGCCTGTATTTTTCGTGGGTATCCGGCAGCATAGCCAGCACCACCGCCAGGCGGGTCAAATCGTTGCAGTGATCCAAATAGCCAAAATACTGTCTGGTACGGCGCACCGCCCATTGCAGCCGCCGGGGGTGCGCCTCTATCCATTCGGTGACCAAGCTGCGGGTATCCGCCGGCAAATCCGCCGCACGCAGATAAAAATCATTGATCATTGCTCTTTGTTGCCGCAGCGGTCGGCTTGGCGGTCTGCGGCCGGGTGGTCTCATTCTTAGAGGTCAGGCCGGAGGACACAATGTGCGTAATCTTGTAATTCATCTTATACAAGGACAGAGTAGACAGCACATTATTATTTAAGAAGTTGCTGTTGGCATTCTCGTCCTGCACGGTAAAGGTGCTGCCTGCCGGCTCATATTTAATCGCCGCGATCAGTCCCTCTACGCCGTTTACCTCCTGGCCCTCGTAAAACAGATACGTTCCCTTTACGGTGATCACATGGTCGTAATTGGTGGTTTCCTGGGTGGTGTCTTCCGTCTTTGCCGCCTGGGTGGTGGTCTCCTTGGGTTTTAAGCCAAAGTCGTATGTACCGGTAAAGTACAAGGCAGCACACACAGCCACGGCCGCCACCAGCAACAGGATCAGCACATAGGCGCTTTTGTGGTTCTTTTTCTTTTTACGGACCGGTGACGCTCAATGGTGGGTGCCTCCAGCTCGTCCTCCGTATGGGTGGCGGTCATTCCGTCCTCCACTGCGTCCGGCTGGTAAGAGGCGTCTCCCTCTTTGTGCACAATCAGCGGGCTGCACAGCACCGGTGCGGTCTGCCCCGTCTTTTCCGTCTGCGGTGCTTCCGCCGCCGGGCTTTCTTCTGTCGGGATCGGTTCCTCTGCTGCCGGGGCCGTCGGCTCCCCGTGGGTTATATCGATCTGTGCCGGCGCTTTTGTTTCCTGCTCCGGGCGCTTTTTTCTTCATTCATGGGTATTCCTCCAATTTGGTGGTTCTGATTTGATCTTACCATAAACAAGGCTTTTTTTCAATTCATATTGTGTTGAAATTTGAATTTTTTGCTGATATAATAACAATCAAGGGGAAACCTGTTTGCCGATGGGTTGTTCTATCCTTTTGCGGGACGAGCATACACTGGTACTCAAGACCGGCAGGCAACGTTTATCACTGGAGGACGATTATGAACATTCTCACTTTTGACATTGGCGTGACCAACATTCGCTATGCACTGTGCGACGAGCAATTCCGGCTCAGCGATGTGCACACGGTCTTACACACGGGCGCAGCAGGGCGGCCAGCAAATTATGGAGCGGCTGCTGGAGATCATCGGTACATACCAGCATATTGACCGAGTTGCGGTGTCCACCGTTGGGCAGGTAGACAGCCAAAACGGCATTGTGGTCTACTCCGCCGGAAATATTCCCTACTACACCGGTATGATGATCAAAAAGCGCATTGAGAACGACACCGGTCTGCCCACACATGTGGAGAATGATGTGAATGCGGCAGCTCTGGGCGAGGCGCACTTTGGCGCCGGACAGGGACAAAAAGACTTTCTCTGCCTGATGTACGGCACCGGAATCGGCGGTGCGCTGTATCTCAACGGTCAGCTGTATAAAGGCAGTGCCTCCTGCGCAGCGGAGTTCGGCCATATGATCACCCACGCCGGCGGTTTGGACTGCCCCCTGCGGCGGAAAAGGCTGCTACGAGCGATACGCCTCCACCAAGGCGCTGATTGAAAAGGTGCGTACCGCCACAAACAAACCGCTGGACGCTTTTACAATCTTTGAAAAAGAAAATTTGCAGGACTCCGGCTGTACGCGCTGTGGTGGACCAATGGATTGACGAGTTGATCCTGGGGCTCACCAATTTGATTTATATTTTCAACCCGCCTTTGGTGATCTTAGGCGGCGGGGTCATCAACGAGGACTATATTATTGAGTTGATTGACCGCAAGATCTACAAAAATATGATGGAGAATTACAAAAAGGTGAACATTGTGCGCACCAAGCTGGGCAGCACAGCCGGTCTTCTTGGCGCCGCCTATGCCGCCGCACAGTTGTAAAGATGGCTTTACCTGTAAGGAAGCCGCACAGACTGCCCGCCGAGATGTATTTGCAAGGCTGTTTTTTCACAAAAGAAAGGCGAAACTGCCTGTCTGCACTGGTAGGGGCGGATAGTATCCGCCCGCCGGAAGTTCGCTTGACCCACGCCGGTGCCGTTGTACAAATTGCACTGCAAAAGGTCGAAAAAGTGTATCCCAGCTGCCGCGTGCTTTCCTATGTCATTATGCCCAACCATCTCCACTTCTTGTTAGAGATCCGCCCTGTCACGCAAGGCGGGCGGCAGATTGCCGCCCCTACGGTCATTGGGCAATTTAAGCGACAAGTCAGCCGGGAACTGGGCTACAGCCTGTGGCAAAAAGGCTACTACGACCACATCATTCGCGATGAGGACGACTACTTGAATAAATGCCGGCATATTGAAGAAAATCCGGCTAAATGGGCAGACGACCCATACTATAATAATAGCAGCGCACCTGCATGACTTACAGGTGCGCTGCTGTTTTATTTTTATGTATCCAACCGAGATTTCAGGGCTGGAACGGACAAGCAATCGGCGGTGCAAAGCAGGCGGCGATAGCGCTCCATATTCACATCGCTGTGCTCGGTCTCCTTGCTCCACAGGTGCATTACCCAGCTGTCTGTACCAAAATAAGTGGGCACCAGCACGCCCACCACCGCCATTTTGGCAGCGGAGAGCACATCACCCTCCAGTCCCAAATTCAGGAAGTAGCGAAACAGAAAATACATGGCGATCTGCCGACCGAAATGGCTCTCTCCCACCGGGGCAGTCAGATCACCGGCTGCCACCTTCTCCGGCCACTGGGGATTGATCAGCTCCGGATTTTGGAACACAGAGCGGAGGTCCATCTTCTCGGTCACTGTGGGCAACGCACCGATTTGGCCTTGCAGCTCCTCTGCAAAATCCAGTAATTCCGCCAGGCACCGGGCAAGGGGCTTTGCGCTGTCCTGCACCAGGGCATAAGCGGTCTTGCGTGCCGACAGCAGGGTGAAGTATAACCGGGCGTCAATGTCATTGAGGGTTGGGGGCAGATCGTTCATTTCCTCGGCAAAAGAGAAATCATACTTAGAGTCAAACATCATCTCAGCTGCCACCGGGCAACTAAAGGACAGTCCCATCTCCCGCAATGCGCCAAAGTCATTGATAAACCGAGGAAAGGTGCGGCAGGTAAAAGGCGTATGCTCCCCGCCGATGGCAATGTGCATATCGCACAGATTCTCGCTGTTCAAAAAGGGACAGCGCTTTTGATCTGACAGGCGAAAAACAGTATTGCCGTACTCATCTTGATCCAAAACAGAAAAGATACGCCGGCGTATTTCACTCTCCGGCAGAGTGTGGTAATACGCCATGGACGCCGGGTCCGCATCCACCTCCCAGCCTTGGCAGCAAGAGTCCGGGCAAGCGCCGGCAATGCACGCAAAATCCCGATAAAAAGCGGGCACACGCAACTTCATACAGATCCCTCCCCATAAATCGGCCTTTATTATATAATGTATGGCCGATCCCGTCAAGCCACCGCATGCAATTTGAAAATTGCAATGAAAAACTGGGTATGCTATAATGGTAAAAAAAAAGAAAGGAGCCACGCCTATGTGCACAGCAGCAACCTATCAATCGGCCGGTTTTTATTTTGGCCGCACCCTGGATTATGAAGTTTCTTACGGCAACCAAATCGTGATTACCCCCAGGAACTACGCCCTGCGCTTTCGCCACACGGAGGATCAGCCGCACCACTATGCCATCATCGGTATGGGGCTGGTGGCAGAGGACTATCCCCTTTACTATGATGCGATGAACGAAAAGGGCCTGTGCATGGCGGGGCTGAATTTTGTCGGCAACGCTGCATATTCCGCACCGGGTCATGACAAAGAAAATGTAGCACAATTTGAATTTATCCCTTGGTTACTGGGTCAATGTGCCAATTTGGCAGAGGCCAAAGAAAAACTGCAAAACCTGCAGCTCACCGATACGCTCTTTAACACCGCAATGCCTCGCGCCCAGCTGCACTGGCTAATCGCGGATCGTACCGGCGCAGTGGTCGTAGAGTCTATGGCCGACGGACTGCACCTGTACGACAATCCGGTCGGCGTACTCACCAACAATCCACCGTTCCCGGAGCAAATGCGCCATCTGAGCCTGTACCAAGGACTGTCGCCTTGCCAGCCGGAAAACAACGCCGTACCCGGAGCAGAGTTACCACTGTTCAGCCGCGGTATGGGCGTTTGCCTACGGGCTGCCCGGCGATCTGTCCTCTCCCTCCCGCTTTGTGAAAGCGGCGTTTACCCGGGCAAACGCCAAATCCGCCCGCTCGGAAACTGCCGCCGTCAGTCAGCTGCTGCATATTTTGGGCAGTGTGGAACAACAGCGGGGCTGCTGTCAGGTGGCTGAGGGCAAGTACGAGATCACCCTATACACCAGCTGTTGCAGCGCAGACACCGGCACCTATTACTACACCACCTATGACAATCACCGGATCTGTGCCGTGCGCCTGTCCGGAGCAGAAGCGGACAGCGCCACGCTGCAAACCTATCCCCTGCAGCAAGAACAGGATATTTTATATCAAAACTGAATGAACAAAAGGAAATGCCCCGGCGCAAGAATTCTTGCGCCGGGGCACGGTGTTGTGGGGGCGACCCCCACGCGTCTGGCATCAACCCTAATTCCAATCTTCCATCTTTTCTTTGAGCGAGGAAAAAAAGACCCTCTATTATATAGTGTGCCTTTTTGCCAAAATACGCAAAAAAAAATCAAAAATTTTTAAAAAAATTTTTTTAAAGCGGGTAAGTGTTCATTAACCGCAAAACTTTACCGACAAAGTGTTGACAAAATGAACTGTTTATGGCATATTTCTCTTGTATACAGATGATTTTTTTATTTTTTTCCTATGAGGCATTATGATAGAACAAACACCAAACGCGCCGCCGGCCGAAGCCACCGTTCAAAAGACGGTGGAGGACTGCCAGCGCTATCGAGACAAATTGTATTGGCGATGTCGGTTGTACTTCCGGGATTGGCCGGACTACGCGGAGGACTGCGTACAAGAGGCATACATAGAGCTGATGCAAGCGCTGCGTGCCGGCCGTTGCATTCACAATTATGAAGCCTGGCTGTTTAAAGTCGCTATTCTCAAAGGTCAGGTGATGATCCGGGAGGAAAAAATGCGCCGGGAAATGCAATTTGAAAACAACAGCGACAAAGTGATCGCCATGGAGCAAGCCGGGATCTATCAACAAACATTCCCTTCGGAAACAGATCCGGGCCCTACGGATGAGGAGATCCGCCGTCGTGCCGTTACAGTTCTTTCCAAACTAAACGACACAGATCGTCGTATTTACTATGAGCATTATGTGCGACGAAAACCGCTGCGGCAGGTGGCAGCCGAACTGAACATGACGGAGAACGCTGTCAGCAAACGCCATGTGCGATTGAAAGAAAGATCAAGCGATCTATACGATCGCTGAAATAAAATCAAAGAACGAAACGAAAGAGGAAAACCACAATGACTGCAACACAAAAACAAGTAAAGCGGGCACTGTATAACGGACTGCCCAATCTGAGCGATCGGGAGCTGCGGCAGATGATCGACCGGGAGCTGGAAAAAGACAGCAGCCAGATCGATATGAATTATATCGACACTTGCTTTGACTTAATGGAAATGCACGCCGACAGTAGAATCACTGTACAGCCCCGTCGCAAGTGGCTGAAAGCTGTGATTGTAGCAGCCCTGATTGCCGCCGCCACCGTATCTGCCATGAGCGTATCCGCCCATCTGTTCAACTTTAACATTCCGTCCGAGATCGCCCACAAGATCAACGGCAGTGCGCAGATTGACCCCAACCTGGCGGAGGCAGACACCAGCGCCGCCGGTTATGCGCTGACGGCAAGTCCGGTTGCCAAGCAACTGGCGGAACTGGGCATCTCCCCGGTGACCCTGCCCCGGCAGTTGGCGCAAAGCCATATTCAGTCTGTCCGTACCATTCAAAGCGACAGCGTCATGACCGCCGCCCAGGTTCTGTTTGAAGCTGACGGCGTTGCCGGCGATCTGACGGTGACCCGGTACGCCACCGCCAATGACTGGGAGGGCAAAGACCGGGTGACCGATATTGACAGCGGTAAACTGGTACACGCCAACGGACTGGACATTCTGATTTTAGCCCGGGACGACAGCTGCACCCTACGCTATCGGGACGGTAACACCGAATACGATCTGTATTTGGAATGTGACGAGGACACAGCCGTGGCATTTGCCGAAGATCTGGCATAAACAGAATCGCCCATACAAAAAAGACAGCCTTGTGCTCTGCACCGGCTGTCTTTTTTTGTGCCGCAAAGCAGAAAAGCAGAACCCTAAAGTCCTGCCTTTCCGCTTATATTGATTTTGACCGTGGGTGCCCCCACTTGTATATCCGGGCCGCAGCCCCGATTACCGAATCACCAGCGGTGTGTAAGCAAAACTGCCGGCTTGCAGTCCCATACACCGCTCCACAAAAATCATATCCCGGGTGTTGATCATACCGTCGTGGTTCATATCCACATAGCTGAGATACCCGGCCTGACCCTGATGGGTGCCAAAGATCAGCTTAAACATATAGTAGTCCTGATCGTCGATCTTGCCGTCCTTGTTCCAGTCACAGCCGATGACCGGCACGCTGCCGCATTGCAGATCCCGGTCGCTGACCACCACATACAGGGTGCGACTAAAGCCGTAAGCATAGCGCACAGTCAGGGCATAAGTGCCGCTTTTCAGCTGCAGGGAGAAGTTGCCCTTCTCGTCCGTAGTCGCCAGGGTGTAGCCGTTTAGCAGAATATCTGCGCCAATGGCGGCGTGGGTGCCCTTGGTCGCCGCTCGATCCGCTGCCAGCACCACCGTGCCGGTCACGGTGTGGGTCTCCTCCACCGCCGTGCCGCTGCCGGGCAGCACCGTATAGCTGCTGTCGCCGCAGTTTTGGCAGGTGGTGATGCGCACCCCATCCCGACCGTCTGCCGCCGGGGTCTCGCTAACCACATAGTTGTGACCGGTGGCGGTGGTGTGCCGCTCTTCCAAAATCGCGGAGCAATACTCGCATACACCAATGGCGTAACCGTCATGGGTGCAGTCCGCAGCGTACACGGTCAGCCACTGAATATCGCCGTGACCGTCCGTGCAAAAGCCCAGATAACCGGCATAAATATCCCGCTTCATGGCGCACAGATCGGCAAACGCGTCTGCGTCCGTGTACAGCTCTGTTGGAATGTTCCGGGTCTTGGCGTACATGGCCGCGTCCGACCCGGCCATGGTGTAAACGGTCAGTGCCGGGCAACGGGCAAACACATGGGTGCGGTTGGTGCCCAGCTGCACATACCGGGTGCTCTGGCTGCCGATGTACACTTCCTTCAGCGCCTTGCAGTCTGCAAATGCGCCCGGATTAAAGGCAGCTACGCTGTCCGGCACCACCACGCCTGTCAGGGCAGTACAATTCCGAAATGCGTAGGTGGGCAGCGCCGTCAGTCCACCGGACAACAATACAGACGCCAGGGCGGTACAGTTCTCAAACACATGGTCACCCAAGGTGGTGACTGTATCCGGCAGTTCCAGCACTTTCAGCGCAGTACAGCCGGTAAAGGCGCTGGCGCCGATCTGCTGCAAGCCGTCGGTCAGCTGCACATACTTCAGCTTCTGATCATAGGCAAAGGCTTTGGTGCCAACGGTACGCACGCTCTTGCCCAGCGTGACCTTCTTTAACTTTGCATTACAAGACAGCGCCCAGTCGCCGATGGCGGAGGCGGTGTTTTCTATATAATCCCCCTTGCCGGTTACAGCGGCATATAGAGTAGATTTATCCTTAGAATACAGCCCGCTGCCGTCTGCGTACAAATAGGGGTTCTCACTGCTGACGGTCACCCGCTCCAGGTACCGTTGCCGATAAACTCGGCGGCAAAGGCCTTGGTGTAATCGGCGGTGTAGCCCTTTTTGATTTCATAGCCGATCCGCTGCACCTGCTTGCCCAGGGTCACGCTTTTGACCTTATCTGTCTGGGCTGCCAAGAAGTGCATACTCAGGGCGGTGGCATGGTCGCCCACCACCACAGCCAAGCCGGCTGTATTCTCGCCAATGCGGCGGAAGCTGTTGTAGCCCTCCACGGAGTAGGCCATGCCTGCGCCGGGGATCATAGGCTTTTGGCCGCCGTAATAGGCCAGGTGGCAAGCCACCATATCCGCGTTGGTCAGCGCGTTCACAGCACTGTCCAGAGTCAGTTGATAACAGTTCACCGCGTTGTCAAAAGCGTAGCTCTCCACCTTGGTTAGCCCGCTGCCCAGGGTGATCTTTTCCACATTCAGCAGTCCGGCAAAGGCACGACTGCCAACGGTGGTTACACTATTGGGCAGAGTCAGGAACACCACGGAAACCGCATTTTGAAACGCATTGGGGCCGATGGTGGCCACGCCTTCGTCAAAGGCAATGTCCTTGACACCGGTACAGTCTGCAAAGGCAAAGGCCGGTACTTCCGTCAGCCCACTGCCGATCTCGATCCCGGTAGCGCCGGTACAGTTACGGAATGCACCCACGCCCAGCCGGGTCACACGATCCGGCAGGCTGATGGCTGCCAGAGCGGTACAACCGGCAAAGGCCTCACGGCCGATGGACACGGTGCTGCCCAAATCTAAATTCGTCAGCGCCTTACAGTCTGTAAAGGCGCGATCGTCGATCACAGCCGCCCCTTTGCCCAAGGTCAGATCGGTCAGCCCGGTGCACCCGGCAAATGCGGTGGAAGTGATCTTGGTTACCGCCGGCAGTTCCAGGAACTGCAAGGCTGTGCAGTTTTGGAACGCATGGTCGCTAATGGTGGCGGCCAGGGGCAGATCTACCGTTTGCAGTGCCGTACAATCGGCAAAGCTGTTGGCGCCGATTTTGGTCACTGCCGGCAGGCTGACGCTTTTCAGCCCGGTGCAGCCTGCAAAGGCATCCGTGTTAATATTGGTCAGACTGTCCGTTGCCGTTACCTGCTCCAAGGTGGTGATTCCGGCAAAGATATCGCCCAGGTTCTTCACCCCCCATTTAGCAGGTGCACAGAGCGCACCCCCGCCTGCTTATATTTCCAAAGTTGGCCGTTTGTAAAATAAAAGCCCTGCTTCGTCCCCACATTGGTGGCGTTGGTAGACAGTGCGCCGGTGCGCTTGTCAAAGTACCAGTCGCCGTCGCCCACAGTACCATACAGGTAATTTTCCTCGTTAAAGTCCGTGTCCTCCGGGCCGATCATTTTGTACTGCAGGTCGTTTTCCTTGGCATAGCGAATGGGCTCGCTGGCCGCCGGCGCAATGACATTCACATCGTCCATTTTGAACACGGTCACATTGCCGTCGTTTTCCGAGGCGGTAAAGCCCAAGGGATACTTGCCCATCTCCGTCAGGCTCATAGGCAAACGGAAAGTGGCATTTACGACCCGGCAAAGGCATAATCGCCCAAGGTTTTGACGCCGCTGACCACAGATACCTCTGTGAGCGCGCTGCCTGCAAAAAGCCATACGGCCCATCTGCTGCACCGTGTTGGGTACCACCAGCGAAGTCAGGCCACTGGTATAAAGGCATAGTCGCCAAGGCTCACCAGCGACTCCGGAAAATGAATGGAAGTCAGCGCCGTGCAGGCACGAAAGGCGTTGTCCCCAATGCGGGTGACGTCCTCATTCAGCTCCACAGTGGTCAGCTTGCGGCAATTGCGGAATGCACCGTCGTTGATTTCCATTACATCTATACCGGTAGCTACCTTTTGCAGGGCAGAGTATTCAAAGGCGCCGGGGGCAATGTATAGCCCCTGGGGAATATCAAAGGACTGGATCTGGGTGTAAGCAAACACATCGGTGGGCAGGGTCTCCACACCGCCCAGACTCCAAATTTCTTGCAATGCACTGTTTGCAAATGCGCTTTCGCCCAGCGTTTTTACCGTAGTGGGCAAATCCAGGATTTGAATACCGGTATTTTGAAATGCCTCCGATCCGATTTCCGTAATGCCGGCAAAATCGAACTCCGTCAGCGCCTTACAACCGTCAAAAGTAGAGGCGGGCAGCGTTTTCAAATTTTCAGACAGCCGCACCTGCGACAAAGACGAACAGTCCTGAAATACGCCCTCACCCAGTTGGGTTACGCGATTTGGCAGCGTGATTTCCTTCAGCTTTGTACAGTTATAAAAAGCAGCGTCTTGAATGGTGGTCAATGTATTCGGCAAGTCCACCTGCGTCAACGGGCAATCCGCAAACATCACCGGTGCCAATTCGGTGATTCCTTCTTCTACATGGACAATTTCAATGTTGCTGCCGCCAAACACCTTTTCACCCACATGCTTTAATGAGCCGGGCAGCGTTAGCTCCTTCAGCACCGTACAGCCGCTAAATGCCGAACCTTCAATAGTGATCAAGCCCTCCGGCAGCTGTAAATCCGTTAAATGCATGCAGTTAAAAAATGCAGCTTTGCCAATGGATTGCAAGCCGACAGGCAGACTGACCCGCTCCACATAGCTGGCATAGAACATACGCTCCGGCACAGCCGTTATGGTCGTCGGCAGCGTGGCGCTGACCATGGAACGGGTCTGCTCAAAAGCACCGCTTCCAATGGAACGTACCGTATCCGGAAGGATTGCATTCTTGATACCGGAGCGATAAAAAGCCTTGTCTCCGATTCTTTCCAGCTGCGGCGGCAGTTCTACATCTAATGACTTACAACCGCCAAAGGTCCGGTTGCCGATTTCTGTTACGCCTTGCGGCATATTCAGCGTTTCCAGCCAAGTGCAACCGTCAAACATCCCGTCTCGCAAGGTATGCATACCGGCAGGCAGACGAATTTCACACAGATTACTGGCGCCTTTGCAGCTAAAGTTCTCTGCAGTCAAGCTGTCCGGCAAATAGATGGTATTCGTTTCGCTGTCGGCAATCGAATATACGGTAGCACCTTCCGGACCGATGGCAGTAATGCCTTCTTCTACAACCAACCGAGATACGCTGAATGCGTCCAGCATGTTCACTGCCGTTGACCCATCCGCACCCAATACCTGACCGGAAAACCGACCGGAGCCGCTGACCGTTAAGGTCTGGGTATCGTAATCATAGGTAATCGCAACATCTGCATTTGTAGGGTCTGTATAGGCAACGACACTTGTCTGCGCCTCTGCAGCCAAGGCTTGCAGGGGCAAGGCGGACAGCGTCAACAGCAGGCACAAAAGCAATGCCGTCCATCTCCGCCAATTCATTTTTTGTTTTGCGTTCATTTTGCCCCTCCTTAATCGTCTATACCGGGAATCACTTCCGGCAGATCCTGTTTCAATTCCACCTTGATCTGATTGGCCTTGGCGTACTGGTACGGGGTAGTGCCCAGATAGCACTGCACCACCAGCCGATTAGAGTTGTACAGCACCTGCTCCTCCATCACCGGGGACAGACAGTTAAAGCGCACATCACGCAGCAGCACGCTGTACAGCGCCTGCTTGCCGATATACTTGACCGTGCCGGGCACAGTAATGACGGTGGCCTTGCAGCTTTCAAAAGCACCGGCTTCAATCCGCTCCACGCCCTCCGGCAGCACAATGGTCTTGGCGTTGGTGGCACGAAACGCTTCTTCCGGCACCACGGCAATACCTGCGGGCAGCCGTACCTCCGTCAATCCAGGGCAATAGGCAAAGGCCCGCTTGCCAATGGATTTTATGCTTTGCGGCAGGGCACCGATTTGCAGTTGCCGACAGAAGTAAAACGCATTTTCTCCGGCAGTTTCCAACTGCACTGGGAAGTTGAATTCTACCTGCTGGCAGTCGGAGAACGCATAATCCCCGACCCGGCGCAATGTTCAGTTCCGGTAACGGTTTTCAAACGACCGCAGCCTTCAAAGGCCCAACTGCCGATTTCTGTCACCTGACCTTGCAACCGTACGGACTCCAGATGCGTGCAATCGTTGCAAAGCCCCTCCGGGATGACAGTCACACCTTTGCCCAGGCGCAGATGTTGCAACGCCGTTTCGGCAAAAGCGCGACGACCGATGTGGGTTAAGCTGTCTCCGGTTTCCGCTTCTGCCAATGCTTTACAACCTGCAAAAGCTTCTTCACCTAACTGCTGCAGCTTCGGCAGCTCCGCTTGTGTCAACGCCGTACAACCGGCAAAGGCTTTTGCTCGGACATAAGTCACATAGGGCAGCTCAACGGTAGTTAATTCCGTATGCTTTCGAAATACCTCATCCGCAATGGCAAAAATACAGTTGCCGTCTACCACATTGCAAATCAGCTCTTTTGCTGTTCCACGGTAAGCGGTGATGTACGCCCCCGCCTTGCAAAGCAGGTAGTCGTACCGATCCGTTTGGCAAATGGTACTTTCTCTTGTTTCTTCATTGGGTCGCACGGTAATGGGTATTTCTACCAAAAAGCCCTTATACAGAATGTGCAGGGTCACATCTGCCGTGCGGTTCATATTCACCTGGGTGGTGTAAGTGCAATTCTTCAATGCCACCGGTTTCGTGGTGCCGTCACTCCAGTCTGCCGTTAAGGTCAGACCGTCGTAGCTGAGCTGTTCGCCGTAAATGTAGTGGCTCTTAAAACTTTCGCCCAACTGGGCATTAAATCCAATCACACGCACAGCCTTGGTGGTCTCCTCCGGTCGATCCGGCTGGGTGGGCTTGTGGTGCACATTATCACCGGTCACTTTCTTGGTGGTCGGTTCTTTCTTGGTGGTGCTCTCCTGCTCCCGTTCCGTGGTGGTGGGCGTGGTCGCGGTGGGTTGCGTGACGGCAGCCGCCGTGGTGGTTTGCTCCGGTTGACGGGTAGCGGTTTCTCCGTTTGCGGTGGTACGCTCCGGCACCGTCGTGGACTCGCTCTTTTCCGTGGTGACGGGCACAGTGGTTGGCTCGTCAACATCGTCCTCGCCGCCAATGATTTCCGGCCCCAGCACAGAGGCGGAAATCGCCTTACCGATATGCTCTAAAATGTTGTAATCAAACGCAGCGTCTACCATGGCGTTTACACTGATGGTGGAGGCTAGAATCGCCGCAGCGATCAGCGCACCTCGCGCCGCACCGTTTAGTCGAGCCGTATTGCCGGCCTTGCGTTGAATCAAGTGCAAAAACGCTTTATCCTGCATCAACGGCACCATCACTGCCAAATGGTCCCGATCCTGCCGCATTTCCAGCAGCGCGTCTACACACTGGTCGATCAGGTCGCAGTTCATTTCCGCTTCCGGCCTCTGCATTTCATCATCGATCACCGTCTCTAACAGACGGATAAGATCGTCCTGGTTCACTTTTTCTGCAATGATTTTGTCAATATGCAGTGTCGCCATAACGCGTCCTTTCCGGGAGTTAAAACAGCTGGTTTAAGATCTCCCTTAGTTTTTTTCGCAGCCGATGGAGCCGCGTGGTCACTGCCGGCACGCTCATATTCATGCGCGCGGCAATGTCTTCAATCTTTAGATCCTCTATGTAACGCATCGAGAACAGGGCTGCGTCCGTGTCTGACAGAGCGGCACTGATCTGGCGGGAATACTCCTCAAAGGTCAGTCGCTCATCCGGATCTGCATTCTGGGCAGGAATTTCAATTACCTCGTCCAGAGTGATGCAGTTTTGCGCCCGCTTTTGCCGGTCAAACTGCTTTTGCACCAGGTGATCCGCCGTGCGGTACAAAAACGCCCGGGGCGCTGTGAACACCTCACCGGTGCGCAGCCGCTTATAATAGACCACAAAGGCCTCTTGCGCCACATCCTCACTTTTGTGCGGGTCGCCCAATCGAGAGAGCGCATAGCGGTAGATTGCCGTGTAATACTTGGCGTACCCCTCTTGCAGCATATCGTCTGCTTTCTTTTCTCACTGCCTGCCAAATCGTGCCACCTCCTTTCAGCCGCCTTCCACTTAGTAGTCCGTTTGGCGGGTCAAAACCTTACACCCTTTTGGTATTTTTTTGCAAAAAAAGTGTCTCGTCTTATTGTACCATATTTTGACCCCTTTTGCCTACTGTGGGCACTGCATTCTGCCGCATTTTTCATTTAATGAGAATTTTTCACAATTTAACGCATATTTCGACAGACATCGACGGCACCGGCAAGATATAATGCAGTTGTAGGGACAACCCCTGCACCGTGCGCTTTGGCACAAAAAAAGAAAGAGGTGTACCAAAATGAAAAAATGGATCCATTCGGTGATTGCCGTTCTGCTGGCAAGCATTTGCCTGCTGCCCAGCGCGGCCTTTGCCGCAGACAACACAGACACCGTACCGGAGGGCGGCTACATTGCAGCCGATCCCACAGAGGACGATGTGATTTTTACCCAAGAGGATTTGCTGATCTTGGACGCTGCTGAGGATTACGGCATGCCACCGCAACCGGCGCCCGCACCAGCGGACTGATCACATCTGCCACGCTGAAGTTCGCCATGAACAGCAACACCATGACCATCAGCGGGCTGACCAAATGTGTGTCCGGTGTAAAGAAGTGCGGCTTTACCAAGGTAGTGGTTATGCGCAGACTGAACGCCAGCTACACCTGGTCGCCCTACAAAACCTACAAAGACCTGTATAAAGATGGCACTACCTACAGCCTTTCCAAAAAGTTGGTGGTCAACCCCGGTTGGTATTATTATGTTGAGGGCGTGCATTATGCCAAAAAAGAACGCCCTGTCTACCCAAAAAATCACTTCAGAAACCGGCGTTAAAAAGGTTTAACGCCCTTCTGTCTCATTCCTCCCCAACGCCAAAGCCACAAAAAAAAACACACCGGGTGACCCGGTGTGTTTTTTTATTATCATTCCGTATATAAAAGACGCAAATCGCGTCAGTCCGTTTCTTTCACCTGTTTTTCCAATACAATCCTTTGCTCCTTCATACCCAAGGATTTATAAAACGCCAATGCCGGCGCATTAAACGCCCATACCATCAAATCCATTCTTTCAGCACCGATCTCGCTTGCAGTGTCCTGAATTTGCCTGAATAACCTTGTGGCAATGCCCCGCCGACGGAATGGTTCAAGCACAAAGATAGCGTCAATATAGATAGACCGGACCGTCCGGTCTTTGATGGTTGCAAGGGCTATACCTGCAATTTCTCCGTTTTCAGCAAATGTCAGGGCAATTTTGTTCTTGTCTTTAAGCATCGCCTTAAATTCCTTTTTAGTAAGCGGATGCGCATTTTCAGAATAAAAATCGCTCCTGTTTTCAACATGAATTTTATGCAGCGCCGCCATCATCGGCTCCACTTTTTCAAAATCACCGATCGTCAATTTCCGTATCATAATACCTCCAAAAAACCAGTGCTCAAAACTTTCGTGTTCGTCGGCAGCTTTGCAAAAAATATATTTTCACTACCGCATTAGAACGCCACGCAAACAAGCCCAAATGGCATACTCAAGCTAACGAGGCATAGCTGCATTTTTCATCTTTGCAATCGAATTTGACACAACATTCTTACTTACCAAAAATCTTAACATCGCCCTATAGGTTTGTCAACAATAAATATATCTAAAAACATAAATTGCAAATGCACACTATATGTTGTATTAAGTTAAATATATGTTTCTTGACTATGCTCTCTAAAAATGCTACAATAAAGTCGCCAAATGAAAGTCAATTTAATATGCACATAATAAGAGTACCCGCATTTTTATTTTGATAAAAATGCATACTCTTTCAATGTGCGTACTCTATGTGTGCAATTGACTTTTGTTTGGCGACAATCGGAGTTATGCGTTTTTTGCGTACAGCTCCGGCTGTGCGCTTTTTTTATTGTTAGGAGGTGAAAATTATTCTGTATTTCAGTCAGCCAAAAAGACAATGGTAACTTAATAAAGGAGAAGAAGTTATGTTCAACATCGATAGCAGCATTTTTATGTCAAAACTCACCAAATTCGGTATTCATGCTGTACCTGATAACAGAAAAATGAAAGATAATGTTTGTTCTTTCTTTTTTCCGAAACTATACGATGAATTGCCAGACCTTATAATGAACTGTGTATGTGACGGCAACACTGATAGTATTCTATTTGCATTAAGCGTACCAATTACACGAACTGCCGATATTCAAATCATCCAGAAACTATGTTGCAACCTTAACGCAATAGGAGCGATGCATACAAAAATCCAAGACAACTTGTTCGCGTCAACAGCATTGATAGATTTATCTACAGTCAATTACTCAAGTGACACCGAAGCGTCTACCTATGCAGCATCAGCTGTACTTAAAATTCTTGTAGAGTTTGAACGGAATTATGCAGCAGCATACCAATATGCGACTACGGGAAACATTGACTACTTAAGATAATTGGGAGGAGTATTATGGACTGTCCACACTATCAATACAGAGGCGGTGATTACTATTGTGATCTTTGTCAAAACTGTGTAAGCGAGGCAAAACACGATAATTACTGTACAGACTACAACGGTACAAATTACGAAAATTGTGATACTTATAAAAAAATATGCCTAAATCGGAACAGGACTTGCATTATGCAAGCCCTGTTCTCTATTTCCATTGCACATCGTGACCATTACGGTCCACACTATTCATTCTACCTTAATAAGGAAACGGCATTAAATCTCTGAGGTGCACAACGGTGCCGTCGTTATCCACCACCACTTGTATATCGTTTGCATGACTGAATTGCCCCATAAATTCGCGGCAAGCGCCGCAAGGCGGCAACACTTTTCCGTTTTTGTTCACGGCAATCACCATGTCTATATCAAATTCGCCTGCGGTAATCATTGTGGACAAAGCATTTCGTTCAGCACACATGCCCAAAGAGCAATCGGTGTCCACGCACACCCCTGTGAAAATACGACCTTGCTTTGTGCATACAGCTGCGCCGACACCGCCGGAACACATTTGTTCACTGATCACCTGGGGAACTGCAACGGCTTTTGCCGCCAGATATAGCTTTTGAATTTGCTCATCCCGTATCGTATGATGACTGTATTTCTTTTGATCATTTCCATCACCTTTTCATATGGTCAACGCCGATTGATCACGCATAACCACTACATAAGACCGTACCAATCCAATCGTAGGGCGGGGGGCTTGCTCCCGCCGTAACTTCAGAGTAAATATTGACCGGTAGGGGCGGATATCATCCGCCCGCCTATACATATATTGGCACGTCCTATCATCGTTCCTCCCCAAGAACTTGTGCAAACACATTATAATTATCGTCGGGCCTTCCATTACTTTTAATGGCAAAAACAACTTTTGAAAAACTGTGTTTATAAAGCTCCTCTTGCAGCACTTCACGAAAAGCCTGGGCTACCAATTCCGGCGGATTGCGAAAAGCACCACAGCCGAATGCGCCTAATACAACCGTGGTAACTTGGTGTTCCATGGCCACACGGCATATTTCCCGGATCCGCGACTTAAATAGGGCTTTCAAATCGCTCGGCGTAATATGCACCGGTTCACCAAGATATGGTGCAGCGCAAGTGAGCACATCCACCCGGAACCATTGCTCCCTGGGTAATAACTGCGGCACCGGCTGATCGTCTTTGAAAACCACTACGTCCGGCGTATAGACCACACGGTCCGTAAACAGATGATCCGACCGATTGCGATGAAATTGATAATACTCCGCCTGGGCACAGGGTGCAAAAAGGCAGGGATACAAATTACTACTACGGCACAAACATTCCTCTTGAGCCATAGCGCCATGCTCTACGCCACCACCGGCGTAATGGGGATTGGCGAAGTTCAGTACCGCAACTCGCTTCTTCTCATTTCCATTGCGTAGATACTTGCGCGCTGCAGAAAAGGTGGTATCTGCCACCACTTCCACATCACACGAATCAAAGTAAAGCCATTTGGCAAAATAAGCAGCCTGATTATTATCCCAAAAGACAGGATACACCACCGTATCAGCCTTGGACTTCATTGTTTCAGCGCGTAGAAATGGGTCCGTTTGGATCCGGTGCATTGTATCGTTAAAGCAATCTATAAGCTGGTGCGCATTAGCCATAATGATCCCTCCACCAATCATTATAGCGAAAACAGAAATATACCGCAATATACAAACAGCAGATGAGATAAAAAAAGCGTGGCAGATGCCACGCAAAAGTAAGTATATAAGAAAAAAAAGCCTCTCACAAAAGTGAGAGGCTTATGTCGGCACAGACCTATTTTTCCAGGCAGTCGCCCGCCAAGTATCTTCGGCACGAATGAGCTTAACTACCGTGTTCGGGATGGGAACGGGTGGACCCTCATCGTAATAAGCACCGACTGACTGTGATGAAAAAAAGTCACAGTATTTGAAGAAATGACCTGTTGGCAATACCTAAGGTCAAAATGGTGACCCGTAGGAGAATCGAACTCCTGTTTTCGCCGTGAGAGGGCGATGTCTTAACCGCTTGACCAACGGGCCACTGATGGTACACCATCAGGGACTCGAACCCGGGACCCCCTGATTAAGAGTCAGCTGCTCTAGCCAACTGAGCTAATGGTGCATAGCTCACATCATTCAAGGCATATACCCTGAAAACTAAATACAGATAAAGCGCAGTGGAACTCTAACAATTGCCTGACACATAATCTAACTTGTTAAGGTCAAGCCCTCGACCTATTAGTACTGCCTAGCTAAATATGTCACCATACTTACACACGCAGCCTATCAACCTCATAGTCCATAAGGGGTCTTAACTGTAAACAGTGGGATATCTTATCTTAGGGAGGGCTTCACGCTTAGATGCTTTCAGCGTTTATCCCATCCGCACATAGCTGCTCGGCCGTGCCATTGGCATGACAACCGATACACCAGCGGTGCGTCCATTCCGGTCCTCTCGTACTAGGAACAGCGCCCTTCAAATATCCTACGCCCACGACAGATAGGGACCGAACTGTCTCACGACGTTCTGAACCCAGCTCGCGTACCACTTTAATCGGCGAACAGCCGAACCCTTGGGACCGAATTCAGCCCCAGGATGTGATGAGCCGACATCGAGGTGCCAAACCTCCCCGTCGATGTGGACTCTTGGGGGAGATCAGCCTGTTATCCCCAGGGTAGCTTTTTTATCCGTTGAGCGACGGCATTTCCACTCACATACCGCCGGATCACTAACTCCAACTTTCGTTACTGCTCGACCCGTCAGTCTCGCAGTTAGGCTCACTTATGCGTTTGCACTCTAAGGCATGGTTTCCGTCCATGCTGAGTGAACCTTTGAACGCCTCCGTTACTCTTTTGGAGGCGACCGCCCCAGTCAAACTGCCCACCTGACAATGTCCCCAGCCAGATTCATGGCTGCAGGTTAGAATCTCAATACTTTAAGAGCGGTATCCCAAAAGGTGACTCCGCCAACACTGGCGTGCTGGTTTCCAAGTCTCCCGCCTATCCTGTACATAAAATACCGAGACCCAATATCAGGCTACAGTGAAGCTCCATGGGGTCTTTCCGTCTTGCCGCGGGTAACCGGCATCTTCACCGGTACTACAATTTCGCCGGGTGCGTTGTTGAGACAGTGTCCAGATCATTACACCATTCGTGCGGGTCGGAACTTACCCGACAAGGAATTTCGCTACCTTAGGACCGTTATAGTTACGGCCGCCGTTTTACTGGGGCTTCAATTCGGAGCTTGCACCCCTCCTCTTAACCTTCCAGCACCGGGCAGGTGTCACCCCCTATACGTCATCTTACGATTTAGCAGAGAGCTGTGTTTTTGATAAACAGTTGCCTGGACCTATTCACTGCGGCTCACTCGCGTGAGCACCCCTTATTCCGAAGTTACGGGGTCAATTTGCCGAGTTCCTTAACAACGCTTCTCCCGATGGCCTTAGAATTCTCTTCCTGACTACCTGTGTCGGTTTGCAGTACGGGTACCCTGCTTATATACACGAAGCTTTTCTCGCCACCATCCAAGCATGCTTCCCCTACTTATTTTCGGTCCCCCTACGCCCGGGTCAACCAACGCCCGGGTCATGCCCTTCAAATGTGTCCCTTCGCTTAAATGCAAGGTAGCTACGGAATCTCAACCGTATGTGCATCGACTACGCCTCTCGGCCTCGCCTTAGCTCCCGGCTAACTAGAAGCGGACGAACCTTCCTTCTAAAACCTTAGTCTTTCGGCCATTATGATTCTCACATAATTCTCGCTACTCATTCCGGCATTCTCACTTGTGTAAAGTCCACCGCCGCTTTCGCTACGACTTCACCCCTTACACAACGCTCTCCTACCAACATACAAATGTATATTCCCAAGCTTCGGTGTACAGTTTAGCCCCGTTAAATTTTCGGCGCAAAATCACTCGACCAGTGAGCTATTACGCACTCTTTGAATGAGTGGCTGCTTCTGAGCCAACATCCTGGTTGTCTGCGCAATTTCACATCCTTTTCCACTTAACTGTACTTTGGGACCTAGCTGTGGGTCTGGGCTGTTTCCCTTTCCACCACGAAACTTATCTCACGTAGTGTGACTCCCAATCATTCATTATCCGCCATTCTGAGTTTGATAGAGTTCAGTAAGCTTTCGCCCCCTAGCTCATTCAGTGCTTTACCTGCGGTAATGTTAATTGAGGCTAGCCCTAAAGCTATTTCGGAGAGAACCAGCTATCTCCGGGTTCGATTGGAATTTGTCCGCTAGCCACAAATCATCCCCTACCATTTCAACGGGGAGTGGGTTCGGCCCTCCATGGAGTTTTACCTCCACTTCAGCCTGCTCATGGCTAGGTCACCCGGTTTCGGGTCGAATACCACTGACTAAAACGCCCATTTCAGACTCGCTTTCGCTTCGGCTGCACTCCTGAAGAGCTTAACCTTGCCAGTGACATTCACTCGCCGGACCATTCTACAAAAGGTACCATATCACGCATTGACGCGCTCTATGTGCTTGTAGGCACAAGGTTTCAGGTTCTATTTCACTCCCCGCCAGGGGTTCTTTTCACCTTTCCTTCACAGTACTATACACTATCGGTCATTGGAGAGTATTTAGGCTTGGAGGGTGGTCCCCCCGTCTTCCCACCGGGTTTCACGTGTCCGGCGGTACTCTGGATCCAGCTGGCTAACTTTAGTTTTCGTGTACGCGACTATCACGCTCTGTGGTTGAACTTCCCATTTCATTCTACTAACCGCAGTTAATACCGTACGCTGTCCAAAACCCCAAAAAGTATTGCTACTCTTGGTTTGGCCTCTTCCGCGTTCGCTCGCCACTACTAGCGGAATCTCGGTTGATTTCTCTTCCTCGCCCTACTTAGATGTTTCAGTTCAGGCGGTTCCCTTCCAGTTGCTATGGATTCACAAAAGGATGACGGAGTATTGCTCCGCCGGGTTTCCCCATTCGGATATCCTCGGATCGATGGCTGCTTTCGCCTCCCCGGGGCTTTTCGTAGATCGCTACGTCCTTCATCGGCTTCCAATGCCAAGGCATTCCCCTTGCGCCCTTATTAGCTTGACCTTTGTCAGAATTATGTGTCCTTTGGTTCTTGTTAATTTCTCAACTCGACTATATTGTAGTGTTTACCCATTTCAAAAAATCAATTGGATATTTGTTACATTATCTCGTTGTTTCCATTTCACATTTACCTGTATTCAGTTTTCAAGGTACATGGTGGGCTTGAGAGGACTCGAACCTCCGACCTCACGCTTATCAGGCGTGCGCTCTAACCACCTGAGCTACAAGCCCATGTTTTTGATTCACTCTCGAATCACTAAAGCGAATCGGTATTCGGTTTTCCCAAACCTGTGGTGGAGATAAGCGGGATCGAACCGCTGACCCCCTGCTTGCAAAGCAGGTGCTCTCCCAGCTGAGCTATACCCCCCCATATCTCGGGTTGAAAACCCCTAAGGGCCTTCAAAATTAAACAACGACAAGTCGGAAACTCGATCTGACCTTGGATACAAGCGTCTTTTCGACACTTTGTTCTCCATAGAAAGGAGGTGATCCAGCCGCACCTTCCGATACGGCTACCTTGTTACGACTTCACCCCAGTCGCCAATCCCACCTTCGGCAGCGTCCTCCTTGCGGTTAGACTACTGACTTCGGGTGTTACCGGCTCCCATGGTGTGACGGGCGGTGTGTACAAGACCCGGGAACGTATTCACCGTGGCATGCTGATCCACGATTACTAGCAATTCCAACTTCGTGCAGGCGGGTTGCAGCCTGCAGTCCGAACTGAGACCATTTTTGAAGTTTTGCTCCACCTCGCGGTATTGCTTCTCTCTGTTGATGGCCATTGTATTACGTGTGTAGCCCAGCACATAAGGGGCATGATGATTTGACGTCGTCCCCACCTTCCTCCACCTTGTCGGTAGCGGTCCCATTAGAGTGCTCTTGCGTAGCAACTAATGGCGAGGGTTGCGCTCGTTGCGGGACTTAACCCAACATCTCACGACACGAGCTGACGACAACCATGCACCACCTGTCTCAACTTTCCCCGAAGGGCACCTAATATATCTCTATTTCGTTAGTTGGATGTCAAGTGCTGGTAAGGTTCTTCGCGTTGCTTCGAATTAAACCACATAATCCACTGCTTGTGCGGGTCCCCGTCAATTCCTTTGAGTTTCAACCTTGCGGTCGTACTCCCCAGGTGGATTGCTTATTGCGTTAGCTCCGGCACGGAAGGGGTCAGACCCCCCACACCTAGCAATCATCGTTTACAGTGTGGACTACCAGGGTATCTAATCCTGTTTGCTCCCCACACTTTCGAGCCTCAGCGTCAGTTAAAGCCCAGTTGGCCGCCTTCGCCACCGGTGTTCCTCCGAATATCTACGCATTTCACCGCTACACTCGGAATTCCGCCAACCTCTACTTCACTCAAGATGAACAGTTTCAACTGCAGTCTACGGGTTAAGCCCGTAGTTTTCACAGCTGACTTGATCACCCGCCTGCGCTCCCTTTACACCCAGTAATTCCGGACAACGCTTGCCACCTACGTATTACCGCGGCTGCTGGCACGTAGTTAGCCGTGGCTTGCTCCTTAGCTACCGTCATTATTCTTCACTAAGAACAGAAGTTTACAATCCGAAAACCGTCTTCCTTCACGCGGCGTTGCTGCATCAGGCTTGCGCCCATTGTGCAATATTCCCCACTGCTGCCTCCCGTAGGAGTCTGGGCCGTGTCTCAGTCCCAATGTGGCCGATCAACCTCTCAGTCCGGCTACTGATCGTCGGCTTGGTAGGCCGTTACCCCACCAACTACCTAATCAGACGCGAGTCCATCCTTCAGCGATAAATCTTTGGTATTTCGATCATGCGGTCAAAATACATTATGCGGTATTACCGTTCGTTTCCAAACGCTATCCCCTCTGAAGGGCAGGTTACTCACGCGTTACTCACCCGTCCGCCACCCAGTCATATCATACTTCATCCGAAGAATCCGTAATCAAGCTTCGTTCGACTTGCATGTGTTAAGCACGCCGCCAGCGTTCGTCCTGAGCCAGGATCAAACTCTTAAAACTATTGTATTAACACACCCTTGCGAGTGTACCAATCAAATCTTAAAAAATCTGAGCTTCTCTCATTTCAAACTCTAACGTTCAAAATTACTGTGTTCGTATCTCTCGATACGCAGTACTGATAAAACTCTTTTAGAATCTTATCGGCCCTTACTTTCTCGTCGTTGTTTAATTTTCAAGGTCCTTAACCAGCCTTTCAGCCGGCCGCTCTTCTCTCGAGCGCTCGATAACTATACCACAACTTGCCGCAAATGTCAACATCTTTTTCAAGTTTTTCATTTTTTTAACAGCGGCGGATCGAAACAATCAAGCGTCCGCGCCTTGCTGTCGGCTGCGCTGCGGTTAAGCAACGTGTGATATTATAGCGCGCCGATCAGCAAATGTCAAGACCCAATTTCAACTTTTTTTACCGGGTTGCAATTCCGTGCTCAATTTGCTATAATGGCTAAACGATATATATAATGTATAAGGAGGGATCTGCAATGCCCATTCGTATTGATAACGAATTACCGGCGAAGCAAAGCTTGGAAATCGAGAATATCTTTGTCATGAGCAACAAGCGCGCGGACACGCAAGACATCCGCCCCCTGCATATCATTATATTAAATTTGATGCCCACCAAGATCGACACGGAGACCCAGCTGCTGCGTCTGCTGAGCAACACGCCGCTGCAAGTGAATGTGGACTTTCTGCAGGTGAGCAGTCATACTGCCAAGCATACCTCTAAAAGTCACATGGACAAGTTCTACTACACCTTTGATCAGATAAAGGACAGGAAATACGACGGTATGATCATCACCGGTGCGCCGGTGGAGCAAATGCCCTTTGAGGAAGTGGACTACTGGGACGAGCTTTGCCGGATCATGGATTGGACAAAGACCAATGTATATAGCACCTTTCATATTTGCTGGGGCGCGCAAGCGGGGCTGTACTACCGCTACGGTATTCCAAAGCACCCGCAGCAAAAAGATGTTCGGCGTATTCCCTCACCGCAGTTTAGATGTGACCCATCCACTGATGCGGGGACTGGACGATGTGTTTTACATTCCCCACTCCCGGCATACGGAAATTCTGCGGCAGGACATTGCCCAGGTAAAGGACTTGCAGATCCTGGCATACAGTGATATTGCCGGTGTCTGCCTGCTGTCCGATATGGAGTGCCGCAACTTCTTCTCTACCGGGCACAGTGAATACGACCGAGATACACTGGCCAAAGAATATTTTCGTGACAAGAGCAAAGGACTGGACATTGACAGGCCCTACAACTACTTTCCCCACGATGATGAGAACCTGGTGCCCTTGGTCAGCTGGAAAAGTACAGCCAGCCTGATTTTTTCTAACTGGCTCAACTATTTCGTTTACCAACGCACACCCTATGACATCAGCACACTATAACATAAGTAACAAAGACCGCTGTGGAAAACACAGCGGTCTTTTTTCTATGATGAATATTATCATCTTTAGAATAGAAAACGCATAGAAAAACAGCCCACCTGAAAAAGGTGGGCTGTATGTAATTACTTAAACAGGTAATTAGTGTTGTTAAAGGTCAGCGGCTGGTACTCGCCATTATGTGCATAGTACACAGCAGACAACTTAACAGCCACAGCAAAAGTCTTGCCGGAGCAGCTAAACACATAGCAATCTGCACCGTTAACAGTAACTACCTTATTGTTGTAAGAGATAGAACTGCTGGACGGATCCGCACTGTAGCCAACCTCCTGCCAGTTATCGTGAATGGTCTGCTTGAGCAGCAGCTTCGCATCCGCAATGCTGTAATCCGGCGTGGTTGTAATCTTATGCGGGTTGGAATACGCATCGTAAGTCTGAGCCACTTTTGTTCCCTCTTCCGCAGCCGTCGTTTCCTGGGCGGGATTGTAAACAAACGCGCCAAAACGAACGATAAAGTAGATCAGAAACCAAATGAGCAGGATCAGGATCACAATCAGGACGATCTTGCCGCCCTTGTTCTCCGGTCTTGCCGCCATCTCATCCTGAGACGGTGTGGGGATCGGAACGAAAGGTTTACCCTTCTTAGCGCACTTCTTTTCCAGCTTAGCATTCTTCTTGTCGATCTTCTTGACCAACTTAGCGTATGCCTTCTGGCCGGCCTTCTCTGCTTTGATCTCTCCCTTAGTCTGGAAAGCATCGATGGTCGGAATGGCAATGGCGGTAAATGCTTTGCCGCCTGCGGCCGCTTTCTTTTCCCCTTTTTCGTTTTTCTTCGTAGTTTCTTTTACGAATTTTTCATAAGCCTTTGCATGCTTCTTTTCCGCTTTGGCGTTTGCCTTAGCAAGTGCCTTTTCAGCCTTTGCTTCTCTCTTGGCCGCCTTCGCTTCTTTCTTAGCAAGCTTCTTTTTCTTTACTCAAGGCAGTACCCTCCTTATAAGTATAGTAGTAGTATATCATCTTGCTGCTCAAATTTCAACAAAAAAATGCAAGCAAATGCGAGATTTTTATGAACAAACTGTAAACATTAGTACGCCGGCAGCATACAGTACACAAGATTTGGTAGTGAGCAGCGGTGCATTATGCCTATATATGATCCGGATATCGGTGCGCGGTAATGGTGCCGTCCTTCACTTCCAATCGGCAAATGCGGGCGTTGCGGCGGTCACCTTCAAAGCCGTCGTCCTCCACATTACGGGCATGGTACACCGCGTACCATACACCATCCTTTTTGATCACGCTGTGATGACCGGTGCCCTCCTCCCAATCGTTGGCGCGAATCACCGGAGCATAGGTATGGTCATCCGGCACCTTTTCAAACTTGATTTTGGTCAGGTCCGTTTCGTCCGTCTTGGCTCGGGCATATCCTATATAATAGGTAGGCTGCAAGTAGCAGTTGCCGCTGTACATTACATACTGCCAGTCCCCTTCCCGAAAGTAGCAGGCCCCTCAATGGTGTGCCAGTGCTGGCCCGTCTTGTACCGATCCCGACGGAAGATCTCCTCGTCCAGGGTGGGCACCACCACCGGCACCGGGTGTCCTGCCGGGGTGTACGGATCCAGCATCTTATCCACCACAATATAAGTGCCGATCCGGTCACCCTCAAACGTATTGGTAGAATAGAACAAATACAGACCGCTCTCGTTCTGCACAATCTGGGAGTCAATGGAAAAGGGATGCAGAATCTGCTTCTCCTGCCCAAAAGGGGCCCAGGGGATTATCCGCCTGACTGACAAACAGCGCCTCCCGATGACCGCCCTGATCCGGCGTATCACCAAAGAACTCATAAGAACAATACATATAATAAGTACCGTCCAGTTCAATAACGCTGGGCAGCCCAGAAGCTATGCTCCCCAGGCACGGTAAACACCATACCGTGAAATTGCCAACCGGTGAGCAGATCATCCGAGCTGTAAGCGTAAATGCCATCATCGCCGGTGGTATAAATGTAATATCGACCGCCGCTTTCCAGAATAAACGGATCTGCCTGGCCGATATAATTCTCTTTTTTTGTTTCTAACAGCTGCATAAGTGCGCTCCTTCTTCAAAAATCAGCACCATTATACACGCTGGCGCGGCCTTTGCCTACCGATATGGACCAAATTCTTAAAATTCAGTACAGTGCACAAAAAAGTGCCAAAGAATTTGTGCAATAGGGCAGGAATCAGGCGGAATTTTGCCGTGGAATTGCAAAATGTCAACTTATTTTACGATTTTGGTTGACATTTACGCAAAATCAAGGCATAATAGTACAAAAATTCAATGTGAGGTAAAAAGTATGTCAGAAACAACCGCAGCTGCCGAAAGCAGCAAGAAGAAGAAAAAACTCCGCACGGTAGACATTGCCTATATCGGTCTGTTTGCCGCACTGATCGCTGTGTGTGCCCAGATCGCCGTGCCCATGACCGTGTCCTTTACCATGCAGACCTTTGCCGTTTGCCTGTGCGCCGGACTGCTGGGGTGGAAGCGCTCCACCGTATCCGTGATCGTGTACATTCTGCTGGGTATGGTAGGGCTGCCCATCTTCACCGGGTTCAAAAGCGGCGTAGCAGCCATTACCGGTCCACCGGCGGCTACATTGTCGGCTTTGTCCTGACCGCACTGATCACCGGCGCTTTGGTGCAAAAGTTCGGTCACAAGTTTTGGCAGTTGATCCTGTTTATGGTGATCGGCCTGACCGTATGCTATGCCTTTGGCACCGTGTGGTTCATCATTGCTTACAAAGCCACATTAAAAGCGGCGCTGGCCACCTGCGTGGTGCCATTCCTGCTGCCGGAGTGTGGCAAGATCCTGCTGGCAGCCCTACTTACCAATCGGCTGATCCGCTTTGTAAAATAAATCTTAAACGACATAAAAAAACGCAAGGTGCGAAATACACCTTGCGTTTTTTATTATCTTATACTGCATAAAGCATTTGCAACAGGCGCTTTCCCGTCGCAGTGGTGAACAGCTTTTCTCTGCCGGCTTGCACGGCTTCTTCGGAAAGCCCCTCCTCATACGCATTCACCAAAAAGTCCGCCTCAATTAAAATGCGCAAAGTCAATCGGTCCACACCGGTATAGGTATGGTGTCTGGCCACCAGATCACAAACTTCTTCCACAAAATCCTTTGGCCAGTCTGCAAGCAGTTGGCATACCACCGGCGGACCCTCCAGCTCTTGGTATTTACCGGCAGAGGAACCGTAATGCAGCTGAGCATTGTGAATACCAATATCATGAAGTGCAGCGGCTGTCAGCAATACGCGCCGCTGTGCGTCGGGCAAATGCTCCCCATCGGCGATCATTTCGGCAAAAGCATACACCATGATCAAATGCTGTATCCGCTTGGGATCTCCGGCATCATATTGCAGGGCACGGCGCAACGCTTCTCTCGGATCGTTCAAAGGGCTCATTTTTCTGCCTTTACCGCGTCATACTGCTCCAGCACCTCTTTGTCCGGCGCAGGGGGTGCACAGGGACACCACCACATTCACCAGCAGACCAAACAGGAACGCAGGCAGCAGCTCGTAAATCTTCAAAACCGGTGCCAGATCGGCAATGCAATACTTCCACAGGAACACCACGACCGCGCCGGCGATCATACCGGCCACAGCGCCGTAGCGGTTGGAGCGCCGCCAAAACAGTGCCAGCAGCATTACCGGACCAAAGGACGCGCCAAAGCCCGCCCAAGCAAAGCTGACGATCTTAAACACAGAAGCGTTAGAATCCCAAGCCATAAAGATGCCTACCACGGCAATACCCAGCAGGGTCACCCGAGCCACGATCATCTTAGCCTTGGCAGACAAATTCAGGTTGAACAGGCTGCCCAAAATATTCTCGCTGACGCCGGAGGAGGCAGCCAGCAGCTGGCTGTCCGCTGTAGACATAGTGCTGGCCAAAATACCCGCCAGGATCACACCGGCCAGCAGTGCAGCAACTACCCCATGCTGGGACAGCAGATTGGCGATCTGCACAATAATGGTTTCCTTGTCTGCCAGCGCACCCATAGCGCCGTTCTTGACCATAGCGGAGCCAACTACGCCGATCACCACGGCAATGAACATAGAGATCACGACCCAAATGGTGGCAATGCGGCGAGAGGTCTTTAATTTGCGATCATCTTCAATGGCCATAAACCGCAGCAGAATGTGGGGCATACCAAAGTAGCCCAGCCCCCAGGCGGCGGTAGAGAAAATCTTCAACAAGTTGTATGTGGCGGATTTGCCGCTTTCCGGGTCATAGGTAGCTGTCATGGACAGATAGCCGCTCATGCTCTGCGCATTCTCCACCACGGCGCCCACGCCGCCGGCCTTAGACACGCCAAACACCAGCACCACCACCAGCGCAATGCTCATTACAATGCTCTGTACTAAGTCAGTGGTAGACGCAGCAGTAAACCCGCCGGTAGCGGTATAGCCCACGATCACAATGGCGGAAATGATCATTGCCACGTGATAGTCCATACCGAACAGCGTACCAAACAGCTTGCCGCAGGCGGCAAAGCCGGAGGCTGTGTACGGCACAAAGAATACAATAATTAAAATGGCTGCCATGGCGGTAAGAATATGTTTTTTCTCTCCAAACCGGCGAGAGAAAAAGTCCGGCACGGTAATGGCGCCAATGCGGGCGGAATACCGGCGCAGACGGCGTGCCACCACCAGCCAGTTGATGTAAGTGCCCACACCAAGGCCAATGGCTGTCCATCCCGGATCCGCAATACCGGTCAGATAGGCAACGCCCGGCAGGCCCATCAGCAGCCAGCTGGACATATCCGACGCCTCCGCACTCATGGCAGTAACCACCGGCCCCCAACCGACGGCCGCCCAAATAGAAATCGTCCACTGTATTGTTGCGCTTGGAGCACACAATACCAATAGCCAGCATAGCGATCAGGTACACGGCTATAGAGATCAGAATACAAACTTGTGCACTGGTCATAAACAGTACCTCCAACAAAATTTGGCGCTTTGCAGCACTACCGTTGCAAAGCAATACAATCTATAGTACCATTTTTTGGCTGCCGATGTAAAGAATAAGTTGCGTTTTTTCCTTTGATTAGCGCCTATATCCGGCAGGGATAAAAGAATTGACAAGCCGTAGGCAGGTTGCTACAATAAAATTGTATAAAGCTTATATTCCACAAGGAGACGGAAAAAATGAAGCAATCGGCAATGTCGCCCCGCACCGGGCGTATAATAGAACTGGATATTGCCAAAGGGTTGGGCATTCTCTCGGTGATCCTGTACAACACCCTGCCCGCCTCGCCTTTGCATACAGCGCTGGGCGGCTATATGATGCCCCTGTTCTTTGTAGTGTCCGGGCTGGTCATGCAAAGGGATGCATGCAGCTTTTCTCTCCGTCGTTTTTGGGAGAAGAACGCCCGGCTGCTGTTTTATTACATTTTATTCAGCGCCATTTATCTGCTGTGCAGCGCGGTGACCTGTATTGCCGGCAACGGCAGCTACAAAGCGCTGGCACTGGACGGCATTGCCGCTTTGGTTGGGTTCGGATTTAATGTACTTTGGTTTTTCAGCGCCCTGTTTTTTGGCAAACTGCTTTGCAGTCTGCTCACCGGCAGCACGCTGCCCCGCTGGGCACAAGGGTTGTTCCTGGCCGGGCTGTTTTTGCTGGCAGCCGGTATAGGCAGAGCAGTGGACTTTACCGCCCTGTCCGGCGTGGGCCGGGTGCTGGGCATGGTAGGGCTGACAGTTCTTCGCCCCATGGAGGCGGCCTTTTATCTGTTTATTGGTACCCTGCTGCAAGGTGCGTTTCGTTCTCTGCAAAAGCAGTGTACCAAGCCGGCGATGGTTGTCGCCTGCGGCATTGGCGGCACTGTGCTGACCGTCGGCTGTGGCTTGCTGGCGCAGGCAGCGCCACAGGATATGTACGATTTGACTGCCTCTCGCCCGCTGCTGAGTTTGGCGGCGGCCGCACTGGGCTGCGCCGGAATCCTCGGTATCAGCCTGGCGCTGGGCAAGGTCGTACTATGCTGAACAAAGGTCTCGCCTACTTGGGCGTACACGCTCTGTACCTGATGGCCATTCACAACCAGCCCAATTTATATGGCTGGCTCAACAAGCTATCTGTCAAGCTGTGCGCCGGGTTGCCCGGCTGGTATATGCAGGGCATGTTCTTTCTCCTGCTCACCGTGGCGGCGCTGATAATCGCCATGGGACTGGAAAGCCGCGACTGGATCCGGCAGTGCGCGCCTTGGTTCGCCGCTGCACCGGACAGAGAAAAAAGAGCAGACAAACCCGGAGCGCTCTTGACTTTTCGGTCCCGATTTGCTATGATACCAAGGTAACAGCAAGGACGAGAAACAGTACTCCCCCACCCTGTGCAGAGAGAACAGGCGGTCGGTGCAAGCCTGGGCAGGCGGCGGAGGAACCCATCTTTGAGCTGTGCGCCGAACGCAAAGGCTATTAAGGCGTACCGGGAGCTCCCGTTACAGAGCGCGCAGAGTGCAGGCTCAGCCTGAATTTAGGTGGTAACACGGATCAATGATTCGCCCTAAACCGATCGTCACAGATCGGCTTAGGGCTTTATTTTTTGGAGGTTTTTTGTATGAAACTGGAACACTTAGTTGGCGATCGCTTTAAGGAGCGCCCGGCAGACTGCCAGGTAGACAGCCACGCCCTGATGGTGCGCGGCGGCTACATCAAGTATGTGGCAAACGGCATTTACTCCTCTTACCCGCCCTTAAAGCGGGTGCTGAAGAAGCTGGAGCAAATCATGCGGGAAGAGATGGACGCCCTGGACGGTCAGGAAGTGCAGTTTCCGGTGGTGATGCCCGCCTCTCTGTGGGCAGAGTCCGGCCGGTATGAGAGTATCGGCAAAGAGTTGCTGCGCTTTACGGACCGCAACGGTGCCGATATGGTGCTGGGTATGACCCACGAGGAGGCTGCGGTGCAACTGGTGCGAGAATATGCCGGCACCTACACCAAGTACCCCTTTATGATCTATCAAATTCAGACTAAGTTCCGGGACGAGGCGCGCCCCAGAGCCGGGCTGATCCGTGTGCGTGAGTTCACTATGAAGGACGCTTACTCCTTCCACACCAGCCAGGAGGACCTGGACGATTATTACGAAAAGTGCCACAAGGCTTATGAGCGCATTTTTGCCCGCGCCGGTGTGCCGGAGGTGATCTCCGTTGCTTCAGACTCCGGTATGATGGGCGGCAGCGTATCCCACGAATTTATGCTCCTGACCCCCATTGGTGAGGACTCTATCGTGCTGTGCGACGACTGCGGATATAAAGCCAACATGGAGGCTGCCGAGTCTATCCTGGAGCCGGTGGAAAATGCCCCCTCTCAGCCGCTGACTAAGGTGCACACCCCGGGTATGCACACCATTGAGGAGGTATGCACCTATCTGCACGCTGACCCTAAGGACAGTGCCAAGGCCGTGGTGTACCAGACCAATAATGAAGACAAATATGTGGTACTGTTCCTGCGAGGCGACCTGGAAGTGAACGAGACCAAGCTCACCAACTTTTTGGGTGAGGAAATTCACCCGGCGGTAATTACCGAAGAATGTGGTCTGCACGCCGGCTTTATCGGTCCTGCCAACCTAAGCGGCGACTTTACCGTGCTATACGACCGCTCTCTGGAGGGGCGCAACAACCTGTGTGCCGGTGCCAACGAGACGGATTACCACTATACCGGCGTGGACATGCAGCGGGATGTGCCCGGCGCGGAGTACCACGATTTTGCCAAGGTGGTTGAGGGCGGTATCTGCCCCTGCTGCGGCAAAAAGAGCATTCATATTTCCCGTGGTATTGAGGTGGGCAACATTTTCCAGCTGGGCAAGAAGTACACCGAGCCTATGGGTATGACCTATACGGATCGGGACGGCAAGAGCCGTGTGCCGATCATGGGCTGCTACGGCATTGGCGTTGGCCGACTGGCCGCCGCTGTGTGCGAGGCGCACCACGACGACTACGGTCCCATTTGGCCCAAGGCCATTGCCCCCTGGCAGGTGCACCTGTGCGCTGTGCGTGCAGACAATGAAGAAGTGCACGCCTTTGCCGATACACTGTACAACACCTTGCAGGAGAAGGGCGTAGAAGTGATCTACGATGACCGTTCTGTCAGCGCCGGCGTTATGTTCTCCGACGCAGATCTGCTGGGCGTACCCCTGCGGGTGATCGTCAGCCCCCGGAACCTGAAAAACGGCGTGGTGGAGTTGACCGCCCGGGACAAGAGTTTCTCTGCGACCGCACCCACCGCAGATGCGGCAGACGCCATTTTGGCCAAGCTGGCAGAATGAGCGTAACGAACCGGCCGATACGCATTTTGTTCGTGTGCCACGGCAACATTTGCCGCTCGCCTATGGCGGAATTCATCTTTAAGGATATGGTGCGGCAGGTGGGACTGGCAGATCAATTTGAGATTGCGTCCGCTGCCACCAGCCGAGAAGAGATATGGCACGGCAAAGGCAATCCGGTGTACCCGCCTGCCAAGGCAGAGTTGGCTGCCCACGGCTTGTCCTGTGACGGCAAGCGTGCCCGACAGCTGACTGTCGCCGATTATGACTACTACGATCTGCTGCTGGCCATGGATGGCAGCAATGTGCGTAATCTGCACCGTATGCTGGGCGGCGACCCGCAGCATAAGATCAAAAAGCTGCTGGACTATGCCCACGGCGGCGATGTGGCCGACCCTTGGTACAGCCGGGATTTCGCCCGCGCCTACCAGGATATCATCACCGGCTGCCGCGCACTGCTCACTGCCCTTACAACCAAATAAAGAACGCCCCGGCGCAAAGGCAATGCAACTTTGTACCGGGGTATTTTTATCGGCTTATTTGTCAAACGACGGATTGGTCATATAGTAATTTTTGCTGTTCAGCTTATCGGTGGCTACCCGCAGCCCCTCACCAAAGCGCTGATAATGGACGATCTCCCGCTCCCGCAGGAACTTGATTGGCTGGATAATATCCGGATCGTCTACCATGCGCAGAATGTTGTCATAGGTGACCCGCGCCTTTTGCTCCGCCGCCAGATCCTCGTTCAGGTCGGCAATGGTGTCGCCCTTTACGCCGATACTCGCTGCGTTCCAAGGGGAGCCACTAGCAGAGGTTGGATACACACCGGCGGTGTGATCCACAAAGTAGGCGGCAAATCCGGGATTTTCTTCGATCTGCTTTTCCGTCAAGTTGCGGGTCAGTTGGTGCACCATGGCGCCGATCATTTCCAGGTGCCCCAGCTCCTCCACACCAATGTCCGTAAGCAAACCCTTCAACTCCGGATACGGCATAGAATACCGCTGGGACAAATAGCGCAGACTGGCACCCAGTTCCCCATCCGGGCCGCCGTACTGACTGATGATAATGGACGCAGCGCGGGGATCCGGGTTCTTAATGTTGATGGGGTATTGCAATTTTTTTATATAACTAAACATACCATCTCTCCTTTTCTCTGCATACTATGCAGAGACGCCTGTTTGGGTGCGCATAGAAAGCGCGCGTCAAAGCGAATTCCGTCCTTTTTGTGCAAATCGGTTTGCCACGCAGGGCAAAATGTGGTAAAATAAAGCTCCAAAAAATCCCGCTGTTAGGGCAGAAAGCGAAGGTAGAATCATGGATGTATTTGAGGGAATCACAGCGCTGGCAGATTACGGCGTACGCACCGGTCTGATTGAAGAGGCAGATCGCACCTGGGCTGTCAATGCGTTGCTGGCGGCGCTGGAGTTGGACGCATACGAGGAACGCACCGTCACCGGCCAACCGGCACTGACGGAAATTTTAGACTCTCTGCTGAACTATGCTTGTGCAAACGGGCTGTGCCAGGACTCTGTGGTGTACCGGGATCTGTTTGACACCAAGCTGATGGGTCTGCTGACCCCGCGACCCTCTGCGGTGATCCGCCGATTTTGGGATCTGTACGCAGAGAGCCCCAAGGCAGCCACAGATGATTACTACGCCTTTAGCAAGACTACCAATTACATTCGTGCGGACCGACTGGCCAAGGACGCTAAGTGGATCACTCCCACCCCTTACGGCGATATGGATATAACCATCAATCTATCCAAGCCGGAGAAGGACCCCAAGGCCATTGCGGCTGCCCTGCAAATGAAGCAAAGCGCTTACCCCAAGTGTCAGCTGTGCAAGGAGAACGAGGGCTACGCCGGACGGGTCAATCACCCGGCACGGCAAAACCACCGGATCATTCCCCTGGAAATGGGCGGCGGTCCCCTGGTTCTTGCAGTATTCGCCATACGGCTACTATAACGAGCACTGCATTGTGTTTAATGGCCGGCATACGCCGATGAAAATCGACCGCAGCGCGTTCCAAAAGCTGTTTGATTTTGTAGAGAAGTTTCCCCACTATTTTGTAGGCTCCAATGCAGACCTTCCCATCGTGGGCGGCTCCATTCTCACCCACGAGCACTTCCAAGGCGGGCACTATACCTTTGCTATGACCAAGGCACCGATAGAGACCGCCTATGCCTTTGCCGGATATAAAGACATTGAGGCCGGAATCGTCAAGTGGCCCATGTCCGTACTGCGCCTGCGTGGGGATGAGCCGGCGCGCATTTGCGACCTGGCAGACAAAGTGCTGCAAGCCTGGCGCGGCTATACGGACCCGGACGCCTTTATCTACGCCGAGACCGATGGCACACCCCACAACACCATTACCCCCATCGCCCGGTTCCGGAACGGTAAATATGAACTGGACTTGGTGCTGCGCAACAACATTACCACCCCGGCATGCCCGGACGGTCTGTACCACCCCCACCCGGAGTACCACCATATTAAGAAAGAGAATATCGGCCTGATTGAGGTTATGGGTTTGGCAGTACTGCCCGCCCGGTTAAAGACAGAGCTGGAGCTGTTGCGTGACGCACTGCTCCATGGCACAGACATTGCCGCCGACGAACGCATAGCCAAACACAAGGACTGGGCAATGGAGATCGCCGCCAAGAACACCTTAACCGCCGAGAATTGCATGGACATTCTGCAACAGGAAGTGGGCAAAGTCTTTGCTGCCATTTTGGAGCAGTGCGGCGTGTTTGACCGGAATGAATCCGGTAAAGCCCAGTTTCTGCGCTTCCTAAGCAGCATAGAAACAGCATAAAACAAATAGACGCAAAGAAGCCGCACAGAAATATCTGTGCGGCTTTGTTCTGTGCATTTATAATCAGACTTTGATCTGCACGGCTTTGCGGTACACCGCCAGGGCAATACCGGCGGTGAACAACTCGGTGATCCAAAAGGCATGCCACACACCGGCGGCGCCCAGCACTCGACTCAGCAGGAATGCCAACGGGACGATGATGACCAAATACCGGCAAAGAGAAATCACTAAGGACGGTGTGCCCTTGCCCAGTCCCTCCAGCGCACCGGAAGCAGTCACCGATACGGCGGACACAATGAACCCGCCGCTGATGATTCGCAGCGCTGTTTTACCGGCAGCAACAGTAGCTGCATTCTCGGTAAAAGACCGATCAGTTAACCGGGGATCGCCAGGCACAACACGGTGCCCACCACCATTATGGCAGCAGTCATCACTAATACGGTGCGGAAGATCTGCTTGACCCGCCCATATTCCTTTGGCGCCGTAATTGAACCCAATCACCGGGCGCATGCCTTTTGCACAATGCCGTTGGCCGGCAGGTACAGAAACGTTTGCAGTTTGTAATATGCGCCTAAAATCAGCACATAGGTTTGCGAGAATGTGGCCAAGATGGCGTTCAGTGCAGAGATCAGCACCGAAGGCAAAGCCAAATTCAGTACCGCCGGAATACCGATGGCATACAAGCGACCCACCAGGTGCCGGGACGGCCGCAGGTGCTGCAAGCGAATCTTGACGGAAATGGGGCGCAGGTAATAGAACAGCAGGTAGATCACCAAAGTAAGCACCTGACCCAGTCCGGTAGCCAGCGCTGCACCATCAATGCCCATTTTGGGGAACGGCCAGACCAAAGATCAACAGCGGATCCAAAATAATATTGGCCAGGCAGCCCAGGCCCAGACCCACCATGGTCACCTTCATACGACCGACTGCCTGAAAAATCTTTTCAAATGCCAAGTCTGCGTTGATAATAATGGAAAAACCAAACACAATACGCCCGCAGCGCACTCCCAGATCGATCACCGCTTGATCCTTGGTAAACGCCTGCAAAAACAGCGGAATGATGGCAATACACACACCGGTGAGCAGCACCCCGTGCACCAGCGCCCACAGCATACCCTGCGTGGCTGCCTGGTCCGCGCGCTTCTGCTTTCCGGCTCCCAAATACAAAGCGATCACGGCGCTGATCCCCACGCCAAAGCCGATGGCAATGGCGTTGACCAGATTTTGCAAGGGATACACCAGGGACAACGCCGTCATAGCGTTCTCGCTGATGCGGGCCACAAAGTAGCTGTCTACAATATTATATAGGGCGTTCACCAGCATGGAGAGCACCATGGGCAGTGCCATAGAAGTGATCAACGGCAACACTGCCTTTTTGCGCATAAACTGTTCGTCCATCTGTTTTCCTTTCTGCTTGCAGGTATAAAAAAGCCACGCACTCCAAAGAGTGTGTGGCGAAAAGATGAGCAACTCCGGAAAAATCCACAACCGAATTTTCGTCCCGTATTGTAGCATAGCCGCCGCCTGCTGTCAAGCGGCAGCAAAAAAACGAAAAAAAGTTTACAGAACCCCTTGACTTGGAGTAAGCTCAAAGTGCTATGATAAAGGAAACCAAAACAAGGAGATTTTATCTATGAAATACGCAACAGAAGAAGCCTTTGTCGGTGCCAACGCATTTGGCAAAGGCGCCGCCAACACGGCTTATGCCCAATACTTTGTAGGCAATTCTTATCTGAATCCCCTTGCCGATCCCCAGGTCACGGCGCTGCATTTGTCCAATGTGACCTTTGAGCCGGGGTGTCGCAACAACTGGCACATTCACCACGCCACAAAAGGCGGCGGTCAGTTGCTGATCTGCACCACCGGTGAGGGCTGGTACCAGGAATGGGGAAAGGCCCCGGTAGCGCTGCACGCGGGAATGGTCATCACCATTCCGCCGGAGGTTAAGCACTGGCACGGCGCTAAGGGCGACAGTTGGTTCTCCCACATTGCTATGGAAGTGCCCGGTGAGAATGTCTCTAACGAATGGTGCGAGCCGGTGAGCGACACAGATTATAATGCACTGGAGGAAGAAAAATGAGTTTGCAAAACACAGACCCGGAATACACCCAGCGACTGGGCGTATTTCTTGAAGAAGTAAGAAACGAACCTGGCAGCATGCTGGAGCCCACCACCCGCTGGCTGGCGATTCTGGCCACCCTCACCGGCAACGGCAGTGTAGACGCCTACAAAGAGGCACTGCCCCAAGCGCTGCAAGAGGGGCTTGACCCGGTGGCAGTCAAAGAGATGGTGTACCAGGCCACCGATTACCTGGGCTACGGCCGTGCGCTGCCGTTTCTGCACGCCACCAACGACGCGCTGACCGCCGCCGGCATTGCCCTACCACTACCCGGCCAGGCAACCACCACCATGAATGATCGGCTGGAGAAAGGCATTGCCGCCCAAGTCAAAATCTTTGGCGAACACATGAATGAGGCTTGGAAAGCCGGCACCGTCAACCGCTATTTGGCCGCCAACTGCTTTGGCGATTACTACACCCGCACCGGGCTGGATCGGTTGCCGTGTCTTATTTGATACGCCGTAACGGAGCCGCATTTCTGCACCGTAACGATGAACACCCCGTGTGCATTTTTGCACACCCTTATAACGATGCTGTATGCACCGTTACGGAGCAGTTAGGCAACAGTATCTACACAAAGGAAAAGCACCCGACCGTAGCCGAGTGCTAAAATGCCTTGATTCTGTTATGCTTTGATTTCCGTGCCGTCCCGGAAGGTAACCGTGATTCCCTTGCTCCTGTCAACCGTTACATACTCAACTGTGCTACTCCAAAGCCCTATGTCAAATTCGCTGATAACGCCTTTCTGTGCTTTCATCAGGGAGATGAACTCAGCCAGCCACACACTCTTTGCTTCCTTCGCTGCAATGGACTCTGCCACCGAATCGTACTGTGCCTTGGTTTCATCGTACCTGTCTACAAGACTGTCGTAGCGTTTTTTGTATTCGTCCTGATCCTGCGCAATCCGGGCGTTTTCAGTAACAATGCTCTGTGTCATGGAAACAATCATCGAAAGCTCATCTTCCAGACGTTGCTTTTCTATCTGTAGAGCATCCGTTGCGCACAGCGTTTTGCGGACAAGCTCCGCATTGGCGATGATTTCTTTTTCTCGGTAACCAGTCGGTTATATGCGGACACAAAAGCCGCTTTGACATCTTCCTCTGTCACATACGGCGTTTCGCATTTTGTGCCTTCGTACTTGTTATTGCAGCGGTATATGGTTTTTCGGTAGCTGTCCGTTGAATGCCAGACCTTGGAGCCGTACCAGCTTCCGCAATCCGCACACCTGATTTTGTTTGAGAAAATGGTCGTGCCGCTGTACCGCGTTTTTCCTTTGCTCCGCTTGGCAAGCTCCTCCTGTACCAAATCGAATACCGCCGGACTGATGATGGCTTCGTGATTGCCTTCCACATAGTACTGCAACCTCGCCTTCATTCTTCTTCAGCTTTTTCTGCAGAAAATCAACTGTGAATTCCTTTTGCAGGAGCGCATCACCCTTGTATTTTTCGTTGGACAGCATCCTGCGAATGGTTTGCTGATTCCACACATCCTTGCCGCCGGGCGTTTTGATGCCCTGCGCAGTGAGATGCGATGCAATAGCGTGTGGCGTCTTGCCCTCAAGGAAGAGACGGAAAATCAGTTTTACCGTTTCCGCCTGTTCTGGGTTAACCACTATTTTTCCTGTTTCTTTATCTTTATCCAAACCAAGAAAGCGGCTGTAGGCGAAGCTGACTTTTCCGTCCGCCATGCGCTTGCGCTGACCCCATGTTACGTTCTCTGAAATGGAGCGGCTTTCTTCCTGCGCAAGGCTCGACATGATAGTGATGAGCAGCTCACCCTTTGAATCCAGCGTCCATATATTCTCTTTCTCGAAATAAATCTCGATGCCCTTATCCTTTAATTCTCGCACCGTGGTGAGAGAATCAACGGTGTTTCTGGCAAAACGGCTCACGCTCTTGGTTATGATAAGGTCGATTTTTCCGGCAAGCGCATCGGCAATCATCGTTTTGAAGCCCTCTCGCTTTTTTGTGTTCGTTGCTGAGATGCCTTCATCCGTGTAGATGGCGACGAACTCCCAATCATCTCGGCTTTTGATGTAGCTGGTGTAATAATTGACCTGCGCCTCGTAGCTTGTTGCCTGGTCTTCATGGTCGGTTGAAACACGGGCATATCCGGCAACACGGCGTTTTTTTGTGCTGTTAATCGGCGCTGCCGTGAATTGACTGATTGTTGCCGGAATGGTCTTTACTTTCGCCATGTCTTTCCCTCCATTTTTCTATCATTACTTCCCGCATATGCTGTTTCCGTTCCTCCGAGTGCTTGGGCATTTTTCTCTTGTTCTCCCATTGAGCATCGAAGGTATGTCCGTCGAAAAAGTGAACAGAAAGTTGAAACGGCGGTGATATGGATACAGGCAATCTGCACTCTGAAAGCTGTCTCATCAAAAGCCGTCATGCCCATTGCCTTGGCGCATAATGCTGTAAGCGTTTCTTCCTTTATGCTGGGGCTGTCGCAGTCTCCGTTTGATGCGCAGCGCCATACCGAGTCGAAACTGCCGTCTTTGTGTCTGGAACGCTGTTTGCGATAGTTTTCACCGCAGCAGTCACAACGAATTCGGCTTGTAAAGCAGGAACTGTTGGGACCGAGCTGGTGTGCCTGAACATACCGCCCCTTTGCCGCACGGCGCTCATCCGTCCAGCAGTCCTTTCTCAAGGTGGATTCCCAATGGTGCGGGACGGTGTGACCGTCCTTGAAATAAAAGAGCATCTCATTCGGAGCAGGAACCTCAATGCGCTCTATCTGCTCCGAAAAGACACTCTCATCAAATTCATCCAGACAGAGGACGGTTGCACAGGCCTGTTTGAGCGTTGTCTCCGGAATATCCTTGTTCCGGCAGTGCGCATTTCCGCTTTTCCTGCGTGTCCCGCAAACCCAAATGGTGTAGTTGGCATTCGGGTCTTTGCGACCTTTGCGGTTTGAACGCTGATAACTTTTTCCGCAGCACCCGCACTTGATTTTGCTCGTAAAGCAGGAAGTGTTGATGCTCCAATTTGCAAGCGCACCGAGTTCGCGGCGGCGGGCTTTTTCGGCCTGCACAGCCTGATATACTTCCATTGGGATGATGGCTTCGTGTGTATTTTCTACCCAATATTGCGGAAGCTCTCCGCGGTTGATTTTGCTTTTCTTGCTGATAGGGTCTGCGACATATTCTTTCTGAAAAAGCAGGTTTCCCGTATAGGTAATGTTGCCGAGTATCTGCCGGATGGAGGTGTTGCCGAAATGCTGCCCCTTGTAGGATTTGACCCCCATTGCCGCAAGCTGTTTTTCCGTGGTTTCCGCCGAAAGCCCATTCAGGAAATTGTCGTAGATGAGCTTTACAATTTTGGCTTCCTCCGGTTCAACGACGAGTTGGTCACCGTCCCAACGGTAGCCGTATATCTGAAACTTGCCGTTGGGAATGCCCTGCTCAAAGCGTTTGCGCGTACCCCACTTTACATTTTCGGAAATGCTGCGACTTTCCTCCTGGGCGAAGGACGCAAGGATAGTCAGCATCAATTCGCCATCGCCGTCCATGGAATTGATGTGCTCTTTTTCGAACCGCACCTCTACACCGATATCTTTCAAGCGCCGTACCGTCTCCAGCAAATCCACCGTATTGCGCGCAAACCGCTGAATTGACTTTGTAAGAATGATGTCGATATCTCCCTTTTCCGCAGCAGCAATCATGCGTTTGAACTCATCACGTTTCTCTATGCTCGTGCCGGAAATTCCGTCGTCGGCGAACACCCCAGCGTACTGCCAGTCGGGGTTTTTCTGAATGAGTGTGCTGTAGTAGCTGATTTGTGCGGAGAGGGAATGGTTCATACGCTCCGATTCCATTGAAACACGGGCGTAGGCAGCCACTTTTTTCTTCGTTTTTATGGTCGGCACTGTCTGCTCGACCTTTATGATTTTAGCCATGAAATCACTCCTTTCCGACACCATACATCACTCTTTATGCCCCAGAAGTCAAGGAAATTCCCGATAATAATGTGCCGAATATCGGGTGGTACTTCTCAAGGAAAATTGTATCAATCTGACGATACTCTTCCTCCGTAATGGTACCGTCTTCAAAGAGCTTTCTGACCATATACATGGTGGTCTGATAGAGTTTTTCGTTCTTCAGTTCTTCCTTACTCATGAACACCACCGTCCTTGAATCGCTCCGCAAGAAAGCACTCATGACTGCAATATTTTCTGCGTTTATCCCCGTAGATTTGAAACTCCTTGCCGCAGTGAGGACATTTGAAATCATAGATGGCTTTGCGCTTTACCAAATCAAGGTGGCTGTTCCACCAGTCGTTTCGACACTTGTCGCAGCAGAAGCGTTTTTTCTTCTGCTTTGCTATCTGCCGTATTTCCTTTCCGCGGTTCTCACAATATGTTATTTCGCCTGAGAACACCGCACTCTGTTCTAAGGGTGCTTCTTCGATTTTATTTCTTCGGCAGAAGGATTTTACCGTGTTCACCGATATGCCGACTTTCTGCGCTATTCTTCCATAGCCATCTCCGGCAGCCCTCAAACGAATAATCTGTTGTTTCTGACCGTCCGTCATGATTCCGTTAGCTCCTTCCGAGGGACAGGTCTGATATTATCTCCCTCACTCACTACCGAAGAATTCAACCCCCATCGTTAGAGCATAAAAAACAACTTGCAGGCTCCTCCAAAGAGAACGCCACAGGATGTTCCGCTTCTGAAGACCATTGATTTTCCACGCTTGGAACACATAGAACGCAAAAAATCCTATTATACTGATAATTCTACAGAAAAAGCGCGAGCATATAAAAATATGTATTATACAGAGAGATAGGAATCCGCTGTTCCTCGTGTTCTCGCGTTCCAAATTCAACCACAGAGTTGAATGTACAGGAAAAAAAGGCAAAAAAAATAACGCCCTCCACGGAATGATCCGCAGAGGGCGTGTGATGAGGTTCGGTCTACTTATTCGGGATATTCAGCTTCATGCCGCTGTAGATGACATTGCTTTTCAGCCCATTCAGGCTGACGATTTCCTTATAGCGGCTGCCGTTGCCGAGATACTTCTTGGCGATTGCCCAGAGGGTGTCACCATGCACCACGGTGTGGATGGGATAATCCTCGGAGGGTTTCGTGCCTGCCACGGCGAGCGCAGAGGTCTTGACCGGTGACATGATGGCGTACTTACCGGACTCATCCTTGTTGATGACCGCACGGTCGCCGCTGACCTCGACCACATACCAGCGGAGCTTCTTCACCCAGCCGGGAATGGCTTTGCCGTTATAGTAGGTGCTGCCCGTAATGGTCACGAGGTCGCCGGACTTAATTGTGCCGATGGGCTTGGCCGGTTCGACCGGCTTCACCTCGCTGCCGAGAGCCGCCGTGACCTTGGATGCCAGATCGCCCATACGGGCATACATCCAGTTACCGGGGCAGCTTTTGTTGGCAAACCATCTGTGGACAGTCAAACCATCTCATCGGATTTCGGGATATAGCTGAGTGTCTTGGCCTTATCGCCGAGCCAGAGCAGCTTGGTTTTGCCGTTGCGCTTGCAGATGTCGGTGCAAAGCTCGATGAGTCTCTGGTACACCACATCCTTGAAAGCGTAAGGCTCGGTGTTGTCGCTGGCGCACTCAATGGTGACAGCTCTCTGGTCGTTGACTGTGGAAGAGGAGCACCAAGAGCGGTTTTTCTCTTCTACATACATCCCGACCCTGCCGTCCACGCCAATGCCGTAGTTGCTGCTTGCCTGCCGTGAGGTCGGCAAGAAGATGTTGCCGAGCGTTTCAACTGAGCACTGACCCACCACGCAGTGAGGCGTGATGCGGTCAATGCTGTGGGTGCGCTGCCCGGAGTGGTTCGGGCTGAGTTTGGTGTAGGACACCAGGGAACTGTTCGTGTAAGCCATGTTATTCATCCTCCTTTTCACTGCGGTCATGAAGCTGCTCCAGCACGGATTTCAGCTTCTGCGGAATGGGCAGTCCCAGGTATGCGGCGTTTTCCAACAGAGACACGCCCTCATTCGATAGGTAGAAGAAAATGACGGCGGTACGCATCACCGAGCCGCTGCCGATGACACGGGTGTCGAGAATATGCCCGATGCCGACCAGGGCGAAGATGAGCACCTTTTTGAAAATGCCCTTGAAGCCGACTTCGCTGGACAGCTTCTTGTCCACCACAGCGCACATGATGCCGGTGATGTAGTCGATGACTACGAAAGCCAGAAGTGCGTAAAGCAAGCCGTCACATCCTCCCAAGAACCATCCCAGCCAGCCGCCGATTCCGGCGAACACCAGCTGAATGGTCGTCCAGAATTCTTTCATGTTGTTTGTCCTCCTTTGAAATTAAAAATGGGTATGAAAAAAGTGACGCCGGAGCGTCACACTTTTCCGATAGCATAGATTGATACTTTGTAGGTTGCCGATGGTACCGTATTTGGTCTTACGGCAAATATCTTTCCGGGGTTGGTCGTTGTAGACCAGCTACTTGAACTGCCACGCTCCACAAACATGGCGTAATTGCTGTTCTCCGTGGAGATATGGACATGAGGAATTTCCGCGAAGGTAAATGGAAAATTAGGGAGCGCAATTGCGCCGCTCTCATAGAGCACGCCCCATGCCGTCGAAATGGCGGTCGTAAAGGAATACTGACCCCAACATTCCGCTGTACCGCTTTTCCATTTACGATAATTCCAGATGCCGCTTGTCCCTTGCTGAATGACAAAATCCGCAAGGGGTGAGCCATCCACCCGCATATCCCCGGCAACATCCAGCATGGCTTGTGGCTCCGGCGTGTTGATGCCGACTTTCTTTTTACGAAGCGCAATGAGCGGAGTCCCTTGCGGAACAGTAAAATACAGATCCAGACTGCTCAAAGAATAGAGCTTGTCTTGGATCTGTAGATGAAGGTCGTAGGAACTGTTGGCATCCAGATTGCACAGTTCCAAATTGGAGTAGCTGAAAGAGGTTCCGCTTTTTGTCGTGCCGGAATAGATGCTGGTATAGCTGCCGTAGCTGCTCTCACTGGTTTTCTTGTACCGATACCGCACATAAACCACGTTGTTTTTCTGCGTCCCGTCTACGTTCACAGCAGAAATAGAGCCACTGAATTTGAGCTGCATTTCCGCTTCAATGTCGTTGGTTCGCCGGAGCGTTATCGAGGATATTTTCGGCTTGGTGTATGGGATGACCGTCACCGTCTGTGAAGTTTCGGCGGTGTAGCCGCGGGAGTCCGTGACCGTGAGCGTGACCGTTACGCTGCCGGACTTGGCGATCTTTCCGACTGTGATAGCAGACCCAGTTGAATTGGATGCGGATAAACCGTTGCAGGAAGCGGTATAGTTGGAAATGGACGCTCCGTTTTTTGCAGTTGCCGTTCCGGGCGTGACCTTGAGGGTCGAGTAGTTCTGAACGAATAGCTGGTCGTTGCCTGTGAGGTTTTTCGTGGTCGTGTAGCTGTCGGCATAAGTGAATCCGCTTATGGTTGGAGCAGAATTGGTTGCCGTGGTCAGTACAGTGGCGGTCTTGCTTGAGGTGCTGCCGATCTGCGTAGACCCGCTGTAAGACGAAACCGCAAAGGTACCTATAAAGGACTTGATGGACGCCATGGCGTTCAACAGCGTTGTCCTCTGCGCCGATGTCAGCGTAACCGTGCGGTTCGCCGTGCCCTTCGACCAGGAAAGCCCGGAAATAGTCAGGATGGTCGTGCTGCCGTTTTTGAGCACCAGCGTATTGGTGTAGGAGGCTTCGTACACGGTCACATTGATGGTAATGGAAACCGTGGCATTGTCCGCCGTCACCGTGTTGACACTATTCACCACAGCACCGCCCAGCGTCTTGACCGTGGAACTGCCGGAAGTGCCGTAGACGTGGTTGTACTGCCGCCTTGCTCTGACCCTCACCGTGTAGCTTGTATTCGGCGAAAGCGAGGACAACGTTACGCTGGCACTGGTGGATGCCGTCGTTGAGAACTGCGTCCAGCTCGAACCGCCGTTTGTGCTGTACTGCCAGATGTCCGCCGTGGCAGAGGATGTAGCGGAGATTTTGAACCCGTTTGCCGTGACATTCGATGTACTGAATGTAACTGTGGGAGCAGAGCGGTCAATGGTAGTCAGCGTCATGCTGCCGCCGTATTCCTGTGAACCGTAGATATAAACACGGGTCGAGAATCCGACCGCAATCGTTTTGCTGCCGTTGCTGTTGTGAGCTACAGTAATCGTGCCGCTGACAGAACCTTTCTTTGCCGGGAAAACACGGTCATCCCAATAGGTACGGTCCTTTGAGTATACGGTCGTACCATTGATCGTTACAGTGGTCGTGTCAATGGTGTAATAAGTGGATGCGCCACCGGTAGAGGTCAGCGTCCAGGAAAGTGTCGAGCTGTTACCGACCACATTCACGCTTTCCGAAATGTCCAGTTGAAGATAGCGCCCATCGTATGCCGCGCTTTTCCAAGTTGCCATAGCTTTCCCTCCTTAATCCAGAATGACGATGTTCAGCCCTTCGGACGCCGTTGGCATCGGGACAAACTTCGTTTTGCCCACGGTCAGCTCGCCGTCCACCGTGGTTTTCTTGGTCTGCGTTTCGTCCTTGTTCAGGGTGAAGATCACCTCATCGTTGTAGTAACCGGCGAACTCCGTGTTCGTGATAACCGTCCGCTGGGACGATGCACGGTTGGATACCTCGATGCCCCGCTTGTCGATCTTGACCTCCTGCGTGTAGATCTCGTTGGGAGCAGGTGTCCACTTTCGGGGAATCGCTCCTTCGGAGATCATGATGTCGGCGAGATAAATGGACGCATCCCGGCAGTAGCAGTAAATGCGCAGCGTAGGGTCGGTCACATCCGTGAGCGTTACGGAGTAATCCGTCCAGTCAAACGTCGTGGACTTATTGAACAGGTACTTGGTTTTGTTCCCGTTGTAGGTCACATAGAAATACCCGGACATGGTCGAGGTTTTCTTTGCCCGAACCGAGATCGTATAAGTGCCGGGAACCACCCCTCGGATGTACTGCGACAACGAGGAGTAAGCGCCCAGCACAAAGCAGGAGTCGGAGATTGTGTTGTTCTGCGTATCCGTAGATGCATCCGTCCGCACCGTGCCGGAATACCCCCAGTCGTCGGTGATGCCGTTCAGCCCGGAAGAATTCTGCACATAGTTGATGCCGCCGATGTACTGCTCCTGCATGGTGACGGACAAGCCTTCCACCGTGTGCTGAAGCTGAGATACTTTGCTTTCGGAGCTTCGCAGCCGCTCTTCCAGTATGCCTTGGTCGTTGGAAACCGACTCCATAGTTTCGGTAAGAGTCGCCACATAGCTGTTCAGCCCATACACATTCTGCTGAAAATATGCACTTTTCTCCGCAAATTCATCGGTTGAAACATAGGCTCGAAGCACGACTTCGCCGCTTTCCAAATCCCACCAGGACGAACCGTCCTGAGACTGGATAACGCCCGCCTTGATGATGTTTGCTACCAAAGAGCCGGAGGTGATGAAGTCCGCGACGATCTGGCCGTCTGCCGTGATGGCAGTTTCGTAGGGACCGTTGTAGCCGTTATGGGAAAAGCCCAGGCCTCCCACATTCCACCGCCAGACATTGACCGCTTCGTCAATGGAGTAGCATCCAGAATCAGCAGCTCGTAGGGCTGTCCGTTTTCCTCCGCAGTGTGTATAACCACATAGCCGCCGCTCTGTCCGGTGATAAGGCCGGTGGCTTTGCCGATGGCGGTTTGGAGCAGCTTCGGAAAGCGTCTCACCGTGGATTCCACCTTGTCGACCGTTGACTGCACATCGGAGATGGCGGTGATCATGCTGGACTTGCTCTGACCGAGAGAAATGCTCTTGTACCGTTCGGCAAGAGTGTCGTACACGGTTTCAATGACCATAGCGGACACGCTGACACCGAATGCCGAGTGCCGGATGGTGACGATATCGCAGAGATTGACCCGCTCCAGAAGTGCCGAGAACTCCGGCTGTTTCCAGAGCGGCTCAAAGGAAACCTTGACCGTGGGAAGGGTCGATCCCAGCGGATTGGCCTTGATATAGCTGTTAGCTTTGGCTCTGAGGGCTTCTTCGGTCACAACTCCGTCAAACTGGTCGGAAAAGTCCAGAATAAGCGTTTTCGCCCGGACGATTTCCGAAGTCACAATGGGGAGTGTGATCTCCGACAACGTGACCACGATTTCGGTGTCCGAGCCTTCCGGGGTGTACACGGCATACGGGAGCAGTGCGGTATACACGCCGCTGTTATCCTCGTCCTGCTCCAAGGCGGTGAGGTTCTTGCCGTATTCAATGACCACACCGGTTTTCTGCCCTCGGTGGGAATGGAACTTCACCGTGAAGTTGTCCCACTCAAATTCGCCGTGCCACTGGGAGAGCATAGAGCCTTCCGTGCCGCCAGACAGGCTCGGACGCTTTTCGGCTGCGTGACGGAAAATGCCTTTGCATCCGAGTAGTCCGTCCAGCCGGTAAAGCGTGTATCTCCCGCAAGAAGCTGCGAGAGGATGAGCTGCGGAGAGCGGCTTTCGGTCGTAAACGGCAGCACAGGCACATTGGCAAGGTCATAGGAGATGTGCTGACCGTAGATGGTGACGATGCCGTTCAGAGGCTTTGTGATACGGTAAATACGGAACGCCTGGTCGGCGGCGGTGTCGTTGGGTTTTGCCTTGATGATGCACTCCTTGGTGATAAGCCCATAGTGCTGTCCGCTGACAGGGTATTTGAGTAAGCACTCAAACACACCGTTTCGCTCCTCGGTGACTTCGCAGGAAATAGTGTCCGTCAGCACACCAAGACCGAATGAGGAAAAGTCCGCAGCGTTGGGCAAATAAAGCACCGGGATCATGAAAACCACCTCCTTTCGGGCAAAAAATACCACCGGGGATTTCTCCCCTGGTGGTGTAATAAAAGTGATTCGTTTGTTGCGACAAACCGGAATTGCTCCAAGGCATTTCATTATCCAAATTTCTGTTTAAATTTCTTTTTCCTGGGACAATCATACTTCTTAGCCATTTCCTCAGCTTTTACTTCAAGCGCTTTAAAGCAGCTGCGGTTATGCTTGTTATAGATCTCATCGTAAAGCGGTACAAGGTCAGGATATTTTCCGGCGATATACTCCATAATTGTCTTCTTGAAACCGCCCCGAAGATTGAGGTTTTCGAGCCAGAACAGATCACACTGATCCTTTACCCGCTCAAAGATCGCTTCAAAATCCGTGATGCCGGGGAATACCGGAGATACGAAACAGACTGTACGGATTCCTGCGTTATATACCTGCTTCATAGCAGCGATGCGCCGCTCAATGCTCGAAGCAGAGTCCATATCGTTCTTGAAATTTTCATCCAGTGTGTTGATCGACCATGAAACGGTTACTCGTCCAAGCTTCTTCAGCAGATCAATATCCCGTACCACAAGATCAGACTTTGTGCAGATCAGAATATCTGCGTCACTGCCGATCAGCTGCTCCAGAAGTTTTCTGGTATTCCCGAATTGCTCCTCCTGTGGATTGTAGCCATCCGTCACAGAACCGATGACCACACGCTGTCCGGCATATTTCTTCGGATTTTTAATTTCCGGCCAATGCTTCACATCAAGGAAAGTGCCCCATTCCTCTGTGTGTCCGGTAAAGCGCTTCATAAAAGAAGCATAGCAATACTTGCAGGCATGTGTACAGCCCACATAGGGATTGACCGAGTAACCGCCTACCGGCAGACTGGACTTGGTCATGATGTTCTTTGTTTCCACCTCACGAATGAGAATTCCATCGATTACTTCTGCCATGATCTCTGTACCTCTAACACTTTATTGAATTCCTCCGGCATTTCCTGAATCATATTTTCATCCCCTATGATAGGGACAAGGTCTTCCTTCATAAACACCGGAATGCCGAGCGCATGTGTCTGATCCGTCAGAGACCATGCCCACTCTGGCTCCGTATGAACCTTCCTGCTCTGAACCCCGGTCATAGTGCCGACAACGATCCAGTTGATTCCGGAAAGGTCAACTGTACCGGGATCGTCGAATAACGGCTCAAAGGTAACATGGTAATGTTTTGCTCTGACATTTTTCCGAAGGGTGTCAATACGCCACAGTTCTGCTTTCCTCGTCACCGTAACGCCAAACCATGCGTTTTCCATATCGGTATCAAAATCCAGCAGATCGGGGCGCTTGGTAAGGAACAGGAACTGATGCTGTGGATTTTCACGGATCTTTGCAAATACCTCATCTCTCCATTCCGGCTTCCATCCGGACAGATCGCTCATGCCGGTAAGAAGAAAGTTCTGCGGACGTTTCTTTTCCATCATCCTGAGCTTACCCGGAAAGAATTCAGGGTCAGCAAAGTCATCAATCATATGCCAGCGCTTCACATTGCTGCGGGCATAGCAATATGCACACCCCACTGTGCAGCCGATGACGAGATTCATGTTCTGAATCTGATCTTTGATACAAATACTCATGACTTCTGCCACTCCTCAAGATTCTTTCTGATGCGGTCGAGGCATTCCTCAAACCGGGTAATTTCTTCCTCTGAAAAACCCTTGTAGTAAATGCTGCCCATCTCATCAGATACAGAATCGTACTCGCCCTTTAAGGCATGTGCTTTCTCGGTCAGAAACAGGAGTGTTTTCCTTTTGTCCGTTTCAGACTGAATGCGTCTTATCAGCCCTTGATGTTCCATTCTTTCCAGCATCGTCGTAAGAGATGTTATTGCTAATCCGCATTTGATCGAGAGCGACCTGATCGAGATTCCATCCTCCTGCCACAGCACATAAAGAATGCGCCCCTGGGCTCCATTGAACGCATCAATATTCTTTTCGCTGAGAATCTCATCGCCGGTACAGTTGATGGTGCAAACACCCGACTTGAAAACCGGATATTCCGCACATTTGACGGTGTCATTTTTGAGGGCGGTGCCTTTGAAGCAGTTCATCAATTCACTGTCGATCTCGATGTACTCGTCCAAGTCGGAAATCATCATGCCCCGGCCTTGGGGTTGTATCAGTAATGCCACCGCACCGCTGCCGTATAGCTTGATGTACGGTCGGCTTTCAAAAGCCGTCGGATTGGTAATCGTCAGTTCAGAAGCGTCAGCCGACACCGTTTCCTGCCCCGCAAGGCTGTACTTATAAGGCTTGCAGTTGAAGGTCACGGTAAAGCTGCCGACCTTGTTTAGCTGCTCCTCAATATCCAGATTGCCGGAGATGACGCCGTAGCGGAAATACTCCGCATCGTAGGAGTCGGTGATTTCGTGGTATCTGTCCGGCTCGGAATACAGCCAGCCCTTAATGTCCCGCAGGACAGCGGCAAGTGCGGCTATATTCTTCCGAGCGAGGAACACCGTGTAGGTCACCTTGATGTTGGCAAAGCGGCGGTTGGGGTTGATGATGTCACCGCTCCTGCCGGGAATGGAAATGAACTCCGCATCGTACTCCGGTGCGGAGAACACGTCCTTCTTCTCGATATGCAGACCGAACTCAGCGGAACTGCGGCCGTTGTAGGTAAATTAGGTCATGCGAATACCACTCCTTTCCGCTGGGCGAACTGGTTCGCCGTTTCCATGACTTCATTGGTGAGCTGACGGATGTCCTCGCTGCTGTAATTGTTGAAGTTCGTGATGTTCAGGGCAATGGTGAAAGCGGAAGCCGCCCTGCCGACCACGCCGTCCACCGCAGAACGGATCGAGCCGTTCACGTCAAAGTCGGTGGGCAGAGCCGTCTGCATATCGTGGGCAAGGTCGCCCATGACGCCGTTGATGTCCTCGGCCATTCCTTCTGCGGCTTTGACCGCTTCATCGCCGTTGTCGTCAATGGAGCCTGCAAGACCCTTGACCAGCATTTCACCGACCCATGCCATCTCCTTCGAGGGCGAATGGATGCCGAAGAAATCGCAGATGCCGTCCCAGATGGAGGAGATCCACCCGGACACCTTATCCCACAGCCACGAGGCAAACTGGGTAATACCGCTCCACAGTCCCTTGACGATGTTGCCGCCGATCTCCACGATCTTATACATCAGAGAGCCGAAGGCTTTCACGATGCCCGTGATGATCTGCGGCACGGCCTTGACGATCTCCACGATGATGGTGGGAAGGTTTTCAATCAGCGCAACAAACAACTGCACACCTGCCATGATGATCTTATCGATGTTTCCGACCAGTGCATTGACAATGCCGGAGATGATTTGCGGAATCGCCTGTACGATAGTCGTGATGATCTGTGGCAGGGCTTGAATGAGAGAAATCAGCAGGTCGATGCCCGCTTGAATAATGAGCGGTATCGCATTCAGCACAGCATTGATAATGCCGTCAATGATTTTCGGAATGGCTTCCACGATTGCCATAATGATATCCGGCAATGCGGCAACAAGCGAGGTCAGAAGCTGAATGCCCGTTTCAATGATCTGCGGGATGGAGTCCAGCAGAAAGGTAATGATGCCGTTGATAATCTCCGGCAGAGCGGCAATCAGAACAGGGATGGCATCTAGAAGTCCTTGCGCCAGTCCCGTGATAAGCTGCAAGGCTGCATCCAAGAGCATCGGCAGGCTGTCCACCAGACCTTGTACGATGGTAACGATAGCCTGCACTGCTGCCGGGATGAGCGTAGGCAGTGCATCCGCAATGCCTGTCACCAGCGTGGACACCAACTGAACCGCTGCCTCGATAAGCAGGGGCAGATTCTCAATCAGCGTGTTCACGATGGTCATGAGTGCGGACACCGCTGCCGGGATAAGCTGCGGAAGCAAAGAAAGCAGCGTTTCCAGCACCTGCGAGAACAGTTCGGTGACTGCTTCCAGCAGGGTGGGCAGCAGTTCACCCACAGCCGTCAGCAGGGCATCCAGCGCCGTGGGCAGAGCCGCCACGATGTTCTCAATAACCGGGGTGATGTTCGCCACCACGGTCTTGAAGGCATCCACCATGTTGCTGCACAGCAGCCCCATGTCAGCGTCCGCATCACCAAAGCCTACGATGAGGTTCGACACGGCGGATTTCAGTGCATTGACAGAACCGGAAATGGTGGCTTCCGCTTCCTTGGCAGTTGTGCCCGCAATGTCCATGCTCTCCTGCATGACATGGATGGCTTCCACCACATCCGCATAAGAGGAGATGTCATACTTGACGCCGGATATCTTCTCCGCATCGGCAAGCAGCCGCTCCATTTCCTGCTTTGTGCCGCCGTAGCCCAGCTTGAGGTTGTCGAGCATCGTATAGTTCTGCTTGGCGAAACCCTGGTAGGCATTCTGAATGGAGGACATATCCGTACCCATCTTATTGGCGTTGTCGGACATATCCGTAATTGCCATATCCGCATACTTTGCGGCTTTCTCGGTATCGCCGCCAAGAGACTGGATGAGGCTTGCGGAGAAGCCCGTGACCGTCTCCATGTACTCGTTGGCAGAAAGCCCTGCTGTTTTGTATGCGTTGGCGGCATACCGCTGGATCTCCTGCGAGGAGTCCTTGAACAAGGTATCCACACCGCCGACCAACTGCTCGTAGTCAGCATAGGCGGCGATGATCTCTTTGCCGAGCTTTACGGCGGCGGCACCTGCGGCAACAGCCACAGCACCGAGTGCCACACCTACGGTTTTGAGAACCTTGCCGAAGCCTTCAAACTTACTGCCGGATTCCTCCGCAGCCTTGCCGCCCTCCTTGATGGCTTTCTCGTTCTCGTCCAGCTCACGGTTCATATCATTGAGGGCGGCTTCGGCATTGTTGAGTTGAATCTGCCAGTTCTGGGTGCGACGGTCGTTCTCTCCAAAGGAGGTGGCGGCATTCTGCAGAGCCTTGCGAAGGGTGTCGATTTTTGTAGTCTGCTCATCGATCTCTTTTCGCAGCACCTTATTCCGTGCGGCGAGAGCCTCCACGGATTTATCGTTTTTATCGAACTGAGAGGTGGCGAGCTTCATTTCGGAGCCGAGCACCTTGAAAGACTGGTTGATGTCTGCAAGTGCTTTTTGAACTCCTTTTCGCCCTCAAGACCGATCTTCAGTCCGAAACTATCTGCCATTCGCCGTCACCTCCTTAAATGCCGTCCGGGATAATATCGTCGATGTAATGCTCTCGTGCCGGAGAGGCCTGCCCGTTATACTGTTTGTGGCACTCCCACAGATCCAACAGCAGACCAAACGGCATCAACCACACCTCATCCATCGACAGATGCAGGTGGGCAAGACCGTAATATAGAAGCCGGGTAAACAGCTCCGCATCGGAACCTGTTACCCGACTGGCGCGTTTTTTACGTCTTTCTCACTTTCCACATTGCGCTTGGTGCCCTTGTAGAGCGCTTCCGTAATGGCGGTTTTATAACCGGCAAGGTCAAGCGGCGTAGTCAGAAGCTCCACCACATCCTCGGTGAGCGGCTCCTTGGGATGCTCCTTATCCTTAAGGTTGTGGATGAGAATGCTCTGGTTTGCCAGAAGTGTGATGAGCCACACGAATCTCGCCGATAGCCATTTCAAAGTTCTCGGACTTCATCAGCTTCTCGCCGAGGTTTTCCAGCCCGCCGTATCGACCGGCGATCTCCTTGGTGGCTTTGGTTGTGAGGAGCAGCGTGTACTCCTCATCGCCGATGGTAATGGTTGCGGTTCTTTCGTTATCCATCATAAGTTACCTCCGTTAAGTGGATTTCTCGGGTGCTGGCATAGGTCGGCTCGTATACCGTCTTATACCAGTTGGAAATGGTGGCCGCCGTCACGGTGGCATCGCCCTCGAGTGACCTCTGCTTTCCAGGGATGCGCACCCTTGGCGTCCGGCTTGTTGCGGCGCAGAATGGTTCCCTCAATGGTCGGTGTGGAGAAGGTAATGCTGTCGCCCTTGGTGGCAAGGTTCGTGGCCGGTATACCGAATTTCACACGGTACAGCCAGTAATACTTGTACTTGCCGTTGGACTTTTTGGCACGGAATCCCACCGCCACAGGGTCGCCGCCGTCCTCGCTTGCGGAGACGACCACGCCGTTTTTGTCGATGGTCGCACCTGTCAGGTCGGATGCGGCGGTCGCACCGATGTCATCCACGCCGAGTGACAGCGTGCCGCTTTTGAATTCCTTTTTACGATCTCTGCCGCACCGTCGTCGGCGTAGAGAGTCGCTTCCGCCAGTTCCACAGAAAGCTCTGCGGTCATGGCCTTTGCCAGCTGCACCGGAGAAGCGTAGGTTTCCTCGCCGCTTGCGTCCTCGGTGATTTTGGCGTAATAGAGTCTGTCAAGACCGATGGTTGCCATGTCTTAAACCTCCAGTTCGTAGATTTGCGCCACATCAATGGCGTAGTGATGGTAGCCGGTCTCGGTCTCAAAGCCGATGTACCGGCGGTCGGTAATATAGAAATCCGCACCCAGCAAGGCGCGGACAAGTGTCATTTTTCAGTTTGGTGTAGCTGCCCTTTGTGAACAGGGACAGCCGTGCCTCCTGCATTTCGCAGCCGGGGGTGTTGTCGGCGTGAAGCTCAAAGCTGTCCGACAGCGGCGTAATCACCAGATAGGTGTCCGGTGCTTTGCCGGAGAACACACCCGTTTCTACGGACACGCCGCAATGCTCAACGAGGGCTTGTAAGTCGGATAACAGGCTCACAGCTTTTCCACCTCCTCTTCCAGTACTCTGGTCATGGCATCGATGCATTCCTGCCGGGATGCCGTTTTTGCGGGCTTCAGAAACGGCTTTGCAGGCTGACCGTGCTTGCCGTATTCCAGAATGTTCGCCAGCTTGGCGTTGCTGCCGCCGTCCGAGCGTGGCTCTGCAAAACCGACCTTGATATCGTGATTACCGTCCCGGTTCAGCTTAGTGGGAGAAAGGCCAAGCGCACCCGCCAGTTCACCCGTGGTGCGGGAGTCGTATTTAGTACCTCTGCCCACCACGGAGGAGAGATTGTTCTGCGCACCTTAGCGAGAACCACCTCGCCACCGGCTTGCAAAACGGTATCCGCAACAGAGTCAAAGTCGCTGCCCAGTTTGGAGATTTTCAGGAGAAAATCCTCCGGCATTTTTATTTCAGCTTTTGCCAATGGTGGGTTCACTCCTTTTTGCTAAAACCTCCACATACATCCCACGTCCCTTGACATTCTCAACGGAGACGATATCGAACCGCCCTTCCTCCGTAACGAGGAACTGGTCGGCAGTGACCGTCAGATCCGGAATGCACCGAAAGCGGAACAGGTCGGTCGCTTCACTGAATGCAGCGAGGTTTGCCCACCGCTGACTGCCGTGCCGACCTTCCCGGTACACACGGACGGAAGCGAGGACTTTATCCTCGGAATGGGTAAAGCCCTCGCTGTCCTTGACTTGACGGGTTTCCACGATGTCGGCGAAGCCATTCATCTTTCCGAAACTCATACCTGCCACCGCCTATCCAAGCGGAGCAGCAGATTGACCGTGTTCCACACCTGCTGCGCCGCTCCGGTGTTATCCGCAAAGAAGCCGCCTGTGCTGCCGTCCCGGCTTTCATAGAAGTGGGACGACAGCATGATGACGGCTTGCTCCGTGGTGGGCGGCATGGGGTTCTCTTTGTAGAAGCCCTCCGGGATGTGCTGGTAGCTTTCGGCGTAAGAAACAGCGGCGGTGATGTGGCTTTTCAGCAAGGCATCATCCGCCGTGTGTTCCAGGATAAGGTTGGCTTTCACTTTGGAAAGAAGCTCGTCCATCACCGCCGCCTCCTTTCATCAGGCAGATGCCATTTTGAGCAACTTGACTGCTTCGGGCAACACCAGCTTTCCGTCCACACGCTCCTTTGCGACAAAGCCGACCATGCCATTTCCAGCAAACAGCTCTTTCAGTTCCGCAATAGAACGAGAGCCACGGTCACCGATGTTGTAGTAACTGAAGTCGCCGAATGCGACTGCGGCCTTGCCGGGAGCAGGGACAGGGAAATATGCAGAGGTGTAAACCTTGTACCCCAGCACACGGTCAGGCTCACCCGCCTGCAGAGAGGGCTGCCACAGATACTGACCCGTGCTGTCCTTCAGCTTGCGGAGCTCTGCGACGCAGACATCGTTGGCATCAGGAACACTGCGTTCTTACGGTAGGGACGCTTGAGGGAATACACCAGATCGATTACCTCGTCGGCTGTCACTTTGCCAGAAGATTTCGTTGTCACACCGACCTGTGCGCCACCGGTTTCAGCGAGGATACCCAGAGGCTGACCGGTGCCGGTGCCGTTGATGAACGCATCCTCTTCGGCATTGGCCAGTAGCCTTGCCGAACTGCTCCAGAATGTAGTTTTCCAGATTGAATGCGTTATCGTAGAGCAGCTCCTCGGTCACCTTTACAGCAACATGGAGCTTGTGGGCATCCAGGATGATCTGGTCGAAGGTAGCGTCACCGAAAGTCAGTGCGCCGCCCTCCTCGATCCACGCAGCCGCAGGCTTGGGTGGCTGCGATGTTGATTTTGTGCTCACCGCTGGTGGTGATAGCAGTGCCGAGAGAACGCATAACGTTTTCCTCGTTGAGCACCTGAATGAGACGGCTGTCATACTCATCCGGCACCAGATAGCCGCCATTGGCATCGATGCCCTCCTGCAGCACATTACTGATCTGACGGAAGTTGGTACGCAGAGCGTTGAGCATACCGCTGCGGTAGGCATCGGTGGCACGGAAGCTCTTAGGCTGCTTATCCTCGGTGGTCTTTCCGTTCAGGGGCTTTTCGGTAATGGGCGCAGAAGTGGGCTTGGAAAGCTGAGCCTCCATCGCTGCCATAGCCTCCATGCGCTCGATTTCAGCACCGTAGTCCTGAACCTTCTTTTCCATCTGGGCATAGGTCACAGAATCCTCATCGGAAAGCAGACCGTCCTTGTCACGCTTGGTCTCCACAAATGCCTTTGCAGCGTTCCAAGCCTGGTTGCGCTTTTCGCGCAGTTCATTGATCGTCATATAAATTACCTCCAGTTTTTAAATGAGATTGAGCCGCTCCATAAGGTCATCGGCTCTGTGTTTTGTTTCGGCTTTGGGTTGAATGGCGCACTTTGCGGCAATTTTCTCCATGAGAGAATTCACCACATTTGCCTTGGAATACAGCATGGAAACGGTGGGTGCAGCAGTATTCTCGGTTTCCGTGCTTCTCTGCATAATTTCATCCGCAAAGCCAAGTTCCACAGCCTTGTTTGCGTCCATCCAAGTTTCCGCATCCATGAGGTGGCTGAGCTTCGCACGGGAAAGACCGGTCTTGATCTCGTAGGCGTTGATAATGGAATCCTTCACGCTGCCGAGCATTTCAATAGCTCTCTGCATCTCGTCCGAATTGCCGAATGCCGCCGTCATGGGGTTGTGGATCATGAGCATGGACACGGGAGATACCAGCACCTTCGTGCCTGCCATAGCGATGACGGACGCTGCGGATGCGGCAATACCGTCGATCTTGACCGTCACATCGCCTTTGTAGTCCATGAGCATATTGTAGATTTGCGCCGCTGCCACACAGTCCCCACCGGGGCTGTTAATCCAGACGGTGATGTTGCCGCTGCCGGACATGAGCTCGTCCTTGAAAAGCTGCGGCGTGACATCATCGTCAAACCAGCTTTCCTCGGCGATGGTCCCGTTCAGGGACAGGGTTCTTTCCCTGTGTCTGTTCCTGCGTCTCCGAGTTCGTCACCGTTCGGCTCCTCCAATTCCAAAATTTCTTCATCGGTTTTTTCCTCCTTTCCGTCATCGGTAGGTGTATCTGCAAAAGCACCCGCATTTTTCAGTGGGAGCATATTGCCATTAATGAGGTACAGGTCACCGCCGTCCTCTGCCGGGATGCGGTCGAGGTTTTCCAGCTCCCGGATGTCGTTGGCGGACATCCAGCCGTTCTGCCGGCCGATGGCGTACCCGTTCATGCGGCTCTGGTAATCGCCGCGAAGCAGCCCTTCCAGATTGAACTTCACGAAATACACAGCTTTTTCGTCCCGCGAAAGGAGTGACCGCTGAATGGACTGCTCCCAGCGGATGACCCAGGGGTCAAGGGTGTACTTCACAAACTCAAGGGACTGCTGCTCAATATTAGAAAAGCTCGACTTTTCCAGGTCGCCGACCATGTGGGGCGGCACTCGGAAAATTCGAGCGATTTCATTGATTTGGAATTTGCGTGTTTCCAGGAACTGTGCCTGCTCCGGCGAGATGCCGATGGGCGTGTATTTCATGCCTTCTTCCAGTACGGCGATCTTATTGGCGTTGCCGCTGCCACCGAAGGTGGACTGCCAGCTTTCCCGCACACGCTGCGGGTCTTTGATCGTACCGGGGTGTTCCAACACACCGCCCGGTGCAGCACCATTGGCAAAGAACTTTGCACCGTATTCTTCGCAGGCAATCGCCATGCCGATGGCGTTTTTTGCCATAGCGATGGGGCTGTAACCGACCAAGCCATCAAAGCCGAGTCCGGGAATGTGGAGCACATCCGAGGGTTGTAGCGTCACGGCAAACTCCTTATTCTTGATAGCTTCGTCCGAGCCACGATAATAGGTGTAGTACAACCGCCCGCTTTCATCTCTGTCCACGAACATCTTGTTGGGCATCAGCGGATACAGCGCAACGATCTCATTTTTACCGTTGCGGATGATCTGTGCGTAAGCGTTGCCCCAGAGGAGCAGGTGCGTCATGAGGGTTTCCCGGAACACAAAGGAGCTCATTTCCGGGTTCGGCTCATCATGGAGCAGGTGGTAGAGCGGATGGTCAAGCGCCATTGCCTTGCCGCCGCTGTCCGTGTATTTGTATAGGTGCAGCGGCAGCCCCGCCACCGCCTCCGACAGGATGCGGACGCAGGAATACACGGCGGTCATCTGCATGGCCGAGCGTTCCGTTACCGCCTTGCCGGATGTCGTGCCGCCGAAGAAAAAGGCATAGTTGCTGCCCGCTGTGCGGTTTTGAGGCTTGTCCCTGGATTTGAACAGCCCTGAAAAAATACCCATTGACATCACTCTCCTTCAAAATGAGCAAAAGAAAAGCACCTGCTCATATGAACAGATGCTTTGAAATATTCAGATATTTTGGCTCTTATTTCAATTCGGAATTCCAATTTGAAATAACGACTCAGTATATGCTTGCTTGTTTCATTTTCTATGATAATCGGTTCTTGCAAAGTTTCCGACTTGAACTGCAAAAACTTTTGATTTCGCTCCGAAAATGCAGTGCTTATTCGCTGAGCAGCCAGTCAATCAAATTCAGTGACTTTATGCCATCATAGGAATTGATGAAGCTGCGATCCATAGAAAGCACGATTTTTTCGTAGTTATCCCCAATCATACGCAGCGGACGAAGCTCCCGTTCACGGGTCTCCGCGGAAAGCATACTTTCCGTTACCTGAATATATACCTTGTTGTTCGGCTTTTCCGCAACGAAGTCGACCTCCGTCTCTCCGACCTTCCCGATATATACCCGATAGTCACGGCGCAGCAGTTCCAGAAATACGATATTCTCAATGATATGCCCGCGATCTGCATCTCGGTAGCCCAGAAGCATATTGCGAAAACCCATGTCGATGATATAGTTCTTTCCAAGAGTTTTGAGCAGCTGCTTTCCTTTTACATCATACCGACCGACAGAGAAGAATACAAACGCATTGCGGAGCATGGAAATATATTTATCCACCGTTTTCCCCGCAACGTTCTTCTGCTTGCCGGTTTGAATGTCGCCCTCGTTGGAGAGTACATTTCCGATGCTGTTCGGAGAAGTGATGCTGCCGATATTGGAGCATAAAAACAGCATGATTTTTTGAAGCATGGCTTGATCTGTGCCATTATTGCGCTGCAAAATGTCACGCAGCACTACGGTGGAATAGATACCCTCCAACGCTTGATTGCTTCTCGCTTCGTTGAACTTGTATTCTCTCAGAATCGGCATCCCGCCGAACTGGAGATACTTCTGGAACTTTTCGTCCATTGTCACATCGGGGGCAAACTCGTAGAAGTCCAAAAACTCCTTGAAGGACAGCGGCAGCATCCGTATCTCCACATATCTGCCGGACAGCAGCGTAGAAAACTCTGTGGACAGCAGATAGGCATTGGAACCTGTGATATAGATGTCTACATCATAATCCAAGCGGAAGGACTCGATTGCTTTTTCCCAATGTTCCACAGCCTGCAGCTCATCGAAGATAAGGTATGTCTTTCCATCCTTTGCTATCTGCTTGCTGACATAATCATAAAAAGAAAGGTAATTGTTCAGGTCACGGTAACGCAAGGATTCCATGTTCATGTGAACGATTCGGGAATCCGGCACGCCATTCTCCGACAGATAGTGATGAAACAGATCCAGCAAGGACGATTTTCCGCAGCGGCGAATACCTGTAACGATCTTCACCAGATCTACATCTTTGTTTTGAATCAGCTGATTCAGATATTGGGGGCGGTTGATCAATTCAGCCATAATGCACCTCCTGACTTTCTTGATTCTATTATACCCGAAAAATCAAAAAAGTCAATAGTTTTGGAGTTGTAAGTCTGAAACTCGGCTTAATAATAGAGTTTCCGACTTTATTTGACTGATATTTTGACGATGGGTCTCAAATGAACAACAACCCACGGCTATCATAGACCGAAGCTCCGTTATCATTGCCGCAGCGGATAGCACGGTCAAGTGCCATAATGGTGGCAACGGCCCCGTCGATTTTCTCCGTGGACTTTTCCTTGTCCGGCTTGATGTTTCCGGCCGGATCGGTGCGGATGAAAATGTTGTCCATCATCCAGCGGAGGACGGGATGCCCGCCGTGGGCAATGCGCTGTTCCAGCACCAGTTTCATCAGCTCCTTGGTGGGCGGAGACATATCTTTGAATCCCTGTCCGAAAGGAACTACCGTATACCCCATGCCCTCCAGATTCTGCACCATCTGCACAGCACCCCAACGGTCAAAGGCGATCTCCCGGATGTTGAAGCGTTCGCCCAGGCTTTCGATGAATTTCTCAATGTAGCCGTAGTGGACTACATTGCCCTCGGTGGTTTGGAGGTACCCCTGCCGCTCCCAGACATCGTAAGGCACATGGTCGCGGCGGACGCGCAGGTCGATGTTGTCCTCCGGTATCCAGAAGTACGGCAGGATGATGTATTTGTCGTTCTCATCTTCCGGCGGGAACACCAGAACGAATGCCGTAATGTCTGTGGTTGACGAGAGGTCAAGGCCGCCGTAGCAGACACGGCCTTCCAGATCGTCCTCGCTGACGGCAAACTCGCATTTATCCCACTTGTCCATTGGCATCCAACGCACCGCCTGTTTCACCCACTGGTTAAGTCTCAGCTGCCGGAAGGAGTTCTCCTCGCCGGGGTTCTGCTTGGCAGACTCGCAGGCGTCCTTCACCTTGTCGATGTCGACCGTGATGCCGAGGGACGGATTGGCTTTCTTCCAAACCTTCGGGTCTGTCCAATCGTCCGATTCCTCCGCACCGTAGATAACGGGATAGAAGGTGTGGTCGATCTTGCGTCCCTCGATGATGTCCTTGGCCTTCTGGTGGATCTCATAACAGATGGACTTTGTATCGTTTCCGGCTGTGGTGATGAGGAAATACAGCGGCTGCATCCGGGCGTCCCCGGAGCCTTTTGTCATGACATCAAAGAGCTTGCGGTTGGGCTGGGTGTGCAGCTCATCGAACACCACGCCGTGGGTATTAAATCCGTGTTTGTTGCCCACATCGGCGGAGAGCACCTGGTAGATACTGCCCGTTGGCTGATAAATGAGCCGCTTCTGGGAATCCAGTATCTTGACTCGTTTTGAAAGTGCCGGACACATCCGCACCATATCAGCCGCCACATTGAAAACGATGGACGCCTGCTGACGGTCGGCGGCGCAGCCGTAGACCTCGGCGCGTTCTTCACCATCGCCGCAGGTGAGCAGAAGCGCCACCGCAGCGGCAAGCTCCGACTTGCCCTGTTTCTTGGGAATCTCGATGTATGCCGTATTGAACTGTCGGTATCCGTTGGGCTTGAGGACACCGAAAATGTCCCGGATGATCTGCTCCTGCCAGTCGATGAGCTCGAAGGGCTTTCTCGCCCAGGTGCCCTTGGTATGGCAGAGGCTCTCGATGAACATGACGGCATAATCCGCTGCGTCCACATCGTAGTGGGAGGTTTTCTCCATGAACCTTGTGGGTTTGTAGTTTTTCAGTTTTCTCGTAATGCTCACCTCCAAGGCGCACAATTTCTTGTAATCTGTTGCTTTTAAGAATATTTTCGCATATAATATATGTAGTGATTTTTCTCGAAAAATCATTCTCCACCCTTGAGACTCGATTAAATGCAGGAATAATCCGGCAAGGATCTGCCGGGTTCAGCTTAGAAGGTGACATATTGTCCGCTATTCCGTGCGTAGCCGAGGAGCAGTTGTCAAGGAGAAAGGAGAAACGGCCATGGCTATCAAAAAAAGGCGTGTCCGCTAAGACACACACTCAAAAGCAGCTCGATGATTATGCCAATCAGCACAATCCGAACAACAAAGCCTACCAAGCCAGAATTGCAAACGAGAAAAAGACCAAAAAGTCAACTTGTAAGCAGGAAGCAAAGCGGCAGGCAGCGTTGTTCGACGAACTTGGGTTGAACGCAGATCTTGACTGGATGTGCTACAGCAACCCCTATGATTTCGACTGATCTGCGCTTTTGAGCAGGAAAAGCATCTATCAGAAATGGTAGGTGCTTTTCATTTTTCCAAAGGGTATAAAAAATAGCCGCCACCGAAATCGGTGCGACCTTCCGTATAACGAGCAGCAGCCCCTTTCGGAGCCGTTGCTTTGAAATTTCGGTTTTTTACCAGTTCTCGCTGTGGAGCAGAAGCTCCAGCGCAAGTTGTGTGTTTTCATCGGCGGGTTCAATGTCCCAGCCTCTGTCGTAGTTGCAGACGATTTTGCCGTCCCGCTTGAGCATGAGCTTGGAAATGCGTCCGCCGTCGATACCCCACTCGGAGCCTTTGTCGTACTGCTTCATCCAGTAGCGAAAAATGTCTCCGTTTACCTTGATGCTGCCTTCTTTCCACATGATTGTGTACCTCCGTTTGTTTTGTTGTGAGTGTATATTACCGTCATGCCCGAGATATATCCAGTCATTTCGGAGAATATACTACACAATCATTCGGAGGAAAAACTGTGTATATTACAGCGGTTTGCATTCGCCTGTGAGGATGAAATGTACATACTCTTTGCGGTGTCCTTCGAGAAAGACAACCAGTTCATAGAACCGCATCTCATTGGCAATGTACTGCACCATCGGCACATCAAACATATTCGTGCGCCCGGTTGCTCGAACGGCGAGAATCTGCTCTCGGATTCTCTCAGTCATGGTCGCACCTCCGGCAGATATCCTCGCCGTAAGCCACGCTCAGACCGCAGCCGTTATCCCAAGCAACCATGATGCTGCCGATGTCATCCACACCTCGCACGATGCCTTTCGTGCCGACAGGCGGTGCCTGTGGGTCATCCATCTGAACAAGCTCTACACGGGTGCCGACCGGATATTCCTTTCGGATACGTTCGACAGTCTCTTTACTCGGAAATCTCATGCTGCGCACCTCCGTTTCTGAAAGCCGAAGAGCCGGAGAGGTTCTTTAGCAGTATTTTTCGAGCAGTCTTATATTCCGCGCCGATGAAGCCGAGCCGCAGGAGAAAGCAGCGGAATGCATATTTTTCATTGTCCGTGGGTTTCTCGGCGGCGCTGACACGCTTCTGATTCCGTGCCAATTCGCACAGTTTGCAGATGAAGGTGTCGTAGGCGTTCATCTCGTCCGGGGTGGGAGTCGCCGGAAACCAAGGGAAGGATACCTTCGTGTCCGTGATCTCCAATGGCAGATCGTCCACACCGAGGGCTTTCTTGATAAGGCTGCCCTTGGCGGCAATGAGTGCCTTGAGGTTTTCCAGATTGCTGTCGGTGAACAGACTCTTCGGCATGGAAATGCAGACGGCGCAAGGCTCGTCCTCGTCATCAGTGTGGCTCTGGTCGATGTCAAAGCCCTCATCGTAGATATGCTGCAGCAGGCGTTCAATGACCTCACTGTCGGCACGGTCATCAAGGGAAAGGCTGCCGTTTCGGTCGATGGTGAAGTAATCCACCTCATAGTTGAATGTGGGTGCGCCACAGTACTTTGCGGGGGCACCGAGCCAGTCGGAGATGGTCTTAACCAGCCGCTTGCGCTCTGCGCCCTGTGCATGGATTGTAATCGTCATGTTCGTGACCTCCTTGTTTTATGGTAGTCACATATTACCGTCAGGTTGGGCACTTATCCAGCTATATCTGCACATTTCCGGTGTAGATTATATCGGCGCATTATCGCCGCCGGACTGTGCATACCACACAATTCCGCAGAGCACGAACCATACGCATGGGAGAGCCACACCGTTGCCCCACATCTTGTATTCCGCACTGTCGGAATACGGGTCTTTTCAGCCACTTGGCGACCTGCTTGTCGGATTTCATCTTGCAGCCGGTCACTTCGGTGTAGGTCTTGAAAACCTTGTGCCAGAAGTACATTTCCTCATCGGGCGGTTTTCCGTGCCGAGATCGGCACACCAGTTGTCCGGGAAGCCTTGAAGCCTGGCGCACTCGGTGGGTGTCAAGCGCCGGACGGTGTATCCGCTTTGGATAGCACCCGGCCCTTTGGCTACCAGCGTCGGCTGAAGCTCCTCTTCAAAGGTCGGAGCGAACTTAGCGTTCTGCCCCTGGTTGAAGGTGTCTCTGCCGATGCCGTAGCAGACAGCGGTGGGGTCTTTGTAGTCCCGTGCAAGGACGGTAGGAGCCTTATCTTCGGAAACCTGGGCAAAGCTGCCGGTTGTCATGGTATAGACAGCGTGGCGGTCAACGGTGTTAAGTGTAAAGCTGACATCTTCGTTGATGCCGTCGCCCTGGGGACCGTTCTTGTCCTCACGGCCGATCATGGAGCCTTGAAGCACATAGGTCTGCTGTTTCGTCCCAGCATTGGCGCACACAACAGCGGAGCGGTCTCCGAGGTCACGAACCTCATCCCGCTGATTCTGCGTGAAAGCGACAACGGCAATTCCGCCCTGATTGCAGGAGGGGTTGCCGCCGTTGCCGTCAAGCGTCCGTGCGGTTTCGGCTTCGTAGATGCCGCTGTGAGGATTATCCGACTTCATGGCATTGGAGTCCTTGGAGGAGATCCCGAAGGGCTGAAGGACGCAGGTAAAATTGTCCTTGTCCGGCATCCGCTGGTTTCCGCCTGCGTTCTGCTTGGTGAGCGTCGGAGAAATCTGTCCGCCGTCCCAGCCGCAAGGCTCGAACAGCGTCTGGTCATTGTTGCAGGACAGAGTCGCGGATTTGTTCTCCTGGATGAGCGGTCCCTTGCCGCCGCCTTCACAGCCAGAGCGGATCTTCATCACAAGCGGTACATTGTTGCCGCCCGTGCCCATGCGTGAGGTCAGCGTCTGCACATTGCCGTCCTCGGAAAGTTTGACTCTACTGTCGGTTGGATGGTTTTCCAGTGCCACCGCCGCAGGAACAACGCCTGCACGGAGCGTGGGAGAACACTCTTCCTCATAGCCGATGGTGCGGCTCTTGGCAGAATGCTCGGTGCAGAAGCCTGCCGATTCCATTACGCAGGGCGGATGATGCGCTTCTGCTCGGAGTGTGGAGGTAACCTCCTCGGTGACATCCATTCGGTTGCCGCCCTGGTCATTCAAAACAATACCATTCCGACCGGTACTCATTCCGCAGTTCACGCCGAGGGTTGCGGAAGTGTCGTCCGTCAGACTGCCGTTGTATCCATCGAAGCCTGCCGCTCCAACGCAAGGCGTAAAACCTCCGGCAGCTCTTTGCCACGAGCGGAAGCTCTCCGCAGAATACCCAGACAGGCCTTCTGACTCAAATAATATTTTTCCGGCACTTCCGCCTGCAAGATCTGCGACAAGGTAGATGCGGCGTCTTCGCTGGGGAACTCCCCAGTATTGTGCGTCAAGAGTTCGGTACGCAACGCTCCATCCATCTCCCATGTATAGGTCGGCGTAGGGCCATCGTGCCTTTTCAGGCATAGGCACCTGGGCATTCGGTTCGGCGATGCCGATGACTGCTTCGAGGACGGCTTTGAAGTCCTCACCCTTGTTTGAAGAGAAGGCTCCGGGGACATTCTCCCAACAGATCCATCTTGGATATTTGCCATCGGTGGCACACCTCATTTCTTTGATGATTCGGACGGCTTCATAGAAAAGGCTGGAACGCGCTCCGTCCAAGCCGTCTCTTCGGCCTGCCACGCTCATGTCCTGGCACGGTGAGCCGAAGGTGATAATGTCCACGGGTTCGATTCTGCCGCCGTCCATAGCGGAGATATTCCCGTAGTGCTTCATAAAAGGCAGGCGCTTGGTGGTCACCCGAATGGGAAACGGCTCAATTTCCGATGCCCACACGGGAGTGATACCGGCAAGCAGCCCACCCAATGGAAACCCCCCGGAGCCGTCAAACAGGCTTCCGAGGGTCAAAGGCTTATTCATCATGGGGTGCTACCTCACTAAACTTGTATTCTTTTCCGTCACGCAAAACGCTGACCTTCTCATCCGTGCCGACCTGCTCTATGTATCTGCGGACAATGACATCGCAGAATTTCTCGTCCAGTTCGATGGTGCAGCAGATGCGGTCGGTCTGCTCACAGGCAATGAGCGTGGAACCGGAGCCGCCGAAGGGGTCAAGAACCACGCTGTTTGCCATAGAACTGTTCTGAATGGGATAGGCCAAAAGCGGAATCGGCTTCATGGTGGGATGGTTGCCGTTTTTCTTGGGCTTGTCGAACTCCCAAATGGTGGACTCTTTGCGCCCGGTGTACCACTGGTGCTTGCCTTTCTTTTTCCAACCGTAAAGGCACGGCTCGTGCTGCCACTGATATGGGGAGCGACCCAGCACCAGGGACTGTTTTTTCCAGATACAGCAGCCGGAGAGATAGAACCCGGCAGCGTCAAACGCCTTTCGGAAGTTCAGCCCCTCGGTGTCGGCGTGGAACACATAGATGGAGGCATCGTCCGCCATAACCTTCTCCATATTGGAAAAGGCATCGAAGAGGAAGTCGAAAAACTTCTCCGATGCCATGTTGTCGTTTTTGATTTTCCCGGCGCTGCCCTCGTAGTTTACATTGTAGGGCGGGTCGGTGATGATAAGGTTTGCTTTCCGGTCGTCCATGAGGGCTGTATAGGTTTCCTCTTTTGTACTGTCGCCGCAGATGAGCCGATGCCGTCCCAGTGTCCAAATGTCGCCGGACTTCGTGAAGGTTGGCTTTTGCAGTTCGGCATCCACATCAAAGTCATCCTCTTCGGCTTCAATGCCATCGTCAAAGAGCTTGGACAGTTCCTTTTCGTCAAAGCCGGTGAGGAGCGGGTCAAACTCCGCTGCCTGCAAGGACTCGATTTCCACGCGCAGGAGCTCTTCGTCCCAGCCTGCGTCCATCGCCATACGATTATCGGCAATGATGTAGGCTTTTTTCTGTGCTTCGGTGAGGTGGTCGGCAAAGACACACGGCACCTCAGAGATGCCTTCCTCCTTGGCGGCAAGAATACGACCGTGACCGGCAATAACGCCATAGTCACGGTCGATGATAACGGGATTGATGAAGCCAAACTCACGCAGCGAGGAGCGGAGCTTATTGATCTGCTCTGGACTGTGTGTCCGGGCGTTGTTGACATAGGGAACCAGCTTCGTGATGGGAACGAGCTGCATCTCGGTCGTTGTTTTCATCAGACCAGCCCCCATTCCGCAAACTGCTCGAAGCCGCCGACCGAGCGGATGTAGTTCTGGGCGATCTCCACGATTTCAGCGTAAGGCCTGCCATCCACGGTATCGTCACCAATGGCGCAGCAGAGCGTCACAGGCTTGCCGGTTTCCTGGGCTTTGAGAAAAGCGTAGATGTTGACGGATACATCTGCCTTGGACAGATCCTTGCCGTGCAGACCGCCGCCGGTCACGGAGTCGGCCATATCCGAGCCGAGCTTGCGGTTAGTCGCGCCGGTGTCCACATCGGTGCCACCCGTCCAGTCGCCGAGCGGGTTGATCTCCGCATCGGGATAAATCTCGCGCAGATGCTGTGTCTCGGCATTGCTCTGACAGAGAATGAGCCGGTCGCCGTCCAGAATGTACTTCCCGTCATAAGGATACACGGAGAAAATGTCCCGTGCGATCTGCGACAGCTTTTTCTGCTCTTCGGTCACGGGCATTCCCTTGAAGATGCCGTTATCGCCGCAGCGGATACCGTCTGCCTGGTTATCGGCAAGGTGACCGTCCTGCGGCACTTCCACATAGTCCACGGTGAGATTTCCGGCAATGCGGTGAACGGCAGCGGTCACATCTGTCTCGCCCAGCTTGACGAAGGTTTCCGCAATGATGTGGCACACGCCGTGACCGATGAGAACTTCAACAGCGATGCGGGGTTTCGCTTCTTTTTTTGTATGCCAGGTCGACAAGAGCTCCGGCAATTCTGTCTGCCACCTTGTCCGGGTGGCACGGATTTACTTTTTCAAACATGGTGTTACCCCTTTCTTGCACGGAGCAGGCGTTCCATAAGGTCGTCCTGCGGCGTTGACTCGCCGTATTCCGTGCTGCAGTTTTCTTTCACGATCTGGAATATCTCATTCCAGAGGCGAACCGCCTGGTTCATATAGTTGATACCGATGTTGATAAACGGGGACGGGATCGGCTTTCCCGTGGTGGGGTGCTTGGAGAGGAAACCCATGCGGTTGGTCATTTCCTCGCACTGCACCCAACGGGCGGAACACATGGCGTAGCGCTCCAAAAGCTGCGGCGACACCTTTGCGGCGCAGCCGATACCTTTGAGCCATTGCCAGGTTTCCGTGTAAATCTCCTGTGCCTGCAGGACGCTGCCGTCCCGCTGCTCGGCAGAAAGAAAATCATGGGGCTTCGGCATAGCAACACCCTCGACTTCGGGAATATCCAGCACTTCAAGTTTTCTGCCGCCGGGATTACCGCTTTCGGCCTTGTCCTTGACTGCGGATTTCTTCCTTCCCGCACCGGGTCTTGCGCCGCCGCGCCCGCCTGTGTTATTCGATTTTGTGGGCATCCGAGTTCACCTCCCTTAATTACCCTTTTGATTTCGCCTTTTTCGCACACGTGACCCCGGGCCGTTGCCCGACCGAAAAGGTCCCGGAGATTTTCATCCCCCTACCGGTCGCCGAGGTCGTGGTGGATCTTGGTGTGGCAGGACTGGCAAAGGCTCATGAGGTTGTCCCTTGCGTGAGTACCGCCTTTGGAAACGGGCAGAATGTGGTGAACTTCCTGTACCGGAGTTAACCGACCTTCCTTGAGGCACATCTCACAGAGAGGGTGTTCTGCCGCATAGCGGTCACGAATGCGTTTCCACGCTCTGCCGTACTTGCGGTTGACATCGGAACTGCGCTCGTATTTATCGTATTTTCGGCGTTCCTCCACACGGTGCTGTTCACAAAACTGTCCTTCGCAGAGGTTGGGGCAGCCGGGATGAGAGCAGGGTCGGAGTGGTCGCTTGGGCATTTGCTCACCTCCTTCGGGCATGAGAAAAGCCCCACGGGATTGCTCCCATGAGGCTCGTCTTATTCTACTTTGCTATTGTAATCATACCATAGGTCAATAGTGACATTCCGTGCCAAACCGTGCCAACTTTCAATCCGGTACGATAAAATTCTGCAAAGCCGACCCGTGTATGCGATGCACCGTGCGGAGCGACACGTTCAGCATCCTGGCGATCTCCTCCCAGGTGAAATCATCAAGGTAACGATAGCGAAGTAAAAGCTGTTCATCCCGACTTGCAAGCATATCAATTGCCGCGTTGATTTCTTCCTTGAGCCGTACCAGGTACGCCACCTTTTTCTCCACGTCCCTCTGAATCTCGTCTATCTTTTCAAGACACCTCACGAAAGGCGCTTCTGTCGGACGGTTGGGACTGTGCGGCATCCCGTCGAATTTCATGCATGAGACGCTGCTCGATAAATTCCTCCAGTAGTCAATCTCACGCAGGCGGCAGTTGATGAGTGCGTCCAGGTGCCGCGCCTGGTTCAGATATTCTTTAGCGGTCATGCGTCCACCTCCATTGTCAGGGAGCGGATCAGCATCTCGCCGTCAACACTCGTTAAAACCGTGAACCACTGCGAACGAAAGAATCTCTCGATCTCGTCCTTGTCCGCCAGAGCCGTCCTGTTCTTCGGATTTCTCTTCAGACATTTCAGAGCCATCCGATAGTCCTTCACGGCCTGCAGGATTATGGCGTTCGCAAGGTTCTCGTAATTTGTGATGTTGCTCATATGCGATACCTCCCATTGTCGGAAATAGGCATCGTTGCATCGGAGCGATGTATCTTTGTATCAGCGCAGGGAACCGTTTATCGCGGTTCGCACCTCGTCAACCGAACGCACCACCAGCGCAGTGCCGCCCGCCGCGAGGATTTTTCGGATAGTAGCCTCCTGCAGTTTCGTGGGCTTGCCATCCTCGGTCTTTGTCTCGAATCCGAAGAACCGACCGTTTATGCAGGCAATGATGTCGGGGATGCCCGCCGTCCCGTACATACCGCCATGCTCTTTCCAGCAGAAGCACCCCGGCACGGTCTTAAGGTACTTCATGATCGCTTTTACGATGTCCGATTCTTTCATCTGTCAAACGAACCTCCCTGTTTACAACGCTTCTGACACATTTGACACGACAAATCCCATTTTCATATAAATTTCTGACTGAAAAATCAGGGTATATAAATTATTGGTGTATATATGGGAAGATAGGATTTACGTGTAAAACGTGTCAAATGTCAGAACGAATCCTGGCGATGCCCTTTGGAGAAACACCGCCAGGAATCCCGTCATCCCAGCACCTCGCCGAGCCTGATTCCGGTAAGAATGCGCCTTTTTCCAAGTTTATCGATGCCCCTCGTCACATCGGGTAACGCCGCCGTGATCTGCTGCACGAAGTTCTTCTGCGAGTACGGTTTCAGGCCACATTTCTCACAGTAGCCCTTATATGCGTTGAACAGTTCCGTAGAGCCTGCGGAATACAAGCCGTCCAGTTCGCAGTATTCCTTCACGAACGACAGAACGGAATCCGACTCCTCGCGGTACTGCTGCAGCTCATCGGCGTTGACCTGCGTTTCGGAGAACACATAGTGATTGTTCATGAGCCTGCGGAGCCCTTCCAATGCGAAAAGGAAAATGCCGTCCGCTTCCATGCGAAACTTCTCCAGCAGTTCGGGATCGCGCTTGTCCTGCGGCACGGTGTGATTGAACCGAATGATGATGAGCCTGCGGTAGAAGCCCTCCGAGCGGTCACCGTAATTCTTCGGTATGCTGTTGCAGGAAAACAGGAGTCTTGCGCTTGACTGGAACGAAAACGGATTCTTGTTCTTTTTCTCCACGGTCAGATAGTCCTCGCCAACGAGCGCCTTTGAAGATGCCGTTATCGTCAATGTTTTTCGTGGGCAGGTCGGCGAAGATGTTGGCCAGCTTGCCGAAAAGCTCCGCCGTCTTGAACCGCTCGTTAAGTGCCTGCCACGACACGTTTGACACGTTCTTCTTTCCAAGAAGCACATCGTTCAGCACACGGAGCAGCACCGACTTTCCGGCTGACGCCACCCCCACGATGACAAAGCACTTCTGCGCGGAATTGACCGGGATAAGGAAATAACCGAGCATCTCCTGTATCAGAGCGACTTGATCCATATCGCCGCCCATCGACTCCTTGAGGAACTTCTTGAACAGCGGGCAGTCCGCTTTTTTGTCGTAGGTCACGGCAAGCTGCACCGTAGAGTAATAATCCGGCGTGTGTTCCGTCAGCGTATCCTCCAGGACGTTGTATAAGCCGTTGCGGACATTGATGATGTAGGGATTCGCATTCAGTTCGCGGATGTCCCTCTGCACCAGGAGCCGCCATTGCTTCTCCGCGTCAACGATCTGCGACATCTTCGTTTCCCGCACCAGCATCTTCTCCTGCACGAGCCGCTGGGCTTCCATTTCGGACATCTCGCAGTAAACGCCGCCGCGGTAATTGAAGTGCTGCTCCGCCGCGTAGAACACCTGCTGATTCTCCGACATATCGTTTGCAAGCACTCCCGGCAGGAAGCGCAGCCCCTTGTCGGTCGGCTCGTACCAGTCGGGTATCGCGGTACCGGCTTTCGCTCTCTTCGCGGCCTTGCTTGCCTGGTACGCTTTGCTTGCGTCCTTGAACACCATGTTCAGCGATTTCAGAAATGACGCCTTCAGCTTGAAGTGATCGCGGATTTCGGAATTGATGATGACGTCCGCCATCACCACGTCCTGGTTATACAGATAGTCCGAAACGAACTGCTTTGCCGCCTGCAGGTCTTTTATCGCCTCGCCCGTCACGGGGATGCCATGCAGAATGTCGAGTAGAGCGTCCGCGGGCAAGGGCTGATAGCACCACGCCGCCGGGGACTTGACCGGGCATTCGCCGGCCGCGAACTTCGGACACTTGAACCCCTTCTCGCAGATAGTCTTGCAGGTGATGGGATTCGTCCCGCTCTCAAGAAAATGGTTTATTTTCTTCTGCGTGTTGCCCTCGCTGTATCCCGGATACGGAGCGGACAGGTCGTGTATCATCTTCGTGCCACCCTCGAACGGAGCGAGGTTTGTTATCATGGCGTACCAGTCATGCTCCGAAAGGGACGCCGCGTCATCGCGGCAATGCTGCATGAATACGCATGAGCGGAATACCTGGTCGATGCCTTTTTCCGTCCCGCACTTGCGTTCCACGGGAGCAAGGTCTACCTCCGGCAGCACGTCCGAAAGCTGATCCTGCGTGTATTTGCGTTCGGGATGGAAACTGACGCAGGTCACCTCCACGGGAGTATCCTTCTTGCAGTGCATGAAACCGGGAAGGCGCATGACCCTCGACTCGTTCACGCACATCGGATCGCCGTCAAAACACTTCACGAGCTGCGTCTGTATCATGCGGAAGCGTTCCACCTTCGCAGTCGAGTCCATGAACCAGTACACATGGTAGGACTTCTGAGTTTTCATGACCATTGACGGAGGAAGCGGAAATGCGTCTATCTTTTTCTGCTGCTCGTCAAAGCTGCCGTTGTCCATCTCCACGAAGTGTGCGTTGATCCTCGTAATGGAATCATCGTCCTGACCGCCGTAGTTGACCACAAAGAAGATGCCGCGGTTCATGGCGTTATGGTTCTTGAGCGTTTCTTCTACGCTTTTGTACTTCCCGCATTCGCAGGACAGTTTTGCCCCCTGGAACACGCCACCCTTCTTATCGTCAAAGACGCGGAAGCAGACGGTATCGGTCGGATTAAAGAGAGAACCGAGAACATCGGTCACCGTTACGTTCATGCGTCCACCTCCTCCATAAACCTGAGCTTCTTGTTCAGCCGCCTTGCTTCCTCGATCTCACGAGAGACGCCCGGCGATACCTCGCCGAACACCCACACCTCGTCACACTCACGGAGCAGCGCAAGTCCGAACATCAGCCCAAGCTCCCGTTCTTCGGGATCGTTGTCGTTAAGTATCTGCGGATACAGAAGGTGGCTGGCTATCGGCATATATCCCTTGTCAATGACCAGGCGGCAATAGCCGATGGCAACCTTCACGTTCGCATCCACATCGCCCGCATACCTGGAAGCCACATAAATCTTCCTGCGGTTCTTGTCGGCATAGCGTTTTTTCTGCTGCTGCCGGTATTCCTTCATTATTTGGCTCATCGCCGACCCTGCGGTCGGATCGGCGTAGCCCTCGCTGTTTTTGAACATAGTCAATCCTCCAGTTCTTCCATCATTCCAAAGGTCGGTCCCGCAGACGCTTCCGCGATCAGCGGAAGGTCAAACTCCGGGAAGGGCTTTTCTTCCATGCAGGTACGGATAAAAGCCACCGCCTCCTTCAGCCTGTCCTCTGGGATAATGAAAGTCAGTTCATCGTGTATCTGAAGGATGGGCTTGAGCCATTCCCGCTCCGGCAGTCCGGCAAGTATCCTCGTGATGGCGAGCTTCAGAATATCCGCCGCCGTACCCTGGATGGGAGTGTTCAGAGCGCACCGCTCCGCAAACGACTTCTGCCCCCAATTATCCGAGGTGATGCCGGGGGAGGTATCCTGCGCCGTCCGAGCCAGGTTTCGGAATACATACGCCTCGCGGCGTCCGCTTTCGTCTCTTCCTGCCATGCGGTCAGACCCTTGTATCCGTGCTTGAGGTTGAAAAGTATCTCCTCACACTCACTCACGGATTTTTCAATCCCCGCCTTGAACTTCATCGTCTTTTGCAGCCCCCGCGGGAACAGCCCGTAGAATGTGCCGAAGTTCACGTTCTTGGCAATCGTCCTGTGTTCCTTGTAATTCTTCGAATGCTTGTCCTGCGCTTCTTCATAGCCCACGCCGAAAATGACGCTGGTCGTGGCGGCGTGGATATCGCCGTTTTTGCGGTAGGTGTCGAGCATCCTCTCATCACGGCAGTAGAATGCGCCCACGCGCAGTTCTATCTGCGAGAAATCGAGTGAGAGGATAAGGCAGCCCGCCGGCGCTTTGATGAAGTTTCGGACGCCGATGGGATCGTTGGTCTTCCTGGGCATATTCTGCGCATTGGGGTTCCGGCAGTTCATCCTGCCCGTATCTGTTGAAAGAGCGAACAGTTCCGGATGGATGCATCCCGTCACGGGATTGAGGTATTTCAAGTACCCGTCAATATAGGTGGACTTGATCTTGCCCCACTTGCGGTACTCCTGCACCAGCGAGAAAAAGACCAGACAGTTCCGGCCGGTTCGAATCACACCACTCCTTGAGGAGCGTCATGGTCATATCGTCAGCCGCCTCGCGGTTGGTTTCCGTGGTCTTCAAAATGGGCAGCCCCAGGTCTTTATACAGATAGTTCTTGAACGCCTGCGTGGAGCAGTTCGCTCCGATGTTCACATCTCCGATGATGAATTCGATCTCCTTGCGGATGCGTTCCATCTCGGCTTCAGCTTCTGCCTTTCGCTCCTGCATGAGCGTGAGGTTGACCGGGATGCCGTTTGTTTTCATGATGCCAAGGTACACGGCGGTCGGGCTTTCGATCTCCTCCACGATGTACCTGTGTTTCGGAAGGTAGCGGTCGAACCAGTCGTTGAACTTATAGAGCCGAAGGGCAAAATCGGAGTCGGCAGAGCCATAGCGGACGGTCTCCTCGCCCTGCGCATCCAGCTCGTCAAAGTGCTTTCCATCCGTAACACTTGAAAATGACGGGAGCGGTTCTCCGAACAGTTCCTCCACCAGCCGTTTAAGACCGCTTTCGTTCAGCTTGCGGAACTCGTATATGCTTTTAAGGCTCATCTGTGACGCACAGATCGTGTCGTACACGGGAGCCTGGATCACGATGCCCCTTGCATACGCCATTGAGGATTCAAAGGCAATGTTGTGGGCGATCTTTATAAGCGTTTTATCCATGAGGAACGCCGTCAGAAATTCAAAAAAAGCGTCCTTATCAATATTGGTGCCGACACGGTGGGCAATGGGGACATAGATGCCTGTGCCTTCCTTGACGGAGAAGGAGCATCCGACAATATGCGCCCTCGCGGGATCGAGAGCCGCCTTGTCCTCCTCGCGGTACGGATCGTCGGGAGCAGTCTCAAAGTCGAACGCGACAATACGGCTGCCGCCGATGTAATCCCGTATCCCGTCCACCGTGGTCACACATTTATATTCTGTATTCATGCGTAATCACTCCTATGGGAAATACCCGGAGGAGCGTTTCGCCCCTCCGGGCTTTCATGTGCTTTACTTCAAAGGTTCGATGATTTCTCCCGTTTCGGGATTGACCAGCGGCTCATCGTCAATGAGGGACGCCGGAGTAAGATTGCCGGCATAAACCTTGACCGTTTCCGACACGCCCGCCACGGCGTTGCGCTCCTCCGCGGTCAGCATACGTTCGAACGAGAATACCGCCTGGGAGAATGCGATGCCGGATGCGTTAGTGGCCTTCTTCAGCGTGATCTTCGTGACCACCTGGTTCAGCTTACGTCCGCGGGAAAGCTGGCTCTTCACATAGTTCGTGAAAGACTTGAGCGACCCGGTCGGCAGGGAAAGCGTAATAGGGAACAGTTCTCCCTCACGCAGAATGTAGAGCATACGCTTGTTCTTGCACAGCTTGCTCTGACCCTCGCCGCTGCCGAATTTGTTATACGGACAGCTTGCGCAGTTCCCGCCGGGAGTGCCGATGCCCGTCACGCCGTCAAAGGAGCCGCAGTCAGGAGGATTGTTCCCGCCCGTGTACTTGTCGTGATAATAGGCATAAGCCGGATGGTTGTAGACGATAACGCCGGTGATGTCCTTTGCCATCTCGGACTCATCGCTCTCAGCAGAGGGAATCTCGAACGCCGTGCCGCCGCCCGCAGGCAGCTTCACGCGGTCAAAAGAAAACTCAAGCCCCTGGCAATCGTCCGCCATCGCCTCGTTCAGTACGTCTCTGTTCGCAAGTGCAGCGAAACCCTCGTTCACTGCGATCTCAGTATTCTTCTTATCTGACATGATCAATGTCCTCCTATGAAATGAAATAAGTTGTGGTTCTTGCATTGGTGCAGTGAATCGGTGTTCTTACGACTTGCGGATGCCGACCGACACTTTTTCATAAGTGCTTACGGTATCGCCGAGCCATGCCGGGAAGTCTTCGCCCGTGGCTCCCGCTGCTCCTTGATGAACGCTGCGAGTGTGTTTGCATTGACCGTCTCCACGACCAGGCTGCCGTATCCGTTGTCTTTCAGAGCCTGCATCATCTCGTCCTTGCGGCCGGATGCCGGGGACGCAAACAGTCTGCTCTTCAGATAGAACGTGCTGCCATTGCGGGAGAAGCGGTCAAGTTCGGCTTCTGACATGGCATCGGAGAGCTGCTCGTCCAACTCGGCGATCTCCGCAGCCAGAGCCTTGGTCTGTGCTTCGAGGTCCTTCTTCTGTTCCTGCAGAGTCTTGAGCCTGTCAGCCATTTCAAAGATTTTTGTGTTCTCCATCGGTGACTACCTCCTTTCACTTACTACCGAGGAATTCAACCCCCTGTGTGAAAGGTCAGTTCTTAAAGGGATTCCTGCCCTTGCGGTAATCATCCACGAGCATCTTGGCGAGGTTCAGCTTCTGCCGGAGAGCGTATAGTACCTTGCGGTCGACCGTACCCCTACATACGAGGTAGATGTAGTGGCAGTTCTCTTTCTGACCCGCCCTGTGGATGCGCGCCTTCGCCTGCTCGAAATTGCTCATACTGTAATCAAGGGAATAAAAGGCCATCGTGCTTGCTGCCGTGAGCGTGATGCCCAGACCCGCCGCCGCGATCTGCCCCACGAACACACGGCACCTATCGTCATACTGGAAGCGATGGATTTCATTGTCGCGGTCCTTCACTCCACCGCGCACAACGGCATAGCTGACCTTTTTCTTTTCAAGAAGCTCTTGGATATCGTCCAGTTCCGGCACGAAACGAGCCATGATGACGAGCTTCTTATCTTCAGCCATAGCGGAATCGATGATGTCGGAAAGAGCGTCCAGCTTGGCGCGGCTCACGGTATTGACTACGCCATCGTCATCGGTAAGGTGTCCTCCCGTGATCTGCGACAGGCGCAGGGCCTTGTGAGGATGTTCGCCGTGGTTACCTCCGACTCGTCCAGTTCGGCGTAGCTCTCGTCCTCAATGCTGTCGTACAGTTTTATGGCGTCCTTCTCCAAGTCCACGGTACGGACTTCCTCAGTGATCGCCGGAAGGTCGAGGCACTCCGCTTTCGTCACACGGTACGCCACGGAATGGAGCCGTTTCAAAAAATCGTCCGTCATCCATTTGCGGAAGATCGGCGTGTGGTTGCCGTAGCCGCCCATGTCAAAATACTGGTTGCGAAAGGCGTAAAACGATGTGCCGAATATCTGCGGATTGAGGAAGCGGTACTGTGAGAACACGTCCAGTTCGCGGTTCGTGATGACCGTTCCCGTAAGGAGCAGCTTGTACCTCGCCTTATCGCCGATGGGTGCATCCCCTTGCTCTGGGAGGTGCGGTTCTCCTTCAGCTTGTGTGCCTCGTCCGCGATCACCAGGTCGGCGTTGTATGCCAGCAGTTCCTTTTCGAGCCGCCACGCCGATTCGTAATTTACGACCACGACCTGCAAGCCCCCGTCCGGCAGCTTTGTGAGCCGCTCCTTCTTTTGCCGCCGTACCCTTGAGGATAGTCATGGAATATGGGAAATCGGCGAACTTCTCAAATTCTTCCTCCCATACGCCGAGTATGGAAAGCGGCGCGACTACCAGCACACGGTTGACTTTTCCGTATTGGTACATACACCCGGCAACGGCGATGCTCACTATCGTTTTGCCCGTTCCCATTTCCATAAGAAGAGCCGTGCCGCGGCTCTTGAGACGCTCGTCAAATACGCCGAACTTGTCGCAGGCAAAGGCAAACGCCTTTTTCTGATGGTCATACGGAGTCGCCTTGATCGGCATCATCAGTTCGATGTTTTCATTCATTGCCGTCACCCCGCATTTCCTTGATCTCGATGCCCTGCACGGATTCACCCGGCGTCAGCACGAGAACCTCGCAGAATTCTCCGAAGAGAAAGGTGAGCAGCTTTTTCGGAATGCTCCTGTGTTCGCTCTGCAGGACTTCCTGCTTATTGCCGCTTTTGTCAGCGATATTGATTCGTATTTTGTGTTTTAATCTCATAAGTTCGTCCTCCTGTTCCTGATCTGCATTGCTGCGGAGGATGGATGTATTTCCTTCCTCACTCACTACCGGGAAATTCAACCCTCCGAAGAGGTGCGGCCGGGGAGGACTCCGACCGCCGTATGCGCCGCCGCTCATGGCTCAGTCCTTCTTCGGGTACTTGTGGCGTTTCACACGCTCGACCCCGAAAGACTTAGCGACCTTGTCGACGATCTTGTTCTTGCGGTTGGTCATCGCCGCGGAGGACGGCAGCTTGCCCGTCTGCTCGGCTTCAGCCTGGCGCATCTCCTCAAGCGGAGTACCTTTGCCGAAATGCTCGAAGAAGAAGTCCTGCTGCGATTCGGTGCATTCCTCGTCAATGACGCGGCGGGCTTCCACTGCCTGGGGATTTTCCTGCTCCGGCTCGGCGAACATGGCGTCTTCCGGGCTGCTGCCTTTGTCGGCAATCATGTCCCAGGGATCGACCGCGTCCTCGTTGTCGGGATCGGCCTTGTAGCTGTTCGCCTTCGCGTCAAACAGGGGATCGCGCAGTTCGCTCTCGTAGCGATCCTGCAAATCCATGTCGTGGTCGGACTCATCGAGCATGATGGTCAGTTCGAGCGACAGGTCTTTTCCGACCTCAAGTCTCTGCGTTACCACGCACTTTGCGTCATCATCCCAGCGTTCGTAGCAGTAATACTTGCCGTCAGCCGTCAGATAACAGGTACGGTTGGGATTGAACCTGCTTTTGCGTTTCTTTGAATCGTTGTTTCTTTGCATAAAAATGGCTCCTTTCAGATTCCTTGGAATCCGCAGGAGCCGTTTTCATCCGTAGAAACAAAGAAAGACGGCTTGGATATAGTTCACCCGTTGTGGGTTTTGAACTAAATCCAGGCCGTCATGCAGCTCTGCGGATCTCAGTATAAAATTGTGATTTATGCCGCTTTTTTTCGACTTTCAACTTTGAAGTCGTGTGTGGCAACTCTTGTGATAATGGTTACTATATCTTGGCGCTCAACAGTAAAGGTTTCCCCGACTGCGAGAACTGCACTGGTTTTATTTCCCTTGTAGAGACATTCAACCAGCCCCGTTTCAGGATTTCCCATACAAGCTAACCGTCCAAGACAATCATGAAATGGAATCACCCATCGCATCCTCCTTTCTTAAACAAGTCATAGGCATCGCCTCCTCATTTTAGCTGTTACGCTTAATTGCGTACTCAATGGGTAAAAAAGAGACTCTCACCGCATTACTGCAGCAAGAGTCAGAGTAAGCTGCATTCTTCGAGACGTATTTCTACAGACTGTTTGGATACATCAAAAAAATCCGCCAGAGTACAGATGGCACTCCTGTTGTCCTTACCATACGCTACGCCAAGATGCTCCGCCGCTTCAACAAACGTGTTCTTTGGCATCAGGATTCTTGGTGCGATACCGATGGCCTGTGATTCCATGATGTTATCTTCGTCTGTTGACTCGGGCAGCTGATCCACACGGCACTTGCAATACTTCGCATATCGTGGAAGAGAAAACTTTTGCATCTTATAGTAATATCGATGCTTGTACCAATGAACACATTCGTGGGCAATCGTGTTGTTACGACAACCGGTATTTGTCTTTTTCACCGCCTCCGGATCGATCAGGACTGTCTTTGCTTTAAATGACTTGGTGTCGTATAGTCCTTCATCGGGATCGTACACCTCTACGGCCCCGTCAGTAAAGATCGTCATCCCATAAATATCCAGTTCTTCTGATAGACAGATATACTGAACATCCAGACCAAGACCGGTTTTGGCAATCTCTTCAATCGGAACTGGCATAGGATTCTTCAGCGCATCTGGATAGAACTGCTCCAGGAACTCACGTGCAACCTTATCGTATTCAGCCGGAGGAATGTATGGTACGAGTTTGCGACTATTGTAGTCCATCATTCGCCTCCATTTCTCTTGTCGATGATCTGATTGACTTCCTGCCAAAAATCATCTCCAAGCCCCTGACTTTTTGCCCTGCGAAGTGCGACACGTGCATTGGGGAGAGCCTCATCCATGATATACTCAGGCAAGTCAGGAGATACCTGTTTACGCTCACGCCCAGCAAGATCGAGCATTTCCTCACGCTCTTCTTCGCTCAAGTTTAATACCTTCGCCAAGGCCTCCAGCCCATCAATATCCGGCGGATTCCTCCGACCTTTTATGATGTCAGAAAGATAGGTTACGGAAACCCCCAACTTCTCGGCAATCGGTCTTAACTTGACATCCTTTTCAAGTCGCTTTTGTGCAATGAAAGCACCAAATTCACCTGCCACTTGTTTTTCCTCCTTTCGCTATTACGCTTTTATGCGTACTTGTATTATAAATGAATCCCCGGAAAATGTCAATAGATCTGCGTAATTTTCCTCAAGTACATATTTCACTTGATTTTGGGCATTATTTTTGATTTTGGGCATTGCAAAATCAAACCAGCTGTGTTATAATAGACTTGTCGGATTATAGGAAGGAGACACAACCATGCCAGAGCACGGAGGTAAAAGGGAAGGATCAGGTAGAACCCCACTTCCCGAAAGCGAAAAGAAAATCGCAAAAACAATATACATAACACCAACTTTGCAAAGCGACATTGATCAGTTTGCAACTGGTAATAGCTTTTCTGAAAAATGCATCGATCTCATTAGCGCACAAATTTCCCGCAGAAAACGAACGCAAGATAAGACCGTCAAGTTTATCGATCTTTTTGCAGGACTTGGCGGCATCCGGCTTGGTTTCGAGAACGCTTTTAGAGAAAAGGGCTTTAATCCTGTTTGCGTATTCAGTAGTGAGATTAAGGATTACGCCATTAAAGCATACAAGAACTACTTTAATGATGAAGAAGTAGCTGGTGACATCACTCAAATATCAGCAACCGACATTGAGGATTTTGATTTCCTGCTCGGAGGCTTTCCGTGTCAGCCCTTTTCTGCTGCTGGATTAGGCCTTGGCTTCGAGGACACTCGAGGTACTCTCTTTTTTGAAATCGAACGTATACTAAAGGAGAAACAACCTTATGGCTTCCTCTTAGAAAATGTCGAAGGATTAATTAATCACGATGACGGTAGGACGCTATCCATCATCATCGACCACCTAAAGAAGCTAAACTATTATGTTTCCTATCGATTGATCGATAGTCAATTCTTCGGATTAGCACAATCTCGAAAACGGGTATATATTGTTGGGACAAAGGGATGCCCACATATCTTTGGACAACTTCGAAGAACATACTGCGGTTTTGGGAGACATCTTGGAACACGGACTACCCACGGTGGATTCTGAATTCACGCAAAAACTATTTGCTCATTTCACCCCAGAACAAGTTGTCGGTAAGGCAATCAAAGATAAACGAGGCGGCACCGATAACATCCACAGCTGGGAAATTGGGCTGAAGGGTAACACAACAGCAGAACAATCCGATTTTTTGAATCTCCTTTTACTTGAAAGAAGGAAAAGAAAATGGGCGGCAGAAATCGGTATTGATTGGATGGATGGAATGCCCCTTACAGAAAAGCAGATTTCAACATTCTTTCATCACGATAATCTTAAGGAATTCCTCGACGAGCTTGTTGAAATGGGATACCTAACACTGGAATATCCCCGCAAGAAGCAGAACGGCAGACGTGTGCCTGACGAAACAAAACCTAAAGGCTATAACATTGTTGCAGGCAAACTCTCATTTGAGTTTACTAAAATCCTCGACCCTGCCGATCTTGCGCCAACACTGGTAGCTATGGATGTTTCGCATTTAGGCGTTGTTGACGGAGATGGCTTGCGCAGGCTTTCAATCAGGGAAGGGCAACGCTTATGTGGATTCCCGGAAGATTACGATCTTTCATTCTTGAAGGAAAGTGAAGCTTTCGATCTGCTCGGCAACACAGTATGTATCCCAGTTATCAAAGCCATTTCAGAACGGTTAGCAGATATGTATGCTAACTGAACAAAACAGCAACAGAGGCGGACGCACCCAATGCGCCCGTCTCTATATTTTTTGTATCCTATACGAGGACGCATTTACAAGCCATTCGTCACTGTCAAAAATGGTTTCATATGGATTTCTAATAAACTCAGGTTGATATCCTGGCTCTCCCATTCTCAAATAATCAACCAGACATAGAATGTATTTGTCCGCTTTAATTCTGGCAACATCCGACTCATTTTCAGACCAAAAAAAGTGCGGCGATCCCATGTAGCATTTCACTTCAATGAACCGATCGTAATGCTCGGTTTCATTGCTCTCGTAGGAAACTATGTCATAACCGGCAGCAACATCAAAGTCAGAGATTCTTTTTATCTTCTGTGCAAGTTCTGGAAGGCGTTTTCTCTCAAGTCCCAGCACAAATTCCTCTGCCTCAAGACCGCGTCTACTTTGGTCTTCTTGCTGCTTTAATAATTGCTCCAGTGTGAATTTTTTCCTTCGGTTACATAATTGCTCCGTCCAGTCAGATTCATAATTCCCTGCTACACATATTTCTCCGTTCTCTTCCTTATCAAGCGCTCCGGCCATAGTGAGGAAATTACGGACAGCAGCATAAGCCAATGGAAAGGCAGATCGCTTAATTGTTAGGTGTCCTTTTCGGCATCAAATCCAGTAGCATCCTTATCAAAAATACCTTCTTCAACAAGCCTATTGATGCTCATGGCGGCTAACTGCTCGATGATCTCGCCGTTACTTTTCGCAGCGAGTGTATCAAGCTCAGGCAAAGGCATAACGGTATCTGCGGTTGTATCCACCAACCTCAGATACTCAAAAAATGCTACTGCACCAGGACAATTTACAGTAATGTTGTTTTCCAAGGCACACCTGTTCCTAATCTCGTCTCTACTGATTCTTTCTTTTCCAGCCATAATCGAGACGAGAAACAGAATGCCATCAACATTACCGATGGAATTACATCTTTTTAGTTCTGTTAACATATTCTGCAATTAGAGCCTTGATATCATCATCGCCGGTTTCCAATCCTGCGTTCTCAAACAATGGAATTGGCATACTTTCGATGATATCACGAAGCCTTGTCTCCTTCTCGATTAATCTGTTATGGATTACCTCATCGATAGACTCTTCCGATAACAGGTAATAATAGTTTGTCTCTGTTCCCGGCTTTAATCCGTATCTGTGGATGCGATCCTTTGACTGTATAAAATGTGCTGCATTAAAACTTCTCTCCATATAAATGGCATTATGACAAGCCTTGTGCAAGGAAATCGATTCGGAAACCGCAAATGGGTTAGCGATAATCACCTTGAACGATGAATCTGGCTTGTGGAACTCAGCTATAATCTTTTCCCGGGTTTCGACCTCATCCTCGTCCTCTTCACCTGTAGCTACAGGAGTAGCTCCATATAGCGTTTTGCACGGAATACCACATGAAAGTAGGTACTTCTCAAAGTCGAGAATATTTTTGATATAGATTGCCCAAACTACGACTTTCCCACCAGATGCAATAATCCCTTCAATAAGTTCACGTGCTTTTACAAACTTTGCAGGCGTTTCCAATTTCGCATATTGCAGAACATCTGATATCAAAGAAGCGTCTTCTGCCACCGCCTCCGAATCAAATCCCTCAAATGACGCAAAGTTCTTAAGAGGCACACTAAGAAGATTGGGATTGGTAGCAGCTTGCATCATTCTCAATAGCCGTGCTTTTACCAGATCTTGTCTGAACCAATCGTCCTTGCTCGAGACAATATCACTCATATACTTTTTCTCTATTACATCGTATATTCTGCGCTGTGTTTCTCCCATAGGAACGACAATCGGTTCATGCTCTGTTGCTTGTGGGATACCAAGATCACTCTTTTTACACGTATAAAGAAAGGCTCTATTGACCGCAGTAAAGTATCTACTCTCGGATCATTCTCAGCCTTGCTCATATTCTTGAGTTGATAAACCTCAAACGGTATTATTTTCTTGGTAGGCCAAATGAACTTATAAAGATTATACAAATCTTCATATCCATTAGGCGCAGGTGTACCTGTAAGCACAACCCTTGACGAGCAGTAAGCTGCTATTTCTAACACTCCTGCCGCAGTTACTCCACCACTTGTATTTTTAATCTTGTGTGCCTCATCCAAGACAACCATCACTTTATTGTTCCTAAGAAAATATATTAGTTCCTCTTTAAGCGATGGTACAGAGGCATAAGAGAGCAGCGTGATCCTGGCAGGATTCAGCGAATACAGATATTGTTTTTTCTCTTCAATTGGGACTTTCCCATTCAATCTTTTTTGTTGATGGCTTTTCACCGAAGCATTCCTCATACTCTAATTCCCAGGGACCAAATGCACTGAGTGGTGAGATGATAAGAAGTCGATCTACATACTTTTTATCATCCTGGGGCAGATTTGAAAGAAAAGCAAACGCCCCATATACCACGCTTGTTTTACCTGCTCCAGGTACAGAGAAGTTACACGCATTCTGCGAAAAAAAAGCGAGGTGGTATGCAGATAACAACTGCAATTCATATAGGCTTCTGTTAGACAGATTTATACTAACTGAATCAACGAACCGCTCAAAGTCCCCTTTGTCACATTTATTGTCTCTGATCAGGCGCGCCTTTTCCGCAAACTCACCAAATTTTTCTTCTTCAAGCGCATAATTAGTTACAGCCTCAGAAACCCTTCCGGAGAAAACAAGGTCAGCACCAATATACTCACAGAGTTTCTTTATTCGGTCGATACTTTTATTGATGTCATCATCAGCCTCAACAACAATACTATCGTCTGTCTTAGCGAATTTTACCGTATCTTTCAAGTACCGAGCTGCACGTCTATTGCTAAAAATGGAATCAACGTCCCCAGTGATAATCAGAGAACTGCCGTTTTCATTTGATTCAAGACACAGTTTCTTCATTCACTCTACTTCCTTTATAAACCGAGTATTTCCTTGAACTTTGATACAAATTCATCCAAGGATGATACGCAGCCGCGCACATTGCTGTCACTCAAAAAGCTCGGCTGGCTCACATCTACGACTTCAAGCGCCTGGCAAGCCTTCATGAGCTGCTGTAACGGCTTTGCTGCATTAGCATGGTTATTCAAGATATCCATGCTCTGAATATAGTTATCGTCAAACGACTCCTCGACCTTCTGTTTCCACTGTTGATCCCTTGCCTTCAAAGCGCGTCCCAGGTCCGGCGGGTTCTTAGCCATAATATCCTCTACGGATTCTTCTTGGACAGAATCAGTGGTAGCGAAAATGCTGGTCACGGAACTGTTCCCACACCTCCTGCTTTGCAAAGAAACTGGATGCCGGCTTCTTCGCAGAGGGCACCAAATAATATCGCGGAAAAGGGTCTGCTCAAAATTTGCTCTGATATAGTCAAAAGCAATCAGCTTTAAGTCAGCAACGTCAGCTTCAGGATCATAGGCCCACATTGAAGCCACACCCGCCTTATATTTCTTAAGGGCAGAATCTAACTTAAGGAAGGAGTCTTCGCTCTTATCCAACTGTGTGTACATACCCGAATAGCCATACTCATCCAGGTACTCATCCATCAAACGCAGAGCAGAGAGCATTGTACGGACTTCTCCGGGTTTGCAGTCCATCATCCCTGCAATATCATCATCGGTGAAGCCGGCATCCTTTAAATCCTTACACTTCAGATACTTTTCGATAGGGTTATAATCGACTTTAGCATCTTCGCCCATCTGATAGGTGGTTTCCAGCGCAAGGATTTCTTTTTATCGGCACCCTCGGGGAGAATAATAGCAATGAAATACTGGCAATGTCCCTTTTTCGTTAAACGGGATATTTTCATCTGCCATTATATTGTTCAGCAAACTTGCGCGGCGGTTACCGTCAATTATCATGCCGTCCGCAGTCACAATGCCATGCCTCTGCTGGTGCTCTTTCAGAAGGCGCTCCTTGGTTTTCTTATTAGCCTCCGGCTTGGAGTCCCACAGAAATTTTTCAATAATTCTCTTGTCGTCAGGATCTTCCGGGTTCAGCTGATGGTTTTGCCGCTCATAAGACTTAACAACGCTTCCTATTCTCCCGTTGTATGGGTTATATACAAGATACTCAAGCGGAATCTCGTAAGCATCGAGAGTAATGATGCTGCCATGATAAACGATAGGAATACCTGTCCGACACGCCTTTTCCGGATGATCGGTGAACTCCTTCAGTTTTGCTTTTCTTTCAGTAGCGTTCATATTTCAAACCCTCCACAGTTATAATTCGTCAATGTGCGCGTCAATGATGTCTTCCAATAGCCCCATATTCTGAAAGTTCAAAACATAATCAGAACATCTATGGATTTCCCGAAGATCGGCCTGTCTGCCGATCCAGCCGGCACCATCCAAGAAATTGACGAAGATGATATTATTCCCAGCATCCCGTTCTGCTTTTATAACGGCTTCTGTTTTCCTCGCGGCTTCCTTTTTGCTTCCTTGGCTACTTGAAGTAGTAACGCTATATGAAACATCGAGGATAAGCTTCGGCTTGGCAGGAGATTCCAAGACAAAACTGACTGCCCGATCAAGTTTAGAAACCCGAACATTCTTCTGGTATTCAAGTCCATGCTTCGCACAGACCCTTTTCAATTCCTTTTCTATATCTGCCAATATTGCATCGCCGATCATATTGCTGTAGGTACCTTCTAACCCACGTTTCACCAACTGGCGGACGCTACCCTCGTCTTGGATTTTGGCGAGGGTACTATCGTCCATAGCCATATTCTCCAAATAAAACGGAGGGATACATGCCTGCATCTTGGGATCGTGTTTCCGTCCCAAATGAGATTCAAGACGCTTTCCATCATCGCCGGGCTTTCCATCATCGCAGAACGGATCTTACTGAGACCCCATTCTGTTGCGAATACGAAACCGCGGTCTTTCCTTATCATCGAAACCATCCGCTTGAATCTTTCTTCGGAGATTTCTGCAACAGAGGTGAGCCTGTCCAGAGAATCCTTGTGATCGATAATGTATTGCTTCAGCGTTTCCTTGCTGGTAATGGTCTTAAGCCCCACAAGGATATCCGCAGTCTGAGCATCTATTGTTTTTCTGATGGACTCTTCGCAGCTGTCATTAATGTAGAACATTGTGGTCGAGTTGAACATCTCGTCATAAGACAGCTTCTTCGCCTTAGTTTCCGCCATGTATGAACCTCCAATCGTTATGATGTACATATCATATCACACTCGGGTAAAAAAAGGCAATAGGGAAATTACACTTTTTTGCGGATTTTTTGAGAACCGTATTTTCGTGTTTTCAGATGTCTGTGGGTCCAAAATATACGCATATACGCTTATTAGCGAATTATGTAATTTAAAAAATTCCCGACACAAGACATCATCTTTGCCGGGAATCAGGGATCATCATAAATACCTTCTGAAGCACAACTGTTTATCATTTTGTCAAATGCAGCCTCTTCTATCGCTTGCAAGCAACCTTCCAGATCTTTTTTTATATCATTCCCCCAGAACCGAATTACTGTCCAATCCAGAGCCTCTAATTCTTTTTCAACTCTTCTGTCACGCTCCATGTTCTCCTCAATATGCTTTATCCAATACTGTGGGTTTTTACCGCGCTCCAATCGAGTTTTCAGCTGATCCCACTCTTTCCCATGGAAAAACTCGCTATCGCAGAAAACAGCTATCTTGTGCTTCATAATTGCAATGTCAGGAGAACCCGGTAGTTTCTTGTAATTTTTCCTATATCGGTATCCGTCATGCCATAAACGCTTTCGCAGCGCCACTTCAATACTTGTGTCTTTGCTGCGAATTTTCTGCATATTCTTTCTTGTCTTCTCGGACACCTCGCCAAATTGGCGCTCCTTTCTTCGCATAGACACCATCTCCCGGTCCGGTATTTCTGGCGTGTTCACACACATAACGATAGGACTTTCTTTTCGTTATGTGATTTACTTTTCGTTATGGGTGTATGCAAAAACTGTCTTCAGCAGATGCATATTCATCAATGAACGCAAGGTTTTCTGCTTATCATTCTGTTTCACACCACATTTCGCACACCCCTCGGTGTGAGAAAAGCGGTTATTCCTATATATCGTAAAACACCCTAACGAAAACGGGCAGAAATCCATGTATCAATCACGCAACTGCTTCATCTGGCCCAGCGAGAGATGATCACCTTCTGCTTTCTCTCTGCCCAAGGGGGCTGCGAGCCCCAGTTGATCGCCCACGCAAAGGGCAATATGAACATGGGCAACGACGCGGCATTCCTGACCAAAGTGGTGCTCCAGTGTCTGCCCTACATCGGCTATCCTCGCAGCCTAAACGCCATGGGCTGCATTGCGAAAGCCGCCAAACAATAGCCAAAAAGCAAGAACACCCCTGCACAGCAGCAAGCCGTGCGGGGGTGTTCTGTATTTGAATGCAGTTATAGGATGGTGGCGTGACTGCCGCCGGTGGGAGCTTTGGTGACCAAAATCTGCCGGTCGATGGCCGCGCGCAGGTCCGCCACATGGGAGATGATTCCCACCAACCGGTCGCTGCGAGCCAGATCCGTCAGGGCGTGCAGCGCCTGGTGGAGGGACTCCTCGTCCAGAGAGCCGAAGCCCTCGTCCACAAACATCGCGTCCAGCCGCACGCCACCGGCGGCGCTCTGTACTCGATCCGACAGCCCCAGCGCCAGCGACAAAGAGGCCTTAAAGGACTCGCCGCCGGACAAACTCTTTACACTGCGGGTGGTGCCGTTATAATGGTCGATCACATCCAGATCCAGTCCGGACTGGTTGCGATTGTTCTCTGCCGTTTGGCGGCGCACCAGTTCGTACTGTCCGCCGGACATAACCATAAAGCGGGTGTTGGCACAGGCCAGCACCGCGTCCATGTCCTGCATTTGCACATAGGTCTCCAAGGTGACCTTTTCTTTACCGGTCAAGTTGCCGGTGGCAGTATCTGCCAAGGCTTTTATCCAGCCGTAGCGGTGTTCCGCCGCCTCCAGTTCGGCCGCCGTGTGCCGCATTTGATCCAGCACCGTTTGATTGGTCTGGAGCCGCACAGCCAGTGTCTTGCCTTGATCGGTCAGCGTATGCAGCCGGGTCTGCAACTGCGCCAGCTGGGCGCGCAATGCCGCCGGGTCCGCTGCCGGGCAAGTCTCCAACTGCTGCCGGGTCTGTTGCAAAGTGGCTGTCAAGGCCGCCGCCTGCATGTCCAGCTCTGCCACGGCAGCTTGCGCCTTTTGGTATGCCTGCTCTAAGGCATTTCGTTTTTCCGTTATGCGGTGCTGTTCCTCTTCCGCAGCCGACTGGGTAGCAAAAGGTAGTTCTGCCGCCAGTTCGCTACACCGGCTTTGCTGCTGTTTGACCTCTTGTTGCAGCTGCTGCACCTGCAATTGCAATTCCGTCTGCTGCCGGGCACGCGCTGTGGTGCGCGCGGTGACTTGCGGCAAAGCCTGCTCCACCTGCGCCGCTTCTTCTGCGGCAGCCTGGGCGGCCTGCTTATTCGCTTCCGCCCCGGTACAAGCCGTCTGTGCCTGTGACAGCGCTTCTGCCAGAACCGATTGCGGCTCCTCCGGCAAATCACCAAGCAGCGCTTGCCACCCGGCAATAAACGCCCGCTGCTGTTCTCGGTACTGTCCCTTTGCGCCACCGGCGGACTGGCTGGCAGTCGTGGCCTTTGCCATAGCGGATCGGGCCGCCTGCTGGGTTGTCTCCAACTGCGACTGTGTAGGCGCCTGCGTGGGCAAAGCCGCCGGGTGAGGGTGTTCCGTGGCGCCGCACACCGGGCAAGGTGCACCCGGCTGTAAATCTGCCGCCAACACGCCGGCTTGGCTGTCCAGAAAAGCCCGATTCAGGCGCTGATAATCCTGCTCCAAACGCTGGGCGTGCGCTGCCGCAGCCTGGTAATCGGCAGCAGCACGACGATAAGTATTTTCCGTAGTTTGCAGCGCAGCCCGCTGCTGTTCTAAAGCGGTCAACGCCTCTACCTTTTGCCGGGCCTGTGTACAGGCAGCCTTGGCCTGCTCCAACCCGGCGGCCGCCCCTTGCAGTTCCTGCCGCCGCTGTTCCAAACGGCTTTGTTCTGCGCGGGCTTTTTCCGCTGCGTCACCGGCTGCCGTGTATGCCGCTGTTTGCTGCTCTGCCTGCTGCCGCACCTCTGCCAAGATCTGCTGTGCTTTGGTCAGCCGGTCGTACTTGGGCAGCTGGGCTTGCAGCAAAGCCAGGCGGGCAGTAAGCGGTTTCGTCTCCTCTGCCTGTGCGGCGCACTGTTTCAATCTATCCGCTGCCGCCGCTTGCTTGGGGGTCAATTCCGCCTGCTGCCGGGTCAGCTCTTGCAGCTGTTGTTCCAGTTTCAAACGGCGCTCCGCAGCTGTCAATGCTGCCCGGTCGGCTTGCATTTTTTCTTGTATTTCTGCCGTTTGACGGGTGTTCTCCGCAGCGGCAGTCGTGTCTAACTGTATCAGCTGTTCCAACGCCTCTCGGCTTTCAGAAAAGGGCAGCTGACCTTGTTGCAGCGCCCGGGCTTTGGCAAAAAGCATAGAGTCCTCCGGGCAGCGCACGCCCTCGCCGTACTGGCGCAATTTTTCCTGCCCGGCGTCATAGGCCCGCTTTACCTCCAAAGCAGACTGTCGCAGCTTCTCCTGCAAGCAGGCATACCGCCCGGTGTCAAACAGCTTTTGGAAGATACGGCTGCGATCCTCTGTCTTGGCAAGCAGCAAACGCAAAAAAGTCCCCTTTGCGCCAGCATGGCGATTTGGCAAAACTGATCGTGATCCAGCCCAAGCAAGGCGGTGATTTCGTCATCCACATCCGTTTGTTTGGTAATCACCCGACCGTCCGGACAGGTCAGCTCCGCCATAGCGTGCTGGGTAGTCATGCCCCTCACCCCGGGTCTTGGGTCGCCGGTACTCCGGACTGCGGCGTACAGTGTACACTGCCCGGTCGTATGCAAAAGTCAACTCTGCAAAGGTGGGAGTCTCCGGCGCTGCGTACTTGGAGCGCAAGGTGGATGACTCCCGGCTTTTGCCGCTGGCCTTGCCATACAGCGCAAAAATAATGCCGTCAAAAATGGTGGTCTTACCGGCACCGGTATCGCCGGTAATCAAATACACGCCGCCGGTACCCAGCTTGGAAAAATCCAGCACCTGCTCCCGAGCACAAGGGCCAAAGGCGGACAAAGTAAGTTTTAGCGGTCTCATACTTCCTCCTCCCACACACTTTCCATCTGGCTGCGCAAAAAGGCAGCCTGCTCTTCTGTCAGATCCGTACCGTTTTGGCGGCGATAAAATTCTGCAAACACATCAAACGGCGACTGCTTTTCTGTCGCCGCACCGTCATGCACCTGCCCCAGGGCACGGGTGCGGGCGTTGTCGTAGTCCAGCAGCATTAAGTAAGGATAAATACTGCGCAGGCGACCCATGGCGTCCGGCACATCCTGTTCGTCCGTCAGCGTAATATGCAGATAATTCTGCTGAAAATCTCCGTTGGTATAATAGTCCCGGGCGGTCAGTTCCATATAGCTACCCCGCAACTGCGTTAAATCTCGGCGGGGGGACAGCGGCACCGTGCGCACTTGCAGGTCCCCTTTTGCCCCCAGTTCCACCACGGTCACGCTTTTTTGGTGCCCTGCTTCCGAAAAAGGAATACTTCAGTGGGGAATTGCACAGTACCGCAGCCGCGGGCTGCCCATATTCTGGGGGCGGTGGATATGCCCCAGCGCCACATAGTCAAAGGGGTCAAACACGCTGCCGTCCACGTTGTCCGTACCGCCTACGGACAGTTCCTCTGAGTCCGAGGTGGCAGCGCCGGTAACGAACTGGTGCGTCAGCAGCACATTGCGCCGGGAAGTATCCACCTGCATAGCGCTGACAGCGGCGGACAGTGCATCCGTATAGCTGTCAATCTCCGCCTCAGGAAAATAGCGGCGCACATGAGCGGGCTTCACAAAGGGGAGCATATAAATGCCCACTTCGCCCCATTTATCCGTCAGCACAAACGGCTGCACCCCACCGACATAAACCGGCGAAAAGTGTACCCCGCTGCCATCCATAAGCCGACTGCCAAGGCCAGCCGCTCCGGAGAGTCGTGGTTGCCGCTGATGACAAACACCGGCACCTTTAGCTGCGCCAAATGATAAAAGAAATCGTCGCACAATGCCACAGCCTCCGCCGACGGCCCGCCTTGTCATAAATATCTCCGCAAATCAGCACACCGTCCGGCTGCTCTGCGGCAATGCAGTCAATGATCTGCTGCAGAATATACGCCTGATCCTCCAGCATAGAAAAGCCGTGCACCCGCTTGCCCAGGTGCAGGTCGGATAAATGCAAAAACTTCATATCAGTTCTCCTTCATCTGTGCCGCGCACATTAAGTTCACTTTATCATAAACGCAAGGGCATTGCAAGCCGCCGTCCATTTTTCGCCCGGGTGCAATTTTTTCTATAGAGAATTGATTTTGCGGGAACAGTTCTATATAATGGAAATGAACAGATATAAGGGGGAATCAATATGCAAACCATTACCCGCACCACACCCTGCGGTGCACTGCAAGGGCTGGAGCTGGAGGACCATCTGGAGTACCGGGGCATTCGCTACGCCACCGCCGCCCGTTGGGAATATCCCCGACCGGTAGAGCACTGGGAGGGCGTTTACGACGCCACCCAATTCGGTGCCTGCTGCTACCAGCACCGGGGCTTTGACGAGGATACCAAGGTCAATCCTTTTTACAGTAAAGAATTTCGGGTAGGCTGCCATTTCACTTACAGCGAGGACTGCCAGTACCTGAACATTTGGGCAGCCTAGGACGCCAAGGACTGCCCGGTGCTCATTTACATTCACGGGGGCAGCTTTACCGGCGGCTCCACCGACGAACGCCACATCAGCGGCACCGCTTACGCCAAAAAAGGCGTGATCTTCGTAGCCATGAATTACCGACTGGGACCCTATGGCTTTTGCGCCCACCCGCAGCTGAAAGAAGCGGACGGCACCTGCGGCAACTACGGGCTATACGACCAGCTGGAGGCGATCCGCTGGGTGCGCCGCAACATTGCCGCCCTGGGCGGCGACCCCCACCGCGTAACGCTGCTGGGGCAGAGTGCCGGGGCAATGAGTGTGGATATTCTCATCTCCTCTCCCCTGTGCCGGGACTGGTACCAAGGCGCCATTATGATGAGCGGACCGGGACTGCAACGGGCAGCCGCACGCCCCCAATCCATTGAAAAGGTGGGTAAGTTCTGGGATCAAATCTGCCAAAACGCTGGGGCAGCGGATATGAACGCCCTACGCCAAACAGACGCCCGCACCCTGTATTACGCCTGGCTGGACGCCTGTAAAAGCGACAAGCTCAGTATGCTCTACACCTTCCCTGTGTTTGATGGCAAGCTGCTGACCAAAGCCACATTCAATATGCGCACCATACCCAAAATGCCAAAGATCCTGGGCATGACCAACGCAGATATGATTCCGGTCCTTGTGTCCGGTTTGATCCGCCGCTGGGCTCATGACGACAAGGGCAGCCCCTGCTACGCCTACTGTTTTGACCGGGATCTGCCCGGCGACAACTACGGCAGCCTGGCACACGGCAGACCTGCTTTATGCCTTTGGCACACTGCAAAACAACTGGCGACCCTTTACCGATACGGACAGGGAGATCTCGCGCCAAATGGTGGCGGCCTTTGCCAACTTTGTCAAGTGCGGCAATCCCAACTGCAACGCCCTGCCCCGCTGGAAAGCAGGCACCGCCAAGGTCATGCGCTTTGGCGACCCCAGCCGTATGGCGCCCTTCCCGGACGGCCGTCTCATTAAAGAAACACTTCATAACAAAGGACCGGTATAAATGAAATTTGACCACAACTTTACCCAAACCACCGCCACGCCCACCGGGCGCACTTACGCCGCCGACGGCTGGCAGGCGCAGTTGGACTTTCTCTCCGGCAGCTGCCTGCGAGTGGCGCTCTATCGAGACGCAGACGATCTGCTGCCCACCTTTAATATTGACCCGGGCAACGCGTCCATCGGCCCCCAGGGCAGAGCGCGACTGAGTACCGTGGGTTTTCAGCCGACAGCGCCCACAGTCACGGAGAACGACAGCGGCACCGCCTTTGCCTTGCCTTGCGGGGTGACGGCAGAGCTGGATTTCCACAATCTGCTGCTCACCTACAAGATCGGCGATCGGGTGCTCTTTTGCGGATCGAGGGCCACTGGCCTATAATTTGGACAAAGAGTTTGGCACCGGCGCTACCCACTACATCACGCGGGAGCGGGACGAGCGGATCTACGGCCTGGGCGATAAGGGCGGCAGCGTGAACAAAGCCGGGCGACGCTTTCGCATAGACACAGCGGACAGCATGGGCTTTGATGCCGCCATGACCGATCCGCTTTACAAGCACACGCCCTTTTTACATCTGCCAAAACAGCGTGGGCTGCTACGGCATTTTCTATGACACCACGGCCCCCGGTGAGATGGATCTGGGCCGGGAGATCAACAACTACTACCCGCCGTTTAAGTATTATCGCTCTGCCGAAGACTGCCTGGTGTACTATGTGTTCTTTGGCAGCCAGTTAGAGATCTTGCAGCAGTTTTGCCGCACAGTGGGCCGCCAGCCGCTGCCCCCCCCCAAGTGGAGCTTTTGACTACTGCGCCAGCACCATGGCTTATACGGACGCCCCCAAGTCAGAAGAAAAGATGGACGCGTTCCTTGCCAAAGTGCAGGCGCTGGATCTGAATTGCAGCGGGTTTTATCTGTCCTCCGGCTACACCGCCATCGGCAACCAGCGCTGCGTGTTCCACTGGAACAGAGAGAAGTTCCCGGACCCGGCACGGTTTATCGGTAAATTCAACGCCGCCGGGGTGCACCTGATTCCCAACATCAAGCCGGCGTTCCTAACCAGCCACCCGATGTACGATGACCTGGCGGCCAAGGGCCTCTTTGTCAAGAATGCAGACGGCAACCCCTATGTTACCCAGTTTTGGGACGGCCTGGGCAGTTACCTGGACTTTACGAACCCGGAGGCCTTTGCTTTTTGGCACGATCAGGTGACGGAAAAACTGCTGCAAAACGGCATGGACGCCACTTGGAACGACAATAACGAATTTGACATTCAGGACCCTACCGCTGTGGCTGTGGGCTTTGGCGGCAAGGCGGCCCCGGCTGCCCATGTTCGCCCGGCGCTCACCTACTTAATGGTGCTCAGTTCCTATCAGGCCCAAATGAAAATGCGCCCAGCAGAACGGCCGTTCCTTTCTACCCGCAGTGCCGGGATCGGTCTGCGACGGTTGGCCCAGACCTGGAGCGGTGACAACTATACATCCTTCCACGATCTGCGCTACTGTCACTATGTAGGCATGACCCCTGAGCCTGTCCGGCTTTTATTTTTACGGCCACGATCTGGGCGGCTTTTCCGGGAAATGCCTTCCAAGGAGTTGCTGCTGCGTTGGATCCAGCACGGTGTATTTGAGCCCCGCTTTACCATTCATTCCTGGAACGCGGACGGCTCCGCCACCATGCCTTGGAGCTATCCGGAGGTGATGGACAGTGTGCATGCCTTGTTTGACCAGCGTAAGGCTCTGCTGCCCTACTATTACAGCACCGCCTACCGCAGCGTGCAGGAGGAGCTGCCCTTGCAGGCGCCCCTGTGTCTTTATTATGACGACCGGCAAATCCATCCGGACGATCCTGCCTTTTTGCTGGGGCGCGACCTGCTGGCAGCCTGCGTGCTGGATCAGGGCATAGAGGATATAGAAGTCTACTTGCCGTCCGGCGAAATCTGGTACAAGGACGACCGGTGTTACACCGGCGGGCGAGGCAGTGGCACTGCACATTCCCGCTACCGGCACCGTGCCCTATTTTTGTACGTGGCGGCTGCGTATTCCCTCTGGACATTGGGACTACCGGGTTCCAAAAGCCCAGTCGGGTGCAGTTCACCGTCTATCCCATTGCCGACGGCACCTTCCAAAGCCGCTACTTTGATGATGACGGCCACACCTATGCCTACCGGGACGGCCACTGCGTGGACGCGGTCTTTACCGTTGCTTGTGCTGCCGATACCGTTACCGTGCAGGTAGAAAATCGGGGCGACACCCCCTTTGCACCGAACATTCGCCTAACCCCGGCAGACCACCGGCAGCTGATTATCAAGTAAATCCAAACATAAAGCAGTCGATAAAAATCGGCTGCTTTTTTACGGAAATCAAAAAAGTTCAAAAAAGTCTTGACTTAGAGTCAACTCCAAGGTATATACTACCCTTGAAACGAGGTGAGCCTATGACCATTAAAGAAGTCAGCGAAAAGTACAACATTTCCCAAGATACCCTGCGCTACTACGAGCGGGTGGGTATGATCCCCCAGGTGCACCGCACAGGCGGCGGCATTCGGGATTATCAAGAAGACGATCTTGGCTGGGTAGAACTGGCCATTTGTATGCGCAGCGCCGGTCTGCCGGTAGAGGTGATGATCGAGTATGTGCGGCTCTATATGCAGGGCGACAGCACCATTCCCGCCCGGCTGCAACTGCTGCTGGACCAAAAAGTCGCACTGGAGGCCCAAATGGCAGACACGCAGCGTATGCTGGACAAATTGGAGTACAAGATCTCTCGCTACCAGGTGGCGGTAAAAACCGGCAAGCTCACCTGGGATTAACAAAAGGAGAAAACGCAAAATGTATTTGAAAAGATCAACGGCCCTGCCGATGTAAAAAGCCTTAAACAGCCCAGAGCGCACAGTCCTGGCGGCAGAAATGCGCACCGCGCTGATTCAAAAACTCAGCCACCACGGCGGCCACTGCGGTCCCAATCTGGGACTGGTGGAGGCCACCATTGCCCTGCACACGGTGTTTGACTCCCCCAAGGACCGGTTTGTCTTTGATGTGTCCCACCAGACCTATCCCCACAAGATGCTTACCGGGCGCAGCTACGGCTTCTTAGACCCGGCCCGGTATGACGATATTACCGGGTACAGCGCGCCCCAGGAGAGCGCCCACGACCCCTTTACGCTGGGCCACACTTCCACCTCCGTCAGCCTGGCCTGCGGCTTGGCAAAGGCCCGGGACGCCAAGGGCGAGCACCACAATGTGGTGGCCATTATCGGTGACGGCTCTCTGTCCGGCGGCGAGGCGCTGGAGGGGCTGGACCTGGCCGGCGAGATGGACAGCAACCTGATCATCGTGGTCAACGACAACGGTATGTCCATTGCAGAGAACCACGGCGGCATTTATAAAAATTTGAGCTGCTGCGCCAAACCGGCGGCAAGGCAGAGTGCAACCTGTTCCGCGCCATGGGGCTTGATTATGTATTCCAGCCGGAGGGCAATCACACAGACGCGCTGATTGAGACCTTTCAGCAGGTCAAGGACTGCGACCACCCGGTAGTGGTGCACATTGTCACCGAGAAAGGCAAGGGCTACGCCCCGGCAGAAACCCACAAGGAGAACTGGCACTGGTGTATGCCCTTCGACCCTAAAACCGGCGAGAGCACAGTGCACTTTGAGGGCGAGGACTACGGCGATCTGACCGCCCGGTATCTGCTGGGGGAAATGCAAAAGGACCCCAAAGTGGTGGCCATCACGTCCGGCACCCCCACCGTATTCGGCTTTACCGAGGATCTGCGTAAGCAGGCAGGCAAACAATTCATGGATGTGGGCATTGCCGAGGAGACCGCCGTAGCGCTGGCCAGCGGACTGGCAGCCGGCGGTGCCAAGCCGGTGTATGGCGTGTACAGCTCCTTTTTGCAGCGCACCTATGACCAGCTGAGCCAGGACCTGTGCATCAATAACAACCCGGCCACCCTGCTGGTGTTCGCCGCCTCTGTGTACGGCATGAACGATGTGACCCACCTGGGCATCTTTGACATTCCCATGATCTCTAACATTCCCAACCTGGTGTACCTGGCCCCCACCACCAAAGAGGAGTATTTTGCCATGCTGCACTGGAGCATGACGCAACGGGAGCACCCGGTAGCCATTCGCGTACCGGCCTGCGGCGTACTCTCCGACGGCAAGGCAGTCACCAAGGACTTTGGCAAGCTGAACACCTATGAAGGGACCCAGGCGGGCAGCGATGTGGCCTTTATCGGCCTGGGCACCTTTTATCCCCTGGCACAGCAAGCGGCTGCGGAATATGAAAAGCGCACCGGCGTGCGCCCCACGGTGATCAACCCCTACTATATCACCGGGCTGGACAAGGAACTGCTGGCCCAGCTGGGCAAGACCCATAAAACCGTAGTCACCCTGGAGGACGGCGTGCTGGACGGCGGCTTTGGCCAAAAAATCGCAGCCTACTACGGCGGAACAGACACCAAGGTGCTGTGCTACGGCCTGCAAAAAGAATTCCTTGATCGCTACGATGTGCAGTCGGTGCTGGAAGAAAACCGCCTAACCTCCGCACAAATCAGCGACGATCTGCAAAACCTGTAAGGAGAACGAAAATGGCAAAAACATTGGTCGTCTATTATTCCCAATCCCGGGGCAATACCAAAAAGATCGCCCAGGAGATCGCGTCCACCCTGGGCGCAGACCTGGCGGCCATTGACACGGTGCAGCCCTACAACTGCTCTTATGACGAGTTGGTGTACGGTCTGTCCAAGACAGAGACGCAAAACAAGGTCTGCCCGCCCATCAAGCCCCTGGACAAGGACCCGGCATACTATGACCGCATTTTGCTGGGCACCCCCACCTGGTGGTACACCATGGCCCCGGCTGTGCGCACTTTCTTAACCGAAACAGATCTGACCGGCAAAGAGTTGGTCCTGTTTGCCACCCACGGCGGCGACCGCCAGGAGACCCCCATGCCCACCGTCACCGCCTGGGCAGAAAAGCTGAAATAACTTGCCATACCCAAACGACCCGCCGACTTCTGCCGGCGGGTTTTATTTTAAGGTGGATATTTGACTGCGGGTTTGCTATAATAGAGATAAGATCAAAGAAAGGAAGTGCAACGATGCCTTATATTAAGAATATACCTCATGAGGCGATTTTTAGTCTTGCGGATCAAATCCAGGTGCAGCCCGGCCAAGTGGTCAGCAAAACCCTGGCGCAGAATGACGCCGTCAGCGTGACCCTGTTTGCCTTTGCAGCCGGTGAGGAGATCGGCACCCACGATTCCACCGGCGACGCTATGGTTACCGTGCTGGAGGGTGTGGGTCAGTTCACCATAGACGGTGTGCCCTACCTGGTAAAGCCCGGCGAGGCGCTGGTGATGCCCGCCAAAAAGCCCCATTCGGTGTACGCCCCGGAGAATTTCAAGTGGATGCTGACCGTCATCTTCCCCCACAACAACTAAACAGCGCAAAAAGGACCGACGGTTGCATACCATCGGTCCTTTTTATAAACATTATATGTGATCGCCCATATTGGACAGCTCTGTGAAATCCTCTATGTACCATTCTCCGTCCTCTCCGGGCGAAAACCGCCAACCGAAATCCGTTACGGTTTGGTCGATATATCCGTCATAATACACAGCTTTTAAAATCAGGCAATCGCCGGAGGGGCAATAATCATCGCCCATAAAAATCAACTGCTGTAAAACCAACTTGTGGCTAAACCCGGAGAATTGCGCATTTGCTAAAGCAGCGCACGCATCAATATCAGCTCTTGTATAGCGCGCAGAAGTACCGTAATCGATCTGTACATCTGACACATCCGCCTTTTGATTTTTCATCTGGCATCCGGTAAAAATCAACACCAGCAAAATCAAACACGCCAGCGCCCGAGAAGCCGTATAAACACGATTTTTCACATCGTTCACCTCTTTCAGCCACACCATAACACGCCAAAGCGCTTCTTGTCAAGGTAGCCGGTCAACCGCAATATGTATCTTCCGTATCAGCTAAGAGGCGTAAATGCCCGCCATCAAAATAATAGATATTCTCTTTCTTAAACCCATAAGTGCCGTTGATCAGCGCAATGTGCGGTTCAAAAGTGAAAAGACGCACCCGGCTCAATTTTTTGTGATTACCGGCTTCAATATAAATACGGTGATTTTTGTTTTTCACAATAGAGTGACCCAAATTGCCGTTAAAATCCAAATTTTGATACCCTTGCGCACGAATATAATCGTTCATATACGCATAAAGCTGCTCAAAGGTCGTATTTCTATCTACAAAGCGTCTCAATTCCGCGTGCAACTGATTCTCAAAGCGTAGGCCATTGCGGATTTCCGCTTCTCTAATATCATCTAATCGCCGAACTACCTGCCCATTTTGCACAACAAATGTCCGGGCAAAATCGCCCCAGATCCGCCGCCGTTGCGGCGACAGATCAATGGTGATCATATCATTTGACTGAATACAGGTATGCGCCGGCACATACTCCCCGACCGGACACAGAAAGCAACGTATCCGGGTGATGAAAAACCAAAGCACCTACATCGTAGTACCAAAACGATTGCGCACCATGGGCCAACATGTAGGTTTCGCATAAGGTCTTGATTTGGTCAGCAGTCTGGCCCACCTGTATATGGTTTTGAATAAATTGCATGGTATCCGCGGCAAGCTGCTGCATAGCGGCATATTTTTTGAAGCGTAGAGCGGAGCATCATCATACCTCTCATAAGTATACAAAAACAGCCCGACAAGGAACCTTGCAGGGCTGCATTTTTGATTTATTTCTTCTGAGGGCCGTTGTAGCCGTTCTTTTCCTGGAAAGCGGCGATCTTGTCGATCACGCCAAGAATCACATCAAAGCCGTCGCCGACGGTCTCCATCTCAAACCGCTCCGGCATATCCCGCCAGGTGTGGTAATAATAGGTGAGCATGGGGTTCTGGGCCGCAAAGGTCACGGACTTGATGCCCGCGCGGGTCATAGGTGTAGAGTCGCAGCCGCCAACGGGATTGTGGATACAACCGTTTGTCTTGCTCTCGATACCCATCTCGTTAAAGGTGTCCTTAAACATCTTTTCCATATCCGTATCAAAGCGCACGCCCTGCCAGTCGTCCTTGATCACCACTTCAAAATACTCTTTATCAGCCACAGAGTCAATGTTAATGTTCCAGGCGTTCTTGGACAGATCATCAAAGCGGTGCTCCTGGGACAAACAGCCAATAAACACAGAAAACAGCGCAATAAAGAAAAAAGCAAACCGCGCCATAAACACAGAAGCCCAAACCGCCGAAGCCCACTGCCATATGCTCTTAGCGATCAGGCCCATAATCGGCTTGGTCTTGGCATACTTATATGCGTGCTCACTGTGGCGCCAGCACCAGGACGTATCCGTATGGCCGGACAGGATAATGGTATAGTCATACTTGCCGTCCTCCGGCTCCAGCACGCCAAGGGTATTGCGGCTGATCTCCTGGGGGAAGAACATATCAAACCAGGTCTTGTAGAAAAAGCAGCTCATCACCAGCCAAAAGATCGTAATGAGACCCAGCGCAGCCAGGGCGTACCACAGCTTATTAAAGCCGCAGGCCAGGGCGATAATGGCGCCGATACTCAGGATCACGCCGGACCAACCTGCATAGGACAGACCGCCGATACCGGAACGGGGTGAAACGGCGAACTCCTCCGTCTTCGGTTCAATGCCGATGTCGCGCAGCTTGTCGCCCATATACTGATGGAATTTGATTTCACCGTCGGAGCCGGGCAAGCGGGAGCCGATCTTGTGTGCGGCGTGTTCCACAATGTCCATAGCTTCGCGGGCATAGGATTTGGATTCTTCTCTCATGTTCAGGCCTCCTGTTCAGATTTTGAAAAAAGATAATTATATTTTAAGATAACTCTGACAAAAATGCAAGCAGAAATTCATGATCTTGCATAAATATTCGCCAAATTCAAGAAATTGTAGCGTAGCACAGCGTTAAAGACAATACAGCTAAGAAAAAAAGCGGCAGCATTTGCTACCGCTTTGAACTGTGGAGAAGTCGTGCCGAACCCGATTCTTTTCGCAGAGAATGTTAGGGCTGCGGTTTTCTCTCTCAAATATAGGACCGGAAAACGCTCTATCCCCTGCCAAAATGCAATAGCAGCGCCAAGAGCAAAGCAACCAATGCCCACAGGGTCACGCACAGCGCCGCCGTCCACACCCGGCACCGACGGAATGTGCGCACACGATTCCCGGGCGCACCGCAGCCGCCAGTACCGTTTGGATATGCGTATTCCCCAGGATATGGGGCACCGGCGGAAAATGTACCACCCGGTCCACCGCAGCCAGCAGCCGATTGACCCCACGGCTGCTGTAAGGGGTGGCCACCACCACCGGGCACCCCAGCCCGGCAGACAACGCTGCCGGGTCAATGATAACACCGCGCCGCCGGGCGGCACCCCTATCCGTGATGTACACCACCAACCGATGACTGCGCTGCCAAAGGGCAGGCAACGCCGCCAGTGCCCGCTGCAGATCCAGCGCCGGGGTCACCAGCACCGTACAGTCCGCCCCGCGCAGCGCCGGACTTTGCAGAGCGCACAGAGGCAGCAGCCGCAAATCATAAGTAATATGCCGGTAAGAATAACACCAGGCGCCCCCCTGCCGCCGCCCCAAAAGCTCCTGCAGCAAATGCTCCTTACCTCCATTGTTGCCGCCCACCAATACCACGGTACACTCGCCCATACTACCCCTTCTTTGCCGTTATTTCTTACCCATTCTATGCAGGCGTCGGTCAAATGTGACGGCAAGCGCACTTTTGTTCAATTTAGGCCGTTCTCGACGGCTGGGTATTGATTTTGGCGTAGGGGCTGTGGTACAATGAAATTGCAAAATTATGCTCCGCTTTGCGGCGGGGAGGATAAGAGAGGTAAAATCTATGGCAGAAAAGCTAAAGTATTTTGTAAACGGTCAGTTCCGTGAGTCCAAGACGGACAAATGGTACGACCTGCACAATCCGTCCACCGGCGAAGTCACCGGCCAGGCGCCCTGCTGCACCAACGATGAGGTGCTGGAGGCCATTGCGGCCGCCAAAGCTGCCTATCCGGGCTGGAGCGCCACCCCGGCCATTAAGCGGGCACAGATTCTATATAGAGTGCGGGAACTGATCCTGGAGCGCATGGATGAACTGACCATGAGCGTTGCCAAGGAAAACGGCAAAGTTTGGGCAGAATCCGAGGGAGATGTGCTCAAGGCAAAAGAAGGCACGGAGCTGGCCACCCAGGTACCAGTCCCTGATGATGGGTGAGTCCATTATGGACGCCTCCCGCGGGTATGATACCGTGAAATACAGAGAACCGCTGGGCGTATTTGCCGGCATTGTGCCAGTAAACTTCCCGGCCATGATCCCCTTTGGCTGGATGGCACCACCTGTATTGCCGCCGGCAACACCCTGGTGCTGAAAGCCGCTTCCTTGACCCCCAAGACCGCCATGCTCTTTGCCCAGCTGTACAAGGACTCAGGCGTGCCGGACGGTGTCATCAATGTGGTCACCTGCTCTCGCAATGAGATCAACACCATTCTGGAGCACCCGGATGTTAAGGGCATTACCTTTGTTGGTTCCACCCCGGTGGGTCTGAAAATCTATGAAAAAGCCGCTGCCAACGGCAAGCGCTGCCAGGCCCTGTGCCAGGCCAAGAACCATGCCCTGGTGATGGAGGACTGCGCCTTAGAGCGTACGGTAGCCGGCGTGATCAACTCTGCATTCGGCTGTGCCGGTCAGCGCTGCATGGCGCTGTCCTGCTGCGTGGTACAGGACAACATTGCAGACGCCTTTGTAGCCGAGCTGAAAAAGCAGGCGGAGAAAGTGAACTGCGGCCCCGCCTGGGACAAGAGCTCCCGCCTGGGTCCCATCACTTACGAAAAGCATTATAAAGAGGTACTGGCCGATATTGACAAGGGCGTAGCCGAGGGCCATGCCACCCTGGTGTTGGACGGCCGTAACACCGTTGTGGAGGGCTACGAGAACGGTTACTTTGTAGGCCCCACCATCTTTGACCATGTAACGGCAGATATGACCATCGGCGACGAAGAAGTCTTTGGTCCGGTGCTATGCATCAAACGGTGCAAGGACTTTGAGGAGGGCTTGGCCATTATGAACGCCAATCCCTATGCCAACGGCTGTGATCTACACCCAGAGCGGCTATTATGCCCGGGAGTTTGCCCGCCGTACCGACGGCGGCCAGGTCGGCATCAACGTGGGTATTCCGGTACCGGTCGGCTTTATCCCCCTTCAGCGGGCACAAAAAGTCCTTCTTCGGCGACCTGCATTGCCTGGGTAAGCACGCTTATCGCTTCTACACAGAGAGCAAGGCGGTCACCACCCACTGGTTCGATGAGGAGGAGAAAAAGGCAACGGAAGTCTCCACCTGGGACGGCACCATCTAAGCGGATAAACAGCAAGAGCACACCGATTATGGTGTGCTCTTTTCTTATACTTTCTCTTTTTATCCGTTCTCTTTGTCCGTGCCAAACAGGCCCTGACTTTTGCCGTATGTATCGGTGAGCCGAGCGCCGGGGTCGTCGGCTATATATTATACTACAAAACAGCCAAAACCTCAATACTTTTTCTTTCTCTCTCGGTGGTGTATAATATGGGTACAGAGGTATGCCTCTGAATTCCCAAAGGGGTGATAGTATGATCAACATTACGGCAAGAGGATTTGACCTAAAGCAAGGCACAAAAGACGGTATTGACAAAGAATTGCAGCGTATTGAAAAAATGCTGCCTGACAACGCCTCCTTTGATGTGACCTTAGCCAAGGTAAGGACGGCTACAAGTGCGACATTACAGTCAAGTACATTGGCTCCCAGCTTTATCCGCGGCGAGGCACGGGCAGACAAGATTGAGCCGGTCATTGATATGGCAGTAGACGACCTGAAGCGAAAGCTGCGCAAGCTAAAGACATACCTGGTAGATAAGAAGCGTAAGGGCGGCATTGACCAGATCGCCTCCATGCTGGAGCCCATAGAAGAAGTGACCATGGACGACTTTGAGAGCTATGACAGCTCCGCTGTGGATATTCAGCGCAAAAAGAACATTCAATTGCAAATGATGACCGACGATGAGGCCATCGTGCAAATGGAAATGCTGGGGCACAGCTTCTTTGTTTATCTGGCGCCGAACGGCCAAACCTGCGTGATCTACAAACGAGGCAAAGGCTATGGTCAGTTAATTTGTAGCTGACCGGCGTACACCGAAAAACGCATTTTTATTCAATTTTGCCGTGAGTGAAAACTCACGGCAATCTTTTTTGTGCAAAGTGGAAAAATAGATACGCGTACATTGACTAATACCTATGATATTGGTATAATTTATACAAAAATAAACGGAAAGCAACGCTTCTGAAGAGAGGATTTTGTATGACTTATACAGAAAAAATGTGCTGGCAGATCTGAAAGCAAAGAACCCGGATCAGCCGGAATTTATCCAGGCCGCCACAGAGGTTTTAGACGCATTGGCGCCGGTGGTCAACAACGATCCGAAATACCAAAAAACCAGCTTGTTGGAGCGGTTGGTTGAGCCGGAACGGCAGATCATGTTCCGTATTCCGTGGGTAGACGATCATGGCCAGGTGCATGTAAACCGCGGCTACCGCGTGCAGTTTAACTCCGCCATCGGCCCTACAAAGGCGGTCTGCGCCTGCACCCCAGCGTAAACTTGTCTATCATCAAGTTTCTGGGCTTTGAGCAGATCTTCAAAAACAGCCTGACCGGCCTGCCCATCGGCGGCATGCCAAGGGCGGCTCTGACTTTTGACCCCAAGGGCAAGAGCGATATGGAAGTGATGCGCTTCTGCCAGGCATTTATGAATGAGCTGTATAAATATGTAGGTGCGGACGAGGACGTACCCGCCGGCGACATTGGCACCGGATTGCCCGCGAGGTAGGTTACTTATACGGTCAGTACAAGAAACTGACGAATCGCTCCGAGGGCGTGCTCACCGGTAAGGGCCTGAGCTTCGGCGGCTCTCTTGCCCGTACAGAGGCTACCGGCTACGGCCTGGTTTATATTACCGAGGAAATGCTCAAGGACCACAATAAGGATCTGAAGGGCGCCCGCGTGGCCGTGTCCGGCTCCGGTAATGTGGCCATTTACGCCATGGAGAAGGCTCGGCAGTTAGGTGCAAAAGTCATCTGCTGCTCCGATTCTACCGGCTACGTGATTGACGAAAACGGCATTGATGTAGAGGCTGTAAAGCAGATTAAGGAAGTGGACAGAAAGCGCATTTCCGTGTATGCGGAGAGCCACCCCACCGCCACTTATGCAGAGGGCTCTGTGTGGGACGCCGTGACCTGCGATGTGGCACTCCCCTGCGCCACCCAGAATGAGATCCACGCCACGCAGGCGCAGCGCCTGGTAGACACCGGCTGCTACACAGTGTGTGAGGGCCAGCCAATATGCCCACGGACGCAGCGGCCACAGAGGTGTTCCTGCAAAATCACATTCTGTTCCTGCCCGGCAAAGCATCCAACGCCGGCGGCGTAGCCACCTCCGCACTGGAGATGGGTCAGAACTCCATTCGCTCCAGCTGGACTTTTGATGAGGTAGACGCCAAGCTGCAAGGCATTATGGTCAACATCTACCACAACATGAAAGAGGCTTGCGAAAAGTACAATGCCCGCGACAACTTCGTTGTTGGTGCCAACATTGCCGGCTTTATGAAAGTGGCCGATGCCATGATGGCGCAGGGCGTGGTTTGATCCAACAAATCTCATATAAACACAAAGCAGTCTGCTACGGCAGGCTGCTTTTTCTTATTGACAAAGGAGCAAACCTGTGTTATGCTTTATACATACCATTGGTATGTAAGGAGAAGCTATGAGCAGGAATAAATACCCGGAACAGACCCGGGAACAAATTTTAGATACCGCCACACGCCTGTTTTTGCAGCAGGGGTACGAACACACCACCATACAGAATATCATCGACCAGCTGGGCGGCTTGACCAAAGGCGCGGTGTACCACCATTTTTCCTCCAAGGAAGCGATCTTAAACGCCGTTGCCGCCCGTATTTTTGAGAACAATTCCCTGTCCGCCACTTGGCAAAAAATCGCAGTATCCACAACATTAACCGGCAGTCAAAAGCTGACCCAAATGCTGCTCGCTGCCATTACAGACCCACAGGAAGCCCAATTCCGCAAACTGGGTGTGCAACTGCGTAACTCTCCCCAAATGCTGCGCGACTTGCTGTATCGCAGCGTAGAAGAAATTGCGCCTACCGCCTTTTTGCCTGTGGTCGAAGCGGGCATTGCCGACGGTTCGCTGCAAGTGACCGAACCGACAGCCTTTGCAGAAGTGGTGGCGCTGCTTGCCAATCTTTGGCTAAGCCCGCTGGTATTTGCTGATGGCCCGGAAAAGCGGAAGCAAAAAGCTGGCATTTCTCTGTACCCTTTGCGAACCCACCGGGCTGGACTTAGCGCCCTTGCAACCTTATTTAGATCAATTATAAACGCCCATTCGCCCGCTGCTTTGCAGCGGCTATTCTTTGAATTTATACATACCGTTGGTATGTAAGGAGGAAATATGGATACTTACACAAAAAAGAGAACGGACCATCTATCTACTGGGTATGCTGGGTCAAAACTTGATATACGGCGTGATCGGCACCAAGGGCTGACCTACTATTTTCAAAGTGTGATCTTTTTGCCTGCACTGGCCATCAGCACCATCACCCTGCTATCTAAAATAGCCGAATTCCTGTGTGATCCCTATGTGGGTATGCGCATTGACCGCAGTCAAAATACCAAAGGCAAATGCCGCACTTATCTTATATTTTCGCCGCTGCCGATTTTTATTTTTTCGCTGCTCTGCTTTCTTAATCGTCCATATACGGCAGCAGAAACATCCACCGCCCGCCTGGGTATCTTACTGGCTGCCGGGCTTAGTTTCATCGGCTTTGGCATTTGCTTTTGCTTCGGCGACGTAGCGCTATGGACATTGCCAAACTTAATGACAAAAAGCCGCAAGGACCGCAACGCATTGCTGGCACAGGCACGGATCGTTGCAGGAATTTGCGGTGCCGGTATCAGTTTGCTGCTATTGCCATTATCTCAGGCTGCGGGCAATCACTTTTCCAAACAGCTAAACGACCCTACCTTAGGGCTGCAAATGGGGACCGTCTTGGTCTGTGGCAGTTTTTTGTTCCTGGGCACGCTCCTGTTTCAGCCGGTAGGCTTTTGTACCCAGGAGCGCATGACCGCCCCGCCGGCAGAAAAGCGCAGCCTATGGCAAAATCTTACGGAAATGTGGCGCATGCAAAGTTATCGTCGCATTTTGCTCTCCGGATTGCTGCGCACACCTAGCGGGCTAATGAATTTGCTGCAAATGACCGTGCTGTCTTACTACTTTGGCAATAACGGGCGCACACCTTATGTGCATTATATGCTGCTCTTAGGCATTCCGGCCTTTTTAGGCCAACTCATCGCCGCAGGTGCAGCTCCCAAACTGGCAGACAAGCACGGCGCAGCCACCACATTTGCACAAGCCAATGTGTTTGCGGGACTGGCTTTATTGGCCGCCTTTGCGCTGTTCCTTTGCCGACCGCAGCAGCTAACACAAGCCCTGCCCTTTACGCTCTTGATCCTGCTTCTGTTTTGTAATATGTTTTGCTGCGGTCTGGTCAATACCGTGCAATCCATTTTAATTGCAGACGCAGCAGACCTAACGGAGAAAGAAAGCGGCATACGCCGGGACGGCATTTTTGTGTCCGGGCAATCCTTACTCATCAAGCTGTCCACCGGTGTGTCTGCTTTGCTGCAAGGGCTGGTGTTTGCAATCAGTGGCTTTAGCGGAACCGCCGTCCGTCAAATCAACCGGGCGCTATATGCCGGTGCCGACTTCGCAACGGATCCGTCATTTGCAACGCCGCGCTTCGCTATGTTCTTTTTATTTCTGTGCCTGCCGGGGATCGCCTATCTGCTTTCTGCGCTGCCGTACAGGAAAGGCAGAAATCCACATAAGGCACCTGTATAAGCGCCCCCTATACGTTGTTCACATCAAAATCTATACAAAAAAGCGCAACCTTTATGGGTTGCGCTTTATTTTGTTCGTGCGCTTTATTGTGCACACGGTGGCTTATAGTTCGCAACAATAAACGCCCAGCGTTTGTGTTTTGATCGGGTCGCCATTGGGGGTAAAGAACAGCAAGTCCGTATCTATGGTTTTGATTTTGGTGCGAAAGCCCGCCTTGCCGTACAAGTGCATATTCCGCTCGTTGGCTTCATTTACCGCCAGGGTCAGCTTTTCAAACCCATTTTGCTTTGCATACGCCATCACGGTATGCAGCATTTTGGTGCCAACGCCTTTATTTTGCCACAGTCTTTTCACTTCAAAATTACACAAATAGGCCGCCCGCTGCCCATCGGCGACCTGCAAGTCTTTGAGTTTTACAACCAAATATGCCTTGCCGATAAACAACTTGTGATAAAACGCAAAAAACGGTATAAGCGTTTCGTTTTTGACCAAATTTTCAAAATCGGCCTTTACATATTTTGAGTCCGTATAATGCTTTAGAAACACATCTAAAGTGGGAACAACGATCCGCGTGCGCCGCTATGGATCTTTTCAGCATAAAAAGCCCTCCGAAAAATACGGAGGCGCTCCAAACAGAGTGCCTCCCATATTCTTTTGCTATTTCGTTTACAGTGCAGCGATGAGCGCTTCCATTTGGTCCATTTTGCGCTCCATGTCCGCCACCAGGGCAAACTGGTTGCGGGCGCGCACCAGGTTATGCTCCGGGTAAGCGGTCTTAAAGTAGGTGTCGCCGTTCAGGTAATCGGTCAAAAAGCGCATACCGCACTCAAAGGTCATCAACTTGGCAGAAAAGGCCAACTGGTCGATCTCCGTTTGGGTCAGGCTCTCCCCCGCCTGGGACAAAAATCCCTTGGCATAGGCGCCGAAATATTCCAGATCCAAACTCACCTTGGACAGGTCTGCCTCGTCCTCGGCAGCGGTGTTGGCGCCAAAGCGAATAGAGTCGCCAAAATCATAGTGGGCAAGACCCGGCATGACAGTGTCCAGGTCGATCACACAAATGGCCTCACCGGCGGTGGCATCAAACAGCACATTATTCAGCTTGGTATCATTATGGGTCACCCGCAGGGGCAACTGCCCGGCAGACGCCAGGTCGCTAAGCCGATGGGTGTCCGCCTTGCGGTCCTTTATGAACTGAATTTCCGCCTGCACAGCGGCGGCACGACCGGCCTTATCGGCTTCTACCGCCGGGAGAAACTCGTTCTCATACCGCCACAGGGTGTTATGGAAATTTGGAATCGTCTCATACAGAGTCTCAGCCGGAAAATCTGCCAGTAGGTGCTGAAACCGGCCGAATGCCTCGCCGCTCTTTTGGAACAGAGTTGCGCTCTCCACCGCGTCATAGCTGATAGAGTCCTTTACAAACACATAGGCGCGGAAGTAGTCCCCATCCGGTGCAGTATAATACTGCGCGCCATCCTTGGTCTTGATAAAGTGCAGGGTCTCCCGGTCCGGGTCGCCACCGGCAGCCCGAATCTTCTCCTGCAAAAAGGAAGTGACTGCAAACACATTCTGCATCAGCCGGTCAATGTCACGAAATACATTGTGATTGACCTTCTGCAGCACGTACCGCTGCTGACCGCCCTCCGGCAGATCGGTGGTAATGATATAGGTTGTATTGATATGGCCATTGCCAAAGGCCCGACAATCCGCCGTCTTGCCCTGAAAATCAAAGCGGTCGATCACCTGCTGAATACTCTCCATACAAGGTCCTCCCTTATTCTTGCGCGTACGCTCAAAATGTCCTTTTATTTTACACTATTATGCCATCTTTTTCAATACCTAATAACAAAGACCGTACCGACTATGCCTGTCGATACGGTCTTACTTTGTATAAATTTTGACTTACTCTCGGCGCAGCGCCTCAATAGGCGACAGCTTAGCAGCCTTGCGGGCCGGGTAAATGCCGAAAAACAGCCCAACACCGCTGGAGAATGCCAGTGCCAGCAGGATCACCCACCAAGTGATCTTAGGGGTAATATTGATAACGGCACAGGCCGCATACGCGCCTGCAATACCCAATACAAGGCCAATGATACCGCCGATCAAGCACAAAATCACCGATTCGGTTAGAAACTGCAAGGTGATTACCTTGGTCTTGGCGCCCAAGGACTTTCGTATGCCGATCTCCCGCGTTCGCTCGGTTACGGACACCAGCATAATATTCATCACGCCGATACCGCCAACGATTAGGAAATGGCACCTACACAGGCAATAAATGCGGTCAGCACCTGCATAACAATATCTACGATCTGAATATAAGTGGCCATATTCTGGGCAATATACATATTCTTGGCAAAATTGCCGTGGGCCGCTTTCAAGTAGTTGACGGTGGCGTTACCTACAGCGTCATTGTCTGCACCGTCCTGGGCGATCACGAAAATGGAGCTCAGGTTGGAGTTGGCGCCGGTGATCTGGGTCAGCGTCGTGCATGGCATAAACAATGCGATCACAGGAGAGTCCTCGTTCTGCTGAAACATAGTTGACAGAGAGGAACTGCCGCCGGCGGACTGGGCAATCTGGTCAATATTGGCCACACCCGCTATCTTGACCTTCATGGACTTACCGCTGGAGGACACAGTCACATACTCGCCGGTCACATCTTCATACCCAAATACACTTTGAGCACTGTTAATACCGATCACGGCAATAGGCGAATTGGCGCTGTACTCCTCATCGGTAAAGAACCGACCGTAGGTGCAGCCTTCGGTCAAGGCGTACTGAATATCACTGTTTACGCCAACCAGCATGGCGGTAGCTTCCTTGGCCTGGGAGTCAATGGTGGCCTTACCAAAGCCCATCAGCATAGGCGAGCAGCGATCTACGCCGTTTACACGGCTTTTAATATTCTCTACATCCTTCAAGGTAATGTAGTCGTTGTCCGTAGCCTGGGTGGTATCCACCGAGACCATCACGGCGTTGGAGCCCATATCCTCGATTAAAGAGACAATATAGTCCCGGCACACTTAATTCGGCTCCCACAATCATGATCACAGAGCTGATACCGATAATGATACCCAACATCGTCAGGAGCGAGCGCATCCAGTTCGCCTTTATGGCTTTGACAGCGATTTTAAAGCTTTCTGAAATGTTCACAAAAAGTGCTCCTTATTTCGTTGTACTCAGTTTGTCAACCACCTTAACCTTAAAGGAGTCTTCCTTATAGGTAGTGGATGGTGCGGCAACGATCTTGTCCCCGGCTTTCAGGCCGTCGGTTACCTGGTATGCGCTGTCCGACATAGCGCCGGTGGTAATGGCGGTCTTGGTGACCGTCTTTTCCTTCTCGTTGTAGAGGTACACATAGGTGCCGGTCTTATCCAGCACAATCGAGCCGGTGGGCACGGTCACAACTCCAAGGTACTCACCGGTGCTAATCACCACATTGGCTTCAAAACCGATGATAATGTTCTCGTCCGGGTGTTTCACTTCTACCGTACACTCCACGCCTGCACCGGAGCTGGTTAGGCTGGACAGACCGCTGATACCGGCCATGGAGCCTACATTGTCCAAGATGGAGCCGGTAGATCCGCCGGTGGCGGTAGGCGCCTTGGCAGTCACCTCGCCCTCATACTTACCGTAAGCGGTGGTAATGGTGCAGGGCATACCCACCTTCACCCGATGGTTATCGTACTCACTCAGGCTGATGGTCACGACCATGGTGTTCATATTCTCCAGCACAATGCCGTCATTGACCAGGGAGGTCTGCTCCCCGGCTACCAGATCGCAGGTGGTGATGGTACCGTCAAAAGAAGCGATCCAACCGGCCTGCAAATCCTTGTTTGCGTCCTGCAAAGCGGTCAGGGCACTCTCTGCACCCTCCATTACGCTCTTTTGTGCGCTGACAGCGGTGTCGGAAGCCTCTACCGCATACATTTTGGACTGCGCATACAGGGCAGCCAATTGCAGCTGCTTGGTGGTCAACTGTATATCCGTCGTACTGGTCAGGTCTTTTGCAACGCTCTTCCAATCAATTTCCTTTACAGCCTGGGCAATACTTTGCCAGCACATCGCCCATCACTTTCAGATTGTCCTCGTTAATCAAGCCGTCGCTGATGGCGTCACGAATGGCCTTTTCCACCGCATTGGCGATGGCGTTGGAATCGGTAATATTTCTATCCAACGCCTTACTGATGGCGTCCGCTGTGGTCTTCATGATCTGCATCATGGTATCCACATCATTGGTCATATCGCGAATATTATCGGCAATCTCGGCCAAAGTATCGGACAGATCCTTGAGCGCACCGGTGGTGCTGGTCTTCTCAAACTGCGCAATATACTGCACATTACCACGCACCTGAACAGTCACCTGCTTGGAGGACTTCAATTTGGTGCCGTTGGCATCGTACCAACCGGAGAAGCTGTAATCCTTGACAGGAACAGCCTTGATCACCACATCTGCACCCTCGTCATACTTACCTGCACTGGTAGAACCGGCGGTATTATTACCCACCTGCACGGTACCGTAGCTCTCCTGGCCGGCCAGCACCGTTGCCTTTACCGTATAGGTAGCGGCCTTAGCGGTGGTTTCTTTGGTGGTAGTCACCCGCGTTGTGGGAACTGTGGTCGGCAGCGTGGTGCGGTGCTTTTTCGTTGTGGTCTTCTTCTTTGAGGTAGTGGTGTTGGCACGCTTTTGCAGCTTGGCAATCTGCTTTTCCAGCGTGTTGATCTGCTTATTGACCGCTGCCAAATTCGACTTAGCGGCAGTCTGATTGCTGCGAGCAGTGTTGTACGCCTTCTTAGCGTCCGCATAAGTCCCCTGCAATTTGGAGATCTGGGCGTCCACATTAGAGGTATCAAAGGTAGCCAATTTGTCGCCCTCTTTGACCTTGTCGCCCTTTTTGGACAAACACTTCTTTTACAGTTGCCACAGTGCCGACCTTGTATGTACGGCTGGCGCCTGCGGTCACATCGCCGGTAGCGCTGACCGTCTCATAAATATCGCCGGTAGAGATGGTGTGCAGGGTCACCTGCTCGCCGCCGTTGACCTTGCGCACAATAAAGATACTGGTCACGATAATGGCGATCACCAACACAATGGCGATGGGAACGATAATTCGTTTTTTGCTCTTTTTAACAGTTGCCATAATTTCGCCTCTTCGATTAAAAAAATTATACAAAGTGTGTAACGTGTCTATTATATCACAGGCTGTATAATTGTCAATAACAATTTGTAAAATTCATAGCCTATTCACATTTGCCGGCAGCCAATGCGCGGGCTCCAATGTCTTTTTCTGTAATGCACACCGTCAAAGTGCACTTCCCGTGCAGCGGCATAGGCGGTATCCAGCGCCGCCTGCAAATCGTCACCCAAGGCGGTAATGCCCAGCACGCGCCCGCCGGCAGTCACCAACTTGCCTTCCTTTTGCGCTGTACCGGCATGGTACACGGTAACTCCCGCTCGCTGCCCATCGGTCAGACCGGTAATCTCCAGCCCCTTGGGGTAAGACTTGGGATAACCGCCGCTGGCCAAAATGACACAGGCGCAGGCTTTATCACTCCACCGAATGTCCAGCTGCGCCAGCGTACCGGTGTTAATGGCGTCAAAAATATCCATAATATCCGTTTCCAGCCGGGGCAGCACCACCTGGGTCTCCGGGTCGCCGAAACGGCAGTTGTATTCAATCACCTTGGGGCCCTTGGGGGTAAGCATCAAACCAAAGTAGAGGCAGCCTTGGAAGATGCGCCCTTCGGCATTCATAGCCGCAATGGTGGGCAGGAAGATGGTGTCCATACATTGCTGTGCCACCGCTTCCGTATAGTACGGGTTGGGGGACACAGTGCCCATACCGCCGGTATTCAGCCCCTTGTCGCCATCCAGCGCTCGCTTGTGATCCATGGAGGACACCATGGGCCGCACGCACTTGCCATCGGTAAAGGCCAGCACAGACACTTCCGGCCCGGTAAGGAACTCCTCCACCACAATATGATTGCCGGAGGCACCGAATACCTTGTCCTCCATAATTTCCTTAACACCGGCCACCGCTTCTTCCAAAGTTTCCGGAATCAGCACGCCCTTACCCAAAGCCAAACCGTCTGCCTTAATGACAGTGGGGAATTCGTTTTTCTCCGTAATATATTCAATGGCCGCCCGGGGATCGTCAAATACCCGATACTCGGCGGTGGGAATATGGTACTTTTGCATCAGATCCTTGGAGAACACCTTGGAGCCTTCAATGATAGCCGCGTTGGCTCGGGGGCCAAAAGTGGCAAAACCCGCCGCGTTCAGGGCATCTACCATACCGGCCACCAGCGGATCGTCCGGGGCCACGACCACCAGGTCTGCCTGAATCTCCTTTGCCAGCGCCACGACGCCGTCTATATCCATCGCCGCCACATTGTGGCACACTGCATCATAGGCAATGCCCCCATTGCCCGGGCAGCAATGCACACTGTCCACTCTGGGTGACTCTTTGATCTTGCGCACCAATGCGTGCTCGCGGCCACCGCCGCCTACCACCAAAACCGTCATATTCTTTGACCTCCAAAAAAGACTTTTAGGAGAACTGCCGTTTTGCCGCCAATTCTCCTGTATTTTCTGTATTTTATTTGTTTTTATTGATAATCCGACTCTCTGCCTTACCGCTCTCCAAATCAATGAAACGGGTAAAAAGGGAAACTTTGTTGTCCTCGTTCAGGCTGTCCCAAATCATTTGCGTAAAGCTGTCCAGGTCGCCGTCCATCTCCACCGGCACCGGCTCGCCCTCAAAGGATGGGATCGGATCGCCGTCGCCCTTGTAGGTGTGGATCAAATGGCCCAGACCGGGCACCGCTGCATACTCAAAGAAGTAACGCAGGCAGGAGTCACCCCGACCCATATTGGACTTTAAGATGGACAGGTTGTAGTCGCCGTTTGGCTTGACAACGCCGCTGATTCTGGGGTGTAGTTGGGCGCGTCCGGCTCAAACTCCCGGGTAAGCAGCGCGTGGCGATAGCACTTGCCCTCTGCCATAAAGTCATAGATGGTATCCGTCTGGTCACCGTTGGTGACAATGGTCTTGCCGTCCAAGTACAGCACCGGGTTGTAAATGATCAAAGACGGATCCTCCATCTTGCTCTCATCAAAAGCCTTGGTGCGAATGCCGCCACGGTCGTTCTCCTCAAACACACGGTTGCGGGAATTGACGCTGCGCCCCATAATAAAATAGGCGATCATTGCCGTTTTCCCGTCCTTGCTGCGACCCAACACGATCCCGCGTCCGGGATAGCTGTTGCCGGACAGCAGGGTTGAAAGCTGTTGTATCTCCATAATAATCACCATAGCCTTTCAGGCTACATACCGTTCATTAAAAATCATGAACACCTTGCTGTAGCCTGACAAGGCGTTCATGGTGATTACAGCCATCTCAAAATTATGCCAAAGGCAAATTTTGAGGGCAATATAATCTGTATAGTGTGATTTTTCACACTATACCTCAATCTAAAATACGGGTCTTGTTGCCCGTAATCTGAATTTTATCTTGACAAAAGAGTGCCACCGCCTGAGGCAGCAGCTGCCATTCGCACTGCTCCATCACCCGTCGCTGCAAAACCTCCGGGGTGTCCCCCTCCAGCACCGGCATTTAACACCGCCTTTTGGGCGATGATGGGGTCCGGCGTCGCAGTCGGCAGTCACAAAGTGCACCGTAGCGCCGGTCAGCTTGACTCCGCTTTGCAGCACCGCCTCATGCACATGGAGCCCATAATAGCCCTTGCCGCAAAAAGACGGAATCAACGCCGGGTGAATGTTCATCATTTTGCCGGGGAAAGCGTCTACCACCTGTTCATCGAGAATGGTCAGGAACCCGGCATACACAACCAGATCCGCCTGCTCCGCCAGCAGCAGGTCCCGCATGGCAGCAGAATAAGCATGTACATCCGGGTACGCCTTGCGCTCCAAAACCTTACCGGGAATACCGTGAGCTGCAGCTCGCTCCAGCGCATACACGCCGGGCTTGGAAGCAATCACGCAGGTAATTTGCCCACCGGGGATCTCTCCCCTGTCTTGGGCGTCCAGCAAAGCCTGCAAATTGGTGCCTCCACCGGAAACTAACACGACAATGCGCTTCATACCAGCTCCACGCCTTTCTCGCCGGACTTGATCTGGCCGATGATTGCAGCCTGCTCCCCTGCCTGTTGCAGGATTCGCACGGCCTCATCCGCCTTCGTGGCGTCTACGGCAATCACCAAACCGGTGCCCATATTAAAGGTATTATACATATCCCGCTCCGGAATGTTGCCTTCTTTGGCGATCAGGTCAAAAATAGGCTTCTTGAAGCACTTGTCTTTCTCAATCACAGCGGTGAAACCATCTTGCAGCATACGGGGCACATTCTCATAGAAGCCGCCGCCGGTAATGTGGCTGATGGCGTGCACCCGCACACTGTCCATCAGTGCCAGCAGGGGTTTTACATAAATGCGGGTGGGCGTCAGCAACTCTTCGCCCAGGCTCTTGCCCAGCTCCGGCACCTGCACATGCAGCCGCTGAGAAGAAATGTTAAACACCTTACGCACCAAAGAGAAGCCATTAGAATGTACGCCGGAGGAGGCCACGCCGATAAGCGCGTCTCCGGCTTGCAGCTCCTCACCGCTGACCAACTTGCTCTTTTTCGCCAACGCCAACGGAGAACCCAGCCAGGTCATACTCGTCCTCCGGATAAAAGCCGGGCATCTCCGCAGTCTCGCCGCCAACCAGAGCGCAGCCGGCCTGCACACAGCCCTCAGCCACACCGGCCACGATCTGCTCAATCTTCTCCGGGAAGTTTTTGCCGCAGGCAATATAATCCAGGAAGAACAGGGGCTTGGCACCGGAGCAAGCCACATCGTTAACGCACATAGCCACACAGTCGATACCTACGGTGTCGTGCTTATCCATTAAAAAGGCGATCTTCAGCTTTACCTCTACACCGTCTGTACCGCTGACCAGCACCGGCTCTTTATAGTCGTTCACCGGCAGTTGAAACATACCGCCAAAGCCGCCGATTCCGCCCAGCACGCCGGGCACGGTGGTGCGCTTTACATGGGCCTTGATCCGCTCCACAGACTCATAACCGGCGGTCACATCTACACCGGCTGCCGCATAGCTTGCACTAAAACTCTTTTCCATACTCAGATCTCCTCCAGTTTCTTTTGCAGGTCTGTATCTTTTTGGCGCACGGCAGCGGCCATATCCGCCCGTATTTGCACCAGTTTGTCCATTAAGTCGTCATTGCCCACAGCCAGAATTTCCGCTGCCAACAGTGCTGCGTTCTTAGCCGCATTGACCCCAACGGTAGCCACCGGAATACCCGGGGGCATCATCACCGTAGCCAGCATGGCGTCCATACCGTCCAGCACCTTGGCGCTGCACGGAATGCCAATCACCGGCAGAGTAGTGGAAGCGGCCAGCACACCGCCCAGGTGCGCCGCCATACCGGCGGCCGCCAGGATCACGCCAAAGCCGTTCTCCCGGGCACTCTCTGCAAAGGCCATAGCCTCCTTGGGGGTACGGTGGGCGCTCATTACATGCACCTCGGTCTCAATGCTCAGCTCCCGCAGCTGCTTAATGGCCGGTGCCACCACCGGCAGATCGCTGTCCGAGCCCATAATGACTGCAACTTTTTTCATAAAACTGTCCTCCGTTTGCGGTGGCGCACCGGGTGCGGCACCGGGTATGGCAAGTATTTTTTCGTTTATATTACGGCTATTATACGCTATATGCGGTGCTTTTTCAATAGAAAAATACAAAAACCAACCCGTGTTTCCACAGGTTGGTTTTCTCTGTTAAGCGTAAATGCTTTCGTCCAGCTTACCGGCACCGATAAAACCGGCAGCGCCGTCCATATCCGCAGCGGTAATTCGCCCGTCTCCGTTAAAATCCAACAACCGCTCATACGCGCCCTCGCCCCGGTCAATGGCGGCAGCGTACTGCTGTAAAGTCACCAGATCCCGGGCGTTCACATACCCATCTCCGGTCAAATCATAGGTCATCACCGGCACATCGCCCAAGTCTACGCTCTGTGTAGTGACCGTTACCTGCACCTGGCGGCATAAGTAAAAATCCGCCCCCACGGTCAAGGTATAAGTACCCGGCGCCACGGCAATGGAAAATTTGCCGTCCTCGCCGGTTTGCACGCTCTCATCGCCCAACTCAATCGTCGTGCCCACCAGCAGATAATTGTGGGGGTGACTGCCGTCCGTGCTCTCCATTGCCACCGCACGCCCGGTAACGGTGTAGCTAAGCGCCGGTTGATAATTCCCATCATAGCTGCTGCCGCAGCGCCGGCAGGTGTAGCGGGTGTAGCCCTCCTCCGTTGTCGTCGGCGGAATTACAACGGAGGTATAATCGTGCCCCAACGCCGGGGTACTAACGGTGTCGGACAAATGCGCTCTGCACCGGGTGCAATAATCATAAAGTATAACCCGGCAGGGGTGCATGTGGGCTCAACGCGGTGGGTGGCAGGCGCCGTATGCCCCAGCTTGGCAATCGGGGTGGCATAGCTGTCACCGCAAGTACAGGTGTAAAGGATTTGACCGTCTGCCACGCAAGTGGGTTCTGTGCGTTGGGCGGTGTACACATGGGTGTGTACTTGCACCGGCACAGCAGCCGTTTGGTCCCCCCAGGTCAGCGTGGCGGTGTATGTGCCCTCTGTCCAGTGATGGGCGACCTGATCGTCCGTCAAAGAAAAGACATGGCCGTTATAATTTTCCTCTGTCAGCGGCAGGGTCACCTGGTCGCCGGTATCATAAGTAATGGTAATTTGCAACCGATCGGTAAAGGCGTTCAGGTCAAAGTAAGCGTAGGTCTGCCCATTGCTGTCCGTGCGCGCCGTGCTATCCACACCGGTGACCAGCACCTGATCTGCCGGGAATGCGGCAGAAAAACCGATCACTTTACCCGGATACAGATACGCCGTGTATGCCCCCAGGCTGTGGTTATTGGTCACTTGAAAATAATAGGTCTCCCCTGCCTGCAAAGTACAGGTGAGATCAAAATTCAGATCATAAAGGGAACGGTCGTCGCTGCCTTGCCCCAGGTCCGCCTTGCTGCCGTCGCATAGGCGCACCACCGTGTCCACACTGCCCATGGAGTAAAAATGGTAAGTACCGGTAGCAGTAGGGGTATAGCGATACCAATCTGTACCGCTGTAGGATTGAAATGTGTTGCCAAAGGTGGCGCCTTGGGTCAGCTCCAGCGCCGGATCAAAGGTAATCTGTGCCGCTGCATCCGCATAATACTGGGCAGTGGTGCCGGTCAGTCCCCGCAGGGTAAAGGCAGGCATGGGGCGGCCGTCCTCGTCCTGGTACCCAACTGCGTACTGACCAAAGCCGGTGCCCACCGGGAACTGCGCAGCGGTCAGCGCCTTGCAGTCAATAAAGGCACAGGCATGCCCAGCTGCAAATTGCCGGCCATATTGTCAAACTGAATATCCGTCAGCCCGGAGCAAGCGGCAAAGGCATAGCTGCCAATCCCCGTGACCCCGGCAGGAATTCGTATTGACTGCAAGGCTGCGACATGGAAAAAGGTGTTACTGCCAATCGTTCTCAGACTCTCCGGCAACTGCACATCCGTAACAGCCGTCAACTGACGAAGCAGATTGTCCCCCAGCCCGGTAATGCCCTCCTCCACTTGTACCGTGCGGATTTGGCTGCGGTGGGCGGCAAATGGCGGCAGACTCTCCGGGGTGTAATCCGGCGTAGCACCGGTGCCGGTGAGGGTCAAGGTGCCGGTACTCTCCTCAAACACATAATCCACCTGACTATCACCTAAAGTCCCCTGCTCCCCGGCAAAGGCAAAAAAAGATGGCATCCCAACAAACACAGTTGCCAGCAGAAAACAAAAGATCACACTGTACTTTTTCATCAGGATACCACCTCACATATTCTGTTGTCATTATACCATAAGCCTGACGCCGGTGCAACCGTCAGTCCGCCAGCACCTTGCGCAGCAGCTTGCGCACCTTTTGCAACCGGGTACGCACCGCAGAGCCGGAAATACCCAGTGCCAGACCGATCTCTTTACTGCCGTAGCCCTGGCACCGCATAGCGAGCAAAATCTGATCCTCTCGCCCCAGCATACCCAGCACCTGCGCCCACTCTACCATGGTGATGGGATCCGCCCGATCCGGCAGGCCAAAGTCCTCCGGTATTGCCACGCACACCGCCCGGGCAGCAATGGCCCGGTAGTGGTCGGCGCACACGCTGCGGGCAATGGACAGCAGCAGGCTTTTGTCCGACTTGGGGAAAGCAGCCGCCGCCAGCAACCACTGCCAATACTGCATAAAGGTCTGCTGGGTCAGCTCCTCGGCCAAATCAGCAGACACACGGCCGCGAATCCAACGCAGCACCGCAGCATAAGATCCAGCATAAACAGCATTAAAGTGCTCATACTTTGTACTTTTTTCGGAATGCTTCATACGCTTCTTCGTCCATGACCATATTGCCTACTATGCTGTTGGCCTGCACCGTGCCCAGCAGCGGCTTGGGACATACGGCAACCGCACCTACGATAAACAGCAGGTGCTTATCCGTAATCATCTCCGGGGTCACATCCGGCGCAAAAAACAGGCTGCTGCCCACCACGATCACCGCACCGTCCTCCAACCGGGACAGCAAATCCGCACCTGCCCGCAGCTCTGCGGAGAACTGGTGCAAATGGTCCAGATCCCGATCCAATTCCCGGAACATACCGTTCAGGTTCTCAATCACCAGGCCGGTGCCCTGCTCTGCAACGCCTATACCGCTTAGAAAGACCCGGGCGTGCTTCTCCCCGGCTGCCCGCCGAAAGATGGTCATACCGTTACAAAGGCAAATGGCGCCCTCCGGCAGCGTAGACCCCAGCACATTCAGCCCGTTATACTGGGCCACTTTGTCCATAGGCGCAAACACCTCCTGGGCAATGGCCCCCTTGGTTATATCCGCATAGGCCTCTGCGAACGCCGGCGAAGGATTCTCCGGCAGCAAGATGGTGCTTACCGCTTGAATAGAGCTGATCTTGCGCAGCGCCTGGGGCGTATAGTTGCGCAGATCTAATACGGACACGGCCTCAATTTTCTTTTTACCGAACATCGTACATTTCCTTTCTGCTGGTCAAAGCGTTTCCCATTGTGTGTACACTCTATAAGACGGCCGCCGGGGGCAAACTGTCTGCACACTTTGGTGATTTTTATAATAAAACGCCACGACCATGAAAAAAGGCGTATGTACCGGGGTACATACGCCTATAACCGTCATAATGACCTGCGCTTATACAAGCTCGATGATGCACATCTCAGCTGCGTCGCCGCGACGGGGGCCAGTCTTTACAATGCGGGTGTAACCGCCGTTTCTGTCCTCGTACTTGGGCGCGATCTCATCAAACAACTTCTTTACAACATCTTCCTTGGTAACATAGGAAAGCACCTGTCTTTTGGAAGCCAAAGTGTTCTTCTTGCCGAGAGTGATCATCTTCTCAGCCATAGCGCGAACTTCTTTCGCTCTGGTAACGGTAGTTTCAATCTTGCCGTTTTCTAAAAGAAAAGTAACCATACCTCTGAGCATAGCTTTTCTGTGGTCAGTAGGTCTGCCCAATTTTCTGGACCTGGCATTGAAATTCCCTCCTTTAATCCTCATCGTGACTCAGGCTGAAGCCCAGGGATTGCAGCTTGGCAACCACCTCGTCCAGGGACTTGCGGCCCAGGTTTCTAACCTTCATCATATCTTCTTCGGATTTGCTGATCAAATCCTCTACTGTGTTAATGCCTGCTCGCTTGAGACAGTTGAAAGAGCGCACGGACAGATCCAGTTCCTCAATGGTCATCTCCAGAACCTTCTCCTTACCGTCGTCGTCCTTTTCCACCATAATATCCTGGTTGCCGATCTCCTCAGAGAGATCCACAAACAGCATCAGGTGGTCGTTGAGAATCTTAGCAGCCAAAGAAGCGGCCTCGTCAGCCGGAATGGTGCCGTCCGTCTCAACATCAAGAATCAGTTTATCAAGGTCTGTCTGTTGACCTACACGGGTGTTCTCTACGGTGTAATTCACCTTGAGCACCGGGGTGTAGATAGAGTCGATTGCAATGGTGCCGATGGGCAAATCCATCAGCTGCTTGTTGCGGTCACAGGGCACATAGCCGCGGCCGCTGTCTGCCGTCAGCTCCATAGATACGCTGGCGCCGGCGTCCAGATAAGCAATGTGCAGCTCGGGATTCAGGATCTCTACATCTGCGTCATGAATAATATCGCCCGCAGTGATCTCGCCTTCTCCGCTGGCCTCAATGTGCAGCATCTTCGGCTGCTCATCGTGAATCTTCAGGATAACGTTCTTGAGATTCAAAACGATCTCGGTCACATCTTCCTTTACATGCGGAATGGTAGAAAACTCGTGCAGCACACCATCAATCTTCACGGAAGTGATCGCATAACCGGGCAGAGAGGAGAGCAGTACTCTCCGCATACCGTTGCCCAGGGTTGCGCCAAAACCTCTTTCCAGAGGTTCCACCACAAACTTACCTACGCTTCTGCTTCCCTGAGTAGATAAATCTACAATCTCGATTTTCGGCTTATCAATTTCAATCATTTAAAAGCCTCCTATTTTGATTTTAACAGCTAAATAACAGAATGATCAACTATTATCTAGAATAGAACTCAACGATCAAGTGCTCTTCAACAGGATAATCAATGTCTTCACGGGTGGGCAGAGCCACAACCTTAGCGGTCAACTTCTCTGCGTCAACCTCCAGCCACTTGGGAGCGTTGCCATAAACGCCCTCTTCCTTCACGAGCTTAAATCTGCCGTTCTCCTTGCTCTTATCCACCACAGCGATCACATCGCCGGCCTTCACAAGGTAGGAGGGAATGTTGACCTTTTTGCCGTTCACGGTGAAGTGACCGTGAGAAACAGCCTGGCGAGCCTCACGACGGGTCTTGCAAAAACCGGTGCGGAAAGCCACATTGTCCAAACGAGTCTCTACCATGGTCAGCAGCACGGCACCGGTCTGGCCGGGAGCCTTAGCTGCCTTCTCATAGTAAGAATGGAACTGCTTCTCCAGAATGCCGTAGATGAACTTCACTTTCTGCTTTTCCTGCAGCTGCATAGCATACTCGCTCTTCTTGCGGCGATTCTTGGTATAAGAATTTCTGAATGTATCCTTATTTGTATAGCCCATAACAGCCGGAGAAATGCCGAGTGCTTTGCAGCGCTTTGCGATGGGCTCTGAATTCTTTGCCATATCTTCTACACCTCCGTTAGATTATACACGACGTCTCTTAGGCGGACGGCAGCCGTTGTGCGGAATGGGGGTAACATCCTTAATCAGGGTTACATCCAGACCGGCGGTCTGAAGTGCGCGGATGGCAGCTTCACGGCCGGAACCGGGGCCTTTAACGAAAACTTCCACCGTCTTCATACCATGCTCCATAGCAGCCTTAGCAGCAACCTCGGCAGCAGTCTGTGCAGCAAAGGGAGTAGACTTCTTGGAACCACGGAAACCCATTTCGCCGGCAGACGCCCAAGAAACGGCATTGCCCTGCGTGTCCGTGATGGTTACGATGGTGTTGTTGAAGGTTGACTGAATATGGGCAGCACCACGTTCAATATTCTTCTTCTCGCGGCGTTTGCGAGAGCCAGTGGTCTTTTTGTAGCCATACTACGAATATCCTCCTACGCTTATTTCTTCTTGTTTGCTATGGTCTTCTTTGGGACCTTTGCGGGTGCGGGCGTTGTTCTTGGAGGTCTGTCCTCTTACAGGCAGGCCCTGACGATGGCGCATACCGCGATAGCAGTTAATTTCAATGAGTCTCTTAATGTCAAATGCTCTGTCTCTGCGCAGATCACCTTCAACATTCAGGTTCTTCTCAATGTAATCACGAATTTTGGAAACCTGATCCTCGGTAAGATCTCTGCAACGAGTATCGGGATCAATTCCGGGTTGCCTCTACGATCTGAGTAGCAGTGGTACGGCCGATACCATAGATGTAAGTAAGGCCGATCTCAACTCTCTTGTCGTTGGGCAAGTCAACACCAGAAATACGTGCCATATTGTTTTTACCTCCGAATTATTGCTCAGGATTAGCCCTGACGCTGTTTGTGCTTTGGATTTTCACAGATAACCATGACTTTACCATTGCGCTTAATCACTTTGCATTTGTCGCAAATTTTCTTTACAGAAGGTCTGACTTTCATTTGAATATCCTCCTTTATTTACTTTGAGCGCCAAATAATACGACCCTTGTTCAGGTCATAGGTTGACATCTCAATCGTTACCTTATCACCGGGAAGAATACGAATGTTGTTCATCCGCAGCTTACCGCTGATATGGGCTAAAATGATGTGGTCATTTTGGAGTGCTACCTTAAAGGTCGTGTTGGGCAGCGCCTCAACCACAGTACCTTCCACTTCAATCATATCTGACTTTGACATCGTTTACCTCTCTTATGGATAGGATCTTGAATTGATGTTCGCTCTTATCTGGAATCACATTACGGCGTAATCGCCTGCAATTGATTAACGCCTCAGACTTTGGTCAAAATGACCGGACCGTTAGAGGTAATGGCAATGGTGTGCTCAAAGTGCGCAGCCAGCTTGCCGTCTGCCGTCTTGACCGTCCAACCGTCTGAAAGCTGTTTTACCTTATAGGTCCCCAGATTTATCATTGGTTCAATTGCCAATGTCATTCCGGGTAATAGTCTGATACCGCGTCCTGCGTGACCGAAGTTTGGTACGCTGGGGTCTTCATGAAGTTTGGTGCCCACGCCGTGACCCACAAAGTCACGAACAACACCGTATCCGCGCGCCTCGCAATATTCTTGTACTGCGTGGCCGATATCGCCGATCCTGTTGCCGGGTATCGCCTGCTCAATGCCTTTATACAGGCTCTCGCGGGTGGTATCCATCAGCCGCTTTGCCTCGGGCGAGCAAGACCCGACTGCAAATGTGGCAGCATTATCGCCGTTATAACCGTTTTTGGCCGCACCCAGGTCGATGCTGACAATGTCACCCTCTTGGAGGATGCGGTCCTTTTTTTCGGTATACCGTGGATCACTTCATCATTTATGGATATACATGCAGTAGCGGGATAGCCCCCATAGTGCAGGAAATTGGGCTTAGCGCCCCCGTTTGATGATCAGATCGTAAGCGATCTTATCAATTTCCTTTGTAGAGATGCCCGGCTTAACAGCCTCACCTGCTACCATCAATGCTTCAGCGGAGATCTGGCAAGCCTCTTTCATCAGCTCCAGTTCTCTGCTGCTTTTCAGCACGACCATGTTAATCCTCCAGTGCTGCAAAAACGAGTGCCGTGGTGTCTGCCACCTCTTCCTGACCCTCTACGACTGCCAGCTTACCCAGCTTGTCGTAAAAGTCCTTCAGCGGCTCGGTCATCTTGTGGTATTCCACAAGGCGAGCCTGCACCGTCTCCGGCGCATCGTCCTTGCGTTGAATCAGTGCACCGCCGCAAGCGTCACAAACACCGTCCACCTTGGGCTTTTTATAAAGCATGTGGTAGGAATTTGCACACTTTGAACATACACGACGGCCGGACATTCTGGCGGTAATTTTCTCGTCAGGGACTTCTATATCAATGACCTTATCAATAGCCACGCCCATGTCCTCAAGCGCCTGGGCTTGAGGAATGGTACGAGGAAATCCGTCCAGAATAAATCCGTTTTCGCAATCTTTTTGTTCCAGTCTGTCCTTGATGATCCCGATAACCACATCGTCCGGAATCCAACTGGCCTGCGTCCATATAGGACTTGGCCTTCAGGCCCATCTCGGTGCTGCCTCTTTCAGAGCGGCACGGATGATGTTACCGGTGGAGATGGCAGGAATACCATACTTTTCAACAATCTTTTCCGCCTGGGTGCCTTTGCCGGCACCGGGCGCGCCAAGAAGGATCAAATTCATCTTGCGTTCTCCTTATAATCAGTCAAGGAAGCCTTTATAGTGGCGCATCATCAACTGGCTTTCCAGCTGACGCACCGTCTCCAGAGCTACACCGCACATAATGATGATGGATGTACCGCCCAGGGTGATGCTCATGCCGCCGTCGTCACCGCCGGTCTCCAGGGGCGGAATCGCCGCCTTACAAATCAAGGAGTACACGATGGGGAACAAGGCAACTACGCAAAGCATCAAAGAACCGATCAAGGTCAGACGGGACAGAACCCGCATGATGTAATCGGAAGTGGGCTTGCCGGGACGAATGCCGGGAATTGCGCCGTTGTTCTTACGAAGATTATTTGCCATTTCAATCGGGTTGTACTGAATGGTGCTGTAGAAATAGGCAAAGAAGATGATCAGCAGGAAGTACATACCCGCATACCACCAAGAGTCACTCTGGAAGGCGTTAAAGAACTTCTCCCAGCCGGTGCCCTGGTACTTGTCAGCAGAAATGAACATCTGCACCGTACCGGGCAGGGACAAAATAGAAGATGCAAAAATGATAGGCAGCACGCCGCTCATATTGATCTTAATGGGCATGTGGGTGGACTGACCGCCGTACATTTTGCGGCCCACAACGCGCTTGGCGTACTGAATGGGCAGGCGGCGCTCTGAGTTATCCATAAATACGATGTAAGCGATCATCAAAAGGAAGATCACGCACACCACGGGAACCAGAACTTTGTACACGGTACGGCCGGTGTCCAGGTACTGGAACAGCTGCTTAATCAGGGTGGGGAAACGAGACACGATGCCGGCAAAAAGGATAATGGAAATACCGTTACCGATACCGGAAATGGTGATCTGCTCGCCCAGCCACATAATCACGGCTGTGCCGGCGGTGAGCACTGCAATAATGACCACTGCCTGGAACACGGCGTCAAAGCCGGTGAATGCTGCGCCGCTGGCATCCTTCATCAGATAGCCGTTGGCACGCAGGAAGAAGAAGTATGCCAGGGACTGCAACAGGCCCAGACCAACCGTAACGAAACGCGTGATCGTGCCGATCTTCTTTCTGCCTTCTTCGCCCTCCTTCTGCAGCCGCTCCAGTGCAGGAATGGCCACAGCAAGAAGCTGCATAATAATGGAGGCATTGATGTACGGTGTGATGGACATAGCGAAAATTGTTCCGTATGTGAATGCACTACCGGTCATCAAGCTCAGGTAGGTTAAAATGGTGTTGCCCTTTACCTACATTGATCTCATCAACAATGTTCAGGAAAGGAACAGGAATGACAGAGCCAATTCGGAAAACAAGGATAACAAATGCTGTAAACAAAAGCTTTTTGCGGATGTCCGCAACTTTCCAAGCGTTTACGAAGGTCTTGATCATTTACAGCACCTCCACCTTGCCACCTGCTGCCTCAATCTTAGATTTGGCGCTCTCACTGATGGCGGTGACCTGAACGGTCAGAGCCTTAGTAATCTCGCCCTTGCCCAGAACCTTTACACCATCCAGTGTCTTCTTCAAAAGACCGGAGGCCACCAGGCTCTCAGCGTTCACGGTTGCGCCGTCCTCAAATCTGTCGTTCAGATCAGACACATTGACAATGGCGTACTCCGTTGCAAAAATGTTGTTGAAACCTCTTTTGGGCACACGACGCTGAAGGGGCATCTGACCACCTTCAAAGCCGGGCCGTCTGCTGTAACCGGAACGGGCCTTCTGACCCTTCTGGCCTTTACCGGCGGTTTTACCCTGGCCGGAAGCAGTACCGCGACCGATACGCTTAACACTCTTTTTGGAGCCTTCAGCAGGAGAAAGTTCATGTAATTTCATCTTGCTACCTCCCCTTATTCTTCAACAACGGTGATCAGGTGTGCGATCTTCTTGATCTTGCCCTGAGTTGCGTCGTTGTTCGGCTGAACGGTTTCGTTGCCGATCTTCCGCAGGCCAAGAGAGTGGGCGGTGGCGATCTGGTCCTGCTTACTGCCGATCAGGCTTTTTGTAAGTTTGATTCTAATATCTGCCATAATGCGCCCCTCCTTATCCTACGATTTCTTTCACTGACTTACCGCGAACAGCAGCAACTTCCTCTGCCGTGCGCAGTCTGCTCAAACCGTCAATGGTGGCGCGAACCACATTGTACGGGTTGTTTGAGCGAACGGCCTTGGTACGAATATCGCCGATACCAACGGTCTCAACAACCGCACGAACCGGGCCGCCGGCGATCACGCCGAGTACCAGCTTTGGGAGCGGGCATAAGCAGCACTTCGCCAGCACCGAACTTACCGGTGATCTCATGGGGAATGGTGGTACCCCGCAGAGATACTTTGATCAAATTTTTCTTTGCGTCCTCGATCCCTTACGGATAGCGTCCGGAACCTCACCGGACTTACCGATACCGAAACCGACCAGACCGTTCTTATCACCAACAACCACCAGTGCGGAGAACTTAAAAATTCGACCGCCCTTTACGGTTTTAGAAACACGGTTGATGGTAACCACTCTTTCTTCAAGTTCCATTGAAGATGCGTCAATCTTTGTAGCCAAAAGTATTTACCTCCTTCGTTAGAACTTCAGTCCGCCCTCACGAGCGCCGTCTGCAACCGCAGCCACACGACCGTGATACACGTAACCGCCACGGTCAAATACGCACTCGGTGATGCCCTTTGCGGTGGCTCTTTCTGCTAATGTCTTACCAACAGCCTTAGCTGCTTCTACATTTCCGCCGTACTGTGCAAAGTCCTTCTCAGTGGTGGATGCACTTGCCAGCGTTACACCGGCAACATCATCAATGAGCTGAACGTAAATATTGCTGAGGGAGCGATATACGTTGAGTCTGGGACGAGCAGCAGTGCCGCTGATTTTGCCACGAACACGAATGTGGCGCTTTTGTCTTGCCTTATTGGCGTCTTGTCTTGAAACCATTGTAATTCACTCCTTCCCTTATTTCTTACCTGCTTTGCCTTCCTTGCGGCGAATATGCTCATAGTCATACTTGATACCCTTGCCCTTGTAGGGTTCCGGGGTCTCTTCTCGCGAACCTGTGCGGCAAACTGACCTACGGCCTGCTTGTCTGCGCCGCTGATGACAATGGCGTTTGCACTGGGGCACTCAATGGTAATGCCTTCCGGTGCGTCCATGATCACCTGGTGAGAAAAGCCAAGGTTCATTGTGAGCTTGTTGTTCTGTACCTGTACTCTGTAACCAACACCGTTGACTTCCAGATTCTTCTTGAAGCCCTCGGTCACGCCCAGAACCATGTTGTGAATGAGGGTGCGGGTCAAGCCGTGAAGAGACTTGTTCGCCTTCTCATCGTTGGGTCTTTTTACAATAACTTCGTTGCCTTCTACTGCGACTGCCATGTTCGGATGAACATTCCGGGTAAGTTCCCCCTTGGGGCCCTTTACGGTAACAGTCGTTCCGTCAACCTTTACGTCAACGCCGGCAGGAATTTCAATAGGCTTTAAGCCAATTCGTGACATACGACTGCACCTCCTTACCAAATAAATGCCAGAACTTCGCCGCCCACATTCTCTTTGCGAGCTTCTTTGTCTGTCATTACGCCTTTAGATGTAGAAACGATGGCTACGCCCAGGCCCTTCATTACCTTGGGCATATCCTCAACGCTTGAATACTTACGAAGACCGGGCTTAGACACGCGGCGCAGACCGGTGATGACGCGGCTCTTGCCCTCGCCATACTTCAGGGTCACGCGGATAACGCCCTGCTTGCCGTCTTCAATTACTTTGTAGCCTTTGATATAACCTTCATCTACCAGAATCTGAGCAATTGACTTCTTCATGTTAGATGCGGGAATATCTACAGTATCGTGCTTTGCGGAATTCGCGTTGCGAATTCTGGTCAGCATATCAGCGATAGGGTCTGTAATATGCATTGATATTTCCTCCTTATTCGATCTTCAATTCTCAGATTACCAAGATGCCTTGCGCACACCGGGGATCTCGCCCTTGTGAGCCAGCTCTCTGAAGCAGATACGGCACACGCCATACTTACGCAGGTATGCGTGAGGTCTACCGCAGATCTTACATCTGTTGTGCTGTCTGGTGGAATACTTGGCAGGACGAACTGCCTTGACTTTCATAGATGTTTTTGCCACGATAATCCCTCCTTACTCTGCAAACGGTGCGCCCATCAGCTTGAGCAGCTCCCGTGCTTCTTCATCTGTGTTTGCGGTGGTTACCATAATGATATCCATACCGCGCACCTTGTCGATCTTGTCATATTCGATCTCGGGGAAAATCAACTGTTCTTTGATACCCATGGCGTAGTTACCACGGCCGTCAAAGGAGTTTGCATTGATCCCTCTGAAGTCACGCACTCTGGGAGAGCCAGATTAAAGAATCTGTCCAGGAATTCATACATTCTCTCGCCACGCAGAGTGACCTTTACGCCGATGGGCATACCCTCACGCAGCTTGAAGTTTGCAACAGACTTCTTTGCGCGGCACACCACGGGGCGCTGACCGGTGATCTGGGACAGGTCGGAGATGATTGCATCTACAACCTTAGAGTTTTCGCGGGCTTCGCCGCAACCAACATTGATAACAATCTTGTCAAGCTTCGGGATTTGCATAACAGATTTGTAGCCGAATTTCTTCATCAATGCCGGAGCAACTTCGCTCTTATAGGTTTCTTTTAACCTTGCAGCCATTGTTATGTTCCTCCCTTACTTAAAATTCGTTGCCGCATTTTTTGCAAATGCGTGCGCCGCCCTTTTGTGGCCGACGCGGGTCGCCTCGTTACATTTGGGGCACACCAGCTGTACCTTGGAAGCGTACAGCGCGGACTCAACATCAATCAGGCCGCCGGCCTCGCCCATCTTGCGGGGCTTTACATGCTTGGTAACCACATTGACCTTCTTGACGATGACTTTACCCTCAGCAGGGCTAACAGCAACAACTTCGCCGCGCACGCCCTTGGATTTACCGGACAGCACCTGAACGGTATCGCCGGATTTTACAAACATCTTACTCATTCTCTCGCACCTCCATTAAAGCACTTCCGGAGCAAGGGACAAAATCTTCATGTAATCCTTATCACGAAGCTCTCTTGCTACGGGTCCAAAAATACGGGTGCCACGAGGCGTTTTATCCTCTTTGATAATTACGGCAGCATTTTCATCAAAACGAATGTACTGGCCGTCGTCACGACGTACACCTTTGGTTGTACGAACGATGACTGCTTTAACAACTTCGCCCTTTTTCACCACGCCGCCGGGTGCTGCTTTCTTGACGGAAGCAACGATCACGTCGCCGATGTTGGCGTATCTTCTGCCGGAGCCGCCCAGCACGCGAATGCAAAGAATCTCTTTAGCACCGGTGTTGTCTGCGACCTTCAGCCGACTTTCCTGTTGTATCACAGCATTTTCCTCCTTCGTACTGCAAAATAACACTTTGCTCATCTTGCAGTTATTATTTTAGTTCCGACTGCAAAAGCAGTCTGTATGAAAAACCAAGTAATCCGTTTGAATTATTTAGCCTTTTCAATGATCTCAACCACACGCCATCTCTTGTCTTTGCTGTAGGGACGGGTCTCCATAATCATAACCTTGTCGCCTACGCCGCATTCGTTCTTCTCGTCGTGTGCTTTGTACTTCACGGTACGGTTTACGATCTTGCCATACAGCGGGTGAGCCACTCTGTCCTGAATGCTAACCACAACTGTCTTATCCATCTTATCGCTGGAAACAAGACCAACTCTTGTCTTTCTGAGGTTTCTTTCCATGATCAGTTACCTCCTTCTTAAGAGTTAGCGCTTTCGAGTTCGATTGCGCGCTCCACAGTCTTAATGCGTGCAATGTCCTTCTTGACCGCTTTAATTCTCATAGGGTTGTCGAGCTGATTGATGGCCTGCTGGAAATGCAGGTTGAAGAGTTCATCCTTGAGCTCTGCCAACTTCTTTGCGCGCTGATCGGCGCTCAAAGCACGGATTTCTGCTGCTTTCATTCCTGCTCGCCTCCCTCTTTCTTAACGAACTTGCATTTTACGGGGAGCTTGTTGGCAGCAAGACGCATAGCCTCGCGCGCCACAGACTCCTCAACGCCGCCCAGTTCAAACATAACGCGACCGGGCTTTACCACGGCTACCCAGTAATCCACGTTACCTTTACCTTTACCCATTCGGGTATCGGCAGGACGAGCGGTAATGGGCTTGTCGGGGAAAATCTTGATCCATACCTGACCGCCACGCTTGGTGTAACGGGTCATAGCGATACGGGCAGCCTCAATCTGTGCCGCAGTGATCCATGCAGGCTCAGTGGTCATCAGACCGTACTCACCGTAGGTAACTTTATTGCCGCGGGTAGCCACACCGGTCATACGACCTCTGTGCTGCTTGCGGTGCTTAACACGCTTAGGTAACAGCATTATCGATTTCCTCCTTCCCGACGATTTCTTCTCTTATTACGAGACTCGTGAAGAACCTCGCCCTGGTAGATCCAAACCTTTACGCCGATACGGCCGTAAGTGGTCTTAGCCTCAACCAAACCGTAGTCAATGTCTGCACGGATGGTCTGCAGCGGGATCGTACCCTCTTTGTATGTCTCGGTACGCGCGATCTCGGCGCCGCCTACACGGCCGCTGACCTGGATCTTGATACCGCGAGCGCCCAAACGCATGGTGTTGCGGATAGCGCCCTTTACTGCACGACGGAAAGATACACGCCGCTCCAGCTGACCGGCCACATTCTGAGCAACCAAGGTTGCATTCAGATCGGGCTGCTTGATCTCAACGATGTTGATGTACACTTCGTTCAGCTCTTTGCCCAGTTTCTTGGCGCACAGTGCTCTGAGCTTTTCAATCTCAGTGCCCTGCTTGCCGATCACCATACCGGGCTTTGCGCAGTGGATGTTGATGCGCACACGCTTAGCGTCACGCTCAATCTCCACCTTAGGAACACCTGCGCCGGAAAGGGTCTCCAGCAGATACTTACGCAGCTTGTAGTCCTCTACAAGGGTATCGCCGAACTCGCCCTTCTTTGCGTACCAGCGGGAGTCCCAGTTTTTAATGACACCGATTCTGAGACCGGTAGGATTACATTTCTGTCCCATTTAACTCTTCCTCCTCGCTTAGTCTTCCATTTCCTTAACGGTAATGGTGATGTGAGATGTTCTCTTGTTGATTCTGTAAGCTCTGCCCTGGGCTCTGGCCTGAATTCTCTTCAGAGTGGGGCCGGCATTGCCTACATAGCATTCGCTTACATACAGACGGGAAAACATCCATATTGTTGTTGTTTTTTCTGCATTGTGCATAGCGGACCTGAGCACCTTCATCACAGGCTCGCAAGCGGCTTTGGGGGTGTATTGCAGAATAGCCATGGCCTTGTCGGCAGGCTGCTTTCTAATTAAATCAAGTACGATCTGAACCTTTCTGGGAGAGATACGGACGTACGTTGCTTTTGCTGTAGCTTCCATAATAAATCTCCTTTCCGATTACTTAGATGACTTGGAGCCTGCGTGGCCTCTAAATGTTCTGGTGGGCGCGAACTCACCCAGCTTATGGCCGACCATGTCCTCGGTCACATAGACCGGTACATGCTTTCTTCCGTCGTGAACAGCAAAGGTATGACCTACGAATTCAGGGAAGATTGTGGAACTTCTGGACCAGGTTTTGATAACCTGCTTGTCGCCCTTAGCGTTCAGGGCTTCAACCTTTTGAACAGGCTTTCTTCAACATAAAAGCCCTTCTTGGCACTTCTACTCATTTAATCTTCTCCTTTCTTCTTATTTACCGTTGCGACGGCGAACGATCATCTTGTCAGACTTTTTCTTCTTGCTGCGGGTCTTATAACCCAGAGCAGGCTTGCCCCAAGGGGTGCAAGGACCGGGACGGCCGATGGGGGACTTACCCTCACCACCACCGTGCGGGTGGTCGTTGGGGTTCATTACAGAACCACGAACAGTGGGACGGAAGCCCATATTGCGCTTACGACCGGCCTTACCGATCTTCACATTTGCATGATCGGCATTGCCAACCACGCCAATGGTAGCCATGCAATTGCAGGGCACATTGCGCAGCTCGCCGGAGGGCAGACGCAGCAGTGCGTACGGACCTTCCAGAGCCATCAGCTGTGCGCCGTTACCGGCAGAGCGCGCCAGCTGTGCGCCGTTACCGGGATACAGCTCCACATTGTGTACCATGGTACACAACGGGAATGTTCTGCAGCGGCAGAGCGTTACCGGCCACGATGTCTACATCCGTACCGGCTACCACGGTGTCGCCTACCTTCAGGCCTTCAGGAGCGGTGATGTAGCTCTTCACGCCGTCCTCATACTGGATGAGAGCGATGTGGGCGCTTCTGTTGGGATCATACTCAATGCTCTTGACCTCAGCGGGAACATCGAACTTGTTGCGCTTGAAGTCGATCACACGGTATTTTTTTCTGTTACCGCCGCCACGATGACGAACGGTGATTCTGCCGTAGGAGTTGCGGCCGGACTTTGTTCAGCGGCTGAAGCAGAGAACGCTCCGGAGCAACCTTGGACAGAGAAGAGTAATCGGTAACCGACATATTCCGTCTGGACGGCGTAGTCGGCTTATAAGTTTTGATTGCCATTCTTATTTCTCCTTTCCGGATAACTTTGCGAAAGGATGGCTCCTTTCATACCTCATCACCCGAAATCATGGTTGTCTTAGTGTTTGTATATATAATGTATAAGAGATTACATCATATCGTTGAAGAACTCAATCTCCTTGGAGTCCTCGGTGAGGGTAACCACAGCCTTCTTCCAAGAGGGGGTGTAACCCACATTGGCGCCCTGGCGGCGCTTCTGACCTCTTACATTCAGGGTGTTTACTTTCTTCACCTTGGTGCCGGGGAACAGTTCCTCAACAGCCTTCTTGATCTCAATCTTGCCAGCGTCTTTGGCAACTTTGAAGGTATATTTCTTCATCATGATGCCGGTCATGGACTCTTCCGTAATGATCGGCTTAATGATAATGTCCTGTGCAGCTTTCATTATGCATATACCTCCTCGATCTTCTTGGCGGCGTCCTTCAGAACAACGAAGCTGTCGCAGTTGAGGATGTCATACACGCAAAGGGTGTTGACGGTCACAACCTTAACGCCGGCGATGTTCCGTGCGCTCTTATAAATCTTCTCGTCCTTATCTGCGGTGACGATCAGGGTCTTCTTGGCAGCCTTCAGCTTGGTGAGCATCTCGACCACAGCTTTGGTCTTAATGTCTTCCAGCTCTACCTTGTTAACTACCATCATCTCCTCAGCAGCAACCTTGCTGGACAGCGCGGACTTCATAGCCAGTCTGCGCACCTTCTTGTTGATGCTGATGCCGTATGTTCTGGGCTTCGGGCCAAGAGCAATACCGCCGTGGGTCCACTGCGGGCTTCTGGTAGAACCCTGACGGGCACGACCGGTGCCTTTCTTGTCTCCAGGGCTTTGCACCGCCGCCGCTGACCTCAGAACGAGTGAGAGTTGACTGTGTGCCCTGACGCTGGTTAGCCAGATAGCTGACCACTGCAAGATGCATTGCGGATTCGTTCGGCTCAATGGCGAAAACGGAATCTGCAAGTTCCAATTTAGAAGTTTTCTTACCTTCCTGGTTATAAACCTGAACCTGTGCCATTTTAATCTCTCCTTTCGTTAAGCTTTCACTGCATCAGCGATGACAACAATGCCGCCCTTGGGGCCGGGAACGGCACCCTTGATGGCGATGAGGTTATTCTCGGCATCCACCTTAACAACCTCGAGGTTTTGAACGGTTACGGTCTCGTGACCCAGGTGACCTGCCATCTTCTTGCCCTTAAATACGCGAGAAGGGCTGGAGCAGGCACCCAAAGAACCGGCGTGACGGGCGTTGGGACCGGTACCGTGGCTCATTCTCAGACGAGAGAAGTTCCAGCGCTTAATGGCGTACCTGCGGTCCTTACCCCTTGCTGGTGCCCTTCACATCGATCTTTTCGCCGGGAGCGAAAATATCGGCCTTCAGGATGTCACCTACATTCATTGCGGAAATGTCGTCCAGACGAAATTCCTTTAGTGTTTTCTTGGGAGCCACATCGGCTTTGTCAAAATGACCTTTCATCGGTTTGTTGACGCGTGTGATCTTCACATCGCCAAAGCCCACCTGAATGGCCTCATAGCCGTCGTTCTCCATTGTCTTCTTCTGGGTAATCGTGCAAGGACCGGCCTCCACAACGGTTACAGGGATTGCATGGCCCTGTGCGTCGAAGACCTGGGTCATGCCGATTTTCTTACCGATAAGACCTTTCTTCATGTTTATTCCTCCTTTGGTTATTGGTTGGGTCTCCCCAACATGACCTCGACCGGGTTGCGATCTGTTTTCAGTTCAATTAGAGCTTAATCTCGATCTCAACGCCTGCCGGGAGCTCAAGACTTGTCAGCGCTTCCACCGTCTTGTTGGAAGGTCTGAGAATGTCGATGAGTCTCTTGTGTGTTCTCTGCTCAAACTGCTCACGGCTGTCCTTGTACTTGTGTACAGCACGCAGGATGGTAACAACTTCCTTCTCGGTGGGAAGCGGGATGGGACCGCTCACCTGAGCGCCGGTGCGCTTTGCGGTGTCTACGATCTTCTCCGCAGCCTGGTCCACCAGGTTGTGGTCATAGCCCTTCAGTCTGATGCGGATCTTAACTTTACTTGCTGCCATGTGAAATTCCTCCATGAATTTTGATGGTGCGAGCAACCATTGTTTGACTACCCACCCGTGTGTTTCAACCCTTACCGTAAATAAAGCCGAATGAAGGCAGTTCATTCGGGCACGGTTACACGGTGCACAGCGCGTTCGCAAGTCACGCTCTGCAGGGACCCCTTTACGGTCCGCGTCGTACAATGATTCGTTTCGCCCGGTTTGAAATCGGACATACTCCGCCGAAATTACCGCTCTGGGTAGGAGCGCAACCTCCGGCATCAACGCATATCTGGTTGTGTGTTGCGGTGTCTATATATTATATATATAATACGCCCAATCACACGCAGGCAATATTATATTATATAGAGCCCCTGCTGTCAAGCCTTTTTTTTGAAGTTCTTTGGAATTTTTTTCATTGTGCAAAATGCCAGAAAATCCGGCTCCATTTTTGTAAAAATCACCAAAGCAGAACCACCGGTTTTTTGGTGTCTCTCCCCTGTCGAACCACAAGATGTAGTTGCCGTTCTCCATATTTAGTAGGAAACGCCCCGCGCCGTGGAAAAATTCCGTCGCGTCGCTTTGACCGAATTTTTGAAAAATTTAATTTTTGGCAGCAAAAGTTATACGACATTGTACCAATAAAATAAACGCAGCGCCCAAGCCGATCGGCCTGAACGCTGTGCAAATCGCTATATTATAGTATGTTTATATATAAGGGCTACTTGAGCTTGGCAATGGTCACGCCGTTCTCGCCCTCGCCGTACACCCCCAGCCGATACTCGGCCACATTGGGATGGTGGCGCAGTTCTTCCTGTACGGCGGTACGCAGCGCGCCGGTACCTTTGCCGTGGATAATGCGCACCTCGGATATGTTATTGAGCACGCACTTATCAATAAACAGACCCAGGTTGCCCAGGGCTTCCTCTACCGTTTGGCCTCGCAGATCCAGCTCGGTTTTTTACATCCGCGTCTGCCCGGGAGGTGGTGCGCCGCAGGGTGCGCTGGCCGGTGATCGGCGTTTTCTTCTTGGGCGGCAGCAGGCGCAGATCCGTCGGTTTGACCCGCGTTTTCAGCATACCGGAGGAAACCAAAATCTTACTGCCCAGTTCCAGCACGTCGCCCTCGCCAATGCCCTTGATGAGCACATGGTCCCCCTACCTGCAAGGGGCGGGGCAACTTATAATCCGCATCCCAATCGGTGTTCAGCCGGTTGGGGTTCACAATATCGTCCAACTCACCCAAGCGATTTTTGATCTCCCGCCTGGTCTTGCGGGCCAATTCCGTGGCGTTGGTGGCAGTCTGCTCTTTCTTCAACTGCTCCAGCTGGAGCAGGAAATCCGAAGATGTGCGTTTGGCAGCATCTACCAGCCGCTGTGCCTCTCGCTTAGCCTTGTCCAGTTCTCGATCCCGCAGGGTGTCGATCTTGGACTTTTACTTCTCTGGCCTTGGCAGCCAGCCGCTCCGCCTCTTGCCGTTCCTTGGACGCCGCTGCCCGTTCCTCGTCCAGTGCCTTTCGAGCGCTCTCCAGGTTCTCCAGCACAGACTCAAACTGCCGGTTCTCCGAGCCGACAATCTCCTTAGCTGCCCGCACGACCGCCGGATCCATGCCCAGGTGCTCCGTAATGGCAAAGGCGTTGGACCGACCGGGCACGCCGATCAGCAGCCGATAGGTAGGCCGCAGGGTCTCCACATCAAACTCGCAGCAGCCGTTACTGACCCCGGGCGTATCCAGCGCATAGGCTTTCAGCTCCGCATAATGGGTGGTGGCGGCAATGTGCGCTCCCTTTTGGCGCAGATATTCAATGACAGACACTGCCAGCGCCGCGCCCTCGATGGGATCCGTACCGGCGCCCAACTCGTCGATCAGCACCAGGGAGTCTTTGTCCGCCTTTCCCATAATATCAATAATATTCACCATATGAGGAGGAGAAAGTGGACAGGTTTTGGGCAATGCTCTGTTCATCTCCGATATCCACCAAGATTTGGCGGTACAGCGCCAGTTTGCTGCCGTCTGATACAGGAATCAACAACCCACAGCCCACCATCGCCGTCAGCAGGCCCAGGGTCTTTAAGGTCACCGTCTTGCCGCCGGTATTGGGGCGGTGATCACCAGCGTATCATAGTCCGCGCCCAGGGTAATATGCACCGGCACCACCCGCTCTTTATCAATCAGCGGATGGCGGGCATTTTTCAAATCCGTTACGCCCTCGGTGTTTAGCTGGGGACGAGCGGCTTTCATTTGGTACGCCAAGTGCGCCTTGGCAAAGATCAGGTTCAGCCGCACAGCACTGTCATAACTGTGGCGCACGCTCTCTGCAAAAGTGCCTGCCTCTGCAGACAGCTCAAAGAGAATGCGCTGCACCTCTTCCCGCTCCCGGCCCTCTAACACCTTAATGTCATTGTTGGCGTCCACCACCGCCGCCGGCTCGATAAACACCGTAGCGCCGCTGGAGGAGGTGTCATGCACCAGACCGGGCACCTCGCCCCGGTGCTCCGCCTTTACCGGCACTACAAAGCGCCCGCCACGCTGGGTGACGATGGGCTCTTGCAAGAATTTTTGGTAATGGGTGGAGTGGATCATACCGTCCAGCCGTTGCCGAATGGCCGCCGCCTTGGCCTTAATCTTCCGACGAATGTCGTAAAGTTCTTCCGAGGCCTTGTCCGCCATTTCCTCCGGACTGACAATGCAGGTAAAGATCCGGTTCTCCAAATATTTGTTCACCGTAATGCCGTCAAAAAAGAAATTCAGGGACGAGCTTGTACCCGCCAAATGGCCGTGCCAGTCGTCCAGAATACGCAGTGCCCGCAGGGTGTCGCCCACTTGCAGCAACTCCGTCATATTCAGACAGCCGCCGGCTGCCGCCCGCTGCAACGGACCGTTTACATTATGCAGCCCGCCAAAAGACGGCGCGCCGAACCGGGCCAGCATAGAAAAAGCGTCCTCCGTCTGATCCAGCAGGAGAGCAATCTCCCCCGGGTCTGCCGCAGGGCGCAGCGCCAATGCCGCTTCTTTGGCGTCGTCACAGGTGGTCTGTTCCGCCAAAAGGGCAAGCACCTTATCCAGTTCCAAGGTTTGCAAATTCTTATCCATATCTCTATCCATTATGATGCTATGTAGTCGCGTCCCCGGCTTGCAGGGACTTGTAGAATTCCAGTGGGTAGAGCGCCGGTCCAGCCGCCGCAGGGTGTACTGCTCCGTCACCCGGCCCAGCAGTGCCATTTGCTCCGGCGACAGAGCAAAGCCAAAAATACGCCCCGGCTCCGTCAGGCAAATGTAGCGCACGGCGGTCATCACCGTCTTGGGTACCGCCACGGCGCCTGCCTTGGGGCAATTCTCACAGTAAATGCAGCCCCCGTCCACATCAAAGTACATCACCGGTGTTTCGTAAGTCCCGCAGTTGGCGCAGGCCAAAATATTGGGCATATAACCGGAGATGGACAGGGCGCGCAATTCAAACACCGCCTTGATCTGCACCAGCGGCTTGGTACCCTTGCACAACAGGTGCAGGGTGTTCAGCAGCAGGCGCAAACAATTCCGGCGCCGGTTGTTCCTCCGCCGCCAATTCGTAGCTAAGCTGGGCAAAATATTGGGCAGCTGCCAGCCGATCAATATCCTGCCGCAAGCCAAAAAACACCTCAATGGGGCCGCACTGTCTACCGTATAAGCGTCGCGCCCACGGTACAGAGCAAACTCGCCATAGCAAAAAAGGGAGGTGGCAGCGGCACGCCGATTCTTCAGCTGCTTGCCGCCTCGCACAAACGCACGCACCAGCCCATGATCCGCCGTCAGTAAAGTCACCAGGCGATCATTCTCCCCCGGTGGTCTGCTCCCGTATCACTAACCCTTTGGTGGTACTGTTCATGCCCCTCTTGTCGTTCCTCTTCCTTGTATTTCAAATAATCGGCCACACGGCCGGTTTGTACTGTTGCCAGCTGTTCTCTGCCATCGACATAGGATCACCGTTTTTATTGTATCCTATGCGTGCAACGCCATTTGTGCCAAATTCATCCAAGGACAAAATCCAACACCGCAGCGGCAAAAAATCCATTTATTCGTTATCCAAACCAAAGTTGTGGATCAGGCCCTCACGGTTGCGCCAGTCCTCTTTCACCTTAACCCAGGTGTGCAGATTGACCTTGATCCCGAAAAAGCGCTCCATATCCTGCCGAGCAAATGTGGCGATCTTCTTAAGCATAGCGCCGCCTTTTCCGATGACCATACCCTTATGGCTCTCCCGCTCGCAGTAAATGGTGGCGTCCACATCCAAACAGCTGCCGTCCGGGCGTTCCTTCATCTTCTCAATGGCAACGGCAATGCCGTGGGGAATCTCCTTATCCATTAGGCGCAGGATCTTCTCCCGGATCATTTCCGCAGCCAGCACCCGCTCCGGCTGATCCGTCAAGGTATCGTCCGGAAAAAAATGGGGTGACGGCAGCGCCAGGCGTTCCATCTCCGTCAGCAGATCCTGCACACCCTCGCCGGTCTGGGCGCTGCAAGGCACCACAGCCGTAAAGTCATACAGCCCTGCCAACTGGCCGATGCGGGGAGCCAGTTCCGTCTTGTCCCGCAACATGTCAATTTTGTTAATAGCCAGGATCACCGGCAAGCGCTGCTTTTTGCACATTGCCAGCAGTTCCTGCTCCTTGTCGTTAAGCTCGCCCTTAGGCTCCACCACAAACAGGCAGGCATCCACACCGCCTACCGTATCGCCTACCGCCTGGTTCATATGCTCGCCCAGCTTGTTGTGGGCATGGTGAAAACCGGGGGTGTCCGTAAACACCAGCTGCACCTCGTCCCGCGTCAGCACACCCATGATCTTGGTACGGGTGGTCTGTGGCTTAGAAGACACAATGGCGATCTTGCTGCCGGTAAGTCGGTTCAAAATAGAAGATTTGCCCACATTGGGCTTGCCGATAATGGCGATAAATGCAGATCGGGTCATGACTCGTCTCCCATGTAATAGCTACTGTCCCGCTTCCAGCCGATTTGGGTCAGCACGGTTTCTTCCTTTTCGCGCATACGCACTTCTTCCAGTCCGCCCTGCTCATGGTCGTAGCCCAGCAGGTGCAGCATGGAATGGACGGTCAAAAAGCCGATCTCCCGCTGCAAGGGGTGATTATACAGCTCTGCCTGTTCCATGGCTTTCTCCATAGAGATCACAATATCCCCCAGCAGCTTGGCGCCGGTGTCGTGGTTAATGTCGTACACACCGTTCTCCCCCAGAGGGAAGCTAAGTACGTCCGTCTCTCTGTCGATGTTTCGATACGCTTTGTTCAGCTCACGGATCTGTTCGTTATCCACAAAGCGCACGCTCACCTCTGCACTGCCCTCGAAATGCTCCAGTTCCAGCACGGCGTGGCAACAACGGCGGATCAGCAACCGAATACCGGTAGGCACCTTCACTGCCTTTTGATCGTTTGAAATGACCACTTTTACAGATTCCATTACTTGTTTTTCTCCTCATATTTTTCATACGCCCGAATAATGTCCTGCACCAACCGGTGGCGCACCACATCCTTCTGGCTGAATTTATGAATTTCAATATCATCTACATGCTTTAGAATGTCCATCACCTTCACCAGCCCGGAGCGCTTGCCCTCCGGCAGGTCAATCTGGGTAATGTCGCCGGTAACCACCATCTTGGAGTTGAACCCCAGGCGGGTCAAAAACATTTTCATCTGCTCCGGCGTGGTGTTTTGGGCCTCATCCAGGATAATAAAACTATCGTCCAAGGTACGCCCACGCATATAGGCCAGCGGTGCCACCTCGATAGCGCCTCGCTCCTGGTAGCGCTGAAAGCTCTCAGCCCCCAGCATATCAAACAGCGCGTCATATAACGGGCGCAGATACGGGTCTACCTTGCTTTGCAGGTCGCCGGGCAGGAAGCCCAACTTCTCCCCTGCTTCCACCGCCGGGCGGGTCAAAATGATCCGGTTCACCTCTTTGGCACGAAAGGCGGTAACCGCCATTGCCACAGCCAGGTAAGTCTTACCTGTACCGGCCGGACCCACGCCAAAGGTGATGGTGTTTTTGGCGATGGACTCGCAGTACCGCTTTTGACCCACGGTCTTTGGCTTCACCGGGCGACCCTTGGCCGTCACGCACACCGAGTCCGTGGTCATGGAGGAGAGCACATCCTCGTTGCCCTCGCCCACCAGCGAGATCACATAGCGCACATTCTGCTCCGTCAGTTGCTCGCCTTTGTTAATTAGGGTCAGCAGTCCGTTCAGCGCCCGGGCAGCGGCGGCCACATTCTCTGCGTCCCCCACCACCTTCAGGTCTGCGCCCCGGCAGGTGATGGTCACGCCGTACTCCCCGCTCCAATAGCTTTATGTTTTCATCGAAGCTGCCAAAGAGGTTCGCTGCCTGTTCCATCGCTTCAAAAGGTGATTACCTGTTCTGTCATATTTTAACTTCTGCCTTTATCCGTTCAATTCTGCGCTCCTCTACCCCGCAAACGGTAAAGTGCACATTCTCATAATCCACCGTTACCGGCTGGGTCTCCTTGCCGGTGGGAAGATAGCCCAGGCGGCTGATCAAAAAGCCTGCCAGCGTGTCATAATCCCCCCTCCGGCAAGGGCACGCCCAGCGCCTTTTCCGCGTCATCCATATCTACCGAGCCATCAAAGGTGAAGGTGTGCTCCCCGGTTTGGATTACATCCGCCTCCTCCTCGTCGTACTCGTCCAATATTGCCCACGATACTTTCCAGAATATCCTCCATGGTCACCAGCCCGGCAGTGCCGCCGTACTCATCTACCACAATGGCCATCTGGATACGCTTGTCCGTCATAGTGGCGAACAGCTTGCCGCAGGGAATACTCTCCGGTACAAACAGCGGCTCCCGCACATAGTCCGTCAGCCGGGTGCCCGCCGGCACAGGCTTACCCACAAAGGGCAGCAGGTCTTTTACATAGAGAATACCCTGCACATTATCCAGATCCTCGTGGAATACCGGGATCCGGGAGCACCCTGCCTCCAGTGCAAAGGCAGCGGCATAACCGATGGTGGCCGTCTCCTCCACTGCCTCGATCTCTGTGCGATGGGTCATAATATCCTCCGCACAAAGTCGGTCAAAATCAAAGATATTGTGGATCATCTCCCGCTGAGACGCTTCCAGTTCTCCTTTGGCCTGGTCCTCGTCCACCAGCTGGCGAATTTCCTCTTTCGTTGTGCTCTCTCGCTTAAATAATCGGTCAATCAGGCTGTTCCCGCCCATAATGGCCCACCTGCCTCCTGTGCAATACAAATTTTTCCGTTTATTTATTATATACACTTTATTTTAGATTGTCAAATATGTTAAGATATAAGGCAGAAAGGCAGGTAGCTATGATAGACGATTTGCTGACGGAAGAGAATGTTTGGGACCGACTGCGCCGGGAGGGCAAGCCCCTGGTGCTCTATGGCATGGGCGACGGGGCGGAGAAAATCAATGCCGTGTTAGAAAGCAAAGGGAATGCACATCACTGCGGTCTTTGCCAGTGATGATTTTGTGCGAGGCCAGTCTTTTTTGGGCCACACGGTGCAGCGCTACCGGGAGGTGTGCACGCAACTTACGGACTTTAATGTGGTACTGGGCTTTGCCAGCCAGCGCCCGGAGGTACTGGAAAACATCGCCCGGATCCATCAGGAGCACCCGGTGTATGCGCCGGATATTCCGGTGGCCGGCGTAGGGCTGTTTACCCGGGAATACGCCGCTGCCCACCGGGCGGAAATAGAGACTGTTTACGCCAAATTGGCCGATGAGGAGAGCCGCCGGGTGTATCATTCCGTATTGCGTTACAAAATCAGCGGTAAAGTTGATTACCTTTACAATTCGTTTGCAAATATGGACGAGATTTTTACCGAAATTTTGCAAGTGAACCAACAGGAGATTTTGGTGGATATGGGCGCTTATAACGGCGACACAATTCGCCAATTTTTGCAGTATTCGTGCGGAAAATACAAATCCATTTATGCCTTGGAGCCGGATGGCAAAAACTTCAAAAAGCTGTGCCGCTCCACCGAGGGTATGCAAGGCGTTCACCTTTACAATAAAAGTGCCTGGACCGGCAGACCACTTTACATTTTGATGCCTGCGCCGGGCGCAATTCCACCTGTCGCCCACCGGTACGGCGGTGGAAGCCACGGATCTGGACAGCCTGCTACAAGGCGCGCCGGTGACCCTGCTGAAAATGGACATTGAGGGCAGTGAAAGCAAGGCGCTGACCGGCGCCGCCCACACCATTATCACCTGGCGGCCCAAACTATATGTATGCGCCTACCATCGAAACGAAGATTTGTTCTCCCTACCGCTGCAAATTCTAAACCTTTGCCCGGACTACAAACTGTACTTCCGCCACAGTCCGTACATTCCGGCGTGGGAAAGCAATTTTTACTGTATTCCGACCCATTTGGACGACAACGACCATTAACGCCCCGCTGCATTGACAAGGCCCTTTACAAATTATATAATAGATTTTACGGCTTATGAAATGAAGCGTCCTCTTTGGAGGGCAGTTAGGAATGTCTATGCTGACCATCGCAATACCGCAGTTCGTAGAGAACCTGCGCAAAAACATACAAGGGGTAGAAACCACTGAAGAACTGCTGATCCGCACGCTGATCGCTGTGGGGAGCGTTGTGGTGCTGCTTCTGTTACGAAATATCATTTCCGGGGAATACTCACCGTTATTGGCAAGACCTTTTGCCGCCGCAAACCCCGGGTGCAATCGCTGATTAAAGACGGACTGAAAAAGCCCTTGGCCTTTTTCTTGGTACTGGCCGGCATTGCCCTGGGTCTGCAAATCATTGCCCCCTCCGGAGAGCTACATAAGATCGGCCTGTTTCTCATTAAGGCCGGCGGCATTGTGTGCGCCTGCTGGGGCGGCGTGCGCCTACTGAACGGCGAGCTGGACAATTATACCTTTGACACGGCAGCCGGCGAGGACAAAACCCGGCTGACCGCCTTTCGCTTTATCTCCAATGTAGCCAAGATCGTGATCATCTGCATCGGCGCACTGCTGGTACTGGAACTGCTGGGCTACTCCGCCACACGCATTTTTGCCGCTTTAGGCATCGGCGGCGTGGCTGTGGCCTTTGCCTGTAAAGATGCGGTGGAGAACCTGATCTCCGGCTTTATCATTGTATTTAACAAACCGTTCCGCGTGGGGGACTTTATCGCCGTTGGAGAATTAAGCGGTACGGTGGAGGACATTGCCGTGCGCTCCACCACCCTGCGAGCGCTGGACGGCAGCCGTTATGTGCTGCCCAATACAGCCCTGACCAATCAGAGCATTATCAACTATGCGGATATGGAAAAGCGACTGATCGACCAAACTTTCACTTTGCATTATAAACACAGCCGCACGGACTTAGAGCGGTTTGAGCAGGATCTGCGAGCGCTGCTGCAGGCCGATCCGGCAGTGGTACAGGACGATATTCGAACAGATTTTGTGAATTACGGCCCACGGCATGGATGTACAGGTGTACTATTATGTGATTGCCCCCACCGTAGTGGAGCTGGGGCAAATCAAAAATCGTTTGAACCTGCAAATCAAAGAGCTTCTGGACAAAGAGGGCTTTGAACTGGCCTACAATTCTGCCACTGTTTACTTGGAGCAAGAGACGGAGGGTAAGGATCAATGATGTTTGTTGTTTACGGCGTAATTATCTTTCTCGCTTCCGGCATCGGCGCCTTTTTAGGCGGTGGCTCCGGGGTGATTATTAAACCGCTGCTGACCCTGCTGGTAGACGACACCACCGAGGTCATCAACTTTATCTCCTCCGTGTCCGTTTTTGCCATGAGTTGCAGTTCCACCGTAAAGCACTTGCGCGCCAAGACGAAGGTGGACTTTAAGACGGTGCTGCTGATCTCTGCCGGGTCTATTTTAGGCGGCTTTGCAGGCAAGCACATTTTTGATCTGTTTAACCGACTGCTCAGCGATAACCTGGCTATGGCTTACCAGGCTGTACTGTTGGCCTGTCTGCTGGCAGTGGCTCTATGGTATGTGAACAAGGGCAAAAAGAGCTTTCACTTAAAGAACCCCATCACCATTCTTCTGGGTGGCGTCGTGCTGGGCATTCTGTCCAGCTTCCTGGGCATTGGCGGCGGGCCATCAATATTATGTTCTTCCTGCTGTTCTTCTCTATGAGCATGAAGGAAGCCACTGTGTACAGCGTGGCCGTCATCTTCTTTAGCCAGCTGTCCAAGCTGGTGACCTATGTAGCCACCGCCACGGTGCCCAAGTTCGACTACCGCATTCTGCTGATTGCGGCTCCGGCAGCTGTGATCGCCGGTATCATTGGCGCAGCACTGAATAAAAAAAGGCCAACAACAAGATCGTCACCCGGGTATTTTCCGCGGTGCTGGGCGTATTTATCTGCCTGAACATCTATAATGCAATCACCGGCTTTATGGCCGGATAAATAAAAGACAATACGCTGCGCCCACGGGTGCAGTTCAGGAACAGGAGTTGAACATGGCAAAGCGTAAGAACATCATCTTCTACTTCAGCGATCAGCAGCGGTGGGATACCGTCAATGAAACGGTGACCCCTAACCTGATGCAGCTGGCCAAAGAGGGCACCCTCTTTGAGAACAACTTTACCTGCCAGCCGGTTTGCGGCCCGGCTCGTGCCTGCCTGCAAACCGGTGTGTATGCTACCCAGTGCGGCTGCTACTGGAACGGCATTCCCCTGCCGGAAAGCATTACCCCGCTGGCCCATTACTTTAACGAAGCCGGGTATGACACTGCTTATGTGGGCAAGTGGCACTTGGCCTCTGACCGGCTACCGGGGATCGGCACCCACTGCGAGGCCACGCCGGTACCGAAAGAAAAGCAGGGCGAGTACCGCTACTGGCGGGCAGCGGATGTGCTGGAATTTACCAGCCACGGCTACGACGGCTACATCTTTGACGGCGACGGCAACAAGCTGGACTTTACCGGCTACCGGGCTGACTGTATCAACGATTTTGCCCTGGAATACCTGGAGAGCGGACGGGAGGCAGACAAACCCTTCTTCCTATTTATCAGCCAGCTGGAGCCTCACCACCAAAACGACCACCATCATTACGAGGGCTATAAAGAGACCGTCAATCAATACAAGGACTATCCTCTACCCCCGGACCTCACCTTCCTAAAGGGCGACTATAAAGAGATGTACCCGGACTATATCTCCGCCATCAATCGGTTGGACTATAATGTGGGCCGCCTGGTGCAAAAGCTCAAGGATTTGGGCATTTATGACGACACGGTCATCATCTATTCCTCAGACCACGGCAGCCACTTTAAGACCCGCAATTTGGAGTACAAGCGCTCCTGCCACGACAGTGCCACCCACACCCCGCTGATCATCAAAGGCGGCGGCTTTGACGGCGGCAAGGCAGAGAACCGGCTCACCTCCCTCATCGACCTGCCCCCCACTTTCCTGAGCCTGGCGGGCATTCCCATACCGCCCAGTTACATGGGCAAGGATCTGTGCCAAATGCAGCAGACGACACAGCCGCTTCACGACTGTGTGTTTATGCAGATCAGCGAAAGCCAGTGCGGCCGCGCCATTCGTACGGACCGATTCAAATACGCGGTGCGCACCTTAGCGCCTACCGGCTATCTGAAGTACAATGCCGGTGTATACTTTGAGGATTATCTTTATGATTTAGAGAAGGATCCCATTGAGCGCTGCAACCTGATCCGTGATCCCCGTTACAGCCATGTGCGCCAGGAGATGAAATATCTGCTGCTGCGTGAAATGAAAAATGCCGGAGAAGCCGCACCTGTGATTCTCCCCGCCCTGAAAGTGAGGAAAAAATAATGAACGAACCACAAAAGAAATACCTAACCACCAGGGAGCGGATATGCTTTACCGTGGGTGCCTTCGGCCGCTCCGGTATTTACACGCTGATGTCCATGTTTACCTTGGTATTCTTCCAAAACGGCGCCGGGCTGTCCCTGTCTCAGGGCACCACCATCATCTTGATTGGCCGTATCTTTGACGCTCTCAATGACCCGGTGATGGGTATGATCGTAGATCGCACCAAGTCCAAGTGGGGCAAAATGCGGCCCTATCTGCTGTTTGCACCGGTGCCCATTGCCATTTGCACCATATTGCTGTTTACTGCGCCCTTTAAGGAGGATTCCACCGCCGCTTTTGTGTGGGCGCTGATCACCTACATTCTGTGGGGCGTGGCCTTTACCGTGCAGGATGTGCCTTTCTGGTGGCCTGTCCTCTGTGATTACCCCTGCTGGAAAGTGAGCGTACTTCCTTTATTTCCACCGCCCGCCTGGGCTCCACCTTCGGCGGCATTCTGCCGGCGTTGCTGGTGCCCATTCTGTACCAGAGCAACATGGGCTATAACAAAGGTTTCTTTGTAGGCAGCCCTGATCTTTGCCCTGCTGGGCTGCGGGCTGTCCATTCTCATCTTCTTTGTATCCAAAGAGCGCGTGCCCAAGATGGATCACACCCCCTCCTTCAAGGAGACTTTTGTGGTGCTGGGCAAGAACAAGCTGCTGCTGATCGTTATTGCCGCTTCCGTTCTGGGCTTCCACTATGGTTACCGCCAACCAATGCGCGGACTATATCGGCAATTACATTATTATTCAGAATTATACAGACTTCCGCCAGATCTTTATGGACTTCCTGCCCGGCGCACAAAGCACCCTGGTACCCAATGTGGACGCTGCGGCAGCCTACGACTTCTGGATCCCTCGCGCACCATTGTGACCACCCTGACCGTAGCCATCGGCGTAGGCATGGTGCCTGCCATGGCCATCTTCCCCCTGCTGCGCAAGAAGTTCAGCTTAAAGCAGATCTACATTGGCTCCGCCCTGTTTGGTTTTGCCGTGCACGGCCTTTGCTATGTGATTTTGGCACAAGATGTAACCAAGATCAACATCTTTATCCTGTGGATTTTCCTGTTCCTGATGGGTCTGCCCCTGGGCATTTACAATGTGATTACCTACGCGCTGATTGCCGACTCCATCGACTATTTGGAGTGGAAGACCGGCGAGCGCCAGGAGGGCGTGTGCTTTGCATTCCAAACCTTCCTGTCTAAGGTAAACGCCGCGATTGCCACCTTCGTGTTCGGTCAGCTGCTGGCGCAAACGGACTTTAAGGCCGTAGACAAATCCCTGGTGGATAACGCCGGGCGTCAAATCTTCTTTGAGCAATCTGGCAGTACCCAAAAAATGCTGCTGGCGCTGGTGACCATTGTACCGGCTGTGGGCTTTATCCTGACCATCATTCCCATGTTCTTTAACAAGTACACCGGCAAGGTGAAGGCCCAGGCCCAGGCTGAGCTGGAGGCTAAGCGCGAAAAGCTGATGGAAAGCGAAGAAGCCTAAATACCCCTAAAAATCATAAAAAGCACTTCCTGCGGGAAGTGCTTTTTTATTATCCATTTCTTTGTATTCCCTTTTTAGCAGCAACGCGCCCTGTCCTTCAGAGCGGCCTGAGAGCAGCTGTATTCAAGCTTTTTGTCTTTTGCGCGTACCGGGTACCAACGATCGGCAAAAAGCGCGCAGAGGGATTGCTGTGCCGTCCTTGCGCAGTTTTGAAAACCTCTTTTCTAAAGGGCAAGGCATAGAACGCACAAAAAAGCACCGCCGCAGCGGTGCTTTTGTTTTTTATTGGTTGATCTTATTCAGCGCTATCGTCGCCCTTAGCGGCGCGCTTAGCTACCAACTCACTCAGGATACGGCTATGCTCTTTATCGGACATTGCATACTTAATGGTGGGCAATGCGGAGAGAACCATACCAATGGCAGGCGGAATGGAGATCAGGAAGAACATGGTGGCGGCGTACTTACCGGCGCCGGAACCACCGTCATAGCTCAGGAAATCTGCGCCGCTCTTCAGGGCTTCATTCAGCTTCAAAATATTGGCGTCACTATAACCTACAAAGTGGTACACCGCAGCAGAAAGGATAGAGGCGATACCGCCGGACAGCTTGGTGATAAAGGACTGGCCGGAGAAGAATACACCGTCGGTACGCACGCCGTTGTGGTACTCCTCATAGTCCACGCAGTCGGCGATCATCACGGACTGGAGCACATTAATACCACCCATGGCAGCGCCTGCAAAGAAGAAGCACAGCCCGGTAAGGATCACCCATACCATAGAGGTCTTTACATCGCCGTGAGCGATCTTAAAGAACACATACAGCAGGGCAAAAGGCACGGCGCCGGCAACGGAATAGAAGTTATAAATGCTCTTTTTCTCGTGCTTGCGAATCAATGACGGAGTAATGCCCATAGCGATAAACTGACCCAGGAACACGGCAGCGGCGATCACAGCCAGGCGCACCAAAATACTCCAGTTCAGACCAGCCGGCTTGCCGTCGGCACCCGTCTGCAACACATTCATAAAGTCGCCGTTGGCGTAATAATAGGTAATCAGCGTCATGGCAATGAGCATGAGCAGCTGAATGGGACTTCTGAGAATACCGGAGATCAAAATCTGGCGGAACGGCTTGTTCTGGAACATAATTTTGAAGTTCTCGGTAAAGGTATATTTTTTCTGCCTGCTCCACCCGCTCTCTGGTGCCGGTGCCGGCAAACTCAAAGAGAACAGTGGCGATCACGGTCATAATAATCACGGTCAGGATAAAGCCGTACTGAGAGGCCTTAGCCTGAGAGTAACCCTTGTTTACAAAAAATCTCAGCAACAACCTGGGCAATCTGCACCACCAGCACGCCAACGCCGCCGATACCGGCAACGATACGGGCCAAGCCCAGCAGCTTGCTGCGGTCGTCCTCGTCCTCCGTCATCAGGGAAGTAATGCCCCACAGCGGAATATCACACACGGTAAAGCACATACCCCAAGCAATGTAAGACACGGCAGCCCAAGCCACGATCAGCACCTTTTGGGTGTTTGAAGTGGCAGTGGCATAGTTGCCGTTGAGGAATGCCAAAACGGTGACCACGCCGATAATGGCAGGGAAAATAATCAGGTACGGACGGCATTTGCCCCACTTGGTACGGGTGCGGTCCACAATGGTGCCCATCATCGGGTCATTGATGGCGTCCCACACACGAGCCAGGGCAAAAATCCAGCCCAAAGCCATTGCCGGCAGGCAAATTACATTTTGGAAATAGAAATACAGACCTGTGGCTACAATGTTGTAGATCAGGTTTTGACCCAGCATACCGGTGAGGTACATATTACGCTCTTTTTTGGTATAGGTCCTTGTTTGGTTTGACACTTTATCGAGTCCCCCTATATTTTTCTTCTATTTTACCAGTATGTGTGGCAAATAGCAAGTATTATTTGTGCAAAACGACAGTGTACGCCAAAATGTAAGACGTTTGTCCACTTTGCAATTTCACTTACAGCCGCAGGGACAAAGATACGGTGTTATGACCGTAATCGTAACTCTCTGTAAAGCCGTATTTGCGATACATTTTGTATCCGGCGGAGTCTCGGCTGACCCCGCAGCAGGAAAGGTAGTCTACGCCCCGCTCCCGCAAATGACGGCACAGGGTGTCCATTAGCCGTGTACCCCACCCCTGCCGCTGATAGGGCGGCAATATATCCAGGTGGAAGTGCACCGGCCGGTTCTTGATTTTGCCCAGGCACCACAAATAGCCCAGCAAGCCCGCCGCCTGATCCGGCGCTGTGCGCAACACCCGGCGCAGATAAGTGGTGCGGTAGCGATGCACAAAGCCCCGGTAGTCCGCAGCGCAGAGAATGTACCCCACTGCCCGATCGCTTTCGTCCGCCAGCACAAAAATATGATCCGGCTCGTAAGCAGTAAAATAGTCGTTATAAATCAGCGTTACCGCCTCTAAGGTGCGCCCGGTTCTTTGAAACGGCTTGGCCGCCGTCTCCCGGCAAATTTGGCGCAGCCGGTCCCGGTCCGCCGGGCGATAGGGTCGAATGGTCATAATGCCTCCAAATATAGCAAAAGCCTGAGAGCCGCGCAGCCCTCAGGCTTTATTGGTTTCATCAGTTATCTGCGGTTTCTTCTGTTTGGGCATTACGGCGCTGCACCAGCGCTTCCAAAATGGTGCGGTGCTCCTCGTCTGTCATACCGTAGTGACGCAGCGGAATGATAGACAAAAACAGACCGATAGCCGGCGGGATAGAACACAGGAAGAACATCATCCCCGCATACTGGGGAAACTGGTCCTTAAAGGACGCACCGGCACGCAGAGCCTCGTTGCAGGCGCTTACATTGTCGCCGCTAAAGCCCACGATGGAGTAGCCGACGCCCTGAATAATGGAGCTGATCCCGGCGGACAGCTTGGTAATAAAAGACTGGCCGGAGAAGAACACACCGTCCGGGCGATAGCCCTTGTGGTATTCCTCATAGTCCACCGCGTCGGCGATCATCACGGACTGGAGCACACTCAAAGCGCCTATGCCGCCGCCTGCCAGGGCAAAGACCACAAACAGGATTGCCACCCACAGCGGCTGATCCAGATCCCGGGGCGCCAGCAGGTACACCGGGTAGATCAGTGCAAAGGGAATGGCAGCCCATAATGGTAGAGCCGATGAGCATACGCGTTTTATCGTGTTTCTCCGCCAGCTTGGGCACCAGCGCCATGGCAATAAACTGACCGCCAAAAATAGCGCCGCCGAAGATAATCATATACAGCATATAATCGCCAAAGTAGTTGCCGTAGTAATAAGACATCAGGGTCATGGCAACAGACAGCAAAATCTGAATGGGCGAGCGCAGCACACCGCTAATCAGCTGGTTGCGGAAGGGCTTGTTGCCCCACATGATCTTAAAGTTCTCCTTAAACCCGAATTTTTGCTCCGCAGAGGGCACACGCTCCCGCACAAAAACACCGGTCATCTGGAACATACCACAGCCGATTATCGTTAAGATCACTGCCACGATGATAAAGCCCATTTGCTGGCCCTTCAGTACAGAACCGGCAGCGGACTCCAGCTTTTTCCCCAGCGCCTGAGACAGCGGATTGATGGTCAGCAGCACCACGCCGCCGCCCAGGCCCGCTGCCATACGGGCAAAGGAGAGAATGGATGCCCGGTCCTTCTCCACCTCTGTCATACGGGAGGTCACGCCCCACAAGGGAATATCCCCTACCGTGTAGCACATACCCCACAGGATATAAGACACGGCAGCCCAGCCCACGATCAGGGCATTCTTGCCCGGGGTGTTGGCAGAGCTATACATACCGTTACAGAAGGTCAGTATGGTGATCACCATAATAACGGCCGGTGAAAACAGCAAATACGGTCGGCACTTGCCCCACTTGGTGTTGGTGCGGTCCACAAAGGTGCCCATCATTGGGTCGTTAATGGCGTCCCACACCCGCGCCACGGCCATAAAGATACTGATGGCCATTGCCGGAATAAAGATCACCGACTGGAAGTAGAAATGCAGCCCGGTGCCGATGATGTTGTAGATCATATTCTGACCCATCATACCCACCAGGTACATATTCCGTTCCTTAGCCGTATATGTACGTACTTGACTGGACATAGAAATCCCCCCTTTACCTTTCTATATTACCAGTTTTATCATCGCATCGCAAGCATTATTTGTCAATTTTGCACAAAAGCGACAAAAGGGGACAACCGTCGTTTTAGATGTAATAATACCAGTAGCTGCCGCTGCACAGGGCGTAAGACTTGCCGGTGGCTTTTTCCTTGAGCACATACTGGGCAATATAACGATAGCCACAGTCGCTGTCTCCCGGCTTTTTGGGTACCGTACAGGTGATCTCTATGGAATAATTTTGATAATCCGCCACAATCACCGGTTTTGTCGAGGGTTCGGCATTTTCTTCCCGTGGCTCTGTTTTGGGCCGGTGGTTGGTGGGGGTCATTTTGCCCTTATAGTCCAGATGATAGCACGAATCCGTACCGCCGTTGTTGGTCAGCAGGTACGCCGCGCTGTCCGACCAATCATAGAAGTAGGCACGATCCGTCTCCAGACCGGATTGCAGCACCTTGTCCTCTGCGGCTGTGCAGGCGTGCAGCTCACCTTTGCCGCTTTCGTCTGCGCTCATACCGTCCTGGTTTCGCGTGTTGCACAGGTAGAACAGCGTGTACCCGCAAGGGGCCAACGCCACCCCGTCACTGGTATTGGGCGTGGCGTAAATGCATGCAGGCCAATCCTTGTCTATATCGTAAGCATACAGACAAAAGCCCCACTGGGTTTTGTTTGTGTTAGTATAAGTATAGCAGGTAAAATACAGGGTGTTGCCTATGCGGCACATCTGCGCAATATCGCTCACCCCGTTCAGCACCGTGCGGGTCTTGCCGGTCAGCAGGTCATAGGCCATCAGCTTTTGGGGCGTGCCAAAGGTGTTTTGCTCATCGGTATCCTCCGTGGCATAATAGAATGTATCCGCCGTCAAGTAAATATTGCTTTGGGGCTGGAGTTGGTTCTCCGTCTGCTGCTGCAGTGGCTTGTCAAACCGAGCGCCTGCCGGTTGGGCAGTATTTGCCTTGCTGCAAGCGCACAGTGTCAATACCGATACCACACAAAGTAAGAGAGCTAAAATCCGTTTCACACAATCATCCTTTCTGCCCGGGGGCAACTCCAGTATAGGCAGCAGAGCGCCCATTTGGCAAGGCACGGTGCGTGGAAATAACTCCACCCCCGGTGGAAGAACGCAAAAAAGGCCCCCGGCACGTGCATACATGCCGGAGAGCCTTTCGTTTTTCCTTTTAGTCCTTCACGGTATAGCCTTGGTCCTCAATGGCCTTTTTTTTAGCACAGCGTCATCCACATCGCCGTTTAAGGTCACCGTGGCGGTGCCAGTCCGTGTGGCTGGCAACGGCGTTGTCCACCTGGGGCAGAGCCTCCAGCGCTTTTTTACCGTCATCTCACAATGGGGGCACATCATACCCTCCACTTTCATTACTTTTGTCATTGCAGAATTCTCCTTTTCCATAGGCAGTGCTGCCAGCACCACCGGGTGTTTGATTTTCTTATCCCGCTTGGGGGAATACAGCTTAAAGAGGTTCAGTCGCAGGGCGTTGGCCACCACGCAGAAGCTGGACAGGCTCATAGCCGCCGCGCCGAACATAGGGTTCAAAGTCCAGCCAAAAATGGGGATCCACACCCCTGCCGCCAAAGGAATACCGATCACATTATAGAAGAACGCCCAAAACAGGTTCTCGTGAATATTGGTCAGTGTGGCACGGCTTAGGCGAATGGCAGCGGTCACATCGCTCAGGCGGCTGTGCATCAGCACCACATCCGCCGCATCAATGGCCACATCCGTACCGGCGCCGATGGCCATACCGATATTGGCCCGGGTCAGGGCCGGCGCGTCGTTAATACCATCACCCACCATAATGACCTTGCCCTGTTCCATCATGTCGCGCACCACCTGTTCCTTGCCCTGGGGCAGCACGCCGGCAATCACCCGATCGACTCCCGCCTGCCGACCGATAGCCGCAGCGGTGCGAGGATTGTCACCGGTGAGCATCACTACACGAATGCCCATCTTTTGCAGTGCTGCGATCGCTTCCGGGCTGTCCGGCTTAATCACATCGGCCACGGCGATCATACCCAGCAGTGCGCCGTCATAGGCAAAGAACAAGGGCGTTTTCCCCTGCTCCGCCAGCGCTGCCGCTTGCTGTTCCATATTTTTCGACACCGACACCCGACTACGCATATAGCTGAGACTGCCGCCCAGCAGCAGTTTGCCGTTCAGCGTTGCCTGCAATCCATTACCCGGCAGTGCCTCAAAGTCCGTGACCGGTTTCGGCGTGATTTGCCTTTCCGCACCGTATGCGGTCACCGCTTTTGCCAGCGGGTGCTCACTCTTTTCTTCCAGCGCACAGGCCAGCGCTGCCAGGCGGCTTTCTTCCACCCCGAGGGCAGGTACCAAGTCCGTCACCTTAGGCGCGCCCTCGGTAATGGTACCGGTTTTGTCCAGCACCACGATCTGCGCCTTGCCGGTCTCCTCCAAAGACACAGCGGTCTTAAAGAGAATGCCGTTTTTGGCACCCAGCCCATTGCCTACCATAATGGCTACCGGCGTGGCCAGTCCCAATGCACAGGGACAACTGATCACCAGCACGGAGATCCCCCGGGCCAGCGCATAGCCAAAGCTCTGACCGGTAAGCAGCCACACCACGGTGGTCACCAGGGCGATGGCCATCACCACCGGCACAAACACGCCGGACACCCGATCGGCGATCTTGGCAATGGGCGCCTTGGTGGCGGCAGCGTCGCTGACCATTTGAATGATCTGGGACAGGGTGGTGTCCTCCCCCACCCGGGTGGCACGGCACCGTAAGTAGCCGGAGGTGTTCACCGTGGCGGCAGACACCGGATCGCCCACGGTCTTGTCCACCGGCACGCTCTCACCGGTAAGGGCGCTTTCGTCCAGCGCACTGCTGCCCTCCAGAATTACGCCGTCTACCGGCACATGCTCCCCCGGCCGCACGGCAAACTCCATACCGCACATCACCTGCTCAATAGGTACTGTACGCTCTTTCCCGTTCTCCAGCAGCACCGCCGTCTTGGGGGTCAGCTGCATCAAGCGCTTCAGTGCGTCTGTGGTCTTGCCTTTGGAGCGAGCCTCCAGGGTTTTGCCCACGGTAATCAGCGTTAAAATCATCGCGGCGGACTCAAAGTAAAACTCGTGCATATAGTGCATCACGCCGTCTGCATCGCCCGCCACCTGGGCGCCGGTCATGGCAAACAGCGCGTAAGTGCTGTACCCAAAAGCCGCAGCCGCGCCCAGCGCCACCAAGGTGTCCATATTGGGCGCCGGTCTTATGCCACGGCTCTTAAAGCCGCTGACAAAAAAGCGGCCGTTGATGATCATAATAATAATGGTCAGCAGCATTTGGAGCAGCCCCATGGCCATGTGGTTGCCCTCTAAGGCCGACGGTAGCGGCCAGTTCCACATCGTATGTCCCATGGAGAAGTACATTAAAATCAGCAAAAACACCACGGAACTGATCAGCCGCCGCAACAGCTTTGGCGTCTGGGTATCTTTCAGCGGGTCCGACGCCGGCTGCGGGGCAGCGCCGCCCTTTTGTTTTAAGCCGGCGCCGTAACCGGCCTTTTCCACAGCGGCGATGATCTGTTCCGGGGCAGCCGTACCGGTAACGCCCATTGAATTGGTCAGCAGACTGACGGAGCAGCTTTCCACCCCGGGCACGGCGCGCACCGCTTTTTCCACCGGGCACTGCACGCAGCGCAGCTCATCCCCGTCACATTGTATTGTTCCAAACTCTCACCTCCCGGCGCCAATATGCGCCGCTATCTCATCAATTTTTGCAATGTGGCCAGCAAATCGTCCAGTGTTTCATCCTTGCCGGCCTTAATATCCTCCGCAACACAGGTGCGAATATGCGTGGACAGCAGTTCTCGGTTAAAGGCATTCAGCGCCGCACCGGCCGCTGCGGACTGGGCCAGAATATCCGTGCAGTAGGCGTCCTTCTCAATCATACCCTTGATCCCGCGAATTTGGCCCTCAATGCGGTTCAATCGATGGATCAGCCGCCGGTACTCCTCCGGGTCCCGCACTTTCTTCTTCGCACAGCAAGCACAAAACCGGCTGCATTTCGTCTTTATCTGCCACAACAGCACTTCCTTCCTATACCCCCATGGGGTATTTTTACTATATACCCCCTATGGGTATTTGTCAACCCTCTTTGAACAAAAAAATACCGCCCTGTATCAACAAGGCGGTCCGCGTTTAGATCACATAGGAGTAATCGTCATTTTTGTGCTCCTGCTCCAGCAGGTCTTGCAGGGTAATGCTGTCCAGGTAGGTATTGATGGCTTTATACAGCCCGGCCCACACCGGCAGCGTAGCGCAGGAAGCGGCGCGGGGGCAGGTGTTCGGCTCCTCCTCCAGGCAGGCCACCGGCGCCAAGCCGCCCTCTGTCAAACGAAGAATATCGCCAACCGTATACTGGTCCGGGGTCTTGGCCAGACGATAGCCCCCTGGTAGCCCCGGTTGGTCTTTAAGAAATCCGGGCGGTTCAGCACCGCTACGATCTGCTCCAAATACTTCTTGGATATATCCTGACGGGCGGCGATCTCCTTCAGCGACACAAAGCCCTGTTCCCTGTGCTCGGCCAAATCTAACATCATACGCAGTGCATAGCGTCCTTTGGTAGAGATTTTCATACCGTCACATCCTTTCTTTAACCTATAATACCATATATTTAGTAGGTTTTCAATACCCGAGAGAAAAAAGAAAAAAGCACCCGACAAATGCCGGGCGCGAAACAGGTTTATTGCAATTTGGAAATTTCGTCCACAAAGGCACTGGCGCTGTCAAACTCCTTGTAAACAGAAGCAAAGCGCACATAAGCCACCTCGTCGATTCCCCGCAGCTTTTCCATAATCAGCTCGCCGATGCGCACGCTGGTGACCTCACGATCCAAGGCACTTTGCAGAGTGGTCTCGATCTCAGAAATCGCAGTCTCCAGAGCCTCTACGGTCACCGGTCGCTTTTCGCAGGCACGGAGCATACCTTTCAGAATTTTGTTGCGGTCAAAGACCTCACGGCTTTTGTCCTTCTTCACCACAATAATGGGCACATCCTCAATGATCTCATAAGTGGTAAAGCGCTTGCCGCACTGCATACACTCCCGACGACGGCGAATGCGCTCATTCTCGTCGGTAGGACGCGAGTCAATCACTTTGCTCTCTGCATAACCGCAAAACGGACACTTCATAGTTATCCCCCCTGTTGAAAGATACGGCTCTTGCCATAAAATTCTGTACAATCCGTACTATACCATAATTGGTGAAAAAAAGCAAGTTTTTTGCCTTTACACCTTTTTGGCAGGGGCGGTGCCGTCTGCTTTACGATTATAGAAGAACATCCACAGCGCCATACCGCAGATTACCGCGTAGCCCACAAAGGACAGCACATCCGGCACATCGCCAAACACCAAATAGCCCACAATGGCCGCAAAAATCACCTGGGCGTAGTCATACACGCTGATCTCTCGGCTGGGAGCATGGGTATAGGCGGCGGTAATGGAGAATTGCCCACCGGCGGCGCAAGCGCCCGCCAGTAGTAAGGTTGCCCATTGCTGCCAGGTCATATAATGATAGTCAAACAGCAAAAACGGCAACATCGTCGCACTGGAAAAAGCGGAGAAGAAAAAAAGACGATCAACCGTCCGTTCTCGCCCCGCAGCCCTAAGTACCGCACGCAGGTGTACGCCCCGCCGGCAGCCATACCGCCTAAGAAGCCGCAAACACTGGCAAATAAATTTGCATTGGCAAAAGTGGGTTTAATAATGCAAAGTGCCCCTAAGAATGCCACCACAATAGCAATCGCCTGCTTGGGCCGCACTTTTTCTTTAATAAAGACAGCGGAAAAGAGCAGCGCAAAAAGGGACTCATTTTATTGAGCATAGACGCGTCGCTAAGGTCCAGTCGATCAATGGCATAGAAGTTACCCACCATACCGGCCACGCCCCCAGCGGAACGAATAAGCAGGTACTTAATGTTCCCCGGCTTGGGGCGAAAGCTGTCTTTCTTGCGCACCATCATCACAAAGGCAAAGATCATCGCCACAAAATTGCGAAAAAAGACCTTTTGCATGGTGGGCAGATCGCCGGACAGGCGCACAAAGGTATTCATACCCGTAAAGCACAGACCGGACAACAAGATGCAAAAAATGCCCATGGTCTTGTTGCTGGTTTTTAGCCAAAGCACCCACCTCCTACTTGATTGTATCCAGGTAAGCCTTGGCCCGCTGCAGCTCCGCCGCCACCCGGTAGCCGCGGGAATAGATCTCAATCATATAATGCACCCGATCACCCAAAGTGCGGTACAGCCGCTGAAAGTCAAAAGCTTCCCTGCCCCGGGGCTGGCAGTCCTTCTCCGGGGAATGATCGCTGATGTGCACATGGACGATCTCCTTTTGGAAGATATCCAGAAACGCAAAGGGATCCTCCCCGGCACGCACCGCCTGCTTAATGTCCAGCACCATGTGGAAGTCGTCCCCCAGCGCGCGGCGCATCCGGTCGCAAAAGGCAATGTGCTGGCTCTTAAAGCGGTTCACATTTTCCTGACACACGGTCACGCCCTCGGCGCGGCCGATCTCCACCAGCTGCAAAAAGCGCGCAAAATACCGTTCCTCCGGAATGGGAATCTTGGGCTGGGCAACCGCCCGTGGATCACCACAAATTGGGCGCCCAGTAGCGCTGCCGCATGGCAGGTTTCTTTATAAATATCAATGGTATCTTCAAACCGGCGCTGGTAATCGCCAAAAATGCAGCTGCTTTCCATAAAGCTGGAAAAGGGGTGCACGGACACCACCTGTGTGCCGCCGTCCCCAGCAATGGCTGCCAGTTGGCGCACAAAGGCCGGGCGCAACTCCTGCCGAGCGTTAAAGAACACCTCCGCAAAAGGAAAACCCAGTTCCGTCACCTGCTGCAAAGCCCGCTCCGTCTCCAAAGGATAAAAGCAAGCGGTAGAAGCTCCGGCCTGCATCAGCCCACCAGCTTCTCAATGGCAGCCAGGCGGGTGCAAATGCACAGCAGCTCCGCTGCCAAGGCCATCTCCTCATTGGGCGGGAAAGAAGGTGCAATGCGAATGTTGCTGTCCTGTGGGTCAATGCCATAGGGATACGTGGCGCCCACGCTGGTGAGGGTCACGCCGCCGGCCTTACACAGCTCGCCCACGCGCTTGGCGGTGCCGGGCAGCACATCCAGGCTGATAAAGTAACCGCCCTTAGGGGAGAACCAGTCAGCGATCCCCAGGCCGCTCAGTTCCTTGTTCAGGCGATCCAGTACAATATCAAACTTAGGCTTCAAAATTGCCGCATGTTTCTTCATGTGGGCACGCACGCCGTCCGCATTCTTGAAGAATTCCACATGGCGGTGCTGGTTCATTTTGTCATAGCTGATGGTCTGCACCGTCAGGCGCTGACGGATCAGATCCAAATTTTTCTTGCTGGCCACCAGGCAGGACACGCCTGCGCCTGGGAAAGTGATCTTAGAGGTAGAGGCCACCTCAATAACCATATCCTCATTGCCGTATTCCGGCAGCACATCAAAAATATTCAGCAGCTTGTCGCCGTCCTCGTCCAGATCATGCACGCAATAGGCGTTGTCCCACACAATGCGGAAGTCCTCTGCCGCCGGGCGAAGCGCCGCAATACGGCGCACCACTGCATCGGAGAAAGTGATGCCGGTGGGGTTGGAATACTTGGGCACACAGAACATACCCTTCACGCTGGGGTCCTTCACCAGTTCTTCAATGGTGTCCATATCCGGTCCGTCGGCGTTCATCGGCACATTCACCATTTGCAGCCCAAAATACTGGCACACGGTAAAGTGGCGATCATAGCCGGGCACCGGGCACAGGATCTTCACTTCCTTTTCCCTGGCTCCCAGGGTTTACCGCCGATGCCATGGGTGTAGCACTGGCAGATAAAATCAAACATCAAAGTCAGACTCTCGTTGGGGCCGATGATCACATTCTCGGCCGGCACCTCCAGCAGCTCGGCAAACAGCTGCTTACAGCTGGCAATACCGTCCAAAATGCCGTAGTTGCGCACATCCACGCCGCCGGACACATAGTCCTTCACATCATTCATACCCACGGACAGATCCAACTGCTCTTTGCAGGGCTTACCTCTGCTCATATCCAGTTGCAGTCCCTTGGCCTGAAATGCCTTGTACCGAGCCAGCAGGCTCTCCTGCTCCCGGAGCAATTCGTCTTTTGTCATCTCTTGATATGTTCTTGCCATACGAAAATACCTCGCAATCTAAAATTTCCGTTCATTATTTTACCACAAACGACTGCGCCTTGCAATTCTAAAGCCAACAAAAAAAGAGCGCCGCAGCACTCTTTTCTTATACGCATTGCCTATTTTTCGTTTGGATTTGCCGGTGCGTCCGCACTCTTTTTCTTTTTGGTGAATACCAAGAGCTTGGAGAACACATAGTTGAGGATCACCACCAGCACGGAGCAAACAATCTTGGCTACAAAGCCCTTGACCCCAAACAGGTCCTGATCCAGCCCGATCTTAAACAGCAGCAAGGGGCCGAACCACTCGATCACGCCGGTCGCCAGTCGAGAGACCACAAAGGACACAAACTCCCGCGCCGCCACCTTGGGACCCAGCTTTTGCTCTCAAACACCCACAGCTTGTTGGTGATAAAGGCAAAGATCACCGCAGCAATCCAGGCAATCACATTGCTTACCGTCATCTTCACATCGTCGCTGCCGGGGGCATGCACCAGCACCGCCTTCATCAGCAGACTGTACACCACCCAGTTCACACCTGTGGTGGCCACGCCGAAGATGAGATACATAATGATTTCTTTGTACTTGATAAATAATTCTTTAATCTTCTTCATAGGCACATTATACGCTATCCGATTCTATTTTGCAAGTTCAAAAAACCATTTCGTCTCCTCTAAAAACAAATAAGTGGGCACACCTGCAATGCTGCAGGTGTAGCGCAGTCCGGCGCCCCCGGAACGCAGAGACGCCGCCGGGCGAATATCCAGTACACGGTCCACATCCAGCCATCGCTCCTCCCACTCCATCTTTACCGGGCGAATATCGCCCTCCTCATTATACAGCGCCAGCACGCGCACATAGTTTTTCATCCTGCCTGTTCCTTTCCGGTTAAAAATCCAATGGGGTGTATGGTATGGTCATCGTGGGGATTAAAACGGGACAGCCCGGTATCCCCCAGCAAACTGGCCCGCTGAATACAGTAGTTGCCAAAGCGGCGCTTCAAATCATCCACCGTGCGCTCCAGCTTGGCTGCCCGCTCCCGCTGCTCCTGGGTATGGGCCAAATCGAACTGCACACAGGGTTCCAGCTCAAAGTCCGTCACCGACAATCCAATGCTGCGCAAGGGTGCACCCCAGCGATAATTGGCACAAAACAGCGCCATAGCCGCCTGCAAAATCTCCGTGCTCACATCGGTGGCGGCGGCCAGCTTGTGTCGCCGGGTAAAGGTTTGCAAATTCTTATCCCGCAAGGAGATGCACACCGTACGCCCTTGCAGTCCCTGCTCCCGCATACGGCGAGCCACACTCTCTGCCAGCACAGTAAAGACCACCTTTACATCCGTATCATCCACCAGATCCCGGGGCGTGGTGGTGGAATTGCCCACACTCTTGACCGCCGCCTTGGCATCCATGTGCTGCACCGGCGAGGTATCCTCCCCCCGGGCAAAGGCACGGAGCATCAGCCCGTTCTTGCCCAGCAGGCCTTGCAAAAAATCCGACCGAGCCGCCGCCAACTCGCCGATGGTATAAACGCCGTAAGCGTTCAGCTTGCGGGTGGTGGCCGGGCCGACGCACAAAAGATCACTGCACGGCAGGGGCCACACCACCCGGTGGTAGTTTTCCCGACTGATAACCGTCACCGCGTCCGGCTTTTTATAATCTGAACCCAATTTGGCAAAGATCTTGTTAAAGCTGACCCCCACGCTGACGGTAATGCCCAGTTCCGCCTTTACCCGACGGCGAATTTCCTGGGCGATCTGTTCCCCGGTGCGGTCATCGCCGGTCACATCCAGCCAGTTCTCGTCCAGCCCGAAAGGCTCAATATAGTCGCTGTAATCCTCATAGATCCGCCGTGCCATCTTGGAAAAGCGCATATACAGCGGGAAGTTCGGCGGTACCACCACCAACTGCGGGCACTTTTGCCGCGCCTGCCACAGCGGCTCCCCCGCCACCAAGCCGTAGCGGGAGGCAATCTCGTTTTTCCTCAGGATAATTCCGTGGCGGCTCTCTGTGCTGCCGCCCACCGCCACCGGCTTGTCTCGCAGCTCCGGGCGGTGCAGGCACTCCACCGAGGCATAAAACTTGTTGCAATCCACATGCAAAACGGTGCGCTCCATTCCCTACGGCTCCTTTCTTGTTATCGAACATTTGTTCTACAACATAGCATACACCGATTTTGACTGTTTGTCAAGAGCCGGGGCGGCAAAAAATGCAGGTAGATTTTGCCTTGACGGTAGGTGCTTTTTCTTATATACTAATGGGTAGAATTGAGGTGCAACTATGCCGTTTTACGATATTGCCGGGCTGGTGGTGGAGATCAAACACCCCACCGGCAGAACAGAAAAAGCAAGCCCGTCCCTACCCTGTGCAAGGACCAAGTAGGGCAGACGGCGGACATGACCATTGATGTGACGGAGCAGCGGGTAACGGACGCTATGGCCGAGCACCCGGAGATGAACCGGGATGACTGGTACTATATGCTCACCGGCTCGGATTTTTACACCCAGCTGCTGAAGTTCCGAGGCATTTTGCTCCACTCCAGCTGTGTGGTGGTGGACGGCGCGGCCTACGCTTTTTCCGCAGACAGCGGCACCGGCAAATCCACCCACACCGCCCTGTGGCTCAAGCACTTTGGCAACCGGGCATATATGCTCAATGACGACAAACCGGCCATTCGCCTGGTAGGCGACCGGGTGTATGCCTGCGGCACCCCCTGGAGCGGAAAATATGATTACTCCACCCCAGGCATGGTTCCCCTGGCGGGCATTTGCTTCCTGGAGCGGGCGGAGGAGAATTTTATCCACCCGGCAGACACCAAAAAGGCAGTGTTCAACATTTTCTCCCAAACGGTGCGCAAGCTGAAATTGTAACGCTATGGAGCGACTGTTTGATATGCTGGAGACCATATTTGCCAAGGATGCCTTTCCTGTACGAACTGGGCTGCAACATCAGCGATGACGCGGTGCGCACCTCTTACAACGCCATGAAGCCGAAAGATCAAAGCGAAAAAGTAAATACAAGCGAAAAAAAAAGGCAGTTACCCAAAAACGGGTAACTGTCTTTTGTTATCTATGGCGTTATTCCGCTGTGTCCTGCGGCAGGGCGTTCTTCGGCTGCGGCAAATACACCCGAGCCTTAAACAAATCGCCGTCAATGAGCAGCTCTAACTTCCCTTTGCTGGGCGCTGCACAGCTCCTGGGCAATGCTTAGGCCTAGACCGTTGCCCTCCTTGGTGCGGGAAGCGTCGCCCCGCACAAACCGCTGGGTCAGCTCCTGGGGCGAGATATTCAGCGGCTCGGCAGAAATATTTTTAATTTCAAACACGCCGAAATCCCCTTGCTTATACACTCGCACATACACCCGGGAGTCTGCGGCAGAATACTTCTTGGCATTTTGCAACAGATTTTCCAGCACCCGGTAGGTTTTAGAGCCGTCAGCAAACGCCTGTACACGGGGCAAATCCGGATCCAGCACCAGTTGCAGCCGGTTCTCCTCAAATTCCTTTTGGTACTCCCCGATCGCCTGGGCGGTCAGTTCGCCCAGATCCAGCACCATAGGGTGCAGGGTGATGTTGCCGGAGGACAGCTTGACGCCTCAATCAGATCCTCCACAAGCCGTGCCAGCTTGGTGCTCTTTTCCGTCAAAACAGCCATATACTCCTTGGCTTTTTCGTCCGTCTGGGGGCACTTGGACAGCAAATCCGTATAAGTAATAATGGAGGTAATCGGGGTCTTTAAGTCGTGGGACACATTGGTGATCAGCTCCGTTTTCAGCCGTTCATCCCGCACTGCCTGATCCACGGCGTTGTGCAGCTCCTGATTGGTATAACGCAGGCTGCCGGCCATGGCGGCCAGTGCCGGGTGGAGATGTGCCGCCTCCACATCCGTGCGGTTGGCTGCGGCCTCAATCACCCGATCCAGCTGGAACAAAAAGCGCAGCGCGTAGCCCACGCAAAAGCCGTTAAAGCCCAGGCCTACCAAGCCGCTGATCACACCGACCACCGGCGCCTCTCCATTCAGAAACGATGCAAACAGCAGCACCAATATAATATTGATCAGCAGATAGCCTACGGCACAAAAGACCATATTGCGCTTAAAGTGCCGCGGGGTGTAGGCCAGTCCCCGGATCATACGGCGGTTGAACCGGTGCAGTTTGCACAACAGACGCCAAATCCCCAAGCAAATATAATACAGCAGCGTGCCCTTATACAAGTGTTTCTTAGACTTGCAAAGGCGCACAAAAGACAGGGTCAACTCTGCATACAGTCCCCAGGCCACCGCGCCCAAAGCGCCGCAGGCCGCTAAGAACATTCCGCCGTAATACAGGGTGCTGAGCTGATAGCCATAATAATTGGACAGGTCATTAAACAAATTACCGAACAGCACCACACCCAGCCCAGCAATTGCTGCGGCGATGATCGCCGTGTGCAGCTCCAAGGGAATATAATCCATCCACAGCAGGCGCACGCCGTCCGTACCGGCACGGCGCCCGCAGCCCAGGCACGCCAACACCAAAAAGGCAAGGGCCAGCACCGCCAGGCAAACAGCCGCCACGGTCATCGCCACGGTATTCATATTTTGCATACGGGTGCACAAGGCATTCAATTCCACAAAATCCGGAAGCGTATCGTTGCCGCCGGCCACGGTGGGGTCAATGCCCACATAAATGCTCATATCCCCGTCCATCAGGTACTGTGCAACGTCCGAGCGGGCATTGCGGGCACCGTAATCCGCACCCCGCAGGTTCTCCCCCGCTTTGGTCTTGGAATAGTACACCGGCGCGTCTTTCAGCTTAGCCGGCGTTTGACCCTCGGACAACTGGCTGACCACCTGACCGGTGATATTGTCCTTGGCATAGAATTGCAGGCATTGCAGCTCTTGCAAATTTTTTGCGCATATCCTGCTGGCTGTCGGCGGCAGATCGGTACGGCCCCACCACCGTTTTGTCATAGAGCTTTTTAATGTGGGTCTCTGCGGATTTGATCGTCTCGCTCAGGGTCTGGTCGGCATCGTACTCGTTCGCTTCTACCGTTTGGCCGTCCACTGTAAAAGCGACCGTGTAATTGCGGATCAGGTCGTCCGGATCATCCCGCATGTCGCTATCATTGTAATACTCCACGCCGTCGGAACTGTGCAGCCAATTTGCCAGCTGCAAATAGGGCAGATAATCCTCCCCTGCCCGGGTGCCGTTGACAATCTGTTGCAGATCCCGAATCAGCCCCGGTGCGTCCCGATCCTCTGCCACCACTTTCTTGATGGTCTTGGTGGGCACTTTATAGTTGGGTATATCCTTGCCGATATTTGCAATATTCTGATTTTTCAGCCCGGCATAGAACACCAGCGTTTTGCGAATGGCCGTGGCCTGGTCCTTCTTATACTGCTCCAGTGCGGCAGCCACGCTGTCCGCCTTGGCTTTCTTCAGGGCAGCCACCTTTTGTTGCAGTTGCTTTTGCCCCGCCAGCAGCGCGATATCATTGACGATCGCATCCAGCTCCGATTGGAAGATCGTGGTCTGTACCAGGCTTCCCTCTTTCGCTACGGTCGGATCGGTAAATGCATCGTTATTATACAGGCCGCTGATCCGCATCACGGCGCCCAACAGCGCCACCGAACTAAAGGCCAGCACCATAGAGAGCACCACGCACAGCGCCTTAAACCGTCTGCTTTCTCTAACATTTTTCCACTTTGTATCCAAGTCCATACACCACCTTTAAGTATTTGGGCTCCTTTGGGGTTAATCTCAATCTTTTCACGAATGTTGCGAATGTGCACCGTCACGGTCTTTTCCGTGCCGTAGGCCGGTTCGTTCCACACCGCTTCATAGATTTGGGCACTGGAGAGCACACGACCTATATTGTGCATCAGATATTCCAATATCTTATACTCCCGGGCGGTCAGCCGTACCGGGTCGCCGTCTACCGTCACTTCCTTGGTGTCCGTATCCAGCACCAGGCCGCCGGTGACCAGCTGGTTCTCCCGCACCTCCAGGCTGCCAAGACGCACATAGCGGCGAATTTGGCTCTTGACCCGGGCGGTCAACTCCAGCGGGTTGAAGGGCTTGGTCACATAATCATCGGCGCCAAAGCCCAGACCGGCGATTTTGTCCGTGTCCTCGCTTTTGGCCGACAGCAGAATAATGGGAAAATTATATTTCTCCCGCAGCTTTAATGTGGTCTTCAGTCCGTCCAGCCGAGGCATCATAATGTCCAGTACCATACAGTGGATCTCCTCCCCTGTACTTGCTCCAGCGCCTCCAGCCCGTCCCGGGCACACAGCACCCGATAGCCCTCCTGGCTAAGATAAATGCGCAGAGACTCTAAGATCGCCGCGTCATCATCGCACACCAATACCGTAAACATTGCTCTCATCTCCCTCAAGTGATACAAAGTGCTTGCTCCATTGTACCACAAAAATCCCCAACGGAAAACCCGTTGTACACATTTAACCACACATTCTTAAAAGCAACGCAAAGGAAATCTAAAGAACCGGTAAAGTTTGGTCGGCAAAACAAAAAACTGCCGCAGCATAAGCACTGCGACAGTCTTTGTATCTTTATTGCTTAGAAACAGCTTGAACGGAGGGATTGTAAGGGTCGCCGGTATGGGGCTGTTCTTTCTTAGGCCGGTCGTTGGGCACAGGGTTGTTGTTTTGCCCTGCCGTAGGGCCTTTGCGCTTTTCCACATCGCCGCCCTCTTTCAGGTGCTTGATGTAGGTGGTGTAGTCATCGTTCCACCCGGCGTAGGCTGCATTTTGGCGCTTATCCTCCAACTGCACATGGTTCTTAATGTACTGCCCCACATAGAGCGATACTTTTTTGGCGCCGTAGCAGTTCAGGTGGTTGCCGGCGTCCCGGCTGTCCGTTTTCCAGCTAAAGCCGATCTCCTTGCGTTTCAGATCCAAATCCAGGAACGGAATGCCGTTTTTCTTGGCATAATCATTCACCGCATTGTGGCGGGCATAGGTCCAGGTGGTTTGGGACGGCACCTGCACCAAAATCAGCTGGGCGCCGTTCTTTTTGCACAGCGCATTCAGCTCGTCCAGCTTGCGCACAAACAGCGGATTGATCTGGTCTCGCTTTTTGGTCTTTTTGATATATTCCTTGCCCCGATACGGCACCTTGGCACCGGACACAAACTGCCCCTTGGAGGCAAAGCGGGCAGAGTAGGCCTTGCGCTTAACCGCCGTCTTAGGGTCAAACTGCTTCCACCGATCGTGGTACTCCAGCACGCTGAACTGGTTGAGTATCTGCTTACGCGCATCCCGGGCAATCACTTGAGCAGAGTTGGAGTTGGTGTACAGCTGATCCGTTTCCAGGATCACCACCTTGGGCTTTTGGGTTTTCAGGCACTCCTCCACCGCGCGAACAGACTCGCCGATCAGCTGCTTACCGGTACCGCTGATATAAGAGGTAAAGCCGTAGTTTTTCCACATTTCCATAGGCGAAAAACCGCTGTAAGCATCACTGTTGCCTACAATAAACACATCCAGCGTGTCCTTCTCCAGCGACAGATAGCCGCTGGCGTTGGGGTTCACGAACCCGGCTGCGTCATCATTGTTCTTCGGCCCAATAGAAAGGAAATACCGTAGAGCAAAAGCAGCAAAATCAAAATAAAGGACACCAGGCGGGTGCAATTTTTCAATATCAACTTGGTCTTTGCAGTCATCATGCACCCCTCCTTAGAATTGACCGTAAATAGGCGCTACCGTTTCATAGCCGGTACCGTAAGCACCAAATATAACCACGCCTAAAATCAGCGCCAAGAACACCGCATACCGCAGCACTACCGGACGGCGAGCCAGTTCCGTGCGAATGGTGTGGCCCTTCTCTTGCAGCACCTCTACAATGCCTACCACCAGCACGCCAATGCCCATAATCAGGAAATCCTGCCAGTCGTTACCCAGGGACAGCACCGTGCCGTTGGTTAAGCAAGCGCCGTCAAAATCCGTAAAGATACGCGCCAGGCTCTGGCCACTGGGAAATGGTGTGGCAGCGGAACAGCATCATGCCCACATTGACGATCAGAAAAGTACGCACCATCTGGAATAGGGCAAAGCCCTTACTCTCCGGCGCAATATGCAGTGCGTGCAGCAGCTTGTCCGACACCGGGCGCAGGTACATTCCGATCATCATTAAGATGTAATAATACAGCCCGTAGAGTACATACTTCCAACTGGCTGCCGTGCCAAATGCCGTTAAAGAACCACACACAAAACAGTGCAAAGGTCATGGGCACCAGGTTGGCAAAATAATCGTTTAATTTCTTTCTGGTATGCTTACTTAAATTCATCAGCCCCTTGGACAGGGACACGGAGAAGAACACATACTCCTTGATCCACGCGCCCAGGGTAATGTGCCACCGCTGCCAAAATTCGTTGATGGTTTTGGAGAAAATCGGGCGACGGAAGTTCTCTTGCATCTCCACCCCAAACAGCTGGCCGGTGGCGCACACAATATCCATACAGCCGGAGAATTCGCAGTAGATCTGCACAGTATAAAGTAGGGTACCCAGCAGCACCATAGACCCGGCCTGGTCGCCGTTGTCAAACACACCGGTAACAAACAGGTTGGCTCGGTCGGCAATGACCATCTTCTTAAACATACCCCAAAAGATGCGCATCACCGCTTGGGCGTCTCGCTCAAAGTCAAAGCTGTGGCCCTCCACCAACCGGGGCATCATGATCTCATACTTGCCGATAGGGCCTCCGTCATTTGGGGGAAAAAGCTGAGAAACAGCGCCAGTTTAAAGAAGTTACGCTCCGGCTTGTACTTACCTCTGTACACATCCACCACATAGCTGACCGCACACAGGGTATAGTAAGAAATACCCAGGGGCAGCAGAATTTGCACCGGCTGATAGGCGCTCTCGCTGCCAAACAGCCCGGCAATGCCGTAGGCGCTCTCTCCCCAGGAAATTTACATATTTTAAGGCTATTAACAACCCAAAGACGCCCAGTACCGCCACGGTGACCACCGCGCGCTTCTTGGCGTCATATTTTTTGCGAATTTGTTTCTTTTCCTCTTTGTCGGCAGCTGCCTTGCGCCGGGCTTTGCCCTGATCATTCAGGTAGCCCAGCAGCAGCCCGCCGCCGTATACGATCAGGATGGCCGCCACCAGCCACAGCGTACGCAGCCCCGCTGCCATCACATAGTAAACGGCGCTGGCACCCAGCAACACGCACCATTTGGCCCGCTTGGGCACAATGGTATAAATCAGCAGGCTGATTCCTACAAAGAGGAAGTAAGTAACAGATGTAAATGACATAACTTGCTTACCTTATGTATAATTTTTATTCGTCCTGCAATTTTTCAATCATCTGCCACATCGCCTGGGCGGATTGAAAATTCTCCGGCACGATCATCAGCGGGGTAATCTCCACATCAAACTCATCGCTGAGTTTTGCCACCAGCGCCATAATCGCCAGAGAGTCAAACACCTTGTCATCAATCAAGTGCTTCTCAGACTTAAAAGTCTACACCGGGTTTCATTTCTTCCAAGATTTCAAGCAATTCTTCCATTTTTTAGTTCTCCTTTTCATTATATATAAATTTTGAATGGACTTTAGTCAGCCTTGTTAAAGTATGCGGCAGCCAGCGCCTTTCGGTCGGTTTTGCCGTTTTGATTGTAAGGGATGGTCTTGGCCTGAATGACCTTGGCCGGCAGCATATAAGCGGGCAGCGCTGCCTGCAATGCCTGCCGCACGGTCTCCTGCTCCGCCTTAGCACCTACATAGATCAAAATCAGCTGATCCGCCGCCTGGTCGTACAAACACACGGACACATCCACCCCCGGTTGAGCCGTGGCAGCCGCCTCAATCTCGCCCAGTTCGATCCGGTAGCCCATGTGCTTGATCTGGAAGTCCCGGCGGGAGAGATAGATCAGCTCGCCCCGTTCATTCCACCGCACCAGATCGCCGGTTTTATACACCCGCCCGGATAGTGACTTTGCAGCGGATTTTGCACAAAGGCAGCCGCCGTTTTGTCCGGGTCGTTATAGTAGCCCATAGCCAGGAACGAACCTCTGGCGTACAGTTCGCCCTCTTCGCCGATTCCGGCCAGCCGCCCGTCCTCGGTAACCACAAAGCTGTCGCAATTGTCACAGGCAATGCCGATGGGCACGCTCTCCGTGTCTTTGATCTCCCGATCCACAATGTAGTAGGTGCAAATATCCGTGGTTTCCGTCGGGCCAAACAGGTTGGCAAACAGGGCGTTCGGATACTTGCTGCGCCAGTAATTCAGCTGCTTGGCAGGCATGACCTCACCGGCAAACAGCACCTTTTCAATATGCTCCGCCATCATAAAGTCCAGCACCTTTAAGTTGGCCACAATGGACAGGGCGGAGGGCACCCAATAAATGGTGTTTACCTGCCGCTCATTCAGGTAGCGGATCAGCAGAGCCGGGAAAGAGAAATACGACTTGGGGATCACATGTAACTGCGCTCCGGTACGAATCGTAGCGTAAATATCCGTCACCGACATACTGAAATAAAAGGGCGTTTGGTTGCCGAAAATCGTCTTTTCGCTGATGCCAAAGGTATCGGCCGCCCAAGCGGAATACGCCAACACGCTGCGATGGTTCACCACCACGCCCTTGGGGTTGCCGGTGGAGCCGGAGGTAAAAATGGCATAGGCCGGATCCGTATCAATCATACGGCGGCGCACCGTTTGCAAAAGCTCCGGCTGTGCCTGACCGGCCGCCAGCGCTTCTGCGCTATACACCTTGCCGTCATAATCCAATCCGGCCGGGTCATCCTTGTGGGCCTCGTCACAGATCAGTGCCGTAGGCTGCAAGGTGCGCAAAATCTTATTCACCCGCTCGGCGGGCATTTCCGGATCCAGCACCACATAGAAGTTGCCGCTGTACAGCACCCCCATCAGGGTCACCAAACAGGGTGCGCCCCGCTCCATCAGCACCGCCACCGGGCAATTCCGGTCTCCATTCGCGGCCAGCGCACTGCCCACGGATCCGGCGATGTTCACCACCGTTTGGTAGTCATAGCTGCACTGCTGATCTGCAAAGGCGGTCTGCCTTGGCAAACGCGCCGCAGTGCGTTCCAGTAATTCAAGTACATTTTTCATTTTGTTCACCTACTTAACAAATCGTCTTACCATTATTCAATCATAAAAACCTAAAAAGAAACGCAACAAAATCTAAAGATATGCGAAAGATTCGCCGTTCTCACCGTATTATGGTGCGTAGTACAGTTCATTGATATAATAATACACGGATCGACCCGGAAAGTCAATCTATTTTTATAAAATGACAATATTGTCACAAAAGGTCAAAGTTCGTCACAAAAAGTATCACAATTCGTGATAATTACAAATGTCGTTCAGCGGATTTTGTACAATAGCTATACTGAGTACCAAGGAGGGAATTTGCCGTGCGGCTAAAGGATTTACGAGAGGACCGGGACGAAACGCAGCGGCAAATGGCAGCCTTGCTGAATGTGGGTCAAAGCACCTATTCCATGTATGAAAACGGCCAGCGGGAAATCCCCCTGGCAGCCCTTTGCAAGCTGGCAGACCACTATGATGTGACCCTGGATTACCTGGTGGGCCGCAGCGACGCACCGGGTAAGTAATCGTCTTTACAAATGCCACATTTTCTTGTATAATATACAGTAGAACACAAAAGCGTGTTCTCCGCAAATGCGGAGGCACGCCTTTTTTGCTTTCTGGGTCAGGAGGGATATAAATGGAAATCAGCAGGGATGGGCACCGAGCCCGTATGCGTGCCGCTTATCTGCAAGGCGGCGGCGACGCTATGCCGGATCACCAGTTGCTGGAATTGCTGCTGTCCATCAGCATTCCCCGCAAAGATGTAAAGCCCATTGCCTATGCGCTCATTAACCGCTTTGGCTCACTGGAGCAGGTGTTTGCCGCCGGCGCAGCAGATCTGCAACAAGTGCCGGGCGTCGGCGAACAGACCGCCGTACAGATTCTGCTGGTACGGGATCTGAACCGGCGGATCCATCAGAATCAAAACAAACCGGTCAAGCACCTGACGGATGCCACCCAGTCCTGCGCCTACTTTGCCAATCTGTTACGGGACAAAACCGCCGAGCAGGTGTACTTGGTCACTCTGGACGGCAGTGCCAAAATCCTGCAAACCCACGCCGTAGGCAGCGGCAGCGTCAACCTGGCCGCTGTGGATCAGCGCACTTTGATGGAACATATTCTGCGAGACAACGCCAGCGCTGTTATGCTGGCACACAACCATCCCGGCGGCAAGGCCCAACCCTCTGCGCAGGATCTGGAATTCACCATTCGTCTGCTTTCCATTCTGCGTTCCATTCATGTGCAGCTGCTGGATCATATTATCGTCAGTCCTACCGACACCTACTCCATGCGCAGCGACCCGGAGTACGGCAGCTTCTTCACCGTCAAATAACGCAATGTACAAAAGGAACCGCAGTTTGGCACCGCGGTTCCTTTTTTCATCATGACTTCTATTTGCACTTTTTCAACCGCCGTCGGCTCAAGTCCCCCAGCAGTAAAAACAGCACATTGCCAAAGGCCGGCACCAGCGCCAGCAGTTCTCTGCTGCCCGTACCGCCGTCTACGAGCGCCGCAAAAGGCAGCGCGCACCCGGCGATCCCCAAGAGCCATTCCGGCACTGCACCGTAAAGAACCACCAACCACAACACTTGCACTGCGGCAGCCAGGATCATCACAAGCCCTGCCACCTTGGTGCTCTGCCTGCTGCCGATCCATCGACCGTAGCCAAAATACAGCACCGCCGTTATGCACCGGCGCAGCCAAATAACGCCCGATCATTGGGAAACGGCAAAAGCATCAGTACCCCTGTCGCTCCAATGGACGCCACCGTTACCGCCAAAAGGCCCAAAACAGCCGACCCGACCGACGATTTTCTCATAAACATACCTCCGCGCCGCATCATGTGTTCTCATTATACACAACACCATACCGGTTGGCAAGCCCTAGCCGATCGTGGATACCGGCAAGTGCAAAACGGACATATAAATGCGTGCCGGTTTATCCGACAAGCGCCCCTTTTTACTTTCATAAAGCGCTATCAACCCATGATTGAAAAGCACTCAAACGTCATTTGAATCATTCAAAAAGAAAGCCGAGCAGTTTCACACTGCTCGGCTTCTTTCTAGATCAGAACGGTTGAAATGGGGACGATACGAATAATGTCACCGTTTTCGTCTTTGATGCCGACGGAAAGCTGTTTGTAACGCAATCCGTCATCCACTAAAATGGCTTCGATCACTACACAATCCGCAGTTTCAGCTAAATCCCGCGTCTCTTCTATGACCATTTTCACTCCTCCTCTCAGCTATTATGCTACAAAAAGAGTAATATTTGTCAATACCGACCACTAACTTTTTTTGAAAAAATGCAATTTTCAGCCAAAATCCGTCATCATATAACGGAGCAACAATATTTTATACTCTGACAAACAGAAAAGCCCGGTTTTCAAGCAATCATCCGGGCAACGGAAATGAACGCTTTGCAAAAACCAAAATGCAGTCAGCTGCTCTTTTTCACCATAGCGGCAATCACAGAGACCGACAAGCGCCGGTGCTGCCCGCTGCCCCCTCTGCGTTGGTGTCTGCTCCATTTTCGCCGGTATCTTCGGCAAACAGCTGGAGGTTCAGCGGCAGGCGTGCGCACACCCGGCTCTGTTCTCTGCTGTTTTCCATCTCGGCATTGTGTTTTGTCATTGCTGACTCCTTTCCCAAACCGTACGCTGCCGGTTCGGTAAAGGATATATTCCCACAGGCATAGCCTGAAAATGGGCATAAAAAGAGCAGGGTTGCAATCTGCAACTCTGCTTTCTGTGGATGATTGATCTTGATCTTGCTCTGCACGGAGCGCCTTGTACTTTTCCAGTATTTCACCATACCGGCGTTTGACTAAAGAAAGCCCCGAATTTCGCGCAATCACGCGCCATTCGGGGCTTTTTTGGCGGAGAGCAAGGGATTCGAACCCTCGAACACCCGTTTAGATGTTACACGATTTCCAATCGTGCTCCTTCGGCCAGCTCGGACAACTCTCCATATACAGCGGGCGCTAGGTGCGTCCGCTTATTCACTTTTAATCCAAGACCTGGTAGTAAGAGGAGAACTGATTCAGCTTTTCCTCAAACTTATCCTTGACTGCTGCTTCGGGGTGGGGATGGGATAATGGCCGGTGAAGCAACCGTCGCAAAAATCGAATCCGGACTCCTTCGCAAGTTCGTGAGTAGATTTTACACTAAGATACCCCAAGCTGTCAACCCCTAATTGGCAAGAAATTTCAGAAATTTCGTGAAATTTGCATGCAATCAGGTTTTCTTCGCTATCAATGTCCGTTCCAAAGAAGCAAGGATGCCGAAACGGAGGGGCAGAAACCCGCATATGCACCTCGGCATGCCGGCCTCTCGCAGCAGGCTGACAATCCGAGCGCTGGTGGTGCGCGAACAATAGAGTCATCGATCATCACCACCCGCTTGCCCTTGATATTCTCTCGCAGTACATTCAGCTTGATCTTCACCGCGTCCTCACGCTGACCTTGGGTAGGCTGAATAAAGCTGCGGCCGATGTAGCGGTTCTTGATAAATCCAATACCGTAAGGAATGCCGCTCTCCTGGGCATAGCCCAAGGCGGCGTCCAGGCCGCTGTCCGGCACGCCGATGACAATATCCGCGTCTACCGGGTGTTCCTTCGCCAGGTACGCACCGGCCCGCATTCTGGCGTGCTGCACAGACACGCCCTCAATCACACTGTCCGGCCGAGCAAAATAGATGTACTCAAACACACAAATGTGGCGTAGTCCGCCGCAATGGGTGGTAATAGAGCGCACGCCATCCTTGCTGATCACAACGATCTCGCCGGGAGCAATATTCCGCACAAAGTGGGCGCCGATGGAATCCAGCGCACAACTCTCCGACGCCACCACATAAGCATCGTCCGCAGTCTTACCCAGGCAAAGAGGCCGAAAGCCGTTGGGGTCACGAAACGCAATGAGTTTGGTGGCAGTCATCACCACGCAAGAGAATGCCCCTTGCAGCCGGGGCATGATTTTTTCGATGGCCTCTTCCGTGCTCTTACTGTGCAGGCGCTCCTCTACAATAGAATAGGCAATGGACTCGGTGTCCGATGTGCCGTGAAAAATGGCGCCCTTCAGCTCAAACTGGCGGCGCAGCTCCGGGGCGTTTACCAAATTGCCGTTATGTGCCACCGCCAAATTACCCTTAATATGGCGAATGACCAGGGGCTGAATATTGTTGGCGTTTTTGCCGCCGGTGGTGGAGTAGCGCACATGACCGATGGCCATATTACCTGTACCCAGGGCAGCCAGCTGCTCCTTGCTAAACACATCCGGCACCAGTCCGTCGCCCCGATGGTGGCGAAACACGCCGTCGTCATTCACGGCAATGCCGCAACTCTCCTGCCCTCTGTGCTGCAAGGCAAACAGAGCCAGATACGCCGTCTGGGCCACCGTAGTGGTCTGATTTTCAAATACGCCGAAAACACCGCATTCCTCGTGCAAACTATCGAACATCGCTCTCTCCTATCCCGTGTGGTTGTCGCTCTTTTCTCTATTATAATACCATTAGTTGGGCGTGTAAAGGTTTGCGTAAGGTCTGGAGGTGGCGGGAGCCAACTTTTTGAACGATTTTTTCATGATCTCGTCCATGGAAACGCCAAAATACTTGCAGTATTTCTTCAAATACCCTTCCAATTCCTGCCGGTCCGCGTCCGTTAAGGCCGTCACTTTAATGTTCGGGCTGATGTTCTCCTTGGGAAAGCTGCCCCGCACAAAGATCTTGCCCCCGTGCATACCGGAGGCGCAGTGGGTGCCAAACAGCTTTTCGCCTCGCTTCATACCCAGCCCCAGCAGCACAATGGTATGCCCCCGGCCATATACTCGCCCAAGAAGGAACCGGCATTGCGACCGATCACCAGCACCGGCTTCATCTGTTCAAACTCCTTCATGTGGATCCCGCCGCGGCAGGCCACATTGGTCTCTACAAAGATCTGGCCGTCCCGCATACCATAGCCCATAGCGTCGCCGGCGTGGCCGTGAATGACGATCTCGCCGCCGTTCATCGTGTTGCCCACTGCGTCCTGGCAGTTGCCAAACACCTCCACCTTGCCACCATTTAAGTAGCAAGCCATATCATTGCCCGGAGTGCCGTGCACCTGAATGGTTTTGCCTGCGTCCAGGGCGCAGCCGATATAGCGCTGACCGTTCACCGCCGTGATCGTTACCTTTTTCTTGGTGCGCAGCTCCTGCTTAATTTTGTCGTTCAGCTCTGCATACTTGCACAGTCCTGCCTCAATACTCACAGCTGCACGCCTCCTCTCAACTTGGTGATCCGGGTCTCCTTGGAACCAGAACAGATTGGGACTATCCATCAAATCCCCTTGCAAACCCTCCAACGGCACACCGCCAGAGATCAAAGATGTATAGATTCCGGCGTTCTCGCTGGCGTTGATGAGCACATAGCCCACCAGCTTGCCGTCCCGGAACACCAGGCGCTTGTAGCTATCGTCTGCGGCAGCCACACGGTCCGTATAGCCGTCTCCCTTAGCGTTGATCAGCCCGCAGGTGCAAATGCGCAGACCGTAAAAATCAATAGCGTTCACCGCATAGGTACCGCCGACAATCAGATCGCCGCCGGCCATTTGGCTGCCTGCTGCACGCCCTTGCGCCACTGCATTGGGCCACAGAGCCAAGATTTTCTTACTGCCGTCCAACATGTCCACAGACACGGCGCAATCCCCGGCGGCGTAAATATCCGGGTCCGAGGTCTGCATGGTGGCCGGATCGGTGATAATCCCCCGCTCCACTGTCAGGCCCGCTGCCTCTGCCAGTGCCGTGGCCGGGCGCACGCCCACTGCCACCACCAGCAGATCGCAGGGCAGTTCCTTGCCGTTTTGCAGCACCACCCGCTGCACCGTCTTACCGCTGCACTTGGCCCGGGTCACCGTTTGACCCAGGTGAAAGCGCAGACCGTGGTGCTCTAAATGGCGGCGCACCAGCTTGGCACTCTTTTTTTCATCTAAAATAGAGGGCAATACCCGATCGGACAGCTCCACCACATCTACGCTTTTGCAAATTTTGCTCAAGCCTTCGGCGGCCTTCATACCGATCAGCCCGGCACCGATCACCACGGCGCGGGTGTTTGCACTTGCCAGATCGTGCACAGCCTGGGCATCTGCCGCGGTCAAAAAGCCGCACACATTGCGCTTGCCGCTTACATTCTGCATCGGCGGCACAAAGGGCACGGAGCCGGTGCACAGGCACAGCTTATCATAGCTATACGCCTTGCGCCCGCACTTAACGGTCTTTTTTGCCCGATCAATGGCGGTCACCTCTACGTCGGTGACGATCTCTATTTTTTGCTCTTTATAGTAAGCCGGAGTGCGCAAGCGCATTTGACCCCGCCGCACCAGGCCTTTTAAGTAATAACTGATAGACGGACGAGAGTACGGCAGATCCGTCTCCCGAGCCAGCAGGGTAACTGCGCCTGCCGGGTCCGTCTTGCGAATTTGCTCCGCCGCAGCCAGTCCGGCGGCAGAGGCACCGATGATCACATACTTCACTTGGCAGCACCTCCCGCTTCTACCCAAACCAAGGCTCGATTGGGGCAACCCTTGACGCACGCCGGTTCTTCCCCGCCGCACAGGTCGCACTTGTAGGCAATATTGCCGGGCTGAATACACCCGATGGGGCACACCGCCAGGCAGGTCATACAGCCGATACACTTGTCCGGGTCTACAGACACAATGCCGGTCTTTTTTGTCTTTGTGCATAGCGCCGGTAATGCATGCCTTCACACAGGCCGGGTCATCGCAATGACGGCAGTTCACCGCCACGGAGGCTACACGGTCGCCGTACACCTTTACCCGGCTGATAGGCAGCCGGATTCTCATATTTATTGGCTGTCAGCACATCGCCGGAGGCTGAATGTGCCGTTTTGCAATAGACTTCACACAGGTGGCAGTTGACGCAAAGTTCCTCTCGTGCAAATACTTTTTTCATCTCACTGTCCTCCTTATTCCCCGGCGTGCTTAATGCCTAAAATTTGCAGTTCCCGATCAGTCAGACCAATACCACGGAGCATCAGTCTGTTGCCGCGCAGGGAGTCTACGGAGTTGATGCCCATGCCGCCCATGATCTCTTTCATCTCATGGTTCGCAGGCGGAGAGCAGGTTTTCCACTCGCTGATGAGCGATCTCCGGATTCAGTCGCCGGGTCAGATCCGGACGCTGGGTGGCAATGCCCCAGTTGCACTTACCGGTGTTGCAGGTTTGGCACATATGGCAGCCCATGGCGATCAGCGGCGCAGAGGCGATATACACCGCATCCGCACCCAGAGCAATCGCCTTGATCACATCAGAGGAACAGCGGAAAGAACCGGCAGCCACCAAAGACACGGTGGAACGAATGCCCTCGTCCCGCAGCCGCTGGTCCGCAGCTGCCAGCGCCAACTCAATGGGAATACCCACATTGTCGCGTATGCGGGTGGGCGCTGCGCCGGTGCCGCCGCGAAAGCCGTCGATTACCACAATATCCGCACCGGCACGCGCCACGCCGGAGGCGATGGCCGCAATGTTATGTACCGCTGCAATCTTAACGGAAATGGGCTTTTTGTTATCCGTGGCCTGCTTCAGCGACCAGATCAGCTGGCGCAGGTCTTCAATGGAATAAATATCATGATGCGGAGCAGGTGAAATGGCGTCCGATCCCACCGGGATCATACGCGCATTGCTGACCTCCACATTCACCTTTTTCACCGGGCAGATGGCCGCCGATCCCCGGCTTGGCCCCCTGGCCGATCTTAATTTCTACAAACTTGGAGTTATTCAAATAATCCTTATGCACACCGAAGCGGCCGGAGGCCACCTGTACCACAGCACAGTCGCCGTAAGACGCCAGGTCCGGGTGCAAACCGCCCTCACCGGTATTAAACAGCGTGCCCATATTCTTGGCAGCCATGGCCAGAGATTTTTGGGCATTCAGGCTGATGGAGCCAAAGCTCATGGCAGAGAACATAATGGGCGTCTCCAACATCACCTGAGGCGGCATTTTGGTCACGGACTTGCCCTGGCGCTCCACTTGCAGCCGATCCGGTTTACGACCCAGAATGGTACGGATTTCCATTGGTTCCCGCAAAGGGTCAATAGAGGGGTTGGTCACCTGGGAGGCATTGAGCAAAATTTTGTCCCAATAAATGGGATACGGCTGCGGGTTGCCCATAGCGGACAGCAGCACGCCGCCGGTATTTGCCTGGCGGCAGATCTCTTGCTGATAGCGTGGGGTCCAGTTGGCATTATCCCGATAGTCGCACACATATTTTTCGATCCGAAGGGCGCCGGTGGGGCACAGATCCACGCACCGATGGCAGGCCACGCAATCCTGAGAATGGGACACCACGGTTTTGCCGTCCGGTCCAAAGCTATGGCACTCGTTGGAGCACTGACGCACACAGCAGCCACAATCAATACAAAGTTCCCGATCCCGCACAATGGTGAACCGGCGGGGAATATAATTAATCATCGTCTTCCTCCTTTGCCAGTTCCAGTGGAATAAACACCGGCTCCGCACCGCTGACGGACCACACTTTTTCCGGGTGGGGGCAGATCACACGAATGGCGGACTCCTCTGAAGCGAAATACGCCCGATTGCCCTTGGTAGCCGCAGTCAGGGAGCGCAATTTCAGCCGGTCGTTGATGGCCAGCAGCCCCTTGTTGGAGCCAAAGGATCACAGAAACGGCCCGTTCACCAAGGCGCCATTATAGATCGAGCGCAGGTTGGTAAAATATTCTTTCCGCTCCGGGTCCATACGGTCAATCTCGTCCCACTCCGGGGCCGAAATAAGTACATCGGCTGCCACATCAATGGGCAGCTGATGGTGACGGATCAGGTGGTCAAACAGATAAGTAATCACTTCCGTATCCGTCTGCATGGTACACACATAGCCAAACTGCTCAATATACCGACGGTTGGCGTCATAGGACGAAAATCTCGCCGTTATGCACCACAGACCAGTCCAGCAGATTAAAGGGGTGTGCCCCGCCCCACCAGCCGGGGGTGTTGGTAGGGAAGCGACCATGTGCTGTCCACAAATAGGCATCATACTGATCCAGCATGTAGAACTCGCCCACATCTTCCGGATAGCCCACAGCCTTAAAGCAGCCCATATTCTTGCCGCTGGAAAAAATAAAAGCGCCGTCGATCTCGTTGTTCACATGGATCACGCACTGGGCGGTATATTCGTCCTCGTCCAGACGGGCCTCTTTCATCCGCACTTTATTGGGCTTGGCAAAATACCGCCAAATATCCGGTCCATTCTCTATGGACGCGATCTTCTTGGTGGGAATGCGTTCGGAAACATCCACATTAAAATGCTTGAACAAAAACTCCTCACAAGCGCCTCGTGCCTGTACCGACTGGTAAAACACATGAAAGGCAATATCCGTCTTGTGATCGGGATAAATGCCATAGGCGGCAAAACCGCCGCCCAAGCCGTTGGAACGGTCGTGCATCAAGGCAATGGACTGGATAATCTCCGACCCATTGATCGGCTCACCCTTGCGGTCAATAATGGCGGCAATGGCGCAGCCGGAGGAATGCGCACTTCGCCTTCTCGCAGCATATTCATCACTCCTGTATCTGTATTTCTTCAAAAAAACCTATACTTTATTGTACAATACTGTCGATTAACCGTCAATGTGCCCACTATAAAAAATCTACAACACAAAATCAGCATAATTATAGTGAATTTCACAAAAGAATTGCGCTCTATTCTGTGAATTACCGCTCACTTTTGGTTCTTTTTGTACAAAAAAGCGGCTTTGCCACCGTGTAATGGCAAAGCCGCGATAGGTAGAGGACGATCAGTCGTCCGTGCCCTGGAGAGCATCATAGCCCCGTGCGCCGGTGCGCACCTTTACTGCGTCCTCCACATCATAAACAAAAATCTTACCATCACCGATATTACCGGTATATAGCGCCTCTCTGGCAGCGGCGATCACCGTTTCCACCGGCACGGCGGAGATCACCATTTCCAGCTTCATCTTGGGGTTCAGGTTCAGTTCCTCGATCTCCACACCGCGGTACTTGCGCACATGACCCTTCTGGGTACCGCAGCCCATTACATTGGTCACGGTCATACCGGTAACACCCACCGCATTCATGGCGTCCTTCACCCGTTCCAGCTTGGCCGGGTTAAAGAGCATCACCACTTCGCTGAGCTTAGCGTCCGGCTTGGTGGTATAAGTCTCTACCGGAACTGCCTTTTCTACCGGTGCAGCCGGCAAGCCGCTTTCCGTTACCGGCACGGCAGCAAAGCCGCCGACGGGCATAAAGTCCGCATAGGCAGAGGGCAGGTTGTGCTCGGTGGCGTCCAGCCCCTTGATCTCTTCTTCCGCGCTGACCCGCAGACCCACGGTCTTGTTCAGAATAAAGAAAGTGATGGTCAGGGTCACTGCCGCCCAACCGGCCACAGCCGCAAAACCGATTAACTGGACCCAGCAGGTGCAGCCCGCCGCCGTAGAACAGACCCGTATGGGTCGCCGGACACTGCATAGCCCGGTGCTTTGTCCGTGGCAAACAGACCTACGGCCAGCGTGCCCCAAATACCGTTGGCCATGTGTACAGCCACAGCGCCTACCGGGTCGTCAATATGCAATTTCTTATCCAGCAGCTCCACAACCAGCACCACCAGAATACCGGCCACAGCGCCGATGATCCCAGAGCCAAAAGCGTCCGTTACATCACAGGAGGCAGTCACAGCCACCAGTCCGGCCAAAGAGCCGTTCAGGGACATGGACACATCCGGCTTGCCGTCCTTGATCCAAGTAAAGAGCATGGTGGTGCAAGTGGCCACAGCCGGCGATACGGTGGTGGTCACCAGGATAGACGCCAAAGTGGGTACATCGGTAGCCGCCGCGCCGTTAAAGCCGTACCAGGCAAACCACAGGATAAACACGCCCAGCGCGCCCAGAGTCAGGGAGTGACCGGGAATGGCTTTGGGTGTCTTTTTGCCGGTTTTTTCGTCCGTATGGTACTTACCGATCCGGGCCGAGAAAGATGGCGCCGATCAGTGCCGCGATACCGCCCACCATGTGAATGGCGCAGGACCCGGCGTAGTCGTGGAAGCCCAGCTTTTGCAGCCAGCCGTTGCCGTCCACATTCCAGACCCAGCCTGCCTCGATGGGATACACCACAGCGGAGATCACTGCTGAGTAAATGCAGTAGGCAGAAAACTTGGTACGCTCTGCCATAGCGCCGGACACAATGGTGGCCGCCGTGGCACAGAACACCAGGTTAAATACAAAGTTGGACCAGTTAAAATCATTATAGTGGGTAAAAATGCCCAGGTTGGGCAGACCGATCACCCCGGCGATATAGTCCTGACCGCACATCAGCCCGTAGCCCAACAGAATGAACATCACCGTGCCGATACAAAAGTCCATCAGGTTTTTCATAATAATGTTGCCGGCGTTCTTGGCTCTGGTAAAGCCGGTCTCTACCATAGCAAAGCCGCACTGCATAAAGAAGACCAGCACTGCGCCGATCAAAACCACACGCCGAACAGCTCGCTGTTCACCGTTTCCATGATTGTTTCAAGCCCCATAAAATCCTCCTTTTTCATCAAAAAAAGCTTAAAAATGGAAATAAAAAAAAGAGCGCTCGAAAACAGACGTTCGAGCACTCCATTGTGCTAAAGAATGCCGACACCGCGCCAATGGCCCGGCGCCGGCAAATGACCGACCCTGTCAAAAGACAGTGCCGACCGTAAGAGAGGGCAAAATCAATACAGTACCATGTACTTGTCGATCTCCCACTGAGAGACCTTGGTGCGGTACTCGTCCCATTCATTCTCCTTGCCTTCAATATAGTTATTGAACACATGGTCACCCAGGGTTTCCTTAATAAACGGATCCGCCTTAGCGGCTTCAATAGCCTCTTTCAGGCTGCCGGGCAGGCAATCAATGCCGGCTGCTTTCAGCTCCTCGTCGGACAGACCAAACACATTGTAGTCAATGGGAGAAGCGGGGGTCATCTTTTTCTTAATTCCGTCCAGGCCGGCAGCCAGGCACAAAGCCATCTCCAAATAGGGGTTGCAGGCGGGATCCGGGCAGCGCAGTTCTACGCGAGTGCCCTTGCCGCGAGCGGCAGGAATACGCACCAGGCAGGAGCGGTTGGAAGCGGACCATACCAGGTAAGACGGTGCCTCATAGCCGGGTACCAAACGCTTGTAAGAGTTCACGGTGGGGTTGGAGAACGCTGCAATACCGCGAATATGGGCCATAATACCTGCGATGAAATTATAAGCAGTCTCGGACAGACCCATCTCGCCGTTGGGGTCATCAAAAGCGTTCTTGCCGTCCTTCAAATAATACAGGCTCATGTTGGTGTGCATACCGGAACCGTTGATACCATAAATGGGCTTGGGCATAAAGGTAGCGTGCAGACCATGCTTGGCAGCGTAAGTCTTAACCACATGCTTAAAAGTCATTACACGGTCGGCACTGAGCATTACATCACCAAACTGGAAGTCGATCTCGTGCTGCCCCTCGGCCACCTCGTGGTGGGAAGCCTCAATGGTGTAGCCCATATCCTCCAGGGCCAGGCAAATATCCCGACGGCAGTTCTCGCCGTGGTCGATGGGGTTCAGGTCAAAGTAACCGCCCTCGTCGCCGGTCTCCAGGGTGGGGTTGCCGTTCTCGTCCAGCTTAAACAGGAAGAACTCGCACTCCGGGCCAACATTAAAGCCAAAGCCCATCTCGGCAGCCTCGTCCATCACCTTTTGCAGCACATTGCGGGGGTCGCCCATGAAGGGAGTCTCATTATCGGATTTATATACGGAGCAGATCAGTCGAGCGGTCTGCGCATTCTGGTGCTTTCTCCAGGGGAAGATGGTCCAAGTGTCGTAATCCGGGTGCAGATACATATCGGACTCATCAATGCGAACAAAGCCGTCGATGGAAGAACCGTCAAACATACAGTCATTGTCCAGCGCCTTCTCCAGCTGAGACAGGGTAATGGCCACATTCTTCATAATGCCGAACATATCCGTAAACTGCAAGCGGATAAACTCTACATTATTTTCCTGTGCGCTTTTGATGATGTCTTCCTTTGTGTATTTACTCATAGCAAATACTCCTCTCTTAAGAAATGATAGATAGCACAGAATTTTCTTACTGCCAAAGGCAATAAAAAATGAGGGCGCTCCGCTATCAACGGAACGCCCTCGTTCTGAATACAATGCCATTATAATCACATTGTCCCGGGTTTGTCAACGGTTTTTGACAACTTTGGCAAATCTTGTAATTGGCGGCAGGAATTGTGCATGCCTTTTGTACAATATGCACAGGATAGACAGACTGTTTGCTATATGTCCAAAAATTCGGCGGGGATCACTTTTTTCGACAAATCGGTAAAATACTTCACCGTGGCACCCTTCTGTGCCTGGGTGGCGGCCAGCTCGTCGGTATAATCACTGAGCTTATAGACAGAAAACACAAAACCGTTGCCGCCTCGGCTGTAATGGCACACCACCGGCGCCAGTTTCGCAGAGGAGATGGTAATTTTTCCATTATCCTTTTCGATCGTCACCTCCGCCATACCGCCGCACAGTTGGGGCAGATTGATCTGGTGGCTGATAAAATTACCCAGGGAGTAGTAGACCAGCATTTTTTTGCCGCTCTTTTCGTTGGTCACCCACGCCACCGGCTGGAGCACATGCGGGTGGCTGCCGATGACAATATCTACACCCAGGTCAGAAAACAGCTTCGTATATTCCTTTTGGTAATCGGACACCTTGTGGCTGTTCTCCGTGCCCCAGTGCGGAAAGACCATCACCACATCCGCATGCTTGCGCGCCTCGGTAATGTCCTTCCGGATCTTGTCCTTGTCCATCAAATTCACCAGCCAGGGCTTGTCCTTGGGCAAGTCAATGCCATTGGTGCCGTAGGTGTAATTCAGCAGAGCAAAGGTAATATTGTTCTTCTCATAATAAGTAATCTTGTCATAATCCGCCTGAGAGGCGTTGGTGCCCAGGTGCACCGCCTCTTTATGCTTGCCGAAGTATTCCAGCTCTTTCTCCACCCCGGCACTGCCCATATCCATAGTATGATTGGTGGCGCAGGTAAAAATATCAAACCCGGCGGCAATGGCGGCGTCGCCAATCTCCCAGGGTGAATTAAAGCAGGGATAGCCGGAATAGTCAAAGCTGCTGCCGCCCAACACCGTCTCCTGATTGATAACGGCAATATCCGCCGGTTCAATGTACTGCTTAATATCCTGATAAAAGGCGTCGTAATTCCGGCTGCCGTCCTTTTGCTCTCCGGCAGCGATTAGGGTATTGTGGATCAGGTTGTCCCCTACTGCCACCAAGCGCACCCGGGTCTTGCCCTGGGTCTCTTCCGTGTGATCCTCCGTTTGGTTAACCACAGACACCTTGGTGGCGTGTAGGCTTCTTCTCATCTGCCCTGCGGGTAATGGTGCCGCTGATGGCAAAGGCAACAATTACGGCCAGTGCCACCAAAACAGGGATCAACACCTGCCACAGTTTTTTCTTCTTTTCCATATCGTCACATCCCAACTGCCAATGGGCTTTTCTTACAGTTTCCGCATTCTGCTGTGATTATACCATACTCCTTACTTTTAGGCAAGAAAAAGCCGCTCTCCGAAAAACGGAAAGCGGTCTTTCATTTTTGCTAAAGCAGCGATTACTCGGCAGCAGCCTCTGCGGCAACTTCCTCGCCGTCCTTTTTCTTCTCCTTGAGGAGAACGAACTTCTCCATGGGGAAGAGCACCACCATCTGCACAAAACCGGCAGCCAAGCCGGCAATGGTTCTGGCCAAAGGCTGAATCCAAGCCCAGTTGATCTTGGCGATAATGCCAACCAGCCAGCCCTGGAACCAGGTGGAGAACAGGATCAGCGCGATCATCAAAACGATATAGAACGCAAAGCTGTACCAAGGCGCATCAGACTTAAAGGTGGTCTTTTTGTTCTGATAGAAGCCATAGATGTTTGCAATCAGGTTGGACAGGAAGAACGGAAGCAGATAGCCCCAGGTTACCACACCGCCAACAACAGAACCGTTCTGAATGGTGCCGTCGATCACATACTTGCCTACCTGCTCGATGCCCTCTTTGGTGGAGGCGTCAAAAATCACATTGGGATCAAAGATACCCTGCAGGAAAACGGGCAGCGTAGCGGTCACGCCGTCAAAAATTAACGGAAGCACATTGGCCAGCACCAGCTGGATGATCGTTACCAAGCCGGATACCACCAGGAACTTTACAAGCTGCCAAAGGGTCTTCATAAAGGAGCCCTTTTCCTCAGCGGCGTTGTCGATACCGCCAAGGCTAATTTTCTTCTTTTTGTCATCTGCCATAATTATTTTACCCCTTTCTCATGGACTGTACAAAAATAACGGGTTCATTATACTATTTTTTGGCTAAGATTGCAACCTTTATTTTACAGAATTAAAAAAGGAAAGGCAGCGCGCCAATACAGCCGGTGGTGGCAGCGTGCACAATGGCAACCACAGCCCATACTACCAAAGCGATCAGGCCAACGAGGATCGCCAGCACCAAAATCACCAGCAGCACCAGGATTGCCAGCACCAGCGGGCCCTTTTTGCTGGGGCGCACCGGGTCGTCAAAGGCGGGCTTTTCTGCCTTTTTCGGCGCCGGGTTCTCATCATCGTACAAAGGATACAGGGGCAGCGTGGCGTTGGCGTCGCAGGGACCCGGATTCCACAGCAGCGGCTCTACCAGACCGCGCACAGAGGTGGCGCCCTTCAGCACCTTGCCGATGGAGAAGTGAACGGTGTTCAGGAACGCGTCGATCACGTTCAGCAGCCCACAGCAGATCTTGTACTCCCGCGTATCCGGACCGTATGGCGAGTCGCCGCAATACAGATTCTGCACCAGCTCCAGAATAAAGTCCACCACCCGATGATCCGCAATGTCCGCAATATCTTTCTTGGACAGGCCGTTTTCTTTCTTGCACAGGCGCCAGGCTTTCTTAAAGGTCAGCTTGTTCAGCCACTTGGCAACGGGCTTAATCAGCCAGCCCAGCTTTTTGACCTTTTCGCCGGGAACGGAAAAAGCGTCTGTCATCTCTGCCAAATGGTCAATATCCGTGGCCGCAGCGTCCAGCAGCTCGGAGATCATACCGAAGAAAAACGTGCGCATATACTGGTCAAAAGGCTTGCCGCCGGTGTCCAGCCCCGGTACATCGGTAATGGTCACCGTCTCCACATCCACTTTGGCGTGGGCCGGGTCCAGCGTAATGTTGCGCATGGTGGGCGGACAGCCGATCATTGCACCGCAGGCACTGTCATAAAAAGGTGTTGCCCTTTTTGGTCTCTACCACGCTGATGTCGTGAATATGGGTGTGACCGGTGAGCATACATTGCAGTCCGTTGTCCGCAAAAATCTCCCGGGTGGTTTCATGATTGCGCTGCATATCCCCCTTGCCGATAATGGCATAAAAAGGACTGGGAGCGATCATGGGATGATGGGTCATGGCGATCACAAACTGATCATTTTTGCGAGCGTCCTCCAACTGATCCAGGATCCAGGCCATACAGTCGTCGCTGTACCCGGGCCGCTCTCCCCCTCCGGCTTATAGTTGGTATCGTCATTCAGAGCAAACAGACGATAGCCGGGAAGCCAGCTGCACCACATAGCTCATGCTGTCCGGGTGGGTGGCAATGGCCTCATTGGGGGCCGAACTCATAGTACATCTGCCACAGATCGTGGCGCTCCTCCACCGCCGGCACACCTGAATCTTTTTGTCGCCGTCATAGCCGTCGGCCACACCGCCATCCCGATAATCGTGGGTAGCAGTGATCACATACACCCGCTTGCCTCGCTTTTTCAGGTCTCGGAGCATTTCAATAAACTCGGCGTGAGAGGCCAGCTCTCCGTCCCGGGTGGTATCGCCGGCCAGCACCACAATATCCGTGGAAGTGTCCGCACACAGCAAATCGAACCCGGCTTTGATCACCAGGTCGCTGTCCTTAATGACCTTTTGGCTCTTGGCCTCGGCTTTTTCGTAAGCCTTGCCCTCGGTGCCCCCCTTGCGGGAGTAGTAATGCGGATCGGTGATAAATTGAATTTTCAGCGGCGCATTGTCTGCGCCATACAACTTCGCTGCCATTGCGTTCTCCTTTATTTCATCTCTGCCTTCAGTACGCCGCTGCGCACCGTGCCCGGCAGGGTAATCTCCATACAGCCGTCACTGCGCAAAGCGTAATCCAGTTCTTGCCCATCCAAGGTCAGCCGATAGCTGTGCGTATCCGACAGGGTGAGCACAAAGGCATACTGCCCATTGTCGCCGGTGTAACGGAAGTGTACCTCCGCAGAGGTGTCCGTAAGCTTCTGGCTGTCCGTCCACACATCCAGTCCGCAGGTAAAGGTCTTACGGACGATAGTAGCAGTCCGCCCACACATTGATAGGTGCGGACAGGCCGCCGAAATTGTGGAACCAACCGCCGCGGCGGGTTTGAATACCAAAGCACTCATAGGTGTTGTAAGAGAAGTCCGTCTCTTTCTTCCACATATCCAGCGCTCGACGGGCGATCTCAAAGGCAAATTCCGTCTCGCCCAGGTCAAACATGGTCTTCCACATAAAGAACTGGTGGCTCATCCACACATTGCCGTTCCAGTAGCCGTCGTCAAAATAGTAAGAGGCTGTCATATCCACCGCGCTGATGCCGGCAGCGGACCACATTTCGTCCGGGTTCTTAATATGCGCCAGCAGACGCTCCCGCCGCTCCTCCGGGGCAGCCCCGGCAAACAGCGGATACACACCGTCCATACCCTTGTCGTAGTTCTCCCCGGCGTCGGTGGTGAAAATGCCTTGATAGTTTTTGTCATCGTCATAGACGGAGTAGGCGTAATAGCCGCTTTTTTCGTCCCAGCTGTAACGGTTCAGAGCGTCGCTCATCCGCTGAATGTCTGCGTCATAAGCGGCAATGTCCTCCTCCTTGCCCATGGCGGCAGCCACCATCTTCATGATCTTGGCGGCCCGAATGGTGTGGGAAGTTGACAGGCAGGGGCACATATATTGCTTCTTATCCTGGGCGATCATGGCCACCTGGGCGGGATAATCGTCCATACCGCTGCAAGAATACCAATAGTCGTAAGTGGTGGTCAGGCCGTTGCCGAACTTGCCGCAGGTGGAGCCGGGGGTCTTGCCGCTGATATAGTCATAATACCGCTTCATCTGCGGATACAGAGCAAACAGGGGCACCTTGTCCTCCGTGCGGTGCAGCAGTTCCAAATACTGCACAAACTGGGTAGGCACCAGGGAGCCGTGGAGCAGAAACGCAAAGTCCGTATTCTCCGGCTGGGACAAATAAGTCTCTAAAATGTAGCGGCATTTCTCCGGGCTGAACTCCAGCACACCGGTGCCGATCACGCCACTGTCCCAGGTATAAAAGCTGTCCCAGCGCTTGCCGGGGGTGTAATGTACCACATTCTCGCCGTGCTTGTACACCGGATATACCAAGTTGGTCAGGAGTGTTGCCCGCAAGATCTCGGTAGACAGACTGTACTTCTGTCCCTCCCGATTGAACTGTACCGGTGTGGCCAGCGCCTTGGCGGCGGTGTACAGCTGCTCGTATTCTTCGGTGGTGCGGGGCTCCACCTTGCCCTTGGACAGCACCGCATACTCTATATGCTCTGCGTGGGGGTCAATAAAGATGGAGGGCATCACCGCATTGTAATAGTAGCCCTCGTCACTTTTTTTGCGGCGGAAGGAGCGAGAAAAGGTCTCCCTTAAGTCGTCATAAGTGGGGTCGCCGTTAGACAGTCGGTTAATCAGCGCGTCCTCCAGGCTGCCACTGTCCAGTTCCCGTCGGCGGGTCTTGGGATTGTGGGTCAAGATGGAATAGCAGCCTTCCGCGTCCTTGTAAGTTAGGGTAATGCGGGTGGCGCCGTGCACCTTTTCTTCTTCAATTTGCGGCTTGGTGTCGCGCAGCACCGTGCGGGCGCTGACCTCCTGTTCCGTGCCCGGCCGGCACAGCACCAGCACATCCAGCTCCACACCGGCGCCGCCCCGGCTCTCCAGGGTCAGGGTGTCTGCGCCGTCATAAGGCAGAGTGGCAAAGGTCAGGCTGTCGCTCTCCGGCAGTTCTGCCGCTACGCCGTTGACGGTAAAGGCAGCAGCACCCGGGGTCACTGTGCGATAGCGCAACAGCAAGGTAGCGCCCGTCGGTCGGAGAGACGGCAGTGTGTATACCACTTTGTCCCCGGCAGTGCAGCCAAAAGGCTCCAGCCCCAAGAAATCCACATGGTAATTCTCGCACCGGTCACCCAAACCGTGGGCGTGGTAAAAGTTGCCGTCGGCAAACTCGCCCTTGTGCATACCGTCCGGGTTCTCATTATCCCAGGGGCGGGGCTTTGCATAGGTGTACTGCGTATAATCGTTGGCATCCACTAATGCGGCATCCCCAGGCAGCTGCAAGGCACAGTGCTCCGGCGCCGGGAACTCCAGTGCGCCGAAAATATTCAGAATACAGTTTTGTGACAGGTCCGTATCGTTCACAAAGCGGCAGCGCATCAGGTAGGACTCCTCATCCAGCCGGGTGTAAGACACATCGGCATAAATTTGGTCCTTCCACATCAGCTCATAGCGATAGGAATAAAAGCGAAAGTCCTCGTCACAGCTCCACAAATGGTAGCCGGACGGCACAGTCACATTGGGCACCGGGGTAGCGGAATTCCACAGGGTGGGGTGCACGACAAAATCATAGCGGGCACCTTCTGCCGCCCGATCGTCCACAATGCGGGACAGTCCCATATACTTCTTGGAATACGGTCCCCAAAGGGGCATACGGATTTGAGATTTTTTCATACGCAGTTCTCCGTTTTTTGATTTTTTTGCTTTGATTTTTTTGCAAGGATATTATCATCTTTTTGCCCGCTTTTGTCAATAGTGAACACCTTGACAAACCAGATATAATACAGTAATATATATCTGTTAAAAATAAATCATGTTTTTGCAGAGTAACGGAGACAAGTCTATGAACATTGACGAAAATGTACAAAAGGTCGTTAAGCTGCTGCTACGCAAGTGGAAGCTGCTGATCCTGTTTATGCTCATCGGAGCGCTTTTGGCCGGGGTTTATACCGCCAAATTCACCACCTTGACCTACACCTCCAGTGTGGAGTTCCTGGCTGCAGCGGTGGATCCGGCCCACGAAATCAGCGACAGCACCGGTGAGGTGGCCCGCACCAGCCAAACCAGCAAAATGAACTACGCTATGAAGATGATCGATACCTATATCGAGATCTTCAAGACCAACAAGTTCTGCAGCAAAGTGGCAGGCGAGATGAACAAAAAATACTACACCAACCTGTCTCCGGCGGATATTAAGCAATCTTTTACCATTGAGACGGTGGAGAACACAGCCATGTTTAAGCTGATCGTCACCACCACAAACCCTACCCTGTCCTACAACATCGCTCACCAAATGGAGGAGAGCGTGCCGGAGCAGATGGAGGAAACCAACAATGGCCTGGTTCAGACCACCGTGGAGGACAAGGCCATTAAGCCCAACACCGCCGAGGGTCGGGGGATACTTAAAGAACTGCCTGCTGGGTGCCGTAGCGGGACTGCTGATCGCTGCCGCATACGTGATTCTGCGGGATCTGTTAGATGTGCGCATCAAGAGCGCCGAGGAGCTGAGCCAGCGCTATGATGTGCCGGTACTGGGCTCTATTCCCGCCTTTACAACCGGCAAGCGCAGTGCTGCCGGCAAGAAAAACACAAAGAAAGAGGCGAAATAAGATGGCTAAAAAAGCGAACAATCCCTTTGCCCGCACCCTGATCTCCAATGCCAACATGGATCCGGCGCAGAAGTTCCGGATTGAGGAGGCTTACAAGAGCATTCGTACCAACATTATGCTCTCCATCCTGAAAAAGGGATGCAAAACCATTGTGGTATCCTCCGGCTCCCCTGCCGAGGGCAAAACGACGACCACCATCAACCTGGCCATCTCCATTGCCCAGGCAGACCAGCGGGTGCTGCTTATTGATTGCGATCTGCGCAAACCCAAGATGCACCACTACTTTGGCGTGTCCAATGCACCGGGACTGACCAACTACATCAGCGACTCGGTAAAAAACAACGGTCCTAAGACGGACCTGTACAGCATTATCCACAGAACAGAATTTCCCAACCTATCGCTGCTGTGCGCCGGTTCCATTCCGCCCAATCCGGCAGAACTGCTGGGCAGCGAGCCCATGGCTGAGTTTTTACAACAGATCAGCCGGGACTATGACTATGTGATCATTGATACCCCGCCGCTCAATGTGGTGTCTGACGCCCTGCCCATTATTCGGGAGTCCGATGGCGTAGTGATCGTGGTGCGTGCCAACGGCTCCACCCACCCGGAAGTGCAAAAGGTGATGGAATCCCTGGAGTTCATTGACGCCAAGGTGCTTGGCTTTATTTACAATTTTGCAGAAGATAAGCGCTCTCGTTACTCCCGCTACAAGTACGGCTATGACTATGGGTATGGCTACGGTTACGGGTATGACGCCGGCGCAGAATAATCGGATAAGGTGATGCTATGGTGATCCCCGGCTTGATTGAAATGCACTGCCACATTCTCCCCGGCGTGGATGACGGCTCCAAAGATACGGAGACCAGCGTAAAGATGCTCCGCCGCCTGGCGCTGCAAGGGGCAGAGACCGTAGTGCTTACCCCCCCATTATTACTCGGATTCTATTTCTTTGGCGGACTTTACCGCCCGACGGAACGCGGCTTTTGCCAACTTGCAGGCTGCTCTGCCTCCGGATGCGCCCCGGCTGCTGCTGGGCGCAGAGGTGTATGTAAGCCGCTATCTGATGAATAATGCAGACCTGACCCCATCTGTATCACAGGCACGCGATGCGCCCTGCTGGAGCATAACTTCAGCGACAACTTTGGCTCAGAGACCCTGGATCGGATCACGGCGCTGACCTGCGACCACGGCATACGGCCTATTTTGGCGCACATTGAGCGATACAAAGCGCTGATGGATCACCCCGGTTTAATTGACGAATTGCGAGATATGGGCTGCGCCACCCAAGTAAACATCAGCGCCTTTGCAAACGCCTCCTTCGGGGCGCGGCGCAAACTGCTGAAGTATCTGGACAGCGGGCGCATTGACCTGATCGGCTCCGACTGTCACAACCTGGGCACCCGCCCACCGGATTATGCAGACGGTGCCGCCGTGATCGTCAAAAAATTTGGAGACAGCGCCCTGCAAGCCTTAATCCAAAATGCCCACACCCTGTTGGGCTGCTGAAAGCGCATAAAAAAGCACGACTTCTTTGACAGAAGCCGTGCTTTTTCTTATGTTCATTTTACTTTGACGTTTGCTCCAGGCTGCGCAGCAGGGCAATTTCCTCTTGGTAGCCGGACAAGTCATTAGGGGTCTCTAAGAACATGGGCAGTCCCCGCAGCGCCGGGTGGTTGACGATGCGGCGGAAGGTCTCTATACCCAAAAAGCCTTTACCGATCTGCTCGTGTCGGTCTTTATGGGAACCGCAAGGATTCTTAGAGTCGTTCAGGTGCAGTGCCCGCAATCTGTCCAGGCCGATCACCCGGTCAAACTGGGTCAGCACCCCGTCCAGATCCTCTGCCAAAGGGCCGCCATCGCTCACATGACAGGTATCCAGGCACACGCCGATCTTGTCTTGCAGCTGCACACCGTCTATAATGCGGCGCAACTCCTCAAAGGTGCCGCCCACCTCGCTGCCCTTACCGGCCATCGTCTCCAACAGTACAGTGGTATGCTGCTCCGGGGTCAGCAGGTCGTTCAGCGCCCGGGTGATATAGGCAATCCGTTATCCGTCCCCTGCCCCACATGGGAGCCGGGGTGAAAGTTATACAGCGTACCGGGTAGCGCCTCCAGCCGCTGCAGATCATCGGCAAACACCTCTCTTGCAAAAGTGCGGGTGCGTTCCTTATCGCTACACATATTCATGGTATAGGGTGCATGGGCCAGCACTGTGCCAAGATCCGCAGCCTGCGCCCCCCTGCAAAAGGCAGCCACATCCGCCGGTCCTGAGCCTTTACGGCACCGCCCCGGGGATTTCGGGTAAAGAACTGAAAAGTATTGGCACCAATGGACTGTGCCTCTCGCAGCATGTGGACATAGCCCTTGCTTGCACTTAAATGTGCGCCTAAAATCAACATCACTTATCCTCGCAGCAGGGTCGGACGAGCAATGTGCTGCTCCGCCTGACCGGACATAATATACCCCAGCAGATCCGCCACACAGCCCTGGTTGCAGTGGCAGGCTTCAAACTGGCAGATCTCATGAATAGCCTTAGGTGCCTGACCGGCACAGGCCGGCAATCCCACGGTCTTGAGCATATCCCAGTCGTTATAATAATCGCCGATGGCCGCCACATGGTTCCGGTCAATGCCCAGCATATCTGCCAGCACCATAATGGCCGTACCCTTGTGGGTGCCCTTTTGCAGCATTTCCATACTCCATGGAGAGGAGGCCATAAAATTCATACCTGCCGTGTCGCTGCGGTCAATTACATAGCGCAGCCGGTTCATGGTAATGGGGTTGGACCAAAAGATCACCTTCATCCACCCCTCCTTGGGCACCTTATCAATGGAGGTCACCTCGTAGTGCGCCTTATCAATATCCATGGTGCCCTGGGACAGAACGCCGTTTTTGACGATATACACATAATCGTCAAAATAAATTCCCACATCCACGCTCTTAAAGCTGTCACTGAACTTATTGATGATGTAGCGCACAAACTCGTGCCCCTCCTGCTGAATGGTGCTGCGCCAAATCATCTTCTCCTGCTGAAAGTCATAAATACCAGCGCCGTTGAGTACCACCGCCGGTTGATTGGGGGTGATACGATCGTAATTGCGCTTCAAGCTGGAGGTCAGCCGTCCGGAAGCCAAGGTAAAGTTGCCCCCCGCCTCTGTAAACGCCTGAATGGCGTCATAATTACGCCGAGGCAGCTTGCGTGCTTTGTTATTCAATGTGCCGTCAATATCTGACACCACCAGCCAGTTGCTAAAATCCTTTTGACTCATACGCTTACCTTTTCTTTTCCCTACAAGTGTGTAAAAATGATGTGAAATACGGGGGCAGCGGTGCTTCAAACTGCATTTCCGCCCCGGTTCTGGGATGTATAAAGCCAATCTCCCCGGCATGCAGGCACTGCCCGCCCAGAGAGGTGATCACACGCCGCGGTCCGTACACCGGATCTCCGGCCAGCGGGTGACCGATATAGGCCATGTGCACCCGAATTTGGTGCGTGCGTCCGGTCTCCAATACACAGCGAATATGCGTAAAGTCCCCAAATCGCTCCAACACACGATAATGGGTGGTGGCCGGCTTGCTGTTCTGTTGGGTCACCGCCATTTTTTTGCGATCCTTGGGACTGCGACCGATGGGTTGGCACACCGTGCCGCTGTCTGCGGTCACGTTGCCGTACACCACCGCTTGGTACGCCCGGTGAAAACTGTGTTCCTGAATCTGGCGTGCCAAATCCACATGGGCAAAGTCGTTCTTGGCTACCATGAGCAGACCGCTGGTATCCTTGTCAATCCGATGAACGATCCCCGGTCGGATCACGCCGCCCACACCGCTAAGGGAGTCACCGCAGTAGTACAGCAGCGCATTCACCAGCGTGCCGGTATAATTTCCCGGTGCCGGGTGCACCACCATACCCTTGGGCTTGTTCACCACCAGCAGGTCGTCGTCCTCGTAGACCACATCTAAGGGGATATGCTCCGGCAGCACCTCCATGGGTTTTGGCTCCGGCAGGCGCAACTCCACCCGGGTGCCCGGGCGCAGCTTGTCTTTTTTATTCCCCGGGGCACCGTCCAACAGAACGCCGCCCTCCTCGATCACCCGCGCCGCCGCCGACCGAGTCAAATCCGGACACACGGTGCTTAAAAACTTGTCCAGTCGCTCCCCTGCCGCTGTTTCGTCCACGATAAAGGTACGCACCGGCTGCCGCTCATTTTCCGTCATGGGTCGTTCCCTTCTTGCCGTCACCGGAGCGGAACAGATCCACTGCCAGCCACAGCACAAAGCTAATGCCGCCGCAGGTCACAGCGCAGTCCGCAATATTAAACACGGCAAACTGCATAAAAGTTGGCTCGATAAAGTCAATCACATAGCCGTACAGCACCCGGTCGATCAGATTGCCCAGACCGCCGGCCACCAGCACTCCCAGGCTCCAGTAGCCCCACAGGGAGCGGCATTTGTTGCGAAACATATAAAAAAGCACACCGGCACACACCAGAGCGGTCAGCGCCACAAACACCCACCGGGCACCGCTGAACAGGCTAAAGGCCATCCCGGTATTGCGGGCATAGCGCAACTGCACCGCACCGGGCAGCAAAGTAACAATCTTGCCCCCTATCAGCGCACTTTCCGCCAGTCGCTTGGTCACCTGGTCAAAGGCCACGATCAGCAGGATCATAATGGAGGCCCAAATGTGTTTTTTCTATGCTTCATAAACCCTCCGTATATAAAAAAAGGCGGGGGCAGAGCAGTCGCATCTGCCCCCGTATGGGTCGTTCTTTATTTGTTCATCTCTGCCAGTGCAGCCGCACAATGGGCGCACAGGGTGGGATGCTCTGCGTTTTGACCTACGGTCTCATCGTACTTCCAGCAGCGCTCGCACTTTTCGCCGTCTGCCTTAGATACGGACACGCTCAGCCCCTCAACCTCGCCGGTAAAGTCGCCCTCACCGTCGGACAGTGCCACAGCGGAGGTAATGAAGATCTCCGGCAGCTGGCTCTCTACGCTCTGCAAGAAATCGTGCAGTTCGCCCGCAGCGTACAGGGTCACCTTGGCCTCCAAGGACTTACCGATGGTCTTGTCCTTACGAGCCAACTCCAGTGCCTTCTGCACATCTTCACGAATCCGATGGATCCGATCCCACTTGGCCATAAAGTTCGCGTCCGCAGCAATGTACTCCGGCTGGGGAATATCGTTAAACAGCGGAGACCGGGGATCTCTGCCCGCTGCATGGGGCATTGCCTTCCAGATCTCGTCACAGGTAAAGGCCAAAATGGGGGTCAGCACCAAGGTCAGTGCGTCCAGCACCTTATACAATACGGTCTGGGCGGCACGGCGGGTAGCGCTATTCGGCGCAGAAGTGTACAGCCGATCCTTGAGCACATCAAAGTAGAAGTTACTCATATCCACCACGCAGAAGTTGTGCAGCGCGTGGGCGGCGGTGTGGTACTCGTACACCTCGTACCCGCCGCGAGCGGTAGCCAGCACCTGGTCCAGCTTCATCAGCGCGTATTTATCCAGCTCTTCCAACTGATCGTTGGGCACCATATCCTTGTCCGGGTCAAAGTCATACAGGTTGCCCAGGCAATAACGAGCGGTGTTGCGGATCTTTCTATAATTATCCGACAGCTGCTTCAAAATCTCCTTACTGATACGCACGTCGGCGTGGTAATCGGAAGAAGCCACCCACAAACGCAGAATATCCGCGCCGTACTGGTTGATAATGTCCGCCGGGTCAATACCGTTACCCAGGGACTTACTCATCTTCTTGCCCTCACCGTCTACGGTCCAGCCGTGGGTGATGATCTGCTTAAAGGGCGCAGGCTGCCCGGCGGCTACGCTGGTGAGCAAAGAGGACTGGAACCAACCTCTGTACTGGTCGGCGCCCTCCAGGTACACATCTGCCGGCCACTTCAAATAAGGGCGCTGTTTAAGCACCGCTGCATGGCTGGAGCCGGAGTCGAACCACACATCCATAATGTCGCTTTCTTTTTCAAAGCCCTTTTGTGCGCCGCAGTGGGGCACTTATAATCCTCCGGCAGGAAATATTCCGCCTCGTGGGCGAACCAGGCGTCAGAGCCTTCCTGACCAAAGATCTTAGATACCCGCAGCATCAGATCTTTATCCACAATCTCCTTGCCGCAGTCTTTACAATAAAATACGGGAATGGGCACACCCCACTTACGCTGACGGGAGATGCACCAATCGGCGCGCTCCTGGATCATGGACTGCATACGGTCCTTGCCCCAGGCCGGATACCACTGCACATCCTCGGTGGCAGCCACAGCAGCCTCCTTAAAATCATCTACCGAGCAGAACCACTGGGAGGTGGCGCGGAAAATGATGGGCTTATGGCAACGCCAGCAATGGGGATACTGGTGGACGATCTTTTTCAGCGCAAACAGAGCGCCGATTTTTTCCAAATGCTCCGCAATGGGCTTGTTGGCCTCATCGGTGGTCAGCCCGGCGAACTGTCCGGCCTCCTCCGTCAGTCTGCCCTCGGCATCCACCGGTACAACGGTGGGGATCTCCGGGTACTTTTGGCACACGATAAAGTCATCCACACCGTGACCCGGGTAGCCGTGTGTACGCAACCGGTACCGCTCTCCAGCGTTACATGATCGCCCACGATCACCAAAGAGGTGCGGTCAATAAACGGGTGCTGGGTTTTCATATACTCCAGCTCGCTGCCCTGGATCACACCCACGGTCTCATAGTCCGTGGTGCACTGTCCGCCATAGCGGCGTCTACCAAGTCGGTAGCCATCACATAAAACTCGTCGCCACTCTTGACCAGAGAATACTCAAAGTTGGGGCCTACGCAGATGGCCACATTGGCCGGCAGGGTCCAGGTGGTGGTGGTCCAAATCACGAAATAGGTCTTGCTCAGGTCCGCACCCAGTGCAGTGAGCTTGCCCATATCGTCCGTTACATTGAACTTTACATAAATAGAATGGCAGGGATCCTCGCCGTACTCAATCTCCGCCTCGGCAAGGGCGGTCTTACAGTCCGGGCACCAGTACACAGGCTTTAAGCCCTTGTAGATATGGCCCTGAGAAGCCATGGTGGCAAATACCTTAATCTGCTCTTCCTCAAAGTCCTTGGTCAGGGTGATGTACGGATGGTCCCACTCGCCGATCACGCCCAGGCGCTTAAAGGACTCCCGCTGAATATCCACATAGCTCAGCGCGGTCTCTCGGCAAATCTTGCGCAATTCCAGATCGGAAATGTCGCTGCCGGCGCCGATGCCCGCCTGCTTTCTGGCTTTCAGCTCTGTGGGCAGGCCGTGGGTATCCCAGCCGGGCACATAGGGGAGACTGGAACCCGGTCATATTCTTGTAGCGCACAATAAAGTCCTTTAAGGTCTTGTTCATGGCGTGGCCGATATGAATATCACCGTTGGCGTACGGAGGTCCGTCGTGGAGCACAAACAGAGGCTTGCCCTCGTTGTGCTGCATCAGCTGACGGTACTGGTCGTTTTCTTCCCATGCTTTCAGGAATTCCGGCTCCCGCTGGGGCAAAGCTGCCCGCATGGGAAAGTCGGTCTTGGGTAAATTCAGTGTTTGGTTATAATCCATGCTTCTTGTTACTCCTACTGTGTATGTAAATTATTTTTTCTTCTTAAAGAAACCGCGCAGCTTGGAAGAGCCCTCTTCCTCCTCGTACTCGTCCTCGTCCGGAGCGGTCAGGGAAATGGTCTCGCTGGTGCGTTCGTCGCCGCTCTTTACATGAAAATAATCCTCAAAGGGCATAGCGGCCTGGTCGTCAAACAAGGTCTTTTCCTCCTGCTGCGGGGGACCTGCTCCAGCTCCGGTTCTCGTCGATCTCGCTGATGGTGGGGCGTTCTCGTCCAGCGGAGTGATTTCGTCCTCGGTAAAGGCGTTCAGCGCGCTGCTGACCTCCTCCGGGCTGGCTGCGGGCGCCTGCTTCTCCTCAATCTCGTCAATGATCTGATCCACCTGGTCATCGTCTGTGTCGCCCTTGGTATTCTCTGCTGTCGGCGCCTGTGCCGCGGCTTCCTCCGTCGGTGCGTCGACCGTCTGGCTTTGCAGTTTGTTGATCTCGTCAATATTGGAGATGATCTGGTTCATCTCGCTCTCCACAGAGTCAATGTGCGCCTGATCCTCGTCCACCTGGGGCTTCAGATCTACCATATCGCCCAGGCGATCCATCTGGCTCTCATATAGGGACAGCAAGCTGTCCTTAAAGCTCTTAGACTCGCTGCGCAGCTTTTCAATCAGCTGCTCGTGATAGGCTTTTTCGCTCTTCGCCTTGCTCATCAGCTCCTCAGACAGCTGCTTGGCCTGGTTGAGCATTTCCTGAGCCACAACCTTGGCGCCGTCAATGGCGTCATTGGCCTTGGCCTCCGCCTCGGTAATAATGGACTCGGCAGCGTCCTGCTTCTCCTTGGTAAAGTTGGCGGCATAGGTGCGGGCCTCGGCCACCATCTTGTCCGCTTTTTCTTTGGCGTCCGTCACCGTCTGCTGTGCGGTGGCTGCGCTGGCGCTCAACTTCTCCTCCGCCTTTTCCTTGGCGTCCTTGGCAATGCGATCCGCCATCTTTTGGGCGGTGATCAGTGCGGTCTTGATAGAGTCCTCTTCACTTCTGTACTCCTCAATCTTGCCGGCAAGAATTTCCATTTTGCGGTAAAGCTCTTTGTTCTCATCGTACACAGCCTGGTAAGACTCGACGATCTGGGCCAACAGGGCATTAACCTCTTCCTTATCATATCCACCGCTTTGCACGGTAGACAGATTTTTCTCTCGAATTTGGCTGGGTGTAATCATATTCTCTCTCCTTCTCTCCTCACATAAACATGCCGTTGTTCTCAAGCTCATCGATCAGATCGCCCATTACATCTACATTGTAAGGCGTAATGATATAGGTGCTGTTGGCTACCCGCTTGATCTGGCCGTTGTTGGCATACGCCACGCCGCTGAGGAAATCCAGCAGTCTGCGCGCAATATCTCGGTTGGTGCTCTCCAAATTCAACACCACCGTACGCTTGGCATTCAAATTGTCGCCGATGGAGGCAGCCTCTTCAAACCGCTCCGGCTTCACCAGCACCACCTGCAACTGGGTGGTGGTGTGGATATTGACCACCTTATCGTCCCGTCCTCTGCTGCGAGGGCGTTCCTGGCGCTCCGGCTTAGGCGCCCGCTCGTGCCGGGGGCGCTCCTGTCGCTCTGCCCGCTCCGGGGCAGCCAGACCGTAGTCCCGGTTGTCGTCGTCATAGTAATCGTCAAAATCATCATCATTCTCGGTAATGATCTCTTTGAACTTATCCAGTAAACCCATATTCGCCTCTCCTTAACGGTATTGTCTGGCGCCGAAGATGGCAGAGCCGACACGCACCAGCGTGGAACCTCGGCAATGGCGGCCTCAAAATCGCCGCTCATACCCATAGACAGAATATCCATGTCTATATTATGGTGTTTTTTGTCTTTAATGTCAATGAAAGATTGATGCATTGTCTCAAAATATTTGCGCACCTGTGTCTCCGTCTCACAAATGGGGGGAATACACATCAAGCCCTTGATCTGCAAACCGGGCAACTGGGCCGCTTCTTCCAGCAGCTCGGGCAATGCCTCGATCATAATGCCGCTTTTGCTTTCCTCCCGGCCGATGTTCACCTCCACCAGTACCCGGGTGGTCACGCCGTGCTTAACGGACTGCTTGGAAATCTCCTGGGCCAGTTTCATAGAATCCACCGACTGGATCATATCCACCTGACCCACAATATACTTAACCTTATTGGTCTGGAGTCGACCGATCAGGTGCTTTTCCACCCCATCCAAGTGCAACGCATCCCGCTTGCCCAGGTATTCCTGCACCCGATTCTCGCCGATCAAATCGGCAGCCTAGATCCAGCGCCCGGTTAATGTACACCGGCTCCACGGTCTTGGTCACTGCCATCAGGCGAACCTCTCGGGGATCGCGACCGCTTTTTGACGGCGCCCTCCTGCACCCGATCTAAGACCTGCTTCCAGTTCTCCTCAACGGCTTGCAGCCGTGCCGGATCAGGTATAAACTTTTCCATTATAAAGATCCTTCCCTTCTGTGATGATCTCGTCATAAAGGCGAATACCGTCTTTATTCTGGGCGTCATACGCCAGTATTACATAATCCTTGCCGGAATACAGCACCGTGGCAGGACGGAATTTCACCTGTCCGGCCACCAGCACATACACGCCCTTTTTACCGTCGCTCACATGCACGGCGGCAGCGGGGGCCTTGATCCCGGTATAGGAAGCTGTGCGAATTTCTATATCCTCCGCCCGATAGGCGGCAATATCCGAGTCCATATTCTCACACTGGAGCACCAGAACGGTTTGCGTGGCATGCCGGGCTTGGTGTCCGCGCCGCTGACCACGGTGCAGGAAAGCACCCGGTCGCTGTCCTTAATAGCCACATCCAGTCGCGTGCCGTTTTGCACCTTTTGCAGGTCCGCCACATCCGCTTTGCACACAAAGTACCAAGCATAGCTGGTGATCACCTTGCCTAAGGCGCCGGTGTCGCCCTTAGCGCTCTCGGCAGTCTTTAAGGCTTTATCCAGATCGGCAGCGGTCATCTCCGTCACCTGATCATAATCAAAAACGCTCTCGCACCCATCCGTGTAGCCGGAGAAAACGCCGCTTACCGCCGTAGTTACGGAGCCGATCGGCTCTGCAGAGCCCAATTCGTCCATTTGACTTTGCAAATCCTTTTTCAGCGCCGCAAAGTCAATGCTGGTGCCGATCATCATCTGGCGGCGGGTAAAGGTGTCGTTCATCTCCTGCGCCGCGGTACTTGCCCCAGTCAGATCCGATTGGGCCAGCGCCCGTATGTAATCATTTACATTCTGCACCGCCTCATTGTCCACGGCGGTAATATCCGTGGCGGTGGCGGTACTCTTATTTTCCATATCCCGGTAGTGCTGCAGCTTCTCCTTTAAGGCGGTGCGCTGGCTGTACGCCTTAGCGTCCGCCTCAGACTGAAAGCGCAGAGCCACCTTGCCGTTCTTGGCAATCTTCTCGCCGTCGGCAACGCATTGCACCGTCACACCGCCGGGGCCGCTAACCGCGTGCTCCTCTCGCACCGCCAGTGCCGTGGTCTCAATGGTACGGTACACGGTGGTCTCCTTGGCGGTGTAGGTTTGCAGCCGCACATGGGTAGCAGTATAGCACTCATACGCCACCACAGACAAAATCAGCAGCGCCACAATGCCGATGGCCCAGTTCTCCTTGGCGGTGCGACTGAGCTTTTTACGGCTTTATGCTCTTTTTCCTTTGTCTTTGCCATAAAGAAAATCCTCTGCCTGCGCCGTCGCTGCGGCGATCAGGCGCTCTGTATCCATGGTATCCGGCTCCAGCACCACAGTTCCCTGCCGGCGCTTAAACCAAGTGATCTGGCGCTTGGCGTAGCGGCGGGTCTCCTGCTTGAGCCGTTCTACCGCTGTCTCCAGCGGCTCGCTGCCCTCTAAATACGGCAGCAGTTCCTTGTGCCCAATGGCCTGCCGTGCCGTAGGACCGCAAGCGGCGTAGGCCTGCCGTGCTTCCTCCACCAATCCGGCGGCCAGCATGGCGTCCACCCGGGCATTGATCCGATCATACAGCACCTGCCGATCCCGGTAGCGGAGCACAAAATACAGTGCCTCATAAGGGCTGTCCTCCCGGCGGGAGGCTGCATTCTGTGCAGTCTTGGTAATACCGGCATAGTACAGCTCCAGTGCACGCACCACCCGGTTTTTGTTATTCGGATGTATTTCTGCCGCAGCCGTGGGATCCACCTGCTGCAAGGTACGGTACAACCCGCGCCGTCCTTTGCCAGCAGCTCCCGGCGCAGGTCCGGATTCGTCTGCACATGGGCAAACTGAATGTGGTCAATGAAGCTGTCAATAAACAGCCCGGTGCCGCCAACCAAAATGGGCACCTTACCCCGGGCGGCAATATCCGCCACCGTCTCCGCTGCCAGGTTGCAATACTGAGCCACGCTAAAGGCGTGTCCGGGGGCAGAATCTCTGCCAAATGGTGCACCGCTGCCTGCCGCTCCGCTGCCGTAGGCATGCCGCAGTGGCAATGGGCATACCGGTATAGATCTGCATAGAGTCGGCACACACAATCTCGCCGTCCAGCCGCCGAGCCAGGGCAATGCCCAAACCGGTTTTGCCGGAGGCGGTGGGGCCGGCCACCACAAGTACCTTTGTCTTCATACTCACGCCCTGCCGAACTGTCTTTCAATCTCGTACCGGCTAACCTTGATCATCACCGGCCGCCCATGGGGGCAGTAGCGAATATCCGGCATGGACAGCAGCTTCTCAACAAACAGGCGCTGCTCCGCCGGGCTGGTCACATCACCGGCCTTGACCGCTGCGCGGCAAGCGGTGGAATGGAAGATCCAGTCCAGCTTTTCCGGCTCAATGTCCGTTTTGTGCTCCAGCAGCTTCTCTGCGATCTCGCAGATCAGATCGGCAATATTTGCCCCGTCCAGCATAGCGGGCACCGATCGCACCAGCACCGCGTCCGTGCCAAAGATCTCCACCTCAAAGCCGCCTTTTTGCAGCAGATCCAGATGTTCCTCCACGGCGGACAGCTCCGCTTTGTTCAAGCGCACGGTCACCGGCGCCAGCAGCAACTGGCTGTGGATCTCCGCGCTCCGGCGCAGGGCTTCAAAATTCATCCGCTCGTGGGCGGCGTGCTTGTCAATATAATATAAATTATTTTCTATCTCTACAAGTATATATAGGTCTTAAAGGCTTCGCCAACTACACGGAAGGCCGGGGCCTTCCGGTCCTCGTCCACCACCTGCACCGTGGGGGCAGGCGCTGTCTCCGTCGAAGGCGGTGCAGCCGCTGCCGACTCTGCGCGCTCATGCGTAGGTACTGCCGGGGGCGCTTGGGCGGGCACTTCCCGCTCACGCTGTACCACCGGCGCAGCCTGGGGTTCCGAGGCGTTTATTTCGGTTGCTTTTACAGGTGCCGGCTCTTGCGCCGTCGGCGCTGCGCTTTGCTCTGCCGCTCGCTGCACCGGAATCTGTCCCTGGGGCGCGGTACGGTACGGCACACCTGCCTGCGCCGTCTGCCAAAAGTCCGTGCGGGGCGCTGTTTGCAGCACCGTTTGCACGCTCTCTTCCTTTTTGCGGAAAAAGTCGATCTTGGCGCTGCGACTGCCTGCCGGCGGGTACGCGCGTCCCACCTCGTCCGCTGCGGGGGCGCCGCCAAAGGTCGCTTCCTTTACACTGTCGCCGGTCTCAATCGCGGTCTTGACCCCATAATACACCAGGTCAAACACCGGCTTTTCGTTGGCAAAGCGCACCTCGATCTTGGCCGGGTGCACATTCACATCCACCAGCGCCGCGTTGACGGTCATATTCAGCACGCAGGCGGGGAAAGCGCCCCACCATAATGCTGTTTTTTATACGCCTGCTCCAGCGCCGCCAAGGCGGTCTTAGACTTCACCAGGCGACCGTTTATGAAAAAAATACTGCATGGCCCGGCTTTTGCGGGAGGCATGGGGGCTGGACACATAGCCCTCCAGCTCCATACCGTTATAGCTGTAATGCACCGGGATCAGCGACTGGGTCAGTTCCCGGCCAAACACGGAGTACACCGTGCTCTTTAAGTCCTTGTTGCCGGGAGTCACCAGGGTCTGTTTGCCGTCCCGGATCAGGCGAAAGGCGATCTCCGGGTGGCTCAGCGCCACCGCGTCCAGCACACCGGCCACCGCGTTGCCCTCGGTCACATCTTTCTTTAAGAATTTCATGCGCGCAGGGGTGTTAAAGAACAGATCCCGCACCACCACTGTGGTGCCCACCGGGCAACCGGCGTCGTCGCAGCTTTGTTCCTGCCCGCCGGCGATCACATAGCGGGTGCCCACCTGCTCCTCTGCTGTGCGGGTGAGCAGTTCCACCTGCGCCACTGCGCCGATGGAAGCCATGGCCTCACCCCGAAAGCCCAGGGTGCCGATGGCGTTCAAATCCTCCTCGGTTGCGATCTTGGAGGTGGCATGGCTGATAAACACCTTGGGCACATCCGCCCTTGCGATACCACAGCCGTCGTCCGTAATGCGCATATAGGTAGAGCCGCCGTGCTGGATCTCCACCGTTATGCGGGTGGCTCCAGCGTCAATGGAATTCTCCACCATTTCTTTAATTGCAGAGGCGGGGCGTTCCACCACCTCGCCGGCTGCAATCAGCTGGTACACGGACTTGGGTAAAATATGAATTTGCGGCATGGAACCACCGCCCTTTCTATAATGAAATCCGTTTTTAGCTAAGCTCCTGGGCCTTTTTGCGCAGGTTATCCAGGGTCTGCATAGCCTCAATCGGAGTCAAAGTGTTAATGTCTACGGTCTTTAGAATTTCCAAAATCTCGTTGGTGCCGTTGGCGGTGAAATTGTACTGAATTTCCTCCTCCGGCTCCTCCTCTATGGCTTCCTCCGCCTTAAACTCGATAGGCACGCTGTTCTGCTCCAGCTCCTTGAGGATCACTTTGGCGCGGCGCACCACCTTGTCCGGCACACCGGCCAGCTTGGCCACTTCAATACCAAAGCTCTGGTCCGCGCCGCCCCGCACGATCCGCCGCAGGAAAGTAATATCATCTCCCCGCTTCTTCACCGCTACGGAGTAGTTGCGCACGCCGTCTACCAACCCCTCCATGGCGGTCAGTTCATGGTAATGGGTGGCAAACAGCGTCTTGGCGCCCAGAGTCTTGCGCTTGCACACATATTCCAGCACCGCCCGGGCAATGCTCATACCGTCAAAGGTGGAGGTGCCCCGGCCGATCTCGTCTAAGATAATCAGGCTGTTTTGGGTGGCGTCTTTCAAAATGGTGGCCACCTCGTTCATCTCCACCATAAAGGTGGACTTGCCGGTAGCCAGGTCGTCAGACGCGCCCACTCGAGTAAAGATGGCATCTACCACGCCAATGTGCGCCTGCCGCGCCGGTACAAAGGAACCGATCTGCGCCAACAAGGTGATCAGCGCGATCTGGCGCATATAGGTGGACTTACCTGCCATATTGGGGTAGCCGGTGATAATGTGGCACCAGGTCGTCCTGCAAGTCCAGGTATGTATCGTTGGGAACAAAGGGCCCGCTGTCCAGCAGTGCCTCCACCACCGGGTGGCGGCCGTCCTTGATCTCGATCACGCCATCCCCTTCTACCTGGGGACAAGTGTAGTTATGCTCTGCCGCCACATGGGCCAGGGAACACAGCACATCCAGCCGGGCCAACGCCTTGGCGGTCACTTGCAGCCGCTGGATCTGGCCGGCGATCTCCTCTCGCAGAGCACAGAACAGCTGGTACTCCAGCGCCACCTCCCGATCCTTAGCGCCTAAAATCTTGCCCTCCAGCTCTTTCAGCTCCTGGGTTATGTAGCGCTCGCAGTTGGCTAAGGTCTGCTTGCGGATGTAAGTCTCCGGACCTGGTCCCCGGTAGGCATTGGACACCTCAATATAGTAACCGAATACCCGGTTGTAGCCCACTTTCAGCTTGGGGATACCGGTTTCTTCCCGCTGCTGCGCTTCAATGGAGGCAATCACGCCGGTGCCGTCGGTCATAATGGCCTTTAGGCTGTCAATCTCTTCGTTATAGCCTGCTTTGATAAACCCGCCTTCGCGGATAGAAAAGGGCGGCTCCTCCACAATTGCCCGGCGAATCTCCTCTGCCACATCGGTGAGCAGGTCAATATCGCTTTCAATTTCCCGCAGCATGGCGGTGTTGCAGTCTGCCAAAGCAGTCTTAATCTCCGGCAGGGTGGAAATGGTGCTCTCCAGCGCCCGCAATTCCTTGGCATTGGCAGTGCCGTACACAATGCGGGTCATCAGCCGCTCAATGTCGTTAACACCCACCAGCGCCTGGCGTACCGTGTCTCGCAGCATAGGGCGGTCAAACAATTCGCCCACCGCATTTTGGCGACGGAGGATTTGGCTGACGCTCAGCAGCGGCCGCTCCACCCAGGCACGAATCATCCGCTTGCCCATGGCAGTCTTGGTCTTATCAATCACCCACAGCAGCGAATGCTTCTTGTCGCCGGTCATCATGGAGCGGGTCAGCTCCAAGTTGCGCCGGGCGCTGATGTCCAGGTGCATAAACCGCTCGCTGTCGTAGAACTCCACTTCCGACGGGGTCTCGATCTCGTCTTTCTTCTGCGTATTCTTCAAATAAGCGATCACCGCGCCCAGGGCACACACCGTCTCGCGGCTGTGACCCAGGTCCAGTGCGGCGATCTCATCCTTCTTCAAGGTCTCTATAATTTCCTGGGAGCAGGCGTCAAAATCAAACAGCGCCGCCTCCGGGTACTCGGCGGACGCCTCCAGCCGAGCAGTAACGAACTGCACCACATGGTCATAATCGGCAGCGGTGCCGCCAAAGATCACCTCTTTGGGAGAATAGGTGGACAGCTGATTGATCACCTTGCTCTCCACATCTTCGCCGGTAGCCAGGGTCACATGAAACTCGCCGGTTGACACATCCGCAAAGCAAAGCCCGGCGCCGTTCTCGCTGCCAAACACACTGCACAGGTAGTTGTTGACGCCGTCCTCCAGCATATTGCCCTCGATTACCGTACCGGGGGTGATGATTCTTATAACCTCTCTTTTAACGATGCCCTTGGCCAGCGCCGGATCCTCCATCTGCTCACAGATGGCCACCTTGTAGCCCCGGCTCACCAGCTTGGCGATATAGCTGTCTGCGCTGTGAAAGGGCACACCGCACATAGGTGCCCGCTCCTCCTGGCCGCAGTCCCGACCGGTGAGCACCAGATCCAGCTCCTTGCTGGCGATCTTGGCATCATCAAAAAACATTTCATAAAAATCGCCCAGACGGAAGAACAAAATCACATCCGCATAGTCCTTCTTGATCTGAAAATACTGATCCATCATAGGGCTGATCTTTGCCTTTGCCATATTCCACTCGTCCTCCTCTCTGCAAAAAATGCTGCGAGCGACCACGCCGCCCGCAGCCGGTTTACACCTTAGTGGCAGCCGCCGCAGGTGCAGCAATCGTGGGTGCAGCCACCCTCCTGCTGCTGGGGCAGCTCACAGGTCTCCGGGTCCTGACCGTCAAAGAACAGGCCCATCATGCCGCTGATGTACTGTGCCATCTCCTCCATGGCGGAAGCAGCGGCAGAATACTTCTGCATATTTTCGCTCTCCATAATCTCACCATAGAGCTTCTGATAATCGGCCTGCAGGCTCTCAATGCGATCCTTGTCTGCATCGTTTGCCTTCTCGGCCTCCTGCTGATACTTCAGGGAGATCAGCTGCAACTCCTGCATCTGCTGCTGCAGCTTCTCGTCGCCGTCATTGGCCTTAGCTGCGGCCTGGAGGGCTGCAAAGCGCTCGTCCTTTTGAATTTCTTTGCCCAGTTCTCTGAGTGCGGATTCCAAACTCATAAATTTAATTCCTTTCCAGTTCTCCCCGCAACACATAGGTGAGCGGTTCTATAACTTTTACATTTTGGAAGGAGCCGATCAGGCTGTCGTCCCCTTCAAATTCTATAATCAGGTTCCCGTCCGTGCGGGCGGCAACATAATTATCGCCTAACTTGCCTTTGCCGCTGACAAAGCACTTAAAAAGTCTCGCCCCGGTGCAGCTGCATTTGCTCTGCGGAGATCTGCTCTTGCAGAGCCAGCAGCTCCGCCATCCAGCGGGCTTTTTCCTTATGGGACACCGGGTCGTCCATCTTGGCCGCCGGGGTGCCCTCTCTGGGCGAGTAGATGAAAGTAAAGAGTGAGGTGGCCCCCACCGCTTTGACCAACGATAAAGTATCTTGAAACTCCTCATAAGTCTCGCCCGGGAAGCCCACGATCACATCGCTGGTGATGGAAAGGGCGCTGCCCATCTTGGCCTTAGCGTAGTGCACCAACTCTAAATACTGCCCGGCGGTGTAGCCCCGGTTCATGGCTTTCAGCACCCGGTCATTGCCGCACTGGAAGGGCAGGTGCAGGTGCTTGGCTACCTTTGGACATTCGGCCATGGTGTCCAGCAGTTCTTTGGTACAGTCCTTGGGATGGCTGGTCATAAAGCGAATGCGAAAATCGCCGGGCAGGTCGTTGATCTGCCGTAGCAGTTGGGAAAAGGTGACTCGTGGGGTCAGATCTTTGCCGTAGCTGTTCACATTCTGCCCCAGGAGCGTGATCTCTTTATACCCGTCGGCGATCAGCTGCTTGACCTCTGCCAGCACATCGCACGCTTGTCGAGAGCGCTCCCGCCCCCGCACATACGGCACGATGCAGTAAGTGCAAAAGTTGTTGCAGCCGTACATAATGGGCAGCCACGCCCGCCGCTGATCGTCCCGCACCACCGGCACACCCTCGGCAATCACGCCGTCCATATCCGGCAGTTCAAACACCCGCTTTTTGCGAGTTAAGGTGCGCAGCAGCAGCTCCGGCAGCCGGTGCACCACATGGGTACCGAACACCAGGTCCACAAAAGGAAAGGACTGCTTGATGCGCTCGGCAATGTGCTGTTGCTGCATCATACAGCCGCACAGGGCGATCACCGTGTCCGGGTGCTCCGCCTTATAGGACTTGAGCGCCCCCACGTTGCCAAACACCCGATCCTCTGCGTGCTCCCGCACGGCGCAGGTGTTAAAGAGAATAAACTGTGCTTTGTGCCGATCGTCGGTAAACGCGTAGCCCATATCCGCCAGCATACCCTTAATATGTTCGCTGTCCGCCACATTCTGTTGGCAGCCGTAGGTGATCACACAGGCCAGGGGCTTGTCCGTATAGCGGCTTTGCAGCACCGCCTGCACCTTGGCAGCGTTCTCTCTTTGGGCATCCAGTTCTTCTTTGCTGATGGTCTTGGTATTGATCAAGGGTACTTCCTCCGACATTGGCTTACAAAAGCCCATTTCAGGCTCCTGCACATTATAGCATTATAACAAATTCCGCGCCACGGTTCAATATATATAATATATAATATTTATTAAAAATAAGTGAATTTTTGTTCACCTTGCACCCTGCCATTGCTTTTGACGGCAAAAAGTGTTAAAATCCATACTTGCGTGCCGTGGATCGGCACGGAAAGAAGCAATTTGACGAGGTGATCTTATGCTGCACCAGCGCGGCGCCGGTGTGCTTATGCACATCAGCTCCCTGCCCTCCCCTTATGGGATCGGCGTGTTTGACCGGCACGCCCGAGACTTTATCGACCGTATTGCGGACATGGGCTTTACCTACTGGCAGGTGCTGCCCTTTAATCCGATTGACGGGCCGGCAGTCCCTATTGTTCCCCCTCCGCTTTTGCCGGCAACTACCTGTTTATCGACCCACAGGGATTGCTGGATATGGGCCTGGCGACGGCGGAAGAAGTGGCGGCCAACCGCTACGACGGCACGCCGTACACGGCGGACTTTGCCTTTGCCGGTGAACGCCGACTGGCTCTGCTGGAGCAGGCTTTTTTGCGCATAGACGATACCCTGGCGGCCAAGATCAAGGCCTTTGAGGTGGAGAATCCATGGCTGACGGATTACAGCGTATTTATGGCGGTAAAAGAGGCAGAGGGCGGCAAGCCCTGGTGGCAGTGGAGCGACCGCCACGCCCATTACCACACCTGTATTCAGGACATATTTTTCTATGAGAGCCGGGCGGCGTTTTGGAAATTTGTGCAGTACATTTTCTACCAGCAATGGGGTAATATCAAGGCCTACGCCAACGAAAAAGGCGTGGCTGTCTTGGGAGATATGCCCATTTATGTAGCCATGGACAGCGCCGATGTGTGGTCCGGTCTGCCCCTGTTTCTCATTGATGAAAAGACCTTAAAGCCGGAAAAAAGTGGCCGGTGTGCCGCCGGATTACTTTAGCGAGAACGGCCAGCTGTGGGGCAATCCCCTGTACGACTGGGCGGCTATGGAAAAAGACGGCTACGGCTGGTGGCTTTCTCGCCTGGGTCACGCGCTGACCACCTATGACGCAGTACGCATTGACCACTTCCGCGCCTTTGCCAGCTACTGGGCGGTGGACGCCCAGGCAAAGACCGCCAAGGTGGGCCAGTGGCTGCCCGGACCGGGGATGAAACTGTTTGACAAGGTGTTTGAGGTGTACCCGAACGCCCCCATTATTGCCGAGGACCTGGGGGTGTTTGGAGAGGATGTGGTGCAGCTGCTTGCTGACACCGGCTTCCCCGGTATGAAAGTGGTGCAGTTTGGCTTTGACCCCAACGGTGACAGCAGCCACATGCCCCATAACGCAGAGAAAAACAGTATCAATTATGTGGGCACCACGACAACAACACCCTGCTGGGCTGGCTGTGGGAGGCCGGTGAAGCAGAGCGCCGCTTTGCCCTGGACTATGCGGGCTTTACCAGCGACAACTGGGGCGACGGCGGCTACCAAAGCCCCGCCTGCCGCAAGATCATAGAAACAGTGTGGCGCAGCGCCTCCAATGTGGTGATCATCGCCTTGCAGGATATGTGCGGCTTTGGCAGCGACGCGCGAATGAACACCCCGGCGTGCCGGAGAAGAACTGGCGCTTTCGCACGACGGAAGACACCATTGCCAACATAGACGGCAGCCTATTTTCGCCGAATCAACAGCCTGTTCCGCCGCACCTACCCGGTTTTTGAAAAATAACAGGGTCAAAAAAAGCATCTCCTTCATAGTATGTTACTGAAGCACTGCGGGGCGCCGGGCGCCCGGTGTGCAATAACCTATGAAGGAGTTTTGTTATGCCCGATTCGATCATTGATACCGGCGAAAAACGCATTAACGAGGCGGTGTGCATTGACACCAAGCGCATTTACGACAGTTGCGTAAGCAAGGACTGCCTGGAGGACCTGCGGGTCACCTTTTATGCCCCGGCGCAAATGCTGGTAGACAACGCGGTCACCGTCAAGTGCCGGGACTGCACCATTGAGGCTGTAAGCATTGATGTGGACGAAGTGCCCTTTGACAACGGCTTTTACAGCGTGGATGTTACTTACTACTTTAAGCTGACCTTTGACTGCTACTCGGCGCCCTGCACGGTGCCTATGGTAGCCACCGGCTACACCAGCTTTAACAAAAAGTGCATTCTCTACGGCAGCAGCGGCAATGTGAAGGTCTTTGTCAGTAATGTGTCCGCGGAGGCGCTGGACTGCCCGGAGGCTCCCCAGTACACCAACCCCTCTGCCAAGGTGCAGGCGGTGGATCCGGTAGTGCTATCTATGGATGTGGTATGCAGCTGCGACTGCCGCGTGCCCTGCCTAACCTCCATGCCCAAGTCCATCACTTCCACCCTGGACAACAGCACCCCTGCCGGAGCGCCCGGCCAAGGCTGTGCTGGTGACCCTGGGTCTCTTTTCCATCATCCAGATGGAGCGGGATGTGCAGATGACCATTCCCGCCTATGACTACTGCATTCCGGAGCGGGAGTGCAACTGCAACACCGCCAACCCCTGCGAGACCTTCGCCGGCATTGACTTTCCGGTGGATGAGTTCTTCCCCAGGGACAAAGAGGACTGCTGCCCTTGCTGCACAGACAGCGGCAACACCGGCACCAATACCGCCGACAATCGTAACAATCGCTAAGATCCAAAAAAGCACCGCTGACGGTCCCCCGTCGGCGGTGTTTTTTCGTATTTTCATTGTTCGTCAACCAAGAAGTTTGCCCGGTCTTGATACTTGCCGTTTTTGAATGTAATTTCGTAACTCACCCGATTCGACCGCAGGCGCCATTCCAAGACGGTCACAGTATCGCCGTTCTCGCTCTGTTCCACACCGTAGTAGCTGACCGTAGACAGCGGCGCGATTTTCAAACATTCTTCCAGGGTCAGATCCGGCGCCCGGTCATACAGGCTTTTGGCCTGATCCATAGACAAAGGGCAGTCGTATTCCGTATTCACCAGGCACTTGCGCTCGTATACACCGTCCTCATCCGTATCTTCCAAAATGACATGGTACGGCATGCCCTCGTAAACGGTCTCTTCATTTGCAGCCAAGCCCGCCTCATAATCCGCCGGTGTATTTTTAGACTGCACCGGCAGCCGGGTTTTGTCCAGAACTTCCATGGCCTGCTGTAAGGGCTTGGACTCCACACCTTGGCGCGCTCGTTCCCGCATAAGTGCGTCTACGCCGTTGGACACGCCCAACGACACCGCCGCACAAACAGTCAGCACCACTAAAATGCGCCCGATCACCGGCATACGGCGAAAGATACCCCGTTCAAGTGTTTGGCTGCTGACCCGTCGAATTTCTGCCGCACAAGCAAAATCCAAGACTGCCAGTACCAATGGCAGCAAGGTCAAGCAATACTGTACCCCAATTACCCAGTCCATACTCCAACCGGTCCATTGAGTAAAATATTTCAGGTTGCTAACGCCGTTCGCAGCAAAGCCCACTATAAATGGGGTACGCATAATCCACGCGGCGATCACATCCGGGATCGTACCAACCAGTAATGTAAACAAATTGTACCATAAAAAATACTGGGCAATGCTACTGACAACACAAAACAGACCGTGCCCAACCAGCAACACCGGTCCTTGCACTTCCACGCCCAGCGAAAGGCCAGGGTGGTGGCTGCCAAAACGGCCAGCACATTGCCAAACTGCAGGGTATAGACCAGCCAATCCGGCATAACAGCATACAAAGAATACGACCACTGTTCGCTAAACCCATACAGCACAGATAGTCCCACGCACGCCGCCAGGGCGGAAAAACCCAGCATCCGACCGGGCAAATTCCGGTGCAGGCGGCCCAGTTCCCGGGCCATCTCCTCCGGCGCGCCCATACGGCTCATTGCCATATTCTCCGCCTTTTCCCTCTCATATCCGGCGTCTGTATAAAAGCTGGTTTCGTCCTCTATATGATCTTCCAGCTCCCGCTGCACCTGGGCTTTGGTATACGGGTTGGAGACCAGCAGCAGTGCCTTGTGCAAATACTCTTCTTTTTTCATGCCCCACCTCTATGCAAACTCCAACACCCGGGTCACATCCCGCGTGTAAGACAAGAACTCCTCTTTTTTGGCAGCAAATTGACGGCGGCCTTTGTTCGTTAAGTGATAATACTTACGCCGCCGGCCGTCCACCGTGCGCCAATCGCTCTTTAGGCACCCCTCCTGCTCCAATGCGTGGAGAATGGGATACAAAGTCCCCTCGCTCATTTGGAACACATTTTCGCTGCGAACCTCCAACTCCCGAATAATCCGATAACCGTACAAATCCTTTCCGTCCAACACGCTCATCACCAATAGCGGCGTGCCGCCCTTTGAGCAGTTCTTTACTGTAACGCATCACGCACCTCCTAAAATCAATACCTTGGATTACAATGTATCTCTCACAGCTACATCGTAACACAAGGTATCGCTTTTGTCAACAAAAAATACCACCCTGTAAAAGAGTGGTATGCTTAACGGCGGGAACAAGCCCCCGCCCTACGATATCTTGGGACAAGAGATGCAGTAGGGGCGGATAGCATCCGCCCGCACGATGATCTTTTTCCTTTAATCGTCTTTACACCTTTTCCATTCGGGCAAAGTTGGCCATCAATTTCTTGGTGCCCGCACGGTCAAAGGCCACCTCCAAAAGGGTATCGTTGCCCATGGGCTGGGTAGACAGCACCACGCCGGTGCCAAAGGTCTTGTGGCGCACCGTATCGCCTACGGCGTAAGTCACGCCGGTAGCTGCCGGAGCGGCCTTGGCGGTCTTGGCGCCGCCGAACTTGTGGGCGTAGCTGCTCTTTTGGGTCTGCTGTCCCACCTTGGCGCCGGTAAAGCCCGCGTGGCTGCGGAAGGACTGAACGGTCACATCCTCCGTCACCTGCTCCGGGATCTCCCGCAAAAAGCGGGAGGGCATATTCCGGTTGGTGGTGCCGTAAAGCATACGCTGGCGGGCGTTGACCAAATAGAGCTTTTCCCGGGCGCGGGTAATGCCCACATAGGCCAGGCGGCGCTCCTCCTCCAGCTCCTCCTCGCTGTACATAGCCTGGCTGCCGGGGAAGATGCCTTCCTCCATACCGGGGATAAACACCACCGGGAATTCCAGGCCCTTGGCGGAGTGCAGGGTCATCAGCACCACAGAGTCCTCATCGTCGTTATAGGAGTCAATGTCGGACACCAGCGCCACATCTTCCAAAAAGTCGGACAGCTCAAAGTCCTCGTTCTCCTCCTGGTATTTAATGAACATGGAGGAAAGCTCCTTGATATTGTTCAGCCGATCCTCGTACTTCTCCGGGTCATCCTCCTGGAGATAGTCCGTGTACTTGGTCTTTTCCAAAATCTCCTGGAGCAAGTCGCTCAGGAGCATACCGTCCTCCAGGCAACGCTGAAAGTATGTAATCTGGGCGGCAAAATCCCTTAATTTTTGAGCACTACGGGCAGTTTTTGGAACTCGTCTGCTCGCTGGCACACCTCAAAAGCAGAGATGCCCAGTCCGGTGGCGATCTCCGTAATATGGCTAACCATGGTGGCGCCGATCCCCCGCTTAGGCACATTGATAATGCGCTGCAAGCGCACCGTGTCCGCCGGGTTGTTAATGAGCGCAAAGTAGGCGGTCATATCCTTAATTTCCTTGCGGTCAAAGAAGCGGTTGCCGCCAATGACCTTGTGGGGAATACCGCTTTTCGTCAGGGCAATTTCAATATTCCGGGACTGGGCGTTCATTCTGTACAGGACTGCGTGGTCGCTCATTTTGCGCCCGGCCTTTACATTCTTCAAAATCTCCTCCACAATGAAGGAGGACTCGTCCGCCTCGTTCTGGGCAGTATTCAGAATGATCTTGCTGCCGGCGCCTGCGTCCGTCCACAGGCGCTTGCCCTTTCGATTTTTGTTATTGGCGATCACCGCGTTGGCGCCGTCCAAAATATTCTGGGTGGAGCGGTAGTTCTGCTCCAGGCGAATCACTGTGGCGTTCTTATAATGCTGCTCAAAGGACAAAATATTCTCAATGGTGGCGCCACGGAAGCGGTAAATGGACTGGTCGTCATCACCGACCACGCAAATGTTCTTAAACTTGTCCGCCAGCAGCGAGGTGAGCACATACTGGGCGTGGTTGGTGTCCTGGTACTCGTCCACCATCACATAGCGGAACTGGTTTTGGTACAGCTCCAGCACATCGTCATTCTCTCGCAGCAGCTGCACGGTGTTGTAGATCATATCGTCAAAGTCCATAGCGTCCGCCGCCAGTAGCTCCTTTTGATAGAGCGCATAGCACTCGGCGATCTTGCCCTTACGGAAATCCGCACCCACGGTAGCCCGGTACTCCTGTGGACCGATCAGCGCGTCCTTGGCGTTGCTGATCTCCGACAAAATGGCCCTGTGGTTCAGAAACTTGTCGTCAATGCCCAGCTGGCGCTGGCACTGCTTCATCACCCGCTTGCTGTCGTCCGTGTCATAAATGGTAAAGTGGTTGGTATAGCCCAGCCGATCCCCAAACCGGCGCAAGATCCGCGCGCAGCAGGAGTGGAAGGTGTGGGCCCAAATGGACTCCGCCTCCGGGCCGATGGCGTCTGCCAGTCGCTGGCGGATCTCCCCCGCCGCCTTATTGGTAAAGGTAATGGCCAGCACCTGCCAAGGCAGGGCGTAGCCGTCGGCAATAATATGCTGCACCCGGTTAACCAGCACGGTGGTCTTGCCGCTGCCGGCCCCGGCCAGGATCAGCAAGGGACCCTCGGTGTGCTGCACCGCCTGCTGCTGCATTTGGTTAAGTGCCATTGGTGTTCCTCCGTCTACAAAAAAATATACAAACAAAAAGGGCGCAAAATCCGGCAGGCTAGGCCCGCCGGATTTATCACCCAAAAATCAGTTGTTCCAGTTACTTTAACAAAGTGAGCATAATGCCAGCTGCTACGGCAGAACCGATTACGCCGGACACATTGGGTCCCATGGCGTGCATCAGCAGGAAGTTGGAGGGGTTCTCTCTCTGCCCCTCTTTTTTGGCTGACGCGGGCGGCCATTGGCACGGCAGACACACCGGCAGAGCCGATCAGCGGATTGACCTTGCCCTTGGTGAAGATATACATCAGCTTGCCGAAGAGCACGCCGCCGGCAGTACCCACGGAGAATGCGATCAGGCCCAGCAGCACGATCTTCAGGGTGTCCAGGTTCAAGAATTTATCCGCAGAAGTGGTGGCACCTACGGACAGACCCAGCAGAATGGTCACAATGTTCATCAGCTCATTCTGTGCCGCTTTGGCGATACGCTCGGTCTGGCCGCTCTCTTTCAGCAGGTTACCGAACATGAGCATACCCACCAGTGCAGCCGCATCCGGCAGCAGCAAAGATACAATGACCGTTACCAAAATGGGGAACAAAATCTTCTCCAGCTTGGAAACAGGGCGCAGGTTGCCCATTACCACGCTGCGCTCTTTCTTGGTAGTCAGCGCGCGCATAATGGGGGCTGAATGATAGGCACCAAGGCCATATAGGAGTACGCCGCCACAGCAATCGTACCCAACAATTCCGGTGCCAACTGGGAGGTAACGAAAATGGCCGTAGGACCGTCCGCACCACCGATAATACCGATAGAACCGGCCTGCTGAGGGGTAAAGCCAAGCAGGATCGCGCCCACATAGGTAAAGAAGATACCCAGCTGGGCAGCAGCGCCCAGAATAAAGCTGGAGGGATTGGCGATCAGCGGCGCAAAGTCCGTCATAGCACCAATGCCCATAAAGATCAGGGGCGGGTAAACACCGGCTTTTACGCCGAAATACAGGAAGTCGATCAGACCGGGGCTGAGCACGGCGCCGGAAGCGTCCGTCAACCGGCCGGCCATCAGGTCGATAAATTCGTGAATACTGGAGTAATGCACAGCCAGGTTGGCGCTGGGAATATTGGCCAGCAGCATACCGAAGGCAATGGGGATCATCAGCAGCGGCTCAAAGCCCTTCTTGATACCCAAGTACAGGAAAACAAAAGCAACCACCAGCATGACAGCGTTTTTCCAGCCGCCGTCCGCTGTGAAGAAATAGGCGTAACCGGAGTTGGAAAAGATCTGTACAATGACCTCCCAAACCCCTCTTAAAAATCTCACTCATTCATATACCTCCGTTAAAACGGGCGTGTGTTCTCTGCCACAGCGGCAGCCGCCCAAGGATTGCGCACACCCACCGGATTGGGGCGCACACGGCGCACGCTCTGTACCACAGCACCGGGGCCTTCGCTGGCCGCAACGGCAGCTGCAATCACAGCCACTACCTCGCCGGGAATGCCACTATCCACCACCGGAGCAGGTGCGGCAGGCGCAGCCTTGACAGCGGGTGCAGACGGTGCGGAAGCCACAGTCACCTGGCTCTCCATAGCCTTTAACTTTTTCTTCTTACCACGAGTCTCTGCCCCGTGCACAATGGCGCCGAATGCCTTAAACACAAAGATCAGCAGTACCAAAATGCCCAGAACAATCACAATGCCGGCAATCACCACCGTGCTGGTGAAGGTAGCGCTACGATCCGCCTCAATACCGGTAGCCGCCAGCAAAATTGAAGATAACGGGTTCATCTGATTAACCTCCAGTTACAATTTTCCAAATTAAAGATATTATAAATCAAAAGCGGCGCAAAAGCAATGTTTTTTGCAGCAGAAAGAAAAAAATTGCAAAACTTCGTCAAACTGTATAAAATCCGGCGGAAAGTCTTGATTTATTTTTAAGATCGGATATAATGATAGTGTACCAAAAGGAGGCGGACTTATGACTGAACAGACCTTGATCATTGCCATCTTGGTGGCGCTGGTGATCCTGTGGATCACAGAGACTTTAGGCATGCACCGCACCAGCCGCATTTTAGGCGGCGTTATTGACTTGGCTTTGCCGTGCTGCGCTAAGTAAACAAAAGAAAATACATAGACCTACAAAAACAGCCGCTGCGTATCGCAGCGGCTGTTCTTTATTCTGTTATTCTTTTATGCGGCAAATGCGCATAGCGTGCTTCTCCACCTTAAAACGCACTTCCGTATAGTCAAAATTCTCCCCATCGCAGTTACCCAAAAGCGGCCGATCGTCCACGGACCAAAAGCGACCGCCTACGGTGTAACCGGTATGCACCACATCCGGCGCATACTCGGCAGCCGTGCCGGCACTGTACCGCGGCACGATGGGCACAGCCTTCGCCAGGCTCAGCGGATCCACATAGGTAAAATCCAGCAGACCGTCGTCCAGCTTGCTGCCCGGTGCCGGACAAAAGCCGCCGCCGTAGTAGCTGGCGTTGCAGATGGCAAACAGGGCATATTCCATATTTTCCCGATGAAATTTATAGGGGTTGCCGTTTTCGTCCACACAGTCCAGTTCAACATTGACCTTGTAGCGCAGGGGCTGCATCATCACCGGCACCACGGCAATATTGTATGCCTGATGGCCCAGTGGAGGAATTTTACCTGCGATCTTGCGGCCGATGGTCTCCACCTTGGTGTCCAGCCCATAGCTCATCACATTGATGCACTTTTCGCCGTTATAGTCAATCAGATCCAGCGGCTCCACCGTGTAATTCAGCTTGCCGGAGTACAGGCCAAAAGATTTGATCACATTCTCCACATTGATCTTCTTGGTGCCATAGACTTTCTTGGCAAAATCGTTGCCGGTGCCCAAGGGCAGCAGCATCATAGGGGTCTCTGTATGCGCCAAGCCGTTGGCAATCTCATGTACTGTGCCGTCGCCGCCACAGCAGACAATGACACAGCGATCGCCATACTTTGTCGCATAAGCCGTTGCAATCTCTCGGGCGTGGCCGGAATGGTCCGTCTCTTCCACAATCATCTCATCATCAAGAAGACGAAAAGCGGAGCGGATACGGTTGAAAATCGCCTCTTTGTCCTTATGGCCGGACACAGGATTCACAATAAATACATACTTCATCTGTTTTTCCCCTCTTTCACACCGGCGTCGCCGTCAGGCCAGGCGAGGCCCGCCCACCGGGCGCACTTGCAGCACATGGCAGGTGCCCTCGCCGAACACGCCCTCCAGCACGGTACGGTACTGCTCCAGCAGATCGTTTGGCACAAAGGCCTGAATGGTACCGGCAAAGCCGCCGCCGTGCACGCGATAAGCGCCACGATCACCCAGCACCTGGCCGCTGATGGCCAGCGCCAGGCTCAGCCGCTGATCCGTGGGGTTCTTGGTGGTAAACACATTTTGATTATACATAAAGGAGGAGCGGCCGGAGGCATTGATGTCTGCCAAAAAGCCGTCAAAATTCCCCTGCTCTAAACAAGAGACAGCGTCCTCCACCCGGTGATTGTCATTATAAAAATGAATCGCGCGGATCAATGCCCGGTCATTGACCTTGGTTTGCAGTTCCGGCAGTGCGGCAAAGAAGTCCTCGTAAGCCACCTGGCGCAATACAGACTTGCCCATGGCATGCGCCACTGCTTCCATCTCGCTGCGAATGGCAGCGTAATCGTCCGTCAGATCCGAGTGGTTGCCGCCGGTATCTACAATGCACAGGCTGTGACCGGAGGCAGCAAAGTCATAATCCACCTTTTGGATCACCGGCTCTTGGGTGCTCTCAAAAATCAATGGTCACAAAGGCAGCCTACGGAAGAAGCCATTTGATCCAGCAAGCCGCAAGGCTTACCAAAGAATACATTTTCGCTGTACTGTGCCACCTTGGCAACGGTTACCGGATCGATGCCGCCATCGTTGTACAAATAAGAAGTGATGGTCCCCAGCAGCACCTCAAAGGCTGCGGAGGAGGACAGGCCGGGCCGCCCATCACATCGCTGGTGGTTACCGCATCGTAGCCGCCGACGGTATAGCCCAAATCACTAAGCCGCGCAGACACACCGCGCACCATAGCCGTAGAATGGCCAAAGGCGTCTGCGTTGGGCCAGATCCGCCAAATCTGCCACATTCATTTGGTGGCCGGCAGACTTAACCCGCACCACGCCGTCCTCGTTCTTGGAGGCAACGGCAATGGCGTCCAGGTTTATGGCCGCCGCCAACACCTTGCCGTGATTGTGGTCCGTGTGATTACCGCAGATCTCCGTGCGTCCGGGAGCGGACATCAGGTGCACTTCCCGGTCTCCGCCAAAGGTTTCTGCAAAGGTGGTCAGAAGTTCCATGTACCGGGACTTCTGCTTTGCCACTTCCCCGTCGGTCACATATACCCGGCGAAAGGCGTCATCCAACTGGCCGTCTTTGATTTTGTTCATCATCGCTTGTGCATTCATAATTGTACCTCTTTGATTTTATAATACGATTTTGTATTTTTCTTTTTCGCTGTATAGGAGCAGAGTCTGATTCATCTGGCGGGACCGACGGCCGTAATATATATTAAAGGCCATACTGGTAATGCCGGAGAACCCCACAATGATCATCAACAGCGCAATGAACCGCGCCGAAAACGGATTGTACAGCACGGTACCGATTTTGGTATAAATGTAAAGCCGGGGCGCAAAGCCCAGCAGGCTCAGACAAATATAGTAAAGGAAGTCGTAGTGCATGGAGCCATAATACTTGGACACCATACCTAAAGGAATAGACGGCACCAAAACGGGACACAAAGAGAACATAAGGGTTACCGTTGCCCTTAAATCGAATCCAGTCCCGAATAAAGCGCATTTGACGAATATTCAGGATCATACCGGCCCAACCGCCGCCGATCCAACTGCCTTCCGCGTATTTAACTGCAAAGAAGAACGCCAAAAACACCATATTGATCAGCATAGCCTGCCCCAACGGGAACACCACGCCGGAGATCACACACAGCACACCCATAGGAATCGGCAGCTGACACTTGGCAACATACAGCGCAAAAATGCACAGAATGATCTCAAAATCCGAGTCCAATCCTACAATGGACTCGTCCAGCCGCCGCGGCCAGCTGATGAGCGCGTCAAAGCGCACCTCCAACTCCGTATGCTTATAAAGCGCCACAGCCAGCAATACCAAAAGCCCCAGCGTCACCAGTGCGATCACGCCGGAAATGAAGTTGGTTCTGTGCCGTTTTTGCTGCTTCAACGGCGTCACCTCCCTTATCTGCGGAGGATCAGTCCTCCTGCTCTCTGAAGTTGCCCAAAAACTTAAAGCCCGGCAACTCGTCCGACAGCGCGCACAACAGGTCCAAGGTCACATCTCGGCGCACACTGCCCATAATATCCACATAAAAGAAATAGCTGAATTCCCCGTTACCCATGGGGCGGCTCTCAATCTTGGTCAGATTCAGCCCGGCCATGGAGAAACGGCCCAGCACCCGGTACAAAGACCCGGTGGTATGAGGCACTCGAAAGATCAGCGAGATCTTATCCGCATCGCTGCTGATCTGCATATCCTTGGAGATCACAACAAACCGAGTCCTGTTATTAGAAATATTCTGGATCTCCCGTTTCATAACCTGCAAGCCGTATTTTTTTGCCGCAGTAGGTGAACAGATAGCGGCAATATCCCGCCGGTCGGACTGAGCCACATACTTAGCGGCCGCCGCTGTATTGGAATAAGTAATGCCGGTAAAGCCGAAATTCTCAATAAAATTACTGCACTGGGTCAGCGCCTGATGATGACTGTAAATGCTCTCCACATCTTCATACCGGGTATCCGGGTGGGCGGCCAGGCAGTGCTCGATCTTTTCGTCTCGGGCACCTACCATAAAAAAGCGGTACTTCATAATCAGGTCATAGGACTCGTGCACACTGCCGGCGGTGGAGTTCTCCACCGGGATAATGCCGTAGCGTGCCTCTCCTTTGTCCACTGCCTCAAATACATTCTCAAAATACTTATAATATTTGATGGGCACACCGGGAAATAGCCGCGCCCCGGCAATGGACGCATAAGCGCCCTCCACACCGGCACAGGCAATGCACTCACCGGGTGCCACAGCAATGGGGCCGTCCTGCAAGGCTGCCGTGATCTCTTTTCTTAAATCGGCGCCGCCGTCCATCATCTTGTGCTGGAGCGCACGGGAGGCGTCCATAGTAGCAGCAAACACGGTCTTGATCGTTTCGCCCCCGATCGCCGCACTTGCCTGCCACATCGTCGAGAATTTGGCGTTCCCGCTCCTCATTGAGCACGGGAATGCCCCGCCCACCTTGTACTTGGCCACCTGCTCAGACACATCCATGCGCGCCATCAGCAGCGGGATCAGCTGATCGTCGATCCGGTCGATCTCTTTTCTCAGTTCCAACAAATCCATGTATTTTCTATTCCTTATATTCTCTTACTTTTCGATTTTATCCCTGGATCAGCAAATCCATCAGCCCAAAGGCTACGGCAGCCTCTACCACCGGCACGGCACGAGGCACGATACAGGGATCGTGGCGACCGTGAATGGTCAGGGTCTCCGGCTCCATGGTCTGCAAATTCACACTGGGCTGTGGCTGACCAATGGAGGGCGTGGGCTTTATGGCCACCTGAAGCACCAAGGGAGCACCGGAGGTCATACCGCCCAGCACGCCGCCGTTATTATTGGTCAACAGCGCCACCTTTCCGTCCCGAACGGTGTAGCCGTCGTTCACATCTGCACCAAAGGCGCCGGCAAAATCAAAGCCCAGGCCAAACTGCACGCCCTTCACCGCCGGAATGCCAAACAGCAGGGCCGAGAGCTTGCTCTCCACGGTAGAGAACATATTGCCCCCTACCCCCACCGGCAGACCGATGGCCGCGCACTCAATGCTGCCGCCCACACTGTTTTGTTGCAGCCGGGCAGCCTCGATCACTGCGCGCATATTTTCCTCCGCTTCCGGGTTCAGCACGGCAAACGTGCTGTCGCCCAGGCGGTTTAATGTCTCTTTATCAATGGAATTGGGGTCAAACAGGGCGTCCTTTACCCCGCCCACCTTGGCAATATGGGCGCCTACAAACACGCCCTGCTGTGCCAAATACTGCTTAGCAATCGCACCGGAAAATACCAGAGGTGCCGTCAATCGGCCGCTAAAGTGGCCACCGCCTCGCACATCGTTACGGCCGCCATACTTTACATAGGCCGGATAATCGCTGTGGGAGGGTCGAGGTACCAGCGCCACATTGCCATAGTCACCGCTGCGGGTATTCTCATTGGCAATCTCCATGGCCAGAGGCGCACCGGTGGTGCGCCCATTCAGCACACCGGAGAGAATATGAGGAATATCCTTTTCCAGCCTGGGGGTGGCGGTTTTGTCACGCCCCGGGGCACGCCGAGCCATATCCTTATAAATGGCGTCCAAATCCACCGGGATACCGGCAGGCAAACCGTCAATCACACAGCCGATGGCCGGACCGTGGCTCTCACCAAAAATACTCAGTTGTACCTGCTCACCTGTTACTGATGACATCTGCCTTACCTCCCAGTGCACAAAAATCTTCAAAAAAGGCAGGATATGTCTTGTTAATGCTCTCTGCCTGTTTGATCACGCTGTCACCTGCAGCATACGCTGCCGCCACAGAAAAGGCCATCACGATCCGATGATCGTTGCAGCCGTCCACTGTGCCGCCCTGCACCACGCCGGTGCCGTGGATCACCAGCCCGTCCGGCAATTCTTCCACCTGCACGCCCATGGCCCGCAGATTCAGCGCCACGCTTTGTAGCCGATCCGACTCCTTAAACCGCAGCCGTCCGGCACCGGTAATGCGGGTGGTGCCCTTGGCAAAGGCAGCGGTCACTGCCAGCGCAGGCACCATATCAGGAATATCCCGAGCATCAATCTCCGCCGGGCGCAATTCGCCGCCACAGCACCGCACAATACGGTCGCGCACTTCCACCCGGGCACCGAAGCGCTCCATCATAGCACAAACGGCTTTATCCCCTTGGGTAGAGGCCGGGTTCAGTCCGGCAATTTTATCTCCTGCCCCACCGTGCCGGCAGCCATAAAAAACGCCGCGTGGGACCAATCGCTTTCTACTGTAAAGTCCACAGGCTTGTACTGCTGATTGCCCCGCACCAGGTAGCCAAAATCCGTAGGCCGTACCTGCACGCCAAAAGCCGCCATCACCTGCAAAGTAATATCAATATAAGGCTTTGACTCTAATTCCGTTGTTAAAAGAACTGCCGAGTCGCCGTCCAAGAGCGGCAGTGCCAGTAGCAGTCCTGTCAGGTACTGAGAGCTGACGTTCCCGGCGATCTCATACTGCCCGGGTCGCAGCTTGCCAGTAACAGAAAAGGGCAGGCCCCCATCTGTCTGTACCTGCACACCGTGCTGTGGCAGCAGGGTGGCAAAGGCATCCAGCGGGCGCCGAGGCAGCCGACCGGCACCGGTAAAGGTTACCGACTTGCCCAAAGCTGCCGCCACCGGGATCAAAAAGCGCACCAAAGAGCCGCTTTCGTTGCAAAAAATTTCGTCCCGCCCGGCAGCCAAATCCGCCAGCGCCTGAACCGTGGCTGCAATATCTGCCGAAGTGCCCAAGGGCGCTACGGAGCCACCACCGGCCAGCGCACTGCAAATCAGCGCACGAATGGCAAAGGACTTAGAAGGCGGCAGCTGCACGGTGCCTGCCAGCGGGGACGGCGTGATCTTTACTTGCATGCCCCACCTCCGAACATGGTTCGCAGGGTAGGCAGATCCACCGGATCAATAAAGCTGTCGCCGATCTTACGCAGCAGCACCAGTTTCATACCGTCTGCGGTGCGCTTTTTATCCGCCTGCATCGCGTCCACAATTGCATCAATAGAATGGGTATCCGCCACAGGCAGATTGTATTTTTGAAGTAAGGCTGCAATGCGATCCGCCGTGCCCGGTTCCGTCAGCCCTGCGCCCTCTCCGGCACGAGCCGCCAGCACCATACCGATTCCCACAGCGGCGTAGCCGTGTGTCACCGTTTGATAGTTCCATAATTTTTCAATGGCGTGACCGGCGGTGTGCCCAAAGTTCAGCAGAGCGCGCTCGCCCGCTTCCTTTTCGTCATGCTCCACCACCACGCGCTTCATATCCACACAGGCATAGATAATCTCGTGAATGCGATCTTTAGCACTGGCCTGCTCCAGCAGGGCAAACAGCTCCGCCGAGCGGATACAGCCGTACTTGATCACCTCGCCCATACCGTCACAAAAGAACACATCCGGCAGGGTACGCAGCACCTGCGGATCAATCAGCACCAAAATCGGCTGTTGAAAGGCGCCGCACAAATTCTTGCCCATAGGCAGATCCACGCCGGTTTTGCCACCTACAGAGGAGTCCACCTGAGCCAGCAGTGTCGTGGGTATCTGTACAAAATCAATGCCCCTCAAATAAATGGCAGCCGCAAATCCGACCATATCGCCGCACACACCGCCGCCCAGCGCAACCACCAGGTCGCCCCGCGTCAGTCCCTCCCGGGCCATATAATTCACCATATTCAGCACGGTCTCCGGTTTCTTGGACGCCTCACCGGCGTCAAATACCAGGGTGCACACCTGAAAATCTGCGCTCTCCAGCGCCTGCACCACCGGTCGCCGTACAGAGGGTACACATTGCTGTCGCTGATCAGGGCAAATGCGCTTGGCAGCCGGACACACGACGCACCAGGTCACCGGCTTGCTCCAGCAGGCCGTCGTCAATGAGAATATATCATACGGTCTGCCGGTATGTACTGTGATCTTTTGCATCAGCCGATCTCCTCCTTAATCCGGTTGCCCTGTTCCATCAGTGCTCGCAGTGCCGGCGCATCCTCCGCCTCAATGGCAGAGCGGAACTTTTGCAAATTGCCAACTAAGTCATCAATCTCGCGAATCAGCGGCTCCTTATTATCAATAAATAGCTGGCCCACATCTCTGCATTGATGCGAGCCACCCGGCTCACATCCCGGTAGCTGCCGGCGCTGAAGCCTGCGTGCTGGGGTGCCAAAGGCGACAACACATACGAGCAGGCCAGCACATGGGCAATTTGAGAGGTAAAGGCAATCATCTCATCATGATGCTCCGGGGTGGTCACCACTGTGCGGGCGAAGCCCATATCCTCTGCCAAACCGATCAGGGCATCCACCTTGCGGCGGGGTGCGTCCACCGGGGTACAAATAAAGGACGCGTTGTCAAACAAGTTGTTCAGGCTGTTGTCATAGCCGGACACCTCACGCCCGGCCATAGGGTGGGCACCGATAAAAAAAGTAAATGGCAGATCCTTATGCGCTGCCATTTGGCGACAGATCTTGGTTTTGATCCCGCAGGAGTCCGTAACCACACTGTCTTTCTTAAACAGATCCTGGTGCTCCAAAATGAAGGGCACAATCGCCTCCGGATAAAAATTAATAATGGTAATGTCTGCCTGGGGCAGCAGTTTCTCCAAAGAACCGGTGGCGTCAATGGCGCCGTCAGCCAAGGCGCGCTGCGCCACACTGGGCGTGCGGTTCCAACCCAGCACGCAATGTGCCGTGTTTTTCTTCAATGTTTTTGCCAGGCTGGCACCGATCAGACCCAGCCCTAAAATCAATACTGTCATGAGAATTCCGTCTTTCCGTCCGTACCTACGGACCCAAAATCACAGATACTATAATAATATATTCCCTATCATAAGTCAAACGAAAAAGGCGAAAAGGGGCTCCTTTGGCTAAAAATGAACAGAAAAACGCCGCACCGAGTTGCCTCAGTGCGGCGAATTCATTTTAATTCCAGCGCTTATTTGCCGAATACATCATACTCAGAATCGTCAAACAAGTCGTTGCCCTTGTTGTTTGAAGGGTCGGATGTCATAACCACATCCTCGGACTTAAGCTGGTACTTGCGAACGGTGATTACCGGTTCTTCATAACTTTTTCTCATCTTAAAGTCCCTCCTTCCTTAAAACTGCACGGTCTCGCTTACAGCCTTGTCAGCATACACGGTATAGGTCTTGCCGTTCAAGGTGTAGGTCACATAGGATCTGTAAGTCAGATCATAGGAACCGGACAGCGAAGTGGACTTGATGCTGACCACATACTGGCCGTAGTTATCATTTTCACCGGTGTGCTTGGAAGCCTTCAGACGCTTAATGCTGCTGTCGGTGCTGGCATTCTCCAAAGTCAGAGTCTTGCCGGCAGCGGTGGTGAACAGCATACCGTACTCCACAGCCTTGGCATTCTCCGGCAGAGCAAAGTTGCCGATCATGGAGAACTTGGTGCTGGCTTTTACGATGCCGTCACGGGTGGAGGAGGAAGCACCGTTTGTATCATTATCCAACACATTACAGGTCTCCTGGTCTTCTAAGATGCCTTGCCAATCGGAAAGGGTATACGCATCATACTCAGCATCTTCACAAGCACGAAGAGTCAAGGTTTTGCCGTAACCAACAATCACAAAGGTACTGCGCTGAACAGTTTCTGTCTGGCCAGTACTGGGGTTCACATAACTACCCTCAAGTTCGCCCAGATACTTCACCCAAATCTCAGCGCTTTCATCGGTATAAGTCACCAGATCATTGTAATTGAAAGTCTTGTTGATAACATTGTCTTGGTTTACATTCAGAACAGAGATATTAAATGTGGCAATGTTCGTTACATCGTACTGTGCGGTAATGGTGGTGTCACCGGTTACGTTAATCTTGAACCGGCGGCTGCGCCGTTGTCATAACCGCTGAAGGTGTAGAATGCACAAGAGGGAGCGGTGGGCATAGTCACGGAGCCGCTGGTGTAAACCACGTCAAACACATGACCGTTAATGCCGTTGACAAAAGTCACTACATAATTGGCCGCGTCGCTGTCCGCCTTCTCTGTGGTCAGATACGTATTGCCCTTAACCACAAAGCCGTAGCTGGGTGCGGTGGTCATATACTTGGGTGCGGTGGTCTGGGCAACCTGCACGGAGTTGTAGCTGTAGTACCAAGCATACTTGGCAGCGCCGGTCTCCGTTTCAATGTTGTCATTGGTGCTGACGAGTTTGTACGTCACCGTTAACTACAATGCGCGCACCGTAATTGTAAGTACCCAGCGGCTTACCGTTCAGGTACACAGTGTAGGTCATGGGCTGTAAGGACTCCAGCAGTGCCTGGATGGCAGCATTCAGGCTGTTCATATCTTTGTAGGCAATACCCACAATGTCCTTGCCGTTGACCGTCACGGTCTTGTACAATTCAAAACCGGTAATGGCAGACAAATCATACGCATCGGAATCCTTGCCGTCCTGTGCCTTGGCCAGTGCGGCCTCTGCTGCGGACAGATCCAGAGTTGAAGCGCTAATGCTGTATGCATTGACCTTTGCGGTCTCTGCGTCGATCTCAGTCTGCTTGTCGCCCATGGTAGCGGCACGCTGATCTGCGTCGTAGTGGTAGTAGGTCAGGCCCTTAATGAGCGCAGCCACGCCCTCCAAATCGCTGGCGGCATAGGTCTTGTCGGCCAAAGTCGTCAATTTGGCCACCGCTGCGTCCAGCGCGGAGAAGTCGGCATTATCCATTGTGGAGCTGTACTGAGCGGTGTAAGTCACAGCACCGGTCACCAGCGTGGAATCGGTGATCTCCGGATCCCAACCGGTAAAGGTGTAAGAGTAGCCGCCTTTCTTATAGTCGGTTACATCAACCGTGTCGGCCTGCGCCTTCAGGTTTGCACCGTACTCCACATTCTTAATCGTCTTGGAGGTATCGTTCCCGTTGGCATCCTTATAGTTAAAGGTCAAGGTGAAGGTGTTCTGCTCCAGAGCGTTGTAAGCACGCAGCAGCGTGGTGTATCTGGTCTTCGCCTCAGTAAGGATCTCGTCCGCGGTCATCGTGTTATACGCCATCTGGCCCTTAGCTTTTCTCAAAGCATCGGCAAACTTGGTCCAGGAAGCCTCGGTGTACTTGTTGCTGTCGGTCAGTGCGCTGCACTGGTTGATCAGGTCAAACATATACGCAATATCTACTACCGTAGCGGTCACGCTGTAGTTCTGTACATCGTGGCGAAGTGTAGTCCAAGCGCTCAAGGGCTGATAGCTCAGCCGGGTCACAGCACCCACATTGCCGGAAACGGTATAGATCTTCTTGTTGGGCAGCGTTGTGGTGGTCAACTTGGTAGAGGCGTTATCCTTCGCAACACTCATGGTATAAGCACCTGCATACGTGTTGCCGCCAAAGTTACCACTGCCGCCCTTACCATGCATAAACAGAACGTTCTGCGTACCCTGGTTGTTAGAAGCCACGCTGGTGGCAATGTCCAGCACATTGGTGGACTTGTCATTAATTCGGTTACCGCTTGCATCCACTGCAAAGGCATCCGTTTTGTTATCTACCTCTACCGCGTACAGGTCCTTCAGTTCCCATGTTGCGGCAGCGGTACCGGAGGTCTTAATGGCATTACCGGGCTTAATGTTCTTCTTGGTTACATATTCGTCCACATCGGAGTCTTTCAAACTGGGGTCTGACCGGCACCAATGGCACGAGCCACCAACTCACCGGTATCCCCTTCACCTGTAACGGTATCGTTCAAATTGAAGAACAGAAGCTGGTGATCGTAATCACGCCAGGAGCCGAAGAACAGCATCATGTCGCCCAAATTAAAGGTGGTGGCTTCATGGCTGGTACGGATCATAACAGCATTGTTGGGGAAGCTGAAGCCCAGCGCCACAGAACCGTTGATCTGTGTATCGTTAACCATACTGCCGCTGGCACTCTTGGAGTTAGGAGAACCAACGATCAGATGCTCCGCATTGGTAGCCACCGTGCCGTTGGGCAGCTCTGTGAAGGAGAATTCCAGTGCGTCATAAGCAGTCAGAATCTTCTCCAAAACCGCAGTGTAGTCAGCCAGCAGCTGCTCCGGCGTGGTCATGTCTTTGCTGTCCAGTGCAGCCATCTCAAACTTTGCATCAGACACAGCCTGTACCAGCGCGTCGAAGTTTACATATTTGGAGCCGTCCAGTGCTTCATAAGAAGCCAAAATGCTGTTCCAGCTCACATAGTGGGCTCCGCTGGTAATGTGCAGATCATGATTGATCCGCAGGGCAGGAATGGCAGCCAATACCGCAGCGGTCTGATCCGCAACGATCTGGGTGTTCTCATCCGTCTTCTGCAATGCAGCAGAGGGAACGCCGTAGTTCTCCTCAGTGCCCCAAACAGCCTTCTTTGCATTGGCGACAGCATCGGTCAGGTTGGCATAGGTGTCCGGCGCAAAGTAGGTCTCATACGCCTCCATGCCGTTTGCCTTGGTGATGGCTTCTGCCAATGCGGTGGTATCTACTCTGGAATTCTGTGCTTCCTCCAGCAGAGCATCATAAGCCTGCTGCAGCTCTACTGCCAAAGGCGTTACAGTACCGTTAGGCTGATAACCGCTCCCCACAGCCATAATGGCGGTGTAGGCAGCCTCATACGCGGACTTAAAGGCGTTCCAATTATCAGAAGAATAAACGCCGTTATCATTGCCGGCTGTGTACGTGGCCTTAGTCAGGTCAATTGCATTGCGCAGCTGATCGTAAGAGTCATCATCTGCCGTCAGTGCACTCTGTGCGTTGGTCAGCGCCGTGCGGGCGTTGTCAATATCCGTAGCGCACTTGGACGCAGCCTCTGCAGTGTTAGAAGCAAAATTGTATGCGGTGCTGTCGGACGGATTGACAGATGCCAAAGCGCTGGCAGCCACCAGCAGGCTGCGCATATCCGCAGCGTCATTACAATAGTTTTTAATATTAGAGATGGTGGACTTGGCAGTGGCCAAAGCCTCTTTCACCCCGGCATAGTTGATCACATAGCCGTAGTTGTGGCCATCGTGTTTTTCCTGGCTACCGCCCTTATCACCGGCCAAGCACTGAGAAGCAGCAATGATGGCTGCGCGATTCTTATCGTGGTCATAAATGGTGAAGCGGGTATCGATGGTGGTCAGCGGGGCGCTGGGGGTGCCGCTGTAAGTCACAAAGCTGGAACCGGTGTTCTGCCTAGTGTTGTTTCTGCCGGCGGAATCACGAGTCCAATAAATGGGAGAATCGGCACCGGAAGCAGCTGCCACAGTGGGAACCACCGTGCCATCGGAAGACATAAACGGAATGTTACCGCTCTGGTTCTTCTTCACCGTCCAGTTGGCCAAAGTCAGATCCGTGTTGTTCACGGCAACTGCCGTGATACCACGAGGCTTTGCATTACCGCTGTTATTGATAAGATACTCATTGCGGTACTCATAGCTGAACTGTACCGGTGCACGCAGTGGCGTAGTACCGTCATACAGGAACACATAGTCGTTCATAACGATTTTGAACCACTGCTTGGCGCCGTCATCATAGTACCAGGAACCAACCACATCGTTAGAGAAGCGCAGGTTGCCGCCGTAGTACAGCAACCCGTTGGCATAATCGGAAGCCACGGTTGCACCGCTGGAGTCCGTTACGGTGGCATAGGTCACATCGGAGGAGAGCACCGTCTTCTGCATCTCCGTCGTTGCGGTGGTCAATGCCTGTGCAGCAGTTCTTAAATCCTGGGATGCGTCGCCGCCATAGACATACATATCCCGCGCTTGTTTGGCGGCCATATACTTGTCGTAAGCCGTGGCCATATCCGCATAAATCTTGCCGTCCATGGCAGATTCGTATGCGTTAATAACATCTTCCCCACCCTGAAGTTCGGCGCGAAGTACGAAGATTACCTGCTGGGCACCAGCTTTGCACGTCCGTGCATCGCAAAGGCTCTGGCGGATATCGCCATCAAGGAAGGCGCAGATGCCATCTGCCACGGCTGCACCGGTAAGGGCAACGACCAGGTGCGTTTTGAGCTGACCCTGAAGGCCCTGTGCCCCGATATGGCCATCATTGCTCCGTGGCGTGAGTGGGATATCAAGAGCCGTGACGAGGAGATCGATTACGCCGAGGCTCACCACATCCCCCTGAAGATCAACGACGGCGGCGCATACAACCAGAAAGACTCTGCCGGGTTCATCAACCTGTTTGGTCTGCCGCTGAAAGTAAAAGCGCTGCTGGACCAAAAGCGGGAAGCAAACGAAGACTAATTGTCAAAAGTCAACGAATGACAGGGCGCACGGCCCACCGTGCGCCCTGATTTTTGCATTTTACAGAAAGCAGGAGATTATGGCACAATTATGGAAAGGCCGGTTCAAAAAGGAACTGGCAAAAGAAACCAACGATTTTAACGCCTCCATTCACTTTGACAGCCGCATGTATAAAGAGGACATTACCGGCAGTATGGCCCACGCCACCATGCTGGGGGCATGCGGGATTATTGAAAAGAGCGAAAGCGAAAAGATCGTGCAAGGGCTGAGCGAAATTTTAACGGATATTGAAAGCGGCAAGCTGGCGATTGATCCGGGTGCGGAAGATATTCATACATTTGTTGAAGGTGAGTTGACCGCCCGCTTGGGCCAAACCGGCAAGCGGCTGCACACCGCCCGCTCCCGCAATGACCAGGTAGCGCTGGACATTCGTATGACCCTGAAAAAAGAGATCGACGCCATTGCCGCAGACATCAAGGATCTGCTGGCGGTGCTGTGCAAAAAGGCGGAAGAAAACAAAGGTGTGATCCTGCCGGGCTACACCCATTTACAGCGGGCGCAGCCCATTACCTTCGGCCATCATCTAATGGCCTATGCCGCCATGCTGTGCCGCGATCTGGATCGACTGGCAGATGTAAAAAAACGCATGAATGTGCTGCCCCTGGGCAGCGGCGCTCTGGCCGGCACCACCTACCCCATCGACCGGCGAATGGTAGCGGCGCAGCTGGGCTTTGACGATGTAAGCGCCAACAGCCTGGACGGGGTGTCCGACCGGGACTTTTGCATTGAGCTGGCGGCAGCACTCTCTCTGGTGATGGTGCACCTGTCCCGCTTTAGCGAGGAGATCATTATGTGGTGCTCCTGGGAGTTTAAGTTTGTGGAACTGGACGACGCCTTTTCCACCGGTTTGGCTCCAGCATTATGCCCCAAAAGAAAAATCCGGACATCGCCGAGCTGGTACGGGGCAAAAGCGGCCGCGTTTTCGGCGATCTGACCACCCTGCTGACGATGATGAAGGGCATTGCACTGGCCTACAACAAAGATATGCAGGAAGACAAGGAAGCCATCTTTGATGCAGTAGACACGGTAAAAATGTGCCTGCACGCCTTCACGCCCATGATCGACACCATGACCGTGTTAAAGGACAACATGCGGGCGGCGGCAGCCAAGGGCTTTATCAACGCAACGGACTGCGCCGATTACCTGGTGGGCAAGGGCTTACCCTTCCGGGACGCGTACAAAGCCACCGGCGAGCTGGTGGCCCAGTGCATTGACCGGGGGCTGACCTTGGAAACGCTGCCCCTGGAGGACTACCGGGCAGTTTGTGATCTGTTTGACCAAGATGTCTACCACAAGATCAATTTGGACACCTGCGTGGCCACCCGTATTTCCGAGGGCGGTCCCTGCCCGGAAAGTGTGGAGCGGCAGATCGGCAAAGTACAGGCGTTTCTCGACAAATATCCATTATAAAATATTGGCACTCTCGCCTTGACTACGCCAAAGCATAGGTTTATAATATTAAACAAAACCGGAGTACCGATTGAAAGTTGAGAACGATATGGACTACAAGATCATTGCAGACAGTTGCTGCGACCTGACCGATGAGATGAAAGACTGGGGCAACCTGGCTTTGGTTCCGCTGACGCTGGAACTGGGCGATTACCGCATTATGGACGATGAAAACTTCGATCAGGGACGATTTTATCGCTCGTATGCAGGCACTGGGCGATGTGCCCCGTTCCGCCTGCCCCTCGCCGGACGCATTCTGTGCCGCCATTGCCGCGGACGACGCCAAAGAGGTGTATGTGCTCACCATTACAGACAAACTCTCCGGCTGCTACAACAGTGCCCTGCAAGGGGTTATGCTCTATGAGGATGACCACCCGGGAGAGAAGAAGATCCATGTATTCAACTCCCTGGCCACCAGCGGACTGGAAACCCTAATCGCTTATGAGATCCGCCGCCTGAAAGACAGCGGTTTGCCCTTTGAGCAGGTAGTGGAGCAGGTAGAGGATTATATTCACAACCACACAGCGCTGTATTTTTGCCTGGAAAGTCTGGACGCACTGAAAAATAACGGCCGTCTGTTCTCTCTGGCTGCCACAGTGATCAAGAAGCTGAAAATGAAGCTGATTTGCCAACGCAGCAGCGAGGGCACCATCAGCCTGGCCGGGCAGGATTTTGCCGCCGGGCGCGCCATTACCAAAATGTGCGACCTGATTGCCAGGATGTGGAGGGCAAGGATCTAAGCCACCGCACCCTGATCATCAGCCATGTGTGCTGCCCCGAGAAGGCAAATACGATTGCCGACAAAGTACGCGAGAAGTGCAGCTTCGGCAACATTATCATTTTGAAAGCCAGCGGGCTCAACTCCTGTACGCCTCCGGCGGCGGGGTGATCGTGTCCTATGACAAATAAAAATCCATATTAAAAAGAAGGTAAGTACATTGGAAATCAAGTATGAGTTGACCAAAACACCGAAAGAAAAACCCACCGGCGCTCTGGGCTTCGGCCATATCTTTACGGACCATATGTTCGTCATGGATTATGACGAGGGCAAGGGCTGGCATGACGCCCGCATCGTCCCCTATCAGCCGCTGGTACTGGATCCTCTGCACTGGTGTTCCACTATGCGCAGGAGTGCTTTGAGGGTCTGAAGGCATACAGAACCCCCCGAGGGCAAGGTACAGCTGTTCCGCCCGGACAAAAACGGTGCGCGCCTGGCCTCTACCCATGACCGTCTGTGCATTCCGGAGATCCCGGTGGAGGACTTTGTAGAAGCAGTCCGCGCTTTGGTAAAAGTGGAGCAGGACTGGGTGCCTCTGAGCCGGACACCAGTTTGTACATTCGTCCCTTTACCATCGCCACTGAGCCGGTACTGGGCGTAAAGGCCTCCAGCCAGTATAAGTTCATCATCATCTGCTCCCCCTCCGGCGCTTACTATGAAGAGGGGCTGGATCCGGTGAACATTTATGTTGAGGACGAGTATGTGCGCGCCACACCCGGCGGCACCGGCTATATCAAGTGCGGCGGTAACTACGCTGCCTCCATTATCGCCTCCGAAAAGGCACACAAGCTGGGCTTTGCTCAGGTACTGTGGCTGGACGGCGTGGAACGCAAGTATGTAGAGGAAGTTGGCTCCATGAACATTATGTTCAAGGTAGACGGCGAAATCTATACCGCACCCACCGTGGGTACTGTGCTGCCCGGTATCACCCGCATGAGCTGCATTGAGCTGCTGAAGAAGTGGGGCTACAAAGTGCACGAAGAGCGCTTTACCATTGACTTTATTATGGACGCTGCCAAGACCGGCAAGCTGGAAGAAGTCTTTGGCACTCTAAACGCCGCAGCCGTAATCAGCCCCGTTGGCGGTCTGACCTATGAGGGCGACAGCGAAGTGATCAACAACGGCGAGATCGGCGAAGTGACCCAGAAGCTGTATGACACCCTGACCGGTATTCAGTTCGGCAAGCAGGCCGACGATATGGGCTGGATCGTACCAGTAGAATAATCCCAAACCAACCTACACCGGCAGATGTGCACTTACATCTGCCGGTTTGTTATCCCTATGAGAAAAAAAATCAGCTATACCGTACCACCGGCTCTGGACGGCAGCAGCGTGGCGGCGGTGCTGCGCAGCCACGGCTTCTCCACCGCACTGCTGCGTAGTCTGAAAAAAAGACATACGGCGCCATTCGCCGCAACGGTTGCCCGGTGCGTACCGTTGACCCGGTGCATACCGGCGACATGGTTGCCGTAGAATTAAATACTGGCGGCGCCACCGCACCACCCTCAGCGGAAAAGGCAGTAATCGTCTATGCCGACCGGGATATTTTGGTGGTGAACAAGCGCGCCGGTATGGCCATGTACGAGACCTACAACCACCACGGCAACGCCCTGTCCAACGCAGTGGCAGCCGCCGGATTTGATGGCCCGTTCCGGCCCATTTACCGGCTGGACAAGGACACCAGCGGCCTGGTGGTACTGGCACGGCACCAGCTGAGCGCCGCCAAGCTGGCCGGTCGGGTACAAAAGGACTACTATGCGGTGGTACCCGGCACCTATACCGGCAGCGGCACCGTAGACGCACCCATTGCCCACTGCCCGGACAGCACCGTGAAGCGATGTGTTGACCCTACCGGCGTGCGGGCGGTGACCCACTGGGAAGCCCTGGGGCAGCAAGGCGGCCGCACCCTGCTGCGCGTGCAGCTGGAAACCGGCCGCACCCACCAGATTCGGGTACACTTTGCCCACCTGGGCACACCCTTGGTGGGCGACAGCCTATACGGTACGGCGCCCATCGGCACCCGCCACCTGCTGCACTGCAAGACCATACGCCTAATGCACCCGGTACGGGAAGAGCCGGTCGCCTTTGACTGTCCCTTTCCGTCGGATATGGAGGAATGGAACCAATGCCTGCCTACTGCACCCACTACATCTTTGCCTGCGAGCTGCTGCCCGCCTTAACGGAACTGGCGGGTTTTGACCTGAACCGGGACGCAGTCATGCTGGGCACCCAAGGACCGGATGTTTTCTTCTTTCATCGTATTGCCCCCTGGATGCCGGGCCGCTCCCAACGCAAGATCGGCTCCCGACTGCACCGCGCCAAGCCCGGAGATATACTGGACGCCATGGCAGAATACTGTACCCGGTGCAGCACGGAAAAGGCCATTGCCCGCTCTTACGCCTACGGCTTTATTCTCCATTACGCCCTGGACCGGCAGTGCCATCCCTTTGTGTATGCCAAGCAGCAGGAACTGGCGGACAGCGGCAGCCCCCTGCACAAATCCGCCCTGCATAATATTGTGGAGATGAGCATGGACGCAGTGCTGCTCCACGAAAAAGCTACATTGACGACCCTCGGTGCTTTGACACCGCCGTTACCGTGCCGGATGATCCGGCGGTGCTGGACGAGGTGGCTCGGCTGCTGAGCTTTACCGTCTACCGGGTACTGGGCAAGCGGCTGCAACCGACAGATGCCCGCCGCGCGCTGACCGACACCAAAACGATGCAGCGGTTGCTGCGAGACGCAAACGGAAGCAAGGCCAGGATCGTGGGCGGCATAGAGACAATTTTGTCCCCCTTTACAGGAAATTTTCGTCTAACCTCTATGTTGCGGCCAAAAGACTTGGAAAAAGCGAAAAAATATGGTAATATAGAGAACAGGAACTGGCGCTCCCCTTACGCACCCGGCGTGCGCACAGAAAGCTTCTTTGACCTTTACCGACTGGCAAAGGCCCCGGCACAGGAAATGATCCGCGGTTTTGACCGGATCTGCGCCGGCGAAACCGACGGAGCCGCCGTCACCCAAAATTTATCTTTTTTAACCGGAGTGGAAGTAAAATGAAAAAAATTCCCAGCTTTCAAATCGATCACACCATTTTGGAAAAAGGCATTTATATCAGCCGCATTGACGATGATATTACCACCTATGACATTCGTATGCGCGCCCCCAACCGGGAGCCGGTGATGACCAACGCCTCCATGCACACCATTGAGCACCTGTTTGCTACCTATGTGCGCAATACGGAATTTGGCGACAACATCATCTACTTTGGTCCCATGGGCTGCCGCACCGGGTTCTATTTTCTCACCCGCAGCCTATCCGACAGCTACTGCATTCAGCTGATCAAGGACGCCTTTGCCTTTATTGCCGACTTTTGGGGCAGCATTCCCGGCGCTGCCATGAGCGAGTGCGGCAACTGGCGGGACCACAACCTGCTGCAAGCCAAGGAGGACGCCAAGCAGTTTTTAGAGATCATTCAGGACTGGACCAAGGATGACCTGAAATACCCCACCAAAGACGAAAACTAAAATAACAGCATACAAAAATCCCGCTTGTTCACACAAGACAAGCGGGATTTTCTTTTTTGCTTATTTATTGCAGTTTGGCGGTAAAGTCCGGTTCGATCAGCGGCAGACCCAGGCGGTGCACCGCTTGTTTCACAAAATTCTCGCTGCCGGTATTGGGCAAGGGCAGCCCCAGGAACACAAAATTATAGATCACCAAGTCCTCAAACTTAGGCTCCATCTCGTTCTTCACCTGCACAGTGCCGTCCGGGTTAAAGTGGAAGGTAAAGCGCCGCTCATGGGCAGTCTCTATCGGGCGGATCCACAGCTTCAAACTGCCGTCCGGCTGCCAAGCCGCCTTGGAATAGGCAGTGTAATGCAGGTCTCCCAGCACCATGGCCGACACGCCGTAGCTGCCGTCCATACCCACTTCAACCGTGTTTTCATAATCCTTCTCCCGCCAATAGAAACGGGCGCCCTTCGGGGTAAATTCAAAGCGCATAGCATTGATCTTGCCCGGCTTGCGATACAGCATTTGCGTCACAGAAATGGACACCACGGAGGTGAATTCCGAGGTTTTGCAGGTCATCAGGCGACCGCCGATCTTCTGCTCCATTTCGGTATTCCGGGGCGTGGCAGGCAGATCCTCCACAGCGCAGGCGTCCACCGCCTGTTGCAGCGCCGCCTGACCCTGCGCATCCGCAGGCAGCGCCTCCGGCCCAAAAGCCTCCGGGAAGTGTTTCCAAAACACCTTCATAATTTTATAGTCCTCGGACTGGCCGCAGTTGAGCACCATCATGGCGTCATACTCCGGCAGGAAGAAACAGCGCTGACCGAAAAGGCCGTCGCAGCGGTAGCTGTTGGGCAGCGGATTGCGCCAAAACTGGAAACCGTAGCCGCACATATTGTCAATATAACCGTCAGACACCGAAGGGGTCTGCTTGGCCGTAGCCTGCGCCACCCAATCGGCAGGCACCAACTGCGTGCCGTCCTTGTACTTGCCGCCATGCAGATAGGGCAGGAAGAACTTGGCCAGATCCTCGCTCTTCATATACAGCCCCCAGCCGCCGGCGTTGTTGCCCCGGCCGTCCGCTTCCCAGAAGGGCTTTTCAATACCCAGGGGTTGGAACATACGCGGATAAAGATAATCCACCATGGACATACCGGTAACCTTGGACACAATGGCGGAGAGCATAGAGGTGTTCTCACTGATGTAATTGAACCGGGTATCCGGCGGCGCAAAACGGCGCGGCAAAATAGCTTTTGATCCAGTCGGTGTTCCCCTTCTCTTCAAACACGGTAATCAGTTTGTCGGAGCGCATGGTTAGGAGCATCCGCACGGTCAGCGCTTTGTTTTGTGCGCCGTGCACCTTATATTCCGGAAAAAATTTGTACACCTTGTCGTCCAGGCTGAGCAGTCCCTCCGCCACGCAAAAGCCTACGGCCGTGGAGGTCACACTTTACTCATGGAGTAAAGCACATGGGGTGTATCCGGGCCATAGGGGCTTCCAAAAGCACTGGGCGAACACCTGATCGTGGCGCACAAATGTAAAGCTTTGAAGTCCCAAATGCTTCTCATTGATCTCGTTGATAAACGCAGCCACCGCACTGCTTTTTACGCCCACTTCTTCCGGCGTGACATGCTGCAACTGGCAGTCCTTTAATTTCTCCATAAAAATGTCCCCCTTAAATTCGGCAAAATAGCCATATCCGATTTTTATTTTACCGCAGGCAGCGCTGCAATTCAACCACTTTTTGTCAAAAACGCTACCAAAAGCCGCCCGATCCGCCGGATAAGCGGCAACCGAAGCCTTTTGTATTTTAACAGACAGTCCCAACCGGCAAAAAAACCACGAATAGCGGTTGCATTGTGGCAAATCTTGTTGTAGAATTAAGATGTGTATACAATGAGAATACACCGCAAGATGAAAACGAGGGATTGGACCAAAATGAAACATACGAAGGACGGCAAAAAACCTAAATGCGCTGCTGCGTCGTGCCATGCTGGGCGTGCTGGATATTATGCTCTTTGCCATGGCAAATTGCAGCATCTGCTACCTGACCATGAGCGGCCACATTATGGCTACAGACTACAAATACATGATCTTCAACTACCTGCACTTTGGGCTGACCAGCGTGCTGTTGGTGGGGATCAATTCCGCCTTCGGTCTGTACCGCAGCGTATGGTACTTTGCCGGATCGGACGAGATCGTGAAAAGCTTTTTAGGCTGCCTTAGTCAATGCCGTACAGCTGTTCTTGTGTGACCGCTTTCTGTTTGCCAAGCTGCTGCACACCAAGGGTTACCTGCCCTACTATGCCTATATCCTCTTTTTTGTGTTGATGTTCGTTGCCACGCTGATCCCCCGGATCGGCTATCGTATTCTGCGCCGATATGTGCACAATCTGGTGGGCCGACGGAACGGCCAAAAGCGTATTATGATCGTGGGTGCCGATTTATGGGCAACTTTATCATTGACGAGCTGCGCAACGATCACTACCGGGAGGGACGACCGGTGATCGCGCTGGACGATAACCCTGCCAAATACAAAAAGCGCATTAACGGCGTAAAAATCGTGGGCATCTGCGACGACCTGCCCCGCCTGACCGAAAAGTATAAAATTGACGAAATCATCTTTTGCATTCCCTCAGCAGCACCGGCGCGGCGGCGAGACCTGGTGAACCTGGCTATGGGCACCAAGGCCAATGTAAAAATCTCTCCCTCCGTGCAGGAGTTTTGGGAGAACGGCAACGGTGCCCAGCGGATCCGGAATGTGGAGATCTCCGATCTGCTGTCTCGCCCGGAAGTGACCCTGGACAAAAAAATCTGCCGCTACCTGATCGGCAAAACAATTTTGGTCACCGGCGGCGGTGGCTCCATCGGGTCCGAGATTTGTATGCAGGTAGCCCGGTACAACCCGGACAAGATCGTGATCTTTGACATTTACGAGAACTGCGCCTTTGAGCTGTTCAATGCGCTCAACGAGAAATATAACGGCGAGATAGATGTGTATGTGCGCATCGGTTCCGTGCGGGACACCAAGCGGCTGGACGAAGTATTTGCCGAATTTCACCCGGATGTGGTGTTCCACGCTGCCGCCCACAAGCATGTGCCGCTGATGGAAGTCTCGCCCTGCGAGGGGTGAAGAACAATGTGTTCGGCACCTACAACGTGGCCGTTGCGGCAGACAAATTCAAAGTGCCCAAGATGGTCATTCTCTCCACTGACAAGGCGGTAAACCCCACCAATGTGATGGGCGCCACCAAACGACTGACGGAGATCATCATACAGTATATGAACACCGTAAGCCAAAATACCCGCTACGCCGCCGTGCGCTTTGGCAATGTGCTGGGGTCTCACGGCCCGTGATTCCCATCTTCCAGCATCAGATCGCCCAGGGCGGCCCGGTGTGTGTGACCCATAAGGACATTACCCGCTACTTTATGACCATACCGGAGGCGGCACAACTGGTGTGCCAGGCCGGCGGTTTGGCTCTGGGCGGTGAGGTGTTCGTACTGGATATGGGCGAGCCGGTGAAAATTATGGATCTGGCCAAAAACCTGATCCGCCTATCCGGCTTTACAGAAGAAGAAATACCCATTAAGATCACCGGCCTGCGCCCGGGCGAAAAGCTCTATGAGGAGCTGGCCATGGAAGAAGAAATGCAAAACCGCCAGCGCACCGCCAACAAAAAGATTTTTGTCACCCAGCCTGTGGAGATTGACAAGGATCGCTTTGCCGCCATGCTGGAGGATTTGGCGAACATCACGCCGGAGACTGTGCGCACGGTGCTGATGCGCTATGTGCCCAACTACCACCCGGCTCCCCGGAGCAGGGCAATACACATAAAGGAAATTAAGGAGGACCCTATGCTTTATCGTACGGATTTTGACGAGAACGGCCGCAAGACCCTGTGCCAAATGGACGGGGTCAACGCCGATATGCTTATGGACATCTTTGTGCAAAAGCTGGCGCCCGGCGACACCCTGACTCTGGAAGAAGCGGAAAAAGAGTGTGCCGTGCTGCTGCTATCCGGCCAGGTGACCTTTGCCGTAGGCAACAGCATAAACGAGACCTGCCGGCGCAAAAATCCATTTGAAAAGAAGCCCTACGCCGTGCACTTTTGCCGGGGCACAAAAGCCACGGTTACTGCCATAGAAGGCAGCCAGGTTTTGGTGCAAATGACCGACAATGATCGCACCTGGGCTGCCGGAATTCTACCACCCGGGCAACTGCCTGTACCAAGAGTTTGGCAAGGGTCAGTGGAACGGCACCGGGCACCGGATCGTCTCTACTATGTTTGATTTGGACAACGCCCCGCAGTCCAACTTGGTGATGGGCGAGGTGTTCAATCAACCGGGGCGCTGGTCCTCTTATCCGCCCCACCACCACCCCCAACCGGAGGTGTACTACTACCAGTTTGAGCACCCGGAAGGCTTCGGCATGCCGGGTTTGAGGGCGACACCCCTTATAAAACACAAAACGGTGACTGCCTGTGCATTCGGGGCGGCAACGCCCACCAGCAGGTCACCGCTCCCGGGTACGAAATGTATTATGTATGGCTGATCCGGCACTTAGACGGCGACCCGTGGGACAAAACCAGAATCTATGTGCCGGAATATGAGTGGCTTGCCAATGCGGACTGAAGAAAAGATCATTGAAAATTATACAGACATTCCTGCCCTACTGAAGAACTGCGGCACGCGGCGCCCCTTTCTCTGCTGCGGCAAGAGTTTTGAAAAGACGGACGCCTTTGCCTACCTGCAAGCGCACTGCCATCTGACAGTATGGGACACGGTGCGCCCCAATCCCCGCTACGAGGATATGGTGGCGGCAGCCGAATTATACCGCAAAGAAGGCTGCGACTTTATCATCGGCGCCGGCGGCGGTTCGCCCCTGGACAGCGCCAAAATGATCAAGCTGCTGATCACCAACCCGGGCGTGGTGGGCTACGATACCGAACTGCGGGACAACGACATTCCTTTTTTAGCCATTCCCACCACCAGCGGCACCGGCAGTGAGGCCACTCGGTACTCTATCTTTTATGTAAACGAGGACGAGAAGCACTCTGTCAGCCACCCCGGCTTTCTGCCCGGCTATGTGCTGCTGGATCCCTGCTTTTTGCAGACGGTACCGGACTACCAACGCAAGTGCACCTGTCTGGACGCCCTGTGCCACGCCATAGAAAGCTATTGGAGTGTGCGCAGTACCCCCGGAAAGCCGCACCTATGCCCAAAAGGCCATTCGCCTGTATTTTGAGCACCTGGACGGCTATTTGGCAAACACCCCGGCAGGCAATGCGGGTATGCTCCGCGCCTCCTATAACGCCGGGCGTGCCATTGATTTTACCTCCACCACGGCGGCCCACGCCATGTGCTACAACATCACCATGCACTGCCACACCAGCCACGGTCATTCCGTTGCCGCCGGGCTGGCAGAGATTTGGGACTATATGCGCATCCACAATGACCGGGTGAACGATCCCCGGGGGCGGGACTATGTGCTGGATAGCTTTGACCGAATCGGTATTCTGATGGGCGGTCAAAACGGTGCGGACGGTGTCGCTATCTTCCGTTCCCTTCTGGAGAGAATGGAATTGCAGTCGCCCACTGCCACGCCGGACCAATGCGCCGTCTTTGCCAAAAAGGTGGACATCAACCGACTGGGCAACAACCCCACCAAGCTGACGGTAGAGGATGTGGAAGCCCTGTACCGCAAGATCCTGGTGCATAAGTAAAAGATAAAAGCCGGGTGGCTGATGGAAATACACGCAATATAAAACCAAAGGACCGTACACTGTACGGTCCTTTTTACATTTACAAATTCTATTACAAATCAAATTTGGCGGCCTTTTCAAATCCGGTTTTCACATCCAACAGGCAGTCGTAATTATACCAGGGAGCCTCCCGCTCGATCATTTGCAGCAATGCCGGGCAGATCTCGGCGTCCAGGATCCACTTGGTAACTTCAAAATCCTCCCGAATATTCTTGGTGGGATAGCCGTTGAACATTAGGGAAAAATCCGTCAGCAGCAAAAACACACCCTGCTGGTAGCGCATCAGATCATTGGTTGGAATACCGATCAGCTTGGCGCTGGGCGCGTTGCCCATTAAAGCCATATCCTGACGCTCCCGCTCCATTTGCCGCAGCATTTGGCGCAGCCCGGCGGCGCCGCTTTGCATCAGGCTCTTAATGTAATCCTCCCGACGGCGGAATACATACACCTTGTAATCCTCCAGCCAGGCATTAGCCGTAGCTAAGGACTCGGTATAATCCCCTTCGTCCCGAATTTTTACCGTATAAAGCGCCAACGGCGCCGGATAGACCTGCCGGTTCTTCAGCGCAAAAGACAGAGAAACATACAGGCTCTTGGTAAAATCCACAAAGGGCGACACATCCAGATAATGCTGGGAAAAAGCAAACAGCCGATACAGATTTTGCCGCGGATGCGGATCCATCACCTTCTCATACAGGTGCATATAGCTGCCGTCCCGGCTGTAAAAGTCATACACAAAATCCGCCGTCACCTTGGCCACCGCATCCCCATTATCAAACAGGGCCTGCCGGTTGCGAAAAATGGTGGGGATCAGCGGTCGGGCACGATCGTCCACCCGCTCGCCGCGGTAGAAAATCTTTTCTTTGTGCTCCAAAAACGGCGCTTTCAGCTGCTGCTCAAATTCTTCCATTGTGTGCACCTCTCGGCGCACCAGAGAAAAATCCACATCCAAAGCGTCAATGACCTGCGCCTCCCACTCGGCAAACTTATCGTCTGCAAAGCGGGTGCGCAGGTCTTTTTCCGTTTGTTTCGCTTTTGTTATAAAGTGCATCATCAGTGGGTATCGTTGTTAATGGTCTTGTAGTCGATATATTGCTGACCGGCTTGCGGTGCCTTGCCGGTTTTGGCCTGGATCATCTCATGCACCGTCACATTTTGATAGCCCTTTTTCACCAACGCCGGTACAATTTTCTCTACCGCGTCTGCGGTGGAGCCGTAAATATCGTGCATCAGGATAATGCTGCCGTCATAGGCACCGTGCTCTGCCCGACTGATAATTTGCGCCGGATTCCTTGATTTCCAGTCCTCCGTATCTACCGACCAGTAGGCAATGATCATGCCCTCTTTTTTGGCAGTATTCTGCATGACACTGCTCATATTGCCGCCGGGGCAGCGGAATGCCGTGGGCCGCTTGCCGCAGGCCTTATACACGGCATCTGAGCACTTAACCACATCCGCCTCCGTCACCGCCTTGCCGTAGTGATCGTGATTGTAGGTGTGGTTGCCCAGCTCACAGCCAAGCTCCAACTCTCGCTTCAAGTACTTCTTGGTGTTGTCATTGATTCGCGTACCCACCATAAAGAAGGTGGCGCGGCGCACCGTACTTCTCCAACACATCTAAAATGCGGCCGGTGGAACCGTCAAAGGCCGGGCCGTCATCAAAGGTCAAGGCCACCATCGGCTTGTCCTTATCAATATTCGCAGGCAGTTTCACCGTCTCCGCGATCTGTATGCTCTTAACCTCGCTCCAGGGGCCGTACTTGGTGCTGCTGCCCACAGCCATGCTGCCGCGCATACGCACATAGTAGGTGGTCTTCTCCGTCAGCTTCTCCAGCACTGCACTGTTTTGACCGGCCTTAAAGTCCATGGTCTGCGCACCATCCGCGCTGAAGTCCTTATCCTTTGCATACTGCAGCTGATAGCCCGCTGCTCCGGTATCCGTAGACCAGCGCAGGTTCATAGACCCCTCCGACAGGGAGGACGCCTCCACCTTAGGTGCACCGGGCAAAGTGTATGCCGTCATCTCCGGGCTGAAATCGCCGGTATATTCCTGGTCTCTGTAAATCTTATATGCCCGCACCTTGTAGCGGTACACAGTGGCCGGCGTTAAATCCGTCAGCTGCACACGTGTGTTCTTTTTTGCCCTCCACCGTCTTAACTTTATCAAAGGCCTTTTTATCGCTTACGGATTGAAAAATTTGATACCCGTCGGCGCCCTGACCCGGCGTGCCAACGCAGGGTGCAGTCCGTCTGCTGGCCTTCTTCGATGATCTCCAGCTTCTCCACATCCCCCACCGTCTTGGCCTGAACCACAGACACGGCGCCAAAGGTTGCGATTAAAATTGCCAAGACCAAAAACAGTGCCGTCACGCGCACTTTGTTTGCCATAACCAGACAACCTCCTCTCTTATAATCAAGTTGATTATATAGCACCCGACACAAAAAGGCAACAGAAATTTGTAACTAAATTGTCACTCTTTTTTTGCCTTTTCTTGTGCATTTTACCATTGGTGTTTTTTGGCGTCAAAAGCCAGACAAAATTGCCGATTCGTCGTCCAATATTTTTTCCTTATTGACCGGTGCTTTCGTTCGTGTTAATATTATAATTATAATATTATAACTTATGCAAGGAGAAAGACGAACACCATGGAACAGATGCAGATTTTGCTGGCAATCCTGGTGCTTCTGCCCTTTGTCAGCGCCCTGTTGCTGGCACTGTGCGGCAGCGACCGTATGCGCCGGCTTATCGTCTATGGCAGCGCCGGCGTGCTGATGATCAGCGCCGTGGCCTTTGCCGTGTGTTTCTTCTCGGGGGAGAATTTGCAGCTGCGCTTTTTACAGAGCGGCGGGATCATTGACCATACCATGCTGGCGCTGGAGGCCGGCTTTGCGGTGCTGATCACCGTCCTTAGCATCAAGTACCGGCGCTACTATGTGGCGGTGCTGTCCATTGTGCAAACCGTGCTGACCTTTGTGTATGAACTGGGAGGCTATAAGCCTGCCGTACAGCCCTACAACCTGTTTACAGACCAACTGACCGTGATTATGGTGCTGATCATCGCCGTTGTAGGCACACTCATCACAGTATATGCAGTCGGCTATATGCGCGATTACCATAACCATCATAAGGAATATACCGATCGGCGTCGCTTTTTCTTTGCCATGCTGTATGTATTCTTAGGTGCCATGTTTGGTCTGGTGCTGTCCAACAGTCTGTTATGGCTCTACTTTTTTTGGGAGATCACCAGCCTTGTGTCCTTCCTGCTGATCGGCTACACCCGCACCAAAGAGGCGGTACAAAACAGTTTCCGTGCCCTGTGGATGAATCTGCTGGGCGGACTTGGATTTGCAGCAGCCATCTTTTGGGCAGGGGTGCGCTTTGGGATCACAGACCTGCAAAGCCTGATCCTGTGCGACGGCAAGTTGGTAGTGGCGCCGGTGATTTTGCTGGCCTTTGCTGCACTGACCAAGAGCGCACAATTGCCTTTTTCCCGCTGGCTGCTGGGAGCCATGGTGGCGCCCACGCCCTCCTCTGCACTGTTGCACAGCGCCACGATGGTAAAGGCCGGTGTGTACCTGCTGATCCGTCTGGCGCCGGTAATGTACGGCACTTATGCCGGCTCTATGGTGAGCCTGGTCGGGGGCTTTACATTCCTGATCACTTCCATGCTGGCCATTACCGTCAGTGACGGCAAGGCTGTGCTGGCCTACTCTACCATCTCCAACCTGGGACTGATCGCCGCCTGTGCCGGTGTGGGCCGACAGGAGACGGTATGGGCCGCTGTTCTGTTGCTGATCTTCCACGCAGTATCCAAATCCCTGCTGTTTCAAACAGTGGGTGCCATTGAGAACGCCACCGGCAGCCGGGATATTGAGTCCATGCACGGACTGATTGCCCGGCACCCGCGCCTGGCGCTGACCCTTTCCATCGGCATTGCCGGTATGTTTCTGGCGCCCTTTGGCATGCTCATCTCCAAGTGGGCGGCGCTAAAAGCCTTTGTGGACAGCGGCTCCATTATCCTGGTGCTGTTTATCTGCTTCGGCTCCGCCACCACTTTGTTTTACTGGACCAAATGGGTGGCCACCGTGCTTTCCTGGAACCGAAAGGACACCCGCCAAAGAAACACAACCTCCGGGGATCAGTGGACTTCTCTGCTCATTCACTCGGTACTCATGGTGCTGCTGTGCTTTGCATTCCCGGCAGTGTCTAAATTCGTGGTTACCCCGTACTTGGCCGGTGTGTACGGCCACGCCTCGGCGGTGCTGTCCAGCGACAACATTCTCATTATGATCATTATGCTGGTGCTGATCTTTGTGGTGCCTATGGTGACGATGATTCTGCTGCGCCGCTCTCACATTACCTTTGAAGACACATACCTTGCCGGCGTGAATACCGGCAAGCAGACTTATTTCTATGACGCCATGGGCGAGCCCAAGCACTCCTGGATCACCAACTGGTACTTGACCGACCTGTTTGGTGAGGCCAAGCTGTGGAGCCCCAGCGTGGTGCTCTCCACGGCAGCCATCTTGATTTATACCGTCATTGCGTTAGGAGGTGCGGTGCGATGAGCAATGCTGCTGTTGCCGCCATCAGTGTGGCGCTGTATATTCTGCTGGCACCGGGCGTGGGCGGTCTGCTGCAAGGTGTGGACCGCAAAGCCACCGCCCGTATGCAAGGGCGCCAAGGTCCGCCGCTGCTCCAGTCTTTCTACGATGTGAGCAAGTTGCTGGGTAAAGAAACCAAGTATATGAACCACATTCAGATCGTCTGCCATGTAAGCTTCTTGATTTTCGTTATTTTTACCGGCGCGCTGTTTTTCGGCGGCGGAGATCTGCTGCTGATCTTCTTTGCTCTGACCACCGCCAACCTGTGTCTGATTCTGGCGGCCACCACCTGTAACAGCCCCTATGCGGCGATGGGTGCCAATCGGGAGATGCTGCAAACCATGGCCTATGAGCCTATGGTGCTGCTCACCGCCGTTGGCTTTTACCTGGCCACCGACAGCTTTAAGGTCAGCGACATTGTGCGGTCAAGCGGCCTGCCGCCGATTGTGTACCTGCCCGGTGTGTTTTGCGGGTTTCTGTTCATTCTCACCATCAAGCTGCGCAAGCACCCCTTTGACCTGTCCACCAGCCACCACGCCCATCAAGAGATGGTCAAGGGGCTGACCACCGAATTTAACGGCGTAACCCTCCTGATTGTGGAGGTGAGCCACTGGTATGAGAATGTATTTTTAATGGGCATTATCGCCCTGTTTTTCATCAACGGCAAGCCCTGGAGCTATGCGCTGGCAGCGGTGGCCGTGGTGCTGTCTTACTTTTTGGAGATCCTCATTGACAACACCAACGCCCGCCTCAAGTGGCAGCGTATGTTCAAAACCACTTGGGCGGTGACCATGATCATCGGGGTCATCAACATCTTTGTTTTGCAAGTGCTAAAGGGGGTATAAGTATGCCGAATGTAACCAAATCGCCGTGGATTATGCACTACGATGGCACCTCCTGCAACGGCTGCGACATTGAGGTGCTGGCCTGTTTGACCCCCTCTATGATGTAGAGCGGTTCGGGGTCATCAACACCGGCAACCCCAAGCACGCGGATATTTTGCTGATCACCGGCTCCGTCAACCACCAAAACGCGCCGGTCGTGCGCCAGATCTACGAGCAGATGAACGAGCCAAAGGTGGTGTGCGCCATTGGGGTGTGCGCCTGCAACGGCGGCGTGTTCAAGGACTGCTACAATGTGCTGGGCGGGGTGGACAAAGTGATCCCCGTAGATATTTATGTGCCCGGGTGCGCCGCGCGGCCGGAGAGTATTATTGACGGCGTGGTGCAATCCCTGGCACTGCTGCAAGAAAAAAGCGAACGCCGAAAGGAGGCCGCAGAATGAACCCAAGCTACACCATTGAAGATGTGGACATCAAGACCCTGTACCGGATGATGCTGGAGCACCTGCGCGCCGGCTTTCGGCTGGTACAGATCGGCGCCACCGGAAGAGAAGATGGCACGGAGCTGATCTATTCCGTTGCCAAGGACTACCAAATGGACAACTTTCGGGTATTTGTGGAGTCGGGTGAGATCATCAACTCCATCTCGGATATTTTTCCCTCTGCGGCGCTGTTTGAGAATGAGATCGCCGAGCTGTTCGGGGTGGATATTGACTGTATCAACCTGGACTTCCATGGCAAATTTTACCGAATAGACAAAGAAACGCCCTTTTGCAAGGCCCCTATGGGTGAGAACGTAACCATCGTGAAAAAAACGGAGGGAGGTGCAGAGAATGGCTAATCGCACCATCGTGCCCTTTGGCCCTCAGCACCCGGTGCTGCCGGAGCCTATACATCTGGATTTAGTCCTGGAGGATGAAAAGGTGGTTGAGGCCATCCCCTCCATCGGCTTTGTCCATCGGGGACTGGAAGAACTGGCCGGTCGTCGGGACTTCCATGACTATCAATATGTAGTAGAGCGCATTTGCGGCATTTGCTCCTTTAAGCACGGCATGGCCTATTGCGAGACCCTGGAGCAGATCTTTGGCGCAGAAGTGCCGCCCAGAGCCAAATATCTGCGCACCATTTGGGGCGAAATGAGCCGAATCCACTCCCACCTGCTGTGGCTGGGTCTCTTGGCAGATGCCTTTGGCTTTGACGCCCTGTTTATGCAATGCTGGCGTATGCGGGAAAAAAAGTGCTGGATATGTTTGAGGCCTCCACCGGCGGGCGAGTGATCTTTAGCGTCAACACCATCGGCGGCGTGCTGAAAGATATGGACAGCGACATGCTCAAAAGCTTTGTTGCCATCTTTGACGATATGGAAAAAGAACTGCACAGCCTTGCCCGTGTTTTTTGAACGATTACAGTGTGCAAAGCCGCCTGCGGGGCGTTGGCGTGCTCACCAAGGAGCAGGCACTGCTGTACGGCGCCGAATAGGGCCTGCATGGCCCGTGCCTCCGGCATAGAGAGCGACACCCGCAAGCTGGGGTATGAAGCCTACGGCGACGCGGAATTTGACATCATCACCAGCACCGACTGCGACGGCTACGCCCGCTGCCGGGTACGCATTGGCGAGCTGTTTCAGTCCATTGGTATTATCCGCCAACTGGCAGCCAAGGTGCCCGACTCCCAACTGACCGTGCCCATCAAGGGGATGCCCAAGGGCGAGGCCATTGTGCGCGTGGAGCAGCCGCGGGGCGAGGCGTTCTATTATACGAAAGCCAACGGCACCAAGTTTTTGGAGCGCTTTCGTGTGCGCACCCCTACCTTTACCAATTTGTATGCACTCCTGCACATTTTGCCCGGCAGCGAGCTGGCAGATGTGCCGCTGCACATCTAACCATTGACCCGTGCATCAGCTGCACGGAGCGGTAAGGAGGTTCCTATGGCATTTATGGATTTTACACGCACGGCGCTGAAAAATCTGTTTTCCAAGCCTGCCACCCGGCAGTACCCGCAGGTGCCCAGGGAATACCCGGCACGCAGCCGCGGCCATGTGGAAATTGATATGGAAACCTGCATTCTCTGCGGCCTGTGCAGCCGCAAGTGCCCCTCCGGCGCCATTACCGTTGACCGGGCTGCCGGTACTTGGAGCATTGACCGTATGGGCTGCGTGCAGTGCGCAGACTGTACCACCGGCTGCCCCAAGCACTGCCTGCAAATGCAGCCGGGCTACACCCCGCCGGGGCCGAAAAAGCTGGTGGATGTGTACCAAAAGCCCCAGCCGGAGCAGAAAGAAGAAGCGGCGCCCCAAGGCGGCAAGATCGTCAACGATATGGAAAAGTGCATTCTCTGCGGCCTGTGTGCCCGCAAGTGCCCCCAAAGCGCCATCGCCGTGGACCGCAAGGAGAGCCACACCTGGGTCATTGACCGCAGCGCCTGCGTGCAGTGCGGCGCATGTATGGATGCGTGTCTCAAGTTTCACGCCCTGTCCTTTGCCCCGGACGACGGCGCTGCCGGCACGGAAACCTATACCAAACCCGTATGATCACGAAAGAATATATCTTTAGCGGCATTGTGCAGGGTATGGGCTTTCGCCCCACCGCCCTGCGACTGGCTACGGAACTGGGAATCACCGGCACAGTGTGCAACACCGGCGGCCGGGTGACCCTCACCGCCACCGGAGAGGACCCGGCGCTCACTGCCTTCGCAAAGCGGCTGTGCCGCGCCTTTTCCATCTACCAATATGAAGTGAAGGAACTGCCGTTCCAGCCATTTCAGGGCTTTACCATCACCCACAGCCGTGGTGCCCGGGGGTCTGCCTTTTCTGCCCCCGGACCTGGCCACCTGTCCGGACTGCGGGCGGGAGTTGCTGGATTCGAAGAACCGGCGCTATCGGCACCCATTCATCACCTGTATTCACTGCGGACCGCGGTACACGGTTATGGAGGCCCTGCCTTATGACCGGGAACGCACGGTGATGGGGCGCTTTCCCCTTTGCCCGGACTGCCGGGCGGGAGTACACCACCCCCGCAGACCGGCGCTGCCACGCCCAAACCATTGCCTGCCCCCACTGTGGACCGCAGCTAACCATGGACATAGAAACAGCCGCCCAACTGCTGCGGCAGGGAGAAGTGATAGCCGTCAAAGGCATTGGCGGCTATCACCTGTGCGCCAACGCTGCAAATCCGCCAGCCGTGGCAAAAATACGACAAATCAAACACCGGGGGCAAAAGCCCTTTGCGGTGCTGTTTCGCAATATAGAAGAAGTGCGGCAGTATTGCCGGGTGAGCCAGGCAGAGGAGAAGCTGCTGCTGTCTGCTGCCCGACCCATTGTGCTGCTGCATAGCAAGCGACCGCTGCCGACAGAGATCACCTGCGGCAGTGACCGGGTGGGGGCGTTTCTGCCCTGCAATCCACTGCAAATTCTGCTGCTGGAGGCGATCTCGCCCCTGGTGGCCACCAGTGCCAACATCAGCGGCGCGCCTATGTGCACAGACGATACAGCCGTGCAGCAGTTCAGCGTGCCGGTGCTGGGTCACGATCGTCCAATCCTGACCCCTATTGACGACTCTGTACTGCAAGTGACAGAGGGCAAGCCTGCCTTTATGCGCCGGGCGCGGGGCTATGTGCCTTTGGCCGTTGAACTGCCCTTTGCCGCCAAACAGACCACCCTGTGCCTGGGCGGTGATCTAAAAGCCACCTTCGGCTACCACGCCGGGCGCTATGTGTTTCTGTCCCAACCCTTTGGCGACCTGAACCACCCGGATTGCCTGGCTGCCTATCAAGAAAATATAGAGCGCTTCGCCGCCCTTCACGGCTTTACGGCAGAAAAAGTGGTAGCAGACCTGCACCCGGGCTATACCGCCCACCGGTTTTATACGCCGGATATGCAGGTGCAGCACCATATTGCCCACGCTGCCGCCGTATTGGCGGAGCACCAACTGACCGAACCGGCTTTGTGCTTTGCCCTGGACGGCACCGGCTACGGCACCGACGGCCAAATTTGGGGCAGCGAGGTATTTGACTTTGACGGTGGGCGCTTTACCCACCTGGGGCATCTGCCGCCCTTTACCTGTCCCCCGGAGACAGCGTGGCAACGGACGCCCAACTGTGCCTTAGCTGCTATCTAGGCACCCAACCGCTGGTGAACCGGGCGAAAGACGCCGGCGTACCCCTGCTGCAAAACAGCAGCGCAGGGCGCCTGTTTGATGCTGCGGCTGCCGCCCTGGGGCTGTGCGATACCAACACCTATGAGGGGCAATGCGCCGCCACGGTAGAGCAAGCGGCTCGCCGGGCAAGCGGCGCTTATCTCTTTGACCCGGCCTGCACCCCGCGGGAGCTGCTGGAGGAAATGCAGTGCCAAAAGGCAGATGTGCCCGCCCTGGCACTGGGGCTGCACCACTGGCTGGCCCGGTGGATCCTGAACCAAGCCCAAGCCTACCGACGCAGCACTGTGGTGCTCTCCGGTGGCTGCTTTACCAACCAGATTTTGACCCGCTGCACAGCAGATCTGCTGCGGCGCAACGGCTACACCGTTTATACCGCCTGCAAGGTGCCCCCCGGTGACGGAGCATTGGCACTGGGACAGGCATATATATCGGCACTGGAGGAATGACTATGTGCGTTGCCGCTCCCGGCAAAATTTTATCCATCAACGGCACCACCGCCACGGTAGCATACAGCGGCAACCGGGTGCCTGCCAACCTGGGCGTTGTCAAAGCCCAAGTGGGCGACTGGGTGCTGGTGCACGCCGGGCTGGTCATCCAGGTGCTCAGTGAAAGCCAGGCCCAGGAGATAAACAACCTGTTGGCAGAACTGGAGACCCTGCTATGAACCTACCGAACATTCGCCGGGCGCTGACCGACTACCACGGTCCGCCCCCTGACTTTTTATGGAAATTTGCGGCACCCACACTGCCGCCATCAGTAAGAACGGCATACCCGCCATTTTGTCGCCCCATATTCACCTGATCAGCGGTCCGGGCTGCCCGGTGTGCGTCAGCGTATCAGCCTATATTGACCGGCTGTGCGACTTGGCAATGGAACCGGGTATGTGTGTATGCACCTTTGGCGATCTGCTGCGGCGTGGGCAGTACCCGGGCGTTGGAGCAGTGCGTGGCCGTCGGCGGGCGGGTGCAAATGGTCTATTCTCCGCTGGAAGTGCTGTCTCTTGCCAAGGCGGAACCGGGCACCCGGTTTGTGTTTGCCGCCGTTGGATTTGAGACCACCGCCCCGGTGTATGCGGTACTGGCAGACACCATTATGAAAGAACAGATTCCCAATGTGCAGCTGCTGACGGCGCTAAAGACCATGCCCCCGGCGGTGCGTGCCCTATGCAAAGGCGAAACGAAGATTGACGGTTTCCTGGCTCCCGGCCATGTGGCGGTCATCACCGGCGAAGGCCCCTGGCATCAACTGGCTGCGGCGCAAGGTCTGCCCTTTGTGATCAGCGGCTTTACCGGGGAGGAGTTACTATGCAGCCTGTACGCGCTGGTTCGCTTAGCCGGGCAAGGTGTGTGCAAAAACCTCTACCCTGCCGCCGTTCGACCGGAGGGCAACCCTGCGGCCCGAGCGCTGGTGGACCAATACTTTGAGCCTACGGACGCCGCCTGGCGGGGACTGGGTATTTTGCCCGGCTCCGACTGGTACTGCGCCCCCAGTACCAACATTTAGACGCCGGCAGTGCCCAACTGACCACAGACGCGGCGGCCCAAAGCGGCTGTCGGTGCGCGCAAGTGATCACCGGTGCCATCCCCCAACGGCCTGTCCCCTGTTTGAACGGCCTGTACCCCCCGCGGGGCGCCTGTATGGTGTCCGGTGAGGGCAGCTGCCACAACGCATATCTTAATCACAGGATGTAACCTATTATGAACATTGCTATTTTTGACTCCGGTATCGGCGGCCTGTCCGTTCTCTACCAGGCAAAGCGTATGCTGCCGGAGGCCCATTTTTTATACTATGCCGATGAGGATCATGTGCCTTATGGCGAAAAAACCAGAGAACAAATTTTAACTTACACAGATGAAGCGGTGCGCTTTCTCTTGGACCAGGGAGCGGACGCCATTGTGCTGGCGTGCAACACTGCCACCAGCGTGGCGGCAGCCACCCTGCGGGATCGCTACCCCCTGCCCATCATCGGCATGGAGCCGGCGGTCAAGCTGGCGCTGAATCAAGACGATACCCACCGGGTGCTGGTAGCAGCCACGCCCATCACCATTCGGGGCAACAAGCTGAAATGCTTGGTAGAGCACTATGACGGCCACCACTTGGTGGATCTGCTGCCTTTGCCCGGACTGGTGCGCTTTGCAGAAAAAGGCATTTACTCCGGCGCCCAGGTACACGCTTATTTAAGCGAGCAACTGGCAGAATTTAACTTGGAAGATTACGCCGCCTTTGTGCTGGGATGCACCCATTTTAATCTGTTTAAGCAGGAACTCCGCACCTTGCTGCCGCCCCAAATGCACTTTGTAGACGGCAACGCCGGCACCGTGCGCCAGCTGATCCGCAGAACGGTTAACCTGCCTGCCACCCACGGGAGCACCCCGGGAGTCACCTACTTTGCCTCCGGGCGGCCGATCACCGACCCGGCACAACTGCAATTTATTCAAAATGTGCTGGCGCATTTAGAGAAGATGTATCCCATAGAATAAAAGGAGCCGTTATGGAAATTACCCTTGCCCACGGCAGTGGCGGCGCGGCCACCGGAGAACTGATTCGTACCGTGTTTGCCAAGGCTTTTGACAATCCCATTCTGCGCCAAATGGACGACAGCGCCGTGGTGCCCGGCAGCGGGCAGCTGGCTGTTACCACAGACAGCTTTGTGGTGCAGCCCTTGTTTTTCCCCGGCGGTGACATTGGCCGCCTGGCGGTGTGCGGCACCGTCAATGACCTGCTGATGCGTGGCGCCACACCTAAGTACCTGACCGCCGGTTTTATTTTGGAGACCGGATGCACCACTCAGGACCTGCGCCGCATTGCCCGGTCTATGGCAGCCACCGCCGATGAAGCCGGTGTGACCATCGTTGCCGGCGACACGAAGGTGGTAGAGGGCAGCGGCAATATTTATATCAACACTGCCGGCGTGGGCTTTTTGCCCACCGACACACACATTGCCGCCACTGCGTTACAACCGGGAGACACTCTGCTGGTCAGCGGCGCCATGGGCGACCACCACGCAGCCATTCTCTCTGCCCGCATGGGCATGGACAATACCGTTCAATCCGACTGCGCCCCCCTGGGCAATATGGTTGCCGCCCTGCTGCAAGGGGGCGTTGAAGTGCACACCCTGCGAGACATTACCAGGGGCGGCCTGGGCACCGTATTGTGCGAGCTGGCAGAGGCGGCAAACTGCGGCATAGAGATCGACGAAACGGCGATCCCGGTGCACGAGGATGTGCGTGCCTTTGCCCACATCTTAGGACTGGAGCTGCTGCACATGGGCAACGAGGGCAAGCTGCTGGCTGCCGTACCTGCCCACCAGGCGAATCGAGCGCTGGAGCTGCTGCGCGCCAGTCGCTACGGTGCAGAGGCCGCCGTCATCGGCACCGTAACGAACGGGGAGGGCGTAGTGGCACTTACTCCCCATTGGCGGCAAGCGCCGGGTCAGCGTGCTGTACGGCGAAGGTTTGCCCAGAATTTGCTGATTTTGATTTTTTAAAGGAGCTTTTTATGATCTTGTACTACACCGGCACCGGCAACAGCCGCTATGCGGCGGAACTGCTGGGGCACCAGCTGAACGACACGGTTCGGGACTGCACCCCCTTTATGCAAGGCGGCACCACGCCCCTGGTTCCATTCCGTAACGCCATGGGTATTTGTTTGCCCCACCTATGCCTGGCAGATCCCTCATATTTTTGCGGATTTTCTGACCCGATGCCATTTTTCCGGCAGCAGGCAGGCATACTTTGTAATGACCTGCGGCGGTGAAATACACAACGCCCCGGAGACAAACCGGAAGCTCTGCACCCGACTGGGGCTGGACTATATGGGCACAGCAGAGATCGTTATGCCGGAAAATTACATTGCCCTGTTTTCCACCCCCAACTCGGCGGAAGAAGTGAACCACATTCTTGCCGCTGCGGTGCCTGCGCTGGAGCAGACCGCTGCTGCCATAGAAAGCGGCGGTCCGGTAACGGAACCGAAACCCACGGTGTTTGGCAAGTTTATGACCTATATCGTCAACCCGATTTTTTACGCCACCTGCGTCCATGACCGGGCATTTACGGTGGACGACAGCTGCATCGGCTGCGGCAAGTGTGCCACCCTGTGCCCCATGAACAACATTGAACTGCAAGGCGGCAAGCCTCGGTGGAACGGCCACTGCACCCACTGTATGGCCTGCATCAGCTATTGCCCCAAGGCAGCCATCGCCTACGGCAAAAAGAGCCGCACCCGCCGGATCTACACCTGCCCACCCTATCGGCCGGCAGACCGATAATCACAATTTCCAAATCAACCACCGCAAAACAACAGAATGAAGAATGCGCTTCTTAAGTTGCTTGCTATGTCTCTCTGTTTTTTCTTTATCCCCTGTCGTTCATGCAGAATATGGCAGAATATGAAAAGACAAATGGCTGATATAAAATGTTCATGGAAAGAAACAAATCATTTACAGCAAACAAAAAGTCGCCACCCGGGAAGGTGGCGATTTCTCATTTGCAAAGCGCTTTGCACATATTAGGTGTTTCAATCAATCATAATACTTGTCCAGTTCCGCATCGCAGGCAGGGTACTTTTTGATTTGCGGATGGTCGTAAACCTTGCCGCGAGCCACCACCATATATGGCTGCTCCAGGGCACGGAAGTCTGCCAGCGGGTCGCTGTTTGCGATGAGCAAGTCGGCGCACTTGCCCACCTCTACGCTGCCGGTCACATCCCCAAGCCCCAGAATACGAGCGTTGTTTAATGTGGCGGTATAGAGCGCAAACTCCGGTGTAACGCCTACTTCCTTTTGAAAATAATGCAGCTCACGCCACATATTGTAATGGGTGGTGTACGGACAACCGGTATCTGTGCCCATACCTACCGGCACGCCGTCCGCCAACGCCGCCCTGGCTGCCCAGCACCATATTGTTATACACCAAATTGGAATTGTACTGCACCGCCTCGGTAATGCCCAGAGTCTCTCTTTGGAACTTGGCCATGGGCAGCGCCGGAGACAGGGTGCACACCAACACCGCGCCGCTTTTATGGAAGGCAGCCAGCTCCGTCTCTGACAAAGTAGAGCCATGCTCAATGGAGTCCACACCATTGAGCACCGCTGTGCGTACCCCCTCCGGGCTTTGCACATGGGCAGCCACCTTCAGACCATAGCTGTGGGCGCGGTCGCAGCAAGCCTTGATCATATCCGCCTGCATCATCAGCCGACCCGGCTCGCCTTTCACCTTGGCGTCCATCACGCCGCCGGTGATCATCAACTTAATCAAATCCACATTTTGGCCGTGAAGCTGATCCACCATGCGCACTGCGTCCTCCACCGTCTCAGCCGGGTGGGTCACGGAGCCTACCATATGGCCGTGGGGCACACCGATGGCATAGTTGGCTACTAACATTCGCGGACCGTCCAGCTTGCCGGCATGGATCCGATCCCGCAGCCGGGTGTCCAAATTATCCAGACCGCCCACCGCGCGCACCGTGGTCACGCCGGACAGCAGACCCTGCATGGCATAGGCGTGGCACATGCGCAGCACCAGCGCCCGGACAAACCGGAGGACAAGGCGATTTTGGTTAGTCGATTGGTGTTCATGGGCTTGTTTTGGGGCTTGCCCCCCGCAGGCAAGTGCACATGTAGATTGATCAGGCCGGGCATCAAATACTTGCCGGTCAGATCCACCACCCGGTCCCCCTTATTGGGTGTGATCTTGCCGATTTGTGCAATTCTGTCATTTTCTATTGCCACATCCGTGCCGGGGCGGGGCGACATCTGCTCCGTACCGTCCAGCAGCGTACAATTTTGAAATATCGTTCGCATAAGGCTCCCCCTCATTTGTTTTGATACTCTCATTATACCGAACCGACAACCAAAAGGCAACCGACCCTTTGTGGCTCTTTTGTTGCATAAAAAGCAATTTGCCGCTTTTGTCGCACAAAGGAAAGCGCCGCGTGCTGCATAAAAGCAAAAACACCTGTGTACCCAGTGATACACAGGTGCAATTTTTATCCTGTTATTGCGCCGCTTTGGCGGTCATGGCCTGTTGATAAAAAGCAAGCGCTTTATCAATGGCTGCCGTGCCTGCCGGTTCAAAGGGCTGTAACACGCTGAACACATGGGGCAGCGACTGGTTATACTCCGCCTTGGCGTAGTCCTTGATCTCTGCCTGCACCCCATGGGCTTGCAGCACTTCGTACAATCGATGGGTCTGTTTGTTAGCCAGGGTGTCGCCGCTGCTGGTGATCAAATACGTAGGCGGCAGCGCCTGGGCGTAGTCAATGATTTGGTCAAAATCCATGTACGGATAAGTGGCTTTGTCTTTGTAATCCGTGCCCCACATGGGCTTGGTGTACAGGCTGAACAGCCCGCCGTCCCGCATAAAGGCCACCGGCGAGGTAAGCAGCAGCGCCGTCAGCTCCATTTGCGGATCCACCGTGTCAAAGGTTTTGCGCAGCTGGGCACTTTGCATCAGCACCGCGCTGTATGCCGCCAGCTGCCCGCCGGCAGAGTCGCCGGTAAGCATAATATTTTGCATATCGCAGGGATATTGACTGCCGTGGTCACGAATCCAGCGCAGCGCCCGGGCCACATCCTGCAACTGCTGGTTCACCGTCACATCCGGCACCAGTCGGTAGTTAATATTGAAAACCACATACCCCCGATCCGCCAGAGCGGCGCAGTAGTGGTGGTTCAGTCCCTTTTCCGCATACATCCAGCCGCCGCCGTGAATGTCAATGATTACCGGCAGCTTAGCACCGGGCTGTGTATCCGCCGGGTACAACACATCTAATGTGTGGTACAGATTACCGTCCTCTATATAGGCCAGGTCGTTCACTTCCGTCACCGTAGGCGGATTCTGGGCCGCGTGCTTGGCTTTGTCGCCCCCATCGCAGTAGCGCCACACCATCTGCATAATCTTCACCACCGGATTGCGCAGCAGCCCCTTGCCGCTGCCGTCGGCGTACTCCACGGTGTCTGAGGAGACCATACCGCCAATGTAAATCACATCGTCCGCCGTGTCCTTGCGGGGCAAAGTGCTCAGTTCAATAAACGCAATGGCCACCACAATCACCGCCAGCAAAACGCCGATCACCACAGCCCATACCTTCTTTCTGCTCTTTTTCCCCTTCGCCGCACCGGCCTGCGCCTGCACAGCCTTTTCCTTTGTTTCCATACCCATTCCCCCTAAAATGTCTATCCGCATTATACTCCATCCAGCCAATCCTGTCAATTTGTAGCAACGCTGCCAAAAGTCTCTATTTATACTGCCATATTTTTTATTTCTACCCTGTACAACAAAAAAGAGCAGACATAACTGCCCGCTCTTTTTGTTGGTGCATTGTATTTTATCAGTCAAATCTTACTGCTTATTTCTTGGTGGTCACACTCTTCGCCTTACTCCACCCAGAATAGAGCTTTACATTTTGGCCATTGATTTTCACATTCTTATAGGTGCGTACCCGCACATAATACTTCTTCTTGGCGGACAGTTTACTTACCGACTTAGAAGTGGTCATATTTTTGCCTACCGTTACGGTCTTATTGCCCTTTTTGAAGTTAGAAGATGTGCTATACTGCACTTCATAGCCTTTAGTCTGGGTAGTCTGCTTTTTCCAGGTGACCTTAAAGCCTTTCTTGGCCGCCGTGACCTTGGACACATTGGTGCCCTTGGGATTGATGGTAAAGGTTTTGGACATGGAGCCAAATCTGGCGTACTCTTTCTTAAACTTCACCTTAACTGTGTACTTGCCTACATTCTTGCAACCGCCGGAATAAGTCACATTATAGTACGCGCTGGAAATTTTCTTCCCGTTGCTATCCTTCACGGTAACAGACGGCTTTTTCACCTTACCGTCATAGGTATAAGAGGCAGCCGACAGGGTCAGCGTCTTGGGCTTATAAAAATATGAAGATGTGGAATGAGAGCATACCCGGCAATTATAGTATGCAGAGGTGTAATCGCTGTATTTATAAGTTTTTACTTCATAATCGTGGCTGTGTTTGTAGACCTTAATGGTTGCAGGGACTGTATGGTAAGCGTAGCCCTGCACCTCTGTTTTCATGGTCTTTTCCACATCGTAATCATCATAGGCTGCATAGGCCACAATATAGTAGGTCTTGCCCTTTTGAAGATATGCCGCGCCACGGGCCGTATTTCTGTACACATTATAGGTGGAAGACGCAATGGACGCCTCTTTTGAGGTATGGATATTGTATTCATAACTTCCATTTGAAACAGAATAATACTTGTTGTCCTTTATGCTCTCTGCATCACTGTAAGCGAACTATACCGTCATGTGCTGGTTCCGCTCGGCAATATAAATGGAAGCCTCATAGTACCCATTTGATGTGGGAATAAACTTTAACACCTTGTTCGGCTCATACACATTGTACAGTTCCGTTCGCTCTGGATTGGTATAAACGCCGTTCTTAAAGCTCACGCGGTAGCTTTGATTGAGTTTTAATTCCGGTGCAGTCTGCAAGGCATCTTCCTTTTCCTCCTGGCAAACCGGAAACGCGGAATAATTGGCAGCCTGCGCAATCATGGTGGTTCCCATCAAACTGGTAATCACCAGAATAATCGCAAGAACGGTTGACATCATTCTTTTCATCATTAGAATCACCTTTTCTTTTTAATTTATTGTAGGTCGTAAAGCTGAGTGATTTTATCATCACTGTTGTCTATGCCGTTCCAAGTCATACCCACAAGTTTAGAACCCAGGAATTCCATACCGCCGTACTCTGATAACAAACCGTGCTCAGATATACCCGGGTCTTTATAGTCGAATTCTTTGCCGTTCCAAACTGCGAAGCCATCTCCTGCACCGGTTGCTGGTGATGAACACTTGGTCATGGTAGACAAGTAAATCATGAATCGGCGCATCGCTTTGTATCGTACCAAGTTGTGTACACTCCCCGGTACGCACATCCATTTTGAAAATGGATTTAGTGTCACCGAGGATGCAAAATACATTGTATCCCCAAAGATCCCAATGAATTGAGTTCTGTCTATATTCAAATCTATTTTGCTTTCTTTCCCGGTTGTCAGATCGTACTTGCGAAGAGCATAATTACTTCCCCATGCCTCATCATAGTAATCTGATGTTCTGTAATACAAATCATTCCCATAGGTAAAAAACGAATCGTAATATGTATAATTGATGTCCAATTTTTCGATTGAGAAGTCTCTGTATCGTAAATTACTAATTGCGCTGTTCCTCCGGCGGCGTCAGCTATTCCCGTAACGCACAGAATTTGATGATTTGGCAGCGGAATCAACTGGGTGTAACAGTAATCGTTTTTGTAATCGTAAAAGAAGCGCATTTCTTTCCTTTGATCGCCGCCATCCAGGTTGCAACTATACAAACCTCCGATATTGCAATAATAAACCCGATCGCCCGCAAAGACAAAGCCCTCTGTACACTCGGTCAGCACTTTTTCTGAACCGCTTGCATCGCCTAAAATCAAACTATAATACAATCTATAATTTTCATCTTGTCTGGCGAATTTCGTGTATATATAGTGCCCGTCCGTAGAATAATCTAATTTCCCATTCTGTGCATTCCACTGGCGTTTTTGCAGGTCATCATCTGCGCTGGCGTCAATCTGCAAAGCCTCGTCCTGGGAGACGGTTTTGCCGCTTTGCAAAAGGCCTGCGTCCCGGATCTCTTGCTGATTATTGGCTATGTTCTCCTCCATCTCTGCAAAATTATCAAAATGTTTGCTTTGGATAGCCAAATAATACAGTGAAAGGACCGTGTTAATGGTCTTAATTCTGTTCTTATAATATGTAGCCGACATATCGTATTTTTGCTGCCAATTTGTTGGCAGCATCAAAAGTCTGCTTGCAAGCAATCAGGTAGAAAATAGCAGCCTGGCGATAGTTTTCCGTCTGGGATTCGTTGGTGTGGCGGAGTGTATTGTCTAAATCGTTAAAGTCATTAAACAGCATGGTCCGAACCGCTAAATCCAACATAATGGAATAATTGGCGTCTGACGCAATATCACACCCGGCTGCTCGGCAAACCTTGGTGATCACATCCATGGTTGTGGTTGCAATCGCCAGCTGTGAAAGCACCGCATCAGAAGCCACCTTTTTCAGCGCCGTTTTCACCGCATCGTCTGCGCCGTATTTGATCAGCTGCTGTCCCACCTGGCCCATAATATTGGAGACGGTGCTGCCGCCATATCTGGACTTGACCTTAAGCAAAGCCACACGGAATGGGAAATCCGTATCAGACTTCAACTGGCGATCACCAAACTGCGCCAGCATATTCTGGTTGTCTTCACACATACTGCCCAGCTTTAGATAATAATCCGCAAACTGCGTAATCTTGGACAAATCGGAAAATGCGGTGTTCCAGTCGCTGGCATCTTTCCAAAGCAGCGATGCGCTCAAATTATCCTCTTTCAGCGGCTGCGTCACATCCGTTATGATAGAAGTCAAATCCGCCAGCTTTTTGGATGTATCGTGCACATCTTTATTCAGCCCGGCTACGGTGCTAAACCGATTGATCAGATCATCGCCGGAGGTCAGCGCATCCATGTACGCCTGATTATCCGTAACGCATTTGTCCAAAAAGCTCTCATACTCTTTGATGTCGCCGGTATGGAAAATAAAGTCCAGCTTAGATATCCGGCGTTCAAATACGGTAGAGCCGAAATAGCCCAATATGCCGGAGAGCTTGAATAGCATTTCACTACCACCAAAAATATCGTCCACAATATTGCCAACATCGTAACGCAGCAAATCCGATTTACTCTGAATTTTGCTCATGGCATATTCTGCGTCTACCAAGCTGTAACCGCTGTTGACCACCCGTATTACATCGTCTTTAATGGTCAAGCTGCATTTTAAGTAAGCCGCCATTTGATTGAGAGGCAAAAATGTGGTTTGGCCAAAGGTGTAAACACCATGAAGAGTATATTCTTTGGACGAAAACGGGTTCATATATACCGTGGCTTTTTGGCTGTCCGGGTTGATCTCTACCCTACCGAACTTGCTGTTTGCCTCTTGCCCTCTGCGCACAAAAGCGTGGGTATCGCCGTTATAATAAAACAGCGTGTACTTGGCCAAGAAATTGGTAGAAACATACAGCTCCTGCCCAACGACATACGCCGCTTCCCGGCTCTCCGTTTTGCTGCCGTTTTCACTTACGCTCTCCACCTGGAAAGAAAGGAACCGACTCTCCGCCGCACTGACCGGCAGACTGCCCAGCAGCATCACCAGAGATAACACCACCGCCAACACCCGGGCAGGGAGCGTTTTGCACCTTTGTTTCATCATTTGAGTGCCTCCGTCAGGGCCTGCATCGCGTCTGTGTACGCATAGCCCAACATCGCATTTGCAAATGCGTCATTAAACTGTACATGGTACTCTCCAGCATCGTCCACGATCACATCTAATGTTTGGGTTGTGGTCTTAGGTGTGGCCGTCTCGATCATTTTGCAGATCGCCTGGTCCATATCCGAATCGCTAGCCGACTTTTTCGTCTTCTGTGCCTGGTACTTTTTCAAATCTCCGCTGATATCCGGTGAAGTGACCTGCACAGTCACTGTATAATAGCCGTTTTGCTGCTTTTCTGCACCGGTGCAGATCAAGCTGGCTTGCTTGTCCAGCGCATCCAAAAAATCTGGCTGCTTATCCGTAACCGCCGCCTGCCACTGGGTGGTGATCTGTGTTTCAAATTTCTTTAACCGATCGGAACGCGCCTTCATGGTAATGCCCACAATGCCGCCGATCAAAAGTGCCGCTGCCAACACGCCGGCAATCACGATCACCACTACTTTTTGTTTCTTTTGCCGCTCGGCATCTGCCGTCTTTGTACTTTTGGCCGGCACAGCGGCCGCGCGCTGCGCACCGGTCTGCCTAGCCGCCTGCACCTGCGCCGAGGTAAACGGATGACCGCAGTGCACACAATTCGGCAGTCCATCCGGCGTTTCCTTACCGCAATACGCACATTTCATGTCTTACTCCTTTGTTCATCCGTTCGTTAAATGAATGCATGAATCATCATGTCATACATATCAAAGTCACTGAATGCCGCAGCGGTGCCAGCTAAAGTTCCAACTATAAGAATTATGCCGCCAATGACTTGCACTGCCAAGCCGATCGAGGACAAAACAATGGCTACGATACTCAAAGTCTTTGCCAATTCGTGGTTATGCTCATGAGTAATCGGGTAAGCGATCTTGGCCCATTTTAAGGCAATAATGCCTAAGATCAAGCTAACAACACTAAAAATTTGAAGTATAGATAAAACCAATGCCACAATAGACATGGTAAAAGCATCATCACCTTTTTTACGGATTTCACTGGCATTTTTACATGCAGATACACAACTTTGCGCAGCGTATGCTGCACGATTCACGTGATCCACCCGCCTGATTCACACCTTGATAAGCGGTATTCCCCATATTATTCATACCATTTCCGACCTGGGCACCAAATCCGCTATTTTGCACAATCGTACCACATTGCACGCAATTATGTACGCCGTTTGGAATAACTGCTCCGCATTTTGGACAAAACATAACTTTCCTCCTTACAAAATCAGGGCCACCACCTTAGCGGTGCGGTGGCCCTATCGCAACCATTAGTTTAATCTAAATGAATTGCTCCCCTTGCCGATACTGACAACTGTATTCGGCTGCAACTGAGCGGGGTATGCGGCTGCAACTTGGTGCCTCCGTTAATATATGTACCGTTTGAGGAGTAATCCGTTACCGTGTACAATCCACTAAAGGGGTCAAAACGAATACCGCAATGGCGTTTGCTGACGGTAGTATATTTTCCATCAATAACAATGTTAGAAACAGACGGATCCCGACCGATGATCACTTCTTTACCCGGATCCACCGGGAATTGACAACCGTTATACTGACCGTCCAGCCAAGCGATAGCGCCGGTCAAGGCCGTTGTTTCATCACTCGGATCAGGAGCAGGAGCACAAACAGGAATAGAAACAGAATCAGGATTCGGATCAAGTTCAATCGGCTTCAGCGGTTCACGCTCATACTGTGCACGCACCAGCGGATTCTCCGCATACGGTTTCGGTTCCACATAGCCCACAAACGGCTCGAACTGATTAATATCTGCAACGAAATAGCAGTAAGCTACGATCGGCCCCACAGCAATAAACGAGCCTAAAAGGGTCCACAGCAAGAAGTCACCGCCGCTGTGTTTCACTTTAATAGCATAACGATAGCCATTGTCGCAAAGTCGATCCATCGCTTTATAAAACCACACCAAAGGATAAATTCCCAGCGTTACAATGCCTAACAACCAAGTCCACAAATAAAACATGGTGTCCCGGCCATCGCCTTCGCAAATTCTGTTGATGTCCTTGCTAATTTTACAAAACACAACGATCCAATAAATACCGCATGTAATAAATCCAAGGAATATAAACAGTGCGATATTTCTCTTCTTTATGGTTTCTACCATTTTATCTCATCCTTTCTTTTCACTTTGAATTTCACAATAAAAACTATTATCCGTTTGGGCCAAATTAAAAATCTGGTCTGCACACAAAGCATTCCATGCGCCACCGGACTGCATGCGTTGGTCACCGGCGCTGCGAAAGGTACCGTTAGTGGAATAATCCCGCACATAAAAGCTTTTGCCTTTGCGCAGCACGCCACAGTGTACACGACTGACTTTTTTGTACCCACGATCAATCACGATCTGGCACCTGGCCGGGTCTTTTCCGATCTTCACTTCTGTTTGCTCCGGCAATTCCACCTGTGCACCGGCGTAAGATCCACCGCAGCAACACAAATAATAATGTAATGCCGGCACAGCCGGACCAACCGGAATTTTTCTACTCACCGGCGGGTCTGTCCCCGGTATCTGCTTTCCATTGACCGGCTCTGGCTGATCGTGCGCACGCCGCCGTTCTAAGAAGGGACCAAGCACCAGCTCCGCATACCGATGATACTGCAAAGCAAAAGCTACACATTGCAGAAGAAAAGCCAGTGGTACACCAAACCCCAACCGTCCCTTCCCCTCTAAGATATAAGAAGCATGAAAGCGATTGGTATAGAATAAGATCCCAATCAAAACAGCCGTACAATAGAATGCAAAACACAACAGCGCAAACGCAAACAAGGCCCGTTCCGCCACGACCAGGTCTTTGATTTTATCCCGTACAGCAGCCAATATAAAAAAATACAACCATAAAAAGCAGCGAAAAAATCAAGAGTACCACCCCAGCCTGTGCAAAATTCGCCAGCCGTGTATAAAAAAATACTGCTGATACGGGTCGTAATCGCCCGTTAAACCCATCTGCCAAAACCGTAGAGAGCCAACCAGTTTGACCCCTCGATCCGTATGTAAGGAGAACAGACCAAAGAAATAAAACGGCACACTGCACGCAAACAAAAATATGGGTACATTCTTCGCACTGGTCTGCACGCCATCACCTCTGACCTTGTTTTACAGTAATCGGAAAATATTATCCGTTCCTGCCAAATTCAACACAGCTCCCCGCTGCAAATAAGATGCACTACCTGGCTGCAAACGCATGCCGCCGACCACATTGGTGCCGTTTGTTGACCGATCTGTTACGATATACAGATCCTGTGCAGCGTCATACTCTACCATACAATGCACACGAGAAACTTTTTTATAGGACCGATCAATAATAACGGAGCATTGCGCCGGGTCTTTACCGATCACTACCATTTCACCGGCTGTAATCGGAATTTCATAACCGGCACAAGAACCGCTGGAAAAGGCAATACCTCCAGCTGCGGGCGGTGTATCCATGACCGTGCCCGGATTCTCGTTTCTTTTTTAGGCAACATAATTGCTGCGGTTAATGCCAAAGCAAAAGCGATAAGCAGCAGCACAGCGTTTGCCCACAAACCGGCGCCGGCAGACACCTCACTTTTTTTCAGCACGAAGAAAAATAATGAAAGTTACCGGTACGGCAAAGGCCAGTCCCTTGAAAAATTGTGCTGACAATCTTACAGGGCTTATTTGCAAAGATATCTAAAATAGCGGAAACAAATGCAAAACCCAACCCAACAAAAATCAACGCAATCAGCCAATTTATACCTTTTGAATCCACACCAAAATAGTCCATCAGATCTTTGATTTCAAAGATGTTACGCAGACCAATTTTCACTTTTGACAGTATAGTAACCTCAAAGAGCGGTGCAAACAGCGTGAGCATACCAATCAGTGACAAACCCATCGCCACAAACCCTAAGATGCGAGAAATCAGCGTGTGCTTTTTTTCTTTTTCCCGGTCATCATTTTGCAAAAGCACCGCATTCGGTGATTCTGCAACATAGTCATCATAGATAGGTCCAACCATAATTTTTCCTTTCTGAAGAACCGTTAAATCAATCGAATAATCGTATCCGTTCGTGCCAGGGATAATAATGCGTTGCTTGGCAGTGCAATCGGCTGCTCCGGTGTTAGGCGCTTGCCGTTCTCCATAAATGTACCATTGGTAGAATGATCTGTAACTACAAACTGCTCCAGCGCATAATCGTAGCCAATGGTACACTGCACGCGAGAGATCTTGGTGTACCGACGATCAATCACCACAGAGCATAAGGACGGATCTTTACCGATCACCACCTGCTCTGCATTGCGCACCGGAATTTGATACCCTTTACAGGCACCGGAAACAAAGCAGATTTTGTGGTCACCAAGGCAATCCGGCCGCTGCAACTCTGCGTGTATCGCCTGTACTGCCCGTTGTTTACGCGCCCTGCATAAGAAAGCAATGGACAAGCCATTGCTTACGGTGGAAAGCACCAGCAAAACCAGTATCACCACTTCTGCATAAGCAAGCACAAGATGCAAGTCCTTTGCCGTACACAGCAAAATGGACTGCACACTATGACTGATTGCCGCAATGGCAGTCATTGTCGTACCAATGATCCGAAACACCCGGGTCGGCACCCAACTGAGCACCCCAGCCACCACCGTAAGAAGTAGCAATACCACAAACAGCACTGCATGGGTCCGCAAAATATGCGCCGTGTTTCCCTGCAGCAAAGAAGCCTGCTGAAACAGATCAATCAATGTGATCCATTTCTTTTGCTCCTGCTGAAAAAAACATGGCTAAGAAGTAAAATGGCACAGTACACAGACTGAGGCAAACAGCCGCAAATTGCAAACCACCTGCCAGCTTGCGCCACTTTTCATCCCGTTTTCTGCTTATTTTCTTTTGGCTCATGGAAATTATTTTTTCTCGGTTTTTTTGCCGTCTGTCCAGTTGAATGCCTTGGAACAGCAAGGAACAAACAACAATTTTGTTGCACCTACGGTGATCACATCATTGGGGGCAATCACCTTAGACTCCAGCACCACGCTATCATTCAGATAAGACAGCTCCTTAGAAGCGCCGGGCTGGATCAAATACACATTCTCCTTAGGCTCATACACCACAATGGCGTGCGCTGTTCTGGACACGGACGGGTCGCCCTCCAGCACAACATCCATATCTGAGCCGCGGCCGATAAAATTGCGCCCGGAGGTCAGACGAAAGTCCTTGCCGATCAGATTGCCCTCAATGCAGACCAGCCAGCCGACTACCGGCTCCCAGACCCATATCTTCTTCATAAAAGCCGACCGTCTTTTGAATGTCTGTATCCAGGACCGTAGGCGGCACCGTGTTCTGCGTAGTTGTAGTGGTCACTTCCGTCTCCGGCTGTGTGGGACCAATGTCCGACTGCTCGTTTGCAGGCATCGTTTGGGAAAATCCGGATTGCATATCACTGCAATAGGGACATGCCGGGAACTTGTCCGCGTCATAGTAGTGGTTGTTGTTACATTTGATCAGGTTCATTGTTTTCTCTCCTTACTACTTGATTTTTATTAAAATCACAGAGGTATTGTCTTGCCCTCTGAAATTTTTATCTGTGGCGGCTGCTGTCAACTTAAAAGCAGCCAGGTTCATATCTTCTGCCGTCTCCTGCAAAACATCAATCATTTCTTGCCGGGAAAGCAAGCGGTACAGGCCATCGGAACACAGCACAATCACATCGCCTGATTTTAACTGCAACGGCTGCAAATTGATCTCCACCATGCTAAGTTCACGAATGCCGCAATAACTGATTAGCGCCTCTCGCTTTGGGTGGCTCAAGGCCTCCTGCTCTGTGATCTCGCCGCTGCGCACCTTCTCCATTAATCGGGTCAGGTAATTTTGGTCATGTGTCAGCTGCAACATTTTGCCATCGCGAACCAAATAAATTCTGGAGTCGCCGATATTCAAAAAATGCAGTTCCTCGCCGTCTACCGCAGCAGCAATCAAAGTGGCACCGGCTTGCAACGGCGCGCCGTTTTCATCTTTCAGCCCACGCACCAGCGTGTTGATTTTTTCTGCTTCTGCACGAAAAAAATCCAGATAACTGTGGGTACAATGCCGCCACATGATGCGATAATAATCATCAAACAAAGTTTGCGTTGCACAGGCGCTGGCCTGCTCTCCGCCGCGCAAGCCGCCCATACCGTCGCTGAGTACACATATGAATTTAGGATGTTCTTCTAACAAAAGTTGCGTATCACAGGGAATGGTCACACTGTCTTGCTGACTTTGACGCCGACCGATCACCGATGAACAGCCCACTAAAACATGGTCATTTTCTACCAGAAGCTCCGTTTTCACATTATAGCCGCCGGTATTCTGTACTGCCATCTGTGCGTCTTCCGGCGTGCTTTCCGTCTCTGCCAAATTCACCGTGCTTTGGATTTGTGTACGCTCCAGATAGGCCTGAGCGAATTCCAAATACGCTTCATTCTTTTTGCGTCGTTCACTGTTTTTCATCGCTATTTCCGCCTATATTCTGACGATCGTTGCCCATTTTATGTTGCCACCAGTTGGATAATAATGTGTTCCCGTGCCAGGTACAAAATAGACCCGGGCACAATCTGCTCCGGCTGATTGTAGCGCAAGCGCTTACCATTTTGCATATATGTACCGTTGGTAGACACATCCGTCACAATAAAGCGCTGCTTTTGCGCATTATATGTAATCAGGCAATGACGCTTGCTGATAATCATATCCGTGGACGGTACAACGCATTGCAAGCGGCCAAACGACCCACAGACACGGTCTCACCGGGCTTAAACCACACCCGCTGCCCCACATTGGTGCCGGCCACACAGGTTACTATACAGGTCGGCAAGGCAGGAGGATTTGGCGGTGGCTGCGGAATTGTCCGCTCCGTCCAACCGCCACAGACCAATTCATCAATAAATTGCGTACAAGTTTGAGTACGCTTGGCATAATCAATCTCTAACGCATGGCGCACCGCCTGTGCCATAGAGGCAGAGATGGGCAATCCCATTTGGTCCAGCGGCTGCAACTGATCCGCCTGCATTCTGGACAGAGAATCCTGTGGCACCTTGCCGGAAACAATATAATAAAGTGTTGCCGCCAACGCGTACACATCGGTCCAGGTATTTTGGTTGCCCTTCTTGGAATACTGCTCCGGAGGGGCAAACCCGGGTTTCAGCAGCACGCTGTTCCCCTGTTCGCTATCTTCCACGCACTTTCTTGCCGCGCCAAAATCAATAAGCTTAATCTCTGTTCCGCCAAGCAGAATATAAATATTCTCCGGGCTAATGTCCCGGTGCAAAATATGGCCGGCGTGCACTTGTTGCAGCGCCCGGGCCGCTTTCACAATATAGTTCCCGGCCAAAGGCGGATCTAGGCGCCCGCCGTGGCTCTTTACATACGCTTTCAAATTGCAGCCATCCAGGTATTCCATCACCAAATAGGCAGTGTTATTCTCCTGAAAATGGGTAAAAATCTGCACAATACCTTGCACATTCTCAAACTGATACAAGGTTTTGATCTCATCAATATAGCTGATTTTGCCGTGCTCAAAAATCCTGGCTGCCTTGGTATCGCCGGGGATCGGCACCACCTGACAGCCTGTGCGCTGTGCATAATTTGAGGGCATATACTCTTTAATGGCAACCACACGATTCTTAAAGGTGTCCAGCGCCTTATAGGTAATGCCAAATCCGCCCTGACCCAACACGCGACCGATCATATACTGGTCATTTAAGGAAGTGTATAGCGGCAATGCGTCCGTACTGTGTGCATATTCCCTTGTATCAAAGCTGCAATGACTACACCGTGTGACACCGGGCTGCAATACAGAAAAACAATTTGGACAATACATAGTTATTTCCTTAAAATTCCACTTTAATCGTTGACAAACCGGCTGTAATTGTATAACCGGACTGCAATTTTTGCTTATCTTTCACCCTTGCACCATTAACAAATGTGCCGTTTGCCGAGTGCAAATCTGCAATCAAAACGACGCCGTCCTTCACTTCCAGCGCAAAATGCTGCCGGGATAATTTAGGGTCATCAATATACACATCACAAATACTGCTTCGACCAACAAAAGCGCTGCCCTGCACAGCCAACTGCACCGTATGCAGGCGGGGCACCCGCCGTTTGAATATGCAGTGTAATATTCATCGTCGCTGGTACAGCCGCGCGTACATGGTGGCGTTCTTCCACCACCTGCACTTCTTGTGTTTCAAAAAGCTCCTTAATGGTCTTTACATTTTTCTTCTTTTTCAGTCCTAAAAGGATCAAATAAAATGCCAACAGCACCAGCAAAACCGCAAGCGCAACAAGCAAATACGGCAACACGCGCAAAAATGGATTTTTGCCCTGCAACTCAAACCCTTTATAGGCTGCACCGCATTGGCATTTTGACTTAAATCCGTAATACCGGGAAAGGTAAAATCGTATGTACCGGAATAAATCTCCTTGTCCATCCAGACGGTATAGCTGCCATCCGCATTCTTCTCTGCTTTCTTGACAGCCAGTGGCTTGTCTTTGCCGGTGCGGGTAATTTGATACGCTCCGTTTTCCAGCGCCTTAGCATTAACGGGCACAGCCCCATTCAATCCATCCTGCCGATAGCAGATCTGAAAAGCCTGATGATCCGCACTTACGCTGATCTCTGCCTGCACCGGCAGCCTGGGTTTTTACCGCTGTGTCCAACAGCACAGTCTCTTTATACACCGTACCGCCCACGGTCAATGCCAATTCTCTTGCGCGATTATCCACCGCTTGATCCGTCACAAAACAGGCAACCGATGATTGTAAGGTGTGCTTGTATAATTGCTCCAGAACCGGTGTAAAGGACGGCGTTTTTTGATAGTCATAAATTTGAGCTTCTCCACCGGATACCCGGCTGAGCGTGCGCAAGCGTTTATAGGTACTGCTATTCACTGCTCGAGTATTGCACACAGTATAAAGTGGGACCTTGTTGTACTGATACTTGACCTGCACCTCACTCAGATCTATTCCGTTGCTGTAATCCGCACTCACATCGGTGAGTAAAATAAAATGCAGCACCTGGTATTGGTCGCTCAATGCAGACACTTGGTCAAACAGTTGATCCAGCGCCGTGTTCAAATCCGTCGCGTCCTCATCGCCTTTTAATGCAGCTACGCTCGCCGCGACTTTCTTGGCGCTGTCTGCATCTTTGGCCGTACCCAAACACTTGGGCAGCCCTGCACCGATGGAATAAACACCGATCTGATGGTCGGCACTCGCCTGCTTTAACAGCGCCTGCACACCGGTTTTCAGTTGATCAAAGGACCCCCGCGGGCAAATGTTGTCCTGGGTCATAGAGGCGGAATTATCCAGCAAAACACAGGTCAGTGTTTTTTGATTATCCGTACGGTCCAAACTGTACAGAGTCATTTCAGCATTGCCCAGTTTGCGCTGCACTTCCGCAGCATATACATCCTGGGATTTGATCTCCACTTGCAAATACGGCACAGTGCTGCGCACCATTCCGATCTGATCCGTAGCATTCAAATTCTCCGCAAACGAAGTAGCCGGAAGAACTAAAATCGCCGTGCAAAGCAAAGAGGACAATACGGCAGCGCCGATACCCTTACCTATTCTCATCTGCTTGCCAACCTCTTTCCTGCTTGCAATAGGGCACAAACACATAGCACCCGCTGCCAAAGCGGATTGTGTCATTTTCTTTCAATTCCATGGCTTTTTGCACCGGCGAATTATTTACAAAAACGGAACCGTTTTTTCGTTCTTGATATAGAAGTGATCCGAGCGCCGATCATAGGTCACAGACAAATGCTTTTGCCTGCACAACCGGGGATCATCCGTAATGGCAATATCCATCATTCTGTCCCGGCCAATGAAATTTCGATTCATGTGCAGCTCAAAGCTCCTGCCCCGTACCGTGCCGGAAACACACACCAGCCAACCGGTAACCGGGTCAAAATCCTGTTCCTGGAAATAAAGGCCAATCGTCTTTTCTTCGCTGCGCACAGCATCACCATAAGCCTCCGTTTTCATCTCGTCCGCCATGGCATTGCCCTGGGCATTACAGTATGGACAGACCGCAAACCGCGTGTCATCATAATACCGGCTACAAACTGCACATTGACAGATCGCCATTTTCTCACCTGCTTTGCAACCTGTACACAGCGCCGATGGCACCGTGTACAGGTATTTTAGATCAGTTCAATTTTTTCGGCATCCGCCGCATCCATTTTCTTTCTTTTTTGGATAGAATCGGCAGAATAATCACCGCCAGCAACACCAAACCGATCACCACAAAGATCACCACGGAGATCGCCAGGTTGTTGCGGATCAAAGCGGCAAAGGCATTGGCACTAAAACCTTTGTCCACATAAATATCTTTCAGCACGATTTTGCCGTCCTTTTCTTCCAGCCAGTTATTTTTGTTGCCGGTGGTGCCGGAAACGAACAATTCCTGCTTATTGTAGTCGTTGGCAGTGGAGCACTTGTTCCCGGCCAAATCCGTGATCTCAAAGGTCAAATCGCTCTTGCCATTCTCCAGCTGAACCTGAACCACAGCAATACCGTTCTCTGCCGTCCACCCATTGGGGTGCTTTTTGTCCTGCGCGTGATCCCAAACCAGCGGATCCAGTGTCTGACCGTCCCGGGTCATGTGGATAACAATACTGGCCAAATTGCTCTCTGACACAGAGAAAGTAACCGTCTGCACCTTTGTATTGGAATAAAGGTGTTTTTCCAAACCGGTAATGCGCACATAAGGATTGGTATTATCAATGGTGAACTGGATATTTAAGCGATGCAAGTCCTTATTCTCAGAACTGTTGTTGACCACTGTATTTTTGCCGTCCAGCTTGGTTGTGGACTTAATGTACAGTGCGTACTTGCCCTCAGCCAAAATGTCCTTGCTGCTGATGGTATAGGTGTTCACATACCACTCGCCTGCATGGTGCTGGCCCTTCTCCATCGTGACCAAACCGTCCTTCTTCTTACCATTGATATTGATGTAATACTCCGGACTTTGAATTTCCGTAGGAGAATACTCCGTCACCACCAGACTCTGCTTGGCAACAGCCGTCTTATTGGCATAACCGTTATTCAGTGCAGCCAAATCATCGCTGACTACATAGACAGCGCCTTTTTCATTCTTGGTAAACACCTTGCGTTGCACCTGCGACTGATTACCGGCCATATCCACGCACTGTGCGGTAACAATGTAATAACCATCCTGCTCCACAGCCGTGTAAGTTACTGTGTTTTGCAGCTGGTGGTCCGCCGTCAGCTGCCCGCTGTTCTTGGCAGAGACTTTCACCGTGCGTTTAGCCATCTTGGACTGACTGTCAAAGCAGGTGCCCACCACGCTGGAGGTAATGGTAGAGGCGTTATTGTCTGCCTCTTTGGCCACAATCGTCGGCACTTTCTTGTAAGCCGTATTGGTGGTAATACCGCCAATAGTCAGTTGCGTGCCGTAGTCTTGTCAATGGTAAAGTCCTGCGCAGCCGCACCAGAGAAGTCACCGGCCACTGTTTTATAGCTGTTGCCGGCCTTATCCGTGGTCTTAAAGTTCAGTACATAATCGCCATCTGCCACAAAGGTAACGGTCGCTGTCCAGCGGTCTGTGCCGTTCTCCTGACGAAACGCAGATACACTGGGTACTGCAATTCCCTTACCGTTTAAGGTGGCCTTTAACTGATTTTCAAAAGCCTTGGCATTAAAGTTGTGTTCCGTTACGGTAACGGTCGCCGTGCGGGTAGCGTTAAAGTATTTTTTATTCTTTACCCGGTCATTCAGGTTCAAGGCCACATGAATTTTCGGTGCAGTCTTGTCAATGGTAAAGCGGGTCTTGTTGCTACCGCTTACCGCATCCCGGTTGCCGGCTGCATTGTACTTACCATAAGTTACAGCCGTGTTGGCATGACCTACATTATCGGTGCACTTTAAGGTCTTGATTCGATAATTACCGTCGCCGGTAAAGTCCACCTTAATCTGATACTGTCGGTTGTCTCCGTTCCCACTGCCTTTCTGAAGCAGAGTTTTGCCGGTGATCTTAAAGCCCTCGCGATAGGCCTTTGTATCTTTCTTATCAAAAGTTCTGGCGCTGTCCAGGCACTTTTCAATCAGCAGTGCCACCTGCTCGGTACGAATATTGCGCTCTGTAATGGTAATATGTGCTGTACGCGTCTTGCTGTAATAACTACCGGACTGCGGTGCCACGGCAGAAGTGTACTCCACCTGAATCTGCGGTGCAGTTTTATCGATACCAAAGGCCACATAATCATAAGATGTGTTTCCGGCATTGTCCGTCAGCTCCACGATCAGCAAAATATCATTGTAGTTGGCATCTACGGTAACGGTGCTAGTCAGTTCTGTGGCCAGGTTAGCATCCCGGCCGGTGATCTTGGCATCATCCACACGCCACAACTCTTTGGCATGCCGGGTCGCATTGCCGGTACTGCTTTCCAAGTTTTCTGCCTGCAAGGCAGCCTGCGCGTCTGCTTTACCGTAAGGTGTGTTCACCTCCAGCGTATTCACCGAGGTCTTGCCGCCCTCTATCAAAGTGTATTTTACAGTGCGGATACCAGACTGGGCGTCCTTAACCGTGACGGTAAACTTGGCGTTGGTGTCATAAAGCGGTACATTCTTCGTTGCATCGTAGCTCTGTTTTTTGTCTTGCTGAGGTGCATTTTGGCCACCGGCCTTGTACGCTTTTTTGTTATTCTGCGTACCGGCCGGCTGATTCTTCCGAGCGATCACAATGGAAGAATCCTGATGCTGCTGGGCGTTCTCTACGATCGTACCGTCCGGGTGCACATAACCCTGGTCATTTGCCTCGTTGCTGTCTGCAAAATATTTACAGCCGCTCCATTTTTTAGCTTCCCGTGTGCCGGGGAAGTTGCCGGCATTATCCGTTGCGTAGGCATAGATCTGGCCCTTAAAACCTGCCCGCACCGTCACGGTAACAGAGCTATCGTCCACGGTGATTGCCTCTACCTCATCGAATTCCTGATTGAAGGGCACCAAGTTTATAGGTAATGGACTTGACGCCGGATGCCGTTGCCTCCTGTTTATCATTGCGCGGATCCGACGCGGAGATCACCACATCGGTATCCTTGTTAAAGAAGAAGCCGTAATCGGTAACAGTCACTTTTTTGCAAGTGTTCCCACTGGGAATTGCGAACTGAACTGTGGGCGCAGTCTGGTCAAAGTTCAAGGTAAAAGAGACTTTGGACGCATTGCCTGCGTTGTCCCAGGCTTCCACTGTGTAAGTGAGTTCACCGCCATTCCAGTTTTCATCTTCGATCTTTACTCCATTGACCTGATGGGCGTTTTTCTCATCATCCGCCTTGGCCACAGCATGCAGATCAATTATGCCGGTTTCCAGCATTTTCTTGTTGTTATTGTCAGTGTTCTCGTTGTTATCTGGCTGAGAATATACAACTGTGCCATTCACACTTACCTGCACACCTGCCACACCGGAAATTTTATCTTTATCTTTATCTGTTTGATCAGATACATGGAAAGAAACGGTATAGTCGTTCTTAAAGATAGTCGTGCTGGGAGAAGCGGAAACCGCATTTTCTGCTTTTAGCTCTGCATTCTGCCCCGCCGCCAAAATCCGCGGTGCGTTATTCTCTAATACAAAATTACAATCCCCAAATTCTTCCGTATTCTTTAACTCACCCAAATTGAATTGGCTGTTGTCACCTGGATTTCTTCCGTTTGATTTCCTAACTGATCTTGCAGTTGTACATACAAGGAGCCCTTAAAGTTTTTCAGTTCTTCGGCAGTAATCTCTGCAGTAAACTCGGCGGATACGGCCTTACCCACTTCGCCGCTTTTTGTTACTTTTGCCGGAATGGTGGTTACCACCTGGTTGTTTGTGTCCCTAAAAATCAAGGACTGCACTTTATCCGCAGAAAAGCCGCTGGCATTACTATACTCATCCACACCATCTGTGGCGTACACCGTAATCTTCAGTTCTTTGTTAAAGAAGCGGCCAAAGGACAACTTGTTCAGGAATTTTGCAAACGGACCATTATTGCTTTGACTAAATTCAACTGGATAGAATTCCGGAGTTTTTTGGGGTTCTAATTCCGGTGCTTTTTGTCATAAAGCTTTGCCGCACAGGAAGACGCACTTGACGCATTGCCGGCATTATCCAGGCAATAGAATTTATGCTCTTTTTTATCTTCAATCGTAAACCGATTTGCAGTTTCGCTCTTCTCTATATACTGCCAATCGCCGTCATCCATCTTGTAAGCAACAACCGGGAATTCCACCTGTGCATTATTGGTATTTCCCTTTGCCTCTACCGTAGCGGTAATCGGTTCATTGGTCCAATTCTCTTTCCCGTCTGCACCCGCATTTGAGAGCGTTACATTTGTAACAGTCGGCGGTGTAGAATTAAAATTCTTGACCTGAATTTTCTTTTCAGCCACATTTTCCGGATTTGCATTGTCACGCACAGATACGGTATGTATTTTATCGTCCTGGATATCAAAGGAATTTTCCCTTTGCCAATCGCCATTATCCAACTTATATGCCCCGAATTTGTTCAGACCGGACTGCACATCATTGGCGGTTACCGTAACCGTAACGGCCTGGTTGGTAGGCTTATCCGTGCTCTGCTGCACATCATTGATTGTTGGCGCCGTGGTGTCATAATTAGGGACATAGGGCAAAACAGCAGACTCGTTCTCAGCCTGGTCTTTAACGCAAAAATCGTACGATTCTCCGCCTTTCAGTTTAAAGTCACCGGAAGTCTGCCATGTTTTACCGCCATTGCAGCTAAAAAACTTAATACCGGAACCGCCTTCATTATCAGTAGCGTCAATATGGTATGTGTATGTGATTTGGTCGCTAATGTAAGTGCCCTGCTTCAAGACCAAGTTTCCAAGCTTAACCTGCACCTTCTGAATCACAGGTGCAATGTTATCGTATTTGTCCGCTTTTGCCTGCTGCTTTGCTTCATTGCCAACAGCATCCCGTACATAAAAGTTGTGTTCTTTGTTATCCTGGATCACAAATGTGCCAGTCTCCTGCCACTGGCCTTCGTCCATCTTAAAGGCTTTTTTCTGCTAGGCCGGATTCGCTGTCCTTACCGGTAACGGTTACCTTTACTTTATCGTTTGACCACTGTTCACCCGCATTCGGCGGGTCCAGCACCACACCGATTTCAGGCGCGGTTGCGTCCACATACTGCACCTCTACGGTCTCACCTGTGGACACATTACCCACAGCGTCTTTTTGCATAAAAGGTGTAAGTCCCATTTGCTTTCACCCGGAATTCAGGCGCTTTTTGCCACTGGCCGTTATCCATCCGATAGGCAACTGCACCATAGCCGTTACCATCATCTGCCTGCACCGTCAGTATGGCCGGAGCTTTTCCCCATGCGGTGGGATTGCCGCTTACAGTCACCCTTTTGGCCCTGGGCATCCGGCTGCACAGACGGCTCTGTGCCGGTCACAGTACCGTCCGGGTCACACAACACACCTACCCAAGCGGATTGATCGGCTAACCAAGTACCAAAGTCAATGACACCGTCACTGATCTGCACATCGTCTGCCGGATCTACCGCGCCATCCACATAAATGGTCGGCACCTCTGCGCTTTCCGCTGTGTAAGCGACCTTGCTGCCGGTTACTTCCAAAGCTTCCGCACCGAAGAAGTACACCTTTTTGCCCTGCACCTCCACGACCATACAGTCTTTGGTGGCAGCCATGGCAGAGGTCACCAGACCCAAAGGCAAAGCCGTCAACAACATGAGCACTGCTAACAGACAGGCCAATCCCTTTTTAGAAGTCATTTTTACTTGCAGGATTTTTGCTTTCATCATTCTTTCCCCATTTCTAATTTATGTTTTATATAAAGTCACTCAATGATCTCTTTAGAGTACGCATAGCGCAGGCTCTTCATGATCTGAAAATCCGCCTGAGCATCTGCTTGCAGCAATGTGGTCTGACCGGAGTGTTCCGCAGGTGTTTTCACTGCTGCATTTTGATCAAGTGGCATTGTGTTACCGCTATGGTCACCGGCAGGTGCCGCTGCACTACCGGTAGGTACTGTACGAGGTTGCACCTGCCTGGGCTGCACCGCAGGCCCACTGGGAGTTGCCGGAGCAGGAGCGGCTGTATGTTTGTGGTGCCGGAGCCGCTCTTGATACCCACGATCCAGCAGGGCGTCGTACACCTGGGCCATATTCTTCTTGAAGAACACAAAAACGGCCGTAATTGCTAAAATCACGCCAAGCACCATAAAAGAGATAGAAAGTCCGATCATTGCACTGTACATAAATACTACCTCCTTATGTATTTTCCTTAAAATTCTGCTTGGCTTTTTGCGAGATGCTATCATCAAAGAAGCATTGCAGCGCTGCCGCTCGCTTGGGCAGGAAATAGGCTTTGTTGTCGATCAGACAATTTGCCTGGCTTTTCACCATAAAATCATATATACCCTGGCACTCTGCGTCACTGGTATTGGCGCTGTTATAAAGTGCATCATACGCGGCCAGCTGATCCTTGTTCTCTTCCAAAAAGCTGCGAATGGTTTGCAGATTTTTCATCACCTCGTCCAGATTTTTCGCTGCGCCGTTGGCGTCCGGGTCGTTGCTGTAATTGGCGGCAGCCTGATAAATCTGGGCGTAATACAATTTAATTGTTGCAATACTCGCCGGTATATCCACAGATTCTAGGCCATTTTTAATATCAAAAGGCTGATTGGGCAAAATGCGAATGCTGTCCGGATCTGTACTGGCAAAGGAACGATAATATTTGCAGGCATTATCCAGCGCATCTTTCTTATCCAAGTTGCTATTCAGTTCCACACGCAGGGCAATTTCAAAGCCGACCGCATTACGATCCTCCGTGTCCTTGATTTGTGTATATTGCCCAATATAGTCCGGTAAAGTTGCCAACTGGTTTGCGCTGGCGCTCTCTACATATCCCTGATAAGCGTCTGCCCGGGTGGGGTCAATAGCAATGCACTCCTCATACTTGCCGCTACTTAATTTGTCCTGATAATCGTGATTGCGTACCACAAACGAAAGCGGCATCAAAATCGCACCGATCATAAAAAAGGAAATAGCCGCAGCAATCAATCCGCGAAAGGCATTGAGTTTGCGTTGCCGAATGCGAATGACAGCCTCGTCCCGATCATGATAATGCTGAAGCGCATACTTAAAATCCGCCGCCGATTGATACCGATTGGCCGGGTTTTGCGCCGTAGCTTTATTCAGCACTTTAATCAGACCGTCTGTTACCGCCGGGTTCTGCTTGCGAATATCGTCGTAAAATTCCACATCATACGGCGTTTTTCCCATCAGCAAGGAACGCAGCGTGATGCCCAGCGAATACACATCTGTGCGCGCATCCGACTGCACCTTAGCATCAAATTGTTCCGGCGCCGCATACCCGCGCGTACCCACATTGGTGGTATCGCCCACATTCTGCGGCTTGTATTTCTTTGCTATTCCAAAATCCAGCAGTTTGATCTGCTGTCTGTCCGGCAACAACTGCACATTGGCCGGCTTCATATCTCGGTAAATGATTTTTGGGGACCGGGTATGCAAATACTCCAGTACATCGCAAAGCTGAGAGCCCCAAAGCACCACATCTTCCGGAGTGGAAGGACCGTGCTTCACTTCTTCTGCCAGGGATTTGCCTTCTACAAAATCCTCAATAATGTAGATCGTATCGTTTTGATCCACAATGTCCACAATGCGCACAATATTGGGGTGATTCAGCTTGGTGAGCATTTCTGCTTCTGACACCGGCGTTAAACCGACAATATTGCTTTGGCCCGGCGGTTTCTTCTTCGCTTCCTTTACGGCCCACTGTTTTTTAAGCGTCGATCCATGGCCAAATACACAACAGACATACCGCCATGTCCCAGTTCTGTTAAAATTTCATATTTACCATCTATAATGGATCCGATCTCTGCCATAACTGCCCCCCTTAATGCACTGTCTTAAAAGCGACACCAGTCATATTGTCCTGTTCATTCCGTTGTTGCAACAGACCGATAATCTCAACTAACACATCTTGCATTCCGCGCTCAGACCGTACCACCCGCGGTGAGAGCAGTCCCAGTAGCTCCTCCTCTTGGATTTCATGACGAAAACCATCTGTACACAACAGGTAAACCGTATTGGACTCCAATGTGTATTCTAAAAATTCCGGCTGCAACACATGAGAGGCGCCCACGCACTGTAAAAGTACATTGCGCCGCGTATCTTTTTCTTCCTGATCCGGAGCCAATTTTCCGGCGCTGATCTCCCGAGCCACCAGGGATTGATCCTGTGTGAGACGCGAGACATTATTTTGTATCTTATATAATCTGGAGTCGCCGATATTGACCACATACAGTTTATTGCCAATGCAAAGTGCAGCCACCACAGTCGTACCGAGAGAAATATTGTGATCCAGTCCATAATTGCCAATATCGGCATTGAGCCGATTCAACAAATGGGTCCATTCCTTGCGCAATAATGCAAAAATCCATTGTGCGCTGGCTGAGCAGAATCGGCAAGCTCTGCGCAAACCAATCTGTAAAGCGTGCGACCACGGTTGCGCTGGCCACCTCGCCTTTTTTTAATCCGCCCATACCGTCACACACTACGGCAAACAACAAATTTCCATATCGCTTGCTCCGGGCGGTTTGAATACAGTAGCTGTCCTGATTGGTCTTTTTGACCGGGCCAATATCCGTTTGTGCCGCAATTAAATAATTCATTTGGAGTCCCCCTGGATTTCAAAATCTACGATCTCGTTAGCCAAGATTAACCGATCACCGGACCGCATGGGATAATGCCGATTGGGTTGCAGTTTGACACCGTTCAGCGTTGTGCCATTGGTTGAGCCGTGATCAACAACGGTATAGCCGCCCTCTGTAAAAGAAACGGTTACCTGGCGCTTGCTGATATAATCATTTTGTAAGACCAGATTACAGCAACTCGGGTCTGCGCCAATGGAAAATTCTGTTCCCCTGCATCGGTACGGACTGACCGGTGCGCACCACAAAAAAGGTAGCTGCCGGCATTTGGGGCATTAAAACACACGTATCACCGGAGTGATTAGACAAATCCTGCATAAGCGAAGCCGGATTAGGAGGCACAAAGCCCGGCACATATCCACTTGGCGGAACGAGAGGCTCCGTCTCACCGAAACCGTTTGGCGTCGGCGTTCCCTGCAATTCTGCTGCGCTGTACTTACCGTTGTCCGGCATATCCAGTGGCTCTGTCACGCCATAAAAATCCTCCACCGGAACATGCAAAGGTTCTGTCCCGCCATAGTTGCCGTCCGTAAAAGGCAAAAACGGTGCGGCGCTTTTGCAAGTGTTGCACCGGCGTGTTCAACGGCTCCGTTGCGCCAACGGAATCATAGGCCGGTGCCATTAGCGGTTCCGTTGCGCCATACTGGTTTTGACCCGGCAGCGAAATTGGCTCTGTCATCTCCGCCATATTCTTCTGTGCAGCGCCACCAAAAGTTCTGGCGGTTTCATAAGGTGCCTGCATACCTATACCATTCGCCGCTGCCCACATATCCGGTGAACCGACCACATCACCGCAACTTTGATTTTTCTTCTTTTTTCTTTCCAAATCTAAAAAGACTCATTTTTTTCCTTAGTCCTATGATTTTCTATACACATTCTCTTTTTTGAGGCTGCGATTTTGTTGCGACTACATATTCATATTTATTTTACAGTAACGAATTGTTCACTTCTATATGCTGTTTGCGTACTATTGGCAATTTTTTGCCTAAATTTGCATATTTCTACGCGTGATTTGTCAATTTCTGTATATTTTTCCAGTTTAAAATCACTTTCACCTTGATTTGCAATTTGGCAAGGGTTTTGGTATGATGAGAACAGAAAGCGGTCGGGTTTAGAGGCGCGATCGATGGACGGAGGGTACGGGAATGAAACCGAAAAAGCAACGGGATCACAAGTGGTACACGGAGGAATTTTTTGCAACAACTAAAGGCAACGGCAGCGGTGGAGATGGACGGCGATCTGCCCTACATCACCAAATATGCACCGGACGCCGGTTCGCCAAATGGGATTGACCCGCGGCTGCTGGGCGGACCCATGGGCAAAATGGCGCGGTCCACGGGGCTGGTGCCAAATTTCATTCTGGACAGGGTCAAGATCCCGGTAACGCCGAAGATCTTGGCCGGATTCCGTGCCGGGTGTGACCGTGTTTCCTACGCCAAATGCGTACAGGCAAAGATTGAAGTGCGGGACAACACCGTACCGGCGGCGGACGGTTATCCCATTCCCATTCGCATGTACAGCAGTGCTCAATGTGCGCCGGGCAGCCCCTGCCTGTATTTTATCCACGGCGGCGCCTTTGTAGGCGGCACCCTGCGCCCCTATGACGAGGGGTGGAAGCTGTTTGTAGAAAAGTTCCGTATGCCTGTGGTAGCGGTGGATTACCGACTGCTGCCGGAGCACCCATATCCCACGCTGTACGATGACTGCTGCCGCGTACTGGAATGGCTGGGCGGCGACGGTGCCCGGGAGCTACATTGACCCAAGGGCCGTTTTTGTGGTAGGTGACAGCGCCGGCGGCAACTTGGCCCAAGGCTGCGCCACCCGCTATAAAGGCACCCACCGGGTGCGGGGACAGCTGCTGCTCTATCCCACCCTAAACCTGTTTGGCCTGCACAGACCGCTACTATCACCCAAAAGAAACAGACTATCACCCGGCGCCGGGGCAGAAAAAGCTGGCTATGGGACTGGTGCGGCAAATGGAGCTGCTCTCTCGCTCCGGCAAGTCCTTTTTAGGTATTCCGAAGCCGGACGATCTGTGCAATCCTTACACCTCCGACCCGGCAGGAACCCGCCCACTTTTCTCTCCGTAGGTGCGCTGGACTACCTGCGCAACGACACGGTGGCCTGGGCCCACAAGCTGCACGACGCCGGCGTGCCCACCCGCCTGGTGATGTATAACGGCATGGGCCACGGCTTCTTAAACGCCATGGGCGTTTTTCCCCAAGCCGAGGACCTGCTGGACGAAATGGGCGCTTTTATCCAGAATGTTTGTAAAAGCCATCAATAGCCGTTGACTGCGAACTTTATTCGCTTTTCTAAACTCTACGCTGCGCAGATTGCGCGGCAGGCATCTGTGATCAAGCGGCGCAAACAAGATCCACCTACACTGCAATCGGTACGGTCTGATCGCCATGCCGGTTGGGCGATAAGCATAACGAACACACGCAAAAAACAGCCATCACCGTAAAGGTGATGGCTGTTCGTTTGGTATTTATGAAGCAAACAGGAATTATTTCTCTGCGTACTTGTCCTCGCCGTTCCAGGAATACAGCTTACGGATCTCGGCGCCGACTTTCTCCAGCTGATGGTTGGCTTCCATCTCTCTCTTGGCCTTAAAGTGTGCCCAACCGTTGTTGCTCTCGGTGATGAACTTGGAAGCGAAGGTGCCGTCCTGAATCTCTTCCAGAACCTTCTTCATTTCCTTCTTGGTCTCATCGGTGATCAGTCGCTTACCGGTCTCGTAATCGCCGAATTCAGCGGTGTTGGAGATGGAGTAACGCATCTTAGCAAAGCCGCCGTTGTAAATCAGGTCAACAATCAGCTTCATCTCATGAATGCACTCAAAGTAAGCATTTCTCGGGTCATAACCGGCCTCAACCAAGGTCTCAAAACCGGCCTTCATCAGAGCGGTTACGCCGCCGCACAGCACAGCCTGCTCACCAAACAGATCCGTCTCGGTCTCGCACTTAAAGGTGGTCTCCAGAATACCGGCACGAGCACCGCCGATACCGGCGCCGTAAGCCAGAGCGATATCCTCACAATGACCGGTAGCATCCTGATATACAGCTACCAGACAGGGCGTACCCTTGCCCTCTTTGTACTCGGAGCGAACGGTATGACCCGGGCCTTGGGAGCGATCATGAACACATCTACATCGCTGGGAGGCACGATCTGCTTAAAGTGAATGTTAAAGCCGTGGGCGAAAGCCAAAGCCTTGCCGGCGGTCAGGTTCGGTTCAATGTCCTTTTTATAGATGGAAGCCTGCTTCTCATCCGGGGTCAGGATCATGATAATGTCAGCGGCCTTTGCAGCCTCAGCGGTGGTCATAACCTTCAGGCCAACGCTCTCTGCATGCTTCCAGGACTTGGAGCCCTCGTACAAACCAACAACTACGTCCACACCGCTCTCTTTCAAGTTCAGCGCATGGGCGTGACCCTGAGAACCAAAGCCGATCACAGCAACGGTCTTGCCCTTCAGGTAATCCAGATTACAATCTTCTTGATGGAAAAGTCTTGCTTCTGCCATTGTAGTTTCCTCCTAAAAAATAAGTTTAATTGAAGTCACAGTGTTGTATGATGTCGCTGTGGTTTCTTAACAATTCACATTATATCCTGTATGATGTCTGTTGTCAATAGGCAATTTAAATTTTTTATAGATGCTCCATGGCGTGGAGAATGTGCAGCCGCATGGCGGTGCGGGCAGCCCTCGGCATTGCGCTTCTTAATAAAGTCCATAATCAGCCGATCGTCGTTTAGATTATCAGCGCTTACATCCTTGTCCCGGGTCATGACGATCACGCCTTTTTTGATGGCATTGAAAATCACCGGCATAAACTGCTTCACAAACGCATTGTGTGTGGCATTGGCAATGCTCTCATGGAACTTTTTGCTCCTCTGCCGTGCGGTCCTCGCCGCTTAAGATCTTCTTTTCCACCTGCTCACCGTAGTAGCAAATAGCGTCAATTTCTTCCTGCGTTGCCCGCTGTGCAGCCAAAAATGCGCAATCCGGTTCAAACATCAGCCGCATCTCAAACAGATCGTCCAAGCCGGAAGCAATATCGCTCAGATCCGCCGAGTCGATCACCGTATTGGCACTGACAAAGGTGCCCTTGCCCCGCCGAATCTCCAACACACCGCTGGTGGTCAAAATTCGAATGGCCTCCCGCAAGGTGGAACGACTAACGCCCAATTCCGCCGCCAGGTCATTCTCATTAGGCAGCTTGTCTCCCACCGTAAAGCGGTGCTGGGTCTCGATCATATTCAAAATCTGCTGTGCCGTACTCTCCGGCAGCATTGCCGATCTTGGCATATTCCTCACCTCTGTTCACATCATAACACAAGTTGTATGCAAAAGTCAAGGCGTTGTCTGACATCTTACAATTATAGAGCTAATTTTCTGCTGTTCTTTGTTCACCCTGCACGAATTTGCCCTGCGGGGTTGTAAATTGTGAACAAATGCTATATGATAAGGATATAAATAAGAGAATATATATAATGGAGCGTAAAAAATGAACAAAGCAACCCAATTACGATACAATATGGAGTCCCTATGCATCTATCAATTCAAGACAGACCCGGTGATGCACAGTTTACTGCACCTGCTGCGCAGCATAGAAGACGGCGAGGCTGTGCTGGAGGCGCAAAGTGCCTTTTTCAGCACACTGGCACCTCGAGACACGCTGCGCCGGTATATTTCCAAGTTGATCCTCACCGACGACAATGTATTCAGCAAAGCCGCCGCCGGCGATGCGGCAGACCGTCTGCACCCTGCGATCCTGGATGGTGTAAAAAGCGACCTTGCCAAGCTGGAGGCTATTGCCGACCTGACTCCAGAAGATATTCTGCATGCAGTAGAGAATAAGGATCTGCGGGAAGTGCTGGGCACCCTGCCCCGATGGGAGAACGGCGAAGCGCTGCCGCCCCTGAGCCAAAACTGGGCGGAGCAAACGGAAGCACTGGCTGCATTCCATAAAAGAAATGGCTACGGTCTGTTTGCCAACTACGCAGCCTTTGAGTGGCGGGATCATGCCCTCTCCCCCATCTCTGCCACCGACCCGATCCAGCTGTCCGATCTGAAGAACTATGAATTGCAGCGGAGCCAAGTGGTGGACAATACAGAGAGCTTTGTTTGCGGACTGCCCGCCAACAACGTGCTGCTGTACGGTGACCGGGGCACCGGCAAAAGCTCCACCATTCATGCCATCCTGAATGCATACAAAGAACAGGGCCTGCGCATGATCGAGATCCCCAAAAAGCGCGGTAGAGGAGTTGTCCCTGATTCGGGAGTACCTGGCGGACAGCCCGATGAAATTTATCATCTATATTGATGACCTAAGCTTTGACAGCCAGGACAACGCTTTTACAGAGCTGAAAGCGGCGCTGGAGGGCGGCCTGTCTGCCTGCCAGCCCAATACGCTGATCTATGCCACCTCCAACCGGCCACCTAATCAAAGAGAACTTCTCCGACCGGGAGGACGATGTAAACAAAAATGACACCCGCCAGGAACAACTGTCTCTGTCCGATCGGTTTGGGCTGACCATTACCTTTATTAACCCGGACAAAAAGGATTATCTGGACATTGTGGAAAAGATTGCCGCCGATCGTGGACTGCAAGTGGACGCCCAGCGGCTGGACGCTGCCGCCGAGCAGTGGGCCGTGCGCCGAGGCGGTCGTTCTCCCCGTTGCGCCCGCCAGTTTATCGACCATGTGGAGAGCGCTCTGCGCCGGGGCAAAGAATGGTAAAAATTCGTTCGCAAATTATTAAAAATTTCATTTTTGTTTACCGAATTCTAAAATTATGAACAAAAAAACCTGCTATGATAGCAGTATCAAAGAAAAGGAGCGAAAACAATGAGCAAAATTCTGGTAGTGGATGATGAATTAAACATCTGCGAATTACTGAAACTATACTTAGAGAATGAGGGCTACACGGTGTTTACCGCCAACGACGGCCAAGCCGCCGTGACCGCCTTCGAGCAGAAGGCACCGGATTTGGTACTGCTGGACATTATGTTGCCCAAGATGGACGGCTGGCAGGTGTGCCGAGAGATCCGCAAGACCTCTTCCGCCCCCATCATCATGCTCACCGCCAAGGGCGAGACCTTTGACAAGGTGCTGGGTCTGGAGCTGGGCGCCGACGACTATGTAGTCAAGCCCTTTGACGCCAAAGAGGTGGTGGCCCGGGTGAAAGCTGTGTTGCGCCGCACCCAAGGCAAAAATGACAACGCCGAGGAAAGCAAGAAAGTGGTCACCTATGACAAGCTGGAGATCAACATTGCCAACTATGAATTGAAAGTCAACGGCGTGCAGATTGACACGCCGCCTAAAGAGCTGGAGCTGATCTACCACTTTGCTTCCAACCCCAACCGCGTCTTTACCCGCGACCAGTTGCTGGACGAGGTATGGGGCTTTGAGTTTTACGGTGACTCCCGCACAGTAGATGTGCATGTGAAGCGCCTGCGTGAAAAGCTAGAGGGCGTCAGTGACAAATGGGAGCTGAAAACCGTTTGGGGCGTCGGCTACAAGTTTGAGACCAAGGAATAAGTAATGGCATTTAAGGATGTACTCGTCGGTAAAAAGCCGGTCAAAAGCAATATTTTTGCCAAATACTTCCTGCTGTTTGCCGCTATCTTTTGGTCACTTTGACCGTGCTGGGACCGCCCTGACCCTGATGGTCAACGCCTATTCTCAAAATGAACGCACCAATCTGCTGAAAGAGAATGTGCAAAGCGTATCCGGTACCATCAGTTCCTCGTTGATCATGCAGGACATTAACAGTCGCTATAGCGTGGAAAAAGAGCTGATGTGCGAATCACTATATATTATTTCCAACTCTATCGACGCAGATGTATTCGTCTGTGATGTGGAGGGTAATATTATTCTGTGTAAGGAGCGGGCCTATTCCACCCCGTATTTTGGGGAGTTTACCACCTGCGCCCTGCATGACAGCTATTCCATCAGTTCCGCACTGCTGCAACGGGTGTACGAGACCGGCACCGTAACCGGGCGCATTACCGTACGCGGTCAAACCAATTATATTGTAGGCACCACCATCGTTAGCGACGGCGATGTGATCGGCTACACCTTTGCGCAGACCCAAACCGGCGTGCAGTCCCTGGCACTGGCGGTAATCCGCATTTTCCTGCTCAGCGCGCTGGCCTGTTTGATGCTGGCCTTCATCTGCATTTGGCACCTGACCAAAAAGATGGTGACCCCTTTGCAGCAAATGAGCGCTGCCGCCAAGCAATTTGCCATCGGCGACTTCTCTTACCGAGTCAAGGTGCGAGGCTGCGATGAGCTGGCGGATCTGGGCATTGCCTTTAACGATATGGCAGACGCACTGGATAAAACAGAAAGTTCCCGCGCCAGCTTTGTGGCCAATGTGTCCCACGAATTAAAAACGCCTATGACCTCCATTGCCGGGTTTATCGACGGTATTTTGGACGGCACCATCCCCAAAGAGAAACAAAACTATTACCTGGGACTGGTAAGCACCGAGGTGCGCCGACTGAGCCGCTTAGTGGTGGCCATGCTGAACATGAGCAAGATCGAGTCCGGCGAATTCCAAATGAAGCCCAATAACTATGACATCTCTGACCAAATCATTCGTATTCTTTTGACCTTTGAACAAAAGATCGAGAAGAAGAATATTGAGATCATCGGGCTGGAGGACCTGCAGCCCCAGTACATTGTGGCGGACCCGGATATGATCTACCAGGTGATCTACAACCTGTTTGACAACGCAGTGAAGTTTACCAACGAGGACGGCTTTATCAAGGTCACGCTGGAGGATTTGGGCAGCCAAATTCGTGTAAGCATTAAGAACAGCGGCGCCGGCATTAAGGCCGAGGAGCTGTCCCGCGTGTTTGAGCGCTTCTATAAAGTGGACAAATCCCGCAGCCTGGACGCCAAGGGCGCCGGACTGGGATTATATATCGTAAAAATGATGGTGGAAATGCACTCCGGCAGAATTTATGCCAAGAGTGAAGACGAAAAACACCGCGGAATTTGTATTCACCCTACCCAAGGCATTCACCCCCGTCAATAAAAAAGGAGCAAAAGAAGCATGAGCGACTATGAACAGAACCCGATAAACGGCAGCCAGCCCCCGCAGGGGGACAGCCAATCGAACACCGGCTATACGCCATATCAACAACCGGGCACCTATACACCACCCCAACCGGAGCAGCCCCAAACGCCGCCCACCGGCGACAACGGCACCACCTATCACTACGCCTACCACAGCGGCAACCAGCCCGGCGCTGCCTATAACGGCCAGCAGGCCGGTGCCGCTGACCATACCGCCCAGGCACAGCCCACCGGCCAGACTTACGGCACTCCCACAGAGCCGCCGGAGCCGGGCAAGCCGGAAAAAAAGAAGAACAAAAAGACCATTACCATCGTGGTGAGCGTGCTGGTGGTGTGTGTGGTGATCGCCGTTACCGGCATTGTACTGGCAGCCACTGGCGTACTCTCCGGGGATAAGGAAGAAAAAACAGACGGCACCTCCACCTCTCAGGACAGCGGATCTGACACCCAGACCGTCAGCGGCGGCAGCGTGGCAACCAAGGACGACAGCGGCAACCTGACTGTTGCCGGCGTAGCCAAAAAAGCCATGGACTCCTGCGTGGGTATTACCGTCTATTCCAAGCAGAATTCCTACAGCAACTTCTACGGCTACGGCTCCAATAACAGCTCCGACAGCAGTGACAACCAGCAAGCCAGCGGCGAGGGCTCCGGCGTGATTATGAAGGAAGCGAACGGCAAGACCTATATTATGACCTGTGCCCATGTGATCGCCGACGGCAGCAGCTTTAAGGTGACCCTGAATAACGGCAAAGAATACACCGCCACAATGGTGGGTGCCGACAGCCAAACGGACATCGGCGTGCTTTCCATTGAAGCCACCGGGCTGCAAGCAGCCACCTTTGCCGACAGCAAGGGCCTGACCGTCGGCGAGCAAGTGGTGGCCATCGGCTGTCCCGGCGGTCTGGAATTCAAAAACAGCGTCACCAGCGGCTATATTTCCGCTTTGGATCGCCCGGTGGAAAGCTCCATCGGCTACGACAACGAGTGTATCCAAACGGACGCAGCCATCAATCCGGGCAACTCCGGCGGCGCGCTGTTTAACATGCAGGGTCAGGTGATCGGCATCAACTCCTCTAAGATCGCCTCCACCGAATACGAGGGTATGGGCTTTGCAGTGCCCAGTTCCACCGCTGTGGATACCGCCAACAGCCTGATTAAGAACGGCTATGTAGCCGGTCGCGCCAAGATCGGCGTCACCTACAACACCATTACCAGCTACAACAACGCTGACGCCATCCTCTCTGCCCTGACAGAAAAGGGCTTTAAGAACGCCAAGGGCACCATGGTAATCAACCAAGTAAGCAGCGACTCTGACCTGGCCGGCAAACAGGTAAAACAGTACGATATGATCGTAGCCGTCAATGGCAAGACCATGACCTCCACCGATGTGATGACGCAGGTGCTTTCCGATAGCAAGCCCGGCGACACCATCAAGCTGACCATTGCCCGCATTGAGAACAACCAGATCAAGACCTTTAAGGTAGACTGCAAACTGATTGAAAACAAAGGCAATTAACCGCGCATAAAAAAAGGAAGTGCCGAACCGTAACGGTTCGGCACTTCCTTTTTATTATTGATTGCTTACAGCTCGGCGATTACTTCTACCTCGCACAGCACACCCTTGGGCAGGTCCTTAACGGCCACGCAGGAGCGGGCAGGCTTGGCGGTAAAGTAGGTGCCATACACCTCATTGAACTTGGCAAAATCCGCAATATCTGCCAGGAAACAAACGGTCTTTACTGCCTTATCCAGAGAAGTACCGGCAGCCTCAACCACGGCTTTCAAGTTCTCACACACCTGGCGGGTCTGGTCCTCAATGGTGGTGGCCTCCACATTGCCGGTGGCCGGATTAATGGCGATCTGGCCACTGGTAAACAACAAATTGCCGGTTTTCACCGCCTGGCTGTACGGACCGATGGCGCCGGGGGCGTTGTTGGTGCTTACATATTCCATAATCATTCTCCTTTATCTCAGTCGCAGACCTCAAAGCCTGCGCTTGTCAATGCCTGTTTGATAGACTCAATGTGGGCGTTGTCCCGTGTCTCTATCCCCAGTTTTAAGAAACAGTCGGTAATATTCATATCCAAATCCGTGCTGTCATAGTTGACGCTGACCACATTGGCTCCCTGCTCCGCAATAATGGAGGACACGCCGCTAAGCTGACCCGGCTGGTCGGACAGCGCAATGGTAATGTCCGCCGTGCGGCCGCCCATCTTCAGCCCGCGCTCAATCACACGGGAAAGAATGGTCACATCAATATTGCCGCCGCTGAGCAGGCAGCACACATTCTTGCCCTCAATATCCGGAATTTTGCCGGCCATCACTGCCGCCACCGGAACAGCGCCTGCGCCCTCTGCAATGAGTTTTGCTGCTCTAAGAGGGTCAGAATCGCCAGGGCGATCTCATCATCGCTGACGGTAACAATGCCGTCCACATACTGCTTAACAAGTTCAAAGGTGTTATTGCCTGGGGTCTTTACAGCGATACCGTCGGCAATGGTCTGCACCTTGCCAAGGGTCTCAATCTGATCGTCCTGCACCGCATTAAGCATAGAGGGTGCACCTTGCGCCTGTACGCCGTAAACACGCACACGGGGATTCATCTGTTTAATGGCAAAGGCCACGCCGCTGATGAGACCACCGCCGCCGATGGGCACCACCACCACATCTACATTCTCCAACTGATTCAGGATCTCCAGACCGATGGTACCTTGACCGGCAATCACATCTTCATCATCAAAGGGATGAATAAAAGTGTAGCCTTTCTCCTCTTTCAGCTCCAGCGCTTTTTTGTAAGCGTCATCATACACGCCCTTGACCAGGCACACCTTGGCGCCATAGCGCTTGGTGGCCTCCACCTTACTGATGGGCGCGCCGTCCGGCAGGCAAATCAAAGACTGAATACCATTCTTGGTAGCAGCCAGCGCCACGCCCTGGGCATGGTTACCGGCGGAGCAGGCAATCACGCCCCGCGCCTTTTCCTCATCGGTCAGCTTGCTGATCTTATAGTAGGAGCCACGGATCTTAAACGAACCGGTGACCTGCAAATTTTCTGTTTTTAAATACACATTTGTACCCGGGTGAATATTGGGCGCCAGGATCATATCCGTCTCACGGATCACCTCACGCAACACCTGAGAGGCCTGATACACTTTATCCAGCGTCAACACAAACATTCCTTCTTTCGACTCTATATATAATATAAGATTTTAATACGCTGCCGGGGTTTTGTCAACACTTTTATGCCGTCCAGGTCCACCGGCAGTTCCCGGTTGGCAGTTACCGTATCCGGGGTCACCCGGCAGTCCACAGCTCGCACCTCTACACCGGCAGCTCGGGCGTCACGCAGTGCCCGGCAAAACGCCGAATCCGTCTCCCAGTTGGGTCGGAATGCGGTGCACCCGCCCATCTGCACAATAAGAAGCGCCATGGCACGGTAGCCCTGCGCCACCGCCTGCACCAGCTCTCCCATGTGCTTGGTGCTCCCGAACAGTGGGTGCGTCCGGGAACACTGCCCACTCTCCCTGCCGCAGGGTCACGCCCTTCACCTCCACAAACAGCCGCTGTCGGTCATTTTCCGCATAAAAATCCAGCCGAGAGGCTGCCAAAGCGCACCTCCGGTTGCACCAAGGTAGGCGACGACAAGATCGCCCCGGCGCGCAGTAGCTCCCCGGCCACCTGATTGGGCGCCGCCGCATCCATATTCACCAGGCCAAAAGGCGTTTCCACCGTCACCAGGTCGTAGGCGGTCTTACGATTTGGGTTGCTGCTCTTTTCTAAATACACCGTAGCGCCGGGCACCAGCAATTCCCGGCAACGGCCGGTGTTCTTCACATGCACCGTCTCCAGCATACCGTCCACCGTACAGTGGGCAATAAACCGATTGGGCCGCTCCAAAAACACCGCTTTATGAATATCTGAATACTGCATACATAAAGCCTACCCCACCGGCGACCATTTGTCAATCCCCTAGCAGGTTTCCGCTATTTTCTATTGACTTTGCCGTTCAACTCCTATAAAATGGAAAGTGATATTATATGTTGGAGGACACCCACATGACCAAGATGAAAAAGATCCTTGCTGTGGCTCTGTGCGTACTGCTGCTGGGCAGCGTATTTGCCGGCTGCTCCGGCAAGAAAGCAGAACAGACCACAGAAATTACAGACGAAACCCTGCTGATCGCCTACACGGCAGACAACGCCCCTTCTTCCAGATAGATGAAAAGGGCAACGCCAGCGGGTTTGAGGCCGACCTGATCGCTAAGATTTTTGACAGCATTAAGGACGACTGCAAAAACTACGCCTATGTGAAGGTGGGCCGGGCTACCGCCTGGGTGAGGAGACCGCCTATACAGACAAGGACGGCAAGACCTATATTGCCTACATGGCCGTAGGCGGACTGCAAAAGAACGACGGCACCAACAACGAGGATTACAGTTTCACCAACACGGTCATCAGCAACCGAGTGGTGACCTTGGTAAAGAAAGACAGCAAGATTAAAGATTACAGCAATCTGGGCGGCGCCAAAGCTGGCTGTGGTGAGCAAGGCAGCGCAGAATGCGCTGGCAGATAACGCCGTGATCGCCGATCGCAGCGCAAAGACCACCACCGTTTACAAGACGGCACAGGCGGCCTTTACCGCTCTGTACCAAGATAAGGCAGACGCTGTGGTCATCGACGAGTTTGACCTGCGCACCTTGGACTTTATCTTAGACGGAAAGAAGCAAGCCTTGTCTGACTGGACAACAGAGCTGAGCGGTCAGTTGGACACGGTGGAATACGCCTTTGCCACCGCCAAGTATGACCGACTGAAGGACGATATCAACGAGGCGCTGCTGGAACTGAAAGACCCCAAGTACAACGACAAAGACGAATTCACCCCCATTGTAGAGCAATACTTTGGCTACAACGCCTCCAACTTCTCATACATCCCTGCAGACAAATAAGCAGCGTACATCACTCACACCTGTGGCCACCCCACAGGTGTTTTCTGTAAGGGAAGCATAAACAGAATTTGGCACCCCTTGTTGCAAGAGGTGACTCCCCGCAGTGCGGGGAGATGTCGCGTAGCGACGAAGGGACGGGCACCGGTTAGGTGCTGGCGTGCTTGCGCAACAAGCTCTGTATAATTGCCCTTGCAATCTAAAAAAACCGCCTGACCTACCGGTCAAGCGGTTTTCCTTTTTATACGCTTATACAGGTATATACTCCACTGCGTCCACCGGCACACCGTCCCGGTAATACACCCGGGGCACCCGGCGGGCAATGCGGCAGGGCAGCTCATAATTGAAGCTGTGCGCCAGACCGGACACCTCCTCCATGCTGAGGGTTTCGTTGCCGTCCGTTCCCACCAAGGTTACCGGCGTACCCACTTGCACACCGGGTATCTCCGTCACGTCCACCATAAACTGGTCCATACACACACGCCCGAGAATCGGCGCGCGCTTGCCGCCAATGAGCACCTGGCCCATGCCGGATAAGCAGCGGGGATAACCGTCTGCATAACCTACCGGAATGGTAGCGACTCGGCGGGGAGATGGAGTGGTGTATGTACCGCCGTAGCTAATCTCCCGTCCCGGCTCCAAGGTCTTTACATGGCTGACCCGAGCCACCCAGCGCAGCACAGGCTGCAAGGGCAACAGGGATTTGTCCACCTCTTCCGAGGGATACAGACCGTACAAAATAATCCCCGCCCGCACCATATTAAAGCTACCGCCCAGGCGCATAATCCCGGCGGAATTGTTCAGGTGTTTAATCGGAATTTCCACCCCGCGCTGCTCCAGCAAATCGCAAAACTGTAAGTACCGCTGCCGCTGGGCCTCCGCCTTAACAAAGCTGGTTTCGTCCGCCGTGGCAAAGTGACTGAAAAGCCCCTCCGGGTAAATCCCCGGCAAATCGCAAATGGCCTTGCAAATATCCGCGCTCTCTTCATTCACCTGGAAGCCGATACGGCTCATACCCGTGTCCAGTGCAAAGTGAAAAGGCCCTGTTTACCCTGGCGCACCGCCTCCGCCGACAGTGCCTTGGCTGCCTCCATGGAGAAGATCGGCAGTCGCACATTATGTTCTACCGCCCGAGGAAAATCGTCCGGAAATACCGGACCCAATACCAAAATGGGCAGGGTTACACCTGCTCGGCGCAGTTCCATTGCTTCTTCAATACAAGCCACGCCGTAAAAATCAAAGTTCTCTTCATACCGGCGGCCGATATATGCCGCACCATGACCGTAAGCGTCCGCTTTAATCACACCCAGCAGCTTAGTATCCGGCCCGATCTTTTGCCGAATGGCGGCAATATTCGCCTCCAACGCATTTAAGTTAATTTGCGCTTGGGTTCTCTCATACATCTGCAATCACCTCCGCCAAAGGCGCAACGGCAATGCCATTCTCTGCAAAGGCGCTGCGCAGCGCCTGCACAAATTCCAGTGCACGGGCACCGTCGCCGTGAACGCACACCGAGTGCGCCACCACCGGAATATCCTCACCGGTATAAGCCGTCACTTTCTGTTCTTTAACCATACGCACCACCCGGTCAATGGCCGTGGCGGTGTCTGTAATCATGGCAGCCGGGTTTGCGCCGATCCCGCAGGCTGCCGTCCGCCTCATAAGCACGGTCGGCAAACACCTCGCAGCCAAAGGACACGCCCTGCTCTTTCGCTGCCTGTTGCAGACAGGAGCCCGCCGGTGCCAGCAGCACCAGCGCCGGGTCAAAATCCCGCACAGCGCGGGTCACCGCCCGCGCCAGTTCCAAATCCTTGCAAGCCATATTGTACAAAGCACCGTGGGGCTTCACATGCTGCAAGAGAGCGCCGTTTGTCCGGCAAAAGCCGGCAAGCGCGCCGATCTGATACAGCACATCCCCATAGGCCTGGTCCGGGGTCACCGCCAGCTGCCGCCGACCGAACCCCACCAAATCCGGGACCCGGGGTGGGCGCCCACCGCCACACCCTGCGCCCGGCAGGCTGCCACCGTGGCCCCATCACAGAGGGTCACCGGCATGGAAACCGCAAGCCACATTGGCAGAGGACACCAGCGCCAGTACCCGATCATCCGACCCGATGGTGTAGGCGCCAAAGCTCTCGCCCAAATCCGAATTCAAATCCACTTTATACATAAATCAAGCTCCAAAAAATCAATATTTCAGCATGGTATTGGGCACATCGGTAATGAGCATATGCCCCGGTGCGTGGGTAATGGCAAAGGGCACCTTGGCCGCCATCACCGCTGCCTGAGGGGTTACCCCGCAAGGCCAAAACACCGGCACCTCGCCCGGTCGAATGGTCACGCTGTCGCCGTAATCCGGGCAGTGCACATCGGCAATGCCGATAGCTGCCGGGTCGCCGATCTGCACAGGGGCGCCATGCACGCGGGGCATGGCAGAGGTGACCTGCACGCTGCGCACCACCAAATCATGGGGAATGGGACGCATGGAAACCACCATATTGCCGTGGAATACGCCTGCAGGCTCCAGGGCCAAATTGGTATTGAACATGGGCACATTGCGCCCTTCTTCAATATGCCGCACGGCACCCCCGCCTGCAAAAGCTCACTTTCAAAGCTAAAGGAGCAGCCGATAAGGAAGTACACCAAATCGTCCTGCCAATAGGCGGAAATATCCGTTACTTCTTCCACCAGCTCCCCTGCCCGCCAAATGCGGTACTTGGGAAAGGCGGTACACACATCGTCACCGCGAGCCATGGCAGCCCATTTGGCGGCAGCCCGCTTCGCCCACCTCTAAAATGGGGCAAGGTCGGGGATTGCGCATACAAAAAAGCAAAAAGTCAAAGGCCTGTGCCTTCGGCAAAATGCAAAGGTTGGCCTGGGCATATCCGGCGCACATGCCGGAGGTCTGGCCCTGTAGCTTGCCTGCGCTGATCAGCGCCCGCACATCCCGAGGCGCCCAATCGCTGTAATCCATTCTATATCCTCCTATGCCGAAAGGCAATATTTTTTACCAAAAAAGCAAATTGTCCAGCCATTTTTCCTGCTGCCGGGCGATCTTCTCTGCCTCTTGCACTGTAATGGGCACAAAACGCACCGCATCCCCCGGCCGTGCCTGCGCCAACAGCGACACATCGCAGCCAATCACCGTAGCGATCTTGGCATAGCCACCCACCGTTTGGTGATCGCTCATCAGTACAATGAGCTGACCGCTGCCGGGCACCTGCACACTGCCCCGTACAATCCCGTCAGAGCAAATATCCACTCCGCCGTCTGCCGTCAGTGCTGAACCCTCCAGCCGCAGGCCCATACGGTCGCTCTTTGGCGTCACGATATAAGGCTTGCTGTAAAAATCCTTCCGTGCAGCCGGGTCAAATCGGGCTGCCTGAGGGCCGTCAATACACCGCAGCGTAAACGGCGGCGCAAAGGTCACCGGCGGAATATGCCAAGGCGTCGGATCGCCGATAGGCAAACAAAAATCGCCGGTGGTCAGCACATCGCCTGCTTGCAGGGCGCGACCGTCCAGTCCGCCCATTTGAATTTTCAGATCCGTGGAGCGGCTGCCCAACACCACCGGCACATCCATGCCGCCGGACAGTGCTAAATAGCACCGCAAACCGGTGCGGGCAGCGCCCAGTTGCAAACGGTCGCCACTGCGCACCTCATAGGCACGGTAATTTTCAATGGGTTTTCCATTTAATGTGGGGGCAAAGTCGCCCCCTGCCAAAGCAAAATAGCCCTCTCCGACAAACCGGGCAGAAATACCGGTAAGCGTCATCTCCAGTACCGCACAGCCTCGGCAGTTACCCACCAGCCGATTGGCAATCTGCATAGAAGTTAAGTCCATCGCCCCGCAGGTGCAAAAGCCCAAGTGTGCCACCCCGGTGCGCCCCAGGTCCTGCACAGTGGTCAAAGCACCGGGGGCGTCGATCATCAGTCGCATACCGGCACCTCCTCCACTTGTACCGTATAAGTGCCCGCTGCCACTGCCCGAGCGATTTTTTCATACTCGGCAGGCGAGATGGGCACAAAATGCACCAAATCCCCTGCCCGGTACAGGATCGGCTCCTGCCGCTGCCGGTCAAATACAGACACCGGTGTGCGCCCCAGCAGCTGCCAGCCGCCGGGAGAAGCCAGCGGGTACACCCCGGTTTGCGCACCGCCGATTCCCACACTGCCCGCAGGAATACAGGTGCGTGGGCTGTCCAGCCGCGGCGTATGCAGCCGAGGGTCCAGCCCCCCTAAATAGGCAAAGCCGGGCAAAAAGCCCAGCATATAAATCAAATAATCCGGTGCACTGTGCAGCTCAATCACTTCCTGCGCAGACAGACCGCTGTGGTGGCAAACAAAGTCCAAATCCGGCCCATAGTCGCCGCCGTAACACACCGGCAGCTGAAACACCCGCCGCCGATCCTGCCCGGCCACAGACAGACTGTCCAGCAGTCGCCGCAGTTGCCGCTGCAACGCCTTTGCAGAAATCACCGTGCAGTCATAGCACACGGTCAGATCCGCATAGGCGGGGATCAAGTCTGTAATTCCACGCAGGCCGGCGCTGCCAATGGCTCCTTGCAGGGCAGTGACCCGGCGATTGATTGCCGGGTCGATTCCGTCCCCCAAGTGCACGGTAAGGGCGCCCTCGCCGCACTGTAAAAAGGAATAGTCCATCGATTATTCTCCGTAATAGCCGTCAAAATAGCCCTTGGCAATGGTGTCTGCAAACCAGCCACTGGTCTTTTGCACCACCTTGGGCGGGTAGCTGATCAGCTCTTTTCATCAACTTCACCAATGGCAGGTTGATGCTGCGGCCAAAGCCGTCTATGCTGGGAATATTGCGCCCATACATATCCAGAAGCCCGGCTCGCGCCGCCTCCTCCATGGCCCGCTGCTGCACCTCCTCAGACTGGAACAGATCCGCATTGCCCAGCAAATATGCCGTAGCTGCCATCATGGCATTGCAGCCCCAGTCAGAGCAAGTAGCAGTAATCAGGTTATCCGCTGTGCTTTCCACCAAAATACCGCCGCCGCAGGAGCATTCGCACTCACCGTCGTCTGCATGGGGCACATATTTGCGGATATGGTCGCCGATGGCCGCCATACCGATCTCGTTGCCCAAATCACCGATGGAAAGATTGTAATGCCCCGCGCCTTGCAGGCGTTAAAGAGCACATCGCTCTTGGCCTCCAGCTCCGTTAAGGATTTGCCCACCGCGTTATGGTACGCACCCTTGGCATTGCGCCCGGGTGCCTCATTGGTGATCACCGCCGCCGGAACGCCTTTTGCCAGCAGTGCCTCTGCCTGGGCAGGCGCCTCTCGGTCGTCCTTGGTAAAGGGCACGGCGCACATGGAGAACGGGTATTCCCGCGCCTCCTCTACCGTGTCATACAAATGGAAGCCCAGTACCATGGCCAACCGCCGCACCGCCTCCATACATTCCTCCGGCACCACCAGTACCGGGGTGCAGTCAAAGGCTTTAATCAGAAAGCGCGCCAGCATCATAGAAGACACCATGCCGTCCGTCTCCGGCTGCTGCCAGGGCAACAGTACAAAGCCGGTGATGATATATACCAAATCGCCCGAGTGGATATGCGCCACCAGACCCTTGGCCGCATGCACAGACAGCGGCTCTCCGGCATAGTCCCTAGCCGCCCGGTACAGAATACGACACACACCGTACCCTCGCGGATCCAGGGTCATTAAGCTGTCCAAATTCTCACCGATATTATACAGTGTCAGTTCTTCATTGGTCATTGCAGTTGTCCCCTCTCGTCCGATTTAGCGGGCCGTTGCGTCCATAAAGTCCGCTACCAGAGCGTCCTGCAAATCTTTCAGCATCTGCGGCGCTTTACCGCCCACCGGTTGGCCGTCAATACTCTCTGCTGCCAGGCAGAAGGAACCGGAGGAGGACACGATGACCTCATCCGCCGCCATCATCTCTGCCACAGTAAAGGGCGTTTCATCTACTGCATAGCCCAGCTTCTTGCACATTTTGATCAAATGGGCACGGGCAATACCCGGCAGAATATAATGATCGGTGGGATGGGTCTTAAACACGCCGTCCTGAATAATAGACACATTGGAGTGCGCGCACTCGGTGACAATATCGCCCCGATGGAACACGGACTCATCGCACCCGGCCACCGCCGTGCAGCTGGGCGGCCATACAAGAGGGCAGCAGATTCAAAGTCTTAATATTGCAATGGAGGAAGCGCGTATCCTCCGTGGTAATCAGATTGATTTTTTTATAAGTATCCTGTACAGAACAGGGGGTCAGCACAATCCACAAATTGGCCGGTACTTTGTCCGGATCCGGATACGCGTGGTTGCGCATCGCGGTGCCACGGGTCACCTGCCAATAGACGAACTGCTCGCCGCAGTCTACCTTTTCCACCATTTCCGTAAGCAGAGCACCCATCTCCGCCTTGGTCTGCGTCAGGCGAATACCCAAAAGTGCCGCACTGTTATAGAAGCGATCCAGATGCTCATCCAGCGCATAAATCACATGATTGCGGCTGTAAGTGGCATCATAGCAACCGTCGCCGAAAAAGCACACACGATCCAGCATGGGCACCTGCATTTCCTCCAGCGGGCCAAACTTGCCGTTGTAGTAACCTAAATTCTCCATATCCCATATCCTCCTAAAAAAGACAATAGGGCACCAAAGCGAAAAAAAGCTCCGTTGCCCTTATCCAATACTATATCACTTTCCAGCGCAAAAGTAAAGATGCCCGAAAGATAATCAGCACAAGGTGTTTATCCGACTACCGTCCGACACTGAATTCCCCCCGTTGCCGACCAGGATCGTGCCCCTTTTGCAAAAGCCGGATATAGTATATCAGCATTTGTACGCAAAATTTGTCAAACCCTGCGGCAAACCGTCACACCCGGCAGATTTGTATAAAAAATCCACAAATTTCCAATTTTTTTCTCAATTTGGTTGACATTACCAGTCGAATTCTCTATTATTAGAGCTGAAACAGCAGAAAAAATGCCTGCAATGTCTGCTGCTTTGAAAATGAAAAAAAGGACGGAAAAATCATGCTTATTGAAGAACTCGCTCAGGAATATCGAACACAATATAATGTTTTGTGTGCCAAGATGGACGGACTGCGCCCACTGCTTTCCGTCTATGGCGGAGAGGATCTGTACCGCCTGCGCAGAAAGCTGCGCACCTACTACGAAATGGCCTGCGAATGCCGCCACATTGCTACCATACTGGAAAGCTACTACGATGAGGAGGACGGCGTATGACAGATATGATCGAAAACTGCTGCTTTGCCTCCCCGTCCCAAACGGAGCCGGACACCCAAACCATCACCCGCCGTGCCTTACTGACCGTGTTGCCCATGGTGCTGGAACAGGAGCTGAGCCCACGGCAGCGCACCTGCCTGCGTGCTTTTTATGTAGACGGCAAAAGCCAAACGGAAATTGCCCGGAGGCTGGGTCTGTCTCAAGCTACGGTCAGCTACCATATCCATGCAGCAAAGGCGGCAGCCAACCGGCTGCTGCACTACTGCCAAATTGCCGTGGCCAAGGCCAATGACTGCTGGCTGGAAGCAGAGAACAACGGACTCTGATCCCTCTATCTGCACAGACGATACAGCAGCGGCAAGTCTGCGAACGCCCAGGGCGTTACCGCCGCCAACACCTGAAAAGCGCACCTGCACACGGTGCGCCGCAAAAAAGAACAGCGCACCTCAGTTCATCCTATGAGGTGCGCTATATTTTGTGTGTATTTTTATGTATACATTAGAATGGCGATTAGGAAAAAGACGGCATAGAGCACCACCTGATGACCCATATAGACCCACAGGCTGTTGCGCCCCAGCCAGCACAGCACCCGGCTGTGGCGGCGGTAAAAGGCGCCGGCAGACGGCCATCCCGCACATAGGTCCCGGCAAAGGCCCCCAACAGAAATAAAAAGAACCAAGGGATCAAAGCAAAATAGTCGGCGGACCGGAAGCTGCTGTTAAAAAGCCCAAGGGCATCAGCCAGTTGGTACGAAACAGCGCCGCAGGCAAAGGCACCAAACCAAAGACCATGGTATGCTTCGGCTCACTGATCCCATAAGTCAAAAAGAACAGCAAACCGCAAACAAGCATGCCCAAACGCGGCGAAATCTTCTTCATCACCGGCAGCAGCAGACCGGTGAGGATCATGCAGCAGCCCAGGCAGGAAAGAATACCAAAGTAGATCTTCGCACCGGTGATACCCATCAGCGGCAGCACCCAAACGGTAACCCCGGTGATCACCAAACCGCAGCCCAGCACCACTGCGCCCCGGCGTATCGGATTACGGGACAGGCGGGAGCAAATGCCGGATATCAGAATAAACAGCCCCCAAAAGATAGGCTGCACGGTACACAGCGCGTCAAACACCCGGTAGCCCCAGAACAGCTGCAACACATCGCCCACATCCAAAAAGGCGTGGTGCACCACCATACAGAGAATGGCAAATCCCCGCAGCTCGTCCAGCAAATAAATACGGGGACGGGCAGATTTGGGCTGTTTTTGGCGTTTTTGTCTCACCGGAGCACCTCCTGTTTCAAGGCTTTGGGTTATTTTACCACAAAAGCGGCGGTTTGTACACGCAATTTTTGACACACCGTGGCAAAAAGAATTGCGCTTTATAATTGTATATGAAATGGAAGTGTGCTATAATACGGTGAAGTCTTAAAAAATACAGAAAACGGCGATCCGCCGAGAGGAGCATGTATATGAAAACCGCTGTGGGCGAAGTGCAGGGCGAGGCCCTGACCCTTGTAAACACCACCAACACTGCCATTGCCGCCGAGTCCGGCTCGCTGCCGGTACTGGGCACCCCCTTTATGCTGGCCCTGATGGAAAAGGCCACCTGCGAGGCGGTGGCAGATCTGCTGGAGGACGATGAGACCACCGTGGGCACGGCCATGAACATTACCCACATCAAGGCCAGTGCCATTGGCGAGGTAATCACCGCCAAGGCTATACTGACAGAGGTGGACGGGCGCAAGCTTACCTTCCATGTAACCGCCCGCAACGACAAAAATGAGCTGGTGGGCAGTGGCACCGTAGAGCGCTTTGTGGTACTGGCGGAAAAATTCTTAAGAAAGGTCGAGGGAAAATGAGATTTTCTGCGGTAATCTTTGACTTTGACGGTACCCTGTGCGACACCGGCCCGGGCATTATGAACAGCGCCGCCTATGCGCTGGAGGCCTACTGCTTTGAAGTGCCCCGGGAACCGGGCGCCCTGCGCTGCTTTATCGGGCCGCCACTGCTGGTGACCTTTCAGGAGCAATTCGGCGCAGATGCGGCCACAGCCCAGGCGCTGGTACAAAAATACAGAGAGCGCTACAACGGCGCCATTCTCAATGAGAGCATGCTTTACCGGGGTATTGTGACCTTGCTGGAGAACTTAAAAGCGGCAGGCATACGCATTGGCATCGCCTCCTCCAAGCCCAAGCGCTACATTGACCAGCTGCTGGCACACTATACCATTGACAAATTCTTTGACGCAGTGTGCGGTGTGGATTTTAACACCGACTGCGAAAGCAAAGGCCAGCATTATCGCCCGCTGCCTGCAAGAGCTGGGGTCACCCGGAAAAGGCATTGATGGTCGGCGACAAAAGCTACGACATCAACGGCGGAAAGGCCAACGGCTTAAAGACCGTGGGCGTAAACTGGGGCTACGGCAGCAAGTTTGAGTTTATTGAAGCCGGCGCCGATTTTCAAGCGGAGAAGCCCATGGACATTGAAGCCATTGCACTGGGCTTTTTTGAGCAAACGGAGGAATACGGCGGCATTTATAACGGCCGCATTCTCACCCTTCACTGCGACACGGTGACTATGGTGGACGGCGCGGAGGAAAAGCGGGAGGTTATCGACCACCCGGGCGGCGTGGCCGTAGCCGGACTGACAGAAAACAAAGAACTGCTGCTGGTGCGCCAGTTCCGCTATCCTTACAAAGAGATTTTGCTGGAGATCCCCGCCGGCAAACTGGAAAAGGGCGAGGATCCCTTTGAAGCAGGCAAGCGGGAGTTCAAAGAGGAATGCGGCGCTACGGCAGACAGCTACTTTTCCCTGGGAGAGGTGTACCCCTCCCCCGGTTATTGCGGCGAGATCATTTACCTGTACGGCGCGGCCGGGCTGCACTGGGCAGCAGCATTTAGATGAGGGCGAGTACCTGGATGTAGTGCGCATGCCTCTGGACGAAGCAGTGCGCCGGGTAATGACCGGTGAGATCAAAGACGCCAAAACCGCCATCGCCATTCTGAAATTAAAGGAACGAATCAATCCATGATCTATTTAGACAACGCAGCCACCACCCGACCCTGCCCGGCCTGTGTGGCGGCCGTGGGCAGCATGCTCACCGACCACTTTGCCAATCCCTCCAGCCTGCACGGTCCGGGGATTGACGCCATGAAAGAGATCATCGCCGCCCGCAGCGCATTGGCAGACGCTCTGGGGGTAGAGCGAGACACGCTGACTTTCACCTCCGGCGGCACAGAGGCCAACAACCTGGCTCTGTTCGGTGCAGCCTATGCCAACCGGCGACGGGGCAAGCGCATTGTGACCACCGCCATAGAGCACGAGAGCATTATACAAACCGCCGACCAGTTGGAGGCAGAGGGCTTTGAGGTCATTCGCCTGCAACCGGACAAAACCGGCAATATTACAAAACAGCAGATTGAAAGCGCCATCACCCCGGACACCATTCTGGTCTCCGTCATGCGCATCAACAACGAAGTGGGCAGCATTCTGCCGGTGGAGTGCATTCGCCGGGCGGTACAAAAGGCCGGCGCACCGGCGCTGATCCATACCGACTGTGTGCAGACCTTTGGCAAGGCGTGCCCTTGCGGCCGGACAAGCTGGGGGTGGACCTAATGACCGTCACCGCCCACAAGATCCACGGTCCCAAGGGGGTAGGCGCTCTGTATGTGCGCAAGGGCGTGCGTATTCTGCCCCGCACCTTTGGCGGTGAGCAGGAGAAAAATTGCGACCGGGTACGGAGGCAGCGCCCCTGATCGCCGGGTTTGGCGCTGCGGTATCGGCACTGCCGGATCTGCGTGCGCAGAACGCCGCCGTCAAAGAACTGAACGCTTATACGAAGGAACGGCTGGCGGAGATCCCCGGTCTGACCTTTAACAGCGGCGACCAGACCTCGCCCTATATCATCAATATTTGCGTGCCCACCTTTATGCGCAGCCAAACCATTATTCAGGAGCTGTCCGCCAACTACGGCATTTGCGTCAGCAGCGGCTCCGCCTGCGCCAAGGGCAAGCGCTCCCATGTGCTCACCGCCATGGGGCTGCCGGAGCAGGTGATTGACAAATCCATTCGTCTGAGCTTTAGCGGCCAAAGCACGCAGGCAGAAGCAGACGCCTTTGTAGACGCGCTGCGCGACCTGGTAAAAAAACACCCAAAGGAGTAACCTATGCGAGAGATCGTACTGATTAAAAACGGCGAATTGGCACTAAAGGGACTGAACCGCAGTTCCTTTGAAGATGTGCTCATTAAGAATATGCGTCGCCATCTGGCGCCCCAAGCGCCTTCCAGTTTACCAAGAGTCAAAGCACCATTATGGTGGAGCCGGAGGACCGGACACGGACCTGGACGACACGGTAGACGCGCTCACCCGCGTGTTCGGCATTGCCGCCCTGTCCCGGGCCGCCGTGTGTGAAAAAGATATAGAGGACATTGCAGCCACAGCACTGGAATACCTAAAGGGAGCCGCTGGAGGACGCCAAAACCTTTAAGGTGGAGGCCAAGCGCAGCGACAAAAAATTCCCCATGAAATCGCCGGAGATCTGCCGAGAGATGGGCGGTCGTATTCTGCGCCGCTTTCATCATCTCAAGGTAGATGTGCATAACCCGGACATTACCGTTACCGTAGAAGTACGGGACCGCTACGCCTTTGTGCGGGGCAACAACCTGCACGGCGCAGGAGGTATGCCCACCGGCACCGGCGGCCGCGCGGCGGTGCTCATCAGCGGCGGTATTGACTCTCCGGTGGCCTCTTATATGATGGCCAAGCGGGGAATCGAATTGGTAGCCGTGCACTTTGCCTCGCCCCCGTACACCAGCGAGCTGGCAGAAATGAAAGTGATGGAGCTGCTGAAGAAAGTAGCCCGGTACAGCGGCTGGATCACCACCTTTGTGGTGCCGTTTACGGAAATCCAGGAGCAGATTCGGGACAAGTGCCCGGAGGAATACTTTACCATTATCATGCGCCGCGTGATGATGATGATCAGCGCCCGCATTGCAAAGAGTCAGAACTGCCATGCCCTGATTACCGGCGAATCCGTAGGGCAGGTAGCCAGCCAGACCATGTACGCCCTGGCGTGCACGGACTGCGCAGCGGATATGCCGGTGTTCCGTCCCTGTATCGGTATGGACAAGGACGAGATCATCGCCATCTCCCGCAAGATAGACACCTTTGAGACCTCTATTGAGCCCTACGAGGACTGTTGCACCGTCTTTACCCCCAAGCACCCGAAAACCAAGCCCCGGCTGGATGATGTGCTGAAAGCCGAAGCAAATATGGAGAATCTAGACGAAATGATGGACCGGGCCGTGGCCGGCGTAAAGAAAGTTGTGATCAAATAATGGAGCCGCGCAAGGATCCCAATGAGGAGATTGACCGCATTTTAGCCGACTTTCAGCAAAGCCGTACCCGGCGGCAAGCAGAGGCGCCGGCAGAGCCGCCTGTTCCGGCAAAAGAAGGGAAAGCGCCGTCAAAAAAAGAAAAGCCCTCCAAAGAAGCAAAGCCGCCAAAAAAGGAAAAAGCGCCCCGCCGCCCGCTGAGCAAAAAGCAAAAGCGGGGGCTGTGGATCGCCTTTGGTGTGCCTGGCAGTGGCTGTGACGCTGGCCTTTGCTCTTCCCGCCATACAAAGCAGCCGCCAAAACGCCTACTTAAAGCCCTACGAAACCAAGTACGGCATTCACTACCCGGCGGGTATGCTGGAGCAATATTGCGACGCCTACGGCAAGGATCGGCAGATTGCCGGTTTTCTGACCTACGGCAGCAGCGGCGAGATCACCGTGTCCAAGACCAAAAATGAGGGCCAGCCGTACCTGGATAACAACAGCGACTTTTTGCACTTTGGGTTTAACACCGTAATCTACGGCAACCCGCAGCAGCTGACCGGGCTGGAAGCCGCCTATGGCAGTGCCGCCGCCTGCAACAACAGCGGCACCACCCTCACCTACAATTCCCTGTTTGAGACCGGGCAGTGGCAGGTGGTAGGCATGCCCTGTATGTGAACACCAAGGCCAAGGACGACAACGGCTACTGCTTTCCCTACAATGTGACCGGAAACATGACGGCAGACAGCTACAAGCAATTCTACGCCCGACTGACCAATCGTATGATCTATACCAGCAACCGCACCTTAAATCGGGCGGATCACCTGCTGACCATTGCCACGGACAGTGCGCTGCACCCGGGGTGGAAATTTGTGTTGGTGGCCGCTAAGGACGGCGAGGTGCGGGATGTGCGGGATGTGCAAACGCCACAGTACCCGCAGGCGTACTTTGACGAGAAAGGGAAAAAAGAACCCTTATGCGCCCTTTAACAAATGGTATCCGGAGATCTATGTGAACAACGGCAAACAAACCTCCCGCCAAAACAAAAAAGATTACCAAACAAAATAAAAAAAGCCCCGACGGAATTTGCGTTTCGTCGGGGCTTTTTTCGGTTTCTGTTTTAGATTTTCACATCAGCATAGATGGGATAGTGATCGGACATGGCGTCCATCGCCCCATCTGAGAGAATCCCGTAGCATCGCACCTTGGCGGTGCCTAGGTCAAAAAAATGTGGTCATAGGTAGGGGCAGAGGCTTTTTTGTTGTTGCCGCTTTTGGTCTTGGCGGCCAAGGCTTTGGTGTCCTGCATCTTTTTTTGACAGGCGGCTGTAAATCTCCGGCGCATCATACACCGGGTCGTACCCGCCGCCGTCCATGGCGTTAAAGTCACCACAGGCAAATACCGGACACTTATACTGTGCCGCCAGGGATTTGGCAAGTGCCGCGGCCTGGTCTGCCTGGCTTTCCATCACCGCCCGCTCCGCCTTTTCCTCTCCGCTGCGGATCAGGTCCAGGTGGGTGGAAGATACAATATATTTTTCGCCGGACTGATTGTTCTGGAACAGTCCCCACACAATGCGGCGCAAGCGCGCATCATCCCCCCGGTCATAGGCCACATCGCCTTGCTCCAGCAGGGTTACCCGATCGCTGTCATACAGCAGACCGGTCATGCGTACCAGCGCACCGGTACGCACCGGGTACAGCAGCTTATAACTGCCCCGGTTCTGCATCAAACAACAGTACCACTGGTCGCTCATCTCCCCTGCACTGCCACCACATCCGGCCGGTAGGTGTCCAGCACCTGCAAAAACATTTTGGCCCGCTTGTGCGCGTCCGTGCCGCCCCAGCTCTCATAATGCACCAGCAAATTGGCACTCATAATGCGGGCGGATGTATTCTTGGCACGCTTGGCGTTCGCCTTGCCGATGCTCTCCTGAAACTCCTCGCTAACCATATAATCCGACAGATCACCTCGGCTGCGAATCACCGCCGGCACGGCAATAGCCGTACTCACTGCTGCCACCAGAACCAGCGACAACAGGGCGCAAAAAAAGCGCCGCAAAAACTTTCTCATAATCTTCCTCCGCAGTATGTTCTCCCTACCTATTATACACAAGCCGGCGTTCCATTTCCACCCTACGGCAAAAATAAAAAAGTATTGACTATTTTACTTTAGGCGTTGTATATTTGTTATACTTATTATAGAAAGAAAAAACGGCGAGAATCGCCAAGTGGAGAATAACGATGATGGAAGAAACAAAAAAGAGCAAGTCCCTGCGCCTGCTGACGGTACTGCTGTCTGTGGCGGCCGTAGCTGCCATGTTGTGGTGCGCACCGTACTTTAAGGACGATTGGGCCTGGGGCAGCCAGGTGGGACTGGATCGACTGCAAACCCACTTCACAGGTTATAACGGCCGGTATCTGGGCAATCTGCTGGTCATGGTCCTCACCCGCTCCCTGCCGGTGAAAATCATTTTAATGACCGCCGGGGTTCTGTCGCTGCCGTTGCTGGTCAGCCGCTTGGCCAACAAAAAGCTGTTTTTATTGTTTCCTTTGAGCCTACTGGGTGTAGCTGTGATGCCCGCCGATCTGTTCCGCCAAACGGTGGTGTGGGCCAGCGGTTTTTCCAACTATATGCCGCCGGTGCTGCTCACTCTGTGCTATCTGCTGCTGGTATGGGATCTGTGGGATGACACAGCACCGGTACAGAGCAAATGGTCGCCGTTCTGCGCCCTGCTCATCGGCGGGTGCGGTGCGCTGTTTATGGAGCATGTGACTTTATACAACCTGGCGCTGGCAGTAACGGTGCTGATCTTTTCCAAGGTCAAGCACCACAAGACCTATGCCACCCACTGGTGCTTCCTGGCCGGCGCTGTCATCGGTGCCGGAATTATGTTTACCAACAGCGCCTATGGCTTTATTTCTTCCGGTAAAGACCAATTCACCTATCGCTCCATGGCGGTAGGCGGCACCATGTACAGCGATATTTTGACACCATCGGCGGCAATATTATTCGTATTTCCAACTACCTGACCGAGTGCAACGCTCTGATGAACGTGCTGCTGGCTGCGCTGTTTTGCATTGTGCTGCACCGCCTGTTTAAGAAGGGCGGCGTCACCAAGGGGCGCCGGGTGTGGCTCACCGTCAGTGCAGGAATATTGGTAGCCTATGCTGCTTATAGCTGCGTGCTTACCGTATGGGCCAAGATCGCAGGCAACAATGACGCCCGGGATGCCATCGACCCTGCGTGGCGCTTTACCTTTACACTGTTGTTTTCCATTGCACTACTGCTGTGCATTCTCTTAGGCATCCAAAGCCGTCGCCGCAAGGGGCAGATGCTCTTTGCGTTGGTCAGCGTGTATGTGTTCTGCACGCCACTGTTTATCGTAACCCCCTGACCGCTCGCTGCTTTCTCCCCTGCTATGCCATGTTTATGCTGCTGGCAGCGCTGCTGTTTGACCTGATCTATCGAGATACTGCTGACAAGACAAAGGCCACCCGCACCGCAGGCGCCGTATTTGCCGCCTGTCTGATTGCACTGGGCGTGTTCTATGCCACCGTCTTTGTGCAGATCAAGGACTATTCCGTCGGTCGAGAGGCCTATGTGCAGGCACAGATTGACCGGGGCGAAAAAGATTTACCTGCCCATGTACCCGGCCTATACCGGCGATTATATTCGAGGCAGTACCCCCAAGGACGGCTCTGTTTGGGAAGAGCGGTACAAAATGTTCTACCACATTGACCCGAATATTGACCTGGTCACCGTCGGTCCCAACACGCCCCAAGCCAAAGCAGTCCTGGCACAAGAGTAATGGACTTACCTGTACGCAGACACCCGCGCTTGCCATCGCACGACTACACAGACGGCTGGTACTTTATCACCATTTGCACCGATGGGCGTAAAAATCTTTTAAGCACCATCGTAGGGCGGGGGCTTGCTCCCGCCGAAACGATATTGACCCGCTATGGCAAAATCGCAGAAGAAGAATTAACAGCTTTACCTAACCGATACACGGGATTGCTGATCGACCATTATGTGATTATGCCAAATCACATTCACCTGCTTTTCCACTTACAAACGGCGGGAGCAAGCCCCCCGCCCTACGGTATCAAGTATTCTTTGCACTTATAAATCCCTGACAACACGCCGGTGCAAAATAGCAGGCTACCGTGCGACAAAGCTGTTTCAAACTTCCTTTTACGACCATATTATTCGTGACGAGACGGATTATTTAAGCAAGGCCGCCTATATTACGGAAAATCCGGAAAAATGGCTGGAGGATCCTTACCACAACACATAAAAAAACGCATCCTTGTAATTAGGATGCGTTTTTGTTTTGCTATTTGCATGCAGCGCAGAAGTTATACATTGATCTCCACATCTACGCCCAGCAGGTCTTTTTCCTTAGCCAGAAATGTCCACCACTTCGTTTAAGAAGTCGGCAGTCTGCTCCGGAGCACGGCCCACAAAGTTCTCCGGCTTCAGAATGGCCAAAATTTCCTCCTTGGTGGTCATAAAGGCCGGATCCGCAGCGATGCGATCCACCAGATCGTTCTTGCCGCCCTCAACCTTCACCACCGCGCCAGCGGCCATGGAGTGCTGGCGAATTTTCTCGTGCAGCTCCTGACGGTCTCCGCCTTTCTTCACCGCGTCCATCATAATGTTCTCGGTAGCCATAAAGGGCAGTTCGCTCATCAGGCGGGCGTGGATCACCTTGGGATACACCACCAACCCGGAGGTCACGTTGATATACAGGTCCAAAATCCCGTCCGTAGCCAGGAATGCCTCGGCCACGCTGACCCGCTTGTTGGCGGAGTCGTCCAATGTGCGCTCAAACCACTGGGCAGAGGCTGTCCATGCCGGGTTCAAGGCGTCGATCATCACATAGCGGGACAGAGAAGCGATCCGCTCACTGCGCATGGGATTGCGCTTATAAGCCATGGCGGAAGAACCGATCTGGTTCTTCTCAAAGCGGCTCCTCAATCTCTTTCAGATTTTGCAGCAGCCGCAGGTCGTTGGAAAACTTGCAGCAGCTCTGAGCGATCAGCCCCAGGCAGTTGCACACAATGGTGTCCAGCTTGCGGGCATAGGTTTGGCCGCTAACCGGGAAGCAGGCCTTGAAGCCCATCTTCTCCGCGATCTTACGATCCAGTGCCTTGCACTTCTCGTGGTCGCCATCAAACAGCTCCAGGAAACTGGCCTGGGTGCCGGTGGTGCCCTTAGAGCCCAGCAGCATCAAGGTGTCCAGCACATGGCACACCTCTTCATAATCCATGACCAGATCCATCAGCCACAAAGTGGCACGCTTGCCCACGGTGGTGGGCTGGGCAGGCTGGAAGTGGGTAAAGCCCAGGCAGGGCATATCCTTATACTGGTCGGCAAACTTGGCCACGCTGGCAATGGCATTCACCAGCTTTTTCTTAATCAGCAGCAGGGCCTCCCGCATGGTGATCACATCTGTATTATCGCCCACATAGCAAGAGGTGGCGCCCAGGTGGATAATGGGCTTAGCCGTGGGGCACTGCACCCCATAGGCGTACACATGGCTCATTACATCATGGCGCACCAGCTTCTCCCGTTCCCGAGCCACATCGTAGTTAATGTCCTCGGCGTGCGCTTTCAACTCGTCGATCTGTGCCTGGGTCACATTCAGCCCCAGCTCGTGCTCCGCTTCTGCCAGAGCGATCCACAGCTTCCGCCAGGTTTTGAACTTAAAATCCGGGGAGTAGATATACTGCATTTCCTTGCTGGCATAGCGCGCATTAAAGGGAGAATTATAAGTATCTGTCTGCATTAGTCCAGCCCTACTCTCTTCATCATCTCTTTGTATGCGTCCTCAACGCCGCCCAGGTCCCGACGGAAACGGTCCTTGTCCAACTTCTCATGGGTCTTAATGTCCCAAAAACGGCAGGTGTCCGGGCTAATCTCGTCTGCCAGCACGATCTGGCCGTCTGCGGTCTTGCCGAACTCCAGCTTAAAGTCAATCAGCTCCACGCCGATGGAGGCAAAGTATTCTTTCAGCACATCGTTCACCTTAAAGGCCATCGCCTTAATGGTGTCCACATCCGCCTGGGTGGCAAAGCCGCAGCTGACTGCGTGGTAGCCGTTGATCAGCGGGTCGCCCAGGTCGTCATCCTTATAAGAGAACTCAATAGACGGCTGGGTAAAGTCCATACCCTCTTCCAGACCCAGGCGCTTGCAGATAGAGCCAGCAGCCCGGTTGCGGATAATCACTTCCAACGGTACGATGGTCACTTTCTTCACAGCGGTCTCCCGATCGGAAAGCTCCTCCACAAAGTGGGTGGGCACGCCGTGCTTCTCTAAAAAGCTGCATTAAGTAGTTGGACATTTTGTTGTTCACAACGCCCTTACCTACGATGGTGCCCTTCTTCTTCAGGCCGTTAAAGGCGGTGGCATCATCCTTGTAGTCCACAATCACGATGGCGGGGTCCTCAGTAGCCCATACCTTCTTGGCCTTGCCTTCATAAAGCTGTTCTGTCTTATTCATAACGCATTCTCCTCTGCAAAAAGATTGGTAAATTAAAGGGTGTGTGTTCTTATTTGTTTTGGGCAAAGTATGCCTTAATCCGCTCCACAGCCTCTACGGTCTTGTCCGCATTGCCGAAAGCAGTGAGCCGGAAAAAGCCCTCACCGGAGGGACCGAAGCCGGAACCGGGGGTGCCCACCACATGGGTCTTGTCCAGCAACAGATCAAAGAACTCCCAGCTGGTCATGCCTTCCGAGCACCTTCAGCCACACATACGGGGAGTTCACCGCGCCGTAGCAAGTAAACCCGGCAGCCTGCATACCCTCAAAGATCACCTTGGCGTTCTTCTGATAATAGGCCAGGGTTTCCTTGATCTCCTTTTGCCCCTGCTCCGTGTAAACCGCTTCGGCCGCCCGCTGGGTAATGTAGCTAACACCGTTAAACTTGGTGGCCTGGCGGCGTGCCCACATGGGGTTCAGGCTCTTGCCCTCAAACACACAGGCCTTGGGCACCACGGTATAACCGCAGCGCACGCCGGTAAAGCCGGCAGTCTTGGAGAAAGAGCGCAGCTCAATGGCGCACTTCTCGGCTCCCCCTCAATCTCATAAATGGAATGGGGCACATCGTCCTCTACAATAAAGGCTTCATAGGCACTGTCAAAGATGATCAAAGCGTCATTGGCCAGCGCATAGTCTACCCACTTTTTCAGCTGCGCTTTGGTGGCGCACATACCGGTGGGGTTGTTGGGGAAGCACAGGTAAATCACATCCGGAGTCTCCTTCGGCAGATCGGGCATAAAGCCGTTTTCCTCTGTGCAGGGCATATAGATAAAGTTGCTGTAAAAGCCGTCGGCGTTCTTGTCGCCGCTACGGCCGTCCATGGTGTTGGCGTCCACATACACCGGGTACACCGGGTCACACACAGCGATCTTGTTGTCTACGCTGAACAGGTCGCCGATATTGCCGCAGTCGGACTTGGCGCCGTCGGACAAAAAGATCTCGTCTTTCTCAATATTGACCCCACGGGCAGCGTAATCATGCTGCTGAATGGCATCCAGGATAAACTCGTAACCGTGCTCCGGCGGATAGCCGCGGAAAGTGGCCTCGTTGGCCATCTCGTCCACCGCCTTGTGCATGGCGTCGATCACGCTGGGCACCAGCGGACGGGTCACATCGCCGATGGACAGACGGATAATATCTGCCTCCGGGTGCGCCTCCTGGTACTCCCGCTGCTTTCTGGCTACCGTTGAAAACAGATAAGAGCTTTCAATCTTAAAAAAGTTTTGGTTGATCTTCATTATTCTAAAAAACCTCCTGTGTTTTATAGATCTATCTTACCGCTAAAGACGGTGGTGGCCGGGCCGGTCATTCTGACGCTGTCCTGGGCCTTACCGCTCCAGCTGATCTGCAAGTCGCCGCCCAGCAGATGAACCGTCACCCGGTGGTCTACATAACCGCCCAGAATCGCCGCCACGGCGGTGGCGCAGGCGCCGGTGCCGCAGGCCAGAGTCTCCCCGGAGCCACGCTCCCACACCCGCATTTCGATGTTCTGCCGGTCCTGTACAAAGGCAAACTCTGTATTGGTCCGATCCGGGAAGCAGGGATGGTGCTCAAACAGCGGTCCTACCTGCTCCAGCGGGAACTCCCGGGGCGAGCGGTCAATAAACACCACCGCGTGGGGGTTGCCCATGGAGACACAAGTCATTTTATACACTATGTCGTGTACGGTAATCGGTACATCCACCGGCGGTTTGCAGTCCGTCACCACCGGAATGGCCGCCGGATCTAAAATCGGCGCACCCATATCCACACTGGCGCCCACGGCCACGCCGTCCTGCACCTGAATGTCAATGGTCTTAACCGCACCCATGGACGCAATGGTCACGGTGGTCTTGTCCGTCAGCTTGTGGTCGTACACATATTTTGCAACGCAGCGGATCCCGTTGCCGCACATAGCGCCCCGGGAGCCGTCCGCATTGTACATCACCATTTCAAAATCGGCGTTCTGCCCCTTCTCAATGAGAATGATGCCGTCGCCGCCGATGCCAAAGTGCCGGTCGGAGAGCCGCACCGCCAGCTGAGAAGCCAGGTCCCGGTCCATGGGCTGCCGGGTGCAGTCAAAGTAAATATAGTCGTTGCCGCAGCCGTGCATCTTGGTAAATTCCATCAGAAAGCCGTCCTTTCGTTAGCGAAAATCGTTGATGATCTTTTGCGCCAGGTCCGTAATCTTCAGCCCGGTGCGCATACTCTCCTTTTGGAAAAACGGTGGGCCTGCAGCTCCGTCATATCCTGGGTGTTCATCAGCACCAGCTTGGCATTAGAGATCAAATCCTCATCCGCCTCCTTACGGCGGGTAAAGCTGCTTTTGCTGGAGGCCAGCACCGCCACCGTTTGCAAAAACTCCTGCCGATCCAAGGGCAGGGTCAGGGTGATCAGGTTGCCCATATATTCTGTTTTGCCGTTCTTCGACAGTGCCACCACATCAAAGTCCGCAGGCAACTGCTCTGCCAAAGTACCGGCACCCATATCCCGCAGCAAAGAGGCACAGATGATCACGCCGGCGTCTTTCTCACCGGCAGCGCCCAACGCGCTGGAACCCAGGGCACAAATATGCGACACCCGAAGCCCCTCGCCAACCAGCAAGGCACGCAGGCGCAGTGCCACCTCTTTTTCGGGTACGCAATAATGATGTCCTTCATCTTCCGCTCCCGTTCCCCCATTAGATAAAAGTTATTATACCATATAAATACGCCTGGGTTCAATACAAAATGTGCACAGTTGCGCCTTGTGGGGACAAAAATTTTTGTCTATTCTTTACAGTCCGAAAGATTTGTAACAATATATACAAAAATGCGACAAATTTTACAAATTCTTGTAACAAACTATACGAAAATCCCTTGATTGACCGGTGCCAATGTGTTAAAATGAGAATGACTACAACCGAACTGAAAAGGGAGATGATAGAATGGAACAACTTAAAGAAGAATATCAGCTGCCGGTCTACCTCTTCCACGAGGGCAAAAACTATGAAGCATACCGTTTCTTCGGTGTTCATAAAATAAAAAAAGGCACCTACGCTTTTCGCGTGTGGGCCCCCCACGCCGTGGGTGTGGCTGTGGCCGGTGACTTTAACGATTGGTCCGAAACAGCCAACCCCATGACCCCCATTGCACCGGAGATCTGGGAAGCGGTGGTGGACGGTGTTTCCAAGTATGACTGCTACAAATACGCCATTCAAACGGCGGACGGTCGCCTGCTGATGAAAGCGGACCCCTACGCCGTGCACCAAGAGACCCGACCGGGCACCGCCTCCAAGGTCTATGACCTGCCCAGCTACAAGTGGACGGACAGCGACTGGTTTGCCCGGCAAAAAGAAGTCTCTGTGCTGGACAAACCGGTGAATATTTATGAAATTCACTTTGGCTCCTGGAAGCAGCACGAGGACGGCACATTCCTTACCTACCGGGAAATGGCAGACACGCTGGTGCCCTATGTAAAGGATATGGGCTACACCCATATTGAGATGATGCCCATTATGGAGTATCCCTTCGACGGCTCCTGGGGCTATCAGGTCACCGGGTACTTTGCCCCCACCTCACGCTATGGGGTACCGGAGGACTTAATGTACTTTATGGACACCTGTCACAAGGTGGGGATTGGCGTGATCCTGGACTGGGTTCCGGCCCATTTTCCCAAGGACGCGCACGGGCTGTACGCATTTGATGGGGACTGCACCTACGAGTACAGCGACCTGAAAAAAGGCGAGCACAAGGAATGGGGCACCCGGGTCTTTGACTACGGCAAAAATGAAGTGCGTTCTTTTCTCATCAGCTCTGCCATGTACTGGGCCGATCTGTTCCACTTTGACGGTATTCGGGTGGACGCAGTGGCCAGTATGCTGTACCTGGATTACGGCAGAGAGCCGGGAGAATGGACCCCAATAAGGACGGCGGCAACGAGAACTACGAGGCGGTGGACTTCTTCCGCCAGCTGAACAGTGCGGTGCTCACCCGCCACCCGTCCATGATGATGATCGCTGAGGAGTCCACGGCTTGGCCCATGATCACCATGCCCCCGGATGTAGGCGGCCTGGGCTTTAACTTTAAGTGGAATATGGGCTGGATGAACGATATGCTCCGGTATATGAGCCTGGATCCACTGTTCCGCAAGGGCAACCACGACTGCATTACCTTTAGCTTTTTCTACGCCTTTAGCGAAAACTTTGTGCTGCCCATCAGCCACGACGAGGTGGTGCACGGCAAGTGCTCCCTAATCGGCAAAATGCCCGGCGAATACAACGATAAATTCAGCAGTATGCGCCTGTTCTTTGCCTATATGATGGCCCACCCGGGCAAGAAGCTGCTGTTTATGGGCAGCGAATTCGGCCAATTTAAGGAATGGGCGTACAAAGAGGGACTGGACTGGCTGCTGCTGGATTACGAAAAGCACCGCCAGCTGCAAGCCTTCTCTAAGGAACTGAACCACTTTTATACCGCTCACCCGGCGCTGTGGCAGATTGATTACAGCTGGGAGGGATTCCAGTGGATCAGCTCAGACGACAACAGCAACTCGGTGATCGCCTTCCGCCGCATAGACCGAGACGGCAAGGATCTGATCACGGTATTTAACTTCACCCCCAACGATCACGAGGACTACCGCATCGGTGTGCCGGAAAAGGGCACTTACAAAGTGGTCATGGACACGGCGCTGAAAAAATACGGCGGCACCAAACCCCGGCTGTGCGGCACCTACAAAACGAAAAAAATACCCATGCACAATATGGAGCAAAGCATCAGCCTGAAACTCAGCGGACTGTCTGCCTTGTATCTTGAAAAAATAAAGTAAGGAGAACCACTATGGCACACAAAACAAATGTTGTTGCAATGCTGCTGGCCGGCGGCCAGGGCAGCAGACTGGGCGTGCTCACCAAAAACATTGCCAAGCCTGCCGTACCCTACGGCGGCAACTACCGCATCATCGACTTTCCGCTATCCAACTGCGTCAACAGCGGTATTTACACCGTTGGCGTACTGACCCAATATCAGCCGCTGGAATTGAACGACTATCTGGGCAACGGTCAGCCCTGGGATCTGGACCGCCAAAACGGCGGCGTACATATTCTCTCCCCTTATGAGGCCATCGGTGGCGCCGAGTGGTATAAGGGCACGGCCAACGCCATTTACCAAAACATCAATTTTATTGAGAAGTACGACCCGGAATATGTAGTGGTGCTCTCCGGCGACCACATCTACAAGATGAACTACGCCAAGATGATCGACTTCCACAAAAAGCACAATGCGGACTGTACCATCGCTGTGCTGGAGGTGCCGTGGGAGGAGGCCTCCCGCTTTGGTATTCTGGCTACCGACGAGGACGACCGTATTTACGAATTTGCTGAGAAGCCGGCCCAGCCCAAGAGCAACAAAGCCTCTATGGGCGTGTATGTATTCAGCTGGAGCAAGCTGCGCCAGTACCTGGAGCTGGACGAGGCAGACCCCAACTCTGCCAACGACTTTGGCAAGAATGTGATTCCCGCCATGCTGAACGCCGGCGAGCGGCTGTTTGCCTATCCCTTCTCCGGCTACTGGAAAGATGTGGGCACCATTGACAGCCTGTGGGAGGCCAACCTGGATATTATCAATCCCAATGTAGATCTGGATCTGTCCGACAAAAGCTGGCGCATTTACAGCCGCAACCCCATGGCGCCGCCCCACTATATCGGTAAAAGCGCGGTGGTGGAGAACAGCTCCATCAGCGAGGGCTGCGAGATCGAGGGCAACGTGGATTACAGCGTGATCTCCTCCAATGTGACCATTGAGGCCGGTGCCGATGTGCGTTACAGCGTGGTGATGCCCGGCGCGCATATTAAAAAGGGTGCCAAGGTGTATTATTCCATCGTGGCCGAGAACGCGGTCATTCAGGCGGACGCCAAGGTCGGCGAAATTCCCGAGCAGCTGCAAAACCCGGCAGACTGGGGCATTGCCGTTATCGGTGCAGGCGCTACCGTCACCGGCAAGAGGGACATTGCACCCGGTGAAATGATCAAAAGCGGCGAGGAGGTATAAGCATGAACGGAAAATCTGTACTGGGCATTATCTTTGCCAATATTCATGAGGAGGCGCTGGATACCCTAACGGCACAGCGCACCATGGGCTCCGTGCCCTTCTGCTCCCCGCTACCGGCTCATTGACTTTCCCCTGTCCAACATGGTGGAGAGCGGCATTACCAAGATCGGCGTGATCACCAATGCCAACTTTCGCTCTCTGATGGATCATGTAGGCACAACGGCAAGCCCTGGGACCTGAGCCGCAAGAACGACGGACTGTATCTGCTGCCACCGTTCTCCGTTAACTCCGCTACCATGGGGGGACCGAATTGACGCCATTTTCGGCAACATTCAGTTCCTGAACCAGTCCAACCAGGACTATGTGCTGATGAGCGACTGCAACCAAGTGCTGAATATGGACTACGAAAAGCTGTTTGACGCCCACGAGCAAAGCGGCGCCGATGTGACCATTGTCGGCGTGCACGGTGAAATGCCCACGCATGTTGGCTCTGTTTTGGTGTTTGACCAGGTGGCAGAGGACGGCCGCATTACCGGCATGAGCCTGTGCCCGGAGGGCCGGGGCGAAGTCTTTTACAGCTGCAACATCGTGCTGATGCAAAAAGCGCTGTTTGAGTCTTTGGTCACTGCCGCCCACAGCAAAAACGAAATTTCTTTCCAGCGCAATGTGCTGCTGAAGAATGTAGATCACTTAAAAATCCACGCTTACGACGCCAGCGACTGCTTTGTGGCACCATTCAGTCCCTGCAAAGCTATTACGACATCTCCATGCGGGTGCTGGAGAAGGAGAGCCGCCGCCGTCTGTTCAATCCGAACAAGCCCATTTCTACCAAGGAGCGGGACGATATGCCCTCCCTGTACGGCCCGGATTCCGCCACCAAGAACTCTTTGGTGGCCGACGGCTGCATCATTGACGGCACGGTAGAGAACTGCATTATCTTTAAGGGCGTCAAGATCGGCAAGGGTGCCGTGGTCAAGGACTCCATCCTGATGCAGGACACGGTAATCGGCGACAGCGCTAAGGTCAACTGCGTGATCGCAGACAAAGATGTATCCATTAAGCACTCGGTAGAGCTGAGCGGCGCGCCCAACTTCCCGGTGTACCTGAGCAAAAAAACCAGAATTTAAGGAGGCATATATTATGAAAGTTCTTTTTTGTTGCCTCGGAGGTACTGCCGTTTATGGCCTCCGGTGGGCTGGGCGATGTGGCCGGCTCGCTGCCCGCCGCCCTGCGCAAGCGGCTGATCGGCTGCCGGGTCGTTATGCCCCTGTATGACAGCATTCCTCAGGAGCTGAAGGACCAAATGCAGTTCATCACCTCCATCTCCGTGCCGGTGGCCTGGCGCCGCCAGTATTGCGGTATTTTTGAGGCCAAGCACAACGGCGTGATCTACTATCTGCTGGATAACCAGTATTACTTTAAGCGGGACGGTATTTACGGCCATTATGACGATGCAGAGCGCTTTGCGTTCTTTGCCCGTGCGGTACTGGAGATCATTCCCGCCATTGACTGGAAGCCGGACATTATTCACTGCAACGACTGGCAAAGCGCCTTAACGCCCCTGTATTACAGCTGCTATTATGCCAACCGAATGGGGTATGAAAACATTAAAACCGTATTCACCATTCACAACATTCAGTACCAGGGCAAGTACGGCGACGAGCTGCTGGAGGATGTGCTGGGCATCGCCCCGGAAGACAACAATCTCATTCTCTACGACGGACTGGTGAACTTTATGAAGGCGGGCATTGAATGCGCCAATAAAGTAACCACCGTGTCCCCCACCTACGCCAAAGAAATCCTGGATCCCTGGTACAGTTACGGGCTGGATCCCATTTTGAATCAACGCAGCTGGAAGCTGTGCGGCATCTTAAACGGTATTGACACCGAGCTGTACAACCCGGAGACGGATAAAATGATCTGGGCCAATTACAGCAGTGCAGACTTTGCCAACAAGGCCAAGAATAAAGAAGAACTGCAAAAGAAAATGGGCTTGGCCGTGCGGCCGGATGTGCCTGTTATCGGTATCGTTACCCGCCTGGTAGGGCACAAGGGCGTGGACCTGATGCAGGCAGTGCTGGAAAAGAGCCTGTGGGAGCGGGATGTGCAGTATGTGATACTGGGCAGCGGCGAGTGGCAGTATGAGAGCTTCTTCCGTGAGTTGCACGACAAGTACCCGGACAAAGTGGGCCTGACCTTGGGCTTTGTGCCGGATCTGGCACACAAAATCTACGCCGGTGCGGATATGTTCTTAATGCCCAGCAAAAGCGAGCCCTGCGGCCTGTCCCAGATGGTGGCGCTGCGCTACGGCACCGTACCCATCGTGCGGGAGACCGGCGGGCTGAAAGACTCTATCACCGACAGCGGTGACGGCGAGGGCAACGGCTTTACCTTTAAGACCTATGACGCCTATGATATGCTGGGCGCCATCTACCGGGCAGTGGAAGTCTATAACCAACCCAAGGACTGGAAGGTGCTGGTACAGCGGGCGCTGGACTGCGATATGAGTTGGGGCAAGTCTGCCAACGAGTATATCCGTATGTACCGCTCTTTGCTGAAAGACTAAACACAGACAAATAAAAAAACGAACACCGCACGGTGTTCGTTTTTTATTTGCCTTATTTTGTTTATTTTGTTTATTTTGTTTTAACAAAGGGATTAAAATGCTTGCTGCGAATAAACAACGGCACGTATTCAATCACTAAGTTTGAATTTTCCAGGCCGTACCATTTGTCCGGCGAGCCTGCCATTTTTCTGATCTTGTACTTTAAGCGCACAGCCAGCTTTTGCAAATGGGATATGTCGCTTTCCGGCGCCAGGGTTTTACGAATGTGATAGAACCGAAAGCTACCGGTGGTTGCGTTTTTGTAAATCGAATATTTCCGCACCTGTTGCGGCAGAGCGCCGGTGGCCACCAGATCTGAAATAATCTGACGCAGATACACATTGACGCGCTGGGGCACCTTAAAGCCTAACCGAATGGTGACAAAAAACACATAGTCGGTGCCGTAAGATTCCACCGTATAGTCTGAGGTGAACGGCTCATCCGTCACCTGAATGTGAATAAACCAGTAAGCGGAGGCACGCTTCGGTCCCTTATCTAAGATGGAATATAGAATATCCCGATCCATATACTCCGGATCACTGTTGTTGGTAATATAGACCAAATTCTCACAAATTTGCGGCACAGACGCATCCTGGCGCAAAGCCTGAAGTATTGGCAAGTACTGCCGCATCTTCAACGGCACGCCCTGCATACGCTCCACCTGCGTGCCCAAGTACCAAGACAACATAACAACAAACAGCGCCGCCGCAATCAGCACGGCAAAATAGCCGCCCTTGAAGAACTTGGTTAAACTGGAGACAAAGAAGAACAGCTCTATAAATGCAAACACCAAACCGATAACCACAGCGGCAATCCGGCGTTTCTTTCTCTTAAACAAATAAACCGTCAGCAAAAATGTGGTCATCAACATGGTCACGGTAATGGACAAACCGTAGGCTGCTTCCATATGCGCCGCCGTCCGAAACAGCAAGACCACCGCGCAGCAACCCACCCACATAACGGAATTTACAAGCGGAATATACAACTGCCCTTTTGTTTGAGACGGATATGTAATTTTTGCATGCGGCATCAGATCCAAGCGAATCGCCTCTGAAACCAGCGAAAACGAGCCGGTAATCAACGCCTGCGAAGCAATAATGGCAGCAACGGTACTCAAAATAACCGCAAAGGGACGCCACTGCGGCGGCAGCATTTGAAAGAACGGATTCATACCGTCCATAGCCTGCAGCGCAGTATTGTCTTTGTTTGAAAGCGATCCAGGCGCCTTGACCCATATAGTTCAGCAATAAGCACACCTTGATGAACGGCCAGCTGGTATAAATATTCTGCTTCCCTACATGGCCCATATCGGAATACAGCGCTTCTGCACCGGTTGTTGCCAAAAATACGCTGCCCAAAATCATAAAGCCGGCTTTGTTGTAAGGACTAAACAAGATGCGCACCGCATAAATGGGATTCAGCGCCTGCAAAATATACAAGTTACCGCTGATATGCGCCACGCCGGTTATGCCTAAAAACAGAAACCAAACCAACATAATCGGCCCGAATGCTTTGCCCAGCAAACTGGTACCGGCTTTTTGGCAGGCAAACAAAACAGAAATAATAATCAATGTAATCAAGATGACACGATTTTGGTCATTATTCAGCAGTTGGTCAAAAACAGAAATGCTGTGCAAGCCCTCAATGGCCGTCGTAATGGTAACGGCCGGCGTGAGCACACCGTCTGCCAGCAGCGCCGCACCGCCTAACATGGCCGGAATGACTAAGTACTTACCATAGTTCTTGACCAAGCTGTAAAGTGCAAAAATACCGCCCTCACCGTTATTATCCGCCTTCATGGCAACAACCACATACTTCACGGTGGTAATCAGGGTTACTGTCCAAATAATCAAGGATAACGACCCGATGATAAATGCACGGTTCACCGTTTGCAAACCGCCGTTATTTTCGATAATAGACTTCAGCACATACATAGGCGATGTGCCGATATCGCCATACACAACCCCGATGGTTACCAGCAGCATGGCCGGTGTAACCACTCGCTTTTTCAACGTCTTTTCTTTCATAAGATACACGCTTTCTGCTTCTTAATGCTCACTTTTTATTTACATCCACTTTTTGCGCTTAAAGACGGCTACAAGCACGCCAACCACAAGCGCAGAAAGCACAATCACACTGATATATCCATATTTCCAGGTCAACTCCGGCATATTGCGAAAATTCATTCCGTACCAGCCCACGATCACCGTAAGCGGCAGAAACACTGCTGTCAACACGGTAAACAGCTTCATAGTCTCGTTCAGCTTTAAGTCCAGATAGGCCTGGTAAGCATCTCGCAAATGAACGATACTGTCTCGCAGCAGGTCCACATTCTCCCGCAGACGCACAGCCTTGTCCGTAAAGATCTTAAAGTACCGCAGATCCTCCCCGCTCAAAGATCTCGTTCTCGTTCTCCTCCAGCGCCTCGCCGATGTCGATTAGCTGCTCATAGTAGTTGCGCAAGACGGACAGTTCCTTTTTTCTTATGCAGCAACTCCATGTTGAAGTCCGAACCGGCCTTATCCTGAAGCACATACTCTCCATCCGGTTGATCTCAAATTCCGTGTCCTCCAGCGCCTTATTGTCACCGGACACCAAACTTTCCAAGAACGCATAGATCAGCTTTTCCAGCGTAATATTGGCAATAACCGGACCGGTGAAGCGCGCGCTGATAAATTGTTGCGGGTGGAGCAGTCCGCGTCGTTAATATCCACCAGCAGCAAAAAATTCTTTTTAACATAAAAGGCCAGGCAATCCTCCCCGGGCACGGGCATTGGCCGCGTCCGTATCCTTTCCAAAGCCGAATTCGATATCATGTTTGGTGAAGGGATCTCACGAGCTGGTGAAATCATTGATTTAGGTGCTGATTTAGGCATTATCAAGAAAAGCGGTTCATGGTACAGCTACAACGAAACCAAACTGGGACAAGGACGACGCCTCCAAACAAGCGATTCGGGACAACCCCGAACTGGCGGAAGAACTGGAAGGTCTGATTTTCGCAGCACTGAAAGAACAAGAATAAATCGTTCTCACATATATGCAACATATCACATTCATGACCAGTATATACGGAAACAATACATTTAAATAAAAGCCGTTTTGACCTAACCATAATAATAAGGTTAGGTCAAAACGGCTTTATCCTCAAACATTATTTCCAATCACTATTTTTCAACTTTCATAAAAACACCTGTATCCATATTTTACAAAAAAGCATCTACTTTTTCAATTCAAATCCTAACATCAGCCCGTCATAAGCTTCAGCTACACTGTTAAGAGTGGCAGCTGTGGAATTTACTTTGGAAGCCGCTCCAGTAATCACCTTTAGAATAGACATCAACTTA